>Ga0209050_1000219_pt1 | contig 128416 bp, 117 predicted proteins | sample Araplavi_mTSA_r2_FD_184276 | JGI IMG/M metagenome (GOLD analysis project Ga0209050, IMG submission 184276) | Arabidopsis root microbial communities from North Carolina, USA - plate scrape MF_Cvi_mTSA_r2 (SPAdes) (version 2) | ecosystem: Host-associated > Plants > Roots > Endosphere | place... | reverse complement strand
TGAGAACCTGACCCCGCTGCACCCGAACGTGCCGCTGCGCCTCGAGCGCGACATGACCGGCACCGAGAACATCACCGGCCGCATCATCGACCTGGTGGCGCCGATCGGCAAAGGCCAGCGCGGCCTCCTGGTGGCGTCGCCGAAGTCCGGCAAGTCCGTGATGCTGCAGCATATCGCGCACGCCATCACCACCAATCATCCGGACGTGACCCTGATCGTGCTGCTGATCGACGAACGTCCAGAGGAAGTGACCGAGATGCAGCGCTCCGTGCGCGGCGAAGTGGTCGCTTCGACCTTCGACGAACCGGCTACCCGCCACGTTCAGGTTGCCGAGATGGTGCTGGAAAAAGCCAAGCGCCTGGTCGAAATGAAGAAGGACGTGGTGATCCTGCTGGACTCGATCACCCGCCTGGCCCGCGCCTACAACACCGTGATCCCGGCTTCGGGCAAGGTGCTGACCGGTGGTGTGGATGCCAACGCGCTGCAGCGTCCGAAGCGTTTCTTCGGCGCCGCGCGCAATGTGGAAGAAGGCGGCTCGCTGACCATCGTCGCTACCGCGCTGATCGAAACCGGTTCGCGCATGGACGATGTGATTTACGAAGAATTCAAGGGTACCGGCAATATGGAGGTGCACCTGGAGCGCCGCCTGGCCGAGAAGCGTGTGTATCCGGCGATTAACCTGAACAAGTCGGGCACCCGCCGCGAGGAATTGCTGATCAAGGCGGACCAGCTGCAGAAGATCTGGATCCTGCGCAAGCTGCTGTACTCGATGGACGAGATCGAGGCGATGGAGTTCATTCTCGACAAGATGCGCGCGACCAAGAACAATGGCGAGTTCTTTGAGATGATGCGCCGCGGCGGGTAATTCCGCCACCAAACCGGTAAACCGGGGGTTGGGTTGGGCGACTTTGATCTTTTCAGAAGATCAGGAGCGCACAACCGTAACCCCCGGCTTTTGCACACCTGGGGTCTGACCCTGCGGGTCAGACCCCGCCTTGCCGGGTTTGATGTATAATCGCGAGTTCCGTTAAACCCTGGCAAGTGATCAGCAATCGGGTCGAGAGGCAGTAAGGACCGACGAAGTGCTGTTTGGCTACCAATATTGAGAGAAAAGCATGAAAGCTGATACCCATCCAGATTACCGCGAAGTCCTGTTCCACGACGTGTCCTGCGACTTCAAGTTCATCACCCGCTCGACCATCCAGACCCGCGACACCGCGACCCACGAAGGTAAAGAGTACCCACTGGTAAAGATCGAGGTTTCCTCCGAATCGCACCCATTCTTCACCGGCCAGCACAAGATCGTCGACACCGCCGGTCGCGTGGAAAAGTTCCGCCAGAAGTTCGGCAAAGTCGGTTCCAAGACCGCAGTTGCAAACGGCTAATCCCCGTCGCAGCGAAAAAAAAGGCAGCCGCGGCTGCCTTTTTTCTTTTTACCCGTCATACTCCTGCTTTCCAAAGAATAAGCCCTGACCGATGAAGCCAGTCCGTCTGCCCGCCGCCGCCACCCGCACCCTGCCCCGCTGGGCGTTTTTTGCCCTGGGCTTGCTGTACATCCTGCCGGGCCTGATCGGGCGCGAACCGTGGAAAAACGATGACGCGGCCAGCTTCGGCGTCATGTGGACCATGGCGCACGGCAGCTGGCAGGACTGGCTGTGGCCGAACATCGCCGGCCTGTCGGTGACCGACGAAGGCCCGCTGGCATTCTGGCTGGGTGCCCTGGGCATCAAGCTGTTCGGCTGGGCCCTTGGCGATGTGCTGGGCGCGCGCGTGGCCACCCTCGGCGTGTTCCTGCTGGGCGTGATGGCGGTCTGGTATGCCACCTTCAACCTGGGCCGCCGCCCGGAAGCCCAGCCGCTGCGCCTGGCCTTCGGCGGCCAGCCGGAGCCGGACGATTTCGGCCGTACCCTGGCCGATGCCGCCGTGCTGATCTACCTCGGCTGCCTGGGCTTGCTGGTGCACAGCCACGAAACGACGGCCGAGCCGCTGCAAGTGTCCTTGCTGGCGCTCACACTATACCGCAGCGTGCGCTATATGGAATTGCCTTCGCTGCGCAATGCCGCCCTGGCCGGCCTGGGACTTGGCTTGCTGACCCTGACGCGCGGCTGGGTGGTGCCGGCGGCTCTGGTGGTAGCGCTGTTTGCCTGCACCCGCTTCCTGGCGATGCCGGCCGGCCGTTCGCTGCGCGACCTGGCCTTTGCCGTGGCGGTTGCCATCGGCGTCACAGCGTTGTGGGCCGTGCCGGCCCTGCTGACCCGCCCTTATGGCCAGGCACCCCTGTCGGCCTGGATGGCCTGGAACGAAGCCCAGCTCACCATCGGCGGCTTTGAAGGCTTGCGCACGTTCTTCCGCGTCGGCGTCTGGTTCTTCTGGCCGGCCTGGCCGTTCGCCGCCTGGGCCGTGTGGGCCTGGCGCCGCCAGAGCAACCTGCTGCATATCGTGGTGCCGACCACCTTCGTCACGGTGGCCACCATCCTGGTGCTGATCAACCCGGCGCCCGAGCAGGGCCACTTGCTGATGCTGCTGCCGCCGCTGGCCATCATGGCCGCCTTCGGCCTGCTGACCATGAAGCGCGGCGCCATCAATGCCATCGACTGGTTCAGCGTGATGGTGCTGACGCTGTGCGCGGCCGTGTTGTGGCTGTTCTATTACGCCCAGCTGACCGGCTGGCCGGCCAAGCCGGCGCACAATGTGCTCAAGCTCTTGCCGGGCTTCACGCCGGAAGTGAGCTGGCTGTCGCTGCTGGTTGGCCTGTGCGCGACTGCCGGCTGGTTCGTGCTGGTGCACTGGCGCCTGTCGCGCCGTCCGGCCGTGCTGTGGCGCGCCGTGGTGCTGTCGTCCGGCGGCCTGATCCTGATCTGGATCTTGCTGATGACCCTGTTCCTGCCGCACGTGAACTACAGCAAGAGCTACGCCGCCGTGGCGCGCGAGGCAGCCGCCGCACTGCCGGCCGGCACCGATTGCGTGCAAAGCAATGTCACGCCGGCCCAGCGCGCCTCCTTCGCCTTCTTTGGCAAGATCCCCTTCAATGGCGTCGAACAGCGCCGCTGCGAAGTCATGCTGTTGCAAGATAGCATCAAATCTCGTGCCTACCAGCAACAGCCCGGTGCCGAGTGGGAACAGCTATGGGAAGGGCGCCGCGCCTCGGACCGCAGCGAGCGTTTCCGCCTGTTCAAGCGGCGCACGGTTCAAGCCAACTGATTGTCCGCCAGCCCGCCTGCCTGCTATCCTGTGCCGGACGATAGCAAAGAGGTAGGCATGGTTTCAGGCTTGGCGTATCTGGCAATGTTGATGGCAATTGCACCGGCACTGGCAGCCCCGCCGCTGGTCATCACGTCCGAGCATTCGCCGCCGGCCAGCATGAAGGTGGGTGAGCAGGTGGTCGGCCGCGAAGGCGAAAAGATCCGCGAAATGCTGGCCCGCACCGGCTACGCCTACACCATCGACGTGCTGCCCTGGAAGCGCGCCTTCACCATGGCGCAGCGCGATCCCTACACCTGCGTCTATTCCACTTCGCGCACGCCCGAACGCGAAAAGCAGTTCAAATGGGTCGGCCCGACCGATGAAGCGGAATGGGTGCTGATGGGGCGTGCCGGCCGCCAATACAATGTGCACAGCCTGGACGATGCGCGCAAGCTGCGCATCGGCACCTATCTCGGCGACGCGCGCGACGAGTTCCTGCGCGCGCGCGGCTTCGACGTGGACGGCGCGCCGGACAATGCCTCCAATCCGAAAAAGCTGATGCTCGACCGCATCGACCTGTGGGCAGTCGGCGTGCGCAACAACGACCTCAGCGCACTGGCCCAGTTCGCCGCGCCGGAGGCCCTGGTGCCGGTGCTGACTTTCCACCACGTCAAAGTCTACCTGGCCTGCAACCCTTCCGTGCCCGACGCCATGGTCGCGCGCATGAACGCCACCCTCGACGCCATGCGCAAGGACGGTACGTTTACAAGATTGGAAAAGAAATACGAGCAATGGCAAGCCAACAAATGACTTGCCATTTATTACTGTTGCGCAACTAAAGTTTTTTTGGTGCTCACCGGACGCGAGCTTGGTTTACGCGTTATAGTCACCATATACGGAATGTTGCCGTGCGGCATTTCTGACAACAATGGGGCCAGCCGAGGCAGATGCCGCCGGCCATAGGCCCACGAGAAACCCTTGCGATTTCCAGGCCTATGTTCAATATCTACAAGCTCCAACTCGCCCTCAAGAACCCTCTGGTGCGCATCACCCTGGTGCTACTGGCTACTGCCGCCCTCGCGTTCGCGCTGCTGCGCGGCGACGTGGCGCAGGATGCCGCGCCGGTCGTGCGTTCGCAGAATATCGGAGAAATCACGGCCCTGGTAGCCCAGCGCGACAAGCTCGATTACCTGCTGATCGCGCGCCCGCTGGCCGACTCGCCGCGCTACGTCTACAAGTTCAAGGACGACGCCACCCTGCACGTGGTCGTGGTGCCCAGCACCTCGCACCAGAGCCTGGAGCGCGAAGTCCTGCTGCGCAATAACATCCCTTACGCGATCGCCAAGGAAGACTTCCTGGCCGCCCACAAGGGCGTGCTGCTGGACGATGGCGGCCAGTGGGCCAGCGTGCAAGCTTTCCTGAAGCGCCATGCCTTCGACATCTTCGTGGTCGGCCTGGTGCTGTTCGTGCTGAAGTGGGGCATGCCGGGCATGGGCATGAACGCTTCCGTGATCACACCGGACCAGCTCAAGGGTTCGATGGATGACCTGATCGGCATGGAAGACATCAAGCAGGAAGTGCTGCACCTGGAAGACATGATCCGCAACCGCGAAGTCTACAAGCAGCACAATATCGACAAGCCCTTCAACGTGATGCTGACCGGCCCGGCAGGCACCGGCAAGACCAAGCTGGCCGGCTACCTGGCCAAGCGCCTCGGTTACCCCCTGATCCAGGCCTCCGGCTCGGCGCTGGAATCCGGTTATGTGGGCGGAGGCTCGAAAGCCCTGAATGCGCTGTACAAGAAGGCTTGCGCGCGCGGCAACTGCATCATCTTCCTGGACGAGGCGCAGGCCCTGTTCATGCCGCGCGGCCGCGGCGAGAAGAAGTGGGAAGACGATACCGCAAATACCCTGCTGGGCCTGCTCGACGGCGTGAAAAGCGAACAGGGCCAGGGCGTGATCTGGATCGTCGCCTCCAACTTCGACGATGCCTCGACCGCCATGGATGAAGCCATGCTGCGCCGCTTCAGCGTAAAGATCAACTTCCGCCTGCCGAACAAGGGCGAGCGCCGCGCGCTGCTCGACTCCTTCCTGAAGCGCAAGCAGGACGGCCTGGTGGACTGGAACGCGATGGACCTGGACCAGGTGGCGGAAATCACCGCCAACCTCAGCCCCGCCCTGCTGGAAACCGTGGTCGACCGCGCTTCGATGATCTCGATCCAGGAAAAGTGCGTGATCAACACCGACCTGATGTTCCGCGCTTTCGAACGCGCCACCATCGGCCTGACCGACCGCGCCACCACGGCCGAGAAGACCCGCCAGCGCGAACGCATCGCTTTGCACGAGCTGGGCCACTTCTTCATGCAGATCGACCCTTACCTGCGCGCCGGCATGCCGCTGGCAGAGGTGAAGGAGAAATCGCACTTGCTGAAGATTTCGACCGAAGCGGTGTCGAAGATGAATGCGCTGGGCTATGTGCTGTCGGCCGGCGACGACATGTCGCTGCGCACGCTGGAAGAAATGGAACGCGACGTGATGCAGCTGTACGGCGGCGTGGCGGCGGAAGAATTGTTCTACGGCGCGCGCGGCATTTCGGTCGGCAGCCAGAACGATATCGAGAAGGCCACCAAGATGCTGAACATGATGGTCAACCGCCTGTCGATGTATTCGCGCTCCAAGCTCGATTACAGCCAGCTGCGCGGCGAGACCGGCGACGAGCACACCCTGGTGCAGGTGGAAGCCAAGGCCGACGAGTTGTACAGCACCACGCTGGCGGCCATGCGCGACTACCGCACGGTGATGGAGTCCATCAAGGAAGAGCTGATGGAGCGCTATGTGCTGTCGAAGGATGCCATCTTCGCACTGCTGGAGGAGCGCCTCGATCCGGCACCCCTGAAGCAGGCGGCGTAAGCCTTGCGCCCCGCTAGCGCGAGGCGATCACGGTGATGTCCTTGCCGCTGGCGGCATCGGCAACCGACAGTTTTTCGTAGTTGCGGATGGTGACTGCCGAGCCGTCGCGATTGAATTCGACGCGCGTGCCGGCGGCGGTCACCAGCTGCCCCGGCGCGGCCGGGAACATCTCGGTGCGCGGCTCATCTTCCAGCTGGGCGTAGAATTTCCTGCCGAACTGGATGAAACGGATGGCCTTGCCGTTGCCCAGGTCATAGCGGTAAGCGTAGTCGCGGAACTCGCTGCGGTACATCGTATAGCTGCCGGGTGCAGGCACGCGCACCGTCAGATCGTCTCCCGCCAGGGCGGAAGCGCTATACAACAAGGCGAATGCGGCAGCACTCGCTGCCAGGGTTTTCATGGCGTCACTCCTTCAAATAAAGCGTCGTGGCGCACCGCTTTGATGCGCCACGGCCGCTGCATTGTCTGGCTTAGCGCTTGGCCACCATGCGCACATTGGTCTCCGTCATCGCAACCGACATCGGCAGGCGTTCGAAGTTTTCGATCACCACTTCTTCGCCGTGGTCGCGGAATTCAACGCGGGTGCCGGCCGCCGTCACGAAAGTATTGACCGAGGTGGGGAACAACTCGACCCGGTCTTCCAGTTTCAGGCGCGCCCAGTAGTGGCCGCCCGACTGCGTGAACTTGATGGTCATGTCATTGCTCAGGGCATAGCGGTTCGCATAGTTATCGAAGGTGCCCTTGTACAGCTTGAAACCCTGGGGCGCCTGGATCTTCACGGTTGCATCGTCAACTCCGGCAGCGAAAGCGCTGCCACCCAACATCAGTGCTGCCACGGCACTTAGCATCATCAGCTTTTTCATCATCTTCTCCGATTGGTTCGCCTGGGTCGCCCCGTCGTCAGTAAAAGGTGCGGGGTCAATTCAAAATTAGCAAAGGGCGTTCGGATGTGCAGGTCCGGGCGACGAACAGCGCGTTCCGGGGAATAGAACGCATGATGCGCGGACGAACTGCAATCTCGGCCTGGAGGACTTGCCGTCAGTGCGGCATGCTGTCCGGGGCGCGCCCTGGCCCGAATCGGGAAGGGCGCTCGGGGCCGGGGCGGGTGAGGTGCACCTGCGCCGGCTGTCCAAACCTGGTGCCCTGCGCCGCGGCCGGTAGGCTGGGCGCTGCGGGAGCAAGCTTGCGCTTGCGGCGGCCCTGTGGTGGCCGCAGTGTCTCTTTCGACTTGGTCCATCCTACGCCCGGCTGTTCCTGTTGGAAAGCTGGCCGGGCGCTCATTTTTTTCAATTTGCACACCCCACCCAATAGCTTAAATATTCGCTGCAGGGTTGCCGCGGGGTGGCAAATCGGTAATAATGCGTGTCGCGTTAAGTGGCCCGAGTGGTGAAATTGGTAGACGCAGCGGACTCAAAATCCGCCGCCGCAAGGCGTGCCGGTTCGATTCCGGCCTCGGGCACCACCTCTTCTTCCCTGACGCTTGCCTTCAATATACGCTGCCGCGCGCGCCGTAGCATCCGTAAGGCTACCCAGATTCCCGCTGTTCCCTACCTATTTTTTGCTGCAGCCGGCTCATGAGCTCGGAGCGGTTGTGCGCGCCCAGTTTGTCCAGCAGGGCCGATACATGGTGTTCCACCGTGCGCGGCGAGCGCACCAGGCGGCGCGCGATGTCGGCATTGCTTTGCCCGGCCAGCAGCAAATCGAGGATTTGCGCCTCGCGCCGGGTCAGGCCATCGGGATGGCTGCGCGCCGCCTGGTAAGGCCCGCGCCGCAGCTTGGGCAGGTCGAGGCCGGCGCCAAGCCGGCTGGCCAGGCTGCGTGCGCGCGCGGCTGCCGGCCGTGCGCCCAGTTCTTCAAACAGCGCCAGCGCGCGCAAGGCGGCCGCGCCGGCGCCCTCGCCCGGCACCGACAGCAGCGCCAGCCCGGCCTCGAACGGCAGGCCCAGCGTGCGCCACTGGGCGCTGGCGCCTGCGCCGTCGCCCGCCAGTTCGGCGGCGATGGGCGGCGGCAGCACTGCTGTATCCACGTCCGGCAGCGGCAGGCCGGCGCGGTGCTGCCACAGCGCGAGTTCGCCGCGGTCCCACAGGTTGACGCCGGAAATATCGTATTGCGCCAGCGCGGCCAGGCCGGCGCGGCAGGCTGCCAGGTCGCCCGCCACCCAGGCCGTCTCGATCCGGCCCAGGCTCGCCTCCACAATGCGCTGCGGCTCGCCGGTGGCCAGCGCGCCCTGCCACGCCTCGTCCAGGTGGCGCTGGCCCTCGGGCTTGCCGAGCCGGGCGCAGGTGCGGCCCAGCACGGTCAGCGCCGGCAAGCGCATGATCAGGGTCAGCTGCGGCAATTGCAGCACGCCGCGCGCGATCGCCTCCGCTTCCGGCAGCCGGCCCTGGGCCATGCGCAATTGCGCCTGCCAGCCAACCAGGTAGTGGGTCCAGGCGTCCAGGTCATGCTCGGTGTCGAAGGCGATGCCGTCGCTGAGCACCTGTTCGGCCAGGGCGAAGCGCTTGGCGGTGACCGCGCACTCACTGAGGTTGGTGAAGCAGCGCGCCGCATGTTCGTGGTAGCCGTGCCTGAGCGCCAGCGCCAGGCTCTCTTCCAGCATGGCCTGGCCGGCCGGGTCGCCGCCGAACAGGCGCACGGTGCCGACATTGTTCAGCGCATGGATGCGCGTTTCGACGTCGCCCAGTTCGGCCGCCAGCGCCAGCGCACGCTGGCCCCACTCAATCGCGCCTTGCGGCCGGTCCTGCAGCATTTCGTGCTGCGAGCGCAGGCTGTAGGCCATGGCCAGCTCGCTGCTGTGCGGCAGCTGCTCCAGCGTGGCGATGGCCTCCATGCCGTAGCGCCCCGCCAGTTCGGCTTCGCCGCGGTACCAGTGCAGGCGCGACAGCCAGCGCAGGTTGAAGCCCACCTTGTCACTGCGCCCAAGGCTGCGCCACAAGCCGATCGCCTGGTGGCGTGCGGCGATCACCTCGTCATCGATGCGCACCAGGCCGGCCTCATACGACCATTCCTCATACAGCTGCGCCGCTTCCGGCGCCGGCGTGGCGGCGGTGACAAAGCGCAGCGCTGCCGCAAAATGGGCAGCGGCCTGGCGGTGGGCGCCCAGCCTTGCAGCTTCGCGGGCAGCGCGCGGCGCCAGGCGCAGCACGCGGATCGGGTCATGCGCGGCAGCGGCGTGGTGCACCAGGCGCGCCAGCTCGACCGGACGCTGCACGGGCGCATGAGCCAGCAGGGCTTCGCACACCCTGTCATGCAATTCGCGCAGCCGGGCCGGCGCAATCTGGCTGGCCACGGCCAGCCGGGCCAGTTCGTGGCGGAACATGAAGTGGCCGGGCGCCGTGCTCACCAGCAAGCCGCGTGCCGTGCAGCTGTCGCACGCGTCGACCACTTCTTCGCCCAGCACGCCGGCCAGGAGCCAGTCTTCGCAGGGCACCGGGCTCACGCTCAATACTTCCAGCAGGACGCGTTCGGTGCTGGCGAGGCGCGCGACACGGGTCCATACGGCGTCGCGCACCGACAGCGGCAAGCTGCCGCCGGCATCGGCCGCAGCCAGCAATTCGGTGACGAAGAAAGGATTGCCCGATGTGATGCGATACAGTTCGTCTGCATCGCGTCCCGCCGCTGTAGCGAGTCGCGCCACCGCCTGCGGCGACAAAGGCGACAAGGCGATGCGCTGGGTGCTCGTGGGCGGCAGGTCGCCCACCCAGCGCCAGAAAGCATGGCCAGCCATCAGCTCGTCGCTGCGCACGCTGGCCAACAGCAGCACGCGCAGGCCGGCCACGCGCCGCGCCAGGTATTTGAGCAGGTCAAGGGTGGCCTGGTCGGCCCAGTGCACGTCTTCCACCAGCAGCACCGTGGTGGCGGGGGCACTGGCCAGCCAGGCCAGCAGCCTGGCGAACAGGCGGTCGCAGCCCGCCGCACCGTCAAGCAAGCCAGCCAGGTCATCGCCCAGTTGCGGCGCCATATCGCGCAGGGGACCGAGGGCGCGCGGTGTGAACAAGTCTTCACAACCACCTTGCAGCACGTGATAGCCCGCGCCTAAGCCTGCCGCGAACTCCTTCAGCAGACACGATTTGCCGATGCCCGCTTCGCCGATCACCAGCGCAGTCGCCCCCTGCCCCGCTGCAGCCTGCTTGGCCATTTCCCGCAAACGTTGCAAAGGCGCTTCCCGTTCGATCAGCATGCTCTACTTTCGGTCACACCTAAACATTTAAGCAGGGGCAGATCCGAATACAAGGCGAATGTGCGGCCAGCGGCGCGCTGCGCCTCGACCAGCAGGCACCGGGCCCGGCATAACACCGCGCTTTTTTTCAACGGGGTGGCCGCATTCAGTGCGAGGCAACCTTGGCTCGCAAGCGAGCACAGTCATACAGGAAATAGCGGCGCTCGAAGACCGGATCGTCGGCCTCGGCCACTGCCAGGGTGCCCAGCTTTTCCGACAGCACGACGAAGTTCAGCGCGACGTCGTCGCAGACAAAGGCCAGGTCGGCGGCATCAGGCGGCCTTAACTCAGCAAGCAATTGTTGGACATCCTGGCCTCGCTCTTTCCAGACTACATCGTGAGCGCCCATGCGCCTGAGGCGGCGCAGCCGGCGCATGCCTTCCATGGTAGTGCCGCGATTAAAAATCATGCCGTGCGTCTGCGGTCTCGAGGCATAGCTCGAACGGCGCAGCACAAACCAGCTGACCCGCAGTTCATCTTCCCAGTACACCGTTGCCTGGGGCGGGATCAGAGGCAAGAAGGCTGCCTGCACAGCCTGCACGCCGGCCGCAGAAAGCTTGAGCTCCTCGCTGCTGACACTGGCGTGCCGCAGCCACAGTACGCCCGCCGCCGCCAGCCCCGCCATGCCGCCTGCGATCAGCCAGGCGCCCGCCTTGCGGCGGCCGGCAATATGCCAGATGCCCAGTAGCAGCAGCATGCCCAGCAAGGCGTTCCCCCCGAGGCGCAGCAAGATCACCGCCCATTGCATGGGGTCGCCGACATCGGCACCATAATTCCAGTAGCGTACGCTGAGCGGGGCAGCAGACTGGGCATCGACCTCCGCCAGCCAGATGGAAAGCAAGGCCAGCAACAGGCAGCATGCGAAACCATATATGCGGTTTGGCATCGGCGATGGCGCCGCCAGGCTGGCCTGCCAGCACAGGACCGCGCAAGCCAGCAGTGTGATCATGCCGCCATAGCTGTCGCGCGCAAAAATGCCCAGCATGCAGGCGCACAGCACGACCTGGAATACGCGGCCCCGATGCCAGAACGCGGCAAGCAGCGAGGCCAGGGCAATCACGGACACCAACTGCACCAGCCAGCATGTGCGCCACGCCTGAATCTGCAGCAACAGCACGTTATGGAAGACCGAGGTCCCGAGCCAATGGGCGAGCAAGCCCAGGGCGCCCGTCAGCGCAGCGCAATAGTAGAAGCGTGCGCGCCAGCCTGTTGAGAGCCAGGCTGCCGCCAGCACCAGGCAGAAGGCAACGGTGGCAGGGCTGGCCAGGTCGGTAAAGTTCCGCGTGCCGATGCTGGTTACCTCGGCGTACCACTGCGGGTCCATGGTTTGCATCAAGCGCTGCCATGGCAACAGATCCAGTGCGGCGAGGGCGCCCGCCGCCACCACGCCCGCAGCCAGCAGCGGCACCACGCTGCGCGGGTTGTCACAGGCCAGGTAGAGCAGGCCGAACAGCAAAGTTGCCAGCGTCATCAAAGGATGGAGGAGCAGGGACAGGGGCAACAGCAGTGCCAGCCAAAGCCGTTTGCCGCGCAGCATGCAGGCGATCGCCAACATGCCCAGCGCCTCGGCAAAAATGCGCGGTGTCAGGTATGGTTCGGCCAGCGAGATCGCCCTGATCGGGTCATAATCGGTCGGCAGCAGCAGCAACCACGCCAGCGCCACCCACAGCATCGCGCCGCGCAGCAGGCCCGACAGCAGATAATAGGCTGCTGCCAGCCACAGCATGCTGCCCAGGGTGTGCAGCAGGTGCGAACCGGCTTCCAGGCCCAAGGCCTGGATAAAGACGCTGTACAAGGGGCTGAACAGGGTGAATTGGTCCTGCGAGCCGAACAGGAAATACAGGTCGTTCCGGAATTGCTCGGGATGCAGCAGGTGCAAGGCTTGCACCGCATACAGCCGGCCGTCATGCCAGATGCCGGCCCACGGACGGGCATACAGCCAGATGGCCAGCAGCGCCAGCAACATCAGGCTCTGGCGCGCGTCCCAGCGCGGCGCCAACTGCAAGGGCGCTGCCGGCGCATCAATGTGCTGCGGGCCAGGCGCAACAAGCGTCCATGCTTCGCCACTGCGGTCGCAGTTGCTCGACAACGACATCAGGCCGCGCCCTTCCCTGCATGGTACCCGGCGCCGATGTCAGCGTCCCACTCCGTTATGGCCGGCGCCAGCTGTAGCGAGGTTGCCGTGTCCTGCTCGCCGTCCGGCTTGCACAAGAAACGTTGGCCGCCCAGGCTCATGCCGTTGCCATGATGGCCGACATGACGGGAAAGGGCGCGCGCCGCCCGGACGATGGGAACGATCCTGGCCGTACGGATCAATTCCAGGGCCGCAGCCAGGCCTGCGGGACCGGCACCGGTGAGCCTGGCGTATTGCTGCCACATGACAACTTTTCCTTCAAGTTCAATAGTAAATGCCGCCAGAAACGCGCAGCAATCAAGGAATTTTACCTTAGGGAAATTGCAAATGCTATAACTGTCTTGTAAATTGTGGCAAGGAGATGGCGCATGCAACATGCGTCCAGAATAGACATCAGGAAAACAGCAGCAACTTGCGGGCCCCGAAATTGAACAGCATGATCGCAGCGCCGGCCGCCAGCTTGGCTGCCAGGACCGGCAGGCCGGCCTGATCGACCAACAGGCCGATCACCGTCAGGTTCAAACCCAGGCCCACCACCCCGACCAGGACATACAGCGCAAACTCGCCCTGCCATTGCGGCAGGCGACGGAAGTCGAACACCCAGCGGATCGCCAGCAGGTAGTTGCACACGATGCCCAGTGCATATGCCAGGGCTGCCGCCAGCAGGTAGTGCAGGCGCGCATACTCGAGCAGCAGGTAGAGCGTGGCCAGGTCAATGCCAAACGCCAGGGCGCCGGCTGCGCCGTAACGCAGGAACTGGCGCACCAGGCCGTGCAAGTTCACTGCACGGCCTGGTGCGGGCGCAGCAAGGCGCAATCGTGCAGGTAGAAGGCATTGCCGCCGCCGATGGCGCTGGCCACCACGGCAGGGCCAAGCTTTCTGCTCAAGACGACGAAATCCAGTTCCGGGTCGGCGCAGGCGTGGGCCAGGCTGGCCTCGGTCGGCGGCTTCAGGCGGCGCCCCGCCTCCGCATTTTCAAGGCGGGTGCGCTTGCGGATGCCGTCGCTCATGCCCAGCTGTTCCAGGCGCGCCAGGCGTTGCCTGCCTTCCAATGCCGTACCGCGGTTGAACACGGCACCTGCCATTTGCGGGTTGCTGCCATAGCTGGAGCGGCCCAGCACGAACCAGGTGTAACGCAGCTCGTCTTCCCAGTACACAGTCGCCTGCGGCGGAATCAAAGGCAGGAAGTTGGCGCGCACTGCCTGCGCAGTTTCCGGCGGCAGCCAGGCCGCCGCGTCGGCGCGGAGGGCGGCCACGGCCGCGCTGCCGGCCAGGCTGGCCAGCGCCAGGGCGTAGGCTGCCGCCTGCCGGCCGTTGCCGCTCCACTGCCAGACCTGGTACAGCAGGCCAACGCCCAGCAGGGCGGCCGCGCCGCGCTTGAGCCAGATCCACAACCAAAGGGTGTCGAAGGTAGCGATCGGGATATCGTTCTGCCAGATGCCGGTCCATGGCGGGCCGCCGGCGATTTCACGCAGCAATGCACAAGCCAGCGCGAACAGGAAGGCCAGCGCCAGGCGATAGTGGCGCGGCGACAGTTCCCACGGCTGGGCCAGCCGGCCCTGGTGGCACAGCAAGGCGGCTGCGGCCAGCCCCAGCAGGCCGCCAACGGTGTTGCGTGTCAGGATAGCAACACACAAGGCCAGCAGCAGCGCGCGGAACAGCCGTCCGCGCTGCCAGAATTGCTGCCACAGGCAGGCCAGCGCGATGGCGGAGGCCATCTGTACGAGCCACATCGTACGCCAGGGCTGGGCCTGCAGCATCAGCAGGTTGTGCGTCAGGCCGGTGCCGGCCCAGGACGCGAGCAGGCCGGCAGCCCCGGTCCATGCCACGCAGCCGAAAAAGCGGGCGCGCGCGCCCTGTCCCAGCCAGGCCGCCGCCAGCACCGGGCTGAAGGCGACTGCGGCGCGGCTGGCCCAGGCGCCAAACACCCAGCCGTCCCAGGTCACGCCGGAAGTCGTCGCCAGCACGTGGGCATACCAGGTGTCGTCCATGGTACGCAACAGGCGGTCGAACGGTGCAATGCCCAGCAGGGCGGCGCTGGCCAGCAGGCCGCCGATGAGCAAGGCCCCCAGGGCGGTCCAGCGCATGCGGCGCTTGCCCTCGGCGATGAACAGCACGCCGAACAGGCCGACCCCGGCCGCCATCAGCGGATGCAGCAGCAGCGCCAGCAGCAGCGCCGGCACGCCCCACTGCCAGCGGCCGCGCACAGCGCAGCCCATGGCCAGCATGCCCAGGGCCTCGGCGAAGATGCGCGGTGTGGGAAAACTCTCGGCCAGGTTGAAGGTCGTCATGGTTGGCCCGTAGTCCGACGGCAGGGCCACCAGCAACGCCAGCGTCAGCCACAAGCCCAGGCCGCGCTGGAAGGCTGCCACCAGGAAGGCCGCGCAGCCCAGCCACAGCAGGTTGCCGGCCTGCTGCACCAGCAAGGCAGCAGTATCGAGGCCAACGGTACGGATCACGGCCGCATACAGGGGACTGAACAGGGTGAAGGCGTCCTGCGAGCCGTACATCAGGAACAGGTCGCGCCGGAACTGGTCCGGGTGCAGGCGCTGCAGCGCCTGCAGCGCGTACAGGCGGCTGTCATGCCACAGCCCCTCCCACGGATGGCACAACAGCCACAATGCCGCCAGCACCAGCAGCGCCGGCACGATACGCCGGTCCCACTTGCCGCCAGCCTGCACCGTCATGCGCTAGCGCTTTCCGCCGAGAACAGCAGTACTTTGCGCGCGCCAAAATTGAACATCAGGATGGCGGCAGCGGCCACCAGCTTGGCCGCCAGGTACGGCGTGTGCAGCATTTCCACCAGCAGGCTGATAGCCAGGCCGTTCAGGATCAGGCCGGCAATGCCGACCAGGAAGAAGATGGCAAATTCGCGCTCCCACTGGGTGACGCGGCGGAAACTAAACACCCAGCGCACGGAAATCATGTAGTTGACCACCATGCCGAGCAGGTAGGACAGGCAGGCAGCCGCCAGATAATGCAAGCCCATCACGTGGGCCAGCAGGTATAGTCCACCAAAATCGACCACGAACGCCGCGCCGCCTACGAATGTATAGCGGATGAACTGCACCAGGCCATTCGAGGAATGCTGTTTGCCTAATAGTTTGCTCAACATGTCTACCTCTTCGCTCGCTGGCGGGCACGGCAATGGTCTAACGGCTGCATCACGCCGCTTTTTTCTCTTCGTGGTACTCGTCGTCGATGTTGACGTCCCACAGCGGGTCCTTGGAAGCGGCGCCGGAGGCGATCGCTTCCACCGCCAGCTTGGCAGTCAGCATCGAGTGGTCCTGGTTGTTGTAGCGGTGCATGCCGTTACGGCCGACCAGGAACAGGTTGCCGATGGTGTCGGTGTAGCGCCGCACCACGTCGAACTGGTCGTAGGAACCGAAATAGGCGGGGTAAGCCTTCGGCACCCGCACCACCGTCCCGTCCAGTACCTGGGTGTTGTTCAGCATGCCGATCTTGGCCAGCTCGCCGGCGCCGAACTTGATCAGCTCGGCATCGTTCATCTGCCACAGGTCGTCGTCTTCATTGCAGAAGTATTCCAGGCCCATCCACATGGTGTCCGCGTCCTTGACCAGGTGGGGACTCCAGTTGTTGAAAATCTGCAGGCGGCCGATGCGCACGTCTTTTTCCTGGATGTAGATCCAGTTGTCCGGCAGCGCCTGGCCATCGGTGTTGAGCACATCCGATTTTTTCACCAGCAGGCCAACGGTCAGGAAGTCGCGGTACATCAGGCCGTCCGCCACCTTGCGCACTTCGGGCGGCACATCGTTCATGCCCTTGATCAGTTCACGTACCGGCATGGTCGAAACCGCATAGTCGCAGTCCAGGCGGAACTGCTCGCCGCTGCTGCTGTCGATGCCGCTTACGGCCACCACCTTGCCATCCCGGGTTTCCACATTGGTCACGGCCTGGTTGTAGCGGATTTCGCCGCCGCCCTCGGTGACCATGCGCGCCACTTCCTGCCACATCTGGCCCGGCCCGAATTTCGGATACAGGAATTGTTCGATCAGGCTGGTCTCGGTGCCCTTTTGCGCCACCCCGCCCTTGCTCTTGAAGAGCTGCTTGGCCGCGTGCCACAGCGCCTTGCTGATGTTCAGGCCCTTGATGCGCTGCGCGCCCCAGTCGGCGCTGATCTGGTCGCACGGGATGCCCCATACCTTGTGCGTGTAATCCTTGAAGAAAGTTTCATACAACTCGCGGCCAAAGCGGTTGATCATGAAGTCTTCCAGGTTCTTTTCCGGCCGGCGCGGGAACAGCATGATCCAGCCGTACGTCACCGCCACCTTGGTCAGCCGCCACAGGCCCAGCTTGCTGGCGGTGGCAGCGTTCATCTTGATCGGGTAGTCGAAGAAACGGCGCAGGAAGAAGATGCGCGACAGGCGCGAACGCACCAGCATGCGGCGGTCGTCGTCGCTCTCGAGCGCATTGCCGGCCACCTGGACGGAGGTCTTCTTGTTCTGGTAGGTCAGGTCGAGCGAGGCATTGGCCGCGGCGTCGATCGGCAGGATTTCCTGCCACCAGTTCATGACCCAGTCCGACTTGGAAAAGAAGCGGTGCCCGCCCAGGTCCATGCGGTTGCCGTTATGGCAGACGGTACGGGAAATGCCGCCGACTTCATTGCTCGCCTCCAGCACAATCGGGCGAATATTGGTGTTCCGGATTAACTCCAGGGCCGCGGTCAACCCTGCGGGACCGGCACCAATAATTACGGCGTATTGCTGCCCCATGACAACTTTCCTTCCAGTTGGTTCAAATAACAAAGCACCGCCCAAGAATCGGACAGCGCATCAATGAATTTTACCGTGTGGAAATTACAAAAGCTATAAGTGCTGTAACGAAATGTCGCGTGGAACCAGCAATTTAGCGGATTTTCAAGCGTAGCCATAGCCGCGCGCCATGGCGGCAGCCGCGATTGGCAACAAGGCAAACAGGTGGATCTCGGCCATCAAGCGCTTGCGGATGGCACGGATTTCCACGTCTTCCGGCGCAAAGCCGGCGTCGGCCGACTGCGCCTTGCGCCAGCGCAGGAAGGCGCGGGTCGGCTTGATGGACAGCAGGCCGACGATGGCGAACAGCACCACCTTGGTCCAGAACACGTGGTTGTGGAGGTAGAACGCGGCGCCCTTGGCGCCGAAGAACACACGCGAGAAGCCGATCAAGACCAGCGACAGCGACATGAGGCCGAGCGCGATGTCGTACCTGGCCGCCAGCTGCACGGCCGGCGGCTGCATGCCCGGCCGCACCAGCACCAGCTGGGCCGTGATGGCCGCGGCAATGCCGAAGGCCAGCAGGTGGTGTACGATCGCCAGCAGCAGGTCGACCATGGCCGCCCCGCCTCAGGCGCGTTCCGACACCGCGTCGACCACGCACAGCGCCGTCATGTTGACGATGCGGCGCACGGTGGCGGACGGGGTCAGGATATGCACCGGTGCTGCGCAGCCGAGCAGGATCGGGCCGATCGCGATGCCGTTGCCGGCAGTCTTGACCAGGTTGTAGGCGATATTGGCGGCATCGATATTCGGCATCACCAGCAGGTTGGCGTCCTGCTTCAGGGTGGTGTTAGGCAGCAGCTTGTGGCGCAGCTTGGAATCGAGCGCGGTGTCGCCGTGCATTTCGCCGTCCACTTCCAGGTCCGGTGCGCGCTGGCGCACCAGGTCCAGCGCGGCGCGCATCTTTTGCGCCGATTCGCTGTTGGAGGAGCCGAAGTTCGAATGCGACAGCAGGGCCGCGCGCGGCACCAGGCCGAAGCGCTTCATCTCTTCCGACGCCATGATGGTGATGGCGGCCAGCTCGTTGGCGTTCGGGTTTTCGTTGACGTGGGTATCCACCAGCGCCAGCTGGCGGTCCTGCAGCACCAGGATGTTCATCGCCGCATAGACGCAGGCGCCCGGACGGCGGCCCAGCACCTGGTCGATGTAGTGCAGGTGCAGCTGGGTGGTGCCGAAGGTGCCGCAGATCATGCCGTCGGCGTCGCCCTTCTTGATCATCATGGCGCCGATCAGCGAGTGGCGGCGGCGCATTTCCAGCTTGGCGTATTCCTGCGTCACGCCCTTGCGCGCAGTCAGCTCGTAGTATGCCTGCCAGTATTCGCGGTAACGCTCGTCGAAGTCGGGATTGATCACGTCGTAGTCGACGCCCTGCTTCAGGCGCAGGCCGAATTTCTGCACGCGCGCATCCAGCACGGCCGGGCGTCCCACCAGGATCGGGCGCGCCAGCTTCTCGTCGACCACCACCTGCACCGCGCGCAGGATGCGCTCTTCTTCGCCTTCGGCGTAGACGATGCGCTTCATTTCCGCCGGGGTCTGCTTGGCCACCGCGAACACTGGCTTCATGAAGGTGCCGGAGCGGTAGACGAACTGCTGCAGGCTGTCGGCGTAGGCTTCCAGGTCCTTGATCGGGCGGGTGGCGACGCCGGAATCGGCTGCCGCCTTGGCCACGGCCGGCGCGATCTTGGTCAGCAGGCGCGGGTCGAACGGCATCGGGATCAGGTATTCCGGGCCGAAGGCCAGGTTGGCGATGCCATAGGTGGTGGCAACGATGTCCGACTGCTCGGCGTGCGCCAGGTCGGCAATCGCGTGCACCACGGCGATTTCCATTTCACGGGTGATGGTGCTGGCGCCGCTGTCGAGCGCGCCGCGGAAAATGTAAGGGAAGCACAGCACGTTGTTGACCTGGTTCGGGTAGTCCGAACGGCCGGTGCAGATGATGGCGTCGCCACGCACCGCTTTCACGTCTTCCGGCAGGATTTCCGGGTTCGGATTGGCCAGCGCCAGGATCAGCGGGTTAGGCGCCATCTGCTTGACCATGTCCTGCTTCAGCACGCCGCCGGCGGACAGGCCGAGGAAGATGTCGGCGCCTTCGATGCAGTCGGCCAGGGTACGGTGCGGGGTCTCGCGCGCGAAGCGCTCCTTGTCCGGGTCCATCAGCTCGGTGCGGCCTTTGTAGACCACGCCGGCCAGGTCGGTCACCAGGATATTTTCGATCGGGAAGCCGAGGTCGACGATCAGGTCCAGGCAAGCCAGGGCTGCCGCGCCGGCGCCGGAGACCACCAGCTTGACGTTCTTGATGTCCTTGCCGATGTATTTCAGGCCGTTCAGGATGGCAGCGCCGACGATGATGGCGGTGCCGTGCTGGTCGTCGTGGAAGACCGGGATCTTCATCTTCTCACGCAGCTTGCGCTCGATGTAGAAGCACTCGGGCGCCTTGATGTCTTCCAGGTTGATGCCGCCGAAGGTCGGCTCCAGCGAGGCGATGATGTCGACCAGCTTGTCAGGGTCGGATTCGTTGATTTCGATGTCGAACACGTCGATGCCGGCAAACTTCTTGAACAGCACGCCCTTGCCTTCCATCACCGGCTTGGATGCCAAGGGGCCGATATTGCCCAGGCCCAGCACCGCGGTGCCGTTGGAAATCACGGCCACCAGGTTGCCGCGCGCGGTGTACTTATAGGAGTTGGCCGGGTCGATGACGATTTCTTCGCAGGGCGCTGCCACGCCCGGGGAATAGGCCAGCGCCAGGTCGCGCTGGTTGGTCAGTTGCTTGGTGGGGGAAACGCTGATTTTGCCTGGCTTGGGGCACTCGTGGTACTCAAGCGCGGCTGCGCGCAGTTGTTGACGAAGTTCTTCTTTCTTGTCAGATCCCGAATCCATGCTGTACTGCCCCTTCTATCCTGTGTCCGAAAGCCTCAGATTTTAGCAGATAGAGTGGTTGCTCTAACGTAGGTATTTTTACCAATCCCGAATTTTCGTCGGTTTCAATTGCCTTTCACACAAAATCATCCACCCAAGGCGAGATTTTTCCTCAAAACAAGTTAATAAACTGTCGTCCGGACGACAATGCTGACTTGCGGCACGAAACCATAAAATCTAGTTGCGCCAAATCGGATTTGCTTGCAATTTTCGGCAAAAGCAACTTTACATATGGCATTTTCCTGCATAGACTGGTTTTACTGGCACTTTACGGAAGGAAAATACCATGCGAAATGCAATCTGGCATTCCTGGTCCCGTCTGTCCGGCGTCCTGTTTCCTGCAACCGCCGTCGCCTTATTCTTCACACCGCAAGATTCCAATTATGTTGCCTTGCTTGCCATGGCAGCCCTGGCTTCTGGCGGTACCTGGGTTTACCTGCGCGGCAAGCCAACTAAGGACGAAGCCGGAGTGTCCCGCTAGAATGGCGGGATGCTTTCCGAATTCGACCTGATCAAACAATACTTCGTGCGGCCCGGGCCGGGACGCGCTGCCCTTGGCATCGGCGACGATTGCGCCCTGCTGGCCCCATCGCCGGGGATGCAGCTTGCCATTTCTTCCGACATGCTGGTCGAGGGCCGGCATTTCTTTGCCGGAGAAGATGCGCAGCGCCTTGGCCACAAGAGCCTGGCCGTCAACCTGTCCGACCTGGCCGCCATGGGCGCCCGTCCGGTCGCCTTCACCCTGGCCCTGGCGCTGCCCGCCGCCGAGCGCGCCTGGCTGGAAGGCTTTTCGCGCGGCCTGTTTGCGCTGGCCGATGCACATGGCTGTGAGCTGATCGGTGGCGACACCACCAAGGGGCCGCTGAATATCTGCATCACCGTGTTTGGCGAGGTCGCGCCTGGGCGCGCCCTGCGCCGCAGCGCGGCCCGGCCCGGCGATGACGTGTGGGTATCCGGTACCCTAGGCGATGCGCGCCTGGCCCTGGCCGGCTACCAGGGCGGCCTGGCGCTGCCGGCCGACGCGCTGGCTGCGGCCGGCACACGCATGCATATGCCAACGCCGCGCGTGGCGCTGGGCGTGATGCTGGCCGAGCGCAGCCTGGCCCATGCCGCCATCGATATCTCGGACGGACTGGTGGGCGATCTCGGCCACATCCTGGAAAAATCCCGCGTTGGCGCCACGCTGAATGCCGACGCACTGCCCGCCGGCCCGGTGCTGGCAACCCAGCCGCAAGCCCTGCGCCGCGCCTTCACTGCAGCCGGTGGCGACGATTACGAACTCTGCTTCACCGCTGCCGCAACACGGCGCGAAGCGATTCTTGCTGCCGCCGCCGACTGCGGCACAGCGGTCACGCGCATCGGCCGCATTGACGATGCGGCCGGCCTGCGCTGGACCGACGCTGACGGCGCGCCACTGGCACTGGAACTGTCCAGCTTCGATCATTTCTCTACCTGAACGATGACTTTCCGCGAGCGTTGCGAACGCCTCGACACCGAGGCATTGCTGGAGTACCTGCGCCTTGACCTGCGCGACGACGCACAAGCTATCGTGCGGCAGCTGCTGACCGCGCGCGGCATCGCGCCTGCCAGGATCGAACAGGTTGTGGCCGACCAGGCAGCCCTTGACGCCGAAGCGTTCGCACAATACGAACGGATGGCCAGCCTGGGTGAACGGATGCTGGCCTTCGGCATCGATTTCGCGGCCTGGCTGCTGGTGGGAGGCCTGCTGGTGGGAACGCGCGATCGCGAAGCCGCCAGTCTTGCAGCAAGCAGCTTTGAGGTCCTGAGCTGGGCCTTCTTGCTGTTGCGCGATGCCGGCCCCGGGCTGAGCCCAGGCAAACGCCTGCTCAAATTGCGGGTGGTCCAGATGCCGGGCGAGCGCCGGGCGACGCTGGCCGGATCGGTGCTGCGCAACCTTGGCCATCTCCTCCTGCTCATCGACGCCCTGTTCATGCTGGGCGAGCGTCGCATGCGGCTGGGTGACCGCCTGGCACGGACAAGGGTGCTCCGGGCAGCGGCAATTGACGCAGGTATTCGCCCGGCGGCTTGCCCACCAGGGCAGTAAATTCCTTGATGAAGTGGGCCTGGTCGTAATAGCCCAGGTCCAGCGCGAGGCGCGCCAGCTGCGGCGCCGCGCCCGCCTGCAACTGCGCCACCGCTTCATGCATGCGGTAGCGCTTGATTACCCATTTTGGCCCGACGCCGACGTAGTGCTGGAACAGGCGCTGCAAAGCGCGCTTGTTCAGGCCGGCCTGCTCGGCCAGGGCATCCACCGTCAACAGCGCCGGATCGCCGGCAATTGCTGCCACCAATGCAGTTGCGCGCGCCACGTCCGGGTCGGCTTGCGGCTTGCGCGCCAGCAGGAAGCCCTCCGCTGCCGCAGCCATCGTCTCCGGCGCAGCGCACAAGCGCACACCGCGCGCCAGCTCTTCGCCGTCCGCGCCGAATACCTGTGCCAGGGCAACGCGCTGGTCGGCAATGCCGGCGACGGCGCGGCCCAGGAAAGGCCGGAAACCGCCTGGCCGGAATTTGATTCCAAATGCAAAGCCTTGCCCGGCGAGCTGCTTGGTGTAGCGCGCCGTGTGCACGCCGTAGACGCCTTCGGTATCGTGTTCGATGACCAGGTGGACATTGGGATGCGGCAGCGTTTCCTGCTGCTGCGGCGAATGGCCCTGCATGTCCCAGCCAACGAACCAGTAATGCTCGACCAGCCCGGCCAATTGCGCGCACGGCGCCAGCCGTTCATGGCGAAATGTACCGGTCGCAAAATGCGGCACCAGGACGCCGCGCGGTTCAGTATCGATTTGTCGCGTTTTTCCAATCATCAGGCGCAGGAGACTAACATAATGGACGGCATGAAAACTTTGATCCCATTACTATTCGCATTCGCCGCTGCTGCGGCCAGCGCAGGAGACAAACCCATGCAAATCGAAGGCAGCTTCGACGTGAAGCTCACACCCCAGCCACCGGCGGAAGGCCAAACCTGGGGTCGTCAAACCATCACGAAGACTTTCAACGGCGCGCTCGACGGCACCAGCCGAGGCGAAATGCTGGCTGCGGGCACCGCGGTCAAAGGCTCCGCAGGCTACGTCGCATTGGAGCAGGTTAGCGCCACGCTGGAAGGACGCAAAGGCACGTTCTTCCTGCAGCACTTCGGCTTGATGGACAAAGGCACGCCGACGCTGAAAGTCAGCGTCATCCCCGACTCCGCAACGGGCGAACTGGTCGGCCTGCAAGGCACGATGACCATCGACATCACAGGCGGCCAGCATCGCTACACCTTTGCTTACCACCTCCCGCCCCGCTGAAATGATGTCATGAAGTGGTCATAAGAGGAGACTATTATTCTGCCTGTCTCCACATTCATACCACTCTCCCGTGAATGTTTTAAGCCGCCCCAGTAGAGGGCGGCATTTTTTTTCGCTGAGTGCACTGGGCTCTTCGCCCGGTCCGCCGGCACGGCGGCTGCAGTACCGTCCATGGCGAATCCCGCAGCCAGGGCATGGGCATCGCTTTCAAGAGCCAGCCTGGTAAATTCTTGGCACCAGCAAATTTTTGGCAATAAAGTCTGAGGCCACAGGCAGCAAATGCCCATAGTCGCGCGTGGTCAAGCCCTTGCGAACATCATCACCAAGATAGGTCAAACAGCCATTTTCTTGGCACATCAGCGCCATCACGTCAGCATAGTTGATATTGGCGTCAGAATACTTTTTTCTCAATTCGCTATTGTTCTGATACATCGCCATGTCCAGTCCAGTAAAAGTGGACCTCGGGGTGTACAGGAACAATTTGCGCGCTACGAGTTTGGACAAATCCACCTGCCACCGTGGGACCGGACCAACGAATATCACCTGCTTGACGCCCATTTCGTGAAGTTGCTTGTCGAACTTCACCGCGACATCAGCGGCCAGTGGATTCTTCTGAGATATTAAGACAACATCTGGCCTGGCTTGTGCAATGGCCGCCCTGGCCAGCCGGTTTGATTTCTCGCATAGCACCGTCTTACGCTTATCTGCACCAGGCTGGAAATTAACGTCGCAGCCGGAAGTGGCAACTTGGAGAATTTGCCAATCGTGGGACAGGTGCCGAGACAGGCCGAAATACAGTTGCTGTGCATGCGAATCCCCCCATAACATGACCACCCGCTTTGCTTGGGGATCTTTGACGTAGCATTCGCTGGAAATCGCGTCCCTGGCCACGTCTGAGAAGCCAGCACGGAATTTGTCCAGATCTAAAAAATTGCATGCATGCCTATATGCCTCGGTCACTCCATTGCCGGGGATCCATTCCGCCATGCCGTCGAAATAGGCGACAAATTCATCCCGCTCTTTTGCCCTGTTGCTGAATCCATCGTAAAGGTAGACGTTCAAGCCCACCACGCCAGCCACGCCAACGAGCGCAGCGAGCAATGCCGTTTTCCTTTTGCCGAACTGGCCAAAGCGCACCGGATGTTCAACCAGGCGATAGGTAAGCCAAGCGAGGATTACCGACAGCAGGACGGCTGCGGCGCGCAGCTTGATAGAAGGTGTTTCTGCAAGCATGGTGCGCAGGAACGACAGTATCGGCCAATGCCACAGGTATAGCGGAAAACTGATTAAGCCAATCCATACTAGCGCCCGATTGCCCAACACGATTCTGTTTGCCCACGCATTGGGGCCGGCATAAATGACCAGCATCGCCCCTAACACAGGAATTAGCGCCCATTTCCCTGGAAAGCCGACATCTTTGTCAAACAAGCAGAACCCGCACGCGAGCAACAGCAAGCCCGTCATTGACATCGTGCCGGCCAATACGCGCTTTTCCCCACCCCGCCCCTGCGGCCGAGCGGCACATGCCAGGGCACTGCCGCAAATGAGTTCCCAAAAGCGCGTTTGCGGGCAATAGAAGTCCGCCGAACCATCGATCCCCGCTTGCTGGATATTCAGGTAGAACGACACGCCGGCAGCAAGTGCACTGACTGCCAGGAAGTTCCATTTGCGCTTGAATGCTATCCACAACAGCAATGGCCAGACAACGTAGAATTGCTCTTCCACTGCCAGGCTCCATAAATGGAGCAGCTGTTTGGACTCTGCCGCGGAATCGAAGTAGCTCGACTCCATGAGCAGGATGAAGTTAGACATGAATGCCGAGCCGCCAGCAATATGCTTGCCCAGCTGCTTATACTCGTCAGGAAGCAGCACGAACCAGCCAATAACCAGGCAGGACGTGAGAATAAGTAATAGCGCGGGGAAAATGCGCCGGATCCGGCGCCGGTAGAAGTCGGTGAAACTGAAATCCCCGCTCTCCAGGCCTTTCAGGACGATGCCGGTGATCAGGAAACCCGATATGACAAAGAATACGTCAACGCCAATATAGCCGCCCTGAATCCAGTTCGGAAATGCATGGAAGGCGACCACCGCAAGTACGGCAATTGCCCTCAGGCCGTCTATGTCGCGGCGATAACCCGGGAGGGCAGTGGAAGTCTGTGCCATAGGAAGTTTCGATTGGGAAAAACGATTTTAAGTTTTCCCGATCTTTCCTTCAAGCACTAACGCAAATACCTCATGAGCTGTTGCATGAGTGGAAATTTTGTCTACGCTGGCGGCTCCGGGCCTGCTTAGCCGGTGAGTGCGGTGTGATCTTCGCCGGGTTCGCCGGCGCGGCGGCCGCTGCCGTGCATCAGCCAGTAATGATGGAAGGCCAGGCGGATGTTGTCGCGCAGTTGCGTGTCGTCCCACGGCTTGGTGTAGAAGCGGTAGATCGCGCCGCGGTTGATCGAGTCCAGCACTGCTTCCAGGCCGGTGTAGCCTGACAGGATGATGCGGATGGTGTCTGGATACATCTCCTTGACCTTGGCCAGGAATTCGGTGCCGCTCAGGATCGGCATGCGCTGGTCGCACACGATCACCTGCACCGGGTACAGCGCCAGCAGGTCGAAGCCTTCGGCAGGCGTCACGGCAGTCAGGATGCGGTAGCCGTCGCGCCGGAACAGGCGGTGCAGCGAGGACAGCACGTTGACGTCGTCATCCACCAGCAGCAGGGTTTGTGGCGGTTCGGCTGCCACGTTCGGGTCGGGCGGCAGGCTCTTGCCCGATTCGGCCAGCGCGCCCATTTCCGGCGCTGCCAGGGGACGGCTGAAGAAGTAGCCCTGGATTTCGTCGCAGCGGTTGCGGCGCAGGTATTCAAGCTGCGGCCTGGTCTCCACGCCTTCCGCAATCACACGCAGCTTAAGGCTGTGCGCCATGCTGATGATGGCCAGTGCAATCGCCGCGTCGTTGGGATTGGTGGTGATGTCGCGCACGAAGGCGATATCGATCTTCAGCTTGTCGATCGGGAAACGCTGCAGGTAGGCCAGCGAGGAATAGCCCGTACCGAAATCGTCGATCGCCACCTTGATGCCCAGTTCCTTGAGCGCGCTCAGCACCTGGATGGTGCGCTCGGCGTTCGACATCAGGGCCGTTTCCGTCAGTTCCAGTTCCAGCAATTCGGGCGGCACCTGATGCCGTTCCAGCGCCTGCCGCACGTCACTCTCCAGATCGCCCTCGACGAACTGGCGGCTCGCCACGTTGACCGCTACGTGAACGCCGCCTACCGGCGTGCGCAGCCAGGTCGCGATCTGGCGGCACGCTGCGTCGATAATCCAGCTGCCGACGCGCACGATCAGGCCTGTATCCTCCAGCACGCTGACGAATTCCGCTGGATAGACCAGGCCATAGCCTGGCCTGTTCCAGCGCAGCAGGGCTTCCGCGCCGCTGATGCGGCCCGTGGTCAGGTTGACCTTGGGCTGGTAATGCAGCTCGAGTTCGTTGTTGTCCAGCGCGCGGCGCAGCGCCATTTCCAGGTCGAGGCGCGCCAGCACCTGCACGTTCATGCCGGCAGTGAAGAAGCGATAGCCGTCGCCGCCGGCTTCCTTGGCGCGCTCCATGGCGGTGTTGGCGTATTTGACCAGTGTTTCGGGATCGTTGGCATCATCCGGGTACATGGCGATACCGATGGAAGCCGTCAGGGTAGCCTGGTGTTCATCCAGCTCGAACGGCGAGCGCAGGGCCTCGCGCACTTCGTTCGCCACCAGCACGGCATCCTGCTGGTCGCGCGTCATGGTCAGGATCAGCGCGAATTCGTCACCACCCAGGCGGCCCACCGTGTCGCGCAGGCGCACGCATTGCACCAGGCGGTTGGAAAATTCGTGCAGCAGGCGGTCGCCCATGGCTGCGCCCATCGAATCGTTGACCTTGCGGAAGCGATCCAGGCCGATGAACAGCACCACAATACGCCATTCCTTGTCCTGCGCCAGCTCGATCGATTCGCCCAGGGTCTGGAAGAACAAGGTGCGGTTCGGCAGGCCGGTCAGGCGGTCGTAGTGCGCCATGTGGCGCAGGCGCTCTTCGGCCAGGCGGCGTTCGGTGATGTCGCGCGCCACGCAGATCAGGGTGCGATGCGCCGACTCTCCTTCACTTTGCAGCAGCCAGTACACTTCCACCGGCACGGCAGCGCCATCGCTGCGCAGCAGCTCGATCTCCGTCAGCTCCGGCGCCCGGTGCGGGGCGGCCAGTGCCTGGCCTGCCCGTTCCGCCTGCGCCGACAGCGTTTCGCGGTTGCCCAGGCCAAGCCGGGCAGGTTCCAGCGACAGCAGTTGCGGGCGCGGATGGCCCAGCATGCGGCAGGCACCCTCGTTGACGTCCACCAGCGCCAGTGTATTGGTGTCGATCAGGAAGATGGCATCGGCCGTGGCATCCATCGCACTGCGGAAGCGCTGCAGGTCGGCGGTGCGGGCGCGCACGGTCTGTTCCAGGACTTCGTTGTAGTCGCGCGCCTGCTGGTGCAGCAGCCGCACTTCCAGCATATTGTTGATGCGCGTGAGGACCTCGACCGGGTCGAAGGGCTTGCTGACGAAATCGCGCGCGCCGGCATCGAGGGCCGGCAGCTTCTGGTCCGGCTGCGCCGTCACCACCAGCACCGGCAGGTATTCCGGCTCCAGCGGCTTGAGCGCCTCCATCACGTCGAAGCCGCTCATGCCTGGCATGTGCAGGTCGAGGATGATCAGGTCATAGCGGTTTTCTTCGTGCCAGGGCGCCACCACGCGCGGGTCGGTGGTGGAACTGACGTTCACATAGCCGCTGGTCTGCAGCAAATACTCCAGCAACTGCACGTTGACCGGCTGGTCGTCCACTATCAGGACTTTGGCGTTCAGGATATCGTCGCGGCTGATCACTTGGACGTACTCCCTTCTTCCTCCCTGCGCGCCAGGAAGGCCATGGTGCTGTTGATCGCTTCCGTAAACTCGTCGATGTTGATCGGCTTGATCAGGTAGCGGAAGAAGCCTGCCGCCAGGCCTTTTTCCACGTCGCGTGGCATGGCATTGGCGGTCAGGGCGATGACGGGGATGTGCGCGGTGCGCGGATCGGTGGCCAGCAGCTTGACGGCGTCGATGCCGTTCAGGCCGGGCAGGTTGATGTCCATCAGGATGATGTCGGGCTGGTGGGCGCGCGCCAGTTCGATGCCAAGGTGGCCGTCCGGCGCCGAGATCAGCTTCAGGTCGGGGCGGAAGCTGATGATCTCTTCCACCAGCTTGAGGTTGGCCGGATTGTCCTCCACGTACAGGATGGTAGCCGGCTCGCCCTCCGCGTGGCGGTGGTGCTGGGCCGGCCGCTCGGCGTTGGCGTCGACGCGCGACGGCGTCGGCTCGGTCGACTCGAGTTCAATCCAGAACATGCTGCCCACGCCCTGGCTGCTGGTGACGCCGATGGTGCCGCCCATCAGCTCCACCAGGCGCTTGGTGACTACCAGGCCGATGCCGGTGCCCTCCTCCGCCCCGCTCTCCTGCCCCAGGCGGTTGAAGGGCTGGAACAGTTGCTTGACCTGCTCAGGCTTGAGGCCCATGCCGGTATCCTGCACCGAGACCCGCACCAGGTTGGGGCCGCTCGGGCTGCAGTCGACCACCACGGCGCCGCCATCGCGGTTGTACTTGATGGCGTTGGAAAGCAGGTTAAGCAGGATCTGCTTGAGGCGCGTACGGTCGGCCGTGACGTTGGCCACGCAGCCGTCCGGGAACAGCAGGCGGATGCCGCGCGCACTGGCCAGCGGCGCCACCATCCCCTCGCATTCATGCAGGATTTCGTTGAGTGCCACCGGCTCGAGCGACAGCGCCACCGCGCCCGACTCGATCTTGGCCAGGTCGAGGATCTCGTTAATCAGGGTAAGCAGGTGGCGCCCGGACTTCAGGATATGGTTGGCGAATTCGCGCTTCTGTACCAGCGTGGAAGGCAGCTTTTCCGAGGTCAGGATTTGCGCGAAACCGAGGATGGCGTTCAGTGGCGTGCGCAGTTCGTGGCTCATGGAAGACAGGAAGGCCGACTTGGCCTGGTTGGCGCTCTTCGCCTCCTGCATGGCCATTGCCAGCTCGCTGTTGGCCTGCTCGAGCTGCAGCGTGCGTTCATGCACGCGCTGCTCCAGCTCCTCGTTCAGGCGCATGACCTCCTGTTGCGCCTTGCTGCGCTGTTCCGCTTCGCGCGCGATTTCGCTGTTGGACGTTTCCAGTTCGCGCGTGCGGCTTTCGATCTCGCTCAGCATCTTGTTGAAAGAGTCGGCCAGTTCGGCCACTTCATCATTGCTGGTGCCCGGTGCGCGGCGCGAATAGTCGCCGGTTGCCATGACCTCGCGCGCCACGTCGGCAATCGCCAGCACCGGCTGCGTCACCACCTTGTTCAGGGGCCGCATCAGCAGGTAGGCAATGCCCATCGCCAGGAAGGTGGCGATGATGGCGATCGTCACGTAATCGCCGAAGCGGCCCAGGATTTCATAGTCCGCCTGCAGGTAGACGGTACCCAGCAGCTCGCCGTTGTCGCGGATGCGGCGGAACAGCATCATCTTGCCGTCCTCGAAAGCCACGCCCTCGGCCTGCGGCGCGGCAGGCACGCTGACATCCATTCCCGGCGCCACATAGGTGGCGAACAACTGGCCGCGCGCATTGTAGATGGCGCCTGCATTGACTTTCGGCCGCAGGCGCAGCAGCGCCAGGTTTTCCTTCGCCAGGCGCGGATCGTCGAAAGTCAGCGCCGGCGCACTCATATGCCCAAGCAGCTCGGCCTGGGTGGTCATGTCGGAACTAAGGGACTGGTGGTAGGCCCGCAAGTCGTACGCGATGATGGTGCCGAGGGAAACCAGCAGCGCCACCAGCGTGACCAGCATCACCACGCCAAGCAGCTTTTGCGGCAGGGAGCGGCGGCGCGCCATCATCCCGCCACCTGCTGTACGCGAAGGGCGGCCGACAACATGCGCGCACTGATTTTCAGGCGCGCCACGGCAGCATGCTTCAGGGAGACTTCAAAGCGCAGCCTTTCATCGGCAATGACAAAGTTGATCATGCTGCCCATGCCAAAGGTGTCGTCGCCATCGGTCACGGTCAGCACCGGCTGGCCGCGGCTGGCAGTGAGCAGTTCCTGTGCCAGCGCCTTCTCCTGCGCCGGGATGAACAATATGTGGACGCCTGCCAGGCTGTCGCCGCGCTTGATGCGCCTGACTTGCAGCGGGCGGCCGTTGGCGGTATGGCCGGCCACGGTCTGTTCCAGTTGCTCGGCCAGCAGGTCGGCACCGGCAACGCCGATCACGATCGGCGCATCCGGGCGGGTAAAGCTGCCCTCGGGCCATTCGACGAAACCGGCAAACTTGTACAGGTAGGCGGCCTTGACCTGGCGCTCCAGGCTGGAGCCGGATTGGGCATGGGCGAACAGGGGCATCAGCGCAGCCAACAGCAGCGCCACCCAGAAAACGGGACATCTTCCTTGGAGAGTCCTCACCACCGTGCCTCGCGAACAGGGGATTTGGGGCATTCTATCGCTGAGTCCCCGACAGCGGCGCAATTATTGGTTTCTCGCACCACAAAAGCCTTCCCCGGCTTGCAAGTTAGTCGTGACGCCACATTATTGCGGTGCAGCGTGGTCAAGCTGCACAGCAGCGCGCTAGAATGGACTCAAACGCTTTTGTTTGCTAAAGGAGCCACAAGTGAGTACTGATTTCAACGAACTGGCCGCCCAGGTGGGTAAGGCCCTGCAAGACAAAGGCTTGCTGTTGGCAACCGCGGAATCGTGCACCGGCGGCGGCATCTCGACCGCGATCACGGAAATCGCCGGCTCCACCGGCTGGTTCGATTGCGGCTTCGTTTGCTATTCGAATGCCTCCAAGACCGAGATGCTGGAAGTGCCGGCGGCCATGATGGCGCAATTCGGTTCCGTCAGCGAAGAAGTGGCAGCCGCCATGGCGCAAGGTGCGCTCGGCTCCAGCAATGCCCATGTGGCGGTATCGGTCACCGGCATCGCCGGGCCGACCGGCGCAGTGCCGGGCAAGCCGGTCGGCACGGTCTGTTTTGGCTGGGCCAACGCCGATGCCGTGCACACCGAGCGCCTGGTGTTCTCCGGCGACCGCCAGGCGGTGCGCGCGCAGACCATCGAGCATTCGCTGAAAGGCCTGCTGCGCTTTATTAATTAAGCAGGCGGCTGCGGCGCTCCGCCGCGGCAGGCTCGAACAAGGTCAGGCCGGCGATGGCGCGGCTGATGGCCACGTACAGGTAGCGCCGCTCCTCGGCGTATTCATCCCCATTGCGGGTGGCGCGCGGGAACTGGCCTTCCTCCATATAGGGCAGCAGCACCTGCTGCCATTCCCTTCCTTTTGCCGACTGCACGGTGGCCAGCGCCAGCGCCTTGCTGGCGCCACCTCGCGCTGCCGGCTTGCCGCGCGTTGCCACCTGGCGGCGGCGCAGCTCCTCGAGGAAGGCCGGCGCCCTGGCATCGCCCTGGCGCTGGGTGAAGTCCATGAAGGCGCGCAGGGTGCGCAGCACCGAGTCGGCGTGGGCGCGCTTGACGAAGGTACGGCGGGTGGCGGCCGGCAGGTCAAGACCAGTGCTGGCCAGTTCCAGCAATTGCGCAGCGCTGGCAGTTGCAGCCTGCTCCTTCATCTGCGCCAGCACGCCAGCCAGGCGCTGCTTCCAGCGGCGGGTAGCGCCGCTGTCGTAATGCTGTTCGGCGCACAGCAGGCCACTGAACATGAATTCCAGGGTTTCCGGATCGCGCACCACGGCATCTTTCTGCTGCTGGTAGGCGTCACCGGAACCGTACATGGCGTGGCTGGACTCATAGTCGCGGCGGTCGCCCGAGACGGCGAAATAGGTTTGCAGGCCGTCGACCATCAGTTCGCAGCTTTCCTTGTCCGCCTTCAGCGTGCTGTAGTCGCCACTGGCCACGTGAAGCAGGGCGCGCAGTGCCATGATTTCCGGCCGTTTAAGGTAGGAAGCGAAACCATCGCAGTTGTAGGGCAGGCCAGCGTCCAGCAGGGCATTTTCGATTTCCACGCTCTGGTCGACTTCGCGCAGGATGATGGCCAGGTCGGGTCCCAGCGCCAGCTCCTTCGCCTTGGCAACGACAGCACGCGCGCAGGCTTGAGCGTCGGCGTGATCGTATTCGACGTGACGCACTTCCGAGTAGGTGTCCGGATGCGATTCAAAGCCGCATTTCGGCAAGGCGCGTTCCAGCAGCTTTTTCAGCGACACCCCGCAGCGGCGCGACTGCGACAGCGGCAGGCGCTCCGCATTCGGGAAGGCCAGCTCGAAACCGCCGCCCGAGAAGCGCGGGTCGGCGCCGCGCTCGGCGTTAATGACCTGGTGGCGGTCACCCACCACCACCAGCCGCGCGTTGCGGCGGAACAGTTGCAGCAGTTCGAATTCGGCGGCGTTCACGTCGTGCCATTCGTCGACAAGCAGCAGGTTCGCCTGCGGCATATCATGCACCGCCTCCGGGAAACGGCGCAGGATGGATACCAGGTCGGTCGCGTAATCGACCGGCGCCTGCCACAGGATATGGCCGGCCTGCGGCTGGCGGCGGCGCTCGAATTCATGGAAGATTTCAACGATCTCGCGGTCTTCCAGCTGGAACTCGTTGCACAACTCGTCGAAGGTGAAATCGTCGAAGACTTCATCTTCAAAGCGCAGCGTGGCCAAGGTTGCCTTCATCTGCGCCAGCAGCTGCAGCATCATTTCCACGCGCTGTGTGCTGCGCTCGAAGTCGAAATCGAATTCCGTGTAGCGTCCCTCATGGCGCTGCCAGACCGTGTTGGCGGCAGCCACCAGCATGGGGCGCATCTGCTCCAGGCTGGACCAGCGCTCCGGCAGGTCCAGCCAGTTGCCGTGTTCCGCGATGCGGGTAAGCTGTGAGCGGGCCAGCGCTTCCACCGTCAGCACCTGCACTTTACGGTCCGGACATTCCAGCGCCAGCTTTTCGTAGAAACGCTGGCGGGCGCCTTCCGAGAAGCACAGGCCCAGAACCACGCCCGGTTCCTGTGCCGCCAGCATGGCCAGCGTGGTAGTCTTGCCTGTCCCGGCGCGCGCCTCGATCATCAAGGTCTGGGCGCGGGACGTCAGGATCGCTTCCTGCTCGCTGGATGGTGAAACTCGCATGCCTGTCCGATTGGTGCCAATGAAAACACGCATTCTACCTTGGCTGGCTGCCGCAGCCGCCCTCGCCGCCCCGGCCACCGGGCACGCAGTACGGCCGCTGACTGTGTACGCCGCCGGCGACATCGCCGACTGCCGCTACAACCGCGCTCCCGACTCCGGCGCAGCGGGAACCGCCGCCCTCATCGCCAAAGGCGACCCGGACGCCCTGATCCTCACCCTGGGCGACCATACCTACCCGAATGGCGCGCCCGCCGAATTCAGCGACTGCTACGCCCCCACCTGGGGCCAGTTCAAAGCGCGCACCCGTCCCACGCCCGGCAACCACGAGTACACCAGCGGCAAAGCCACCGGTTATTTCGACTACTTCGGCGAACTGGCCGGCCCGCCCGGCCGCGGCTATTACAGTTTCGACAAGGGCGGGTGGCACTTCATCTCCCTGAACAGCGACCTGAAAAGCGCCGACCACCAGCGCCAGCTCCTGTGGCTCAAAGACGACCTGGCCGCCAGCAAGGCGCGCTGCACCCTCGCCTACTGGCACGCGCCCATGTATAGTTCTGGCGGGCACACCCCGAGCAAGAAGATGCAGGACGTCTGGCGTGCACTGTACGCAGCCGGCGTCGAGCTGGTGTTGTCCGGGCATGACCACGACTACGAGCGCCTGGCGCCAATGGACGCGGACGGGCAGGCCGATGCCGCGCGCGGCGTGCGCCAGTTCGTGGTCGGCACCGGCGGAGCCATGCTCACGCCCTACCTCTGGCTGAATAACCAGAGCGAAGCGCGTTCCAACTGGCGCACCGGTGTGCTGAAATTGGTTTTGAAGGAAAACAGCTACGAATGGGAGTTCCTGCCGGTCCAACCGAAGACGGCGCCGGAGCACCCGCAGCAGGAGGCCGGTGACAGCGGCACGGCCAACTGCCACTGATAACAGGAGCATCAATGCAAAACACGGTTCACTTCGTCCTGCAAGGCAAAGGCGGCATCGGCAAGACGTACGTCTCGACCATCCTCGCGCAATGGCTGAAGACCAAGAGCGAGAGCCCGCTGCGCTGCTACGACACCGACCAGGAAAACACCACTTTCTCGCGCTACAAGGCGCTGGACGTGAAGCACGTGCCGGTGATGACCGAATCGCGCACCATCGACCCCAAACGCTTCGACGCGCTGATGATCGACATCCTGGAAGAAGACGGCAACTGCGTGATCGACAACGGCGCAAACACCTTCTCGCCGCTGATGGCCTACCTGATTGAGAACGACTGCTTCAACCTGCTGGAAGAATCGGGCCGCAAGGTGTACATCCACACCATCGTGGGCGGCGGCGACACGCTGCACGATACTGCGATGGGTTTCGTGACGACGGCCAAGTCGACCCAGGTGCCGCTGGTGCTGTGGGAGAACGAGCATTTCGGGCTGCTGCAATCGGCATCCGGGAAATCCTTCCTCGAATCGCAGACCTACGCCGACAACTCGCAGCGCGTACGCGGCCGCGTGGTGCTGAGCGCGCGCAACGCCGACACCTTCGGCGCCGACGTGAAAAAGATGAACACTGGCCGCCTGACGGTGGACGAGGTGAAGGCCAGCGACAAGTTCAATGTGATGGAAAAGCAGCGCATCAAGGTCGTGTTCCGCGACCTGTTCGAACAACTCGACCTGGTGAACTGGTAAATGGCCCTCGACCCGCAGAAACTTCGCCTGCACGTATTCGAAAAGACCGGCATCAAAGTCGATGTCGACGACCCGATCTTCGCGCTGGTAGCGCTGAACGAAGCGGTGCTGGAAGAAGCGGTCGAACGCCACCTGGCGCGGCTGGACGGCGCGCACGCCCCGGCAGGTGGGACGGCAACTGCGACCGGCGCCGCCTACGTCCCGCCGCCCGGCGCCCGGCCCATCCCCACCTCGCACGAACCGTTCTCGCGGCGCGAACTGCGCCTTCTGGCTGCAGCCGCCGGCATCGCGGTGCTGACTGCTGCCCTGGTACTGATCGGCCAGGCCATCTTCAGCAAGCCGGCCGGCATCCCGCCCGCCAAGCTCGAGCGCGCCCTGCAGACCTTAGACGCCAAAACCCGCGCAGCGTTCGAAGCCGAACTCGCGAAATAAGAGCCAAAAATTCGGGGTCAGGTCTGTCATTTGGACAGCTAGCGCTACCTCTTGAGCTATCTCAATACGCGAATTCGACCAAATTTGCGTATTGAGGCAGATCAAAGGAAGGCTCTGCGTGTCCAAATGACAGACCTGACCCCGAATTTCGACTTTCATGCTAACATGTGAATACCTATTCATTTGTTTGCTATGGCTATCTATTCTGACAACGATGCTTCCGTGGCGGAGCTGGCGGACCTGTTCCATTTGCTGGGGGATGCGACCCGGCTGCGTATCGTGCTGGCTTGCCTGGAGCAGCCGATCGCGGTAAGCGATATCGCGGGCTCGCTGCAATTGAGCTCGTCGCTGGTCAGCCACCACCTGCGCCTGCTGCGCGCGGCCCGTATCGTCAAGTCGGAGCGCCAGGGCAAGCAAGTTTTCTATTCCACCGCCGATGCCCATATCAGCGGTGTCTTGCGCGATATGCTGGAACACATCGCCGAACCATCCAACGGTAACGAACAATGAGCGCCCATCACCACCATGGACATGGCCACGACCACGGCCATCATCATCACCATCACGAAGTAGGCCACGGCCGCGCCTTCGCCATCGCGATTGCGCTCAATGCCGCCTTCGTCGCCATTGAGTTCTTCTACGGCTTCCTGGCCAATTCCACAGCCCTGATGGCCGACGCCGGGCATAACCTGTCGGATGTACTGAGCCTGATCCTGGCCTGGGGCGCGGCTATTCTGGCCAAGCGTGAGCCGTCCGGCCGCTATACCTATGGCCTGCGCAGCAGCTCCATCCTCGCGGCGCTGTTCAATGGCATGCTGCTGATGGCGGCTACCGGCGCCATCGCTTGGGGCGCCTTCCAGCGCTTGATGGAGCCTACGCCGGTAGCGGGTTTGACCGTGTCGGTGGTGGCTGGCATCGGCATCGCCGTCAACGGCATCTCGGCCTGGCTCTTCGTGAAGGGCAGCAAGGATGACCTGAATATCCGCGGCGCTTACCTGCACCTGGCGGCCGATGCTGCAATCTCGCTGGGCGTGCTGATCGCGGGCCTGGTGGTCATGTACACCGGCTGGGCATGGATCGATCCTGCCGTTTCGCTGGTGATCGTGGTGCTGATCATGAAGAGCACCTGGTCGCTGCTGCGCGAGGCGCTGGATATGACGCTGGGCGCGGTGCCGGGCAATGTGGATGCGGGCGAAGTGGAGAAGTTCCTGCTGGCCAGCCCTGGCGTGACCGGCGTGCACGACCTGCATATCTGGTCGATGAGCACGACCGACGTGGCGCTGACTTGCCACCTTGTCATGCCAGGCGGTTATCCGGGCGATACAGCCATTGACGACATTGCACGCCAGTTGAAGGAACAGTTCGGCATCCATCACACCACCCTGCAAACCGAGCAGGGCACCACCCAGCATGAGTGCTGCCTGCAAGGCCAGGGCCACGCAGACGAGCACGACCATGACCATGACCACGATCACGGCCATGAGCATCACCATGGCCATGCCCATTAACACCCAAGGCAAAGCCTGACCAAGAACCCGGACAACCCCTTTCCTGCCCGTCCAACCCTTAGGACGAAAAATTTGCCTACCGGCATCATTAATATGCCGGCAGGCTTATAAATCAAACACTTACCAGTCTCCTGCCTGCTAATTCACAGCGGGCACGCAGATTGCTGTTGAGCCTGGACCCCGCCACATGCGGGGGCCTACACAACGGAGACTGGAATGCAAAAGAAGCGCCCCCTCACCCTTTACATCCTTTTCGCGATGCTGCTGGGCATCGCCGTCGGTTATGCCTGTCACACGGTATTCCCTGACAAAAAACTCACCGCCGATATTTCGGCCCACATCTCGCTGGTCACCGACATCTTCCTGCGCCTGATCAAGATGATCATTGCGCTGCTGGTGTTCTCGACCCTGACCGTCGGTATCGCCAACCTGAGCGACGGCAAGGCCGCCGGCCGTATTGGCGCCAAGGCGTTCGCGTGGTTTATCGTCGCGTCGCTGGTTTCGCTGGCTCTGGGCATGCTGCTGTCGAACCTGATGCAGCTTGGTACCAACCTGGGCCTGCCGCTGCCTGCCATCGATGCCAGCACCGGCCTGAAAACTTCGGCCTTTACGCTGAAGGACTTCATCACCCACGTGGTGCCGAAGTCGCCGATCGAGGCGATGGCCAATAACGAGATCCTGCAAGTGCTGGTGTTCTCGATCTTCTTCGGCACGGCGCTGGGCGCGCTGGGCGAATCCGGCAAGCGCTTGCTGGACGTGGTCGACGAGCTGGCGCAAGTCATGCTGCGTATTACGGGCGCCATCATGAACATGGCGCCGCTGGCAGTGTTTGCCGCCATGGCTTCGGTGGTCACGACCAACGGCCTTGGCATCCTGGCGACTTTCGCCAAATTCATGGGCGGCTTCTATCTTGGCCTGTTCTGCCTGTGGGCGCTGCTGATCGGCGCCGGCTTCGCTGTGCTGGGTCCGCGCGTGCTGCGCCTGGTGGGCCTGATCCGCGAACCGTTCCTGCTGGCCTTCTCTACCGCCAGTTCGGAAGCGGCTTACCCGAAACTGCTGATCGCGCTGGACAAGTTCGGCGTGCAGCGCCGCATCTCCAGCTTCGTGCTGCCTATGGGCTATTCCTTCAACCTGGATGGCTCGATGATGTACTGCACCTTCGCCGTGCTGTTCATCGCCCAGGCCTACGGCATCGACCTGTCGCTCGGCACCCAGATCACCATGCTGCTGCTGTTGATGCTGACGTCCAAAGGTATGGCCGGCGTGCCGCGCGCTTCGCTGGTGGTGATCGCCGCCACCCTGACCCAGTTCCACATTCCGGAAGCCGGCCTGCTCTTGCTGATGGGCGTTGACCAGTTCCTCGACATGGGCCGCTCGGCCACCAATGCCGTCGGCAACGCCATCGCCACCGCCGTCGTGGCGAAGTGGGAAGGCGCGCTCGGCGAAGAAGAACAGGCGGATGAGCACAGCTACATCCGCGCCGCATAACAACAACGACCTCAGGAGAACCCCCCATGAAATACACCGTCACTACCTTGCTGGCCCTCGCCTGCTGCAGCGCGTACGCGCAATCTTCCGTGAAAGTCTATGGCGTGGCCGATGCGGGCATCGTGCTCGAACGCGGCGCCCCCGGCGGCAACACCACCAACGTGAGCAGCGGCATCGCTTCCGGTTCGCGCATTGGCTTCAAGGGAACGGAAGACCTGGGCAACGGCCTGTCGGCCGGCTTCGTCGTCGAGAGCGGTTTCGCGATGGACACCGGCGCTTCCGGCCAGGGCGGCCTGACCTTCGGCCGCCAGTCCTTTGTCTCGCTCGGCAGCCCGCTGGGTACCATCAGTGCCGGCCGCCAGTATTCGCCTTATTACAAGGCCCTGCGCGACATCGCCGACCCATTCGAAGATGGTCTGGCAGGCCAGGCTCCCAACCTGATGGTGCCGAATCGCCGCATGGACAACTCGCTGCGCTATGCTTCACCGAAACTGGCCGGCTTCTCGACCGAGCTGGTGTACGGCGCGGGCGAAGTGGCTGGCGACAGTACCCGCAAGCGTGCGCTGAGCGGCGCACTGAATTACGATGAAGGTCCGTTGGCGCTGTCGGTATCGCACTTCCGCCGCGAAAGCGCCAGCGCCGGCCTGCACGCGCACAACACGCTACTGGCGGCGCGCTACAAGCTGGGCGACTACCAGCTGCACGCCGGCTATGCCTTCAACCGCGGCATGGGTACTGTCGGCGGTGGCGGCAGCAGCACGCTGGGGAATGGCTCGACCAGCACTGGCGGCACCGTAACCAGCGCGACCAGCGTCATCACCAGCGGCACGATCGGTGTTCCCGGTGCCTCCAGCCGCGACTTGGTGCTGGGTCTGTGCGCTACCTTCGGGCCGCACAACTTTGCCGGTTCGGTAGTGGAGCACATGGACCGCAGCCCGGCCAACCAGGATGCGCGCCAGTATGGCATCGCTTACCTGTACTCCTTATCCAAGCGCACTGACCTGTACGCTGCTTATGCCCGCATCAACAGCAAGAACGGCGCGCCTTTCACGGTGGGCAATGCGACCGACGACGGCAAGGGCACCCGCGCTTTTAACCTGGGGTTGCGCCACCAACTGTAACGAGGTTTGCTATAGTTGGCTGTTATGCCAGTTCAGCCAGACAACGCCGTAAGCTCCCAGGCGCAGCCGCGCCCGACCCAACACGTCCGTACATTGTGGGGGCTGGTGCTGCTGGCCGGCCTGGCACTACCGTACCTGGCTTACTGGTGGGCCGACAGCGCGACCACCGAGCGCCTGCGTGAAGCGGGCGCACAAAGGCTGGAGGTGTATGCCACCAGCCTGGAAAACCTGCTCGACAAGTACGACCTGGTGCCGCGCATGCTGGAGCTGGACAAAGATGTCGTCCGGCTGCTGGAAAATCCCGGCGACGAGGATGCGCGCAACAGCGTCAACGAATACCTGGAAGGCTTGAACAAGAAGGCGGAATCCAGCAATATCTACGTCGTCAACCTGCAGGGCCGTACCCAGGCCGCCAGTAACTGGCGCCAGAAGGACAGCTTCATCGGCGACGACGTCAACTTCCGCCCGTATATCCGCAATGCCCTGCGCGGCCGCCCCGGCGGCTTTTACGGCGTGGGCACGACCAGCCTGGAGCCAGGCTACTTTTATGCGCACGGTATCTACAAGGATGGCCGCATGCTGGGCGTGGCGGCAATCAAGGTCAGTATCGAGAACCAGCAGCGCAGCTGGACGCAAGGCAGCGACAAGGTGGCGCTGGTGGACCCGAATGGCGTGATCTTCCTCAGTTCGAACCCGGAATGGAAATTCAAAGCCCTGAAGCCGCTATCGGAAGGCGTGCGCGCAGAGCTGGCGCAAACCCGCCAGTATTTCGGGCAAGAGCTGCCTGCCCTGACACTGAAGCATGATGAAGCGCTGGCCAACGGCAACCGCCTGCTGGTCATCCGCGACAGCAATGCACCCGGCGCCGCGACCACGCCGCTGATGCTGGCGCAAACACGTTCCCTGTCGCCACGCGACTGGACCTTCATCTACCTGTCCGACTTGAACGCGGCGCGCGGCAATGCCAGCGTGGCCTTCCTGTTTGCCCTGCTGGCATATGGCTTTCTGGTGCTGTCCTTCCTGTACTGGCGCCAGCGCATGCGTTCCAAGGAGGACCTTGAGCGCATGGTGGCCGAGCGAACCGCCAGCCTGGCGCGCATCACGCAGGACTTGAGCAAGGAAGTCGAGGTGCGGCGCCATGCAGAACAACAATTGCAGATCACGCAGAATGAGCTGTTCCAGGCGGGTAAGCTGGCCGTGCTGGGGCAGATGTCGGCCAGCATCACCCACGAATTGAACCAGCCGCTGACGGCGCTGCGCACCATGTCCGATAATGCCGTGCTGCTGTTCGAGCGCGGCCGCATGGACGACGTGCGCAACAACCTGAAGACCATCTCGCAGGTGGTGGCGCGCATGGGCACCATCACCGGCAAGCTGAAAGGCTTTGCCCGCAAGTCGAATGCGGAACTGGGGCCGGTGTCGATCCACACCTCGATTTCGAATGCGCTGGTGCTGGTTGAACGCCGTATCCAGCTCGACAAGGTAAGCTTCCAGTTGCGCATCGACCAGGCCGATATCTACGCGCTATGCGACAGCAACCGGCTGGAGCAGGTCCTGCTCAACCTGATGACCAATGCACTCGATTCCATGGCCGGCTGCGCGGTGCGCGAGCTGGTGCTGGAGGTGAGCAGCAAGCCGGGGCGGGTGCTGATCCGGGTGGCCGACAGCGGCCCTGGCCTCAGCGAAGAAGCGCGTACGCGCTTGTTCGAGCCGTTCTACACCTCCAAGCCGCAAGGCGAAGGCCTGGGGCTCGGACTCGCGATTTCAGAACAGATCATCCGCGATTTTGGCGGTAGCTTGAGAGCGGAACAGGCCAGTGCCGGGGCCTGCTTCGTGATTGAATTAAAAGCGGCGCAGGAGACATGATGGACAATATACAAGTGCTGCTGGTTGAAGACGACCCGACCGTGCGGGCCGGCAGCGAGCAAGCGCTGGAGCTGGCCGATTTCACGGTCAGCAGCTTCGAAAGCGCCGAACCAGTAGCCAAGCTGCTGCAGGCGAACAGCGCGGCCGTGCTGGTGAGCGACGTGCGCCTGCCAGGCATGAGCGGGCTCGAACTTCTGGAAGCTGTGCGCGCCATCGATCCGGAACTGCCGGTGATCCTGGTCACCGGCCACGGCGATATCGCGATGGCGGTGCAGGCCATGCACGATGGCGCCTACGACTTCCTCGAAAAGCCCTACTCTTCGGAACAGCTGGCCGACGTGGTGCGCCGCGCTACCGACAAACGCCGCCTGCAACTGGAAGTGCGTGCGCTGCGCCAGAAACTGGAACACAGTGAGGGCATCGAAGCCTGCCTGCTGGGCAACACACCCGCCATTCAGGCTTTGCGCAGGGTCATCCTGGATGTGGCAAGCCAGCCGGCCGACGTCCTGATCTACGGTGAAACCGGCACCGGCAAGGAACTGGTGGCGCGCTGCCTGCACCAGTTCAGCGAGCGCAGCAAGCACCACTATGTGCCGGTCAACTGCGGCGCCATCCCGGAAACCATTTTCGAGAGTGAACTGTTCGGCCACGAACAAGGCGCCTTCACTGGCGCAGCCAAGCGCCAGGTGGGCAAGATCGAACACGCCGACCGCGGCACGCTGTTCCTGGACGAGATTGAAAGCCTGCCTTTGGCGATGCAGGTCAAGCTGTTGCGCGTGCTGCAGGAGCGCTCGATCCAGCGCCTGGGCTCAAACGCCCCTGTGCCGCTGGATATACGCGTGATTGCCGCTTCAAAGGAAGACCTGAAGGATTTCTCCGACCAGGGCAAGTTCCGCAGCGACCTGTATTACCGCCTGAACCTGATTGTGCTGCACATCCCCCCGCTGCGCGAGCGGCGCGAAGACATCCCGCTGCTGTTCGAGCATTTCATGATGGATGCGGCTGCGCGCTACAAGCGCCCTTGCCCAGTGGTGCCGGCAGCGCAGATGCAGCAGCTGATGGCGCAGGACTGGCCCGGCAATGTGCGCGAGTTGCGCAATGCGGCCGATCGTTTCGTGCTGGGCCTATCGGCCTCGACGGAGACTGCGGCGCCGGCAACGCTGGCGGACCAGGTCGGCGCCTTCGAGCGCATGCTGATCGAGCAGGCGCTGCGCGCGGCCGGCGGCAACGTCGCCACCGCCTGTACCGCGCTGAGCCTGCCGAAGCAGACCATGTACCACAAGATGCAGAAGTACGGCCTGGCGGCCGAAGACTACCGCTGACTTATTTGACGTCCATCAGTTCGACGTCGAAGATCAGGGCCGAGTTGGCTGGAATGCCTGGCATCGAGCGCGAGCCGTAGGCCAGTTCCGCCGGGATGATCAGGGTGCGCTTGCCGCCCACTTTCATGCCGACGATGCCCTGGTCCCAGCCCTTGATGACTTTGCCGGTGCCCAGCTTGAAGTCCAGCGGTTCGCCGCGGGCGATCGAGCTGTCGAACTGGCGGCCGCGCTGGTTCTTGGCCAGCGGGCGGTACAGCCAGCCGGTGTAGTGCATGAAGACGGTGTTGCCGACATTCGCTTCGGCGCCCTTGCCGATCTTGTGGTCGGTGATGATCAGTTGCTCGGCGGCTGGACCCGGCTGCGCCGAACCCGGCACGACCGGGCCCTGCTGGGCCGACGCTGCGGCTTCGGCTTGCGCCACTGGCGCGGTTGGCTGCACCTGGGCAGGTTCTTGGGTAGGCTGCTGTGCCTGCGCCAGGCCGGCGGCGCACAGGAATGCGAACAGGATCGAAGTGCGTTTCATGTATATTCGTTAAGTGGTTTTAAAGCGGCTGCCATGATAGCAAAACAAGATATGCACAAGCTGTTTTTTGCACTCTGGCCGGACGATGCGGCCCGGCAGGCATTGCTGCGGCTGCAAACACCGGTACGCGGGCGACTGATTCCGCCAGAGAAATTGCATCTCACCATGGCGTTTCTTGGCCAGCAGCCGGCTGAGGCATTGCCTGTTTTGCTCGACATCCTGCAAGCAACGCACGTGCCGCCGTTGCAGTTGACGGTGGATTGTTATGGCTACTTCAAGCGGCCGCGTATTGCCTGGGCGGGGATGAGCGTGGTGCCTGCTGGGTTGCTGGCGGCGCAGGCGGAGTTGATGGCGCGGCTGGAGGCGGCTGGCTTCAGTGCGGCGACGCATGGGGAATTCAAGCCGCATATTACGCTGGCACGGGAGGCGAAAGAGGCGCCCGCCGGGTTCAGTGCTGAGCCGGTGGTGTGGGATGTCCGGGGACTTGCGCTGGTGGAGTCGATGGCGGATGGGCGCTACTTGCCTCTCGCCGAAAACCGGTAAACCAGTGTCAGACACAAGTGTCTGACACTTGCCTGCGGCCGCCGCGTATCAGTGTCAGGCACTCGTGCCTGACACTGGGTTACCGGTTTCAGCCTGCTCAGCCAACTTCCGCAGCAAATGCCCCGCCGCCACCATGCCAAACGTGGCCGTCACCACCATCGCCGACCCAAAGCCCGCGCAATTGATGCCGGTGAGCCCCGGCTTCGCCGCAGCCTTCTCATCGCCATCAACGGTGCAAGCCTCGCCCGTCTCCGGAAACTTGAGCGGCTCCATCGAAAACACCGCATCCACTCCCAGCTTGTTCTTCGAGTTCGGCGGATAGTTGTACTGGCTGCGCAAACGCCGCCTTACCTTCTTCAGCAAGGGCTCCTGCTCAGTCTTGGACAAATCGCGCACCTCGATGCGCGTCGGATCCGTCTGCCCGCCCGCACTGCCGATCACAATCAGCGGAATCTGCTTGCTGCGGCAATAGTGGATCAGCGCCGTCTTCGACTGTGCCGAATCGATCGCATCGACCACGTAGTCGAAATGATGGGCGCCTACCATCTCATCCAGGTTGTCCGGCGTGATGAAATCCTCCACCTGCACCACCTCGCAGAATGGATTGATCTGGGCAATGCGCTCCGCCAGCGCACTGATCTTGGCCATGCCGATAGTGCCGGACAAGGCCTGGATCTGGCGGTTGATATTCGACTCGGCCACGTTGTCGAGGTCAATCAGGGTCAACTTGCCAATCGCTGAGCGCGCCAGCGCTTCCACAATCCACGAACCGACACCGCCCACGCCGATCACGCAGACATGTGCTCCACGGAAACGTGCGAGGGCTTTTTCGCCGTACAGGCGGGCAATGCCGCCAAAACGGCGGTCAAAATCGATATCTTCCAGAACTGGATCAACTATTTGCGGGGAATTCATCCCGTCATTTTACCGGACCCGGGCTACAATGTTTTCTCTTGCCAAGTACACCAGACCCGCACCATGAGTAATTCATTGATCGATACCGCCCCCGGTTATGACCAGCCGATCGCCGTCCTGAAACACTGCCACGACAAGATCCGCAAGCAATTGCAAACCTTGCAAAACCTGCTGGGCCACCTGCCGCAGCACGGCGCCGACGCCGCTGCCCAGCAAGCCGCGCAAGCCGTGCAGAAGTATTTCAACAAGGCCGCCCACCTGCACCACGCCGATGAGGAAATCGACCTGTTCCCGCTGCTGACCGCTGCGGCGCAAGGCGAAGACTCGGCCCTGCTGGCCAGGCTGGGGCCGCAGATCCTCGCGCAGCACAAGCAGATGGATCTCGACTGGGATATACTCAATTCGCAACTTGATAAGATTGCCAACGGTTCCAGTGCAGCCCTGAATGCTGCCGACGTAGAGCGCTTCGTGCAAGCGTATACCTCGCACATGGAAACCGAAGAGGCGCACATCGCGCCCATGGCCAAACGGATACTCAGTTCCGCCCAGATGACCATCCTGGGCGAGGCCATGCAGCAGCGCCGCGGCATCCTGCCGGCGGCCATCGCCGGCGGAATCGCCTTGGCGGACCTGCGCATGGATTATGGCCGCGCCAGCCTGTCGGAAGCCGACACCCTGGACGACCCGATTGCGCAGTTTGCCAAGTGGTTCAATGAAGCCATGAAGGCGCAGGTGAACGAGCCCAACGCGATGAGCGTGGCCACGGTCGGCAGTAACGGCCGCCCGAGTTCGCGTATCGTGCTGATCAAGCAGTACGACGAGCGCGGCTTCACCTGGTACACCAACTACGAGAGCCAAAAAGGCCAGCAACTTGCGGAAAATCCGCACGCGGCAATCCTGTTCTTCTGGCCCGAGCTCGAGCGCCAGGTCAGGATCGAAGGCCGCGTCGAGAAAACGTCCGCCGAAGAGAGCGACAAGTATTTCTACAGCCGCCCGGTGAAGAGCCAGTTGGCGGCGATTGCTTCCCAGCAAAGCCGGCCGATCGGCAGCCGTGAAGCAATGGAAGAGAGTTATGCCGCCGTTGAGGCGGCCAGCGGCGACAAGCCGCAACGGCCTGTGCACTGGGGCGGTTACCGCCTGGTGCCGGACCGCGTAGAGTTCTGGCAAGGGCGCGCCTCGCGCTTCCACGACAGGATAGTCTATGACTTGCAGGACGGTAGCTGGAAGAAGGAACGCATCCAGCCCTGATCCGTCCTCTCACAGGGAAGGGGCAGGCGCATGTTTGTACAAAACCGCATCAATAGCTGGATCAGCAGCATTGCCCCGCAAGTCGCCCTGCCCCTGAGGATAGAGCTGTGGAATGGCCGCAGCTTCGACTTCTCGCAAGAAGCGCCGCGCGTGACGATCCGCGTTCCCAGCCCAGCCGCGGCGCGCTACCTGCTCAAGCCTTCGCTCTCCAGCCTGGGAACTGCCTACGTCGAAGGCGCCATCGAGGTGACCGGACGCGCAGTCGACATGATCAAGGTCGTCAACGCCCTGGCCCGCAGCTCGCTGAAGGACACCGGCAGCCTGGCCCGCATCGCGCGCAGCTTCCACCACAACCGCAAGGGCGATGCGGAAGCGATTCGCTACCACTATGACGTCTCCAACGAGTTCTACCAGCAGTTCCTCGACCCGAACATGGTGTATTCCTGCGCCTACTTCGAAAATGGCGATGAGGACCTGGCTACCGCACAAATCAAGAAGATCGACCACGTCCTGGCCAAGATCCAGCTCAAGCCCGGGCACACGCTGCTCGATATCGGCTGCGGCTGGGGCGCGCTGGTGATTCGCGCCGCGCAGAAGTATGGCGCACGCTGCGTCGGCATCACGCTGAGCGAAAACCAGCATGCGCTGGCGCAGGAGCGCGTACGCGCTGCGGGGCTGTCGGACCTGGTCGAGATCCGTTTGCAGGACTACCGCGACGTGCAGGGCAGCTTCGACCGCATCACCAGCGTCGGCATGTTCGAGCACGTGGGCATCAAGCACCTTGTGGAATACTTCGGAATTATCAACAGGCTGCTGGCCGATGACGGGCTTGTGATGAACCATGGGATTACGTCGACCGATCCGGATAACGGCGAAACACCGTATGGCGGCGGCGAATTCATTGAGAAGTATGTCTTCCCGCATGGTGAGCTGGCCCACATCGGGCAAGTGCTGCGCGCCATGCAGGAAGGCCAGCTCGAAGCCTACGATGTGGAAAACCTGCGCCGCCATTACGCCCGCACCTGCGCCATCTGGACCGAGAATTTTGAGGAACACGAGGACAAGGTGCGCGAGCTGGCAGGCGACAAACGCTTCCGCATCTGGCACGTCTACCTCGCCGGCTGCGCCTATGCCTTCGACCAGGACTGGATCAGCCTTTACCAGATCGTCTGCGGCAAGGCAGGACGGCATCCCTCTGCCCTGCCTTGGTCACGCGGCTACATGTATGCCAAAAACTGAACACTTTGAAGGTGGCTGCCTGTGCGGCGCCATTCGCTACCGCGCCACGTCACAGCCGCTGCGTGGTGTCATCTGCCATTGCGAAATGTGCCGCAAGCACTCAGGGTCGCCTGCGCTTGCGTTTGTCCACTTCCCGCAGGCGTCATTCACGTGGCTGCGCGCGGAACCGGCCTGGTACCGCTCATCGCCTTTCGCAGAGCGCGGCTTTTGCCCGATCTGCGGCAGCACCATCGGAATGCGTGAAGAAGTGCTGGCTGACCGCGTGCAGGTATGCGTCGGCAGCCTCGATGAGCCTGGCCGCGTCGAGATCCAGGATCACGTCTGGACTTCATCGCAGGTGCATTGGTTCGACATCGAGGATGACTTGCCACGCTTTGCCGAGAGCAGTTCGGCTGTGCCATCGAAGGCGAAAGAGTAATAGCGTTTACACTATCGATTTCATAACGACAATCAATTAGATCAATCGCAACCCTTGCTTTAGCCTAAGGTTTCCCCGACAACAACAAGGAGAAACCGTGATGAGCAATCGCAAACTCGCCGTGCTGGCCATGCTGGCAGGCCTTCTTCCCCTCTTCGAACCGCAGCTTGCCTACGCTGCCGACAAGGTAGCCGGCGGGCAGAACTGGTGGCCCGAGAAACTGGACCTCCAACCCCTGCGCCAGCATTCAGCTGAATCCAATCCCTACGGCGCCAACTTCAACTACGCCAAAGAATTCCAAAGCCTCGACCTGAAGGCAGTCAAGAAAGACATCAACGCCATCCTCACCAGCTCCCAGCCCTGGTGGCCTGCAGACTACGGCAACTACGGTCCCTTCTTCATCCGCATGGCCTGGCATAGCGCAGGCACCTACCGCGTGGGGGATGGCCGCGGCGGTGCAGCCAGCGGTCAGCAGCGCTTCGAACCACTGAATAGCTGGCCGGACAACGTGAGCCTCGACAAGGCGCGCCGCCTGCTGTGGCCCGTCAAACAGAAATACGGACGCAAGATCTCCTGGGCCGACCTGATGGTCCTGGCCGGCAACGTGGCGATGGAAAACATGGGCTTCAAGACCATCGGCTTTGCCGGCGGACGCACCGACGCGTGGGAGGCCGACAAAGTATTCTGGGGCGCCGAAAACAAATGGCTGGGCGCCGACCGCTTCAGTGGCAAGCGTGAACTGAAAGGCGCCCTGGCAGCGACGCAAATGGGCCTGATCTATGTGAATCCTGAAGGTCCGGAAGGCAAGCCGGATCCGATCGCCGCCGCAGCCGATATCCGCCAGGCCTTCGGCCGCATGGCCATGGACGACGAGGAGATCGTCGCCCTGATCGCCGGCGGCCATACCTTCGGCAAGGCGCACGGCGCGCACAAGCCCGATGAATGCGTGGGGGCAGATCCCGCCGGCGCCGCGCTGGAACAGCAAGGGCTGGGCTGGCAGAACAAATGCGGCAAGGGCAATGCGGAGGACTCGGTGACCAGCGGCCTGGAAGGCTCCTGGACTTCGAACCCGATCGCCTTTACCACGCAATACCTGGACAACCTGTTCGCCTTCGACTGGGTACAGAGCAAGAGCCCGGCAGGCGCAACGCAGTGGGTGCCCAGCACGCCGGACGCAGCGAACCTGACGCCGGATGCGCATGTCGCAGGCAAGCGCCACGCCCCGATCATGTTCACGACCGACCTGTCGTTGAAGGAAGATCCCGAGTTCAACAAGATCGCCAAACGCTTCCAGCAGGATCCCAAGCTGTTTGCCGATGCCTTCGCCCGCGCATGGTTCAAGCTGACCCACCGCGATATGGGACCAAGCGCCCGCTACATCGGCGCCGACGTGCCAAAGCAATCGTTCCTGTGGCAAGACCCGATTCCGGCACCAAACTACGCGGCCATCACCAGCCAGGATGCGGCGCAACTGAAACAGAAAATCCTGGCCTCTGGCCTGAGCACGCAGGAACTGGTCAAGACCGCATGGGCCGCCGCTGCCAGCTACCGTGGCAGCGACAAGCGCGGTGGCATCAACGGCGCCCGCCTCCGCCTCGCGCCGCAAAAGGATTGGGCGGTGAACGAACCGGAGCAGCTGGCCAAGGTACTGGCAAAGCTTGAATCCGTCCAGGCTGATTTCAACAAGGCCCAGAAAGGCGGCAAGAAGGTTTCGCTGGCCGACTTGATCGTCCTCGGCGGCAATGCTGCTATCGAAAAGGCGGCGAAGGCCGGTGGCTATGCGGTGCAGGTGCCGTTCAAGCCAGGCCGCTCCGACGTAGCGCAGGCCCAGACTGACGTGAAGTCGTTCGCCGTGCTGGAGTCGAAAGCCGACGGCTTCCGCAACTACTATGACAGCGAGAGCAAGCTGTCGCCAGCCGAAGCATTAGTGGACAAGGCCAGCCTGCTCAACTTGACCGTGCCGGAAATGACGGTGCTGGTCGGTGGCCTGCGCTCCCTTGACGCCAACTTCGGCCACTCGGCCAACGGTGTCTTGACCAGCAAGCCGGGCACGCTGAGCAACGACTTCTTCGTCAACCTGCTGACCATGGACACCAAGTGGAACAAGGCGCCTGGCGCGGAAGGCTTGTACGAGGGCCGCGACCGCAACAGCGGTGAGCTGAAATGGAAGGCGACACCGGTGGACCTGGTGTTCGGTTCGAATTCCGAACTGCGCGCCGTGGCTGAAGTCTATGCCGCCAACGATAGTCGTGATAAATTCGTCAAAGACTTCGTGGCCGCCTGGAACAAGGTCATGAACCTGGACCGCTTCGACTAATACACGGGGCCCTGCGGGGCCCCTTCCATCATTGAGGAGAGCCTTTGTCGGAAGTCCATATTCTTCCACTGTCCAACGAGCATGCCGCGCAATATCGCGAGCTGATGCTGCACGGCTTTGAACACGACCCGGACGCGTTCACTTCGACGCCGGTCGAACGAGCCGCCCTGCCGTTTTCATGGTGGGAGCAGCGTATCGACGATCCGCAGCAGAACAGCATTGTGTTTGGCGCTATCGCCGGCGGACAGTTGATCGGCACTGTGGGACTCGAATTTTCAGTCAGGTCCAAGACCAGCCACAAGGCACATCTGGTTGGCATGTACACGTTGGCAGAATGGCGCGGCAAAGGCATTGGCCGCAAACTGCTTGGCGCCGCCCTCGCCTACGCGCGACACAGGCCGGGGGTGGAAGTCATCACGCTCACGGTTACCGAAAACAACCACCCAGCGATTGCCGTCTACGAAGCCGCAGGCTTCCGCAGCTTCGGCATTGAACCGATGGCGATACGGGCCAGCAATGGATACAAGGCCAAGATCCACATGTGGCTGCACCTGAACCAGCAATGAAATCAATTGAACAACTGGCCAGCGAGTTCGACTCTTTGCTGAAGCCTCTCTCCACATATGTGGCGCCCCGTCCTACAGAGTCAAGCCTGCAAAGGATCCATGCCCATTTCGGCATTTCGCTGCCTCGCGATCTCGTGGAATTTGCGACACTCTCCCGCCACTTCGGGCACTGGTTCGCAAGCCTTGGCGAAGACTACACATCGCCCCAGCACATCATTCGCATTAACAGCTACTGGCGCCGCCGCCGGCGAACACGGGCGATTCCAAAGAACCTGATCATCATAAACATCGGTTTCGATGATGATCTGGACTGCCTGGATATGGCATCCCTGTCTCCAGCGACAGGTGAGTACTCCATTCGGTATTGGTCGCCAGGCGTCGACAGCGCAGGCGTTCGGGTGTACAGCTCATTCCTTGAATATATTGAGGAAATGACCAGTTCATGGGCTGGAGTTGAACAACCGTGCACCACCTGATCAAGCCGGCCTTGGCAAACGTTGCAAGGCCGGCGTGTGAGGCACCTCAGTTGATAGTGAAGTTGGCGTTCGATACGTCAAAGAACACGTTCCCTACTGCCTCCACCTTGATGCGCGCAGCGGTAGTCAAAACGGCCGGCAGCGTCACCGTCTTGCTGCCATTGTTTGGCGTACTTGCCGCAAGGACGTAGGGGAATGTCAGCCCGCCATCGGTCGACAGGCTGATTTTGACGTTGGCCGTATTCACCGGCGCCGCAGCAGTATTCGCCACGTTCCAGGTCACGTTCAACTGCGAACCGCGTGCCACCGCCACTGCCGTATTTGGCGCCGTCACCAGGAACGGCCCCGCTCCCGTAGCCAATACCAGTGCAGTCGTTGCGCTGCCTACGCCGCCGTGGCCGTCGCGTGCCGTCAGGCGGAAGTTCAGCGTCGCCGGCCGCGCATTGACTTTGCTGTAGCCGGTATAGCTGGCTGTCGGCAGGAATTCCGAGTAGCAGGCAATATTGGCAGCGGTTGGCGGCGATGCCGGCGCAGGGCAGGCCCCCGTCTCCGCATTGGTGTTGTTGGCGAGGATTTGCGCCATATCCGGGAAGACGCGGGTAGGGTCAGTGCTCACGACGTTCTCTCCAGGCGAGCCATAGAGCAAGGCATCGCTATCGCTGACAATCGCCTGCAAGCCGAACTGCCGGAACAGGGGTCCGTTGGCCTTGCTGTTGCTCATGAGGGCAGTACCGCCGGTGCCGGCGCGGTCGTTCTGTTCCCACATATAGGTCATTTGCTCGCCTTCCGCATTGCTTGCACTGCCGGTCAGCGCGAACGGCGTGCGAATCGGGATGGTATAAGTCGGCACCACGCTGACCACCGGCGTGCTGTTGCCGGTCTGCGTCACCATACCGCGCTTATTGGTTGGGCCGCCCGCCACGATCTCATTCACGTGGCCGCTGCAACCGCCGGTGCAATTGGCCAGTTGCAGTACCCCGGCCGACACACCGGCAAGGGATCCGCCAAAGGTGACCGTGAAGCCGGCGTCGCTGACAGCGCTCACGGTGACGCTTGCTGTCGATGACCAGCCGGGAATGGATTGGATGGCCGACTTGATTCCTGTCGTCGTGTAATTGGTGCCGCGGATGATCGGCGCAGAGGCATTGCCGTTGTAGGACAGCGTGAATTGCTGGCCATTGGTCGTGAAGCCGCGCAGTACGCCCATCTGCACCGAAGTCAGGTTCGATTCCGTGCCGGAGGTGTAGGCGGTAATTTCATCAAAGCTGCGCTGCGACCAGTATGCGTCGCTATGCGTCTGCAGATTATCCGTGCCACAAATGCCGGCATAGGCCATGATCGATGAACCGCTGCCCGGTTCAACTGAAGTCGTCGCATTGCGGTTACCGCCCGAGCAACTTCCGCTCGTGCCGTTGAACGTGTGGTTCCCGGCGAACTGGTGGCCCATCTCGTGCGCCACATAGTCAACCGCATAGAAGTCGCCCACGGGAGTTGGGATGCCCGTGCAGCCTTGAGCCTTGTAGCTGCCGCCGACCACGCCCAGACTGGCGATGCCGCCACCGTTCAGGCCAAGCGCGATGTGGCCGACATCGAAGTTGCCCGCACCGGCAAGCAAGCCGACTACGGTGCGGTTACGGGTCAGGGTGGCTCCGCTGCAGCCGGAGGCCTGGTCCGGCGTGAAGCAGGCAGTAGCGCCGCATGGACCGTTGGCACCGGTCATCTGCGCATCGGTGTCGAGGTTCAGGGCGTCGGTGTTGTTGATCAGTACCAGGCGGATCGATGTTTCGTCTTCGTAGACTTGCGTCACACGGTTAATCAGGCTGACCTTGGCCGCCGTCACATTGGCGCTGCCGCCGAAATAGTTGGCGTAAGAAGGATCAGTCAACAGCGCCAGCCGGTAGGTGCGCAGCTGCGTACCCGTCGCTGCTGCGGCGCTGGCCTCTTCTGCCACCACATGGTAGGAGCTGGTAGTCGCGCTCTTGCCGTCGGTCGCCGTGACCGAATAGGCGCCGACGCCGCGCGTCGGGTCAGCGGCAAAGGTCGCCGACACAACACCCTCCTTGTCTGCCGATACCACCATGCTGTGAACCGGGCCGAAGTCCGAACCTTCATTGCGTACGGTGAGGGTAACCGAGGCGCCCGGTGCGAAGCCGGCCCCGCGCACCTCGACCTCGTCTCCCGCATGAACGAAACTGCGCGTCAGGATCACCTGAGGGGCCTTGATTTCACCTTCCTTGAAAGGGCCGTGGCGATTCGACAGGTCGCGCGCGCTATAACTGGTGTAGACGCTGTCGTCGAGGTGATGGGCAGGATCCACGTACCACGCACCGTTCGGCGAGCGTACCGACGCGCGCAAGCCAAGCGGCGAAATATCCATGCGCAGGGTGGCGGATGGGTCATCGATACCCCGTCCCGCATACGTCCTGATTTCGGGGTGCCTGGCGGCCAGTTCCGGCTCCATCACTGGCGAGTCCACCACGCGGAAGCGCTGGTAGCCGCCTTCGGGATGCGGCAGCGAGATGATGACGTCGCTTTGCTTGGCCGATTGCGCACGTTCATGCGGTGCCCGCGCAAGCATTTGCGCCAGGCCGGCGCGGTCCAGCGTGGCCGCATGGTAGCGGCGCGGCAGTGCAGCAGCATTGGCGCTCTTGCCATGCACGCGCTGGACGTCTGCCTCTCCGGCGTCGCGCCAGTAAGCACCGCTGGCCTGTACGGGGAGATTTCGTTTGCTGGTGTTGTCTGCTGCCAGGGTATTTACAGCGCTGAGGATCAGGGCACTCGCGAGCGCGAGCTTCAGTGGGGTATGCGTAGTCATTCCGTGCCTTGTTAGTTAGAAGGTTGTTGAAGGTCGAAACTGTGCAACTACTGCAATGGAGGAGTATTTCGGAATTGATGAGTTACCTCAAGCGATGTTCGATTGAGGCGTCGCCAGAAGCAGACAGCCCGCAAAAGGTGTGCAGAATTATCATTGGGACACGGGGAGCCGTGCATAGCCGCCGTGCTACCATTTGCATAAATATTAATGGGAAGCCGGTTTTGAAAGAAATGAAGCGAGCGAAGTTACTGCTCTGGATTGTGTTTGTGGCGTTGACCGGGCTCGATCTCGTACTGCTGCTTAAGCACCTGTTTCATGGAAACGTGCCTCGCGCGGCATCCATTTCGATTCGCTTCTGGCTGACGGTTGGCTTGCTGTTCTTCGTCTACCGGGGCCACCTCTGGGCACGCATAGTTACCGGCTTGCTGTTGCTCATCGCGACAATCTCCAGTGCCTTTGCAGCGATTTCGCTGCACTCATTACTTTTCTGGGCACTATTGTGCCCATATGCATTTGCGCTGTATGTTGTGGGGTTCTCGCCTTCTGTGCGTCAGTTCCTCGCGAAGCAAAGAGCGCCGCGCACATCCAGTCAATTGGAAGCTCCTGCGAGCACCTGCAATGAACGAAATCTACATCAGCACTGACGTCGAAACCGACGGACCGATTCCCGGGCCTCACTCGATGCTCAGCTTCGGGTCTGCTGCATACACGGCGGATAAGGAGCTGATCTCCACCTTCTCCGCCAACCTTGAGACATTGGAAGGCGCGGCTTCGCATCCAAAGACTGCCGAATGGTGGGCGACACAACCGGAAGCATGGGCTGCTTGCCGAACCGACCTGCAGCATCCAGCGACCGCAATGCGCGCGTACGTAGAATGGATCAAAGGACTCAAGGGCAAACCGGTATTCGTGGCATACCCGGCGGGTTTCGATTTCCTGTTCGTCTACTGGTACCTCATGCGCTTCGTGGGGGAAAGCCCTTTCAGCCATTCTGCGCTGGACATGAAAACCTACGCGATGGCCGTCCTCAAAACCGGGTACCGCGACAGCACCAAGCGCAACATGCCGAAGCAATGGTTCGACAAGCTGCCCCACACGCACGTGGCATTGGACGACGCGATTGAGCAAGGGGCGCTTTTCTGTAACATGCTCAATTCCAATCAAGGCTAAGCGCTGAAACGCAACCTTCAGCGCATGGCGAACATGCCCGCGCAAGCACATGACCAGAGCCCCTTAGCTTCTCCTTTGGTACATGACGTCTGACCTCAATACGTACTTGGTGCCTGCGCTGATCTCCGCACCCTGGTGCGATTGATTGTGCGGGAAGACCAGCAGCATGCCTTCGCGTGGGTGTACGGTCTCCCACCTGAACTGAGTGTCGCCGCCTTCGAAGCCGGCATTCAGGTAGATCAGGAAGGTGAGCATGCTCACCTCGTCCGGCGATTTCTCGAACGAGCCGTCCTTGTGCCATTTGAAGTACTCGCCGCGGCCGTAGCGATAAAAGCGAAAACGCTCGTTCAGGCCGTGCAGGTGCCATTCAGCAATGGTCGCGGGCAGCAGCGGTGCGGCACGCTTGAACAGCAACTCGGCCAGGCAAGGATCGTCGAAGATCACCCGGTCGTTGTTGCGAATGTCCTCGCGTCGCACCGATCCCGTGCGCAGGTTGACCTCGGAGGGCTGGTAGCCCATCTGTTCGCCCATTTCGATGTAGTGCTGGCATTCGGCTTGGTTGAGGAATTGGTCCACTGTGAAGATGCCGAGGCCAAGTTGTTCTGCTCGCATGATGTCGCCTTTGTTTTTATGTTAGTGCATATATTACACTAACTTAATTATTTTATGCACTAAGTTATTTTTGTTTGTCACTAAGGCGGTTACAATGGTGGCTCAACAGACGAGGACTCCCATGAGCGGCAGCGAAACAGAGCAGGAATTCCTGCGCAAGTACAACATTCACGACTTTGACGTTCCGCTCACCAGCGTCGATCTCGTCATCTTTACGATTCGCGAGCAGGCACTGCACGTGCTGCTTGTGCGGCGCGGAGAGCATCCGCACAAGGGACGCTGGGCACTGCCAGGTGGCTTCATCGACATTCACCGCGATAAAGACCTCGATGCGACGGCTCTGCGCAAGCTGCGCGAAAAGACTGGTGTTGAAGCGCCCTATCTCGAACAGCTGCAAGGATTCGGCAGCGCCACGCGCGACCCGCGCGGCTGGTCGGCGACCTTCGCTTACTTCGCTTTGATCGGGTCGGATGGCATGGAGCTGCGCCATGGCTCCGGCAGCGACGCGGCCAGTTGGTATCCAGTGGAAGGCCTGGCGGCAAAAGATGCGCTGGCCTTCGACCATTCAACCATTCTCGACGTGGCCCTGCAGCGCCTGCGCAACAAGGTTGAATACACTTCGATTCCCGTGCATTTGCTGGCGGCCGAATTTACGCTCTCGGACTTGCAGCGTGTTTATGAAACCATCCTCGGGCGGCCGGTGGAAAAGAGCGCGTTTCGCAAACGAATCAAGGAAGGCAACTTCCTCGAAGAGATCCCTGGCAAGCAACGACATGGCAGCAACCGCCCTGCGCAGTTGTATCGCCTTCGCCAAGGACATCCAACTGTCTACTTCAACCGCGTGATGGGAGCGGGCGGCTGACGCTTGATCATCGCTCGCCCAATGCGGCGCTACGGGCCGGATTGAGAATCCTGATTGGTGAGGCAAGCTGATCGCCGGCCGGCAGTTCGTCTGCGCCATCGATCAGCAGGTGCTTCAATTCAGCGACAGATAATTCCGGGTGCTGACTCAGCAACTTGGCCGCAGCATTGCAAACTTGTGGCGCCGCCATGCTGGTTCCACTCATGACCAGGGGATAGCCAGTTGGTCCGATACTACGCACCGTGTCGCCGTTGGCATACAGTGAGACGCCGCCGCCGACGTTGGTGAAAAACGTTACCTGTCCATCCTGGTCCACCGCGCCAACCGTTAACAAATTGGGAGCGCTCAAGGCAGCAGGCAAGAATCGGTGCGTGTCGATTGAATTGTCGTCGTTGCCTGCGGCAGCCACGAACAACGTGTCGGGGAACGCGGACAAGAGGTCTTTCATGCGCTTTTCGAATATCGCCACTTCCGATACCGGCATGCGATCGACGTCAGTCACCCAACTTATATTGACGACCCTGACCTTGTTAGCTTGCAGGAAAGCGCCTACGTTGCGGAACTGGTTCGCGCCGCCGGCCCGAAGAGTGTCGTCGCGTATGGCAAGCAATTCCACGAATGGGTTGTCTTGGGCGATGATGCCTGCCACATGCGTTCCGTGCAGTCTTGGCAATGCGTCCGCCAACACAACCGTCGTCTGGCCCAAGTGCTGCACGGTCTTGACCAATTGTTCGTGGCGCTTAGGATCAGCGTTAAGCAGGTTAATCTCTGCAGCAAGTTGGACTTGCCATTCTTCCCAGGCGCGGGTTTCCTTCGAGGGTTCGCCTGCCCCGGCATCATGCATGCCCTTGACGAAGGCCCACGCGCGGGAACGATCCATGCCGTCGACCTGCGGATCGATCAGGCAATCTTTACCAGCCCCCTCAACCAGGCAGCCGCCTTCAGGATGTTTGAATAAGCCGATCTCAACACCATCCTTCTCCCATACCGCCACGCGAACAGTTTTCCCTTGTTGCGGCAATGGCGGGTACGCCCGCTGTTGCCAATAGCTGGGCCCGCTGGATGCATGCTCTAGCCTGTCTTGAATGACGGCGCGCAGGCTCGCTGCATACGGGCCCAATATCTCACCAGAGAAACGCGTTTCCACAATATTGGCAGCAAACAGTCCGGGCGAATTGAAGGGTGCAAGCCGATACGCTGGATCGGAGTAAACCGACTCGGCCAACGTTGCCTCGAACGGCGGAATGTCGAGGGCACGAAGCACTTCTTTCAGGCGGCTACGCGCAGCCGGCCAAGGCAAGGCAGCAACGCGCTGCGCGGCGTTCTTCGTAAATTGGGCAGCATCCAACCCTTTGACGCGTGCTTCGGCCAACAGCCCTTCGGTAAAGAACAGCATATCGCGCTGCACAGCCTTGTCCGTGGCCGAACGCGCCGCCTGGATTGTCGATAGGGCCTGTTCATTTTGCCCATGCAATATCATGGCCTGGATCAGAAGCGGACTGACGCGGGCTGTCGTGGCGCGCTCACCAACGAGCCAGTCGAGCATCGGCGACAATTCATTCACGGGCATCCGCAAATACTCGCTGCGCAGTTTGGTCGGCACAAATTGATCGCTGGCCTTGCCTGCTTGAGCTGAGGCCATCGCCACGGCTGCGCTCAGCAAGCCCGCCAATAGTGATTTCGGTAGTAGTTGCATTAACGGTCAACGCCCGCTTGCATTAGCCTGAACAATTAAAACAGCAAGCATTCTATTGCAGGGTTTACAATTAAAAACTCGTTAATTCCCACCCTGCTTAATTTGATTAAGCTATTTCGTCAATTTCGCACCATGTCCACACTCGAACGAGCCATCGAAATTGCTGCTGCGGCACATGCCGGCCAGCTCGACAAGGCCGGCCAGCCTTATATCCTTCACCCGCTACGCGTAATGCTTCGCGTCTCGAACGATGTCGAACGCATGGCTGCGGTGCTGCATGACGTCGTCGAAGACACGCCTGTGACGCTGGCGCAGTTGACCGAGTCCGGCTTTCCCGCCGAAGTCGTAGCTGCGATCGAGGCGCTGACCAAACGTCCCGGAGAAACCCGGATGCAGGCCGCGGCACGCGCTGCATTGAATCCAATTGCGCGCGCCGTCAAGCTCGCTGACAATGCAGAAAATATGGACCTTGGCCGCATCGCTAATCCGACGGAGAAGGATTTGGCGCGGGTCGAAGAATACAAGCAGGTTCGCGCCCTCTTGCTGGCATCGGATTCAAATTGACACGCACACTCGACATCGCGCTGGCATTTGGCCTTGGCGCTGTATTGCTTGCCGCGGTTTTCATCTTCGGTGATCCGGCCTATCTGGGGCCGTGGTATTACGTGCTTGCCTGGTGCGGCCTGGTGGGGCTGATCCAGATTACCAAGGCGCCGCCGTTGTCTACGCTGGGCGCGGCCGTTGCGCTGACCTCAACCTTCCTCGGCTACTGGGCGTGGCAAGCCTCGCTGGCGCGGCCGGAAGGTTTGCTGGGCCTCGGCCATCTGTTCTCGCTGCCTGGCCTTGCGCTGGCAGCGGTCGCTGCAGCTTTATATGCGCGGCGGCGCACCCTGCCTCCCGCTGCTGCTTTCGCCATGACTTTCGCCGGATGTTGTGCTGGCTTTGGGGTCGCGCAACTCGTCGTTTGCAGGACTGCCCTCTACTGCGGTCCAATATCCGGGATGTGATCCACTTCACTGGAGGAGTATCCGCCATGCTGACTGCCGTTGGACCTTTCAAAGCCGTAGACACTTTCTTGCACCTTGGCCCCGACGGAACATCAATCCCGCTCGAGGTTAACGAATCGTTCTGGCAGGACCTGGCTTCAGGCGGCTTTGACCACCTTGGGCCGGGGCGGCTGGTGTCCACTTACAACTTCAGCGAAGACTGGGCGAGCTGGGAGCAGCACCCTGCCGGCGAAGAAGTCGTCGTACTGATTTCGGGCGCTCTCGAATTTGTGCTGGAGATGAGCGATGGCGAGCGCAAGGTCACGCTCGAACAGCCAGGCCAATTCCTGCTCGTCCCGCGCGGCACCTGGCACACGGCAAACGTCTCACACAGCGCCAAGGTGCTGTTCATCACGCCCGGTGAAGGCACCGGGCATCGCCCACGAGGTACGTCCAATGAATGATGTCGTTTCACCGAACCGAATTGCCGCCAGCCTGGCCGAATACTGGTCACCTCGCGTAGTGGCTGAACTTGACGACTCATTCGTCAAGGTTGCCAAGGTCCTTGGCTCGCTCACCTGGCACAGCCACGAAAATGAAGACGAACTTTTTTACATCCTCAAAGGCTCGTTGAAGATCGAAATGGAAGACAGGACGGTTATCCTTGGTGAAGGCGAGACGTTCGTCGTACCCAAAGGCGTAAGGCACAATCCCATTGCGGAGCAAGAGTGCCACATCATGCTGATCGAACGTAAGTCGACCCTGCATACCGGCACTGAGGTGACTGAAAAAACGCGCAGCCTCGCCGATCAATTACGACCGCTGTAGGACAACCACCGCCGTGAACAAGCTTCGCCTTTCTTTTTTTGTCGCGACCCTGACTTTTGCGTCTTCAGCCATCTCTGCCGAAATCCCGCCGCCGCAAGTTGCGCTTGTGAGTAGCCTGTATAAAGCATTTGCTTTCGAGGCGGTTCTGGATGAGCCTATGGGTCCCTACTTCATAGACCAGCCGAAGGAAGTCCTGCTGCGCTATATCACGCCGGACCTGTTTGAACTCATACATCGCGATAGGGTCTGCACAAGCACCACACATGAGATTTGCAGGCTCGATTTCGCTCCGTTATGGGGAAACCAGGATCCTGCCGGCACGTCGGTGAGTTTCAAGACCGGTCCATCGGGCGATACGGTTGTAGGGCACATGCGCATCGGTTCTCAGTCGACGCAGCTCGTGTATTCACTGGTGCAAACCAGAGCTGGATGGCGCATCAACGATATCACTTACGATAATGGATGGACCTTGCGAAAGATCCTGGGCGCGCCATAGGGCTTTGCGGCGCGGTGCCCCATCAGCGCCCTGCTTCCCGGTTCTAGGTCTTGAGCTTATCGGCGTACATCTTGCGGAACTTGGCCACCTTGGGCGCCACAACAAAGGCGCAATAGCCTTGCAGCGGATGCTGGGCGAAGTAGTTCTGGTGGTAGTCCTCGGCCTTGTAGAACGGCGCGGCCGGCGCCAGCTCGGTGACGATCGGGGCGTCCCAGACATGGGCCATTTCCGCGATCACCTGCCGCGCGGTGGCTTCCTGTTCGGCATCCTGGTAGAAGATCACCGAACGGTATTGGGTGCCGACGTCATTGCCCTGGCGGTTCAGGGTGGTCGGGTCGTGGATCGTGAAGAAGATGACTAGCAGGTCGCGATAGCTGATCTGGGACGGGTCAAATTCCAGCCGCACCACTTCGGCGTGGCCGGTTTCGCCGGTACACACCTGTTCATACGTGGGATTCGGCTGCGCGCCGCCCATGTAGCCGGATTCGACCTTGGTGACACCTTTCGCCTCCAGGTACACCGCCTCGGTGCACCAGAAGCATCCACCGCCCAGGATTGCTACTTCAGCCATATCGCCCTCCTCACGTACCGGAAGTATTACTGTAGCGCAAATCGGCGCGCACTGCTCAAAAAGTGCCGCCTTAGCTAAAATCCCCGTCGCTTTCGCCAAAGGTTAGACTATCGTTCTTTGGCATAATCTCTTTGAAACAAACAGGTCCCGCATGAATACCAGCTCCCCACGCGCCACCTCGCGCGAATTCGATAGTGTGCATTTTCGCCAGGCACTGTCGCAATTTGCCACGGGTGTGACCGTGATTACCACGCGGCTCGCTGATGGCAGTTTCCGCGGCTTGACGGCCAGTTCCTTCAATTCCGTCTCGCTCGACCCGCCATTGGTGCTGTGGAGCCTGGGCACTGGCGCTAACAGCCTGCCCATTTTCAGCGGAAATTCGCACTATGTGATCAATGTGCTGAGCGCCGACCAGGCCCGTCTGGCCAAGCTGTTTTCGACCCGCACGGAAGACCCGTGGGACACCGTCGAATACGAGCTGTCGCGCACCGGCCAGCCGATCCTGAAGGGTTGCACGGCGTGGTTTGAATGCCACAACCGTAGCCGCTACCCGGAGGGCGACCACGTGATTTTCGTGGGCGAGGTCGAACACTGCGAATTTGCCGGAAACGCGCCGCTGGTTTTCCACGGCGGGAAGTTCCGTGACCTGTTGAAATGATTGATTTTTTTATAAACAAAGAGAGACAGGAAGCAACATGAGCAAAGCCGCATTCCACTGGGACGATCCCCTGCTGCTGAACGACCAGCTTACCGACGACGAGCGCATGGTGCGCGACGCCGCCGCGGCTTACTGCCAGGACAAGCTGCAACCGCGCATCCTGGAAGCCTTCCGCCACGAGCAGATGGACACCTCCATCTTCCGCGAAATGGGCGAACTGGGCCTGCTGGGCCCAACCATCCCGGAACAATACGGCGGCCCTGGCCTGAACTACGTGGCTTACGGCCTGATCGCGCGCGAGGTGGAACGTGTCGATTCCGGCTACCGTTCGATGATGTCGGTGCAGTCCTCGCTGGTCATGGTGCCGATCTATGAATTCGGTACCGAAGCCCAGAAACAGAAATACCTGCCAAAACTGGCCACCGGCGAATGGATCGGCTGCTTCGGCCTGACCGAACCTAACCACGGTTCCGACCCAGGCTCGATGATCACCCGCGCCAAGAAGGTGCCAGGCGGCTACTCGCTGACCGGCTCCAAGATGTGGATCACCAACTCGCCAGTAGCCGACGTGTTCGTCGTGTGGGCCAAGGACGATGAAGGCGCGATCCGCGGCTTCGTGCTGGAAAAAGGCATGAAAGGCCTGTCCGCACCTGCCATCCACGGCAAGTTCGGCCTGCGCGCATCGATCACCGGCGAAATCGTGATGGACGAAGTGTTCTGCCCTGAAGAAAACGCCTTCCCGGACGTGCGCGGCCTGAAAGGCCCGTTCACCTGCCTGAACTCGGCCCGCTACGGCATCGCATGGGGCGCGCTGGGTGCTGCGGAAGCGTGCTGGCACACCGCCCGCCAGTACACCCTGGACCGCAAGCAGTTCGGCCGTCCACTGGCAGCGAACCAGCTGGTGCAGAAGAAGCTGGCCGACATGCAGACCGAAATCACCCTCGGCCTGCAAGGCTGCCTGCGCCTGGGCCGCATGAAAGACGAAGGCACTGCCGCCGTCGAAATCACCTCCATCATGAAGCGCAATTCCTGCGGCAAGTCGCTGGACATCGCCCGCGTGGCGCGCGATATGCTGGGCGGCAACGGCATCTCCGACGAGTTCGGCATCATCCGCCACATGGTGAACCTGGAAGTGGTCAACACCTACGAAGGCACGCACGACATCCACGCCCTGATCCTGGGCCGCGCGATGACCGGCATCCAGGCCTTCCAGTAATTAAATGGGGACGTACCCCATTTATTGAGCAAGCCCCGCCTGCGAGCGGGGCTTTTTACTTGGCGCTCAAATCGGCTGCGTCAGGAAATTGAGGTTGGCGGCGGCGGCAGCTTTCGCTTTGGCTCCGCCCTTCTTGCCGTCCGTCGAGAGCTTCTGCCAGCGGTCGACAAAGTCCGACAGCGCATGCAGCAGCGCTACCTGCTCGTTCTTTTTGGCGATAATTTCGCCAAGCTCTTTGTGCAGGCGGCTTGATTCATCCACGATCTTCTGCGTCGGCGATTCGGTTGACACCGGACCGAAGCGGTGCATGAAGGCTTCGTGCGCTTCGCGGAAACGCGCAATCATGTTGGCCATGTCGAGGTAGGCGGCAGCGGCAGCGGCCCGTGCGCCGTCGGTGCTGCCGGGGTCGGAGGCCGCGTCTTCGAATTCATTCTGCTTCGCCTTGAGGCGCCGCAGCGAATCGAAATAGTCCAGCATGTATTGTTCGGTGAGTGACGCCATCTTCGCCTCCTTTAGTCATTGGCTTTCTTTTCTGCTTCTTCGATTTTCTTCTTGCCCTCTTCAACGCTGTACTTCACCGCCTTGATGAAGGCTTGCAGTTCGCTGCGCCGGATATCCCAGCCAAGTTCCTCGCCCATCTCCGCCAGCCTTGCCTGCGCGGCGGAAGTGCCGCTGCGGGTGTCAGGTATGGGCGCCAGCAGGGCTGCCACTGCCGCCTCATTGGTGGCATTGGTACTTGCGTACTCGGCCTGGCTCAAGGCCAGTCCTTCCGTGTTCGCGACCAGGTTGTCGATCAGGGTGACAGACAGCTTGTCTCCCGCCGCAAGGCGCGCCTGAAGGTCGCGCTGCTTCTCGCGGTCGACGAAGGCAATTGCCTTGCGCTGTGCAAGCAGGGAGTCAGCGCGGGCCTGCATGGAATTGCGCTCCACGCGCCGGAACTCAGTCAGCGAAGACTCCAGCTGGGCGAGCAGGCCAACGCCGTGGTTCGCCTGCTCCATAGCGGGTTTTGGCGTGGAGCACCCGCACAGCACCAGGGCGGAAAGCATCAGGACGATACGCATTATTGAACTCCCTTCGCAATGAACAGCAGTGCAATCGAGTTCACCAGGCCTGTGATGTCTTCCTTGCGCACGCCGGCATCGCCGTATTCAGCAAGCTGGTTGATGGTCGACGAGATCAGCACGTTCCACTGCGCGATATTGCCTTCCGCATAGGCGATAGCGCGTTCATGGTCCAGAGCGTTGCGCTGGATGTCGGTCTTGTTCACTTCCGCGGCCAGGCGCCCGTTGGCATCCAGGTAGGAGGCCGCACTCTTCCACACCTTAGTCTTGTCTTCAAAGGCTTTGCCGGACATCGCTTTCGCCGACTCGACCGGCGCCAGCGCCGCCCTGGCCTGCATCGCAAGCACTTCCGCACTGACGGACTGCAAAGCCTGGTGGCCATAGCTCAGGGAGCGAAGCTGCTCGAGCTGCCAGTTCATTTTGGATTCACGCAGTTGCAGCTCCATTGCCTGCAACTGGGCGTCTTTGGCAGCCGCATCCGCCTTGGCCTGCTCCAGGTTGCGCAGCAACAGGGCTGCCGCCAGGCGCGGCTTCTTCGCATCGACGAGCTCCACGCGCGACTGGTCGAACCATTCGGCCAGGCTGGCCAAAGCCGCGCTGGTGGCATTGTTTTCGCCCTTGCTGTCTAAATTCCCGGCCAGCGCAGCCAGGGCCGCATCGAGCGCCTTCACCCGCTGTTCGGACACGAACTGGCGCGAGAGCGGATCCGGCAGCTTCTCGATTTTCGCCAGCGCATCGCCAAGCTCCTTGGCGATGGATTTCAATTTGTCCTGCGCCCGCGTCGGATCGGTGGAGAGTTTCTCCAGCTCGCCGCTGTACTCCTTCGACAGCTTCGACACTTGGTTGCGCGCCGCCAGGCTGGCAGCCTTGGCACCGCCGACCGCCGCCCGTGCCTCGGCCACTTCTTTCTGGGTAATCGCCAGTGCACCGGACTTGAATTCAAAACTGGAGCCGGCAGTCAGCGCACTGCCCGAGCATTCCTCCACGGCGCTCATCCAGGCTGCACGCAGGTAGGCCGGGGCGCCGGCATGCGACTGTCCCCAGTTGTCAAACGACTGCTGCGACAAGATGCTGCAAGCAGGCATTTCGAAACCCGCGCGCGTGAACTCGACTTCCGCATCATGCAGGTTGCTCTTCGCCCTGTCCTCCTTCTTGAGGGCCGAGGCCCAGGCGACGGCGACTTGCGGCGAACCGGCCAGCGCCAGTAACTGCTTCTCGATCGGATCCTTCAATTGCGACGCAACGGTGCCTTCAAACACCATTGAGCGGATCAAGGCATCGCGCCTGGCTTTCTGCAGCGCCTCTTCCGTCTTGAGCTGTTCGACCAGGAGCGCTGCTTCGCCCTTGCGCGCTACGGCAAGCTGGCCCGGGATATCGACCGACTTCCAGGCCTCCTTGGCAGCCTCGCCCTGCTTGTGCCGCGTTTCGCTATACACTGCACAACCGGTAAGGTTGAAAAATGCCGGCAGCAAAGCGGCAAAATATATCGTTCGAAATTGCAAGCTATTCCTCCTCCAAAGGACTGACACCATGCCCCAAGATCACGTTCCAACTTTGTACGAATGGGTTGGCGGCACCGAAGCGCTGAACCGCTTGACCGCCCGCTTCTACAAGCACGTCAAGGCCGACGAACTACTCGGCCCGGTCTTTGCCCACATGGGCGACTACCACCCTGCGCACGTCGCGGCCTTCCTCGGCGAAGTGCTGGGCGGGCCAACTGCCTATTCCGAGGCACACGGCGGCCACGCCCACATGATCCGCCAGCACCTGAACCGCCACCTGTCGCAGGAGCAGCGCCGCCGCTGGGTGGCGCTGCTGCTGGAAACCGCCGACGAGCTGTCCATGCCGGACGACCCTGAATTCCGCTCGGCCCTGGTGGGCTACCTGGAATGGGGCTCGCGGCTGGCCGTCATCAACTCCCAGCCCGGCGCGACGGTCGATGCCGACCAGCCAATGCCGAAGTGGGGCTGGGGCGAGGTCAAGGGGCCGTATATCCCTTAGTACTGGGCTTGCCGGGCTTCACCGCCAGCGGGCGCACGTAAGTAACCAGGCTCGCCAGCATCTTGCCCGGCTCTTCCCACGGCATCATGTGGGCTGAATGCTCGAACCATACGCTTTGCTTGTATGGCGCCTTGAGCTGCGCCATCCATTTCACGACCGGCTCGGTCGGCGTGGTGTAGTCATGCCGGCCGAGGAACATCACCACCGGAATCGGGAACTGCCTGGTGGCGGAGAAGTCCACCTTCCGTCCATTCCTTCAGCAAGGTGCCAAGCGTCATCTGGCTGCCTTCGTCGATTGCTTCCCAGTCGGCCTGGTCGTATTCGGGCGACAGCATCGGCGCGCGGAAGAAGTACACCGAATCACTCTTGTAAGCGCTCAAGCCGCCGTAATACTGCGGCCACTTGCGGGCAATGATGATGCGCTCGCGCGTGATCGGCTGGTCGCCGGGATATGGCGCAATGCTTTCCATCTCCTTCAGCGCTTCGGTGTTGTTGTGCTTCTTGGCTTGCTCGATGCCAAAGTTGTAGCTGATTCGTTCGTTCTCGCGCATATTGGCGATCTGGCCGATGCCGACGTAAGCGTAGAACAGGTCCGGCCGTTTCAGCACGGCGCGCGTGGATACCACGGTGCCCCAGCTATGGCCGATGATGATCAGCTTGTCCTTCTTGTACTTGCTGCGCAGGTGTTCCGCCACTTCGATCGCATCGTCGACAAAGCGGTCGATGCGCAGCGTGCCCGCCACCGCATCCTTGTCGTTCGCACGCAGGGTCTTGCCGACGGCGCGCTGGTCGTAATGGGCGACGGTGAAGTATTCCTCAATGGGACGCTGCCATTGCCATGTCGTTGGCATCGATGGCGATGCGGGGCCGCCGTGCACGAACAGGATCATGGGGTTGGACTTGTCCTGGCCACGCACGTTGATCCACTGGTCGATGCCGCCGATCCGGGTCTTGTAGGTTTCCTGTATGCCCTCGGGCGCAACGATGCGGGTCAGGTCTTCCACAGCGGCGCGGGCGCGCATGCAGGGCGGGGATTCGGCGCAGGTCTGCGCCATCACGGAAGTGCTGATACACAGGGCAGCGAAGCCCAGCCAGGCTGATTTCATGCGGCATCCCTCTCGACAGTCATTTGCGAAATGAGCAACGATAATAGTGCAAATCTTGCATCCTTGCTTATCGCGCGGGCGAAAAAAAAGCCGCCTTGCGGCGGCTTTCCTGGCTCGGGCCTGGCTTAGAAGCGGTAGCCGACCGACAGGCTGACGGCCAGCGGATCCAGCTTGATGTCCAGCGTCTGGCCGGTGGAGAAGTGGGCAGTGGTCTTGAGCTTGGTCTTGACCACGTTCAGGTCGGCGTAATAACGCTCGCCGAGCTTGGCGGTGGCGCCCAGCACGAGGCTGCCGGCATGCTTGGCATCCAGCGAGTAGGTTGCCGGCTGGCCGCCGGTGTTCAGCACGGCGGTCAGCTGGGCGGAACCCGTCTCTTTGCGGAAGTAGGCGTACGTGTAGCCAACGCCAACGTAAGGGCGCACGGTCGCAGTCGGCTCGAACATGCGGTACTGCAGGAAGATGGTCGGCGGCAGCGCTTCCGCGGTACCGAGCTTGCCGGTGCCTTCGATCGAGCCGGCGCCGTACAGGGTGTGCTTGTACGGCACGCCCAGCATCAGCTCAGTGCTCACGTTATCGGTGATCATGTAGCCGACGCTGAAGATCGGCTTGGTGTCGGAGCCCACTTCAGCCTTGATGCCCGGTTTGGAAGGAGCGGTCACGTCGCCCGAGGTGACGTCCGGCGAAATGCGGTTGACGCCGATCTTGCCCAGCCATTCACCCTTGGATTGCGCCGAGGCGCCCGATGCTGCGCCCAGCGCGGCCACTACGGCCAGCAGCTTTACGGCGGTGTTGATGCGTTGTGTCATTGTGTCTCCAGTATTCTTTGATTACAGCCAGCCCTTGGCTACCATTTTTTCCGATACATAGCGTGCCAGCAGCAGGTGCAGGAACGGAGTCGGGTGCACGGTGTCGGCGTAGGAGTAGTGGCTCACGTCGCCCGCCTTCAGGTTGCTTGCGTTGCAGCCCAGCGAGTTACCCAGCGGGTTCTTGGCGGGAGTCAGGTCGCACGCGGTGTCGGTGACGTTGGTCAGGCCGTACGGCGCAGGATTGGTTGCCTGGTCGTGGCTGACGCTGAAGGTATCCACCAGCAGGATCTTGGCGTCGCCCGACAGGCCAGCCGCCAGGGTGTCGTTGAAGGCCTTGACCATGCTGTCGATCAGGGCACGGGTGCTGGCCGACTGCGCCAGGCCGGATGGGGTGTTGGCGATGTCCGGCATATTGTTCACCACGACGAAGTTGGCGCCGTTGGCCACGATCTGGGTCTTGACCAGCGCTACCAGTTCGGAACCCGCCTTGGCGATGTTCTGCACCAGCACTGGGGCTTGGGCGGCGGCGTAATCGGCACCAGCCTTGGCACCGGCAGCAGCGGCATCGGTCTGCGCCTTGGCGACCATCGGGCCGTACACCGTTGGCGACGCGGCTGCGGTATTGCCGGCAGCAACAGCGGCGGTTACAGCTGCAGTCACGATGGAGGTGCTGGTGCTGCCAGGACGTGCGGCTTCGGTGGCGATTGCCAGCGAGATCGATTGCACGGCGGTGGTTGGGTTGGTTGCGCCGGCGGCCAGCTGGGTTGCCAGGCTGGTCGCAAAGGCGGTGCTGCCGGCGGCAGTGCCTGCAGCGGTAGCGCCGGCCGACAGTTGCTCGAGGCTGATCAGCACATCGTTGTTGCCGCCCATGACGTAGACGATTTCATCGCCTTTGAACTTGCCGCCCACGGCAGCCAGGTGGTTCTTGACCTGGGTAACCAGCGGCACGGTCAGTGCGCCGAGCGCGCTGCCGGTCAGCTTGTTGCCTGGGCCGACAGGATTGGTCACACGGGCGCCGCCCTGGGCATAGCCGTAGCAGCCGGCCTTGGCTTGCACTGGCACGCTGAAGCCCTTGGAAGCATCGCCATCCAGGCCGGTCATGGCCGGGCATGGCGCCGGCAGGCCTGCTTGCGCGGCCATCAGCTCGGTCCAGTTCTTGCCGGTCAGCGCCGGGTTGGAGGCGGTGTTGTTGCCGTTGATGGTGAAGGTGCCGCCGCCGATCGCCGCCACGGTGCCGACCTTGTAGGTACCGACGTCCGACAGGCTGTCGCCGAAGGAAACCTGGGAAGAATATTTGAGTTTAGGGGTCTGATCGCCTGGGCGTGGATCGCTGCCGCCGCAACCGGCAATAACTGCCGCTGCCATGACCGTCATGGCAAGTTTGAAATGACGCATTGTGTCTCCAGAGGGGATGGTTTTTATAGTGCTTTGCGAACGCGCGTGCTATTCGCTGCCGAACTAATATGCCAGCTTGGACTTGCTTGTTACAAGTAGAAATTTGTAAAAACATCAGCCTTGCACTATCAAGGGGCGCGACTGTAGCAGCCATGCATCAGCATTGCAAGTTACTAGTCTTCCAGCCACGAAGGGCGGGCAAATTCCTGTTTCAGGAAGTCGACGAAACGCCGCGTGCGCTGGGGGCGTTGCTGGGAGCTTGCCGGCAGCAGCGCGACGATGTCCGCTTCCGGCAGCGCGTGGTCCGGCAACACCCGGCACAGGGCGCCGCTGCGCAATTCGCCCGCCACGTCCCACTCCGAGCGCAGCATGATGCCTTGGCCATCCAGCGCCCATTGCTTGACCACGCGGCCATCGTTGCAAGCCAGGGCTGGCTCGATACGCAGGGTCCGGTACTGGCTGGCGCCGGGCGGGAGCAGTTTCCAGCGCGTGGCGTCTTCATCGTTTTCGCGCAGCGCGAGGCAGGCGTGGCCGGCCAGTTCTTCCAGCGTGCGCGGCTCGCCATGCTGCGCCAGGTATGAAGGCGCCGCGCACAGGAAGCGCCGGTTACGCGCCAGTACCTGCTGGCGCAGGCTGGAGTCGCGCATTGCGCCGATGTGGACCACCACGTCCCAGCCTTCGTGCAGCCGCAGGTTGGGACGGTCCGATAACTCCAGCTCAAACGCCAGGGCCGGGTGCAGCGTGCGGAAACGTGCCGCCAGCGGAGCGATGTGGGCGCCACCGAATCCCATTGGCGCCAGCACGCGCAAGCGCCCCGCCAACTCATCGCGCTGCTCGTGCAAGGCCAGTTGCAGGGCTTCCATGTCGGACAGGATGGCTTGCGCGCGTTCGGCCAGCAGCTGCCCCTGTTCGGTCAGTACGATGCCGCGCCCTTGACGGTCCGCCAGCTTGAGCCGCAGCTTGTGCTCGATCGCTTGCAGCCGCTGGGTGACCGAGGAAGGCGTCACGTCCAGCAGGCGCGCCGTGGCCGAAAGCGAGGGCTGGCCGGCAAGGGCGCAGAAGAAGCGCAGGTCGTCAGTGGAGAGCATTAAGCCGTGCCTTAATCATGCAGTCAAAAGATCTTAAGCACAGACTTTATTCCATTCATTAGAATTTCGGCAATGAAAATTCCTGCCCTCTTCTTTGCCCTTGGCGCGCTGTGCTGCGCGCCCCTGCATGCCGATCCGGCCCGCTTCACGCCTGCGCAGCTGCAGCAGGACCTGCAATTTGTGCGCAATGCCATCGAAAGCACGCATCCCGAGCCGGCGCTGCGTTCGGGCCGTCTCGCTTACGAGCAAGCCTTCCTCACGGCGCAGGCAAAGCTGGACCAGCCCATGTCGCGCGATGAAGCGTGGCGCGTGCTGGCAGCCATGAACCCGGTTTTCAACGATGCGCACCTCGGCGTGATTTTCCCCGACTGGCGGGCGGAAGCCAGGGAACATCTGCAAACAGGTGGCAAGCTGTTCCCGTTCGAGGTCATGATCGATGGCCAGCAGCGCTTGCGCATCGTTTCCGCGCTGGGCGGCGGCGCTACGGACTTGGCAGGCCGCGAAATCGAAAGCATCAACGCCGTGCCGGCGGCGCACATTCTGCACGAACTGGGGGCACTGGTGCATGGCGATACGCCGGCCTTCCGCAACAAGCTGTTGGAGCGGCGCTTCTGGCTGTACTACTGGAAGACCTATGGCGCGGCCGAGCGCTTTACGCTGAAGGCCGGCGCACAGGTGCTGGAAGTACCCGCCGCAACGGCGCAGCCGGTCGCGGTAGCGATTGAAAAATCGTTCGAACAGGCTTTCCAGTTCCGCATGCTGCCCGGCGGCGCCGGGCTGCTGACGGTCAACCAGTTCTCCTGGCCGGACAAGCAGCAGTTCTACGATTTCACCGAACGCGCCTTCACTGCGTTGCGCGATGCCGGCGCGCAGGCCCTGCTTATCGACGTGCGCGAAAACGGTGGCGGCGATGACGATATGTGGAAGACCGGCATCCTGCGCTACATCGCCGACAAGCCCTATCGCAACGGTTCCAGCTATGTGAAGAAAGTGCTGGAGGGCCGCGCCGGCCCCGGCGAAAAAGTGGGCGATATCGTGACCGGCAACGTCGATAGCTGGGTGCAGCCGGAGCTCGCGCATCCACTGCACTTCCGCGGCAAGGTTTTCGTGCTGGTGGGTGACCTGACATATTCGTCCGCCATCCTGTTCAGCAATACGGTGCAGGACCACGGCTTTGCCAAGTTGGTCGGCGCCGCTGGCTATGCTTATGCGCGCCAGACCGGCGGCACGCAGAAAAAGCATGTGCTGCCGAACACCGGGCTGGAAGTGGTGGTGCCGCGCTTCGTGCTCGACCGCCCTTCAGGCAAGCGTGAACCGGCGCTGCTGCAGCCGGACATCGTGCTGGCCGACGATCCTTTCGACCGCGACGCGCTGGTCAAGGCACTGCTGAAACATCCTGCCGCAGCAGCGAATTGAAGTAGCTGCGGGCGGCCAGCAGGCAGGGCGCGCCAGCCAGCCGTGAATGATAGCTATCCATCAGCAGTTCGTAGGCGCTGCGGCCGCTTTTCGGCGCCTCCTCCTGCGCCTTTTTCATGGCTTCCTCGCTGATCAAGGCAAAGCTGCGGCGGGCGCTGCTGAATTCATCCTGGGCACCCTGCTCTTCCAGGTCAACCAGCGTCGGCGGCGCGCCATGCTGCGTAAAGTAATCGGCCGCTGCCGTGGCGTTAAAGAAAGGCACGGAAGGATCCTTGCTGCCGCCACACAGCAGCAAGGGGCTTTGCGGCGTGTAGTTGCGCAAGTCGTTTTTCAGCATCCATTTGCGCAGGTTGTTGGCAGGTGAGCAGTCGCCGTCGTCGCAGGGATGCTGGGCCAGGTCTTGCAGGTAGGCGTCGCGGTAACTGGTGCGCACCAGGTGCGGATTGCTGAAGTAGAGCGAGGCGCCTTTGGCCTGCGGCTGTGAATCGAGCGCGAACAGCGCAGTTTTCGGCAGCTTGCCTTGCTTGACCAGTTCCTTGCGCGTCATTTTGGTGGGGAACAAGGTCTCGATACCGCTGGCGTACTGCAGTTCGTACAGCTCTTCCGGCTTGTTGTAGATGCCCGCGCCGGCGCGCTGGGCGGAGGTGGCAATCAGCGGCAGGTAGATGGTGATGCCGGCGTTCGGCTGGCCGCCGAATACCATGTCGGAAAAACGCGCCATCGCATATGGGCCGGAGAGGCCTGCGGCAGCCGTCACCTTGAATTCGCTGCCCTGCTGCATGGCGCGCTGGGTGGCCAGGGTGACGTGGCCGCCTTGCGAGTAGCCAGCCAGGAACAGCTGCGGCGCGGTCTGGACTTTGAGCTGCGCCATCGCGCTCCTTGCAGCGCGCATGGCGTCGATCATGTCAGCCGCTTGCTGCTCGGCGTTCAGGTAGGGATGATAAGGCAGCGAGGAGCCGTCGTAGCCGGCGTAATTGGGCGCGACGACGATGTAGCCCTGCGCGGTGAACAGGGCCGCCACCAGCTTGGCCTCGCCGCGCAGGCGGGCCATATTGTGGTCCTTCGCGGTCGAGGTGCCATGGGCGTACAGCAGCACCGGCCGCGGCCCCTGGCAGACCGGGTCTTTGCCGGACGGCAGGATCAGCGCGGTGCTGGCGTCAGTCGGTTCGCCGCTGCCGCCGATGGTGCTGTAGCGCAGGCTGTAGGTGGTGATGGTGCAGCGCGGCTTGCCGGCAACTTCGGCCAGCGCGCTGCCGGCCTTTTCCAGCGCTTCGGCCAGCATGGCCGGCTCGATGCGCTTGGAGGTGCTGAACACGCCGGTTTCGATGCGGGACAAGGTGGGGCCGGACAGCAAGGTGCCGCGTTCGGGAGCGCCCAGCGCCGCGCGTGCAACGGCGCCCGATTCGGCGCCGCCGGCCGCCACGGCGGGCAGGATCAACACCGCAGCTGCGGCGGTGCATGCAAGGTATCGTGCGATGTGTACCGTGCTGCGGGACATGGCTGCCTCCTCGCTTGCGCAGGAGGCGGGCGACCCCGCTGCGGTTACGACTTCAGGAAACGCTCAATAATGCCGGTCGAACCGAAAGCGGCGCGGCGCAGGCGGTCATTGACGCCCAGCCAGGCATCGTCGCTCGGCGGCGCCTCGACGAGGATCAGCTCGACCTGCTGCTGGTCCATCGCGCGCAACGCGGCATACACACCATAAGCATACCCCTTTGGCTCGGCCGGGAGCGCCACATTTGGTTGAGAGAGCGCAAACGGCGAGTAGTGGATCAGCGCTGCACACCGCCCACGCAGCTTGAGTTCCGCAAGGGTTTTCTCGATGTCGCCAGTGGGCAACAGTGCCACCGGTGCCTTCGGCGCGTAGTGCGATTCCAGCGTGCCTGAAGCGCGCGGCGCGGCCTGGTCGGGCTGGCGCGGCATGATGCCGATCACGTCGGCGATCTGCTTCGCAGTGATGTGGCCGGGACGCAGCAGCACCGGGCCGTGGGTGGCCAGGCGCGACATGTCGAGGATGGTTGATTCAATGCCAACCTGGCTCGAGCCGCCATCGAGGATAGCCGCCAGTCGCGGATCGTCGCCGAACTCGTCGTGCACATGCTGGGCGGTGGTCGGGCTGACATTGCCGAACTTGTTGGCCGACGGCGCAGCCACGCCACCCTTGCCGCCTTTGAAGGCTTGCAGCAATTCCATGGCAACCGGGTGCGACGGGCAACGGATGCCGACCGTGTCCTGGCCGCCGGAAACGGCGTCGGGAATGTGCGCGTTGCGCTTCAGGATCAGGGTCAAGGGGCCGGGCCAAAAGGCACGCACCAGGGCGCGTGCTTCATCGGGTACATCAGTGGTCCAGTAATCGATGTCGGCGCCGGGGGCGACGTGCACGATCACCGGATGGTCCTGCGGGCGGCCTTTGGCGGCATAAATCTTTGCGACGGCGGCCGGGTTCTCCGCATCCGCACCGAGGCCGTACACGGTCTCGGTGGGGAATGCGACCAGGTCGCCCCTCGCCAGCGCAGCTGCTGCGCCGGCGATATCGCGGGATGCTGCGTCGGTCATGCTTCGATCCCGAGGATGGCGCAGGCGGCGTTGAGGTGCTGCTGCGCTTCCGCTAGCGTCGGCGCGACGAAGGTCAGGTGGCCCATCTTGCGGGCACGGCGCGGTTCTTCCTTGCCGTACAGGTGCAGGTTGGCGCCTGGCAGCGCCAGCACCTTGTCCCACGCCGGTTCGCGCACATCGTCGCCAGCGCCTTCATACCAGACGTCGCCCAGGATGTTCAGCATCACCGCCGGCGAATGCTGGCGCACATCGCCCAGCGGCAGGCCGGCCATGGCGCGCACCTGCTGTGCGAACTGGCTGGTGACGCAGGCGTCGATGGTGTAGTGGCCGCTGTTGTGCGGGCGCGGCGCCATCTCGTTGACCACCAGCGAACCGTCGGCCAGCACGAAGAACTCGATGCACAGCACGCCCACATAGCCCAGCTCCGCCACGATGGCTTGCGCTGCGGCCTGCGCTTTGCGGGCGCAATCATCGGTGATGTTCGGGCCCGGCACGGTCGTCGTGAACAGGATGCCGTCGCGGTGCACGTTCTCGGCGATCGGGTAGACGACCGAGGCGCCATCGGCGCCGCGTGCAGTCAGCACCGACACTTCATAGGCCAGCGGCAGCATCTTCTCCAGCAGGCAGGTGACCTTGCCCATGCCATCGAAGGCAGCGCGCACGTCGTCGCGCGACTTCACGCGCACCTGGCCCTTGCCATCGTAGCCCATGCGGACCGTCTTCAGGATACCCGGCAGCAGCTCGTCGCTGATGGCGTCGATATCCGCGTCGGTCGCGATAACCTTGTGCGGAGCCGGCATCACGCCCGACTTGGCAGCGCTGGCGACAAAGAAGCTCTTCTCCGCGATACGGTCCTGCGCCACGGACACGCCGTGTGCATTGGGCGCCACGAAGACCGATTGCGCCAGGCGCGACAGGCTGTCGGCCGGCACGTTCTCGAACTCGGTGGTGACAGCCACGCATTGCGCAGCCAGTGCATCGAGGCCGGCAGCATCGCTGTAGCCAGCATTGATCAGGCGATTGGCAGCATGCCCCGCAGGGCAGTCAGCGGCCGGCTCCAGCACGGCCACGCTGTAGCCCATGCTCTGCGCAGCGTGCGCGAACATGCGGCCAAGCTGGCCGCCGCCCATCACACCCAGCCACGCCGGAGGATTTTTCACATCAGTACTCATACTCTTACAACGGCAAAGTCATGGCCTTGGCGGCCGCGGTTTGCGAAGCGCGGAACTCTTCCAGCTTGGCAGCCAGCGCATCGTCGGTGGTAGCGATGATCGCCACGGCAGTCAGGCCCGCGTTGGCAGCACCAGCCTCGCCGATGGCGAAGGTCGATACCGGCACGCCTTTCGGCATCTGCACGATGGACAGCAGCGAGTCTTCACCGCGCAGGTACTTGGACGGCACAGGCACGCCCAGCACCGGCACGATAGTCATGGCAGCCACCATGCCAGGCAAGTGAGCCGCGCCGCCCGCGCCGGCGATGATGGCACGCAGGCCGCGCTCACGCGCGCTCTTGGCGTAGGCATACATTTCGTCCGGCATGCGGTGGGCGGAGATCACTTGCGCTTCATACGGCACGCCGAACTGCTTCAGCATGTCGACGGCGTTCTTCATCACGTCCCAGTCCGAGGACGAGCCCATGATGATGCCAACCAGTGGTTTGTTGTCGGACATGGCTTAAACCTTCAGCTTTTCGCCGGTCAGGCGTTCGATGGCTTCGAAGTACTTGGCCTGGGTCTTTTCGATCACTTCCGCTGGCAGGGCTGGTGCCGGCGGGGCCTTGTTCCAGTCCTTCAGGGTTTCCAGGTAGTCGCGTACGAACTGCTTGTCGAAGGATGGCGGCGAGATGCCTGGACGGTAGGAGTCGGCTGGCCAGAAGCGCGAGGAGTCTGCGGTCAGCACTTCGTCCATCAGGTGCAGGACGCCATTGTCGTCCAGGCCGAATTCGAACTTGGTATCGGCGATGATGATGCCCTTGGTTGCGGCGTAGTCGGCAGCGGTGGTGTACAGCTTGATCGCCACGTCGCGGATCTTGGCGGCCAGTTCGGCGCCGATTTTCTTTTCCATCTCTTCGAAGGAGATGTTTTCATCGTGTTCGCCCAGGTCGGCTTTGGCGGCCGGGGTGAAGATTGGCTCTGGCAGCTTGTCGGCTTGCTGCAGGCCTTCCGGCAGCTTGATGCCGCAGATGCTGCCGGTCGCCTGATAGTCTTTCCAGCCGGAGCCAATGATGTAGCCGCGTACAACTGCTTCCACCAGGATCGGCTTCAGGCGCTTCGCAACCACTGCGCGGCCTTTGACCTGCTCTACTTCGTCCTGTGCCACCACGGATTCCGGCGTGACGCCGGTCAGGTGGTTAGGGACGATGTGGCCCAGTTTCTCGAACCAGAAATCGGACATCTGGTTCAGGACCATGCCTTTGCCGGGGATCGGTTCGTTCATCACGACGTCAAACGCGGAAAGGCGGTCGGTGGTGACGATCAGGATCTTGTCGGTGCCGACTGCGTAGTTGTCGCGCACTTTACCGTGGCCCAGCAGGGGAAGGGATTTGATGGAGGATTTGTACAGGCTGTTCATGGCGGGGTACTTTGAGATTTGAAAACCGGTAAACCAGTGTCAGACCCACTGGGTCTGACACTTGCAAGCTCACGCGGCGGTGGTGTACCAGTGTCTGACCCTGCGGGTCAGACACTGCACTGCCGGTTTTACTTGACGATCTGGGCCAGCTCGCCGGCCTTGTAACGCTCAGCCATCTTCTCCAGCGGAATTGGCTTGATCAGCGATGCACGGCCTTCGCAGCCGAACGCCAGGAAGCGTGCCTTCACCACTTCTTCCGCAGCAGCGCGGGCCGGCTTCAGGAAGTCGCGTGGGTCGAACTTCGACGGGTTCTCGAACATGTACTTGCGCACGGCAGCAGTCATGGCCAGGCGAATATCGGTGTCGATATTGATCTTGCGCACGCCGTGACGGATGCCTTCCTGGATTTCTTCCACAGGCACGCCGTAGGTTTCCTTCATGTCGCCGCCGAATTCGCGGATGATGGCCAGCAGTTCCTGCGGCACGGAGGAGGAACCGTGCATCACCAGGTGGGTGTTAGGGATGCGGGCGTGGATTTCCTTGATGCGGTCGATGGCCAGGATGTCGCCGGTTGGCTTGCGGGTGAACTTGTAGGCGCCATGCGAGGTGCCGATAGCGATTGCCAGCGCGTCGCACTGGGTCTTCTGCACGAAATCGGCAGCTTGCGCCACGTCGGTCAGCAGCTGTTCGCGGGTCATGGTGCCTTCCGCGCCGTGGCCGTCTTCCTTGTCGCCCTTCATGGTTTCCAGGGAACCCAGCACGCCCAGTTCCGCTTCCACGGTCACGCCGATGGAATGGGAGAATTTCACCACTTCCTTCGACACTTCCACGTTGTATTCGTAAGAAGCGACGGACTTGCCGTCAGCCATCAGGGAACCGTCCATCATCACCGACGAGAAGCCGGAGCGGATCGCAGCCATGCAGACTGCCGGCGACTGGCCGTGGTCCTGGTGCATGACGACAGGGATGTGCGGGTAGGCTTCGATTGCCGCGTCGATCAGGTGGCGCAGGAAGGCTTCGCCAGCGTACTTGCGGGCACCAGCCGAAGCTTGCATGATCACCGGCGCATTGACCGCATCGGCGGCAGCCATGATGGCCTGCACTTGCTCCAGGTTGTTGACGTTGAAAGCTGGGATGCCATAGCCGTTTTCAGCAGCGTGGTCCAGCAGTTGACGCATGGATACGAGGGACATGGTAGAACTCCAATAACAATAAAGAAATCGTTAGCGTTTATCGTGCCGAGTCGGCGCGGTGAGTAAACTCACCTACTTTCACGATACGCAGCGCGTTCGTGCCGCCCACCTTGCCCATCGGCGCACCCCAGGTAACCACAATCATATCGCCCTTCTGGGCAATACCCTGTTTTACCAGGAGGTCTTCCGCAGCACGCAACACGACGTCGGTGGGCGCATCCTGCATCAGTTGGTGGGTGCAAACGTTACGGTACAAGGCCAGCTTGCGCTGGGTGGTGGTGCTCGGCGTGAGCGCAATAATCGGGGTGTCGATGTTGTGGCGGCTCATCCACAGCGCGGTGGAGCCGGATTCCGTCAGGGCCACAATCGCCTTCACGCGCAGGTGGTGCGCGGTGAACAGGGCGCCATAAGCGATCGACTGGTCGATGCGGGTGAAGCGGGCGTTCAGGAAGTCCGCATCGAGCTTGTTGTATTCGGATTGCTCGGCCTCGGTACAGATGGCCGCCATCATTTCCACAGTTTCCACTGGGTACTTACCGGACGCGGTCTCGGCCGAGGTCATGACGGCATCGGTACCGTCCAGCACCGCGTTGGCCACGTCGGACACTTCCGCACGGGTCGGCACGGCGTTGAAGATCATCGACTCCATCATCTGGGTCGCGGTGATCGCAATCTTGTTCGATTCGCGCGCCATGCGGATCATGCGCTTCTGCAGCGCCGGCACGGCGGCGTTGCCCACCTCAACAGCCAGGTCGCCACGGGCCACCATGATGCCGTCGGAGGCGTTCAGGATTTCCTGCAGCGCAGGGATCGCTTCCGCGCGCTCGATCTTGGCGATCATCATCGGCTTGAAGCCGAAAGGCTCGCCGGCGATGTTGGCCAGCTGGCGCGCCATTTCCATATCGGTGGCGTTTTTCGGGAAGGAAATTGCCAGGTAATCAGCCTGGAACGACATCGCAGTCTTGATGTCTTCCATGTCCTTGGCGGTCAGCGCCGGCGCGGTCAGGCCGCCGCCCTGGCGGTTGATGCCCTTGTTGTTGGACAGCTCGCCGCCAATCCTCACGGTGGTGTAGATCTCGCTGCCGACGATCTTGTCCACGGTCAGCACGATCAGGCCATCGTTCAGCAGCAGCACATCGGCCGGCTTCACGTCGGTCGGCAGGCTCTTGTAGTCCAGGCCCACGCGCTCCTGGTTGCCCAGTTCGCCGTTCTCGCCCCACTTGGCATCCAGGATGAACTTGTCGCCCTTGGCCAGTTCGATCTTGTTGTTCTCGAACTTGCCGATACGGATCTTCGGCCCCTGCATGTCGGCCATGATCGCCACTTCCTTGCCGCATTCCGCAGCCGCTTTTCGCACCAGTGCAGCGCGATCGATATGATCCTGCGCCTTGCCATGGGAGAAGTTCAGGCGGACTACGTCGACCCCTGCCTTGATCATCTGGATCAGGATGTTCAGGTCGGTCGATGCTGGGCCGATAGTTGCGACGATCTTGGTACCACGTGCCATGAAGGTTTCCTTCGTGTGAGCTTAAAAAAGTTCAAAAGGCGCCTTGCGGGCGCCTTTTACCGTGTTACTGGGCGCGTTGCGCCAGGATTTCCACTGCCGGCAGGGTCTTTCCTTCCAGGAATTCCAGGAAGGCGCCGCCGCCGGTGGAGATATAGCCGATCTTGTCGGTGATCTGGTACTTGGCGATGGCAGCCAGGGTGTCGCCACCGCCGGCGATGGAGAAGCCCTTGGAGTTGGCAATTGCCATGGCCAGGGTCTTGGTGCCTTCGCCGAACTGGTCGAACTCGAACACGCCGACCGGACCGTTCCAGACGATGGTGCCGGCTTCCGCGATTTGCGCAGCCAGCTTGGCAGCAGTCTTGGGACCGATGTCCAGGATCATGTCGTCATCGGCCACGTCAGCCACTGCCTTCACGGTCGCAGCTGCGGTTGGCGAGAACTCTTTCGCGCACACCACGTCTTCAGGGATAGGCACCTGGGCGCCGCGGGCAGCCATGATGTCGATGATGGCTTTGGCTTCGCCGACCAGGTCGGCTTCCGCCAGCGACTTGCCGATCTTCAGGCCGGCAGCCAGCATGAAGGTATTGGCGATGCCGCCGCCGACGATCAGGTTGTCCACCTTGTCGGCCAGCGATTTCAGGATCGACAACTTGGTCGACACTTTCGAGCCAGCCACGATGGCCAGCAGCGGACGGGCCGGCGCGCCCAGGGCCTTGCCCAGCGCATCCAGCTCAGCGGCCAGCAGCGGGCCGGCGCAAGCGATCGGCGCGAACTTGGCGATACCGTGGGTAGTCGCCTCAGCGCGGTGAGCGGTACCGAAAGCATCGTTCACGTACACGTCGCACAGCTTGGCCATTTTCTGGGCCAGCTCATCGGAATTCTTCTTTTCGCCCTTATTGACGCGGCAGTTTTCCAGCAGGACCACCTGGCCAGCGGCGACTTCCACGCCATCGACCCAGTTCTGCTTCAGTTCAACCGGCTGGCCCAGCAGCTCAGACATGCGCTTGGCGATTGGCGCCAGGCTGTCTTCCGGCTTGAATTCGCCTTCGGTTGGACGGCCCAGGTGAGAGGTAACCATGACTTTTGCACCGGCGCCCAGGGCTGCCTTAATCGCTGGAATCGAAGCACGAATGCGCGTATCTTCGGTGATATTGCCCGCATCATCCTGCGGCACGTTCAGATCTGCACGGATAAAGACGCGCTTGCCCTGCAGCGCGTTCTGCGCTACGAGGTCTTCCAGGCGGTTAAATTTCAGCATGGTTACTCAGGGGTCACAGTTGGAAAGAGCGCTATTTTACCTTAAGCCGGGGGGCCTTAGCCGCTTGTTAAGCTCCGATAAGACCGATATTTAGTTGCCATTCAGAAAACAAAAGTCGGGGTCAGGTCTGTCATTTGGACAGCTAGCGCTAACTTTTGATCTTCCTCAAACCATCCGCACGCAATTGTGCAGGGGTCGAGTTCAGGCTCTGGCGCAGGCAGCGGGCCATGTGGCTGGGATGGGCGAATCCAGCTTCCAGCGCGATTTCGGTGTTGGTCAGCTTGCCTTCCCACAGGAGCTGTCGGGCGCGTTCGACGCGGCGGATGAGGACGAAGCGGTGCACGGGGATGCCGGCTGCGTGGCGGAATAGTTCCTTGAAATGGGAAATGCTGAAGCCGGCCACGGCGGCCAGCTCGGCCAGCGTCAGGTCCTGGTCAAGATTGGCTTCAATGTAGTCCTGCACGGCCCGTAACTGCCACGCGGGCAAGGCACGAACGGGCGCTTCGGCGGGGCGGCGGGAGGCAAGCGTTTGCAGCGCGAGCAGGCGGGCAGCCAAGGCGCTGGCGAGGCTGTCGGCGAAGATCCGGCCGCCAGGGTGGCCGTCCTGCTCTTCGGCCTGCATCATCCAGCCGATGCGCTCGACCTGCGGGTCGCGGATGTGGATGGCGGGTGCCAACTCGGCATCCAGGCGCATATGCTCGGCGGTGTCTTGCATCAGGAATGGATTCAAGCGCAGCAGCAGAGAAGTGGCCGGCGCTGTGAGCGTCCAGCGCGTGCTGGAGCCGGCGGGCACGACGCAAAACTGGCCGTGCAACCGGGTTCCTTGGCGTTCGTATCGACCAGCGCGGTAGCTGACCGGCACCGGCGCGCCCAAATGCAGGCACAGCACATGACGCCCATCTACAGGCGAGTCAAAGCGGCCGTGCGGCACGGGTGAGGTCAAAACATCCAGTAGCGGAACCTCGTCCCGCACCGGGTAACACGACGGCCTGGCAGTCATTTGCATCCTCGCACGCAGGAAATGGAAGAGTGCGCTATTTCCCGCCAGCTCGCAATAAAAAATCAGCCGATTGTGCTCGCCATCGGCTGTTTTTGCGCGCGGCCGCGTGGCCCAGCCGATAGCATCGGCTCCACCAATCAGCTATCGCATGGAGACCGCAATTGAAACGCAGAGACTTCCTTTCCGTGGCCGGCGCCATCCTCGCCACTGGCGTCGCACCCCGCCTGGCTTTCGCCGCGCCCGAGACCCGAGCCGCCGCAACCGACGTGGCGAAATTCCGCGCCGCGCGCCGCTTCGCAGAACTGCCGTTCGGCCGCATCGCCTACGTTGAACGCGGAGCCGGCCCGAATGCAGCCCTGTTCCTTCATGGCGCCCCGCTGAACAGCCTCCAGTGGCGCGGCGCGCTCGACCGCCTGTCGCCTGTACGCCGCTGCATTGCGCCTGACTTCATGGGTCTGGGATATTCGGAGGTGCCAGCCGGCCAATCGCTGGCAGCATCCCCCCAGGCTGAGATGCTGGCCGCACTGCTCGACAAGCTCGGCGCCGGCACGGTCGATATCATCGCCGGCGACAGCGGTGGCGCCGTCGCGCAACTGTTCCTGCTGCGCTACCCGCAACGCGTGCGCAGCCTGATGCTGACCAACTGCGACATCGAGCCACACAGCCCGCCCGCCGAAATCGCTCCGGTGCTGGAAATGGCTCGCAAAGGCACCCTGGCCGACGATACTGCGAAATGGCTGACCGACAAAGCGCTGGCCCGATCGACTTTCGGCGCCGCCGTCTTCCACAATCCGGCGCAACTGACGGACGAAATCATCGAATACTACGCGGCGCCTCTCGTAAGTTCGCCGCTGCGGCGCACGCAGTACCACGAGTTCCACAACGCACTGTCGCCGAATCCGCTGGCTGGCATTGAAGCCCAACTGCGGCGCAGCACCGTTCCAGTGAAAATGGTCTGGGGCGCGAGCGATACCATCTTCACGCTGGCCGACGCGCGCTACCTCGACCAGGTATTCCCGCACTCGCAAGGCATCCGCGCCATCCCGGAAGGCAAGCTGTTCTTCCAGGAAGAATTCCCCGACATCATTGCGGAGGAAGCGCGCAAGTTGTGGAAAGCCTAGTAACGGATCTCGAGGTTGTGCCCGTCCGGATCCTCGAAATAGCACGCCAGCGCCAGCCCGCGCGCGCCGTACTGCGGCTGGGGCTGGCTGCCCGTGCGGTCCATGTGGTTGCCGCCGAACGGGATGCGGCGTTCACGTAGCTGCACCATCACACGCTCGAAATGCTCGGGGTCGACGCGGAAGGCCAGGTGCAGGTGCATGGCTGGCGGCTCGGCCAGCAAGTCCAGCGTAAAGCTATCGCTAACCCGTACGATCTCGAACGGCCCCGCCCTGCCCTCGTGCTTAAAGCCAAGCACGTCTTCATAGAAACGAATTGATGCCGCCGGGTTGCTCACCCGCAAGATCATGTGGTCAAGTTCGGCCATGTGTCCTCCCATAGATGAAGCAGATTATCTTTGAGATTTATCAAAGGTGTGTGGCCGGTGTCCAAATGACAGACCTGACCCCGAATTCAAAGCAACAATCGCAATGCAGTAAAGCACGCCATGCCGAACACAATGGTTTCCAGCATATTGCGGCGGGCAAGGTAATAGGCAATGGCAGCAGCGCCGGCCAGCAGCTTGTAATTGTGGAAGCTGAATTCAATTGCGCCTTGCGGGTCAAGCAGCAGGTCGGGCCCGATGATGGCGGCCAGCGCGCAAGATGGGGCGTAGCGCAGCATCTCCTGCACGCGGGTCGGGATCGAGACGTGCTCGCCAATTACCCAGAATGAGGAACGCGTAATCGCGGTGGCGCAAACCAAGGCGCCAATCGTCAGCCAGATTTCAAGGTCGGACATTGGCAGCTTTCCTTCGTTCGATGACGCCTTCGACAACCATCGCGGTGACCATGCCGACCATCACGGCGGCCAGCAAGCCCAGTTTGTAAGGGAGGCCATGCGCCAGCACGGCAGTCACGCCTGCCACGAGCGCCCCGCACAGCGCGGGGCGGCTAGCCACCATCGGCACGGTAATGCAGACAATCGCCAGCGTGCCGGCAAAGCCGAGGCCCCATTCGGCCGGCACCGCGCTGCCAAGGAAAATGCCGGCGATGGAGCCTGTCTGCCATGCGGCAAAGTTCGGGTACAGCAGGCCGCGCAAGTAGGACACCTTGCCCTCAGCCGGCTTTTCGGTCGGGTAGCGCTGCAGGAACATGGCGGTCGTCATGTCGCCGGCGCCATAGCCAAGCAGGAAGCGGCGCCACAGCGGCAGCCTGGCGAAATGCGGCGCCAGCAAGGCGGCAAAGATCACGAAGCGAAGGTTCACCACCACGGCGGTCAGGAAGATCACCCAGATCGGCGCCGCTGCCGCAATCAGGGGCAATGAGGCGAGCTGCGCGGATCCGGCAAACACCAGCAAGGTCATGCCCAGCGCCTGCATTACCGTCAGGCCCGACTTGACCATCGCTACGCCCACCACCAGGCCCCAGGCGGCGATGCCAAACAGGGTTGGAGTGCCGTCTTTCAGGCCGGCGCGCCAGGAAGGCTCGTGGTGGGCCGCGACGTCGGGCTGGCTATCGGGAGAACTCATGGGACAACTGCGTGGGGACAACTGCTCGGGAAACCCGACATTCTACCGGCGAATGCTTTTCGCTGCCGGGATGCATTAAAATCGTGGTTTTTGATCTCGCGGAGTGTTATAAAATGAGCAACGCCACCCAGCCAGTAGAACTCGATGGCAAAGACCTGCCGGCCTACTGCCCGAATCCAGCCATGCCGCTGTGGTCTTCGCACCCGCGCGTGTTCCTGGACTTCAAACATGGCGAAGCGAAATGCCCTTACTGCGGCACCCAGTACAAACTGAAGCCTGGTACCGAAGTCGGCCATCATTAATCACACCACACCGGAGCCCGGATGGCAGCGCGTAAACACCAGAATGGCAGTGCGGCAGAAGTCGAAGCGGCCTTTTACGATGCCTTGAACCGGGCCGACCTGGAAGCCCTGATGGCGCTGTGGGCGGACGACGAGGAAATCGTCTGCGTCCACCCCGGCGGCCCGCGCCTGATCGGGCATAGCGCCATCCGCGCTTCCTGGAGTGCACTTTTGGAACACGGGGGGTTGCAAATTCGCCCTTCCCAGCTGCATGAAACACACAACCTGATGAGTTCGGTGCATACTGTCATTGAGGGCGTCACAGCGGCAAGCGGCGAGCCGGCGCACCTGATTGCGACCAATGTGTACGTTAAGACACCGAAGGGTTGGCGCATTGTGTTGCATCATGTGTCTGTAGCGCCGGGACCTGTTCCCGCCGATCCGCGCGCTCAAATACTGCACTAAAAAAGGGGGATCAGGCCCGCTGGGCCGTTCCCAGCCGCGCCATGAACTACACTGCCCCATTCTGGCTGCCGAGCGGCCATTTGCAGACCATCTACCCGGCTACCTGCATAGCCAAGCCCGAGGTCCGTTTCCGCCGCGAACGGTGGCAGACACCGGACGCGGATTTCATCGATGTCGATTTCGTCGACGGCACGCCGGGCAAGCCTTTCGTGGTGCTGTTCCACGGGCTGGAAGGCTCGTCCGACAGCCATTACTCGCGCGCCCTGATGGCGGAAATCACGCGCCGCGGCTGGTCGGGTGCCGTGCCGCATTTCCGCGGCTGCTCCGGCGAACCGAACCTGGCGCCGCGCTTCTACCATTCCGGCGATTCCGGTGAACTGGACTGGATCATCCGCCGCCTGCACCCGCATGCGAGCGGCAAGTTCTACGCTTGCGGCGTTTCGCTGGGCGGCAATGTGCTGCTGCGCTGGCTGGGCGAATCGCAGCACCAGGCCGAGTTTGTCGACGCGGCTTGCGCGGTTTCGGCACCGCTCGACCTGGCGCAAGGCGGCAATGCCCTGTCGCGCGGCCTGAGCCGCCTGTACACGCGCATGTTCCTGCAAACGCTGAAACCGAAATGCGTGGCCAAGCTGCAGCAATTCCCTGGCCTGTTCGATCTCGATGCGCTGATGGCGGCGCAGGATTTGCACGCGTTCGACAATGTGGTGACGGCGCCCCTGCACGGTTACCGCGATGCGGACGATTACTGGGACCGCGCCAGCGCCAAGCACGTGCTGACCGACATCACGGTGCCGACCCTGGTGCTGAACGCGAAAAACGATCCCTTCATGCCAGGCGAATACCTGCCGCGCAACGCTTCGCGCCAGGTAGTGCTGGATTATCCTGAGCAAGGCGGCCACGTGGGCTTTGCTACCGGCCGCTTGCCGGGCAGCCTGGATTGGCTGCCGCTGCGCATGCTGAAATTCCTGACCGGCATCGAAGCCAGCGAGATGGCCGAGGCTTGAAACAATGGATGAAATAGTCAAACAGGCGATGGCCAAGTGGCCCAATGTGCCGCACTGCTACGGCTGGCTGGCGCTCGATGCGCGCGGCAACTGGCGCATGCGCGATGAGCGCGCGCAGCACTTCAACGAAGCCGGCGACAAGCTGACCAATCCGGCGCTGGTCGGCTTCATCACGCGCAATTACCAGAGCGATGAACAGGGCCGCTGGTATTTCCAGAACGGCCCGCAGCGTGTCTACCTGAACCTGGAAGCCACGCCATTCATCGCGCGCACCGATCCGGTCCATGGCTTCGTGCTGCATACCGGCGCGCCGCTGGGCGACATTGATGCGGCCTGGCTGACCGAAGCCGGCGAACTGCTTCTGCGCAGCGGCGACGTGCTGGCCCAACTCGACGACCGCGACTTCGCGCAAGTGCTGCCGCAACTGGAGTTGAACGGCCGCCCCGTCGGTGACAACGCCCTGCTGGCGTGGCTTGATGCCGCCGCCAGCGATCCCGCCAGCCTGTCGCCGCTCACCTTGCGCGTTGGTGAACGTGCAGTGCCGCTGGCAGCCATCGCGCGCGACAGCGTGCCGCAAGCATTCCGTTTCGAGCGCCTGCCGCAACCTTGACCGCCCGCCCTCTCCGGGGCATGATGTTACGAGAAAAACAACCCCGGAGTTCCCTGATGAAGCGTGCAGCAAAGTGGCTGGGCGGTATTGCGCTCGGCCTGGTCGTACTGGTACTGGCACTGGCCGCCCACACCTGGTATTTCAAACCCATCAAACTGGACTGGTTCTACGCCCGCGTATTTGCAGCTTTTGCTGTCGAAAGCCCGGAAATGCTGTCGAGCATGCGCATCCTGCCCGGCTGGCTGGACTTCTACAGCAAGAAGCTGGATGACGCTTCCCCTGCCCACGCCGTCAAGCAGATGGCCCAGCTCAAGCAAGAACTGGCAGTCCTGGAGAGCTACGGCACCGACGGCCTGGATGCGGAGGGCAAGCTGTCCTACGAAACGCTGCGCTTCTTCCTGAAAAGCCAGGTAGAGGGCGAGCCCTTCATGGACCACGCTTTCCCGGTCAACCAGATGATGGGCGTGCAAAGCATGCTGCCGCAATTCATGACCGACGTGAACCAGGTCACCAACAAGGGCGAGGCCGAAGCGTATATCGCGCGCCTGAACCTGTTCCCGGTCAAGTTCGGCCAGGTGGTGGAATCGATCCGCCTCAGTGAAAGCAAAGGCATCGTGCCGCCAAAGTTCACCGTCGACAAAGTACTGGCGGAGATGAAGGCCGTTGTGGCAAAGCCGGTCAAGGAGCATGTCCTGGTGACCAATATGCGCGACAAGCTGGCCAAGGTCAAAGATTTGTCCGATGCCGAGCGCAGCGCACTGCTGGCGCAAACCGAGAAAGCCGTGCAGGAAGCGGTCTACCCTGCTTACGGCAAGCTCATTGATGCGTTCACCGCGCTGCAATCCAAAGCCACCGCCAACAACGGTGCCTGGAGCCTGCCGAACGGCGAGGCTTACTACGCCTGGGCCGTGCGCTCGCATACCACCTCGAACATGACGCCGCAGCAGGTGCATGAACTGGGTCTGGCTGAAGTGGAGCGCGTCGGCGCGGAGATGGACGCCATCCTCAAAGGCGAAGGCTTGAGCGAAGGCTCGATCGGCAAGCGCGTGCAGGTGCTCGCCTCGCGTCCGGAACAACAATACCCGAATACCGACGAAGGCAAGAAGGCCATGCTGGCGCAGTACCAGGCCATCCTGGATGAAGTGAACAAGGGCCTCGATCCGGTGTTCGACGTGCGGCCGAAACTGGGCGTTGAAGTGCAGGCAGTGCCGGTCGCATCGCAAGCGACTGCGCCAGGCGCCTACTACATGCAGGGTTCCTTCGACGGCAGCCGTCCAGGCGTGTTCTACGCCAATATGCGCGCACCGGGCGAGACGCCGAAGTTCGCCATGCGCACACTGGCTTACCACGAAGGGATTCCGGGCCACCATTTCCAGATCGCGATCCAGCAAGAGATGACTGGCGTGCCGTTCTTCCGCAAGATCATTCCTTTCACCGCCTACCACGAAGGCTGGGCGCTGTATGCAGAACGGCTGGCCGCGGAACAGGGTTTCCAGAAAACCCCGCTGGATAACCTGGGCCGCCTGCGCGACGAAATGATGCGCGCCACCCGCCTGGTGGTCGACACTGGCATCCATTACAAGCGCTGGTCGCGCGAACAGGCTATCGACTACATGATGAACACCACCGGCATGAGCGAAGGCGACGTCACGGCGGAAATCGAGCGCTACTTCGTCAATCCTGGCCAGGCGCTGGCTTACAAGGTCGGCATGCTGAAAATCCTCGCGCTGCGCGAACACGCGAAGAAGGAACTGGGCGACAAGTTCGACCTGAAGCAATTCCACAACGAAGTGCTGGTACACGGCGCCTTGCCAATGACTTTGCTCGAAAGCGTGGTCAATGACTGGATCTCCAAACGGAAGGCCGCATGAACGACTTGGAACGCGCGGAAGAATTAAACGAGCAAGGCAACGCCCACAGTGATGCAGGTGATGACGACCTCGCGCTCCAGGCCTATGAAGAGGCGTTGCGGCTTAACCCGCGCGCGGCAAAAACACTCTACAACATGGGCCTCGTCTACAAGTACCGCAACGACTGGGCCAAGTCTTTCGATTGCAACCAGCGCGCCTGTTCGCTGCGGCCGGATGATGAAGCGAGCCGGTGGAACCTTGCGATCGCGGCGACCGCCTTGCGTGACTGGGCGACCGCGCGCAAGGCCTGGGCCGACAACGGCATCGAGCTTGGTGGAAGCGACGGGCCGATCGAGGAAGACTTCGGGCCGACGCCCCTGCGCCTGAACCCGGCTGGCAATGGCGAAGTAGTCTGGGGTATTCGTATCGACCCGGTAAGGGCGGTATTACGCAATATTCCCTATCCTGAATCCGGGTTCCGCTTTGGAGACATCGTCCTGCACGACGGCGCCGGCGTAGGCACGCGCATCTGGCGCGGCAGGGAATACATGGTGTTCAATGTCCTCGAGCTGTTTGAGGCGTCCAAGCTCAGCACCTTCTGCCTGGAAGTGAAAGAAGCCACGGAGCAGCAGGTGGCGGCATTGAAAGCGGCATTCGATGCCGGCAACATGCCTTTTGAAGACTGGACGGCCACCGTGCGCACGCTATGCAAGGAATGCAGCGAGGGCATTCCCCACGAGCATGGCGAAGACGATGGCAAAGAACCGGAGTGGAATCCGACGCACCGGGCAGGAATCGCTGCGACCTCATACGAAGAAATCGAAGGGATCCTCGACCGTGTTCCAGGCATCGAGCAGATGGAAATCGAAATTTCCCTCGAACTGGAAGCGCCGGCGTAATCAGTCCTTATCTTTTTTCTTATCGCCCAGCATTTCCTTGCGCTTGGCCTGCAGCTCCCGCTCGCGGGCATCGATCACCGACTGGTCGTAGTAGGTAGCATCGGGCGCTTTGCGGGCCAGCGCCAGCTGGTCCAGCGCGGCCAGCACGCCACCCAGCAGGACATAGGATTCCGCCAGCGAGATGTGCTGCAGGGCGATCTTGCCCTGCTTGGCGTAGGCCTGCGCCATGTAGTCGTGCAGTTCCGGCTCGCGGCGGTACATCTGCAGCTGGTCGCGCAGGAAGCGCGTGGCCTCATCGTATTTTCCGCCCTTGATCAGGGCATCTGCATATTGCCACACCAGGCCGCGCGATAACGGGAACCGGCCTTGCGCCTGCTTTGCTTCCTCGATGGCGGCGGCGATCACTTCCGGCTTGTTCTCCTGTGCCAGCTTGATCTCCAGCGACATATAGGCCAGAGCGGAATCGGTCGTGCCGCGCGGGATTGGCGTGCTGAAGGCACCCGCTACCGGCGGCTTGTCAATGGTAGCGCGAGCCTTGTCCAGCCATTCCTGCGCAGCCGCGAACTCGGAGCGCTTGAGCGATACCATCGCCATGCCGTACTGGCCGGCGGCGACGTTCTGCCGGCCCGGCTGCTGCATCTGGTTCCTGAACACGGCTTCCGTGTCGGACAGGCCTTTGCTGCTTTCGTCCTGCAGCACACGGGCACGGGCGCGGATCAGGTGGAAGTCCATGCCATCCACGCGCTGGCTGAATTTCTGCTCGCGGATGCGGGCCTGGATATCGGCAATGCGCTCGGTGGTCAGCGGGTGGGTCAGCAGCCAGGGGGGCATCAGGTCGCTGTACATGCGCGTGCTGTTCTGCATGCGCTGGAAGAAGGACACCATGCCGCTGGCGTCATACCCCGCCGCATTCATGATCTGGAAGCCGACGCGGTCCGCCTCGCGCTCGGCATCGCGGCCGAAATTCAGTTGGCGCTGGATCGCCAGGCCCTGCCCGCCCATGAACACGCCCATCGCCGCATCGGAGCTGGACTTGGCAGCGATCGCCGCCAGCAGCATCGCGGCCAGCGGAATCAGGGCATCGTTCTTCTGCGCCCCGAGCTGGCGCGCGATATGGCGCTGCGCCACGTGGCCGATTTCGTGCGACAGCACGGAGGCCAGTTCGGATTCGTTCTGCGCCGCCAGCAGCAGTTGCGAATGCACGCCGATATAGCCGCCAGGCATGGCGAAGGCATTCAGGTTCTTGTCGCGGATCGCGAAGAAGTAATACTCAAGGTTGGCGTCGCCGCGCGCGCCCGGGCGCGCATCCACGAGCTTGGTGCCGAAATTATTCAGGTATTCGATGATGGGCGGGTCATCCAGGTAGTCGCGCTCGAAGCGCAAACTTTGCATGATCTCTTCGCCCAGGCGTTTCTCCATCACCGGGGACATGTCCTCGCGCGACGCATCGCCCAGCGTCGGCAATTCAGCCTGCTGCGCCTGTCCCGCAGGAGCGGCGATCAACAGGCCGGAAACCATTGCCGCCAGCAAGGGACGGCGAAAATGTAGTGCATTCACAGTGCTATCATACCCGTTCAACAAGAGAGCTACGCGATGACCGAACACCTTACTCATTTTGATGCTGCCGGCCAGGCCCACATGGTCGATGTTGGCGCCAAGGCCGAAACCCACCGCATTGCCGTTGCCACCGGCAGTATCCGCATGAAGCCGGAAACGCTGGCGCTCATTCTATCGGGAACCGCCAAGAAAGGGGACGTGCTCGGTATTGCACGCATTGCCGCCATCATGGCGTCCAAGCGCACGGCTGACCTGGTCCCCCTGTGCCATCCTTTGGCCCTGACCCGCGTTGCCGTGGACTTTACCACTGATGAACCCAGCAACAGCGTCCATTGCCGCGCGCAGGTGGAAACCTACGGCAAGACCGGGGTGGAAATGGAAGCCTTGACCGCGGTACAGGTCGGCCTCTTGACCGTGTATGACATGTGCAAGGCGGTCGACCGCGGCATGGTGATGACCGATATCCGCGTCACTGAAAAAGCGGGCGGCAAGTCAGGCGACTGGAAAGCCTGATGCTACGCCGCGCGGCCCTTGCATCGCTCTTTGCGCTGCTCGCTGCGTGCGACAGCGACGATGGTGGACGCGGCGGCCGCAGTGCGATGGCCGAGGTGGCGAACACCGAATGGCACCGCAAGGACTTAAATGCTCACTTGTCGCGCTGGCTAACGGTGGCGCCCACTCCTTCCGGCCTGCTGCAGGGGCAATTCGAGCGCAACTGGCAGCCGCCGAGCAAGACCAGCGGCGACTTGACCTTGCATAGCCGTCTGGTGTATACCATGCTGGTCGGCTACGAATCGACCGGTGACGCGCGCTATCTGGAAGTGGCAAAGCGCGGCACGGATTTCCTGCTCTCGTCTTTCCACGACCCGTTGCACGGCGGTTTCTTCCAGGCTGTCAATGCCGAGGGCAAGCCGGTCAGCACGACCAAGAACACCTATGGCCACGCGTTTGCGCTGCTGGCGCTTTCGCACGCGGCACGCGTGACGGGCGAGCCGAAATACAAGGCTGCGGCGCTGGCTGCGTGGCAGGACATCCGCCACAACCTGCGCGAACCCGGCGGCGGCTTGCGCGGCTCGACGCCGCGCGATTTCGTCTCGAAGCTGGAAGGCCGGCACTCGCAAAATCCCCTCATGCACATGTTCGAGGCCTTGCTGGCCCTGATCGATGCGACCGGCGACCAGCAAGTGGTGGCCGATGCGCGCGAGCTGGGCGACTTCGTGCTGAACCAGCTCATGGTCGGCCTGCCCGATGGCGGCGCCTATATCCCCGAGTGGTACGACGAGCAGTGGAAGCCTCTGACTGGCGATGACGGCTATACCGACCTTGGCCACCAGTTCGAATGGAGCCACCTGCTGCGCAGCGCCGAATCGCGTGGCCTGCCACCGATCTATGCCGATGTGGCGGATCGCCTGCTGAAGTTCGCGGTGGCGAAAGGGTATGACGAGCAGGATGGCGGCATCTTCAACCGCATGTCGGCCAACGGGCGCGTGGACAGAAGCAAGTACTGGTGGCAGCAGGCGGAAGGCATGAAGGCCTTCCTGGCCGTGGCACAGCGGCCGGACATGGCGCGGCGCTACCATGAAACGCTGGAGCTGGTGGACAAGGAGATCCTCGACCGCGAAAACGGCGGCTGGCGCTTCGGCGCCAAGGAGACCTGCAGCGGCGGCTGCAGCAAGATGCAGCCCGACCCGTATCACCTGGTCGGGCTGGACTGGACAGTCCTATCGACAAAGCAATAGTTGATGTACGGCCTTATTGTACAATGGGCAATTGCTCATAAATAGACAATAACGAAGATGGCGAGCGAAAACAAATTGCAGGAATACGCGTTCGAACAGATGAACCTGCAGGTTGGCGGGCGCATCCAGTTGATCACCCATCGCACCCTGCGGCCCATGCAGCACTTCTCCACCGTGATTGGTTGGGTGCGTGACGAGTACATGATCGTCAAGATCCCGATGGAAAACAATGGGCCGATCGCCATCACCGAAGGCGACAAGCTGACAGTCCGCGTTTTCTCCGGCGTGAATGTCTGCTCGTTCTCGACGGTCGTGCAGCGTGTCTTCCTGCGTCCGCTGATGTATGCCCATGTGGCCTTCCCCAGCGAGATCCAGGGCACCAGCCTGCGGGCCGCCATGCGGGTCAAGGTCGAAATCCCGGCCAAGATGTCGCGCCACGATGGGCACCATGCCTCAGTGTTCCTAGTGAACCTGAGCGTATCCGGTGCGCTGATCGAATCGACCCAGCCTCTGAGCCGCGAAGGCGAGACCGTACAACTGGACTTTACCCTGCTGGCGCCGCCGGATGACCGGCAAGTGCGTATCAACACCTCGGCGCTGGTGCGCAACGCCACGGTGGCGCAGTCGCAAAAGATGGATGGGCGGGATGTGTTCAGCTATGGCGTGCAATTCACCGGACTTGATCCGGCGCACTTCACCCTGCTACAAAACCTGACTTACGAGGCCATGCTGGCGGACCGCCAGAAAATCGTTTAAGAAAATGCCGCCCAGCCTGGACCGGGCTGGACGGCATCCTGGTCCGATCAGGAAGCGCTGCTGTTCTTCTCGATAGCGTTCTTCACAGCAGTATTGGTAGCGGTCGAGGTAATCGACCAGCGCACGGTGGTGTCCCCTACGACTACGTGTGGCTTGAAGGTAATGGTGGTGCCATCAATACCATCGCCAATGCCGTTTTGAAGAGTCAGGGTGATCACACCGTCCTCAACAGAAGCCGATTTAGCTTCTTTGGTCGCGGTGAAGGCTGGAATACCGGAGTTGGCGTTGGTGCTGTCACAGTCCGCCAGAAGGTTGCCGGCTTCCTCGGCGCACAGCGCGACAGCAGTCTTCAGCGAGTCAACGGAAGCAATCGCGTTGGCTACTTTAGCCTTGGCGGTGTAGTCGGAGTATGCAGGGATTGCCACTGCAGCCAAGATGCCGATAATGGCCACAACGATCATCAGTTCGATCAGGGTAAAACCTGCTTGTGCTTGGCGCTTGATCATTTTCACGGACTTCATTTGCTTTTCCTTCGGGTTGGGGACTGAGATTCAAGTAGGACACTTTAGTACTTGCAATCCGCGTGCCAGCTTCAATCGCCCGGGAAACTGCCGATATTCGTCAAAAAAATGTCAACTTTCATGCTGAGTCGACAATTTTATTGAACCACTGAGAAAACTTGTCACGTTGCAGGCTCACTTGGTGAAAATTTTTGTCAACTCAGCTGGATCATTCAACTGAAATCGAGATTCTTTGCGCGCAAATGAAAAATGCCGTCCAGTTTGAACTGGACGGCATTTCTGCTAAAAGGCCCGGCTTTCTCAGCCTTGGTCCAATTAGGAAGCGGTACTGTTCTTGGTGATTGCGTTGGCCACCGCAGTGTTGGTCACGGTGGTGGTGATCGACCAGCGCATGGTGGTGTCGTTAGCATTCAGCTTTGGCGTGAATTTGATTTCCTTGCCATCAATGCCATCGCCGATACCGTTTTGAAGAGTTACAGTGATTTCACCATCGGCAACAGTAGCGGTTTTAACTTCTTTGGTCGCAGTGAAGACTGGAATGCTGGTCACAGTGGCACCGGTGGTGTCGCAATCCGTCAGAACTCCGCCGGCCTCTTGTGCGCACATGGCAACAGCGGTTTTCAGCGAGTCGATGGACGCGATGGCGTTGGCAGTTTTAGCCTTGGCGGTGTAGTCGGAGTATGCTGGGATCGCCACAGCTGCCAGGATACCAATAATGGCCACGACGATCATCAGTTCGATCAGGGTGAAACCGGCTTGTGCTTGGCGCTTGATCATTTTCACGGAATTCATTTGCTTCTCCTTCGGGTAAGAAACCAGGAAATTGGGTAAGGCACAGGAATACTTGCAATCGCTGTGCCAACTCAAGTTGCCTTGGATTTCCCTGATTTCCGCCAAAATTTGTTAGTTCTCTCCTGCTGAGTCGACAATTTTAGTCAACGGCCGTACAGATTTTGTCAATTCCGGTTCTTCGTTGTAAAAATCGTTGTCAGCTCGGCAGGAATATTCCGGCTGAGGTCCAAAATTCTTCCGCACATACGAAAAATGCCGCCCAGTCTGAACTGGACGGCATTTCTGCTAAAAGCCCGGCTTTTTCAGCCTGCAACCTGATTAGGAAGCGGTGCTGTTCTTGGTGATTGCGTTGGCCACGGCAGTGTTGGTCACGGTGGTGGTGATCGTCCAGCGCATGGTGGTGTCGTTAGCATTCAGCTTTGGTGCGAACTTGATTTCCTTGCCATCAATGCCATCGCCGATGCCGTTTTGAAGAGTTACAGTGATTTCACCATCGGCAACAGTAGCGGTTTTAACTTCTTTGGTCGCGGTGAAGACTGGAATGCTGGTTACAGTCGCGCCAGTGGTGTCGCAGTCGGTCAGAACGCCGCCGGCTTCTTGCGCGCACATGGCAACAGCGGTTTTCAGCGAGTCGATGGAAGCGATAGCGTTCGCGGTTTTAGCCTTGGCGGTGTAGTCGGAGTAAGCTGGGATTGCAACGGCAGCCAAGATACCGATAATGGCCACAACGATCATCAGTTCGATCAGGGTGAAACCAGCTTGAGCTTGGCGCTTGATCATCTTCATGGATTTCATTTACTGCTCCTTCAGGTAAGAAACTTAAAAAGTGGGTCTAACAGCTGAGGTAGAGCAATCGCCGTGCCAGCTCATTTTTTCAGCAAAACGCCAATATTTCTGTCAAAAAATGTCAGTTTGACATGTTTGGATGACGATTTTGGTCAACCGGCCAGCAAACTTTGTCAGTTTACGACGTTGCCCCATGACAATTTTCGTCAACTGACACGGAATGCCATCAGGATGCCGCTGAGGTCGAGAATGTCCCCGCCCTTGAGTGGATGCGGCTGGCGCGGCATCGGGTCTCCATTCAGCAGCGGCGATTTGTCGCCTTCGACGTGGGCGACCGAATAGCCTTCGGGAGCGCGGGTGATCACAACTACTTGCACACCAGGACGGCCCAGGCTGGTGACGGCCTTGGTCAGGCTCAGGGTTTTGCCGGCATTCGTGCCGTTCAGGACTTCGATATGGGCTAGCGGCAGCTCGGCGAACTGGGTATTTGGCGCGGCAGCGGCGGAAGCCGAGGGGGGAACCGGCATGGCCGGGATGGTAGCAGCGGCGGCAGCCAGCGGGCGGATGCCATCGCTGACGAATTCGAGGTGGTACTTGGCCATCTTGATCACATCCTTGTTTTGCAGGAAGTGCTTGCCGATGCGGTGGCCATTCACAAATGTACCATTTGTGCTTTGCAGGTCTTCCAGGAAGGAGTCGTCCAGGATGGTGGTGACAAGGGCATGCTCACCACTGACTGCGGGGTGGTTGAGGACAATGTCGTTATGCTTGTGGCGGCCGACCGTCATGCGCTCCTTGGTGAGCTGCACGGTCTGTTCGATTACACCTTCTCGCATCACGAGTAGTTTTGCCAAATCAATATCCTCCGGGTAAACGCAAACGGGGAGCCGAAGCTCCCCGTTATCATACAGCCACTATTACAGCATTGCCTTCAACAGGCGAGCCATTTCGGAAGGGTTCTTGGTAACCTTGATGCCGCAAGCTTCCATGATTTCCAGTTTGGCTTGCGCAGTGTCGGCGCCGCCGGAGATCAGCGCGCCGGCGTGGCCCATGCGCTTGCCAGGAGGAGCGGTGACACCGGCGATGAAGCCAACTACTGGCTTCTTCATGTTGTCCTTGATCCAACGGGCAGCGTTAGCTTCGTCCGGACCGCCGATTTCGCCGATCATGATCACAGCGTCGGTGTCAGGATCGTCGTTGAACATGCGCATCACGTCGATGTGCTTCAGGCCGTTGATCGGGTCGCCGCCGATACCAACTGCGGAAGACTGGCCCAGGCCCAGTGCGGTCAGCTGGCCGACTGCTTCATAGGTCAGGGTGCCGGAGCGGGAAACCACGCCGATACGGCCCTTCTTGTGGATGTGGCCAGGCATGATGCCGATCTTGATTTCGTCCGGAGTGATCAGGCCTGGGCAGTTAGGGCCCAGCAGCAGGGTCTTGGAACCTGCTTTAGCCATGCGGTCTTTCACTTCCATCATGTCGCGGACTGGAATGCCTTCGGTGATGCAGATGGCCAGGTCCAGTTCAGCTTCTACGGCTTCCCAAATTGCAGCGGCTGCGCCTGCTGGTGGAACGTAGATCACGGAAACGGTTGCGCCGGTTTCCGACTTGGCTTCCTTGACGGAGGCGTAGATTGGGATGCCTTCGAAATCTTCGCCGGCTTTCTTCGGGTTCACGCCAGCTACGAAAGCTTCGCGGCCGTTCGCGTAGTCGCGGCACATGCGGGTGTGGAATTGGCCGGTCTTGCCGGTAATGCCCTGGGTGATGACTTTGGTGTCTTTATTGATCAGGATAGACATAGTGATTCCTTAATTATTTACCGGCAGCGGCAGCGACAACGCTCTTGGCTGCATCTTCCATGGTGTCAGCGGAGATGATTGGCAGGCCGGAGTCGGCCAGCATCTTCTTGCCCAGGTCTTCGTTGGTGCCCTTCATGCGGACGACCAGCGGTACTTGCAGGGACACGGCTTTGGATGCGGTGATCACGCCTTCGGCGATCACGTCGCAGCGCATGATGCCGCCGAAGATGTTCACCAGGATGGCTTTCAGGCCTGGGTTCTTCAGCATGATTTTGAACGCTTCGGTCACTTTCTCGGCCGTTGCGCCACCGCCTACGTCCAGGAAGTTGGCTGGCTCGCCGCCGAACAGCTTGATGGTGTCCATGGTAGCCATGGCCAGGCCGGCGCCGTTCACCAGGCAGCCGATGTTGCCGTCCAGGGAGATGTAGGCCAGGTCGAACTTCGAAGCTTCAACTTCGGCTGGATCTTCTTCGTCCAGGTCGCGGTAAGCCACGATTTCCGGGTGACGGAACAGGGCGTTGGAGTCGAAGTTGAACTTCGCGTCCAGTGCGATGACCTTGCCGGAACCGGTCAGGATCAGTGGGTTGATTTCTGCCAGGGAAGCGTCGGTTTCCCAGTAGGCTTTGTACAGGCCTTGCAGGTTGGCCACTGCGTCGGCGATCGAGCCTTCCGGCACGCCGATCTTGCGCGCCACGTCGGCGGCTTCAGCGTCGGTCAGGCCAACGGCTGGATCGATAGCGATCGAGTGGATTTTTTCCGGGTGCGATTCGGCGACTTCTTCGATGTCCATGCCGCCTTCGGAGGAAGCCATCAGGACAACGCGCTGGGTAACACGGTCGGTCACCAGGGAAACGTACAGTTCCTTCTTGATGTCGGCGCCTTCTTCGATCAGCAGGCGGCGGACTTTCTGGCCTTCAGGGCCGGTCTGGTGGGTCACCAGCTGCATGCCCATGATCTGGTCGGCGTACTCTTTCACCTGTTCCATGGTCTTGGCAACTTTGACGCCGCCGCCTTTGCCACGGCCACCGGCGTGGATCTGTGCCTTCACGACCCACACTGGGCCGCCCAGGGTTTCAGCAGCTTTCACTGCCTCTTCCACGGTCATGCACGGAATGCCGCGCGGTACGGTCACCCCGAATTTTCGGAGGATTTCTTTGCCTTGATACTCATGGATTTTCATGCTGGCTTTCCCTTCTTTCGAATACCTGTTTGTTGGTTAGATGTATTTTGTACAGCACCTAGGCTGCTTCTGTCTTGTTGACATACCAGCGTGGGTAGAACTCGGCAACTGCCCCGCCATCGGTCTTGAGGGCGTGGCACTTGTCAAGTTGGAACGGTTTCTCTGTCGCAGTGCTGGAGCGCTCGTTCACTGGCCAGACATCGTTGGCAAAGGCTTGCACGGCTGCCGTGGGCAGCACCTGGGCCAATTCTGTCAGGTGGGTACAGCCTTGTACACCAGCCAGCCTCTCCTTGACCGCTTGGCGAAAACCCTTCATCAGGTTCAGGCCGATCAAGGCTTTGTAGGCTGGGCCGATCGTGTCGCAATGGCCAGGATAGGGAACGGCGTCCGAACTTGCTTCGGCATCGATGATGGTCAGCTGCTTATCGACGGTCACGCGCAGCCACAGGTCGTGCAGGGCTTCATTGCCCTTGCGCGGGCCCGATGCCAGCATGGTGTCGAAGGATTTGATGTCCGTGATATGGGCGTCAAGATCCCACAGGCCATCCTCGCGTGAATACGCCTGGATGTCTATGGCGCGCGTATGCCGCAGCGCACGTCGGGAGACTGGATTTGACAAGGACATAAGACCGATGCCACTCAAAAGTGGCCAAAATTATAAGCAGCTAATCAGTACGCCGCAGCTTCTACGGACAACCACCGCACCCGCGGTGCTGCATAAAACTACAAAAGTGTAGCACAACCCAACCCATCGCCCAATCCTGGCCTTTATCTGACCGTCTCGAAATCGACCATATCGTTCGTATTGATGTACACCATGCGCTTGCCGGCGTCGAAGCCGCGACGCGCAAAACTGCTGCGCGGGTTGGCGCCGGTCCAGCCCACCGAGCCGAGATCGAGCAGCGTCGGGAACACATTGGCATTGCTGATTGGGCGATTGAGATTGGCCCGCAGTCCGGCGGCGCGTTCAGGAAAGCGCTGAAGGTAGGCCTGGTTCATCCAGGCCAGCACAGGCACGCGCAAGTCGTAACGCGTCGGTGGAAACTGGGTGTGCATGAAAAAGCCGCGCTCGTCGTCGAACAGGTTTTCGCCGTGGTCAGAAGCAAACAGCATGACGCTCGGACGCGGCTGCTTGCGCAGGATGTCGATGACGCGCACCAGCAGCTTGTCCGTCTCGACGACGGTGTTGTCGTAGGAATTGACGGCAGCTTGCTTGTCCTGCGGACGCGGCATGTTCAGGCCGAGGTCGCCCAGGGTCGGGGCAAATTTGCGCGAATCGGCGCCGTAACGCTCATCGTAATAGATATGGCTGCCAATGGTATGGAGCACAACAAACTGGCGCGGGCCGGCTTGATGCAGGAAGGACTCAAACAGGGGCAGCAGCATGGCGTCTGTCCGCAGGTGGAAATCCTGGGCGCCAGTTGCGTGCTCCGCCACATCGGCCATGCGGCTGATGTCGCTCGGCTCCTGGTTGGATAACCAGGCTGTGCGAAAGCCGGCCTCACGGAAGGTTTGCACAAGCGAGACCTGCTTGTCGCCAACGGAAAGCGATACCATGGTGGGCATCGCCTTGCTCGTCCAATTGGCGTTGGACACAACGTCTCGGAAAGAAAGCAATTCCGGCGCTAGCGCTGACAAGCCTGGCGTGGTGTCGCGCGGGTAGCCGTTCAAGCCAAGATGGTCAACGCGCAAGCTTTCGCCAATCACGAGTACCACCAGCAAGGGTGCATTGTCGTCCTGGTAGCGGCCGCCGAGGCTGGCGAAATCGACGCGCCGCGCCGCTTGCATGGCCACGCGCGAACCGGACAGCAGCAGGTTGCTGGGGAAAGCCAGGCTGGCGGTGGAATACTCGAAGAAGGGCGGCAAGCGCAAACTATGCGACAGGAAGGTACGGCCGGTCAGTGCGAGCATGGCGAACATCAGCAGTCCCGCCATTACGCGCTGCCGGCCCAGCCACGGGAGGCGCCAAGCGTGCGGCAGCGACCACGCCAACGCGGCGTAGGCCAGCGTGCTGGCAGGCACCAGCCACAATATCCAGCCAAAGGATGCCAGCACTTCGCGTGTCTGAGCCCAGCTGGTCTGCCAGGCCGACAGCAGCAAGGCATCGCCCGGCACGCTGTGATAGAAGAAGGTCAGGAAACAGTAGGGGCCGGCCAACAAGGCCAGTGGCGTCAGCAGCAGGAAGGCGTGGCGCGGACGCGGCAGCAGGACGAAAGGCCAGGCCAGCACAAATGCAGAAAAACATAGCAGGGCCAATACGTCAGCGGCAGACTGCAGGTGATCGGTCGCAAGTACCGCCAGCGATGGCAGCCATAACCACAGGGCGAGTACGCCGGCTTTGAACAGGTCTTTATTCATGCGCGGATTATACTGGCCGCCCCTGCTACTCCTCGTCCGGCATGGTGCCCTTCATGGCGGTGCGGATGGCTTTCTGGGAGAAGCCGCGTGACATGAGGAAGCGCAATTGCTTCTGGCGGCCTTCGGGCTCTTCGGCGACTTCACCAAACTTGCGGCGCCAGACTTCACAACAGCGCTCGACTTCGTCTTCTTTCAGGCTTTCTTTTACTTCGGCCAGCATCTCGCCGCCGATGCCGTGGTGCTGCAGTTCGGCCACGATGCGGCTATTGCCGTAGCGGGCGGCGCGGCGATGAACGAGGTTTTCGGAGAAGCGCTCTTCAGAGAGCCATTTGTTTTGTTCGAGGAAGTTCAGCAGGGCTTCGACGTCGTCGCCCTCTTCCGCGTGGCGTTGCAGCTTGCGGGCGAGTTCGAGGCGGCTGTGCTCGCGCTGGCTGAGCAGGCGGAGGGCGCGGGCTTTGAGGGTGGGTTTGGGGAGGGGCATCTTCTAAACCGGTAAACCGGTGTCAGACCCGCAGGGTCTGACACCCGACACGCGGCGGTCGCAGGCCGGTGTCTGACCCTGCGGGTCAGACACCGAATTACCGGGTTTAGTCAACCGCGCGCAGCTTCGGCGCTTCTTCGCCATCATCAGTCACGGCAGGCAGCTCACGCACGCCCAGCGCCGCACGCACCTTGTTCTCGATCTCACGCGCCAGTGCTGGGCGCTCCTTGAGGAAGGAACGGGCATTGTCCTTGCCCTGGCCGATGCGCTCGCCGCCGTAGCTGTACCACGAGCCCGACTTCTCAACGATCTTGGCTTCCACGCCCAGGTCGATGATCTCGCCTTCGCGCGAGGTGCCTTCGCCATACAGGATGTCGAAGTGGGCTTCCTTGAACGGAGGCGCAATCTTGTTCTTGACCACTTTCACCTTGGTCTCGTTACCAATCACTTCGTCGCCCGACTTGATCGAACCGGTACGGCGGATGTCGAGACGCACGGAAGCGTAAAACTTGAGCGCGTTACCGCCGGTGGTGGTTTCCGGCGAGCCAAACATCACGCCGATCTTCATGCGGATCTGGTTAATGAAGATCACCAGGGTGTTGGTGCGGTTGATGGTGCCGGTCAGCTTGCGCAGCGCCTGGGACATCAGGCGGGCCTGCAGGCCTGGCAGGGAATCGCCCATGTCGCCTTCAATTTCCGCTTTCGGGGTCAGCGCGGCGACGGAGTCGACCACGATCAGGTCCACGGAACCGGAGCGCACCAGCGCATCGCAGATCTCCAGGGCTTGTTCGCCGGTGTCCGGCTGGGAGATCAGCAGCTCGTGCAGGTTGACGCCCAATTTTTGAGCATAGACCACGTCCAGCGCGTGCTCCGCGTCGATGAAGGCGCAGGTGCCGCCCATTTTCTGCATTTCAGCGATCGCTTGCAGGGTCAGGGTGGTTTTACCGGAAGATTCAGGACCGTAGATTTCCACGACACGGCCGCGTGGCAGGCCGCCTACGCCTAGCGCGATGTCCAGGCCCAGGGAACCGGTGGAGACAGTCTGCACTTCCTCGATCGGGGCGGATGCGTCCATGCGCATCACGGAACCTTTACCAAACTGCTTTTCAATCTGGGCCAGCGCCGCGGCCAGGGCCTTAGCTTTTTCCGATGCAGGTACTACAGCTTTTTTGTCGTCCATGATGTTCTTTCGCGGCTAAATGAATTGGGTCACTACGTTGTACAGGTGATACTGTATAAAATTACAGTGCTTTTGACAAGCCCCTTTTTGCAAACTTTGCGAAAAGTCAAACGGCTGGAGTACAGTTACCCTATGCGTATCCTATTAGCCGAAGATGACAGCGTCCTCGCGGACGGCCTGACGCGCTCCCTGCGCCAGTCCGGCTATGCGATCGACTGCGTAAAAAACGGGCAAGAGGCGGACACTGCCCTGTCCACCCAGGAATTCGACCTGCTGATCCTGGACCTGGGCCTGCCCAAGATGTCCGGCCTGGAAGTGCTGCGCCGCCTGCGCACGCGCGGCTCGCTGCTGCCGGTACTGATCCTGACCGCCGCCGATTCGGTCGAGCAGCGCGTCAACGGCCTCGACCTGGGCGCCGACGATTATATGGCCAAGCCTTTCGCACTGTCCGAGCTGGAAGCGCGGGTGCGCGCGCTGACCCGGCGCGGCCAGGGCGGCGGCTCCACGGTGGTCAGGCACGGTCCCCTGACCTACGACCAGGTCGGGCGCAGCGCCTATATTAATGAGCAGATGCTGGACCTGTCGGCGCGCGAACTGGGCTTGCTGGAAATCCTGCTGGCGCGCACCGGCCGCCTGGTATCGAAGGAACAGCTGGTGGACCACCTGTGCGAATGGGGCGAGGAAGTGAGCAACAACGCCATTGAGGTGTATGTGCACCGGCTGCGCAAGAAGATTGAAGTGGGCGGCATCCGCATCGCCACCGTGCGCGGCCTCGGCTACTGCCTGGAGAAATTCAACCCGCCGCAACCGCCGGCTGCGCCGTGAACGGCGAGCAGCAGGCCGCCGACTGGGACCACGCCCCGGCCGCCGAAGAGAACGAGATCCAGCACTCGCTGTTCGGCGAGATCCTCGACTGGATGCTCGCTCCCCTGCTGCTGCTGTGGCCAATGAGCATTGCCATCACCTACCTGGTGGCCAAATCGATCGCCAACCAGCCGTTCGACCATGCGCTGGAAGACACGGTCACTGTGCTGACGCAGCAGGTGCGCGAAGTGGCCGGCGTCATCCCTCGCCTGCCCGGTCCGGCGCGCGACATCCTGCGCGCCGATGATGTGGACAACATCTATTACCAGGTCAGCAGCCCGTCGGGAGCCCATGTCGACGGCGACCGCGACCTGCCGCCGCCACCAAAGCAAGACCCGGAGCTGCAGGACATCCGCGCCGGCGCAGTCCTGTTCCGCAACTCCACGCTGCACGGCACGCCGATCCGCATCGCCTGGACCTGGGTCAACCTGGAAGAAGACAAGGCGCAGCCGCCGCGCCTGGCCCTGGTGCAGGTGGGCGAAACGCTGGAAAAGCGCGCCAAGCTGGCCAATGAAATCATCAAGGGCGTGATCCTGCCGCAGTTCATCATCCTGCCCATCGTGCTGGCCCTGGTATGGTTTGCGCTGTCGCGCGGCCTGCTGCCGCTGCGTGAGCTGCAGGAGCGCATCCGTGCCCGCCCTTCCGACGACCTGAGCCCGATTCCGCCGCGCCAGGTGCCGGAGGAGATTACGCCGCTGGTCAAGTCGCTCAATGAAATGCTTGAGCGCCTCAAACTGTCGATCGATTCGCAAAAGCGCTTCATCGCCGATGCCGCGCACCAGATGAAAACCCCGCTGGCCGGCATGCGCACGCAATCGGAACTGGCGCTGCGCCAGACCGACCAGGCCGAGGTGCACCGCTCGCTGGAGCAGTTGGCCATGTCGTCGCAAGCCGCCACCCGCCTGGTCAACCAGTTGCTGGCTCTGGCGCGTGCTGAAAACCAGCCGCAGGCCGGCACCGCGATGGAGCCGCTGGAATTGGGCGAAGTGGCGCGCAACACGGTGCACGACTGGGTGCAGGCCTCGTTCAACTACGGTATCGACCTTGGCTACGAGCCGCCACATGAAGACGTGCCAATTTCCGGCAATGCGATGATGCTGCGCGAAATGCTCTCCAACCTGATCGACAACGCCTTGCGCTACACGCCGCGCGGAAGTGCGGTCACGGTGCGCGTGCGCCGCACCGGCAAGCATGGACTGCTTGAAGTGGAGGACAACGGTCCCGGCATCCCGGCTGCAGAACGCGAGCACGTGTTCGAACGCTTCTACCGCATCCTGGGCAGCAATACCGAAGGTTCCGGCCTGGGGCTGCCCATCGTGCGCGAGGTGGCGCAGCAGCACGATGCCGAGGTCGACCTGTTCGCCAACCCGCGCACCACCGACCCGAAACACCCGGGCTGCCTGTTCCGTGTCACGTTCCCGCTGCGCGTGCCGGACATGCCGCCAGAAGAAGAAGAGGTACCGCATTTTGGATAAGCTCGAGCGCCACTGGCGCCGCGTAAGCCGCATGACAGGCTGGCTGCTGGCCACCTGGCTGCTCACAACCTTCTGCATCATTTTCTTTGCACGCGAATTGAGCGGGCTGACGATCTTCGGCTGGCCGCTGTCGTTCTACCTGGCGGCGCAGGGCGCTTCGCTGATCTACCTGGCCATCATCGGCTTCTACGCCTGGCGCATGCGCAGGCTGGAACGGCTTTACCGCAACGCGAGCGAGGACCAGGCATGAGGACACCCTTCTTCCGCAAGCTGCAGCGCTATTACACGATCTTTACCAGCTGCTTTGCCATGTTCCTGCTCGCGCTGGCGATGCTGGAAAAGGAAGGCATGCCGCGCCTGTGGATCGGCTACCTGTTCATGTTCGCCACCATCATCCTGTACGCAGCGATCGGCGTGATCAGCCGCACGTCGAACGTGGCGGAGTATTACGTGGCGGGGCGGCGCGTGCCTTCGCTGTTCAACGGCATGGCCACGGCGGCCGACTGGATTTCCGCAGCGTCCTTCATCTCGCTGGCGGGAGGCCTGTACCTGCATGGTTTCGACGGCTTGGCCTACATCATGGGCTGGACCGGCGGCTACTGCCTGGTGGCGCTGCTGATCGGGCCTTACCTGCGCAAGTTCGGCCAGTACACGATTCCCGACTTCCTGGCGGCACGCTACGGCGGAGGGTTCCAGGGCCGCGCGGTACGGCTGATGGCGGTTGGCGCCACCATCATCGTTTCCTTCACTTACGTGGTGGCGCAGATTTACGCGGTGGGCCTGATTGCCTCGCGCTTTACCGGCGTCGATTTCTCGGTCGGCATCTTCCTCGGGCTGGCCTCCATCCTGGTGTGCTCTTTCCTGGGCGGCATGCGTGCCATTACCTGGACCCAGGTGGCGCAATACATCATCATCCTGGTTGCCTTCCTGATGCCGGCCATGTGGCTGGCGGTCAAGCACGGCGGCAACCCGGTGCCGCAAGTGGCCTACGGCAAGCTGCTGCCCAAGCTCAGCGCGCGCGAGACGCAGCTTGCGCACGACGAGAAGGAGTCCGAGGTACGCGAAGTATTCCTGCAGCGCGCCGAAGACTTCGACGTGCGCCTGCATGGCTTGCCAGCCTCCTGGGATTCGGGCCGGCTCGAAGCGCAGCACAACCTCGACATGGTCAAGCAGCGCAATGGCTCACTGCTGGAAATCCGCGCCGCCGAACGGGCGCTGGCCGACTACCCGAAAACCGTGGAAGATGCGGCTGCCGTGTGGGCCGCGCAGCGCAACTACAACCTGGCGCGCGGGCGCGAACTGGTCAAGCACGCAGAGCCCTTCCCTGGCGCAAGCCGCGAACAGTCGAACCAGAAGCGCAACAACTTCCTGGCACTGGTGTTCTGCCTGATGGTCGGCACGGCCGCCCTGCCGCACATCCTGATGCGTTCCTATACCACGCCTTCGGTGCAGGAAACCCGGGTGTCGGTGTTCTGGACGCTGTTCTTCATCCTGCTGGTGTACCTGACCATTCCGGCCCTGGCAGTGCTGGTCAAATACGATATCTACAGTTCGCTGGTGGGCAGCGATTTCGCGCACCTGCCGACCTGGGTGTCGTATTGGGCCAATGTGGACAAGGCCAATCCGCTGCTGTCGATCAGCGACATCAACCTGGACGGCATCGTGCAGCTCGCCGAAATCCAGATCGACAGCGACGTGCTGGTACTGGCCACACCGGAGATTGCCGGCTTGCCCTACGTGGTCTCTGGGCTGGTGGCGGCCGGCGGCCTGGCCGCAGCGCTATCTACCGCGGACGGCCTGCTGCTGGCGATCTCCAACGCCCTGTCGCATGATGTGTATTACAAGATCGTCGACCCGCAGGCCTCGACCCAGAAACGGGTGACGATTTCCAAGCTGCTGTTGCTGGCGGTGGCCTTCATCGCGGCGTATGCCGCATCGACAAAGCCGGGCGACATCCTGTCCCTGGTGGGGGCCGCCTTCTCGCTGGCGGCGTCGACGCTGTTCCCGGCGCTGGTGGCGGGTGTGTTCTGGCAGCGCGCCAACCACCAGGGCGCGATGGCAGCGATGGTGGCGGGCTTCTTCACCTGCCTGTACTACATGCTGCACGCCAATCCGGTCCTGGGCGGCAGCATCAGCGGACAGTGGTTCGGCATTGCGGCCAATTCGGCCGGCGTGTTCGGTGTGCCGGCCGGCTTGGCCGCACTGGTGGTGGTCAGCTTGCTGACGCCAGCGCCGGATGCTCGCACCCTGTCGCTTGTACGCCATATCCGGACTCCGGAGTAGCACAGGCGACAATCCCAGAACTTGTTGCAGCCTCTTACAGGGCGCCATAGCGGGGACGCGGTGTCGCAGCTACGCCACACCGGCAGCACGGAATCGGCTTTAGTTACATTTGGCTAGTTTTTTTCCTTGCCATTCCAGTAACATTCGATTCCCATGAAAATCATTACCCTCACCCTTGCGATGTCACTCGGACTGGCAGCCGCGCCGGCCGCCATGGCAGCAGTGGCGCCACCACCGGTGGAAGCCTTCTTTGAAAACCCGGACTTCAGCGGCGCAATCATCTCCCCGAGCGGCAAACACGTCGCCGCCAAGATCGGCGCCAAGGGCAAGCGCAATATGCTCGCCGTGGTCGACCTGGCCACGCAAAAGGTCCAGATCGTGGCCCACTTCAGCGATACCGATATCGCCAACGTGAAATGGGTGAGCGAGCAGCGCCTGGTGTTCGATACTGACGACCGCCAGGCGGCCCAGGGCGATGCCATGTATGCTCCAGGCCTGTACGCGGTAGACCGCGACGGCGCCCGCTTCAAGCAGCTTGCCTCGCGCCGCGGGCAGGGCCTCAAGCAAAGCTCGGCGCAGCGCGATATGCTGCCTTGGCACAGCGCGATGCACCGCCAGACCGGCTTGCCCGATTCCGAATGGACCTATGTGCAGGATCTGCAGTTCAACGGCAAGGGCACGGTCAGCGACATCCGGCTGTTGCGCGTCAATACGGTCACCGGCCGCAGCCAACTGGTGGAACGCCCCGGCGATGTCGCGGCCTGGCTGCTGGACCAGGAGGGCCGCGCACGCCTGGCCTACATGCTCAACAAGGACACCATTGAAATCAAGGTGCGCGACGACGAAAGCGCACCATGGCGCACGCTCACCAGCTTCAAGGCTTTCGCACCTGACGCCAACGCCATGGAAGCCGTCGCCTTCGGCGCCGACAACAGCCTGTACGTCAGGGCCAACCGAGGCGCCGACAAAGCCTCCATCTTCCGCGTAGACCTGGCAACCGGCAAAATGGACGACAAGCCCCTGGTCACGCTGGAAGGCTTCGACTTCGAAGGCCGCCTGGTCATCCGCGGTGGAAAATTGGTCGGCGTACACTACCTGCTGGATGGCGAAGGCACGCAATGGTTCGATCCGTCGCTGCAGGCGCTGCAGGCCGACATCGACAAGCTGCTGCCGCAAACCGTCAATATGCTCGACCTGCCAACCGACCTGCAGGCCAGGAACGTTCTGGTGCGCGCCTTCTCCGACATCCGCCCAGCCAGTTACTACGTGTTCGATCGCAGTACGAAAAAACTGGACAAGGTAGGCGACACCTACGCAGGCATCGTGCCTGATCTCATGGGCCAGCAGGAACAGGTGCGCGTCGTGGCGCGCGACGGCCAGGAAGTACCGGTCATGCTGACGCTGCCGCCACAGAAGGAGGCAAAGAAATTGCCGATGGTGGTGCTGGTGCATGGCGGGCCTTACACACGCGGCACGGCCTGGGGCTGGAAGCCTGACGTGCAATTCCTGGCCTCGCGCGGCTATGCCGTGCTGGAGCCCGAATTCCGCGGCAGCACCGGCTATGGCCAGCGCCATTTCGTCTCGGGCTGGAAGCAGTGGGGCCTGAAGATGCAGGACGATATTGCCGACGCCACCAGGTGGGCCATCGCCAAAGGCTATGCTGATCCGCAACGCATCTGCATCGCGGGCGCCAGCTACGGCGGCTACGCCACGCTGATGGGACTGGTCAACGACCCGGACCTGTACCGCTGCGGCATCAACTGGATCGGCGTCACCGACATCAAGCTGATGTTCACCGGCCACTGGCTGTACCGCGACGACACCAACGAAACCTGGCTCCGTTACGGCATGCCCGATCTGGTCGGCGACCCGGCCAAGGATGCCGAGCGTTTCAAGGCCACCTCTCCCATCGAGCAGGCGCACCGCATCACCCAGCCGCTGCTGATGGCATACGGCGGCGCCGACCTGCGCGTGCCGCTGGTGCACGGCACCCGGCTGCGCGACGCGATACGCGGCAACAACCGGCAGGTCGAGTGGGTGGAGTACGAGACGGAAGGCCACGGCTTCCATGTGCCAGCCAACCGCATCGACTTCTGGAGCCGCGTCGAGCGCTTCCTCGACCGGCAAATCGGACAACAACAAGGACAAAAATGATCAAATACTTCCTGGCCGGACTGGCCACCGTGGCCGGACTGGCCCATGCGGCCCCGACGACGCAGCAATTCTTCGAGTCGGCCCATTACAAGGATGCCAAACTGTCGCCGAGCGGCCGCTACCTGGCCCTGCGCGTCGGCAGCAACGAAGCGCGCGACTCGGTGCTGGTGTTCGATAACGAGACATTGCAGGTGGTCGGCGGCGGACGCCTGGCCGACTATGACGTTGGCACCATCCGCTGGGTCAACGATAACCGCCTGCTGTACACGGTGGCCGACGGCAACGTGGCGCCGGGGGACAGGCGTTTCGCGCCAGGACTGTACGCCATGAGCCGCGACGGCAAGGAAGTGCGGCAGCTGGCAGAACACCGGGCCAGCGGTTCCGGCACCGGAACCCATATCAAATCGCGCCTCGAGCCATGGAACACCTTCCTGATGGACGAAGAGGGTGCGCAGGACTCCGACACGGTCTACGTTGAACGCCCCATCTGGTCGAAGCTGGCGGGCTATGAAATTGAGCATACGGAGCTGGTCAAGCTGAATACCGTGACGGGACATGGGGTTACGATCAGCCATCCGGGCAACGCCGAAAGCTGGATGCTGGACCATAAAGGCGAACCGACGATCCTGATCTCCTCCAAGGACGGCAAAGAAACCATTCATTACCGCGACGCCAGCGGCGAATGGCGCGACCTTGTCTCCCAGGCGGCCTACGGCAGCGACGCCGATGCCATTGCCCCGATCGGCTTCTATGACGACAAGCACCTGCTGGTCAAGACGCGGACCAAGGGCGACAAGGCCGCGCTGTACCTGATGGACCTGGCCAGCGGTAAGCTTGATCCCGATCCATTGGTGGCCATGGCGGACTTCGACTTCGGCGGCAGCATGGTGTATTCCAGGAAGCGCCTGGTGGGCCTGCACTACCTGGCCGACGCTCGTTCCAGCGCCTGGTTCGACCCGGCGCTGAAAGCGGCCCAGGCGGACGTGGACAAGCAACTTGGTGGCCTGATCAACATCATCACCCCGCCAACGCAGCCGGAAACCGACTGGCTGCTGGTAGTGAGCTACTCGGACCGCCAGCCACGCTTCTATTCCGTGTACAACAGCAAGACCCACGAGCTGAAGGGCCTGGGCAGCACGCGCCCAGACATCAAGTCCAGCGAAATGGGGCGCCAGGACTTCGTCAAGTACCGCGCCCGTGACGGCCTGGAAGTGCCGGCCTGGCTGACCCTGCCGGCCAAGGAGGGCAAGAAACTGCCGATGGTGGTGCTGGTGCATGGCGGACCTTACGTGCGCGGCAACGAATGGGGCTGGAATGCCGAGAGCCAGTTCCTGGCTTCGCGTGGCTACGCTGTGCTGGCACCGGAATTCCGCGGCTCGACCGGCTACGGCATGAAGCTGTTCGACGCCGGCCTGAAACAATGGGGCCTGAAGATGCAGGACGATATCGCCGACAGCGTGAAGTGGGCGGTGGAAAAGGGTATCGCCGATCCCGGCCGCATCTGCATCATGGGCGGCAGCTACGGCGGCTACGCTACCCTGATGGGCTTGATCAATGATCCCGGCCTGTACCGTTGCGGCATTGCCTATGCTGCCGTCACCGACATCCCGCTGCAATACTCCAGTGGCATGGCCGTGCTGTCGGACCTGCCTGCCGATTACAAGGCTTACGGCGTGCCACTGCTGGTGGGCGACCTGGAAAAGGACGCCGCCCAATTTACCGCCACGTCGCCGCTCCAGCAAGCTGCCCGCATCAAGCGCCCGCTGCTGCTGGCCCATGGCAGCGATGACCGCCGCGTTCCCTTCCCTCACTACAGCAAGCTGCGCAGCGCTTTGAAAGACGCCAAAGCCGATGCCGAGTTCGTAGAATACGTCGGCGAAGGCCATGGCTGGAGCACGCTGAAGACCCGCCTCGATTTCTGGGGCCGCGTCGAGAAGTTCCTCGACAAGCATATCGGCGCGGGCGCAAAAACGGAGTAAGCTGGCGGCTCGTCCGTCACTCACTTTGAAGGAGGTAGCGCGATGTCGTCTGGCAAAATCCTGGTCGCACAAGGGGGCGGTCCGACCGCCGTGATCAACCAGTCGCTGGTCGGCGTCGTGCTCGAGGCGCGCCGCTTCCGCAATGTGACGCGCATCTACGGTGCGCTGCACGGGGTGCGCGGCATCGTCAACGAGGAATTCGTCGACCTGACGCAGGAGACCAGCCATAACCTGGAACTGGTCGCCGCCACGCCCTCCTCCGCCCTCGGTTCAACACGCGACAAACCGGACCTGAAGTACTGCGAAGAGATCTTCAAGGTACTGAAGGCGCACGAGATCGAGCACTTCTTCTACATCGGCGGCAATGATTCATCGGACACGGTGCGCATCGTTGCCGAGCAGGCGCAGGCTGCCGGTTATCCGCTGCGCGCCATCCACATCCCCAAGACCATCGACAACGACCTGGTGGGCAATGACCACACGCCAGGCTTCCCTTCGGCGGCACGTTTCGTGGCGCAAGCTTTTGCCGGCGCCAACCTGGATAACGCTTCGCTGCCGGGCGTCTACGTCGGCGTGGTCATGGGGCGCCATGCAGGCTTCCTGACCGCCGCCTCCGCGCTCGGCAAGAAGTTCCCGGACGATGGGCCGCACCTGATCTACCTGCCCGAGCGCGTGTTCTCGATCGAGCAATTCCTGGCCGATGTGAAAGACACGTATGCGCGCTACGGGCGCTGCGTGGTGGCGGTGTCGGAAGGCATCCACGATGCTTCCGGTGAGCCGATCGCTACCTTGCTGGCGAAGGAAGTGGAACGCGATGCGCACGGCAATGTGCAGCTCTCCGGCACCGGTGCGCTGGCCGACTTGCTGTGCGACGAAATCAAGGAGAAGCTGGGCATCAAGCGCGTGCGCGGCGATACCTTTGGCTACCTGCAGCGTTCCTTCATCGGCTGTGTCTCCGACGTGGACCAGCGCGAGGCGCGCGAAGTGGGCGAGAAGGCCGTACAGTTTGCCATGTGGGGCGACCGCAATGGCTCGGTAGCGATCAAGCGCACCGGCTTCTATTCGGTCGACTATGAACTGCTGCCGCTGGATGCTGTGGCAGGCAAGACGCGCACCATGGAAGATGAATTCATCGACGAAAAAGGCACCGGCGTGACCGATGCCTTCCGCATGTACTTGCGCCCCCTGCTCGGTTCCGGCATGCCGGACGCTTACCGCCTGCGGCCGGCGCCGGTGCCGAAGATCCTCAAGCGCTAGAACATCGCCGGCAGTTCCGCCGCCAGGAAGTCGGACAGGGCACGCACCTTGGTCTGAAGGTGGCGGTTGCCGGGGTAGACGATGTAGGCGACGCGCGGTTGCAGCTGCCAGCCGGGCAGCACGCGCTCCAGCGTGCCATGCGCCAGCATGGGCCGCGCGATGAACGATGGCAGCGAGCCGATGCCCTGTCCGGCCGCCAGCATCTGTCCCAGCATCAGGCTGTTGTCCAGCCACATGCGCACCGGCGGTTCGATTTCGCATGTAATGCCCTCGCCTTCCAGCCGCCACAGGCCGGGCGCTTCTGCCAGGCGGAAGGCCAGCGCGCGGTGCTCCAGCAGATCGTGCGGCGCCTGGGGTGCGCCGTGCTGGCGCAGGTACGCGGGCGAGGCGCACAGCCACTGCTCCACCTTGCCGGCGGAGCGCACCACCAGCGAGGAATCGGGCAGCGTGGTGCGCACGCGCAGAGACAGGTCGAAGCCTTCCGCCACGACATCGAGCAAGCGGTCCGCCATGGTGAGCTCGACATCGATCTCGGGATACTGGTCCATAAAGCGCGCCAGCAACGGCGGCAGCACCACCAGGCTGAGCGACATCGGGGCGTTGATGCGCACGCGGCCCTTCATCGCCGCCTGCTCGCCACTGGTGCTGCGCTCAAGCTCTTCCAGTTCGTCGAGCAGGCGGCAGCATTCCTGGAAGTAGGCGCGGCCGGTGTCGGTCAGGCGCATGGTGCGCGTGGTGCGCAACAGCAGCGTGGCGTTCAGGCCCTGCTCCAGCCAGCGTACTTGCTTGCCGATGCCGGCCGGCGACAGTCCCAGCTCCTCGGCCGCCTTGCTGAAGCTGCCGCGCTCGACCACGCGGCGAAAGGCGTGCATGGCCGCCAGCTTGTCCATTCGATCCTCACAGTAAAAAGTCTTTATCGAAAAAGCCTGATTATCTTAGCAGCAGAATCAAATATGCTGGTTTCACTGATTTTTTTACAAAGGAACCAAAGATGAAACTCGCAACTACCCTTGCTGCCCTGCTGCTGTCCGCCCATGCCATCGCCGCCGAACCCGGCACCAGCCCTTGGGGACCGCAAGATGAAATCGGCCGCCTGAACCTGGTCACCCAGGCTTCCAGCGCAGCCATCCTGGCCCGCATCGGTGGCGGCCGCGCCTATGACCTGTCGGTGGATTATTTCGTCGGCATGCCAAGCTGGCAGGCTGCCGGCGACCCGCCTTACCTGATGTGGATGACGCATACGCCGCACGGCAATGTGCTGTCGGACCCAATGGAGACCGGCAAGGCCATGAACCAGCACGTCAGCTATACCGGCAGCGCCATCTCGATGTATGCACACATGGGCACCCATATCGACGCGCTGAACCACTTCGGCCTGAATGGCAAGATCTGGAACGGCTTCAAGGCTTCCGAGCACCTGGGCGACCGTGGCTGGAAGGTGGCGGGTGCGGAAAAGCTGCCGCCGATCGTGGCGCGCGGCGTGCTGATCGACGTGGCGGCATCCAAGGGCGTGTCCATGCTGCCGGATAACTACCGCGTTACCGGCAAGGACCTGGCCGAGGCGCTGGCGCGGCAGAAGGTGTCGCTGCAAAAAGGCGACGTCGTGCTGATCCGCACCGGGCGCATGCAGCAGTTCGAGAAGGCGCAGGCCTTCATGCAGAACCCGCCCGGCATGGGGCTGGATGCGGCGCGCTTCCTGGTGGAGCAGAACGGTGCAATGGTGGTGGGAGCGGACAACCTCAGCTTCGAGGCCTTCCCATCCGAAGCAAAGGACAACTACATCCCGGTCCATACCTACCTGCTGGCGGAGCACGGCGTGCCGATCATGGAGCTGGTCAACCTGGAAGAACTGGCGCGCGACAAGGTGTACGAGTTTGCATTTATCGGCGCTTCGCTCAAGCTGCGCGGTGCGGATGCGGCGCCAATGCGGCCGATCGCCCTGCCGCTGCGCTGATCACTCCTGGTGGACGTCGCGGTAAGCCAGCATGTCCACCAGGCGTTCTTCCTTGTCGGGATCAAAGCCGCAGGTGGCTTCAAACTTCGCTGGGTTCTCGTAGGTGCCGAACAGCATGTCCCACCACACGATGTCTCCGTAATTGTTTTTATGGCGGCCGTACTGGTGGTGGATGCGGTGCATCTCGGGCCGCTGGAAGAACCAGCCGACCCAGCGCGGCGTGGTGACGCTGGTGTGGTAGAAGAATTCGCCGAGCGCGGTGCACAGGGTGTAGACCGCGCCCGCTTCCGGCGACAGGCCAAGGAAGGCATACACCAGCAGGCTGCCTATGATCGAGTTGACGATCATTTCGCCGGGGTGCTTGTAGAAAGAGGTAATGACTTCGATGCGCTGCGGGCTGTGATGGATCTGGTGGAACAGGCGCCACAGCAGGTCAGATTCATGGCGTACACGGTGCCACCAGTAGAAAACGAAGGTGGCGATGAAGTAGGCCAGCAAGCCGCCCGCTACCGGGCCGGCGTGGTCCGACAGGTGCAGCAGCGACGCTTGCGAGGCCCAGAGCTCCCAGCTCACGCCGGCCAGCAGCACGACGCCGAGCTGCACGGCGTTAATGGCAAGCACGCGCAGCGGCCATGTTCGGATGTGCGGCAGTTTCCAGCCGGGGCACAGCCGCTCCAGCACGAAGCAGCAGGCGAATACGATGAAGATGATGGTGAGCATGGCGCGTCCTCTTACTTGGCAGGACGTAATCATCGCGCCGGGGTGGCGCGCGGGCCTAAGGATTTGGCCCCAGGTATCGGATTTAGATACTGCGCGTTATATAGGGCGTGTTCTTGCCTGTTGACGGCCTAGCATGGCAGCTCTTTCAAACAGGAGACGACCATGAAGAAACTGATTGGGGCGCTGGCCCTGGCGGCAAGCGGGGCGGCTGGTGCGGTGGGCGGAACGACGAGCGCGACGGCTGCCGACATCGAGCGTGCACGGCATGCCTTCGACTTCCTCCACGGCGACTGGACGGTGCAGAACCGCCGCCAGTCCGACTACGCCAACCCGGACAGCCCATGGGAGACTTTCAGCGCCAGCAACCTGGTACACCCGCTGCCGGCCGGTATCGGCAACTACGACGAGTACCGCCCGTTGGGCGACTGGCGGCCCGGCTTCGTGGCGATGACGCTGCGCGTATTCGACCCGACGACTGGACGCTGGAGCATCTACTGGCTGACCAACCGTGATGGCGGCCTCGATCCCGCCACCGGCACCTTGCTGCCGCCGGTGGTGGGCCGCTTCGATGCCGATGGGGTGGGCCGCTTCGAAGGCGAGGAAGTCTACAAAGGCCGCATGGCCCGCGTACGCTTCACCTGGACCCGCAGCAGCGAGCGGCAGGCCCGCTGGGAACAGGCCTACTCCTGGGACGATGGCACCAGCTGGCAGACCAACTGGGTCATGGAGTTCACGCGGAAGTAGATCAGATCTTCACGCGCACGTACGCCATAACGCTGCGCGGTGCACCAGGCTGGATCTGGAAATTGTTGTTGGCCGACTCGTAATAGACTTTGTCGGCAAGATTGTTCAGGTTCAGCCCAGCTTCCCAGTTCCTGCCTTTGTAGCCCAGCATCGCATCGAGACGCACATAGGATGGCAGGCGCACCGCATTGTCTTCAACGGCGAAACGGTCTCCTACATAGAAGGCGCCGGCGCCGATGGTGAAGCCTTGGCCCAGCTCATAGTTGGACCACAAGCCCGCGGCATGCTTGGGGATGTTGGCGGGACGGTTGCCCACCTTGTAGTTGTTGGACTGGGTAATGCGGGCATGGTTGACGGTGGCATTGGCGAACACTTTCCAGCCCTGCGCCAGGTTGCCCGTCAGGTCAACTTCGAGTCCACGGCTTCGCTGTTCGCCGGTCTGCACCTGGCGCACGCCTGACGGATCGGACGGGTCTTTGGTCGCCACGTTGCGCTGGGTGATCTCGTACAAGGACACGGTCGACTGCAGGCGCCCACCGAACCATTCGCTCTTGTCGCCAATCTCCTTCTGCAAGGACTCGACTGGCTTGATCTGCGCGAAATCCTTGCCGCCGTAGAAGAAGTCGTTCCCCACCGGGAGGAAGGAGCGGCTCACATTTGCGTACAGGGCATGCGCCTGGCTTGGCTGGTACACCACGCCGATGCGCGGGCTCCATACCGAGTCGGTGCGGTCCTGGACCAAGCCGGTACGACGGTCCTTCTGTTCCTGCTTGAAGCGGTCGGCGCGGACGCCAGCAAGCATCTTCCATTGCTCGTTAAACGAGACCTGGTCCTGTGCGTACCACGCCACCGTGTCGGCCTTGAAATCATTGTCGATAGTGACCGGCAAGCTGGCCAGGTCCGGCATGGCCATGAGCTGCTGCGGCGCCTGCAAGCTCACCGGCGTGGCAGTGGCAGCGCGCACCAGGCGGCCGGACTTCTGGTGTCCCAGCTCAATGCCCGTCAACAGGGCATGACGGATGCCGCCAGCGTTGAGTTGATACGCCAATTCGGTCTGGTTCAGGAAGTTGCTCTGGTCCTGCGGGAAGTAGGTGATCTGGCGGCGGACTTGCGTGTTGGTGGCAGCAAGGCCCAGGGTGCGAGTGTTGATCGCATCCAGCTTCAGCTTCGAATACTGGAAGTTATTCCGCAGCGTGAGCTTGTCGTTGACCACGTGCTCGACATTGAAGCGGGCATTTTGCGCGTCCGTCTTGGCGTAGTCGTAGCGCTCGCCGTAGAAGTTACCGACCGGGACATCGGCCGGCACGCCATTGACCGAAGGGATGCCGCGATCGGGCGTGCGATTCTGGTGCAGGAATTCGGTTTGCAGCAGGAAGCTGGTGTCGCGGCCCGCAGTCCAGGCGATGGACGGCGCCAGCACTGCGCGTTCGGAGTGAACCACGTCGCGGTAGTTGTCGCCCGCCTCGTAGGCGCCGGTCAGGCGGAACGCGGCCTGTTCGCCCGCCGCCCCGCCCAGGTCCAGGTCGAAACGGCGGAAGTTCTCCGAGCCGCCGCTCAGCGTCACCTCGCGCACCGGCGTTTTCACCGGCTTCCTGGTGACGCGGTTGATCACGCCGCCCGCCGAGCCGCGGCCATGCAGCACCGCGGCTGGTCCTTTCAGTACTTCGATCCGTTCCACATTGCCCAAGTCACGGAAGTAAAGGCTGTCGTCACGCATGCCGTCAAGCAGGGTGTCACGGGTCGCGTCGAAACCGCGGATGTAGAACTGGTCGCGGCGGCCTTCACCCTGGGACGGGGAGACACCACTGACGTTGCGCAGCACATCTTTCATATCCACAGCCCCTTGCGCCCGGATCAGCTCTTTGTCGACGATCTGAACCGACTGCGGCACGTCGCGCAGGGGAACATCGAGCTTGGTGGCACTGCTGGTGCCGTGCAGCGGATCGGACGATGCCGCCGTCTGCACGGTGACCATTGGCAGCTCGGTGTCCGCCGCGTATGCAAATTGCGAGCACAGTGCAGCGGCGGCCAGCGCCAGGACATGGGGTTGAATACGACGATGTTGCATGACTTTCCTTCGGATGTGACGTTAAAAAAATCGTTAAGGCCTATGCATCTTCCTGCAGGTAGATGTGCTGCGGATGCGGATGGCGCAGGAAATCGTGGTGCGAGATATGCCAGCCATAAGCGCCCGCATACTGGAACAGCAGCAGGTCACCGACGCGCAAGCGCTCGAGCATGGCGTCGCTGGCCAGGACGTCTTTCGGTGTGCAAAGCTGGCCGGCGACCGTTACGGGCCGCTGCAAGGCTTCGGGACGCGCATAGGAATGCTTCCATTCGTCCACCGGCACTACCCGGAACGGATGGCTGTGGCCTTGGGCATAAGGCGTGCGGAAGTGATGCGTGCCGCCGCGAACGATGGCAAATACGCGCTCTCCCGCCTCCTTGATGTCCAGCACTTCGGTGGCGTAGTAGCCGCAAAATGCGCTGACGAAGCGGCCAAGCTCAAAACGCAGGCGCGGCACATCGGGGCCGTGTTGACGCGCTTCTTCCGCCAGCAGGTTCGCCAGGCCGGTGCTGAAGCGCGGCCAGTCGAACTGGCACTGTGGCTCGCGGTAATTGACGCCGATGCCACCGCCGACATTGATATGTTCAATGCGCAAGCCATACTCCGCGCACCATTCGCGGGCCTGCCGCAGGTAGGCCGACAGCAGTTGCAGGTGCTTGTCCGCATCGAGCTGGTGCGACAGCAGGTGGAAATGGAAGCCGCGCAGTACCAAGGCCGGCTCCTGCCGCAATCGTTCCAGGCAAGCCGGCAAGTGTTCGATGGCGATGCCGAACTGGGTCGGCTTACCGCCCATTACGAGCGTGGTGGTCGCCAGTTCGGCCAGGGGCGGATTGACGCGCAGCAGGATCGATGCCGGCTTGCCGCTGGCGCGGGCCAGCGCTGCCAGGCGGTCGAGTTCGTGCAGGCTTTCCACGTGCACCGTGGCGCCCTGCTGCAGGGCCAGCGCCAGTTCGCTATCCAGCTTTCCCGGCCCGCTGAAGATCACCGGCACTTGGGGGAAATGCTGGCGCAGCCAGGCGATTTCGCCGCCGGACGAGGCTTCAAAACCGTCGACGGTGGACGCCAGCGTTTGCAGCAGGGGCACGTCCGAATTGGCTTTGATCGCGTAGAAAAAATCGCACTGGCCAGGCAAGCCTTCGCGCAGGTGCGCCGCGTGGCGCTTCAGCGCCGGCAAGTCATAGATGAAGGCGCACAACGGTTCATCTGAGCCGGCGTGCGCTTCCCGCGCCGCCGCGACCGCGCGTTCCCAATCGAGCCTCATGCCAGTTGCTCCTTGAAGGCCGCCAGCGGATTGGCAAACGGCGCGTAGTCGGCGGCGCGATCGGCCTGCTTGAGGAAGCGGTTGCACAGGTTGCCCTTGGCCGGCAGCGGTTCGCCGTCGAGCACCGAGGCGATGCGCGCAGCGGATTCCGCCGTGCCGTGCAGTCGCTGGTATTGCTGCAGGTGGTGGCGTACCTGCGCCCACAGCTTCTGCTGCAAGGCCGGATTGCCGGCTGCGAGCTGATGGATCGCTTCGCAGAAGTTGTTGACGAACAGGCAGTAGGCGATGCGCTTCCAGCCGCGCTCCCGGTCGTACTGCAGGGCAGCCTGCGCGCGCTGGCTGACGCCCGACAAGCGTTCGGCGCCCCACTCTTCCTGCACCAGCTTGACGCCTTCGAAATCGCGCAGGAAAGCTTGCGCCGGCCAGTCCCCGACCAGGCCGATGACGACGTTCTGCAAGTGCGGCTCGAACACCACGCCGTGCGCGAAGTAGCAGTGCAGCACCGGATACATCATCTGCTGCACATAGCGCGAGAACCACTCCACGGCGACCGCTTCCGGCGCCATGCGCTCGCGCTCGGCAATCTGGTGCAGCAGCGCCGACAGGCGCGCCTCTCCCAATACGTGGTTGCCGAACAGCGCGCCTGCCAGCAAGGGCACGGCGCCCGGCAACAGGTTGTGCTGGTCGAAATTGCCGCGCAAGATCAGGCCAAAGCCTTCGGTGATTTCTCGGTTGGCATCGGCATCGCCATCGCGCAGGTCGACCGACAGGAAGGCCGGTTCGGGCATGATGGCGGCGCCGGGGAAGCGCTCGCGCAGGTCCAGGATCAGGCTGCTCATGATGCGGTTCACCTGCAACGCGCCTTCCAGCTCGTACACTGCGTTCTTGCGCACGCAATTGGTCAGGCGTACGTGCAACGAGAACTTGTAGAAGTACGGATTGCCCGGCTGGTACAGGGTGCGCACCGAGGAGGTCGGGTAATACAGCTCGCCCTGCGCGCCCAGGTGGCGGATACGGCCGTCGCGCATGGCGGCAGCAATCAGCGGCTTTTCCAGGAGCCAGCGCGCTTGCCACGGGTGGGCGGGGACGAGAAGGTAGTCGTCGTCGGCCACCAGCCCTTGCGGCGCCTGGGCAGCGAGGATCTCGCCGCAGGATTGCGCCAGCGTCGATTGCTGCAGCACGGCTTCGCGCTGCACGGCGAAATAATGCAGCGGGAAGCCGCCGCGCAATTCAGGCGAATAGCGACGCAGGTCTTCCGCGCTGAAGCCTTGCCGGCTCTTTGGCGCCGGGTGGAAGGGATGGCCGTAGGTCAGCGACTGTTCCGAATCGAGGTAGGCAGCCAGCGGATCGGACGGCATCGCGTTTGGCCACGGCGCTTCCAGAATGGCCGTGGTGACCTGCACGCTGTCCTCGATCTGCGCCAGCAGTTCGTGGTTGTAGGGCTGTCCAGTCTTCGCAGCGAGGTCGCGGATGATCAGGTCAGCCAGCATGCGCCAATCCAGCAAGGCCCAAGGCTGGCCGGCGCTCTTGCAATACAGAGCGGACAGGTAGCGGTAGTTGGCGGTTGGCGAATCGCCCTGCACGGCGACCACCACGCGGCTGTCGAGCCGTGGCAGCAGGATGTGCAGGGCCTGGCCGGTGGCCAGCGCGCAACGCAGCGCAAGCGGCCAGTCATTCTGGCCGAACAGCGGGCCGACGCTGGCGTGGCCTTCCGGGATGGCCACTTCGCGGCAATAGCAGTTCAACAGGGTTTCCAGGCTGCGCTGGCTGGCGGCGCAGTACGCCGCCGACATATTCGGACTACGGTGCAAAGCTGATGTCGACATGAAATTCTCCAAGCATGTGATGGCTGGCTACACGATCAGTCGGTGCTGTGCGCTGGCTGTTTGAAATCGCCCCGGGATGAGCGGAACATGAGTACAACGAGATAGATGCAGCTGGCCGCGAGCGCCGCCGCGCCCAGCAGGAAATGGGACCGTAATCCCCAGCGTTCAGCGGCGATGCCGGCAGCCAGGCCGGCTGCCACCGCGCCCCATTTGGTGCTGCCCTCGAGGGAGCCGAATCGCCGGCCGGCGTTGCCGGCGTCGGTGATCGCAGCCACCATGCCGTGCAAAGCGATATAGCTGGCGGTCATTGCCACGCCCATGAGGAGGCGCCACGCGGCCAGCGCGGCCAACGAATGGCTGCCAGCCTGCCCGAGCAGGGCCACGATGAGCACCGCCTGGCTGGCGGCCAGCGTGGCAAGCAGGTGATGGCGTCCACAAATGCGCGACAAGGGCAGCGCGCACAACAAGTAAGCGAGGTGCGGCAAGCCAAACAGCAGACCTGGCGCCGCCGCCGGCAAGCCCGCCAGCGATTGCTCGGCATACGGCACGAAATAAGGGAAGGTAATCACCGTCGCGAAAATGAACGCGAATTGCAGGCCGTACAAATGGCCGGGCGGGATCGCTTCGCCAGCGAGCGCCTTGCCTTCGCTGCCGGTGGCCACGGCTTCGTGCGCGGCGGGTTCCCCCGCAACGGCGGGCAAGCGCCAGACCAGCAGTGCAGAAATCAGCGGCAGCAGCGCCAGGTAGCGGTACATCAGCAAGGGTTCGGCACCATGGGACAACATGCCCATCAAGGCGGGCCCGGCAAACAAGGCGGCGCGGGCCGAGCCTTGCATCAAGGTCAGCAGGCGGGTCAGTCGATAGCCGCTCACCACAGTGGCCAGGTAGGCGTTCGACGCGGCAAAGGTGCCGCCCAGCAGGCCTTGCAGTATCAACGCTGCGGCGAACTGCCAGACATTGCCGGCCAGGCTGGTCAGCCAGAAGCTCACCGCCAGCCCGAGATGGGCACGCAACAGCAAGCGCTTCTTGCCATAGCGGTCGGCCATACGCCCCCACCAGGGATTGGACAGCGCCGCTACCAGCGTCGGAATAACGAACAGCCAGCCGGCCAGCCAGGCCGCATTGCTGCCCAAGGCCTCGTGCAGGATGCGGTCATAGAACGGCGGCATGCCCAGCGCGGCAAAGGCGGCTGCGAAATGGCCCGCCAGCGTTGCGGCGACAATCCGGCGCGTGCTCATACGCTCGCTTTCGGGCGCCAGCGCTGCAGCGGATTGGGCACGGTTTGCAGGCGCGCTTCGGTTTCCGCGAACAGGCGGCGCTTGGCCAGCTGTTCGATGCGGATGGCCGGAGCAAACAGGTCAAACGCGGCAATGCGTTCGGCAAGTTCGGGATGGAGCGCCTGGTAGCGGCCGATGCAAGCTGCGATGCGGCTCCAGAAGTCGCCTTCCGCCAGGCCGTAGTGCTGCTGCAGGAACATCGCCAGTTCGCCGAAGTTGATGAAGAACACGGCGTCGTGGAAGTAATCGCGCACCTCCTCCGGCGACGTGCTTTCCATGCCTGCGGTGGCGTTGACCTGTTTGCGGAACGATGGAGTCGGCAGCAGGGCCGGGCAGATATCGGGATCAGCCAGGTATTGGCGCACGAAGCGCAAGCCGCCCGGCAAATCCTTGAGCGCGATGCGGCTTGGCAGCCCATCTCGGTGGAACAGCACAATGTTCTGCGCATGGGCTTCCATGCCGATGCCTTGCGCATAGAGCAGGTGGATCAGCGGCGGCAGCGAAGCTTCGAGCAAGGCGTCCAGCCAGGGCAACAGGCCGTGCTGTTCGACCCACGGAGCGATGAAGGGGCTACCATCCGCTTCGCACTGCGAGAGCCCGGAAAACGGTGCCGCGGCTTCGCCAGCCTGCAAGGCCCGGTCGGCACTTTCGCGCCAGACCGCGCCCAGCATGCCGTATTGCGCCGCCTGCAGCGCCAGCGGCAGCCCGGTATCGCGATAGGTGATGCCAACTACCTCGCGCAAGAACACCAGGCCGGTGGCGCGCAGCGCCGCGTCGCGCCGCAGGATTTCGCTCAGCCAGTCCGAGACCGGCGGCGCGTTTTCCACGTTATGGCAGGACAGAATGCGGTCGGCCGAAGTGTTGACGATGCCGATCGGCAGCTTGACGTGGGCGGCCAGTGGGCGCGTGGCGTTGGCCAACGAGCGGATCGATTGCAAAGGCCGATAAACGTCCCTGCCTTCACCAAGCCAGACCAGGTCGCGGCTGTGCAGCAAGGGGAACAACTGGCTGGCGATCTTCTCGCGCCAATGCCACGGGTGCGCCGGCAGCAGCCAATAATTGTCCGGCTCCAGCCCCATGGCGGTCAGCCTGGCACTGAACTGCGCGTACTGCTCCTCCCCCACTTCGCTGCGCAGGAAGGCTGCCAGGTCAATGTCGCGGCAAGCGGCGACATTGGCCTTGGCGCGCCGCAGCGCCAACCAGGAAAGATGCACCACAGGGGCAAACTCCGGCCCGTAGGCCGCGTTGTCGAGCGGATCGAAGCCGACGCGCGACTTGTAGCAGGGGTGGTACGGATGCGCGTCCTGCAGTTGCCCTTCCAGCGCGGTCAGGTCGCGCCCTTCACTGCCTTGCCGGCGGGTGTAGCGCGCCAGCGTATCTTTTTGCAGCGTCTGCTGCAGCTCGTGCAGGAAGCGGTGCAGCAGGCTCTCGTCGGTATCGATCAGGGCGCCCGCTTCGAGCACGAACTCCTGCAACGATGCGACGGGGCGCTCTCCTTCGGGGGCGCTGCGCATGATCGAGCCGCCATCCAGCCGGATGCGGCCGAAGCTTTCGCTGATGCGGCCGTTGCAGCGGTAGGCTACCAGCTCGCCGGCCGCCGTCCGGCCGGGAATGTGGAAGCGCACGCCGTCATGTTCCTGCGTGATTTCCGCACGCAGCACCCGCTCGAACAGGAGTGCTTCGATCAACTGGCGCAGCACACGCTGTTGCGCGGCCAGGTAGTGTCGCGAAGTCAGGGCTTCCGCAAACAAGTCCCAGGTGATGGGCGAAGTCATGCCGCCGCTCCTGCGGCAGGGAGGTTGGTCCACATAGGGGGTTCCTTAGAAAGCGTGCCATGCCAGGGGAATGCCGGATTGCGTTCCCTGGCAAAACCTCAATGACTGGCAGCTTTCCGCAACGTATGGAAGCCCGCTGGCTGTGTGGTGTGCAGTGAATAAAAAATCAAGATGGCCATCCTAATACAAATGAGAATCATTTGCAACAAGACGCCAAAAAAACGGAGCCGCGATGGGCTCCGTCCTTTGGGGGCGCTGGGCGCTTATACGACGATGGTCTGGTGCTCGCCTTCCGCGCGGGCGCGGATCTTGCCGATACGGGACACGGTCTCGCCGGCTGCGGTCAGCTGGGCCACCGCTGCGTCGGCATTTTCAGCGGACACGATCACGGTCATGCCGATGCCGCAGTTGAACACGCGGTGCATTTCCGCGTCGGCAACGCCGCCGTGCTGCTGCAGCCACTTGAACAGTGGAGGCATGGTCCAGGAGGAGCCATCCAGTTCCGCGGTCAGGTTATCGGCCAGCACGCGCGGGATGTTTTCAACCAGGCCGCCGCCGGTGATGTGCACCAGGCCTTTGACTTCCATCGCTTCCATCAGCGCCAGCAGCGGCTTGACGTAGATGCGGGTTGGTTCCATCAGCACGTCGGCCAGCTTACGGCCGTGGAAGTCGGCTTCCAGGTCTGGCTTGGCCACTTCGATGATCTTGCGCACCAGGGAGTAACCGTTGGAGTGGGCGCCCGAGGAGGCCAGGCCAAGCACTACGTCGCCCGGCTGGATTTTGGAGCCGTCGATCAGCCTGGACTTTTCAACCGCGCCAACTGCGAAGCCGGCCAGGTCGTATTCGCCGTCCGGGTACATGGAAGGCATTTCAGCGGTTTCGCCGCCGATCAGTGCGCAGCCGGAGATTTCGCAACCCTTGGCGATGCCCTTGATCACGTCGGTCGCGGTAGCCACGTTCAGCTTGCCGCAGGCGAAGTAGTCGAGGAAGAACAGCGGCTCGGCGCCCTGCACCAGGATGTCGTTCACGCTCATGGCCACCAGGTCGATGCCCACGGTGTCGTGGCGATTCAGCTCAAACGCCAGTTTCAGCTTGGTGCCGACGCCGTCGGTACCGGAAACCAGCACAGGCTCCTTGTATTTCTTGCTGATCTCGAACAGCGCGCCGAAGCCGCCGATACCGCCCATCACGCCTTCGCGCATGGTGCGCTTGGCGAATGGCTTGATCGCTTCAACTAGGGCGTCGCCGGCGTCGATATCGACACCTGCGTCACGGTAGGACAGGGAAACATTCGAAGGTTGGCTCATGGTGTTTTACGCAACAGAGGCGGAAAGATGGGGAAAGCGGTGGCCGTTTGACGGCAAGTCCGCTATTTTAGCATTTTTACCCCGCATTTTCTCTTGTTATCCGCCGCTTTTCAGCCCCCGGAGCGGCAATTTGCCCCAAATCCCGGGCGCGCGCCGAGCTTCAGCAGGCGTTCGGCCAGTTCTTCATTCTTCTTTTCCAGCGCCATGTCGTAGGGAGTCAGACACTCATTGTCCGCGCTGGCCTTGCCATTCGGGTCGGCGCCCTGCTCGATGGCGAAGGTGACGCGGCTTGTCACTGCCGCCACGCACTTCTGCCATTCGGCATCGAAGCGGTCGGGCGGGACCAGCTTGCGCGTCATGTCCTTGTCGCATTCGCTGACCAGGCGCACCAGCATGCTGCGCTTGCCCCAGGTGCTGCCGTTGGGGTCCGCGCCGAGGGCGACCAGGCGCTTGGCGGCGTCGAACTGGTCCTTGCGGATGAAGCGGTTCAGCAGCGCCGAATAGGTCGTGGACTGGACGTTCGGGTTGGCGCCGGCCTGGATCAGCAGGGACAGGAATTCGTTATCGGTCTCACAATAGTCGCAGGTCGACAGGTTGAGGCCCCTGGCGCTGGCGCCGCGGTCGACCAGCAGGTGGGCTACCGCCAGGCGGCGCGGCCAACTTTCCTGCGGGGCGTTGCGGGCGAAATAAGCCTGGTTCACGGTCTCCTGCAGCAGCACGGTGCCCAGTTCGCCGGAGATATCAGCCTTGTCGACCAGGTATTCCAGGACGGCGAAGCGCTTGGCATCCTTAGCCGGGTCGGGCTTTGTCAGGTAGGTGTTGACTGCCACGCCCAGCATGGCTTCCGCCGCAAAGCTCGGGTCTTTCTTCGGATCAAAGCGCTTGATGCGGGCCAGGTCGCCTTCATCGGTCGCGTCGATGACCTTGGAAGACGGCTTCTTGAAGTTCACCGCCTCGGCAACGCTGGCTGCAGCGTTGGACACGGTGGCTCCGACGGTGGCTGCGGCGGCAAGCGGCATGCACAGCAAGCGGTTGAAGCCTTCGCATTTTTCGCCGTCATCGGCCGCCATGGCAGGGGACTGCGCGGCAAAAGCCAGGGACAGGGCCGCTACGGCGGCACGGGTACGGACAGACAGCATGACATCACATCGAAGTTTATTTATGGAAATATTAAACTACCCCAAGTCCCCGCGCATGGTGTTTTTAACAGCAGAGGCGTTAGAATAACCCTTCCTTCGTCCCGACAACGCCCGCGCAGATGCCCCTTCCCCTCTCGGCAGAACAAAAAGAAACGCTATTCTGGGTGTCGGTCTGGGCCGCCTTCTTCTTCCTGCTCTGGATATTGGGGCCGGTGCTGACGCCGTTCCTGGCAGCCGCCATTTTCGCTTACGCGCTGAATCCTGCCGTCGACAAGCTGTGCCGCCTGCGCCTGTTCCGGCGCTGGAAGATGCCGCGCGCGCTGGCTGTGTCCATCGTCATTACCCTGTTCGGCGCCGCCGTGCTGGCGCTGCTGCTGATCGTGGTGCCGGTGCTGCAAAAGGAAATCCCGCTGCTGCAGGCGGCCATTCCCGCTTCGCTGGCCAAGCTGAATGACACGCTGGGCCCGCGCTTACAGCAGCTGGGCGTGCAGTTCACCCTCGACGGCGCCAGCATCAAGGCCCTGGTGGCCGAGAAGATGGCCGAGAGCGGCGACCAGATCTGGACTGCGGTCTTGAATTCCGTGCGCACCGGCGGCAGCGCCGTGCTGGGCTGGCTGGCAACGCTGGTGCTGATCCCGGTCGTGCTGTTCTACCTGCTGCTGGACTGGCACCAGCTGCTGGCGCGCATAGCCTCTGCCGTGCCGCGCCGCTATATCGGCGCCACCATGGAGATGGCGCGCGAGTCGGACGTGCTGCTGGCCCAGTACCTGCGCGGCCAGTTGCTGGTGATGCTGGTGTTGTCGGTTTATTACTCCACCGCGCTGGCGGTGGCGGGCTTCGACGTGGCGCTGCCTGTCGGTATCCTGTCCGGCGTGCTGGTGTTCATTCCCTATCTTGGCTTCGGCCTCGGCCTGCTGCTGGCGCTGATGGCGGCGGTGCTGCAATTCTCCGACTGGAGCGGGCTGGTGGCGGTAGCCATCATCTACGGGCTGGGCCAGGTGATCGAAGGCTTCTTCCTGACGCCGCGCCTGGTCGGCGAGCGCATCGGCCTTGATCCGCTGGCAGTCATTTTCGCTTTGCTGGCCTTCGGACAGCTGTTCGGCTTCGTTGGCGTACTGCTGGCTTTACCCGCTTCCGCCCTCCTTATGGTGGGTTTCAGGCACCTCCGCCGCCACTACCTGCGCAGCAGCTTTTATAATGCGTAGTGTGAAGATCGATTACGTTAGCAAAAAGTCCACAATACCGGGACAAGTCCAATGAAACAGCTGGTGCTTGACCTGGGTGCGGAGCCGGTGTGCACCCTCGAATCCTTCGAGGTGGGCCGCAATGCCGAGGTGGCGGCGCTGATGCGCCAGTTCGCCGAACGCAG
>Ga0209050_1000217_pt1 | contig 128833 bp, 123 predicted proteins | sample Araplavi_mTSA_r2_FD_184276 | JGI IMG/M metagenome (GOLD analysis project Ga0209050, IMG submission 184276) | Arabidopsis root microbial communities from North Carolina, USA - plate scrape MF_Cvi_mTSA_r2 (SPAdes) (version 2) | ecosystem: Host-associated > Plants > Roots > Endosphere | place... | reverse complement strand
ACCGCGCCTTTGCCGAGCTGCGCACCAAGCTCATGCCCAAGGGCGGCGCGCCGATCGAAGCGCTGCCGTCGCAGGTCACGATACCGACTTCCGCACCTTCGCCGCTGGCGCCCAGCGCGCCGGTCGAAACCGTCTCCGTCCAGTTCGCCTCGCCCGATGCGGCGGCGGTCGATGCGGCGCTTGCCGCCGTACGCGGCGTTCCCGGCGTGCGCGGCGCGGCGACGATGAGCCTCGCTGTCGGCGGCACTTCGGTGATGCGCGTGACCGTCGAGGGCGGCAGCGAACGGCTTGCCTCCGCCTTGCGCGGGCAGGGCTGGAAGGTGACGAGCGGCGGCGGTGCCCTGAGGATCACCCGCTAGGTCCTCCCATGATGAAGCAGATCGCACTCCCGCTGTCCGCCGCGAGCGACAGCCCGCCGCGCATTGTCGTCGGCAATGCCAATGCCCATGCGGTCGACGGGCTGCTGGAATCGGCGTCCTGGCCGTTCCACAGCGCGATCCTTTACGGGCCGCCGCGCTCGGGCAAGTCGCTGCTGGCGCGCTGGTTCGTCGAATCGGGCCATGGCGACGTGCTCGACGATGCCGACCGCATGGATGAGCACGCGGTGTTCCACAGCTGGAACCGGGCGCAGGAAAGCCGCCGCCCGCTGCTGATCATCTCCAACCGCCGCCGGGCTGCGAGCGGTGGGGAAGGCGAAGGGCTCTGGCAGGTCAAGCTCCCCGACCTCGGCTCGCGCCTCGGCGCCGCGCTGGAACTGGAAATCGGCGATCCCGACGAGGAGATGCTGGGCGAACTGATCGACATTCATGCGCAAGTTCGCGGGCTTTCGCTCGATCCTTCGGCGCGCGACTATCTTGTACCGCGCTGCGAGCGTAGCCATCTGGGCGTTGAAAACCTGGTCGCCGCCATCGACCGGCTCAGCCTTGAGCGCAAACAGCCGCCGACCCTGGCGATCTGGCGCGAGGCGCTGTTCGAACTCTACGGTTCCGACGGGCTGGCCGGGCATGGGGATGGCGGGGCGGATGGCGATCCGGAGGCCTCTTGACCTCATGGCTTGCCACGCGGGCCGATTGATGGGAGATTCGTGCGATGTTGGCTAATCTGGTTCGCTATCTGGATTCCGTCGTCGCGCGCGACCCCGCGCCGCGTTCGCGTTGGGAAGTCCTGCTCTATCCCGGCGTCTGGGCGCTGTTCTTTCACAAGATCGCGCATCGGCTGTTCCGCGCCGACCTGTTCTTCCTCGCCCGCGTGGTGAATCACGTCTCGCGCTTCCTGACCGCGATCGACATTCACCCCGGCGCCACGATCGGCCGCAATTTCTTCATCGACCACGGCTTCACCGTGATCGGCGAGACTGCCCATATCGGCGACAATGTCACGATCTACCAGTGCGTCACGCTCGGCGGTTCGAACCCGACCAACGGCAAGGGCGGCAAGCGCCACCCGACCCTGCTGGACAATGTGATCGTCGGCTCCGGCGCGCAGATCATCGGCCCGGTCACCGTGGGCAAGCGTGCCCGCGTCGGCGCCAGCGCGGTCGTGACCGAGGACGTGCCGGAAGGCGCGACGATGATCGGCGTCAAGGCCCGGTCCACGCTGGTCAAGGCGGAGACGTACGCCAAGGAATTCATGCCCTACGGCACGCCCTGCAAGGAGCCGTGCGAGCCGGTCGGCAGCCAGCGCGTGGATGAACTGGAAGAGCAGGTTGCAGCCCTGCGCGCCCAGGTCGATACGCTGATGCGCAAGCTCGAAGAAGAGAAGCGGGCCGAGCCGGTCGTGAAGGGCGTCTGACCGGCGGATGGCCGCAGGCAGTCATCCTCATCCCGGAACCGTCGTCGCCTTTCCGGGGAGGGTGCCGCTTCAGGTCGGCTTCGACCGGATCGAACTCCAGCGCATTCTCGACCTCTACGGACGCATGGTCGCCGCCGGGATCTGGCGCGACTATGCGATGGATTTCGGCAAGGAAGCGGCTAACTTTTCCGCCTTCCGCCGCGCCGCCGAACGGCCCCAGGCGCGCATCGAGAAGCGTCCTTCGCTACGCGGACGTCAGGGTATGTGGACGCTGTTCGGAGAAGTCGGCCAGGTGCTCAAGCGCGGCCACGAACTGGCGGGCGTGCTGAGCCCGCTGGAGCGCAAGCTGCTGAAAGTGGTCGAAGACTGAGAAGCCGTCAGATCGCTAGGCATGTGGCGTTGCGAGGACGACAGCAGATTGGTCGTTCAACTCACCTGACCGGGGCGAACGACAGGTTTGCCTGCCATAAATCCGACTACCCTTGCGCTTTCAGTAGCAAGGAAAGGGCGTGATGCGCCTGTTCCATCCCGGTCTCCAGCAGGAAGTCGCCGCCCCGGTCGCGGATTTGTGGCCAGGATGCGGCGAAGCCCTCGACGGTCAACGCGCTCTCTTCCAGCAACACGCCGTCGTTCATGGTGATGAAGGCGCTCTGGCACACGCCGCCCCCGGCACCGACCACGGCGTCGCTCGGCGCGTCCTTCGAGACGAGGAACAGCGCCGCCGGGACGACGGCTTCGGGGCGGAAGGCGTTGTAGGCTTCGTCGGGGAAGATGTCGGCCGTCATCCGCGTTCCCGCCGTGGGGGCCAGCGAATTGACGCGGATGTCGTATTTCGCGCCTTCCATGCGCAAGGTGCGGGCAAGGCCGAGCACGCCCAGTTTCGCCGCGCCGTAGTTCGCCTGGCCGAAATTGCCGCCGAGACCGCTGGAACTCGTGGTCATCAGCACGCGGCCGTAGTTCTGCTCGCGCATGGTCTCCCACACGGCCTTGGTCGCATAGGCGCTGCCGAGCAGGTTGACCCGCACGACGCGCTCGAAATCGGCCATGTCCATCTTCGCGAACGTGCGGTCGCGCAGGATGCCGGCGTTGTTGATGAGCACATGCACGCCGCCCCAGGCCTCGCGGGCGCGGGCGGCCATCGCTTCCATCTGCGCGAAGTCGGCAACGTCGCCGCCGTCCGCCATGGCCTCGCCGCCGTCCGCTCGGATTTCCTCGACGACGGCGAGGGCGGCGTCCGAATGCCCGCTGCCGTCGCGCGCGGCGCCGATGTCGTTGACGACCACTTTCGCGCCGCGCCGCGCCAGTTCCAGCGCATAGGCGCGGCCGAGGCCCTGTCCGGCGCCGGTGACGATGGCGACTTGTCCGGCGAACGAGATCTTTTCCTGCATGGGCAAGGAAATGGCAGGTTGAGCCGCGTGCTTCAATCACGAGTTCGCGCAGCGCCGTGCTTCCGGCCATCACAAACCTTGCCCCCGCGCGCCTCCGGGGCCATAGGCGCTGAAACGAATCTGCGCCCTTAGCGAAAGGCCCTGAGATGAAAGTCCGCGTCCACGTCAGCCTCAAGCCTGGTGTCCTCGACCCGCAGGGCCGGGCGATCCATCACTCGCTCGAAGGCCTGGGCTTCTCGGGCGTCAACGACGTGCGTGCCGGCCGTCTCTTCGAACTCGACGTTGCAGACTCCGTCAGCGACGAAGCGATCGACGACATGTGCAAGAAGCTGCTCGCCAACATGGTGATCGAGAACTACCGCATCGAGAAGGTCGCCTGATGGCTTTCCGCTCCGCTGTCGTCACGTTCCCGGGCTCCAACTGCGACCGCGATCTGGCGGTGGCGCTGGAAAAGGTCTCGGGCACCGAGTGCATCCGCGTCTGGCACGGCGATGCCGAACTGCCGGACAACCTGGACTTCATCGGCCTGCCCGGTGGCTTCTCTTATGGCGACTACTTGCGCTGCGGCGCGATCGCCTCGCGCTCGCCGGTCATGCAGGCAGTGATCGAAGCGGCAAATCGCGGCGTGCCGGTGTTCGGTGTCTGCAACGGCTTCCAGGTGCTTACCGAAAGCGGTCTGCTGCCCGGCGCGCTGCTGCGCAATTCGGGCATCCGCTTCGTCTGCCGCGAGGTTTCGCTGAAGGTGGAGAACGCGCAGTCGCTGTTCACCTCGGGCTACGAGAGCGGCCAGCACATCCGCATCCCGGTGGCGCACCATGACGGCAACTACCATGCCGACGAGGAAACGCTGGACCGCCTCGAAGGCGAGGGCCGCGTCGCCTTCCGTTATGCCGAGGACGTCAATGGCTCGGCCCGCCAGATCGCGGGCGTGCTCAATTCGGCGGGCAACGTGCTGGGCATGATGCCGCACCCCGAGCGCGCCATCGAGAACACCCACGGCGGCACCGACGGCCGTGCGCTGTTCGAAAGGGCCATTCGCGGGCTGGTCGGGGCCTGAACCCGTCAAGGGACGGCGGTGCCAAGGCGCCGCCGTCCTCCGGCGTCTCAGGCTTTCGATTTTGAGCCGACGCCTTTCAGATAGTCTTCCATGCCCCGGATATAGTCCGGATTGAGCATCAGCGCGCTGTTCGCCATGCGTTCGATATGGCGGGCGCTGTCGCGGCCGACTTCGGCACAGAGTTCGATGGCGACTTTCGCCGCGCCCATCTGCTCCGGGTTCTGCCGGGTCATGTGGCGGCAGAATTCCATGACATCCTGCTCGAAGGTCTCGTCCTCGTAGACCTGATGGACCAGCCCCATGGTGAGGGCCATGTCGGCCGGAGCGGGTTTGTTCGCCATGATCAGCCAGCGTGCCCAGTGCGGCCCGCAGATGCGGGTGAGGCGCGAGACGCCGCCCGAGGCGGGCAGCACGCCGAACAGCCCCTCGGGGAAGGCGTAGGACGCGCTCCTGGCGGCCAGGCGGAAATCGCACGAGAGGCTCATTTCCAGCCCGCCGCCCACGCACATGGCATGGTGGGCGATGACGAAGGGCTTTTCGATATGCTCGATCTCGTCCCACAGCTGCTGCATGTTGTTGAGATTGAGACGGTGGTTCTCGCGAATGCCGCGCGCGCTGCCGCTGGTGGCCGTGGGCGATACCACGTTCTGGTTCCCGCCGCGCAGGTCCGCACCGGAGCTGAAATAGCGCCCGGCCGACCGGATCAGCATGACTTTCAGTTCCGGCGTCTCGCGAAAGCGCAAGACCGCTTCGGTCAGCAGGTCCATCATCTGCCTGCTGATCGCGTTGAGCTTGTCGGGGCGGTTGAGGGTGGCGATCAGGATGCCGTCCACGTCTTCGGTCAGCAGGTGGGGTGCTTCTTCGGTCATCGTGCGGCCCCTATCAATTTCGTGAACGCGGCAGGCCGAGGCCCTTTTCGGCGATCATCGAACGATGCACCTGGCTGGTGCCGCCGTAAATGGTCGTCCCGTGCGCATGGCGATAGGCAAGGTTGATCGCATCGGCGGCCCCCTTGCGCTTGGCCAGCGAGTAGGGCGCCGTCAGGTCGAGCAGGTCGCGGGAATCGGTGATGAACAGCTCGGAGGAGAACATCTTCGCCATCGGGCCATAGGCGCCGTTGCCTTTTCCATGCACTTGCGTCCAGTTGGCGCGATAGGCAATCAGTTCGGAGGCGAGCACATTGGCGTAAGTGCGCGCCAGTCGCGCCTGCGCCTTGGGGGTCTGGATCAGTTTGCCGCCGCCTGCCACGGGGATTTCCTCGCAGAGTTCGACCGCGTTTTCCAGCATCGCGCGCTGCACTTTGGCAAAGCCGCCGCCGTGTTCGAGTTCGAGGCTGGCGGCCATGGTCCGGCCGCCTGCGTTGATCTCGCCCAGGCGCCAGCTGTCGGGGATGCGCACGTTGTCGTAGAAGGTGATGTTGGTGCGCTCGTCCATGAAAGTGTGGACGCCCTGCACGGTGACGCCTTCGGCCTTCAGCGGCACGATGAACATCGTCAGGCCTTTGTGCTTGGGCGCATCCGGATCGGTGCGGCAGAGCATCAACACATAGTCGGTAAGGTTGGCGCCGCTGGTCCACATCTTGGTGCCGTCGATCCGCCAGGACCCGTCCTCAAGCCGGGTGGCCTTGCACTGCGCGGCAAAGACGTCTGATCCGCAGCCCGGTTCCGAATAGCCGAGCGAGCAGATCGCCTCGCCCGCCATGACCTTGGTGAGCACGTCGCGCTTCAGTTCCTCGGTGCCAAAGCGGTGCATGATGAGGGCGACCATCTGCGCGACGTTGGCGACCGGGTTGCTCCAGCCCTCCTCCTCAAAGGCGGAGCGTGCGGCGGTGACGGCGTAAGGGCCAAGGCCGCGCCCGCCGACATCCCTGGGAAGCTGGAGATAGGCGAGGTTCGCCTCAACCAGCTGCTTGTGGATGACCGGGTTGTGGCCTTCCCACGAGAAGTGGAAGTTCTCGCGCTGTTCGTCGGTGACGTTCCTGGCGAAGAACATGCGGATTTCCTGCTGGATCGCGCGAGCATCCTCGCCGAGGTCGAATTCCACCGGAACTTCGCCCACATCGGGAAGGCTGGCTTTCTCGCCCGCGTAGAGGCGACGACCGGCCTCGGCCAGCCAATCCTCGGGATCGCCCGCCACCAGCGGCCAGGCCTTGGCGCGCAGGTTGTAGAGGTGCACGTCATGCTCGGTGGTGAGGCCGATGCCGCCGAAGGTCTGCACGGCGTGGCGCACGGTCCGGCCCGCAGCACCGGCAGCATACCATGCCGAAAGCGAAACCTGCACGCCGGCCGCGGCATCGCCGTCAGCGATCGAGCGCATGGCCTGCCAGGCGAGGAACTTGGCGGAATCGATCTCGCAAATCAGGTCCGCCATGGGGTGCGACAGCGCCTGGAACGTGCCGATGAACACGCCGAACGCCTTGCGCTCACCCGCATATCCCGCCGCCATCGTCAGTGCGGCACGGCTGAGGCCGGACAGCGCCAGCGCCATCAGCACCTTCCATTCCTCAAGCCCGGCGGCGAAAGCGGCCAGTGCGTCTTCACCGCTGCCCAGCAATGTCGTCGGCAGGGCGGCGAGATCTAGTTCTGCGATCGCTGTGGTGGCAAGGGTCGGCTCCGCAATCCGTGCTTCGGCGGGAACGGAGATGATCACGACATCGCTGCCCTTCCGTGCGACTACGGCCTCGGCAACCTGTCCACCCGCGACCCACTGCTTGGGGAATTCGGCAACGTCCTGCATGGCGATCGTGACGACCGCCTCGCCGCCGACGGCACTCGCCAGCAGTTCATCCTGACCGCCCAGCAGGCCAAGCAGATGCGTTGCCACCAGCGCTTCCGCCAGCGGGCCGGAGACCAGCGTGCGGCCCGCTTCCTCCATCAACACCCCGGCGTCGAACAGGCCGAGGCCCATGCCCTCCGCTTCCTCGGGTACGCGCATGGAAAAGGCGCCCAGTTCAGCAAGGCCGGTCCAGAGGCCAGCGTCGAAACCGCCGGTTTCCTGCGCCTTGCGCACGCGGGCCATGCTCGAATTTTCATCGAGGAAGCGCGCGAAAGTGTCACGCATCATGGACTGTTCGTTGGTCAGGTCGAAGTTCATGTTTCAGGCTTTCCCAGGGCTTTTCTTGTGATGTTTCCCTGTCCTCATCATACCTCGCCGCCCCGTTCAATCGGCGGCCTCACGCAATCGCGGGCGCGATAGTGTCGATGGCCCGCGCCGGGGCGATACTTTCGCGTTTGGGTCTTCGGGTTCTTGCTGCGCGCCGGATGGTGATCGACAGTTCGCCCCGGCACCGGCCATGCGGAAGAGGACAACTTATGCCCAAATACAAGCTCGTAGTCCTGACCACCCCGCTGCCGGGGCGCGAGGCCGAGTATCACGACTGGTACGACAACACGCACCTGCCGGAACTCGTGAACGCTTTCGGCATGGAGGGCGCCCAGCGCTACGAACTGGTGGCCCGGCTGACCGGCAGCGACACCAATCCCTTTCTCGCCATCTACGATATCGAGACCGACGATCCGTTGGCGCTGCTCGGCGCGATCGGGCAGGGGATGGCGACCGGTGAACTGACGCCGAGCGAGGCGCAGGACATGGCGACCTGCTACACCGCGCTGTTCACCGAACGGGGCGAGCGGGTGGTTCCGGCGGGCTGAGCGGAACCGTCACTTCCCCGTGAAGCGGGGCGGGCGCTTTTCCCGCAGCGCGGCGATGCCTTCCAGATGGTCCGCTGTGCGGACGGAGAGGCTCTCGTAGGCAATTCCGGCGTCCATCAGCGCCGTTGCCAGCCGCCTGAGTTCGAGGTTTGTCAGCACTTTCGTCGCGCGGATAGCGACCATCGCGCCGGACAGCAGCTTCGCGCAGAAGGCATCGACCCGCGCATCGAGTTCCTCGGCCGGGACGCAGTGGTTGATGAGGCCGATCTCCGCCGCCTTACCTGCCGTGAGCAGTTCGCCGGTCAGGAGATACTCCTTGGCGCGGGTCAGGCCGATGCGCTGCGCCCAGATCACTGCGCCGCCGTCTCCTGCGACAAGACCGAGGCCGACATGGGGATCGCCGATACGGGCGCCTTCCGCGGCGAAAATCACGTCGCAGAGCAGCGCCAGCGTCGCGCCGAGGCCCACGGCATGCCCGTTCATCCGGCAGACCACCGGCTTGTCGATGTCGAGCAGGGTCGAGACGATGCGCTTGGCGACGCGCGCCTCGTGGTCGAAGAGGTGGGGATTGCGGGCATTGTGCTCGATATGGTCGAGATCGCCGCCTGCGGAGAAGGCGCGCCCGGCGCCGGTCAGCACGATCACGTCCGATGCGGCATCGTTCTGGGCGAACCACAGCGCCGCGGCGAGGTCGTCATGGAGTTGGAGGTCGACCGCGTTCATCGCCTCGGGCCGGTTCAGGATGATCCGCAGCAGGCGGCCCTCGCGCGTCATGGCGATCGCGGCGAGGTTGGGTAGGGGCGGCATTTCGCGCATGGTCGGCAAGTCTCCCGGTCTTTCCTCCGGTCATAGGCGCGGCGCGGCAGGCAGGGCAGGGCGAATTGCAAAAGGCGCTCATCTTTCGCCGGGGCGAAACCTTTGGCCTTGCCGGGGTTCTTCCCGCCCGGCGCCTTGCCAAGCCCGGGCAACTCCGTTCTATCTCGCTGAACGCCTGAATGGCACCAGCTGCGGAGCAGGGCCGCAGGTCAGGGAAGAGGAAGCGTAACAATGGCGCAGTTCGACGAGAGCTTCGACTGGGTTGTGGTCGGCAGCGGGGCGGGATCGATGGCATCGGCGCTGTTGATGAAGCAGGCGGGCAAGTCAGTGCTCATCCTGGAAAAGGCCCCCTGGATCGGCGGCACCACGGCCAAGTCGGGCGGGGTCATGTGGATTCCCAACAACCGCTTCATGGACCCCGGCGAGGACAGCTTCGAGCAGGCCTGCCGATATCTCGATGCAGTCGTTACCGATGGCGAGGACAGCCCCGGCACCAGCCCCGAGCGGCGCCGGACTTACGCGCGCGAAGCACCGAAGATGCTGGATTTCATCGTCTCGCAGGGGGTCGCGATGGAACGCGGCTCGCGCTTCTGGCCGGACTATTACGACGAGCTTCCCGGCGGCGTGAAGACCAGCCGCACCGTCACCGCCGTTCCCTTCGACAAGAACGCGCTGGGCAAGGGCTGGGCCGGAAAGCTGCGGCAGGGCTTCGCCGAAGTCCCGATCAGGCTGGATGACGGAATGAAGCTGCCTTTCGCCAGGCATTCCTGGGCGATCAAGAAGATCCTGCTCAAGACCGCGGTGAAGATCGTCGCCGGAAAGCTGACCGGCAAGCACTGGGTTACGGCCGGGGCGGCTTTGCAAGGCCGGATGCTCAAGGCGGTGCTCGACCGGCAGGCGGCGGAAATCCGCACCGATAGCCCGGTCAGCGAGACGATCGTCGAGGACGGGCGCGCGGTCGGCGTGGTCACGGTGCGGGACGGCAGGCCCTGGCGCGTCGGCGCGCAGCTGGGCGTGCTGATGAATGCGGGCGGATTCTCGCAGAACCAGACGATGCGCGACAGGTACATGCCCGGAACCCGTGCGGCGTGGTCCAACGGGATCGAGAGCGATACCGGCGACATGCACCTCGAACTCGAACGCCACGGCGCGGTTCTGGCGCAGATGGACCAGATGGTCGGTTTCCAGATGTCGGAAGCGCCGGGCTGGGATACCGACTATGTGAAACCGGGCACCCAGGGCACCACCGGCAAGCCGCACGCGATCCAGGTCGACCAGACCGGCGTGCGCTATCTCAACGAGGGCGGTTCCTACGAGGAATTCTGCGAGGCCATGCTCCTGCGCAACCGCACCCATCCGGCCATCCCGAGCTGGGCGATCCTGGACCGGCAGTACATGGACAAGTATGCCGTGGCCGGAAAAGGCAAGGCGAAGAAGAACATGGCCAAATGGCTGGCCTCCGGCTGGATGCGCGAGGCGGAGAGCCTGGAAGCGCTGGCGCGGCAGATCGGGGTGCCCGAAGCGGCGCTCGCATCGACGGTGGCGCGGTGGAACGGCTTCGTGCGCGGCCGGCGCGACGAGGATTTCCATCGCGGGGAACGTGCCTACGACAACTGGCTGGGCGACCCGTTCTTCAAGGACGGTCCCAATGCCTGCATGGGCACGATCGAAAAGGCGCCGTTCTATGCGATCCCGATCGTGCCGGGGGACGTCGGCACTTATGGCGGCGTCGTCTGCGACAGCGATTCCCGCGTGCTAAGGTCGGACGGAACGCCGATCGAGGGGCTCTATGCCTGCGGGGTCAGCACGGCGTCGCCGATGGGGCGCGTCTATCCCGGTGCGGGGGCGAGCATCGGGCCGTCGATGACCTTCGGCTGGATCGCCGCGAAACATGCGGCAGGCCTTGGCAATCAGGTCTGAACCTGCGGGTGCCTATTGCTGTCCGAGCGTGGCGGAGTTCGCTTGGCGCACGGCCTCCACGCGCAGGCGCGGGAAGACGTCTTCCAGCGGCTTCACGTCGGGCAGGACGTAGACGTAGCCGCCTTCCTTCTGGAACAGCGGGCTGACGCCCTTGTTGTAGAAGGCCATCGGCACATTGATGCAGCCGAAGGTGATGCGGTTGTCGTCGATGGTTTCGGACAGCATCCGCGCGCGGCGGTTTTCCTTGTTGCCGGGGGGGATCGTGTGGAGCGCCACGGATGTCGCGTAGTCCACCCAGAGGACGCGCTGCCGGCCCGCAGCCCAGCCGAATTTCGCCAGGAAGCGGCCTGCGGGCGTGGTCTTTTCGGCGGGACCGATCTCGGAAAGCGACTTGGCGCCGATGCCGGGGGTGGCCTCGTCGCCCAGGGCCTTGCCGATCAGCACCGGGGCATCGGCCAGCTGCTTGCCTTCCGCATCGAACAGGTAGGCGCGGGCGGCAGCCTTGTCGATGATGATGTAGGGAAGCGAATGGTTGTCCGCCGAGTCGGCCACCCAGTGGGCGACGAGAGCCGCGCCCGCCGAGAGTTCGCGTACCGGCCGGGGTTGTGCCGCTGCGGCGGCCTGCGCTTTCCCCGAGCGCTTGGCTCCCGTTTTTTTCGTGCCCGGCTTCTTGGCTTTAGCCGCAGGACCTTTTGCCAGATGCGCCACTGCGGTCCGGGTTTCGGCCAGAGGGCCTGGTGCGGCACCTGCCAGCGCGAGGGCGGCAAAGGCCAGAGAAACGCTCATCATCGTCGGAATGGACTCACGGAATTAGGCACGGAAAATGGTCGGCACCGCGAACGGGCGCCGACCATGGTATCACAGTCTTCTCGGCAACGGGCGCGAAAGGGCGCTCAGTTGCGCGCCCGCTTGCGCTGGCTGGCGGCCATCTGCTGCTCGACGCCATCGACGCGCGAGTTGAGCTGGTCGATGCGCTGGCCGTTCTGCTGGGCCTGACCCGAAGCGGCCTGTCCCTCTGCGAGGGCCTGCTTCGCGGTGGCATCCGTCTGCTGGAGACGGGAATCAAGACCATCGATCCGCTGGTTCACGGTGGCGATCTGGTCTCGTACAAAACCCTTGGTGGCACAGCCACCCAGACCGATCGATCCGACGAGGATCACGGCGACAGGGGCAAGTTTCGTCAGATAAGGCGACATCGCATTCACTCCTTGTTGTCTATGTTGTTTAACAGCCCCGCAGTGCTCCAAGCCGAGCGGGAAAGCGTGAACAATGCGATTCTGGCCGACCGTGCTTCCGCAAAGGTGAACGGAAGCCCGGTCTGCCATGTGCAATAAGTTACGTAACGGCGTTCGGTTCCACACCAGGTTGCGGTTATCGCGAGGCTCCCGAAAGCGGATAACGCCGGGGCGGTCCGGCCTCCCCTTGTGCACGTCGCTGGGGGGCGTACTGAACTGGGGTTCAGCAAGTCCGGAACAATCGGGCTGATCGAGAGAGGACCCATGAGCGAAACAACGGAGAACCGGGCGTTGGAGAACCGGGCGACCCCCGACGCCAAGACCCAGCTCGACATCTATCGCCGGATGATCCGGATCGAGCGCAACGACGACGCCACCCGCACCCAGATCCGTCGCGGCCGCATCACCGCGCCGTACTACTCGGCGCGCGGGCAGGAATGCATTCCTTCGGCCATCTCGGTGCTGCTGAACAACGACGACAAGATCTGCACGATCTATCGCGGCATCCACGACATGGTCGCCAAGGATATGCCGCTGCGCCCGCTCTGGGCCGAGATCTGCGGCCGTGTCGACGGCACTTGCAAGGGCAAGGGCGGCCCGATGCACCTCACCCACCCGGAAACCGGCGTGATGGTGACGACGGGCATCGTCGGTTCGTCCATGCCGATCGCCAACGGCTTCGGCTGGGCGGCGCTGCTGGACGGCACAAAGCAGGTGACGGTTGCCTACTTCGGTGACGGCGCCAGCAACATCGGCGCCTTCCACGAAGCACTGAACCTCGCTTCCGTGTGGAAGCTGCCGGTGATCTTCGTATGCCAGAACAACGGCTTTGCCGAACATACCCGTTACGAGAACGGCACTTCGGTGGACCAGATCTCCAAGCGCGCGATAGGCTACGGCATGCCAGGCTACACCGTGGACGGCAACGATCCGGTCGACGTCTACGCCCATGCCCATGCCGCGATCGAGCGTGCCCGTGCGGGCGAGGGGCCGACGCTTCTTGAGTGCAAGACCTTCCGCTTCATGGGCCACGTCTTCGGCGATGCCGACGGTTACATGACCAAGGAAGAAAAGGCAGAGGCGATCGCCAAGGATCCGCTGCCGATCTACCGCCAGAAGCTGATCGACGATGGGATCGCCACGGCTGAGGAACTCGACGCGCTGACCGCGAAGATCGAGGCCGAAGTGAACGACGCCATCGAATTCGCGATGGCCTGCGAATATCCGTCCGACGACGAACTGCGCCGCGACGTCTTTGCCGAGGAGATTCCGGCATGAGCACCGATACCCTTGACGCTCCGGTCGTCGAGACCGTGAAGATGAACGGCCTTCAGGCGATCAACGCCGCGCTGATTGAGGCGATGGAGGCCGATCCCAAGGTCCTCGTGCTGGGTGAGGACATTGCGGACAACGAAGGCGGCGGTGTCGTCGGCGTTACGCGTGGCCTTTCCACCAAGTTCGGCACGATGCGCGTGCGCTCCACGCCGATTTCGGAACAAGCGATCATCGGTGCGGCCATCGGCGCGGCCATGGGCGGTTACAAGCCCGTTGCCGAAATCATGCTGATGAACTTCACGACCGTGGCGATGGACATGATCGTGAACCACGCGGCCAAGCTGCGCTTCATGTCGGGCGGCCAGAGCCAGGTGCCGATGGTGATCCGCACCCTGACCGGCGCGGGCAACCAGACCGCCGGCCAGCACGCCGACTTCTATGAGGCATGGTTCTGCCACACCGCCGGCATCAAGGTGGTGATCCCCTGGACCCCGGCGGACTTCAAGGGCCTCTACCTCTCGGCCATCCAGGACCCGGACCCTGTCATCATCGTCGAAAGCGGCAAGACGCTGTTCGTGCCGATGGACGTGCCGGTCAATCAGGGTCCGATCCCGCTGGGCAAGGCCAATGTCGTCGCGCCCGGCAGCGATATCACCATCGTGTCCTATGGCCAGATGATGTTCACCGTCATGCAGGCCTATGAGGAACTCACCAAGGCGGGCGCTTCGGTCGAAGTGATCGATCTGCGCACGATCTCGCCGTGGGACAAGGAAACCGTACTGGCATCGGCCGAGAAGACCGGCCGCCTGCTGGTGGTCCACGAAGCCGGCCGCAACTTCGGTCCAGGCGCGGAAATCGCCGCGACCGCGCAGGAAGCGCTGTTCGGCAAGCTGAAGGCTCCGGTCGGCCGCCTTGGCGCGCCTTATTGCTCGGTGCCGTTCGCCAAGAAGCTGGAAGACGCCTTCCTCGTGCAACCGCCAGAGATCATTGCCGAGGCCCAGCGCCTCCTCGCCATGGCCTGAAGCCGATCACCACACCATTGCATCCGCCCGTTTCTCCGGGCGGATGTAGATGGAGGTGATCCACGGCGAGAGTGCTTTCATCCGCTGTTCCAGTTCTTCGATCAGCGTTTCGGCATTGCCCATCCTCAGGTCGTCCGCGAAGTCGGCACTGATGGCGACGAAAATCGCCTGCGGGCTCGTGTGGATGGTGCGAATGTGGTTCACCGCGTCGATGCATGGATTGCCATTCAGCACTTCGCGGATCTGGGCGATGAGCACGGGATCGGCCGCTTCTCCGATCAGCAGTTCCTTGGATTCGCGCGCCAGCAGCACGGCAACGCCCGCCAGCACGCAGCCGATCAGCACCGACGCGACCCCGTCGATGCGCGGGTCGGCGAAGTGGATTGACGCCCAGACGCCCACTGCCGCGATGACCAGGCCGATCAGTGCCGCACTATCCTCGAACAGCACGATGAAGCCCGGCGGGTCCTTGCTGCGGTGGATAGCCTGCCACCAGGTCTGCTCGCCGCGCCCGCGGTTGAATTCGCGCACGGCCAGCGCCCATGACGCGCCTTCCATCAGGAGCGCGATGCCCAGAACGATGTAGTTGAGCGTCGGGTCCTCGATCGCGTGCGGCTGCTGGATATGGACCACGCCTTCGTAGATCGACACCCCCGCGCCGATCGCGAAGATCAGGATGGCGACCACGAAAGCCCAGAAATAAAGCTCGCGGCCATAGCCGAACGGGTGCGTCGGGTCCGGCTTTCGGCTGGCGCGTTTCTGGCCGTAGAGCAGCAGGACCTGGTTCCCGCTGTCCACCAGCGAGTGCACGCCCTCGGTCAGCATCGAGGACGAGCCGCTGATCGCAGCGGCCACGAACTTGGCAATGGCAATGCCAAGGTTGGCCGCCAGCGCGCCGTAAAGTACGATATTGGCCTTGAAGTGCGCGGCGACGCTGTCGGGTTGGTCCATCGGCGGGCCGGTTCCTCATCAAAGGCGGTAAAGCACCTTCAACTGTCACCGGCCCGGCAAGTTTCCGCAAGTGTATTAAGCTTGTAGCGCCTTGCGGCCAATGCGTTCGTTCCAGAGGTCGGCATTGCCGCAGAGCTGCAGGTTCAGCAGCGCCCGCTTGAGGAACAGGTGGCACGGATGCTCATCGGTAAGGCCGATGCCGCCGTGGAGTTGAACCATGTCCTCGGTGACGAAGCGGAAGGCTTCGGCGGCCAGCACTTTGGCGGCGGCGAGTTCGGTGACGCTGGCGCTCTCATCCCGCACGCGCTTCCACAGCAGCGCTTCGGCGACGACGATGCGCGTCTTCATGTCGGCGGCGCGGTGCTTCAGGGCCTGGAACAGCGCGATCGGCCGGTCGAACTGGCGGCGGATCTTCATGTACTCGATCGTCATGTCGAGCGCCGCACCCGCCGCGCCGATGCAGTCTGCGGCAAGGGCGAGTTGAGCCTCGCCCGAGAGCCGGTCGTGCAGCGCCTTCGTGCCCGCCGCGTCGGTGAGGATCAGGGCAGGGGTGAAGCCGTCCAGCACCACGTCGAACAGGCGGCGGCTGGGATCCCAGATCGGCCGTTCGAGCAGCGAGACGCCCGGTGCATCCAGCGGAACCAGCGCATATCCGCCGGGAAGCTGCGCAACCACGGCAACCGCCATATCGCCTTCGAAGACGCCGGAAATTGTGCCGGAAACGGTGCCGTCCGAGGCCCGTGTCAGCTTGGCGCCAAGCATCGGCATGGGGGCATATTCGCCGCCCGCCAACCGCTCCAGCCAGTCCTCGCGCTCGGCAAAGTCCTCGCTGGCGGCAATCGCCTGAAGGCCAAGCTGCGCCGGGATCAGCGGCATCGCGGAGAGCACGCGCCCCATTTCGAGGTGAAGCGCGGTCGATGCCTCGCGCCTAAAGCCAAGTCCGCCGTCCTCTTCGGGCAGACGCACCATCAGCCAGCCCATCTCTGCGGCGAGGCCCCAGCTCTCATCGCGCGAGGGCGAGAGCGAGCTCGCCGGGAATGCCTTCTGCGCGGCGTCGGTCAGTTCGTTCAGTGCAATCACAGCACCCACCCCTTCGGCTCGCGCGGCATGTCCAGCATGCGTTCGGCGATGATGTTGCGCTGCACTTCCTCGCTGCCGCCGGCGATGGTCCAGGCATAGGAATTCATAAAATCGGCCATCCAGTTGCCGGTATTGAGATCGCCGAAGGTGATCGGCGCGACGTATTGCTCGTCCATTCCGCCCAGTCGCAGGCCCAGCGCCGAATAGGCCCGCAGCGCGCGGCTATAGGCGTTCTTGACGATGGAGGCGTCGCCCATGCGCTCGATCCCGTTGATGCGGTTGTCGAGGAACTGGTCGGCAATCGCGCAGACGGCGTCCACTTGGGTGACGAGCACGCCGAAATCGCGCAGCACACCGCGATCGTCCTCATGTCCATGCTCGCGGATCAGCTTGGCCACGCGGCCCAGCGCGCCGCGCATCCGGTAGGACAGCTCCATCAGCGTCAGCCCGCGTTCGGAGGCGAGCGTCGCCTGTGCCACGGCCCAGCCTTTGCCTTCCTCTCCCACACGCTCGGAGACCGGGATCTCCACATTGTCGAGGAAGATTTCGGCAAATTCCTCGTCGCCCTGAATCTGGTGGATCGGGCGGACGGTGACGCCCGGTGCCTTCATGTCCATCAGCAGATAGGTGATCCCCGCCTGCTTCACGCCGTCAGATGAAGTGCGCGCCAGCAGCAGGCACTTGTCGGCGAACTGGGCCATCGTCGACCAGACTTTCTGGCCGTTGACGACATAGACGTCGCCTTTCCGCTCGGCCCGCGTCTTGATCGCGGCAAGGTCCGATCCGGCGCCCGGCTCCGAAAAGCCCTGGCACCACGTTTCGCCTTCAAGGATTTTCGGGAGATAGCGTGCCTTCTGCTCGGCACTACCGCATTCGTGCAGCGTGGCGAAGGCGTGATAGGTGGACACGAAAGAGAGCAACAGGCGCGGGCAATCGGCACCGGCCAGTTCTTCGTAGATCACTTTCTGCTCGGCCAGACTGCGGCCGCCGCCGGGGAATTCGGCGGGCCAGTGCGGAATGGCGTATCCGGCGCGGACCAGCTTGCCGAACCAGTCGCGCTGGGTGCGGACGAAATCGTCCTGCGTGCGGCTGGCATCGCGCCAGTCGGTGGGCGCTTCGGCGGCGAGGAAGCTGCGGACTTCGCGCCGCAGGGCTTCTAGATCGTTGGTCATGCTCCTGTCTGTGCCGATGGGGTTCCGGGGCGTCCAGACGGAGGCAGGTCGCTGCGGCGATATCGGAACGAAGGGAAGATAGAGATTCTGGGGGATGATCCCCCAGACCCGCAGAATGTCTTCGTTGCGCGCTACCTTTCCGTAGCGCGCTCCTTGCGGCGCAGCCATTTCGTCTCCCGACGCGGCCATGGGCGCGCAACGAATAGTCGCGCGTGGGGGTGCGGGGGGGGGCGGAGTTTATCCCGAGCTTCGCCGAGGGGCTCCCCTGCTTTTAGACTTCTACTTCAATGGAATCTCCGACAACCCGCACCGCATAAGTTTCGATCGGCATCGTCGCCGGAGGGTTGATCGGTGCGCCGGTTTCAAGGTCGAAACGGGCGCCGTGAACCGGGCAGGATATCCAGCCATTGCGCATTCGCCCGCATTCCAGCGTTTCGTAAGCGTGGCTGCACAAGTTGCGCACGGCGAAGATGCGATCTGCGGTGTTGCAGAGCATGATGCCGATTCCGTTCACCTCCACAACGAGCTTGGTGCCGGGGGGCACGTCTTCCAGTCTGGCTGCGGCAACGAAGGTCTTTTCGGTCATCATCTTCCCGGTTTCTCTCTTTTTAGCGTTGATAGGGTGCCCCGTTTTCCAACCCGGAGGCAAGCCGCCGTTGCGGCGCTCGGCGCCTCGGCGTGGCGGTTTTCGCCGGGGCGTTGGCTCTTTGCTTGTGAGCGCGTGACCTGCTGGCTACGCCGGAGGAAAGACAAGACGAAGGATGCCATGCAGTTCGAATGGACCGAAGAACAGGACGCGTTCCGGCGCAAGATCCGGGACTTCCTGCACGGCAGTCTGCCGGATGACTGGGAGAAGTTCTCCGAGCATGGCCCGGCCTCGCCCGCACTGACGGCTTTTGCCCGCACCTTCTGCGTGAAGCTGGCCGAAGTCGGCCTGCTGTTCCCGCACTGGCCGCAGGAGATGGGCGGCGAAGGGCTGGGGCCGTGGGAGCAGCAAATCCTTTCCGAAGAGATGTGGATCGCCGGCGAGCCGCGCGGCGGCCAGTATATGAACGTCAACTGGATCGGCCCGACGCTGGAGAAGTACGGAACGCCTGCACAGAAAGCGCGCTATCTGGAGCCGATCACGCGCGGCGAATCGCTATGGTGTCAGGGCTTTTCGGAGCCGGACGCGGGCTCCGATCTTGCATCCTTGCGCACCCGCGCGGTGCTGAAGGACGGCAATTACGTCATCAACGGCCAGAAGATTTGGACCTCCTACGCGGGGCTTGCCGACACATGCTTCCTGCTCACCCGCACCAGCGACGATCACAAGAAGGGCATCACCATCGTCCTCGTGCCGATGGACACGCCGGGCATCACCGTGCGCCAGATCCCTTCGCTGATCGGGGAGGGCGACGTTCACGAGGTCTTCTTAGACGATGTGACCGTGCCCGAAACCGCGCGCTTCGGCGAGGAAGGGCAGGCCTGGGAGATCGTCGCTTATTCGCTGCGCAACGAGCGGCTGGGCATCCCCCGCTTCACGCTCGCGCGCGCCGCGCTGGACCGGGCGGTCATGATGCTGAAGGAGCGCGGCGATTTCACCCGCGAACACGTCCGGATCGAGGCGGCGCGCTGTGCGGCGCTTTGCGAGGCGGCGGGCACGGCGAACTATGCCGTTGTGCAGAAGCGGGTGGACGGGCTGGCGATCGGCGCCGAGTCCAGTTCCGCCCGCTATGCTACGGTCATGGCCGAGCGGGCCGTCTGCGAATTCGTGGTGGAGTTCCTGCCCGAAGCGCTCGCGGGTGCTTCGCCTTATCTCAAGATGCACCACCAGCGCGGCATCGTCGCCGGGGTCGCCGCCGGATCGGCGGAAATCCAGCTCAACATCATCGCCAGCGACGTGCTGGAACTGCCGCGGGAGCCGCGCTGATGCAGCTTGGCCTGAATGAAGACCAGAGGCAGGTCCTCGATTTCGTCGAAGCCCTTGCGCGGCCTTTCGCGTCCGCGCCGCTGCACGATGCCGGGCTGGCGCTGGAGAGCGAGGAACTCGACGTTGCCTTGGTGGAGAACGGTTTCCTCGATGTCATGGCGGTCGAGGAACTCGGCCCTGTCACCGCCGCGCTGGTGGTGGAGAAACTGGCCCGCCTGCCCTTTGCGGTGGAGGCGGCGGCATCCGCATTGGTGCGTCCGCTGATCGATCCCGAACTGCCGCGTCCGCTCTGTCTGGTGGAGGAAGGGCGCATCTCGGCGCCGCTGCGCTTCCTGCGTCCCGGTGCGACGGTCGTCGTCGTCGGTTCCTCGGGTGTGCGCAGTTTCACAGCGAGCGCGGACCTGATTGCACCGGCGCAGGAGGATACGCTCTATGCCTATCCGGTGGCGTTTCTCACTGGCTTGCCCGAAGCGATGACCGCGCACGATGCCGATCCGGCCGAAGTCACCCGTGCTTGGCGCGTGGCGATGGCGGCGGAAGCGGCGGGCCTCCTCGGCGCGGCGCTGGCGAGCGTGGTGACTTACGTGTCCGAGCGTAAGCAGTTCGGCAGGCCGCTCGCGACCTTTCAGGCAATGCGGCACCGTCTTGCGGAAGCGCAAGTGGTGACGAACAGCGTCTACTGGCTCGCCATGCGCGCGGCGGTGAGCGGGGATTCCGCCGATGCGGCGATGGCGCTGCTCCATGCGCAGGAAGCGGCCAAGCGGGTCTGTTACGACTATCACCAGTTCCTTGGCGGCATGGGCATGACGCTGGAGCATCCGCTGCACTTGTGGACCTATCGCCTCAAGCTGCTGACGGCGGAACTGGGCGGACGGGGCGCGCAGGGTCTGGCTGCGGCCGAGGCGCTCTGGGGGTGAGGCGGGGAGAGCGACAAGGATGCAGGGACAGGATTTGATGGATCTGGGCGGGCAGGTGGCTATCGTCACCGGTGCCGGTCAGAACGCGGGCAGGGCGACGGCGCTGGAACTCGCGCGGCACAATGCGGGCGGCATTGCCGTCAACGATTTCGTGCCGGAACGCGCCGAGGCGGTGGCGGCCGAAGTGCGCGCCATGGGCGTGCCCGCACTGGCCGTGCCGTTCGACGTGACCGATCTCGACGCGGTGCGCGCGGCCAATGCCGCGATCACGGCGCAGCTCGGCCCGGCGACGGTGCTGGTGAACAATGCGGGCATGGCCGGGCCAAGCGCGTCAATCCGGCCTTCGCTCAATTTCTGGGAGGAAGATCCCGCCAACTGGCAGCGTTACCTCGGCACCAACCTCTACGGCGTCTACAACTGCTGCTTCGCTTTCATTCCCAACATGGTCGAGGCCAGGCGCGGGCGGATCGTCACCATCGTTTCGGATTCGGGGCGTATTGGCGAGGCGAAGATGGCCGTCTATGCCTCATCGAAGGCGGGGGCGCAGGGCTTCATGCGATCGATAGCCAAGGAACTGGGGCGCTACAACGTCACCGCCAATTGCGTGTCGCTCTCCGCCCTGCTTCCCGACATGCCGGAGGAACAGCGCGCAGAGATCATGCAGGGCGAGCACATGAAAGGGCTGATGTCGCGCTATTCGATTCGCCGCTGCGGCAAGTCCACCGACGTGGCGGCGCTGGTCGCGTTCCTGTGCTCGGGTGCGGCGGAGTGGATTACCGGGCAGACGTATCCGCTCAACGGCGGTTATGCGCCTTCGATGTGAAGTTTCGGGAGCGAGACGATCAGCTATCCGGTTCGTTGACGTTTCCGGCCGGATCGAGCGGGCCGCGACCGCTTCTGGTCAGGACGCAGCGCACATCGGTATCCGCGCCGTCAGGGCCGACATGGCGCAGGAAGCCTTTCGAAGTGCGATGCAGAAGGGTGCCCTTGAGCTCGCCGCCGGTCATCAGGATCTGGCTGCCGGTCATCAGATAGCTGCCGCGCACGCCGTCCGGGGTCTTGTAGTTGGACCCGGTCACGGCGCGGAAGTCGTACTGCGGCAGCCGGATGCCGACCGGACCGCCCGCAGTGCCGTCGCGCTCGCAATTATACTGGCCGAGTTCCATCGTGCCGATCGGGCCGCCGGGAACGGGCGGCGGTGCCGGGCTGGCCGTGCTCGCAGCAGCGGCGGCAAGGAGGAGGGCGGCGAAAGGGGCGTTACGAAGGGCGCGCGTCATGACGAACCGCTAGCATCGGCGCGAAGCAATTGCCACAGGCAGTCTCCTCGGCTAAGGGCGCTTCCTTTCGGTAGTACCGGCTCTTTCCCATCTTAAGGTTCATCCCATGAAGATCAGTGGCGTCGACATTCGTCCCGGCAACATTCTCGAATACGAAAAGGGCATCTGGAAAGTTGCCAAGACGCAGCACACCCAGCCGGGCAAGGGCGGCGCCTTCATGCAGGTCGAGATGAAGAACCTCATCGACGGCCGCAAGACCAACGTCCGCTTCCGCAGCGCCGACACCGTCGAAAAGGTCCGTCTCGACACCAAGGACTTCCAGTTCCTCTACGTCGAGGGCGACCAACTGGTGTTCATGGACATCGAGACCTACGAGCAGATCCAGCTCCCGGCCGACCTTCTGGGCGATGCCGCGGCCTTCCTTCAGGACGGCATGCAGGTCCTGCTCGAACTTTGGGAAGAGCGCCCGATCTCGGTGCAGCTGCCGGAACAGGTCGAAGCCGTCATCGTCGAAGCCGACGCCGTGGTGAAGGGCCAGACCGCCTCGTCCAGCTACAAGCCCGCCATGCTCGACAACGGCGTGCGCGTGATGGTGCCGCCGCACATCGAAAGCGGCACCCGCATCGTCGTGGACGTCTACGAGAAGTCCTACGTGAAGAAGGCCGACTGATGCGCGCGCTGGCGTCGATCATCGCTGCGGCTGCCCTGGTGTCAGGGCCCCTGGTGTTGGGCTTGGCTGCTCCGGCTCAGGCTGCGCCGAAGAAGGCGCCAGCCAAGGCCGCGGTCGCCAAGCCTGCAGCGGCTCCGGCTGCGGGCGCGCACACCGCTTCTCCCGAAGTGGAGAGCGCGATGCTTTACCTGAAAGTGCTGATCAGCGGCCTCCAGTCCGAAAAGGTGGAGGCCCCGGCCAAGGGCGCGCTCGTCGGCTGCATCTACAACAACTCGCTCCAGAAGATCAGCGAATCGATGGACAAGGTGATCGCCGAGAACCCCGGCAAGATCCACCGCGACAACCCCACCGAACTGCTGAGCGCCATGGTGGCGATCTGCGGCTACAAGCCGGCAGCACCCGCCGCCGGTGCCCCCGCTGGTCCCGGCGCTCCCGCCACCCCGCAACAACCCGCGCCGCAGGGCCGATAATCAGACCGGCTAAGCCCGGTACTCGAAGGACAAGGTAAGTTTTATGGCCATCTCCGGTCTCATTCGCGTCATGGAAAAGGCGGCCCGCAAGGCGGGCAGCCGCCTGCGCCGCGACTTCGGCGAAATCGAGCACCTCCAGGTCTCGCGCAAGGGACCGGCGGATTTCGTCTCCAAGGCCGACCAGGCCTCGGAACGCACCATCTGGGACGAACTGCGTGCGGCGCGTCCCGAATGGGGCTACCTCTTCGAGGAAGCAGGCGAGATCGAGGGCGATCCCGACAAGCCGCGCTTCATCGTCGATCCGCTCGACGGCACGACCAACTTCCTCCACGGCATCCCGCACTTCGCGATCTCGATCGCCGTGCAGGAGCCGCGTCTGGACGGCAAGGGCTGGGGTGAAGTCACCGCCGGCCTGATCTACAACCCGGTCACCGACGAGAGCTACTGGGCCGAAAAGAGCCGCGGCGCCTGGCTGCAGGACAAGCGCCTGCGCGTCTCCTCGCGCCGTCACCTCGACGAGAGCGTGATCGCTACCGGCATTCCCTTTGCCGGTCACGGCGATGCGGGCGAGTGGACCAAGATCTACCACGCCCTGGCCCCGCAAGTCGCGGGCATCCGCCGCTTCGGCTCGGCCGCGCTCGATCTCGCCTGGGTGGCCGCCGGTCGCTACGAAGGTTTCTGGGAAGCCGATCTCAAGCCTTGGGACACGGCGGCAGGCTGCCTGCTCGTGCGCGAGGCCGGTGGTTTCGTGTCCGACTGGAAGGGCCGTTCGCTGCCCATCCACGATACGCAGATCCTCGCGGGCAACGACGCATTGCACTCGCGTCTCCACAAGTTGTTGGCAAACGCGCTCAAGTGACTTGAGCCGAAGCCAAGGCGCGGCTAAGTCAGCCGCGCCGGTGCCGATATCCGCAAGGATAACGGCAGCAGGGATGCCCCTGTGGCGGAATGGTAGACGCGAACGACTCAAAATCGTTTGTCGCAAGGCGTGCCCGTTCGAGTCGGGCCAGGGGCACCAGAAACGAAAAGCCGCGAACCCGGATCGGGTCTCGCGGCTTTTTCGCGTCTGGGTCCACCAGTCCGACGCCGAGAGTCCGGAGCCGATCGATTTGTGTGCAATAGTGAACGCGAAGCCGTGAAGCATCCCGTGGAACACCCCTATCTCGCGGAAATAGACGGAATTTAACAGTTAAACACGGATGCTTTGCGCTGCAATTTTTCTACATTGGCAATAACCTTGAAATTCCGCCGCAGGATCGCGGTGGCATGTCCTTCGTTCCCTCGGGGCTGCGATCGACGTCGAGGTCTGCTGGAAGCGCGTTCCGAACCGAGGCAACGAGGCTGCGGGACACCGGTGGCCACCTGGACCATCGGCTCGCTTCCGGCAGTTCCGCCCGCGCTGGAGGTCTCTCAAGACGAGGCACGGGCGCGAATCGACAGCAAGGTGTTTGGACGGCCGCTTCGGGGCGCACCTGCAAGCGCGTTTGCCAAATCTCCCCCTCCGGACTGTTTCTGGTTCGGAGGGGGACGAGATGGAACCCACCGCCGAAGACTATCGCGACGCTCTCGCGCGTGTCGTCGCTGCTTCATCTTTCAGATCTTCGCCGAAACTGGCGGAACTTCTGTCCTATCTCGTCGAACAGAAGCTTGCAGGGCAGGGAGGCCGGCTGAAAGGCTATCCTATTGCCTTGGATGCCTTCGGGCATGCTGGTGCTTGACGCGCTCTATCGCGGCGATGCGTCGGAAGCGGTTCGGACGGCGCGGCTTTGTGCCGCCGATGGGGAGCTGAAGGCCCGCTCCTGCTGGCGTCCGGCTATGCGCTGGGCGGGTAGGGCAAAGAGGCGCAGGCGGTTCTGGACGCAGCCGCGCGCGCCTATCCCGGCGTGCCGAAACACCGCAGACAGGTGGTGAAGGTACTGCGCTTCCCCGCTTTCGCCGTTGCCCCGCTCGAAGCGCAGGGACTGCTTGGGTCTTGAGATGTCACGAAATCTGTTGTCGCCACAGGCCCGGCTCCATAGTCTGTGTGCCATGAAAGCGCTCCTCACCGTTTCCGCCCTGGCTCTGGCCCTGTCTCCGCTGGCCGCGCAGGCCGAGCCGGTGACGGACAGCATCGCGCGCGACCTGCCGGGGCTGATGACGATCTATCGCGATCTCCACGCCAATCCGGAGCTGAGCTATCAGGAAGTCCGCAGCGCCGCGATCATGGCCAAGGCCGCGCGGGAGGCCGGGTTCACCGTAACCGAGAAAGTCGGCCAGACCGGCATTGTCGCGGTGCTGAAGAACGGCGAGGGGCCGACGGTGCTGATCCGCGCCGACATGGACGGACTGCCGGTCGTCGAGCAGACCGGCCTTGCCTTCGCCTCGAAGAAGCGCGGCGTTTCCACCGCCGGGGTCGAGAGCGGCATCATGCACGCCTGCGGCCACGATACCCACATGACCGCCTGGATCGAGACCGCGCGGCTCATGGCCAGGCGGAAGGCGGAATGGTCGGGCACGCTCGTGATGATCGGCCAGCCCGCCGAGGAAGTCGGCACCGGCGCGGTGGGCATGCTCAAGGACGGCCTCTACACGCGCTTTCCCAAGCCGGACTACACTTTGGCCTTCCACGATTCGGCCGATCTTCCCGCCGGGCAGGTCGGCGCCGCGGTGGGTTGGGCGCTCGCCAATGTCGACAGCGTCGATATCCTCGTGAAGGGGCTGGGCGGCCACGGCGCCTATCCGCAGGCGACCAAGGACCCGATCGTCCTCGCCAGTTCGATCGTCATGAAGCTGCAGACGCTCGTCAGCCGCGAAATGAGCCCGCTCGACCCGGCGGTGGTGACGGTGGGATCGTTCCACGCCGGGGCCAAGCACAACATCATTTCCGATCAGGCCAGGCTGGAACTGACGGTCCGCAGCTATTCCGACGAGACCCGTGCGCATCTGCTGGACGGCATCAAGCGGATCGCGCGCGGCGAGGCGATTGCCTCAGGCCTGCCGGATACGCTGATGCCCGAAGTCTCGGTGAAGGACCCTTACACCCGCGCGACCTGGAACTCGCCGGAGTTTACGCAGGAAGCCGTGGCCGACCTCAAGACGAAGATGGGAGATGGCAATGTCGTCGTCACCCCATCGGTTATGGGCGGCGAGGATTTCGGCGAGTTTCGCCGCGCCGACGAGGATCATATCAAGTCGGTGATCTTCTGGGTCGGCGGCGCCGATCCGCAGAAGATCGCGGCGGCAAAGGCGGGCGGCCCGGCGCTGCCCTCGCTCCACAGCCCGTTCTGGGCACCGCAGGCCGACAAGGTGATCGCTTCGGGCAGCGAGGCGCTGACCCTGACGGCCCTGCGCCTGATGCCGAAGCACTGATCGGCGGGAATCTGTAAGCACATCCGACATTTATCCAGACCGATCAAAGGCCTTGACGCATATCGTGAGAGACCGGCGATCCCGCGCCTGTCAGATTCACCGACAGTTTACGCCTTGAACCTAGACTGACGACATTGCCGGTTTTCGGCACGGAGAGTGGCGCCAAGCGACGATGATTCGCCTGTTCAAACACTACATCCCCCATGCGGTGGCGCTGCTGTGGCTGGTGGACATGCTCCTGCTGGTCGGGGCCAACGAGCTGTCCTGGCGGCTCAGGGCCGACCAGATCGGCATGGATCCCGGCGATCTTGCCACGCGGCTGGCACTGCACGGGGGCTTTGCCCTGGTCATCTCGCTGTCGATGGTCGCGGTGGGGGTCTATGGTGCCGACGCCCTGCGTTCGATGCGGTTCGCCGCCGCGCGCCTGCTGGTGGCGGTTTCGCTCGGTGTGATCGCGCTGGCCTTTGTTGATTTCATCTTTGCCGCGCAGAATTTCTGGCGCTCGACCCTGGCTTACGCGATGGGCTTTGCGGTCGTGCTGCTGGTGGCCAATCGCCTCGTGTTGGGCGGTTTCCTCGGCACTTCGGCATTCCGGCGGCGGGTTCTGGTGCTCGGGGCCGGACAGCGCGCCCAGCGCCTGCGCGATCTGGCGGAGCGGCGCGAAAGCGGCTTCGTGATCGTCGGCTACGTGGCCATGAGCGACGGCACGCCGGTCGTCGAGGAAGCGATCTCGCGCGCGGCGATCAACAACCTGACCCGCTTCGTCGACAATCTCGGCGTCACCGAAGTCGTCCTCGCGCTGGAGGAGCGTCGCAACGCCCTGCCGCTCAAGGACCTCTTGCGGATCAAGACCACGGGCGTCCACGTCAACGAGTTCTCCAGCTTCCTCGAACGCGAGACCGGCCGCGTCGATCTCGACACGGTCAATCCAAGCTGGCTGATCTTTTCCGACGGGTTTTCCTCGGGCCGGGCGATTTCCAGCGTGGCCAAGCGGCTGTTCGACATCGTCGTCAGCGGCGTGGCGCTCTGCCTGACCGCGCCGGTCATCCTGCTCTTCGCGCTGCTGGTGAAGATCGACAGTCGCGGCCCGGCCTTCTACCGCCAGCAGCGCGTCGGTCTGTTCGGCGAGCCGTTCGACGTCATCAAGCTGCGCTCGATGCGCACCGATGCCGAAGTGGCGGGCGCGCAGTGGGCATCCAAGGACGATCCGCGCGTCACCCGCATCGGCCGCTTCATCCGCAAGGTCCGCATCGACGAACTGCCCCAGTCCTGGAGCGTGCTCAAGGGCGAGATGAGCTTCGTCGGCCCCCGGCCGGAGCGCCCGCAGTTCGTATCGGAGCTGGAAGAGCAGCTGCCCTATTACGCCGAGCGTCACATGGTGAAGCCCGGCATTACCGGCTGGGCGCAGATCAACTACCCCTACGGCGCCTCGATCGAGGATTCCCGGCACAAGCTGGAATACGACCTCTATTACGCCAAGAACTATACGCCGTTCCTCGATCTCATCATCATTCTCCAGACCCTGCGCGTCGTGCTGTGGAGTGAAGGGGCGCGATGAGCGCGTCCCTTATTTTGGCGGACGGTTTCGGCCTGTGGGGCACGGTGGGCGTCGTTTTCGATCTGACCGGCGCGATCGGCGCCGCCAGCGTCGGTCTGTGGCTCTGGCCCCGGCGCGCGCGTCTGGCCGAGGCTGGCGTAGCCACCGTCGCCGCCCTGTTCTTCACTGCGGGCTGGAGCATCGCCGCCGCTGCCGCGGTGACGGCGGAAGCACCGATCTTCGCCTCCGTGGCGGAAAGCCTGCGCAATCTGGCCTGGCTCGTGGTGATCCATCGCTTCTTCGCAGGTGACGGGCGCCATTCCAGCCTCGCGCCGATCCGGCCGGTGATCTTCGCGCTGGCTTTCGTCGAACTGCTGCATTTCGGCATGATCGTCGCCTTGTCCTCGGTGGCGATGGGGCGGGGGCTGGTCAGCCTCGGCTTCGATATCGAGGTGATGCTGCGCCTGCTGGTGACGGTCGGCGGACTGGTGCTGGTGCACAACCTCTATGCCGGAGCCCCGCGCGAGATGCGGGTCGGTCTGCGCTGGCCCGCTATCGGTCTGGCCGTGCTCTGGTCGTTCGACCTCAACCTCTACACGGTCGCCTATCTGGCGCGCAGCTGGCCGGGCGAGATCGCCGCGCTGCGGGGCGCTGCTGCACTGGTGCTGGCCGCCTGCTTCGCCATCGCCGCCTCGCGCAACCGCGACGAACTGCGCTTGAAGCCCTCACGCGCCGTGACCTTCCAGACTTTCTCGCTGCTCGTCATCGGCGTCTATCTGGTGGCGATGGTGGCGGTGGCGCAGTGGCTTTCCTATGCGGGCGGCGATTTCGCGCGGCTGATCGAGATGGCCTTCCTGACGCTTGCCAGCGCCTTCGCCCTCGTCGTGCTCCCCTCGCGCCGGGTGCGCAGCTGGCTCAAGGTGATCCTCGCCAAGCATTTCTTCCAGCACCGCTACGACTACCGCGAGGAATGGCTGCGCTTCACCCGTACCATCGGCAGCAATGACGATCGCGCGTTGCCTTTGGAGGAGCGCGTGGTCCAGTCGGTCGCCGATATCACCGACAGTCCCGCCGGACTTCTGCTGACGCCGGACGAGGGAGGCGATCTCACGCTGGCGGCGCGCTGGAACTGGCCGGACGTGGACGTTCCCGCGACCGCCTATCCGCTGTCGGCGCTCGCGCCGTTCGAGCAGTCCGGGCATATCGCCGATCTCGATGACTTGCGCGAGGGCCGGACCCGTCGCGGTCTCAATGTCGCGGTGCCGGAATGGCTCGGCGGCGAGCGCCGCGCCTGGGCGCTGGTGCCGCTGGTCCATTACGACCGTCTGGTCGGGATGGTCGTGCTGGCCCGTCCGGCGATGGCGCGCAAGTTCGACTGGGAGGACTTCGACCTCCTGCGTGTGATCGGCCAGCAGCTTGCCAGCTACCTCGCCGAGAACGCCAGCCAGGAGGCGCTGGCCGAATCCAGCCGCTTCGAGGATTTCCACCGCCGCATCGCCTTCGTGATGCACGATATCAAGAACCTCGCCAGCCAGTTCAGCCTGCTCGCCCGCAACGCCGAGCTTCACGCCGAAAAGCCGGAATTCCGCGCCGACATGCTCGTCACCTTGCGCAATTCCTCGGACAAGCTGAACGCACTGCTCACCCGGCTTTCGCGTTACGGCACCGGCGCGGTGGATCGTCTCGGACCCGTCCGCGCCGCCAATGTCGCGCGCGGCGTCGCGATGCGTTTCGGCAGGCAGGTCGTCCTGACCGAAGCGCAGGACCTGACCGCGACGGCCAATGCCCATTCGCTGGAGCAGGTCCTGGTCCATCTCGTCCAGAACGCGGTCGATGCCGGGGCGCCCGGCAGTCCGGTCTTGCTGACGCTGGCTGCCGAGGGTCTCCATGCCCGGTTGGAGGTCGTCGATTCCGGCTGCGGCATGTCCGCCGAATTCGTGCGCCACCGTCTGTTCAAGCCGTTCGTCTCCACCAAGAGCGGCGGCTTCGGCATCGGCGCCTTCGAAGCGCGCGAACTGGTGCGGGGCATGAAGGGACGGCTCGACGTGGAATCGCGCGAAGGATTGGGCTCGCGCTTCATCGTCCGCATCCCGCTCGCCCTTTCCACCGACATCCAGCAAGACAATGTCCGCAAGGACCAGAAGGTAGCCTGAGAATGACCGAGACCCGATCCAAGCTTCTCCCGAAGCTGCTCATCGTGGAAGACGATGCCGGTCTCCAGGCGCAGCTCAAGTGGGCCTACGAGGATTTCGAGGTGGTCGTCGCCGGGGATCGGCCCACGGCGCTGGCCCTGCTGCGCTCGGAAATGCCGGACGTGGTGACGCTCGACCTCGGCCTGCCGCCCGATCCCGACGGCACCTCCGAGGGCTTCGCGGTGCTCGACGAGATCATGGCGCTCAAGCCCGATACCAAGGTGATCGTCGCCTCCGGTCACGGCGCGCGGGAATCAGCGTTGCAGGCGATCGCGCGCGGGGCCTACGATTTCTACCAGAAGCCCGTCGATATCGACGCGCTCGGACATATCGTGCGCCGCGCCTTGCAACTGCACCGGCTTGAGGACGAGAACCGTCGCCTCGCCTCGCGGGTGGAGAAGGACGAGAAGGTGCTTGGCCGCCTGATCACCGCCGCGCCGGAGATGATCCGCGTCGCGCGCACGATCGAGCGCGTGGCCAATACCAATGTTTCGGTCATGCTGCTCGGCGCCAGCGGCACCGGCAAGGAGCTGCTGGCGCGCGGCCTGCACGAGGCGAGCGGGCGCGCCAAGGGGCAGTTCGTGGCGATCAACTGCGCGGCGATCCCGGAAAACCTCCTCGAAAGCGAGCTGTTCGGCCATGAGAAGGGCGCCTTCACCGGTGCGGTCAAGACCACGCCCGGCAAGATCGAGCAGGCGGCGGGCGGCACCCTGTTCCTCGACGAAGTGGGCGACATTCCCCTCCAGCTCCAGGTCAAGCTGCTGCGCTTCCTGCAGGAGCGGGTGATCGAGCGCGTCGGTTCGCGCGAATCCATTCCGGTCGATACGCGCATCGTCTGCGCGACCCATCAGGACCTCGAAACGATGATCGCCGAAGGGCGTTTCCGCGAGGACCTGTTCTATCGCCTCGCCGAAATCGTCGTGCGTATTCCGGGGCTGGCGGAAAGGCCGGGCGATGCGACCTTGCTGGCGAAGGCCTTCCTCCACCGCTACGCCAAGGAGATGAACCCCGGCGTGCGCGGTTTCGCCGCCGACGCTCTCGCAGCGATCGACGCCTGGGGCTGGCCGGGCAATGTGCGCGAACTGGAGAACCGGGTGAAACGCGCGGTCATCATGGCGGACGAGAAGCTGGTGGGCGCCGCCGATCTCGACCTCGCCGACCCGGACGAGCAAGTGGTCAATGCGCTCAATCTCAAAACCGCGCGCGAGCAGGCCGACCGCAAGGTCATCCGCCATGCCCTGGCCCGCAGCGAGGGCAATATCTCCAGCACCGCCAAGATGCTGGGGATCAGCAGGCCGACGCTCTACGACCTGCTCAAGCAGTACGACCTTCAGAACTGAACGGACGTGAGAGCCTCCGGCCTACGGAGGCTCTCACGCTCTCGGCCTTACTTGGGCTGGTAAGTCTGTTCCGGTCCGGGGAAATTGCGGGCGCGCACTTCCTCGGCATATTTCGCTGCCGCTTCCGAGACCAGCCCGGCCATGTCGGCATAGCGCTTCACGAAGCGCGGCACGCGGTCGAACATGCCCAGCATGTCCTCGGCGACGAGCACCTGGCCGTCGCACTGGGCCGAGGCGCCAATGCCGATCACCGGGATGTCGAGGCTATGGGTGAGCGAAACCGCGATCGGTTCGAGTACACCCTCGACGACGACCGAGAAGGCGCCTGCACCCGCCACGGCCCTGCCGTCCGCGATGATCTTGGCGTGCTCTTCCTGGCTGCGCCCGCGCGCGCCGTAGCCGCCGAGCGCGTTCACTGCCTGCGGCGTCAGGCCGATATGGGCCATGACCGGGATGCCGCGCCGGGTGAGGAACGCGATCGTCTCGGCCATGGCTTCGCCGCCTTCGAGCTTCACGGCGGCGCAGCCGGTCTCAGCCATCACGCGCGAGGCCGAGGCGAAGGCCTGCTGCGGGCTGGCCTCATAGGAGCCGAAAGGCATGTCGACAACGACGAGCGAATGATAGCTGCCGCGCACGACCGCAGCGCCGTGGGCGATCATCATGTCGAGCGTGACGGGCAGGGTGGAGGGAAGGCCGTAGATCACCTGGGCCAGCGAATCTCCGACGAGCAGCATGTCGCAATGTTCGTCGAGAAGCTGGGCCTGACGCGCCGTATAGGCGGTCAGCATCACCAGCGGTTCGGTGGTCTTCCCCTCGACCTTGCGGCGCTGGATGGCGGGAACCGTCAGCCGCTTCATCGGCATCGGGGTGGGATTGGCGCGACTGGTCGCGGTGTCGAGCTGGAAGGTCGTGGACATGGCAAAGGCTTCTAGCGCGAGGTTGGAAGATGCGCAAAAGCGCATTTTCATTGCCGACTGCGAGAAGAAGTAAACTTCAACCGGTTACGGGATGCCGTTTGCGCCTGAATCCGCAATTGTGAAGAACCCGTGGCAATAGGGCTTGCCATGGCGACGCAGCCCGCTAGCGTCGGGCCATACAAAATTCGGGGGTCCACCGCATGTTCGGACGCGTAAAGCCGCTCGACGCCATTCTGGCGACGGCGGAAAAGAAATCTCTTCACAGGTCGCTGGGGGCGTTCCAGCTCACCATGCTCGGAATCGGTGCCGTGATCGGCACCGGTATTTTCGTTCTCACTGCCGAAGCCGCGCAAAAAGCCGGTCCCGGCATGATGCTCTCTTTCGTTATCGCCGGGTTCGTCTGCGGCGTGGCAGCTCTTTGTTACGCCGAAATGGCGGCGATGGTCCCGGTTTCGGGTTCCGCCTATACCTATAGCTACGCGGTCATGGGCGAAACCGTCGCCTGGATGGTCGGCTGGGCGCTGATCCTCGAATACGCGATCGCGGCAGGCGCGGTCTCGGTCGGCTGGTCGGGCTACTTCGTCGGCTGGCTGAACAGCAGCTTCGGAATGCACATCCCGCTCGATTTCGTGCGCGGACCTTTCGATGGCGGCATCATCAACATTCCGGCGATGCTCATTGCGGCCGCTGTTACCGCGCTGCTGATCAAGGGCACCAAGGAAAGCGCCACTGTCAACGCAGTGCTCGTGGGCATCAAGATCCTGGCGCTGGCGCTGTTCGTGGTCCTGACGATCCCGGTCATCAGGAGCGGTCAGTTCACTCCGTTCGCCCCGCTCGGCTTCGCGGGTATCTCCAGCGCCGCCGCTTCGATCTTTTTCGCCTATGTTGGTTTCGACGCGGTTTCGACCGCTGCCGAAGAGACCAAGAACCCGCAGCGCAACATGCCGATCGGCCTGATCGGCAGCCTCGGCATTTGCACGATCTTCTACATGCTGGTGGCTTCGGGCGTGATCGGCACGGTCGGCGCACAGCCCGTGCTCGGCGCCAACGGTGCAGCGCTTTCGCCCGGCACGCCGGAGCTTTCGCAGGCCTGCGCCGCCATTCACGAGAATGCCGTCGTCTGCTCGAAGGAGGCTCTCGCCTGGACCCTGCGTCAGGTCGGCTATCCCTTCGTTGGCTGGCTTGTCGGCGCGGCAGCGATCATCGCACTGCCCTCGGTCATCCTGATGATGATGTTCGGCCAGACCCGCATCTTCTTCGTGATGAGCCGCGACGGCCTGCTGCCCGAGTTCTTCTCCAAGGTGCATCCGCGTTTCCACACGCCGCACGTCATCACCATGCTGACCGGCCTGTTCGTGACGCTGTTCGCGGCGTTCTTCCCGGTCGGCCTGCTGGCAGACGTGTCGAACTCCGGCACGCTGTTCGCCTTCGCGGCGGTGTCGATCGCAGTCATGGTGCTGCGCAAGACCGACCCCACACGCAAGCGCCCGTTCCGCACGCCGGGTATCATGCTGACCGCGCCGCTGGCGATTCTCGGTTGCATCTACCTGTTCTTCAGCCTCTCGGCGCAGACCATCGGCCTGTTCGTGGGCTGGGCGATCCTGGGGCTCATCGTCTATTACAGCTACAGCCGCTCGCGCAGCCACGTCGGCCGCGGGGTGATCGAGACCCACGAGGTCGACGCCGACGCGCCGCCGCAGCCGGTCCCGCCGGTCTGATCGGACGCCTCGTTGCGAAAAAGGAAAGGGGAGCCACCGCGCTCCCCTTTTTCTTGATCTGCGCGCAGAGATATCCCGCGGTTGTCCTCCGGCTATCCACCGGCTTTGCTCAGGGTATCCAGACATTATCCACAAGCCTGCCCCTTGACCGGATAAGGGGAAATTTACCTATCGCTGCGATAATTCCGACAGGGCTATCCAAAAATCGGGCACCATCATGTCGGCTATCAAGGCGTTGATCCCAGGCTTCCTGCTGACCTGGATCGTTTCCACGATCATCGGCTCGCAAAGATCTAGCGGTGGCGTTCTGGCGATCACGCATACGTTCTACCAGGGGCATGAGCTCTACTGGTCGTGGCCGTTGTTCTGCGGCGCAACCGCGCTCGCCTGGGCGCTCTTCGCGATGATGGAGTAACCGCCTGCGGAGCAAGCGGGGTCGCCGCGCGTTGCTGTCCCCGATGTCCTTCCCGTTCGACCGTATCGTTCTGGCCCTGCTTCTTGCCGTCTGCATCCTGCTGGCCGGGCGAGGCTGGCTGCGGGAGTACCCCGGTTACGATCCCTGGGCGCCGCTGTCGCTGGACGAGCAGCCGGGCTGGGCGACTCCGCGCAAGCTGGCCGCCCTTCGTGGCGACCGCAATCTCTGCCGCGCCTTCCTAGAGCGGAGCGGGATTTCTCGCATTGCTCTCCCGCCCCTAGGCAAAGGTGAGTGCCGCCGTGACGACCGCAAGGCTCTGGCAGCACCTCTGGCGGCCGGCGTGACGCTTTCTCCGGCGCGGGCAGAGGCGACTTGCGCCGTCGATGCGGCGATGGCCTGGTGGCTGAGACACGGGGTTCAGCCGCAGGCGGAGGCGATATTCTCAAGCAAGGTCGTTAGGATCGAGCAACTCGGCACCTATAATTGCCGCCGTATCGGTAGCGGCGACAAAGGCAGTTGGAGCGAGCACGCGACCGGCAACGCGATTGACGTCTCGGCTTTCGTGCTGGCGAATGGTCGCCGAATCACGCTTCGAAAAGGCTGGAGGGGCGATACCGAGGAAAGGGCCTTCCTTCATGCGGTACGCGATTCGGCCTGCGAAAGCTTCTCGACGGTGCTCTCGCCGGACTACAACGCGGCCCATGCAGACCACCTGCATCTCGATCAGGCGCGCCGGATGGCGGGCTGGAAAACATGTCGCTGATCTAGAGAATGCTCGATGGCGTTAACGCGCGCCAAGGACCCTTTCCAAGAAGCCCTCAACCATGGCCTTACGTTCGACCGGCAGGCAATCCGCCAGCCGATATCGCCGTTCGAACAACCTGCCTGCTGCAATTTTTTCCAGCTCTGAATTTTCGTCAAATACCTCGACGATACTATCCATCATCAGAACAGCGCCGAACCCCTGAATTGCGAGTTTTACGCCAACGTCATGGTAGGGATATCGGCGAGCAATGACAGGTGAGTCTATGCCAAATGTCGCTAGCCCCTGTTCATCCGTTTGCGGCGTCCCCGTATCATAACTCGCGCCAAGAAACGGCAAAGAGCCCAAGCCGCTGACGCGGGCCTGATGGGCCAGATCTGCATTCGCATACAGGCCTGAACCGATAGTCGAAATCAAGGTCGAATTGGGAAACTCTTCTGCATTCGCTACCGATATTACCGCGCCGTCGATTTCTCCGGTGGCTAACGCACTCAGTACCGCCGATCTCGATTTGATGGGTATGAAATCAAAATGGATGTCGCGATTATTCGCAAGAAATTCGGGAAGGGCAGGCCGCAGGTAGTCCTGGAGAAGATGCTCGCCGACATGCATTCTGATTGTCGACTGTTGTCCGCTCCTTCTGCGAAACCCATTGCTGATCCGGCGGCCTTGCTCGACGAAAGCCTTTACGTCGGAATGAAACTCCCGCGCACATTCTCGAAGTGAAGCGGAAGTTCCTCGTCGGCGCGCAAACAATTCGCTGCCCAATTGTCTTTCCAGAGTGCGGATATGATCGCTGACTGCGGCCTCCGAGACGCCCAAGGCGTCAGCCGCCTTTCGAAAGCTGCCGGTTTCCTGGACTTTGAGGAAGGTTTCGAGCTGGCGGATCGTGAAGTCGAACATTGTTCGAGGATGTCTGACAACTCAGGGGTTGTCACCCCTTAAGTTTTTGCTCCGTTGCTCCGACTGCAGGGAGAGAATTACGAAATAGGCGAATGAGCCGCCGAAACACATGTGCGGCCGCGCTTGGAGAGCCGGATATGCCAACCAAATCTGTTTCTCGCCGTGCGATTCTCGGGCAATCCATGGCGGCGCTTGGAGCGGGCTTGGCCCCGGAATTCCTGCATGCCCGGCAAAGCGGCCATTCGGACCGGCGCGGGCAGCAGCCCAATATCCTGTTCATCATGGCCGACGATCTCGGTTATGCCGATGTATCGTGTTACGGCGCGCGCGATTACAGGACGCCAGCCATCGATCGCCTGGCGGCGGATGGAGTGCGCTTCCTCCAAGGGTATGCCAATTCCGCCGTCTGCTCTGCTACGAGAACGGGGTTGATCACCGGTCGATACCAGAACCGGTTGCCGATCGGGCTGGAAGAGCCCCTCGCGTTCCGTGACGTCGGCCTGCCCCCGGATCATCCGACATTGCCCTCGCTGTTGCGCGGCCGCGGATATGAGACCTGCCTGATTGGAAAATGGCATCTGGGGGCGCTACCGAAGTTCGGGCCGTTGCAGAGCGGCTACGATCATTTCTGGGGCTTCCGCGGTGGCGGCGTCGATTATTTTACTCACGGTGTGGGGGGTGTGAAGGATTTGTGGGATGGCGATCATCCCGTGGAGGCTACCGGCTATCTGACCGATCTACTCGCCGATCGCACTCTTGAGGCAATCGAGCGGAATGCTGAATCCGCAAAGCCGTTTTTCATCTCGCTGCATTTCAATGCGCCGCATTGGCCATGGGAAGGTCCGGACGATCAGGCAGAATCCCGGAGGCTCGATCAGTCGGGCAAGCCTCTGGCGGTATTCCATTTCGATGGAGGTTCGCAGCGCGTTTATGCCGAGATGGTCACAAGAATGGACTACCAAATCGGCCGCATACTCGATCGTCTGGATACATTGGGTCTTGCCGAAAATACGATCGTGGTCTTCACGAGCGACAATGGTGGTGAAAGGTTTTCCGATACATGGCCGTTCACGGGCCGGAAGACCGAACTGCTGGAGGGTGGATTGCGGGTGCCGGCTATTCTGCGATGGCCGAAATTTGCCGCGAAGGGCCATGATAGCCAGCAGGTCATGATATCGATGGATTGGCTGCCGACTTTGCTCGCAGCGGCGGGAGGTACGCCCGACGCTCGCTATCCGTCGGATGGAATTAATCTGCTCCCATTTCTGAAGGCGCCCGAGCAAACTGTGCCGCGCACTTTGTGCTGGCGTTATAAGAACCTCGATCAGCGGGCCTGTCGAAGCGGGGAATGGAAATACCTAAAGATCCTTGAAAATGTATTTCTTTTCAATGTTGTCGACGATCCCATGGAGCGCGCGAATCTCAAGGATCGCTTTCCTGAAAAATTGTCGGAATTGGAAGAGAAGTACAGGGCGTGGGATAGTCGGATGCTACCGCTTGATCCCGCTTCGACAACGCACGGTTTCAGTGGGTCCGAGTTGGCCGACCATTATGGCGCGAAGCCCCATAACAGTGTCCGATGATCCTTCCGGGATGATCGACTAACAATGTTTGACCCCCGACGAATTCGGCAAATTCGGCGGGGCAACAACTGCTTCGTCCAAGCAGAAAGCGCCAGGCGATGCGTGAAATTACCGTTCTGCGCGAGCGAGGGCGAGAAAGGCCTCGGCTTTGCCGGGTGGCTCGGCAAGTAAGCTCACTCCGATGCGGCTGATAAAAGGCTAAAATTAGGGAAAATTTCCCTGCGGACTCGCGGCTTGCTTTTGGATTTCTCTCAGGCTAACACTGTTAGAGAGGTCGGCGGCAAGGCGCTCAAAGCGTTCGCCCCTCCCGTAAGGTCAATACCCGGGAGAGTTTTGTGACATTGACTGCAACTGTGCTTGCGCATCCGGATCGCATTTTCGTCGAGGGCGCCTGGCAGGCCCCTCGGAGCCGCGCGCAAATCGACGTGATATCGGCGCATTCTGAAGAGACGCTGACGTCGGTGCCTGAAGCGGGCGTCGAGGACGTCGCAGCAGCAGCTTCTGCTGCTCGAGCATCTTTCGATGAAGGTCCCTGGCCGCGGATGGCGCCATCCGAGCGAGCCGGATACGTGCGTGCGATGTCGGAAGCTCTGGCTCCGCGCTTGCCGCAGCTTGAGCGGGCCTGGGTCGATCAGATCGGAGCGCTTTCCGTCGCTGCGCCGTTCGTGATCGGCAGCGGGAAGTTCTGGTTCGATTACTATGCGGATATTGCAGAGCGATATGAATGGGATCGTCCTGTCCCTCGCTTCGATGGCCAGGGAATGGCCCACATTGTGCGTGAGCCTGCCGGCGTCGTTGCGGCAATCGCGCCGTGGAACAATCCCTTCGGCATCATGGCAAGCAAGGTTGCCGGGGCGCTTACGGCGGGATGCACCGTCGTGATGAAGCCGGCGCCCGAGACCCCCATTGAGGCATACATCATCGCGGAGGCAGCAGAGCAGGCGGGTCTGCCGCCCGGCGTCGTGAACCTTGTCTGCGCCGGACGAGAGGCATCGGACCGTCTCGTGCGGGATCCCCGTATCGATAAAGTGAGCTTTACCGGAAGCGTTGGCGCCGGACGGATCATCGGGATGGCCTGCGCCGAACGCTTCGCGCGGTGCACGCTGGAACTTGGCGGAAAGTCGGCTGCCATTGTCCTCGAAGATGCCGATATCGAAGTCGCCGCACCGCTTCTGGCAAATGTCATTACCATGTCCGCCGGTCAGATCTGCGCCACGTTGAGCCGGGTCGTGGCAGTCGATGCTGTGTATGACCGGCTGATCGATGGCATTCGGGCGGAAATGGCCAAGGTTACGGTTGGCCACCCGGACGATCCCGGTGCCAGGATGGGGCCGTTGGCGATGGAGCGCCAGCGCCAGCGCGTCGAAGAGTATGTGAGTATTGCTCAGGCCGAAGGTGCGCGGCTGGCGCTGGGGGGCACGCGAACCCGGCACATGGATCGTGGCTGGTACTTTGACCCGACGCTTTTCGTGGACGTCTCTCCGGACATGCGCATCGCCCGCGAGGAAGTTTTCGGACCTGTGCTGACGGTTCTTCGGGCTCGTGACGAAGCCGAGGCGATCCGGATCGCCAATGACAGCGACTTCGGGCTCTATGGCGCAGTCTTCTGTGCAGACAAGGAGCGGGCGTACCGGGTTTCGCGGCAAGTGCGCACCGGTACGATCGCCCATAACGGGTTCCTCTTCGATCCGTCGCTCCCGTTTGGCGGGTTCAAACATTCCGGGGTTGGGCGCGAAGGCGGAGAGGCCGGATTAACGGCCTTCACGGAGACCAAGTCGATCATTCTTTGAAACGAACAGAATAACTTCGGGAGACTGATAATGAACGACCTTTTTGAACAGGGCATGACCGTTCGCCGTGAAATGTGGGGGCCGGAGCTTGCCGAACTGGCGGTCAAGAATGCGACCGAGTTCGCTAAGCCCTTTCACGACATCATGACCCGCTATTGTTTCGGCGAAACGTGGAATCGTCCGGGACTGGGGCGCCGCGACCGCAGCCTTGCCACGATTTCGATGCTGATTGCTCTCGGCAAGGAAATCGAGATCAAGATGCACGTCAAAGGCGGCCTTGCCAACGGCTTGACCGTCGAGGAAATCCGCGAGGTCGTCCTGCATTCGATGATCTATTGCGGCGTGCCGGCATCGGCGACGGCCCTCCGTGCGGCGGACGCGGCACTTGCAGAAATTGCCGAGGTGACTTCGTGAAGGTCGCGTTCGTCGGGTTGGGCGCGATGGGACAACCCATGGCGCGTTGGCTGCTTTCGCAGGGCTTCAATGTCGCTGTCACGGACACGAACGCCGACCTCGCTGCATCGTTCGGGACGAACTGGGCAGCGACAGCCGAGGAGGCAAGCGCAGGCGCGGATATCCTGATTACCATGCTGCCGAACGGAAGGATCGTTCGCGACGTGCTGCTGGGCTCGGGTAACGCCGCAAATGCGCTGGCTCCCGATGCGGTGGTCGTTGACATGAGTTCTTCAGACGCGGGGGGAACTGTTCTGCTTGGCGCAGACCTGAGCGCGAAGGGAATCCGCCTCGTGGATGCGCCGGTTTCCGGCGGCGTTGTTCTCGCCGGCCAGGGTAAATTGGCGCTCATGGTCGGCGGCAGCGATGACAGTGCTTTCGCGAAGGTTGAACCTGTCCTTGAGGCGTTGAGCGGAAGGTTACTGCGCGTCGGCAGACTTGGGGCAGGGCACGCTGCAAAGGCGATCAACAATGCCGTCGCTGCCTGTAATTTTGCGATCATGTCCGAGGGTCTCGAACTCGGTCGGCGCTTTGGTCTGGACGGCAGCGTGCTTCTTGAAGTCGTGAATGGTTCGACCGGCCGGAGCGGGGTTTCCGAAGGTTTGTTTCCCGCTCAGGTCCTGGGCGAAAGATATGCCCTGGGTTTCGCTCTGGCGCTCATGACGAAGGATGTCGGCCTTGCCGACGCTCTTCGAAACGACCTCGGCCTTGAATTGCCGATGCTGGAGCAGACGCTCGCGCAATATCGTGCTGCGCTCGACGCTTTGGGCAACGGCGCGGATTTCACCGAATTCCACAAATTCGTCCAACAGAGCAGCGGAGACTGACGATGTCCGTGGATACGACATACCCCGATACGGTGCACTATCGCGGACTGAACCGTCCCACCCATATCGAGGGGAGCGCTCATGATCTCCACGTGGAAGGCCGGATCCCGCCGGAAGTCGACGGGGCTTTCTTCCGCGCTATCCACGATCCCGCTTATCCGCCTCGCTTCGACAATGATGTCGTCCTTTCGCGCGACGGGATGATCAGCAAGATCGAGTTCAAAAACGGGCGGGTCAGCACCGGGATCCGGTATGTCCAGACCGATCGATTTCTCGCCGAGCGTGAGGCCGGACGGGCGTTGTTCGGTTTCTATCGAAATCCCTATTCCGACGATCCTAGCGTTGCCGGCGTTTCACGGACCGTGGCCAATACGACGCCGTATTTCCACGGCGGCCGCCTGTTCATCTCCAAAGAGGATGGCCTTCCGTACCGGCTCGATCCCGAGGGCCTCGAGACGATTGGCAAATGGGATTACGATGGACAGCTGCGCAGCGAGACGTTGACCGCGCATCCGAAAGTCGACCCCGAAACCGGCGAGCTGTTTCTGTTCGGATACGAGGCGGACGGCCTTGCAAGCACGAAAGTTGCCTACTGCGTCATTTCGCCGAATGGCGAGCTGATTTCGGAGCAATGGTTCGATGCGCCGTACTGCGGGATGCAGCACGATTTTGCAGTGACCCAAACGCACGCGGTATTTCTGGTCTACCCGACGATCGCAGATTTGGCGGGCATGAAAGAGGGCGGTCCCCACTGGATCCACCACCAGGAGCGCGAAAGCTGGATCGCTGTGATGCCCCGCTACGGGAGCGTCGACGATCTCGTCTGGATCAAGGGCCCGGCCGGGGTACACAGTTTCCACGTCATGAATGCCTTCAACGAGGGCAGCAAGCTCCACATCGACCAGTGTCTTTTCAACACGAACTTCTTCCCGTTCATCATGGAGCCATCGGGCATCGACATGCAGGTCGAAGGGGCGCTGACGCGGTGGACGGTAGACCTCGACGATGTCGCCGCCGGAGTCGCTTCCGAGGTCCTTGGCCCTTTCTGCGAAATGCCGATCGTACCGGTGGCGGATATCGGCCGACCCTACTCGCGGGGATGGTATCTCACGCTTGATCCCGGCAAGATCACGATGCTGGCCAACGGTCCCAGCGAGGTGGTGTTCAACTGCCTGCAGCGAATTTCATTCCCGGATCGATCGATCGTCTCGTTCTCGCAGGGGCCCGGTATCGGTTTCAACGAGCCGGTCCACATCGCTTCCCGCGATCCCGGCCATGGCGGTTGGCTCGTGATGATGATCGACCGGGTCATTGCCGAAGATCATTGCGCGCAGGAAGTCTGGATACTCGAGGCCGACGCTATCGCGAACGGCCCCATCGCAAAGGTGCGTATGCCTTTCACCACATGTGAGCAGGTTCATGGGTGGTGGGTCCCGCGGAAGGCGCTTGAGCAGGCCATTCCAGCCTGATCGCCGCAACGACATGAAATCTGGGAGAGATGGTGATGTATCAGATGCTTATCGACGGCGAGCTGGTCGACGGCTCGGCGTCGCTCGACGTGGTCAATCCTGCGACGGGTCAGGCCTTTGCGACATGTGGTCGCGCAGAGGAGGACGATCTGCAGCGCGCCGTCGCGGCTGCCCGCAACGCTTTTCCCGCCTGGGCTGCCTTGAGCTGGACGGAGCGAGCCGTCTATCTCAACGCACTCGCCGATGGTATTGAAGAGCGGGGCGAGGAAATTGCCCAACTGCTGACCGACGAGCAGGGCAAGCCGCTGGGCCAGGCCCGGTTCGAGGTTGGGGCATCCGTAGCAGCATTCCGGTACTTTTCGGCCCAGGAAATGCTTCCCCGGGTTGTCGTGGATGAGCCGACGAGCCGGGTAATCGAGCATTACCGCCCGATCGGCGTAGTGGCGGCAATTACCCCGTGGAATTTCCCGCTTATTCTGCTTTCCGTGAAGCTGGCTGCGGCGCTGGCCACGGGAAACACGGTTGTGGCGAAGCCGGCGCCGACCACTCCGCTTTCGTCGCTGCTCGTCGGGGAAGTAGCAGCCGCGACCCTGCCTGCAGGCGTCCTCAACGTCATCGTCGATGCGAATGACCTGGGCGGCTTGCTTTCGGCCCATCCGGACGTGGCCAAAGTGACGTTTACAGGTTCGACGGCGACCGGAAAGAAGGTCATGCAAAGTGCCGCATCGTCGCTCAAGCGCCTGACGCTCGAACTCGGCGGGAATGATGCCGCGATTTTGCTCGACGACGTCGATATTGACGAGGTCGCCCCCCAGATATTCAATGCCGCTACATTCAATGCGGGTCAGGTCTGCATGGCCGCCAAACGCATTTATGCGCCAAGGGCAAAGTACGATGCCCTCTGCGATGCGCTCGCCGACCTTGCAAACAATGCTGTCGTGGGAGACGGGCACGATCCTGCAACGGCAATCGGGCCGATCCAGAACCAAATGCAATTCGACAAGGTCATGGACCTTATCGAAGATTCGCGGCGGAACGGGACGATTGTTGCCGGTGGGCGCCGACTGAACCGACCGGGCTTTTTCATCGCGCCCACCGTGGTCCGAGATTTGCCCGAAGATGCGCGCCTGGTTCAGGAAGAACAGTTCGGGCCGGTTATCCCCGTCCTTGCCTATGATGACATCGAGGAGGTCCTCGAGCGGGCGAATGACAGCGAATTCGGCCTTGCCGGCACCGTCTGGGGCAAGGATGTCGACCGCGCCGTCGAAGTGGCGATGCGCATCCGGACCGGCACGGTGTGGGTGAACAAGCACCTGGATCTTCGCTTCGACGTGGCATTCGGTGGGGTCAAGCAGTCCGGCATCGGACGGGAACAGGGAGACGATGGACTGCGTGAATTCGTCGAAACCCACGTCGTCAGCATCGCGAAGGCCTGAACCGATGAAGTATGCCCAGCATGCCGACGCATTGGCGCGACATCTGGCAATCATGCCGTTTCGCGATCGCCTTGCCCAAATCGCCCCCGAGGCTGTCGATCCTGAAATTGAAGCCAGCGTGATCGACCAGGCGGCTCAATTCACGGAGGGTTCGCTTGAACCGGTTGCCGCTATGCTGGACCGGCTTGGGGTCACCGTCGTCGATGGCCGCGCAACGACCAGCGTCACGCAAATCGAGGCCTGGCGGGCCTTCTGCGATATGGGGTGGCTGTCGATGGTCGCGCCGGAACCCTACGGCCAAGGGCTGTCACTCGCGTTGCTCACGGCTTGCGAAGAGCTTTTCAACCGGGCCAGCGCACCATTCTGCATGCTGGCGACATCGACACGCACAGCAGCCAGTCTCCTGACTTCATGCGCGTCGCAAAGCGTTATCGACGAATGGGTGCCGCGCCTTCTTTCCGGGGAATGGTCGGCGACCATCTGCATTTCGGAACCGGACGCGGGTTCCGATGTCGGGCGGATCCGGACCCATGCACGGTACGCTGAGCGTGGCTGGCAAGTTACCGGTGAGAAGTGCTGGATTTCGTACGGCGACCACGATCTGACATCCCGGATCGGTCATCTGACATTGGCGCGGAGCACGGATGGCGCGGGCGTGCGGGGCCTTAGCCTCTTCTTGGTGCCGTCCACGCGCGAAGACGGCAGCGCCAATACCGTTCATCTCCGCCGTGTCGAAGAAAAGCTTGGACTGCATTGCTCACCGACTTGCCAGATCGGCTTTGAGGAAGCGGAGGCCGTGCTGCTCGGAGACGAAGGTCGCGGCTTGCAGACCCTGTTCCAGATGATGTTGCTGATGCGGCTGAATTGCGGTCCTCAGGGCATGGGAGTGGCATCCGCCGCCTTTGCGACCGCGCTCGGCTACGCCCAGGATCGAAAGCAGGGTGGGCCTGCCGATAAGCCTCCGGTCGCGATAGTCGAACATACCGACGTGCAGCGTCAGCTTCTCGAAATGGCGGCGGTTGTCGAACTGGGCCGAGGTTTGAATTTTGCGGCCGCGAACGCGCTCGATCTTGGGGCGCGGTGCGGAGATCCGGAAGAGGCACGCCGCTGGACCGATCTGGCCCAATTCCTGTTGCCGCTCGTGAAGGATGGGGCGGCGCGCGGAGCGTTCGATGTCTCCAGTGCCGCCGTCCAGGTCCTCGGTGGGGCGGGTTATACCTGCGAGTGGCCGGTCGAGCGTTACCTTCGCGATGCGCGGGTCTTCTCAGTCTTCGAAGGCACGACAGGGATGCAGGCGCTCGATATTCTGCATCGCCGGGTTTGGAGGGACAACCGGGCCGGGATCGACGCATTCGTGGCGGCAATAGCCGATGACAGCCGGGATTGCCGTGCTCTTGTCGATGCCATTGGCAGCCTCAATGCCGCTTCAGATGCGCTCTGTGATCTCGCCAGCATGCCGCGCGAAGGGGAAGCAGGTGCTTTTGCCTTTCTCGAATTGTGCCGGTCGGTTGCTTACGGTTGGATTGCCGCCCGGATTGCAAGGCTGTCCGGAAGCGATCCTGTCGGGCAGCGCATGGCCGCGGCGGCTAACTATTATCTCGCTGCCTTGCCGACGCGCGCGCGCGCTTTTGCCGAAGAGGCGACCATAGGAGCCCAGCGCCTCGCCGGTCTCCTCGCCTATCTCGAAAATTGAAGAATTTGGCAGGACTGCAAGCCATGGATGAAGTCGATTTTATCGTTGTCGGTGCAGGCAGCGCCGGTTGCGTTCTGGCCGCTCGCCTGAGCGAGGATGAGCAATCGCAGGTAGTGCTGTTCGAAGCGGGGGGCTCGGACAAACATCCGATGATCTCGATGCCTTTTGCGTGGATGCAAACGCTCAGCATTCCGCGTTTCGGCTGGGGGGTGATGAGCGAGCCGGAACCTCACATGGATGGCCGCGTGCAGGCACTTCCACGCGGGAAGGTGATGGGGGGCTGCGGATCCATCAATGGACTGATGTATATTCGGGGAGCCGCAGCGGACTACGATGCCTGGCGCGACCAAGGCCTTGAAGGCTGGGGTTACGATGATGTCCTGCCCTATTTTCGCAAATCGGAAAGCAACTGGCGCGGCGCATCGGCCATTCATGGCGGCGAGGGGCCTATCTCGGTTTCGCCGATGATCCCTCATGAAGAACTCTTCCCGGCTTTTCTGGAGACTGCGGGACGGTTTGGCTATTCTCCATCGCCTGATTTCAACGTAGCGGCACCCGAAGGCTTCGGCCTTCCCGATGTGATGGTGCGCAAGGGAGTGCGTCACTCCACTTCGCGAGCCTATATCGATCCGATACGCCGACGTCGCAACCTGGAGGTAAAATCGAAAACACTTGTGCGGCGCGTCGTATTCGAAGGTCGAAAGGCGGTAGGCGTTGAATATGAACAGTACGGCATGCGCAAGGTCCTGCGGGCAAGGCGCGAAGTCATTCTTTGCGCGGGCGCCTTCAACTCGCCCCACCTGCTCATGTTGTCGGGGATTGGACGGGCCGAACATCTGGCTGCGCACGGGATCGAGACAATCGTCAATCTCCCGCGCGTCGGCGAAAATCTGCAGGACCATCCTATCGGGCTGACGTTCTGGGGTGCCTCCAAACCCGTTACGTTCGAAAATGAATTGCGGCTGGATCGACTTACCTGGAACGTCCTGAAGTGGGGACTGACCGGTCGGGGCACTCCGGCTCAAAGCCCTTTGACGGTGCAGGCGTTCATGCGTTCAGGGGCTGAGCAGGAGCGCCCTGATATCCAGTTTCAGGTGAGCCATGTCTCTTATGAGGCAAGGCCCTGGTTCCCTCTGATCCGCGGCGGGGCAGGGCATATGATTTCGGCCGGCGCGATCCTGCTCAACCCGGAAAGTCGCGGGCGGGTCTCCCTGGCATCGGCCATTCCGAACGAGGTTCCGAAGGTTCTGCTCAATTTCCTTGAAGCAGAGGGCGATCGCGTACGACTCAGGCAGTCGTTCCGCTTCATGCGGGAGTTTTTCAAAACGGCGCCTGTCAGCGATTTCATCGCCGGCGAACTCGCACCTGGAGCGAGCGCGGAAAGCGACGAGTCTATCGATGGCTGGCTGCGCGCGACCGTCATGAGCGGTGCGCATCCGGTAGGGACCTGCGCCATGGGCCATGGCCCCATGGGGGTCGTCGATCCCAAGCTGCGCGTCCGCGGCATCGAAGGACTCCGGGTGGTCGATTGCTCGGTCATGCCGGATATTGTCCGGGGGAATACGGCTGCTCCGGCGATCATGATTGCCGAGAAGGCTGCTGACATGATTCTTGGAAAACAGGCACTTCGCTAGCTGGAAAGCGATGAGGTGGGCCTTACCGCAGGCTCACCTCATATTGTTCCAGTTCGGATCGACCAGATCTGGATAATTCCGCGAATACCTTCCCGCACCGAGCTGTCGACATCGATAATCGTTTGGACGCGGCCAGTCACACCCGCCTGCAGGAACACGGCCCAACCCAAGACCAATGCCTGAATATCGGAGTGAATGCGCATGTATATGGTGCGTTCGAGGCCAAACCGCGCGAGATTCTTGTCGATCAATTCGATGGCAAGATCGAAAATCTCGTCGTTGTTGAATTCCGCCGACTGAAGCAACATGGTCACGAACGGCGTTTCGCTGTTCGTCTGCCACAGCGCTTCGCCGAATTGCTGGAACCATTCCTGCCAGGTAGCGGCATCGGCTACGGATTCGATTGTCTCGACAAGAAGCATCTTGATGACCGTGCGAATGATCGTCGCGCGGTCCGGGAAATACCAATACAGCGTCGGAGCCCGGACATTAAGTCGCGCACCGAGCTTGCGCATGGTCAAGCCGTCGATGCCATCGTCGCGCATAATTTCCAGCGCGGTGGTGATAATCAGTTGCTTGTCAAGTTTGGTATCTTCCATACCGTCGCATTCCGCAATTTATCGCAGCTTGTCCACCTTTCTCGGCCGATTTCTCCGCGGCGATGGAAGTCGGCGGTCATAGCTGCCATGAGCAAAATCCTCGCCAGGGCCGGACAAGCATCCGGGTGGCATCGGCAACTGTGCTCAGCGCCGATGCCACTCGAAGTCTTGGCCGGGGGATCAGGCAGGAGCGAGAATTTTCAGATTTTCCTCGATCATTTGCCGGATGCTTCGCGGCTTCATGCCGGTAAGTTTTTCAACGTCATCGGAGATGACACGGAAGAAACCCTCGCGGATCGCCTGCTCGAACGTCACCATATCGTCGCTGTTCCAGGTAATGCCCTTGACCGACTGGTCATCGACCGGCTCGCGCGGGATGCCCATGGCATCGAACATGGCGTACATGCCTGCGTCGTCGGTTTCGACGTAATCGACCGTGTGCCCGGTCAGGCTGGACAACAGCCCTGCGAATTCGCGAAAGTCGAGCAATTCAGGGCCAGTGATGTTGTAGGTTTTGTTTTCGTGCCCCTCGCCGGTCAGCACGGCGACGGCGGAATTGACGCAGTCCTCGCGCCAGACCGGCGCTTCCTTGCCGCCAGCGGTGCTGGAGAGCCAGATTCCGCTCTGGATGAAGTTCGGCCCCATATTGAGCACCATGGCGTCGGTGTAGTGCTGATCGCGCAGGATGGTCCATTCCATGCCGCTTGCCTTGATCATCTGTTCCGTAGGCAAATGATCGGCTACGACTTTCGCCGGGTTCTCGGGAGAAATCCCGACGACGCTCGTATAGGAGATGTGGCGAACGCCGGCGGCCGCGGCGGCATCGATTGCTGCCTTATGCTGGACGACCCGGGCACCGACCCTTGTTCCGCTGATGAGCAGCATCTTCTCGCCGCCCTGGAAAGCGGACAGGAGCGAGTCGGGGTCGTCAAAGTCGCCGAAACGGACCTGGGCACCAAGGTCGGCAAGGTGGCGCAGTTTGGCGGGCGACCGCGTGATCAGTATGAGATCCTCTGCAGGCATCGCATCGAGCAATTTTTGTACCGCCAGGCTGCCGTATTGTCCGGAGGCTCCTGTAATGATCGTCTTCATTTGCACCTGTCCCATTTAATATTCTTCGAAGCTTCATCAGGTAGCTTCAGGTTCTGCCCAATTTGGGATATCGTCTTGGTATCATTTCCGGTGTGATTGATAGGGAACGCGCAAACCGGCGCCTCCCGATCCGGAAAGACCGCGCCCGGCGCATGCCTAATCCAGAGAGGCCATGTCCTTGTCATGTAGGGTAGCCTGAGGAACGGGGGCGTGGAGGTCCCGCTCGGCATCGATCATGGCCTGAAGCGCGCGGCGTCCTTCCACTGCATTGCGGTCGGATTTGATGAGAAGCTCACTCGGATTTTCGCCGATGATCCTGAGCATTTTTTCGATCTCTTCCGTTGCGAACTTGTCCTCGCCGACGACGGGTTTGAGATAGTCTTCCATGAACGCGACGGCCTGCGGATCGGTGCCGGCCAGTGCAAAGAAGTAGTGAGCGGTGTGATAGGTCTCGGGTGTGATGCCGTGAAAAATCCTGGACCAGGCGATGTATTCGCCTTCCCTGGTGTGACCAGCCGGGTAGGTGCTTTCATCGATGCCCGCGTGGAAGCCGGGCAGGTAGAAGGACATCCCGCTGGTTCGATCGATCGTTTCGACATCTACGCCGACGGCGCGATAGACCTCGGGAGCCGAAACGTTGCGCATTACGCGTTTGCTGCCGACGTATCCCGGGCGCCGTTCGTATTCTTCCGGCACCGACGCACTGTCCATGGTTCCGATCGAAGTTCCATGGAGGACCGCAATGTGCGAAAGATCGAGAAGGTTGTCGTTGAGGAGCTGATAGCGTCCATTGACGTGCTCAACGTACATGGGCTTGAGGTGGATACCTTCACCTTCTGCGCCGATTTCAGTCAAGTCGGGTAGCAGCGCCGGATCGGCTTTCTCGGGGTCACCCATCCAGATCCATGCCCAAATCCCGTGTTCGACGAGAGGGTAGGTCGGAATGCGGTAGGTCTTGGGCGTGTGTGTCTGGCTTGGAATGTTGACGCACTGGCCGTCTGCATCGAAGGCGATGCCGTGGTAGCCGCAGACGATCGTGTCGCTCTTCAGGCAACTCGCGCCAAGGGGAAAGTGGCGGTGAGGGCAACGACCGCCTACCGCGACGGCTGTACCATCTTCCTTGCGGTACAGAACGACGGGCTCGTTGAGGATCGTGCGGGGAAGCAGTTCACGACCCAGTTCGTGTGTGAATGCCGCCACATACCAGCCGTTCTTAACGGCGAACGATCCTTCGGTGAAAGGATACATATAACTCTCCCAATCGCTTTATCGCGCGTAGACGGTTCGATCCCGTTCTCCATTCTCTCTTACAGTGTTAGAGTTATCGGTGGCAACAGCCAATGCGCGCTTCACGTGCCGAGCAAGCATGTGGGCGTGCTGTCGACTGCAAAGCCGCCGATCTTGTGCTCTGGGTCAGACGTCCGGCCGGATGCTTGCCGACATCGCTGTCGCTCGGATTCGCGGGAGAGACGGTTGGGTAAGAGCGCCTGTCGGCAATGACTGGCGAATCACTCTTGCGGAAGTTACGCGGCAGTTCTGAGTTTATGAATCAACCGCAAGAGTAGTTCCGCCTCCGATGCGGATAAGCGGGCCAACGTCTGCTGATCGCTGGTATGAAGCGCTCGGGTCATCGCATCGAGTTCGGTGCGTCCGGAATCGGTGAGTTGCAGGGCATTTGCTCTCGGATCGGCGCTTGTTTGTCGCTCGACGAACCCGCGGCCCTCCAGATAATTCACGATCTTCATCGCGCTGGCACGATTGACCGACAAGGCATCCCCGAGTGCTGTCTGGGTGCATCCAGGGTTCGATTTGATCATCATCAGCGCCGAAACGCGGGCAGGCGTGATGTCAAACGGAGACAATGCTTCACGTGCCCGGGCATCTGCCTCGACCTGCAGAAGCTTCAGCTGAAAGCCTAGCGATTGTTCAAGTTCGATGCCGCCGGTGGTCACAAATTCTCCATCTTGCAAGTTATGTATCCTTGGCATACATATATTGTCTCTCAGGGATACGATGCGGCGGCTCGCGCCGCGCGTCAACTGAGCCCGACCGGACGACCGAAACCAAAGGCGGCGGCGGGTAATGTGGAGGATGATATGAAAGCGGACTTCAAGTTGCTGATCGGCGGCGTGCTCGTTGACGGGGCATTGACATTCGACGTTATCAACCCCGCAACCGAACAGATCGTCGCGAAGTGCCCGAAGGCAGACGCTGCGCAACTCGATGAGGCGATCGGTGCTGCAAAGGCGGCATTTCCGAGCTGGTCAGCACTCGGTTATGACGCACGGGGCGCACTCATCGAAAAAATGGCGGACGCCATTGTGGCAAACAAGGATGAGCTGGCACGGCTCCTGACAGCCGAGCAGGGTAAGCCCCTCGACCAGGCCGTTTACGAGGTCATGGGAACCAGCTTCGTGCTGCGCGCCTTCTCTGCCATGCGCGCACCCGAGAAAGTGGTCAGGGAAGACTCGGGCAGCCGTGTGATCGAACATCGCACGCCTCTGGGCGTAGTCGCGTCGATCACGCCGTGGAATTTTCCGCTTATCCTGCTCGCGAACAAGCTCGGGCCCTGCCTTGTGTCGGGGAACTGCATGGTGGCCAAGCCGGCGCCGACAACCCCGCTGACCACGCTGCTGTTCGCCGAACTCACGAGAGAAATCCTGCCGGCTGGCGTGTTCAACGTCGTATGCGATGAGAACGAGCTTGGTCCTCTTCTCTCGTCTCACCCCGACGTTGCAAAGGTTGCCTTCACCGGTTCGACCGCGACCGGCAAGAAGGTCATGGCTTCCGCGGCTAAGGGTGTGAAGCGGGTCACCCTTGAACTCGGCGGAAACGACGCCGCGATCGTTCTCGACGACATGGCACCGGCAGTAGCGGCCCGAAAGGTCTTTCAGGGGGCGATGGCGAATGCCGGACAGATATGCGTGGCCATCAAGCGCGCCTATGTCCACGAATCGATCTACGACGAGTTCTGCGAGGAAATCGCTCGACTTGCAGAGACTGCGATCGTCGACGACGGTACGAAGCAGGGAACGACGATCGGTCCTGTCCAGAACCGCATGCAATACGACAAGGTCAAGTCCCTGATCGAATCGGCGAGGGACGGGGGCACGTTCCTTGCAGGCGGTGACCTGCCGGATGGGCCAGGCTTCTTCATTCCGCCGACAATCGTTGCCGGTCTGGATGATGATGCTCCGCTGGTACGGGAGGAGCAATTCGGGCCCGTTCTGCCGATCCTCAAGTTCAGCGAAGTCGACGACGTCGTGCGCAGGGCGAATGACTCGGAATATGGGCTGGCCGGTACGGTTTGGGGGCGAAACCTTGAGCGGGCCATGGAAGTTGCCCGTCGGATCGACTCTGGCACGGTCTGGGTCAACCAGCACCTCGCGATCGATCCCACGCTCCCGTTCAGAGGGGCAAAGCAGTCTGGCCTTGGTGCGGAACTGGGGCAAGCGGGCCTCCATGAATACACGCAGGCCCACGTCATCAACGCCGTCGAGCTGGAAGAGCTCTGATCGCTGACGATTGCAAGGCGGGACGCGTCGAACATCCTCATCGGGGCGGTTCCGGCATGTCGCCAAAACTATTCTGGGAGAGCGGAAGATGAGTGAGATTGATCTGGTCACGTACAAGGTCGAGGACGGCATCGCGTGGGTCTATTTCTCGCGGCCCGAGAAGCGCAATGCGATGAGTCCAGGCCTCAACCGGCGCATGATGGAGGTGCTCGACGAGCTTGAGTATCGCGACGACGTGAGCGTGCTCGTCCTGGGGGGGCAGGGGTCGGCGTGGTCTGCCGGTATGGACCTCAAGGAATACTTCCGCGAAACCGAAGCGCAGGGCCTGCGGGGCGTGCGCAAGTCGCAGCGAGAGAGCTATGGCTGGTTCCGCCGGCTGCGCTGGTTCCAGAAGCCGACAATCGCGATGGTCAATGGCTGGTGTTTCGGTGGTGGTTTCGGCCCCCTCTTTGCATGTGATCTCGCGATTTGTGCGGACGAAGCCCAGTTCGGGCTGTCCGAAATCAACTGGGGCATTCTCCCCGGCGGCGGCGTGACCAAGGTCGTCGTCGATCTGTTGCCGATGCGGGACGCAATGTGGCTGACGCTGACCGGCGAGCTCTTTGACGGCGTTCAGGCTGCTGACATGCGGCTTGTCAACGAAAGTGTGCCGGCTGCGCAACTCGAAGAGCGTACCCGGGCGGTTGCCCGGCTGCTCCTCAAGAAGAACCCCGTGGCATTGAAATTCGCAAAGGATGCCGTGCGCCGTGTGTCGACAATGACATACGACGAGGCGGAAGATTACCTGGTGCGGATGCAGGAAGCGGCGAACTTCCACGACAAGACCGAAGGCCGAAAAGAGGGAATCCGCCAGTTTATCGATGAGAAGAGCTACAAGCCGGGGCTGGGTTCCTATGACCTTGGCAAGGTGAAGGCCGATTGAGCACAAGCGCGTGAGGGGAGGTCTGGCCTGCCCTCACGCGCGACTTTGCGATGGACACCTCGGACAGAGCGCGATGCCGCAGCATCGACCGGCCAAGGCGACGGCCTCTGTGGAACCGATGCGCTAACGGGATCCGTCAATAGACGAGAGAGGAGGGGGCAATGACCATTATCGGCGATTCCACATCCGGCGATAAGACTGTCATCATCCTTCAGACGCTGATCTGCTATTTGCGTGAGAAGAACGTGCTGACGCGTGCGGACCTCGAAAATCTCTGTCGATTGATCGATGCGCGAGCCGCGTCGGTCGATGGCCATATGAACTGCGCCGCGGCGGCGGCAGAAGAAGCATCGAGAGATCTGCGCGCGCTCAAGGAATTCTGTGGGCATCGGTACGGCGGAAAGCGGGGCAGGCAGAGCTGAAGCGAAGGGCCGCCTGCGAGCCGTATCGCATGGCGCCTTGTTGCTACGCGCCGGGCCGCATTCGCCGATCGGCCCGTAGAGAGTGCCGCTAACGTTTGTCGCGGCACTCTCTACGGCGAATTCGGATCAGGCTGCGATCATGCCGTGAGGGTCGAGCACGAACTTCTCAGCAGCACCGGCATCGAAGGTTTGATAGCCGCTGGCCGCGTCCTCCAGTGAAATGACCGTTGCATTGACGATATCGGCAATCGGCAGCCGGTCATACAGGATGGCTTGCATCAGTTGCCGATTGTAACGGAGCACCGGCGTTTGGCCGGTGTGGAATGACTGCGCTTTAGCCCAGCCCAGGCCGAAACGAAGAGACAGGCTTCCTTCCTTGGCGGCGTTGTCGACGGCGCCTGGGTCTTCGGTAACGTAAAGGCCGGGGATGCCGATGTTTCCGGCCGCGCGGGTGATTTCCATCATCTGGTTGAGGACGACTGCTGGTTGCTCGCCGCCGCTGTGACCCCTCGCTTCGAAGCCGACGGCATCGATGGCTGCATCGACCTCGTTGGTGCCCACGATTTCCGCAATCAAGTCGCCAAGCCTGTCGCTCTGGGTAAGGTCGACGGGTTCAAAGCCGACGCGCTTCGCATGAGCGAGACGATGCGGGTTGAAATCCCCGACCATGACGACGGCAGCTCCAAGAATGCGGGCCGAAGCTGCAGCGGCAAGCCCGACCGGTCCGGCGCCGGCGATGTAGACTACGGAGCCGACGCCGACGCCGGCTTTCACCGCGCCGTGAAATCCTGTCGGCAGAATGTCCGATAGCATGGTGATGTCACGGATCTTGGCCATTGCACGGTCGCGATCCGGCAGTTTCAACAGATTGAAATCGGCATAGGGAACCATCACGTAGCGGGCCTGGCCGCCGATCCACCCACCCATGTCGACATATCCGTAAGCGCCACCCGCGCGGCTGGGATTGACGGTCAGGCAAACACCGGTGTCCTGGGATTTGCAGGTGCGGCAACGGCCGCAAGCCACGTTGAAGGGAACCGATACGATGTCGCCGATGTCGAGCATTTCGACGTCGGCACCTTTCTCGATGACTTCACCGGTGATTTCATGGCCGAGGACAAGGCCGGCAGGCGCTGTCGTGCGGCCTCTCACCATGTGCTGGTCGGAACCGCAGATATTGGTCGAGATGACTTTCAGGATTACCGCGTGTTCGATCTTACGCCCGTCCGGAGCCGAAAAGGTCGGATCGGCGATATTTTGAACCTCGACTTTGCCGGGTTCGATGTAGACGACGCCTCGATTGGTGCTCATGGCTCTCTCCTGCAACGGCGTCGGCCTGGTGAGCAGGCAAACGCCTTGACGACCACTTGACAGTCACGAGGCAGGTCACGGAATCCCATGATCCGCTTCGAGACCTGTCCCGGCAGGAGGTCGCCTTTCCTACCGGGTTGGTTGGTGCCCGACGCATCTCTCGCTACGTCGAGATCAATGCGTCCAATGCGATGGCACCCTGACCTTCAGGGTAGACCAGTACGGGATTGAGATCGACTTCGCGGATTTCATCGGATCCGCGAAGGATTTGACCCAGCGTCCGGACGATGCGCACAAGCGCGTCGATATCGCAGGGCGGTGCTCCTCGAAATCCGGTCAATTGCGCGCCCATCCGCAACCGGAGGATACGGTGTCGTATCTCCGCCTCGGGAAGGTCGGCTGGCAAAAGCACGACGTCGTGCAGAAGCTCGGCGGCGACACCGCCAAATCCGACCATCACGACAGGCCCCCAGTGGTCATCGATGCGTGCACCGACGATCATTTCCACGCCCCGTTCGGCCATTTTCTCGACCAGAACGCCGTCGAGCACGAGATCCGGACGGTGACCTGCGACATTCGCAATCAGCCGCTCCCAAGCCGTCGCAAGCTCAGCGCCATCTCGAATATTGAGAATGACGCCGCCCGCTTCGGTCTTGTGCGCAAGGTCGGCGGATTGCGCCTTTATCACAACCGGATAGCCGAGCGCTTCTGCGACCGCAGTTGCTCCGGCCAGATCCGATGCCATTGCACGAGGAGAGAACGGTATGCCGAAGGAGCCGAGCGTGTCTTTCGAGCGATACTCGGGAATAACGGCTCCGATAGGGAGGTCCGCGATCGTGAGGGGCTCAAGAGCGTCATCAAATTGGAGGCAGGCCCTTCGCCGACCGAGCCGACCCAACGCCCGAATGACGCGTTCAGGCGTGGGGAAATAGGATACGCCCAATTCGCGAAGCACGTCGACATCGCGCGCATGGACACGCCCGCCTTCGTCAACGCCTGCAATCACGATCGGCTTGTGCGTGCCGAGCGCGCGCAGGGCCTGCCCAATGGCATCGAACTTGATGCTCGCGGTGTGACGATCCGTCTGGATGACGGCAACTACGATGACATCGATCCGCTCATCGAGCGCCAGCGCAGATATTGTCCTTCCGTAGATACCGGGATCGACAAGCCCTTGCGCCGTGATGTCCATCGGGTTCGACACGGGCACGAACGGGGGAAGCGCGGCGCGAAGGGCAGGACTGTCGTCGTCGCCCATCTTCGGCAAATTGACTTCAAGCGCTTCGGCAAGGTCAAGGGTGAGTGCCTTCAGTGCCCCCGACTCGGTGACCACGGCAATCCGGGCACCGGGCGCGACGGAACAACGAACGGAAATCTCGGTGACATCGGTCAATTCTTCGAGGCCATCGACAAGCACCACACCCGCTTGCTCGACCAGCACGCGCATCGTGTCGTAGTCGCCGACCATTGCACCAGTGTGCGTTGCGGCACTTTCACGGCCGGCTTCGCTCTTGCCGGGGTGCAGAAGTATTATGGGCTTTCCGGCATCCTGAGCTTTCCGGGCGGCTTGGAGAAACGCTCCGGGATTGCGAAAGTGCTCGACCATCATTGCAATAACCCGCGTCTCGGGATCATCGACCAGATAATCGACAAAATCCTCGACGCCGCACTCTGCCTCGTTGCCGGTCGAGATGTAACAGGAGAGGGGCACGCTTCGGGCGATCAGGTTTGTTGCGACCACTGCCGCCATCGCCCCTGACTGCGAGACAATGCCGACGCGCTCCTCACCCGTCGCTGTCGCGGGTGGGAGTTCGATGAAAGTAAGCGGAATGCCGTCGCAGAAATTGACCAAGCCGAGGCAATTCGGGCCTTCGATCACCATTCCCGTTTTCCGGGCGATGCAAGCGATCTCCGATTGCTGGCGCAAGCCTTCTTCGCCGCCCTCGGCGAATCCGGCAGCATAGATCACCGCGCTCGCGACGCCTCTTTCGCCCAACTGGGCGATCGCATCGAGAACGGCTGGCTGGGGAATGGCGAGGATCGCCACATCGATGTCTCTGGGCAGCGATGCAATGTCCGGCACGCACAGCCGTTGCCCGATACGCTCTCGTTTGGGATTGACGAGGAATAGTTCGCCGGCAAATCCTTCACGATCGAGGTTGGCGATCACCGAATTGCCGAGCGAGCCGGGTTTGTCCGACGCGCCTATCAGCGCGATCGAGCGGGGCTTCAGCAGTCGGGCGATGCGACGGCGCCGCGTATCGGTAGTTACGTCGAGCATGATCCATCCAGGCAATGGCGGTGCGGACTGCGCGTGGCGGCCCGCAACCGGGCGTTTACGATGCGAGCGTGCAGCCGACCGAGGTGATCTTGCCGGCTTCATTCAGGTGATAATGAATGTATTGCGGCATCTCGAGCACCTGGCCGGCTTCGATGGCAAAAGTCGTCGGCAGGCCGGCTTCCTCAAGCGTACTGGCGGGAAGAGTTCTGGTCGCCTCGACGCGGATTGTTCCCTCGAGCGCGACGAGTTCCGGGCTGCTGGCAAACTTGCTGATCGTGAGTGTCTCGACGATATGGGCGTGAAGCAGATTGTAGAAACGCTTGAATTCCTCGCGGCTGCACAGATTGACGCCAAAGAACGCGATCTCCACGTCCTCCGCATAGAAATCGTAAACCGCGTCGTAGTTGCGCGAATTGAAGGCGTCCGCGTACTTTTGATATTCTGTGCGATCCATCTCGGTTCTCCCTTTCGATGCAGGAAATTGAGTGGTTTGTTGAAAGGCCTATCAGTTCAAATCGAGCGCGCCGCCGTCCACGCAGACATCCGCCGATGTCACGAAACTGGCGTCATCGGATGCGAGGAAAAGGACGGTCCGCGCCACTTCGCGAGGGTCGCCCATTCGTCCCATAGGCACTGCCGCGATCATGGCCTGGCGCAGCGCCGCGACTTCTGCTTCTCCCATACCGATGTTGCGGTTGATCAGAGGCGTCTCGATAGGGCCTGGGCTGACGACGTTGACGCGGATGCCTTCAGCCACGAGTTCCTTGGCAAGAATTCGCGCAAACGCACGTAATCCGGCCTTTGAGGCGGCATATACGGCGTTGCCCGGCACGGGAGCGGTCGATCCCACGGAGCCTGTAAGGACGATCGAGGAGCCTCGGCCCATCAGCGGCAGGCATGCCTGCACCGCAAAGAAGCAACCTCGCAGATTGATGTTGTGAATTTCGTCCCAAAGCTCCGGTGTGATCTCTCTTACAGGCGCAAAAGCTCCCACTCCGGCATTGACGAACAAGACGTCAATCCGCCCATGAGCGGCTGCAATGGCCTCGACGATCGGAGACATTGCCGTAACGTCTGCAATATCTCCCTGGTACCCGACAGCGCCGGGAATCGAGGCGACGGCCTCATCGATCGTTTGCTGCGACCGCCCGGTTATGACAACTTTGGCGCCCTCCTGCGCAAACTCCCGCGCAGAGGACAGACCGATGCCGCTGTTGCCGCCAATGATGAGGACGACCTTGTCCTTGAAGCGCATTTTGCCAACCCTACTCTAAAATGGGGAATTGGGATTGGGACCACCGGGCTCGATGTTCTGAAGAACATCCCAATGTTCGACGATAAGCCCATCGGCGACCCGGAAGATGTCGCAAACCGCCCACCCGCTGTCGCCCTCCCACCTGCGCACATGATAATGTACGACAACATGGTCGCCATCGACGAACGCCCGCTTGATATCGTGCGTGGCGTGGGGGGTTTCGCCTCGTGCCCAGTCGAGAAACTCTTTCAGCGCCTCGCGGCCTGGCTTCACCGACTGATTATGCTGAATATAGTCTGGTGAAACAAAGCGGTCGGCCGCCGAGGAATCGAGCGGTTCAAGCACATTTGCAAACATGTCGAGGACCAGTTGCAGATTTTGTTCTTCAGCAGGCGTCCGGGACATCGAGCTTTCCTTGATGGAGGCTTTGGCCTTGATGTAGACTTGGGCCTTGATGGGAACTTGCGGCATGGCGCTCGCGCGCCATCAAAGAAGCGCGTAGTATCTGATCGTATTGCCATGGCGTTGGCGCTGACCGATTCCGACGAAGATGTGGCGCATCATCCATTCATGCGGCCCCTTCGGTGTTTCGAACATCGGCGAGCAGCGCAGATAGAAGTCCTCGAACGGCACTTCCGGGCCGTCGCGGAACATCCAGTCCTGCATGCGCTTCAGCGTATCGGCCTCGCGCCCCCACAGATAACCTCTATTGTGGAGCAGTATCTTTGTGCCATCCTCTGCTTCGAGCATGTAGCGAGCGTCGGTCGCCAGCACGTCATCGGGCCGGAAAGAGGCCCAATCTCCGCCGCTTCCCGGTATCACCCGCCCATTAAGCCGGGGGCCGGTGATCGTGCCGCCATCCAGATAGACAAACCCGCGGCCGAAGCCGCTCGGCATATCCGGGATGTTTTCGAACTTTGCGAAATCGAGATGAATTTCGAATGCGAACTCGAACCGCGGATTGTCGCGTTCGGAAGTGCCTTCAAAGGGGCTAAACGGCGATGGCATAGATGTGTGCTCCAGCTGGGGAGAGGTTCCCGGCGACGGTTGCCGTGACCCGTTCTTGCGCAGGCGGGTCAGAAACTGTGCTTTACGCTGACGAACCATTCCTGCGGGCGCCCGATGATTTCCTGGGCATTGCCGAAGTTCGCGATATTTTCCTGGCGGGCCACGGTGTAATACTTGTCGAACAAGTTGCTCACACTGAGGCTGATTTCCCAGTTTCTGTCAGGCGTCTTGTAGGAAAGGCGCGCATTCGCGAGAGCGCGGGCCGGAACAAGATTGTAAGCCCGGTTATTGACGGCCTGATAATAGAATTCGGATTGATAGGCGACATCGAGGCGCGGGGTGAGTGTGCCGACCGATCCGAGGTCCGCCTCGTACTGAACACCAAGGGACGCCTGGGTTTTGTTGACGAACGGCGCCTCCATCTCAAGGGTAATGCCGGTCAGCGGATTGATCGTATCGTACTTGAAATTCATCAGGCTGAGTGCGCCGTTGATCTGCCAGCCATCTGCCGGTCGGACGAATATTTCGAGTTCGCCGCCGTAGCTGTGACCGCTGCCGGCGTTCACCGGCATTCCGCAAGTGGTGCTTGCGCTATCGGGGCAGACAAACACCGTGCGCTGGATCTTCTTGTAATCGTTGTAGAATACGGATCCGTTGAAAACGACGCTGTTGTGGAGGAACGCCGCCTTGACGCCGCCTTCGTAAGTCGTGAGCGTTTCCGGATCGAAAGACGTCAGCTGGTCGGCCACGAACGGACGCGGGTTGACGCCGCCGCCCTTGTAGCCGGTAGCAACCTGCACGTAGGTCATGATCCGGTCATTCCACGCGTAATTGAGGCCGAGGCGGTAATCCCAGCGGTGCCCCTTGAAGTTGCCGACAAGGCCATCGAGCGAGGCCACCGTGAAGTTGGGGGTGAGCGGAATGCCCGAGATTGTCGACCCATCTGCGTTTAGACGCGCAAATTGATAAGTCTTCTCGTCCTTGGTGTAACGCAGGCCGCCGATGATGTTGAGCTTGTCGGTGGCATGGACTTCGACATGGGCAAAGCCGGCATAACTCTTGTTGCTGACGTGATCGTCCGTCTGAAAGTCGAAGAGGAAGATCGGGATATTGATGTAATAGTCCATCAAATCATCGGCTTTGTAGTAAAATCCTCCGATCGTATAGTCGATGAGGTTGTCGACTTTGCCAGACAGGCGCAGTTCCTGGGTAAACTGCTCGTGCCGGTTGTGCAGTCGCTGTTTGAGGATCGTCAACGGTGAGCCATCTACATCGATGACGCTGGTTCCGTCGGCGTGGCGATAGGCCGTGATCGACTTGAACGCGAGACTGTCGGTCACCTCGTAGTCGATGGTGCCGGAAACCCCCCAGCCATCGACCGAATTCTGCCGCTTGTCCGGGAAGTAACCGGGGGCCTGTTGATATGGTGTCCCGAATACCGTGGTGAAATTGCCTGATGCACCGTAATCCGCATAGCTGGAATAGTTGTCAGAAGGCGTGATGAAGCGCGAGTCAAAGGGAATGCCGCCCAGCGGATTACTCGCATCGTAGCTGCGAATACCGGGATTGTTGGCATAGCTGATCTTCGTCGCGACGGGCTGCGACCTGTCGCGTGTGTAGTCGCCGACGAGGTTGATTTCTAGGCGTGAGCCGGTCGGCGCGTAGCGCAGAGCACCCCTGACAGTCAGGATATCTGCGCCGCCCGCGCGGCCAAGCACGCAGCTTTTCTTGGCTCGCCCGCTTGGGGCGATGCCTTGGCCTGGATTCATGCAGCCGTAATCCAGTTCCTTGAAGTAACCGTCGTCCTTGCGGTAAGCGGCTGAAATGCGCGTTGACAGGCCCTCGGCAAGAGGCACATTCACGCTGCCACGCAGTTCATACTTGTTGAAACGACCGTATCCGCCCTGAACAAAGCCGCCGAAGACGTCATCAGGCTTGCGCGAGTAGAGTTTGATTGCGCCGCCGAGTGAATTCTTGCCTGCAAGCGTGCCTTGCGGACCGCGCAGTACTTCGACGCGGTCCAGATCGACCAGGTCGAGGGAGGCGCCGAAAGTGGTGCCGTAGTACACGTCGTCGATATAGATACCGACACCCGGTTCGAGCGCGAAATTTGCGTCGTCCTGGCCGATGCCGCGAATGAACGCCGTGACCGAGTTCGCCTGGATCGCGGTGGCCGACGACAGGTTGACGCTGGGAGTGGTCGACCCGATATCGATGATATTGCTCTGACCGCGCGCCTCAAGCTGAGCGCCCGAGGCAGCGGTGATGGCGAGCGGCGTGTCCTGCAGCGACTGTGCGCGGAACTGAGCCGTGACGATGATTTCGTTTACGGTCGTCGCATCGTCGCCGGATGATGAATTTGCTGGCGTTGTCGTTTGCGGCGCACCGGCGTTTTGCGCGAATGCCGAACTGGCGGAAACCGTGGCAACCGCCAGCACCGAAGCAGTTACGACAAAACGCGTCTGGAACCGTTCCATCCAGGTCTCTCCCTCTTCATGTTTTCGTCCGTTTGCCGAACGTTGTTAGAGGGCATCATAACATCATTGTATCCTTGGTCAACAATAATGCGATTGTCTCTCTTTGTCGTAGAAATCCTGGAGTTTTGGCGATGGTTGATGAACTGTCTTCGACGCTGGAGTCCATCTACCACCAGCTCGAATCTCTATCTAGCCATGTTAGAGGCTTGGCTGTCGCAGTACACGCGGTGCTGGTCCAAGGGGAGAGAAGCATTGTGCTTCAAAGGCAAAACAGCGTTGGTGATCGGCGGCGCCAGCGGATTTGGGCTGGCAACCGCTCTCGACTTTGCTGAATCCGCGCCAATGCAGTGGTGCCGGGGATTATCGATACGCCAATGACGCGCGAGACTCTGTGGTATCCTCAGATTGCGGCTGGATGTCTTGCGATGACCCCGCAAACCGGCGGGGACGCTGACGAAGTTGCGCGAATCATATTGTTTCTCGCGTCTGACGAAGCGGCTTTTACTCACGCTTCGCTGAGGCGCTCGCCCGTTCGACCGGCGGTCATGACCTCCGGACAGAAGCGTTGTGTCGGCAATCTAACGGTGTTAGATGAGGGCAATTGACTTCGCTGAGACGTGGCAATGGGAGTGTAAGGATGTACATCAGAAACGCCTGGTACGCGGCTGGTTGGTGCAGGGATTTCGGTATCGAACTTGAGCCACGGATGCTGCTCAACGAGCGGATCGTTTTCTACCGCACGACTGCAGGGCAACTTATCGCGCAAGAAGATCGCTGCCCCCACAGGTTGGCGCCGCTTTCAAGCGGTCGCATCGAGGGCGATAATCTGCGGTGCATGTATCACGGGCTGCTCTTTGCGCCTGATGGTCAGTGCATAAAGATACCAGGGCAGGCCAGCATTCCGGCAGCGGTTTGCGTGCGCGCCTATCCGGTCATCGAACGACATGGCGTGGCCTGGATCTGGATGGGCGAGGCGAAGGAAGCCAACGATTCGCTGATTCCCGATTTTCAGGGGCCAGATCATCCGGATTGGTCGATGATCCCTGGGCGGATGGATTATCGAGCGAACTATGAGCTGATCAACGATAACCTGCTCGATCTCTCGCACATAGCTTGGGTGCATGCGGCCTCGTTTGGCGGCGGCGACGCGACCGTTAGCGAAAGTTGGGCTGACATGCCTGTGACGATCACGACGATCGATCGCGGCGTGCGCGTGCAGCGGTGGGGCATCGATGTTCCGATGCCTCCATATATGGCAGCCTCGGCGGGGTTGCGCGGAGACATGTTCAATAGTTACGACTTTTTCATACCGGGCATCTTCTTGTTGAAGACAATGATCTTTCCTGCTGGCACCGCCAAGGAATTGAAGGACGGCGAAGAGCCGGGCATCAAACCCATATTCCAGAGTTTTACATGTCAGGCAGTCACCCCTCTCACAGATCGTACGTCGTGTTACTTCTTCGGGTTTGGACCGGAGGGCGACAATCCCGAACTTGCTAAGGTCTATTACGATCTAGCGATCGCGGCGTTCACCGAGGATCGGCTGATGATTGAGGCACAGCAGGAAGTGATAGACAGCGATCCTTCACGCTGCATGCTGCCGCTTGCCATGGATGGCGCCCCGCGGCGTTATGCCGGAGTTCTCGCCAAGATGCAGAAGGCGGAAGCTGTCCATGCGTGAGTTCACGTGCGAGCGTGATGGAGTCCGGCTTGCGTATAGGCGCTTCGGCGAGCCGTCGAAGCCTGCGGTTGTTCTGGTCCATAGCATCGGTCTTGATGGTTCCATGTGGCAGGAGCAGGCAGAAGCACTTGCCAACGACTATCAAGTCGTCGTTCCCGATCTTCGGGGGCATGGTCAATCGCCCGTTTCCTCAGAGCAGTTCTCGGTTGAGGATTTGGGGCAGGACGTACTTGCCATCATGCGACATGAGCAAATCCCATGTGCCTGCTACGTGGGCTGCTCCTTGGGTGCAAACATCGGAATGTATCTGGGAGCCTTCGCCGCTGAGCGGTTGACCAGTCTGGTGCTCGCCAACGGTCCGCCGACGTTGGCTATTCCCGAGGGGATCGTCGAACTGCTCTGCGCCGGGGCCGTCAATGGGCGAATGGCGGAAATCGCGTTTGATATGTTGTCCCGTTGGATAGCTCCTCCGTTTCGCCAAACCGCTGAGTTTCAACACCTGGTTTCGAAAATGGCGGGGTGCCCGGGCGAAGGGTTTGCGATGGCCTTGAGGGCGCTTGCAAAGGCTGACCGTACCGGAGATCTGGCCGGGATCGGGGTTCCCACTCTGGTCGTTGCAGGAAGTGAAGACGGTACCTTTGATGCCCATGCTGCGGCGGATCTTGCCTGCCAAATTCCGGGCGCGCGGGCAGTTGCCATATTGGGCGCTGGGCACCTGCCAAACCTGGAGAAGCCTGCCGAATTCGCGCAGATGGTGTTCAAGTTCTTGAACAACCATCAATCGGCGTGGCCGAATTCAATGCAGGCACGAACAACGCAGTCCTGATTGGCGGCGGTAGTCGGGATCGGCATCAATCGCGCGTTGGCGAGCTTCGAGAATGTCCTTGTCTTCAGCGAATATACCGGTTTGCTGCTTCTTGATGCGCGCAGGGAGGCTGGCACCGGTTCATTCACTCGCCCATGATCGTGGGTAAACCCGAGAACCGGGATAGGGCAGCAGTCCTGGCAGTGATGCAGGCCATTATCGGTTCTCCTTGATCGATCGGAGGCCGACAGGAGAACGTCCTCCCGCGAGCATCATCGCCTGATATTCCTCGAGAGTCATGTCGGTCATGGTGCTGACGCCTTCGACGAAGCTCAACCCATCGACGGCAATGAGCTTGGCGAGGAAGTAAATATTTCCTCCCAGGTCGATCAGCCGATTGTAGTCGCGTGCAAGGATGCTTTCCTTTTGGGCTTCGCTCAGCGGCCATTTATCGAGGTAGGCATGGGGATCAGCCGCGAATTGCGCCCGGTTTTCCGCGTTCATCAAACTCATTGCGCACTGGTTGAGATGGTAGCCCCGACGTGCTCTTGCTGTCGTGAAAATTCGGGTGCCGGGAATGTCTTCCAGATCGTCAAGATAGGCAGCCATCGTAGGACTTTCGATCATCGTTTCAGAGCCTTGACAAGACATTGAAAGGGTTGATTTCGTCAGAACGAAAAACGGTGACCTCGCCGTAAATGGTGGGTCGACGACAACACCGCCTTCGTTCACGAGCGGTCAATCCATGCGCCGGTGCCGCAGCGCTGTGTAAACGTCTCGATCAGCGGGGCAGGGAGAGGTGGCTAGCGCGTCTGCTGCTCCAGCGATCGAGCGAGGATTACTTTCCGGACGGAACGATCACGACCGCGTATGCTGGTGACCATCTGCAATTCCATCACCGTTTTCCTCTTCCCGTCTTTTTGTATCGATTCCCTCTAGCGCTGTTAGATAAATTCTCATAGATGAAAATTCATGGATATGAATTTACATGGCAACAACGACGTGCTCTTGGTAATCCTGCCGGGACTGCTTTGCGATGGTCGCATGTTCGATCAGCAGCTTGCCGCCTTTCCGGGGGGCATGGTGGTCGACGGGTATTACGGCGGCACGGATTCCATCGACGCGATGGCGGAATATGCCCTTGAGCGAATGCCGCCGCGGTGCGCGCTGCTCGGCCATTCGATGGGTGCGCGCGTTGCGCTGGAGGTTTATCGCAAAGAGCCGGACCGCGTGACGCGGCTAGCCCTGGCGGACACCGGTATCCATCCGGTTCGAGCGGGGGAGCGCGAAAAACGCTATGCCTTGCGCGATCTTGGACGAACTCAAGGGTTTGGCGCCTTGGTGGATGCTTGGTTGCCGGGCATGATCGGTCATGACTGCCGGGCCGATGCACGGCTCTACGGCGTCCTTCGCGCGATGTGCATGGCGGCAGGCCAATCGATATATGAGGCGCAGATCGAAGCGCTCCTCGGGCGGCCGGAGGTTGGCACGCTCCTGCCTAAAATTCATTGCCCGGTTTCCGTTATCGTCGGCGAGCTGGATGAATGGTCGCCGGTCGAACAGCACCGGGAGATCGCCGGCCTGATACAGCACGCAACCTTGCAGGTTGTCGCCGGTGCCGGTCACATGGCACCCGCTGAAATGCCCGATGATTTCAACAATGCGCTGCGCGCGTGGTGCGCTTTGGATTCAGTCCCGGTTAGCTGAAAAAGGAGATCCGATCGGCTCGGGGCACGCATACTCCGGCTTTGCGCATCTACGCGGTGGATGAGGCAGGGACGGATAATGCGCGGCATGGGGGTGCCGCGCCAGGGGGCGTCGGGTTTCCGGCGCCCCCGTCTCGGCGCTTGTCGATCATGGCTAAAAATCCGCGACGAGCGATCGCCGCGACGGCCCGGCTGTTTACGGCACGATCATACGGGCAGCGTTGCCATTTCCAGGAGGGCGCGAGCACTCGCTTCGGCCTTTGCGTCGCAGCGAACCGTTGGAATTGCGACGGCCAGTGATCCGATCACTTCGCCGTCCAGCAGCAACACTTTGCCAATCCCCATAATGCCGGGAGTGAATTCCTCGCGTGTGACCGCGATACCCGATTGGCGTGCCGTGTCGAGTTCCGCGCGAAGCCGGGCTTCGTCCACGATCGTGGTCTCCGTAAAGCGGCTGCGAACGGATTCCTCGAAATAGCGATCCAGTGTCGCTGGCCCCATGGCGGCGAGCATCGCTTTGCCCGCCGCAAGGCAATGCATGGGTGTGCGGGTTCCCACCCCGATGGAGTAGCGCAGCGTATGCTCCGCGGTCTCGGTGATCAGCGCTTCGATTTCCCATTCGCGCTGCACGAAATAGGAAGCCGTCTCGTTCGACTGGACGCGAAGTGCCCGCACCAGCGGTCGGATTCGTTCGATAAGGGGAAGTCGCTGTGGCGTGCTGCGAAGGCGCTCCAGTCCTGCTCCTGCCTGATAGTTACGCCCGACGCGCGCCAGATAACCCCGCTCGACCAAAGTGGAAAGTAAATAGGACAGACTGCTCACGGGGATGGCCAGGGCTTGGGCAATATCCTGAGCGATGACACCCGAAGGATGCGCCACGACATACTCGATGATATCGAGCGTGCGCATCGCCGATTTGACCGGCGCCGCGTTGCTGCCACTGGTTCCGGAATGGGGCGTCAGCGTTGCCATATCATTCTCAGAATGTGAGCAATCCACGTCGCTCTGCAAATAGCCAGCCTTCACTCTTGCGCGTGAACCGGTCGAGGAAGGAGCCGACCTTTGGTGGACCTTCCCCGGTGAAGAGCAACATCGCGCTTTCGCCCAGGGCGGTATCCCCGTCAACCACAGTGATCTCGATGTTCGAGCAGACATGCCGCGTGGTCCGTGGCGGCCGGGAACGGAAAGCGGCAAGGATCGCCTCCCGCCCCGTGATCCAGACGTCGGGCGCCGTGGGGCGTGCCATGCGGCCGTCCGCCGCATAGAGCGAAACCACCGCCTCCCAATCGGCTGCGTCGTTTCTGTTGGCGTAACGGGCTATCAGGCGCGCACAATCCTGCTCGATCGCGCGAACCTCCTGGGGCGTGGGTATGTCGTTCACAGCCTGGCGTCCGCGATGTCGGCGCCTTCGCGCAGGGCGGTCAGCTTCTTCCAGGTGACGCCGGGATCGATCTTCCCATAGCCCGCAAACGTGCCGAAGCCGCAGTCGGTGCTGGCGATTACGCGGTCTTTCCCGACAATGCCGGCGAAGCGCGCGATCCTTTGGGCAATCAGCTCGGGGTGCTCGACATAGTTCGAGCAGGTGTCGATGAGGCCGGGCGCGAGGATCTTCGTGTCTGGCAACGCCGCATCGCGCCAAACGGTCCATTCGTGCTCGTGGCGAGGATTGGCCGCTTCGAACAAGATTGTCGAGGGGCGTGCGGAGATCACCGTGTCGATCACCTTGCTGAGGTCGATGTCATGGTCGTGCGGGCCTTCGTAGTTCCCCCAGCAGACGTGCATGCGCATCCGCTCGGGGGGAATATTGGCCGTTGCGGCATTGAGCGCTTCCACGTTGGCCGCAGCGGTTCGCAGGAAGGTTGCCTCGTCCTGATCCTGGTAGCCGGTGTGGCGCGACATTGCGAGGTCGGGGCAATCGAGCTGAAGGTCTAATCCAGCAGCAATGATGGCCTCGTACTCGGGGAGCATCGCGTCGACGAGGTCGGCAAGATAGGTTTCGTGGCTGGGGTAGTGACGATTGACCTGAAACGCCGTGATGAGCCCGGGCGAAGCGGCGTTGAGAAACCCGCGAACGTCGGTGCCATGAAGGTCCATGGCACGGCGAAAACGACGGATATCCTCGTGTAGCGGCGCCAGAGTGCGCAGCCGCACCGGCCCAATGCACGAGGCGCGGGTGAATTCCTGACTGCCCATTATGGCCGAGAGCTTGCGGGCAAGATCGGGATGTTCGGCGAGATCGGCAGCGGGTCTGCGCTCGATATGACCGCCGAACCCTTCAAGGCGCTCTATCATGTATGTCGAATAGCCGACCTTGCCCAGTTCGCCGTCGCTGACAATGGAAACGCCGCTGGCTGCTTGTTGGTGTACCGCCTCGTTCACTGCGGCCTGGACCTTGCGGTCGAACTCGGCGGAATCATAGGGCTCGCCCTTGTCGCGTGCCAAAAGCAGCGGCGTAAGTTCGTCGCCGCGCGGCAGGCTGCCGACGTGGGTTGTCGCGATGGTCATCCGGCACATTCTCCCGTTTGCCCGACCGTCGCATGCTTTCACGGATGTGTACAGGTTCGCATCTATGAAATCGTACGGTTCGATCTGGCGTGGCTGGGAGGGTGATGGACTTCACAGGACGTGCACCAAACACTGCCCGGCATCGATTCCATTGACCGAACATCTATGATAGCCTAACGCTGTTTGATAAGCCGCGTGCGAAACCGGCAAAGATAAGTTTGGAGAGGGTAGGCCGCAGGTTTGGTATCTGCAGGTGTGGCTGTGCGAGGGCACGCTCCCGCTACAATCAGTCATGTCGAACCAGACAATGCTAGCAGACTACCGAAATGAAATTCGGAAGGGCTGATGAGATGAGGTCACTTGGATCGTTCATTTCGATAATGCGATTTGGCGCAGCGGATTGGCGGGGGAAGCTCGGCATGAATGCCCCGACGGTTTTGCCTTATGCCGATACCAACAAGGATATGCTCAGCCGCTGTGGCCTGGAGGGTGTCGGATTTTCTCCGATGCTGTGCTCACATCAACTCGAGTATTCCGCGATCATGTCGGGACCCAGAGTTACGGAAAATTCCGACGTAAATTTGCCGGACATGCCATGATCGCCCCGCCCGCATTTTGGGCGCCAAGCGATGCGAGCTCGTGGCTGCAGGAATGAGCGTGACTGGGCTTGTGGCCAGAAGACCGGCATTCCAACTGGGTCCAGAATGGGAGCGAGTTCAACAGCGCCAAAAATGCGGGAGAGGGCGCGTGAGCGACGAATCTCTGCTCGCCTCGCCTCAAGGCAATACCGGCGCGTTTAAAGCTCTGCGGTGGAAAATGAGCCATCTGAACGACCCGGCGTGTCTGCATGCGGTCGATGTTATCCGCGCTCAGATACGCGACCCAAATTGGACCGGGGGAATTCTAGAGGTAGGGTAAGCCAAGCTAAGCTAAGCGCTTGAAAAGGATGGTGACCCCTACGGGAATCGAACCCGTGTTTCAGCCGTGAGAGGGCCGCGTCCTAACCGCTAGACGAAGGGGCCATTAAGCCATCGCTGGCCACCCGAAGGTGGTGAAAAATGGTGACCCCTACGGGAATCGAACCCGTGTTTCAGCCGTGAAAGGGCCGCGTCCTAACCGCTAGACGAAGGGGCCGTTAAGCCATTTTATCTGCATCCACGCACCATCGGAATGGTGACCCCTACGGGAATCGAACCCGTGTTTCAGCCGTGAAAGGGCCGCGTCCTAACCGCTAGACGAAGGGGCCATTTCCGGGTTGCGCCGGAGGCAGGACCGGCCCTCTAGCGGGGGGCCGGTGGGGGGTCAACCCCCTCATCGATAATAATTTGAACTCTTTGTGACACCGGCTGCGGAGGCCGCGAAAATCCGCCCTTTTCAGTCTGCAAAGGCAGCATCGTCGATGTGAAGTTCGGCTTGCGGGCGGCTGCCCCAGTCGTCGATTTTCGCGCGGCCGGCTAGCCAGAGGCGGCGTCCTTGTGAATTATGGAGCAGGGCCTGCCCCATTTCGCTCTCGGCCGAGCGGAAGGCCATGGCCTTGAAGCGGCCGCCGTCGCGCCCGCCGACGATCAGGCGCACGTGATCGGCGCCAACGGTGTCTGCCTTGATGACGTGCACCGGCCCGACCGCCACGCGCGGCCCCGGCCAGCCCATGCCATAGGGACCCGCGCTTTCTAGCTTCTCCACCAGATCGGGCGTGAGGCCGCCCGGTGCCAAGGCGAGATCGAGCAGCATCGACTGGTTTGCGCTGGCCCGCGAGACATCGGCGGCCAGCAGCGAATCGAGCCATTCGGAGAGCGCTTCCAGCTTGTCCGGAGCGACCGTCAGGCCTGCCGCCATGGCGTGTCCGCCGCCCGCCACCAGCAGCCCTGCCTCGCGCGCGGCGATGATCGCGGCGCCGAGGTCGACGCCGGGGATCGAGCGGCCCGATCCCTTGCCGTTGCCCGCCTCGTCGGCATCCATGGCGATGACGAGGGTCGGCTTGCCGGTCTTTTCCTTGATCCGTCCGGCAACGATGCCGATCACCCCGGGATGCCAGCCCGCGCCGGAGAGCACCATGACCGCGCGGTTGTGCTGGCGCTCGATCTGGGCCTCGGCGGCTTCCTGCACGACCTGCTCGATGCCGCGTCGCTCGTCGTTGAGGCGCGAGAGCTGGGCGGCGATGTCGCGCGCCTCGTCCGGGTCGGTGGTGGTGAGCAGGCGGACGCCGAGCGTCGATTCCCCTACGCGCCCACCCGCGTTTATGCGCGGGCCGAGCGCGAAGCCGAGGTCCGAGCAGGTCGGCGCCCGGTTGAGGCGGCTGGCGTCGATCAGCGCGGCCATGCCGATGTTGTCGCGCTTTGCCATCACCTTGAGCCCTTGCGCCACCAGGGCGCGGTTGAGGCCGTGAAGCGCGGCGACGTCCGCCACGGTGCCGAGCGCGACGAGATCGAGGAGGGCGAAAAGGTCGGGTTCCCGGCGATCCTTGAAGAATCCGCGCTTGCGCAAGGTGCGCAGGGTGGCGACGGCCAGCAGGAAGGCGACGCCGACGGCGGCAAGATGGCCATGTCCCGCCGCCACTTCGTTCTCGTCGAGGCGGTTGGGATTGACCAGCGCGGCGGCGCGGGGAAGCACGGCAGCGCACTTGTGGTGATCGACGACGATCACATCCACGCCCGCGCCGTGGGCCATTTCCAGCGCCTCGTAGGCCATGGCGCCGCAATCGACGGTGACGATCAGGCGGGAGCCTTCCCCGGCGATGCGGACGAGCGCTTCGCCGCTCGGGCCGTAGCCTTCGAGCAGCCGGTCGGGAATGTAGTAGTTCGCCTCGTGGCCGAGCTGGCGCAGCAGGAGGATCAGCAGCGCTGCGCTGGTCGCGCCGTCGACGTCGTAGTCGCCATAGACGGTCATCGGTTCGCCCGTCATGACGGCCTGCGCCAGTCGCTCGGCGGCGACATCCATGTCGCGGAATTCGGAAGGATCGGGCAGGAACGCGCGCAGAGACGGGCTGCGGTGACGCTCCAAGTCCTCGCGCGGCACGCCGCGGGAGAGCAGGATCTGGGTGACGATGTCGTCCTCCAGCCCGCCGGGGAAGCCTGAGGAACTGTCGGAGAGGTCCATGTTGCCACCCCGCCAGCGCCAGGCCTTGCCGGTGAGGGAACGTTCGATGCCGAATACGGAAGTTACAGGTCGCGAAGCCATGGCGATGCGATTAGACTAACTGGCACTGCGCGGAAAGGGCGGCTCCGGGCGAAAGGAGAGAGCGATGCTCGCGATAGTCTGGCACAGTCGCACCGGCGCCGCGCGCGCGATGGCGGCGGCGATCGCGCAAGGCGCGGGAGAACACGGGGTGCTGCTGGGCGCGGCGGAGGCGATGCCGGCTCTCCTGCTGGGAGCGAAGAGCTATGTCTTCGTCTGTCCCGAGAACCTCGGCAGCATGTCCGGGCTGATGAAGGAGATGTTCGACCGCTGCTATTATCCCATGCTCGGGCGCGTGGAGGGACGCCCCTACGCCACGGCCATCGCTGCAGGGTCGGACGGCGCAGGCGCCCAGGCGCAGATCGACCGGATCGTGACGGGATGGCGTCTGAAGCGCGTGGCACCGCCGCTGATCGTCAACCTGGGGGCCCAGACGCCGGAGCAGATTCGCGCAGAAAAGACCGTTTCGGACCATGACCTTGCCGCCTGTCGCGGGCTTGGAGAGGCCTTTGGCGAAGGTCTGGGGCTGGGCATCTTCTGAAAAAGCCGCCGTTTCGGTTTCATTCGTCTGTAAACGGACTCGACGGACAAGCCGAACTGTAGGCTTAATGCTGGCCGTGAACACGACCGGACCCGATATTCTGGAACCTCATGCCTTGCGCCAGGAGGGGCGCTTGGGAAGTGCGCCGCGCAACGGCGTTTCGCTGTTCTTTCCGGCGGGGCAGCGTCCTTCCGCACAAGCGATTGCCGCTCTTCTCGCTGCCGAGCCGGGAACAGGCTCGGGCGGGGGCGTCACCGCGCGGATATCGCACCGTCCCCCGGACAGGGACGGATGGGTTGAACTTCTCGCGAACGGCCTGACCTTCGATCTTGTCGGGCTGGCACCTGCACCTCCTGCCCCGCAGACGGAAATCGTGCAGGAGCATGGCTTTGACGGTGCCTGTTCCCTTGAAGGACTGGAAACGGTGGAACTCGTTCCCGGTGGCCACATCGTTGGCGGCGCGCGGCTGCTTCCGGTCATTCGCGTGCTTGCGGGTCTGGCGGCAAGTCTGGCGCTGAAGCTTCCTGTCGCGGCCGTGGGGTGGCAATCGGCGCAGACCGTCATGGAGCCGCGATACTTCGCGCAGGTCGTCGTGAACTGGCTGGCGGGCGGCGCATTTCCCACACTTGGCCTGACGGCGCTGCTGCGCGCGGAGGACGGCAGCATTGCCACGCGAGGCCTTGCCCGCTTTTCCGGGCAGGAAATGCAACTGGAAGCCGCTGCCGGAGAGACTCCGTCAGACAGTCTCAAGCTTGCCATTCGCGTGGTCGATTTTCTTGTGCGTCAGGGCAAGCTGGCAGCGCCTCGGGAAATCGATTCGCCGCGTGGCCGTCTGCTGGTGGAGCCGTCGCAGACGGGACGACAGGTCTGGGTCTGGCGTCAGAACTGAATTCTCCGCACTGATCTTCATTCCATCCGCTGAGACAGCCACTTTCCTTTCGCGCGGTCAATCGCCGAGGTCGGCCGGACTATGACGCAGGCCTGCAGCGACACCACCTGCTTCCCTTGCAGATTGGACGAAAGGAATGCTTTCGCCCGCTTTTCAATGCGATGGGAGGCGTGCGCATTCGTTTCGAGGATTTTCGCCGGAACGGCCTGCTGCTTCCCTGCAACGAGATCGCCAGCATCCGATTGGGACTGCCGCTCCATCGCGGACCGCATCGGCGCTACAGTGAGCTGGTAAGCGAGCGAATCGGGCAGATCGAGGCAGCCTGGGCGCGATGCTGCAGCTGCGATCCGAGCGGTGCGGCCATCGAAGCGAATATGCGCGTGGATCTGTTGCAACACGCCTTGCGCAAATTGCTGCTTGGCGGATCGAGGCGATGGCCGAAGCTCAATTACCAGGATCCCCAACAGGCCGAACCGGACTTTTCGGAATTGGACGCGCTTTCCGAAACGCTGTGGCGGGGAACCGCCTCGCCACAGTCCGAAGGCGTTCAGCCCATGCCGGTGCGGCAAGCCAGTTCGTCACGCGCCGAACGATACTGGGCTTCGAATTCCGCCACCCTTTCCTCGACAGAGGCGATCGAGGAAATGGCGCCGATACCCTGTCCCGATCCCCAGATGTCCTTCCAGGCCTTCGCCGCCGTATTGCCGCCGGAGCCGAAGTCCATCTGGCTCTTGTCGCCCTCGGGGAGATTGTCCGGATCGAGTCCCGCCGCCTTGATCGAGGCGCGCAGATAATTGCCGTGCACGCCTGTGAAGAGGCTGGAGTAGACGATATCGCCTGCATTGCCGTCGACGATGGCCTGCTTGTAGGCTTCGGCGGCATGGGCTTCGCGCGTAGCGATGAACGGGGTCCCGACATAGGCGAAGTCGGAACCCATGGCCTGAGCGGCCAGGATCGAGCGGCCGCAGGCAATGGCGCCGGATAGTGCAAGCGGGCCGTCGAACCAGCTGCGAATCTCCTGCATCAGCGCGAAGGGCGATTGCGGACCGGCATGTCCCCCCGCACCCGCAGCCACGGCGATCAGGCCGTCTGCCCCTTTTTCGACCGCCTTTCGGGCAAACCGGTCGTTGATCACGTCATGAAAGACCATGCCGCCCCATCCGTGGACGGCGGCATTGACCTCGGGAATCGCACCGAGCGAGGTGATCACGAGCGGAACCTTGTGTCGTTCCAGAACCTTGAGGTCTTCCTCCAGCCGGTTGTTGCTCTTGTGAACGATGAGATTGACTGCAAAAATCGATCCACAACCATCTGTTTGTTCGGAAATTTGCGAGAGCCATTCATCCAGCTGACTGGAAGGCCGGGCATTCAGCGCCGGAAAGCTACCCACCACGCCCGAACGGACCTGGGCCACGACCAGTTCGGGGGTCGAGACGATGAACATCGGAGCCGCAATCACGGGAAGACGCAGATTCTCGAAAGGTGCGGGAAGGGTCATTTTCGGTCCGTTTAAGTGATCGATTAAATGGACATAGAATGCCTGCAATCACCTGTCGAGAGGCGCGGCGTACCGCCCCGGCGTTGCCTGGCCTTCACCGGTTCGAAAGCACGTGACCGGGGCGGTGTCTCATCATAAACAACGGTGTCGATTATAAGAGGGCTGCGCAAGTTGGCCGCCAGGAGAGGGATTGTGCCATGTCCGACCAAGCTGTCGCCGAGTTCGATTGCTCCGATATCGATCAGTACCTGGGGAAAGTCATTGATTCCTCTCCGATCCGCGAGCCGCTTGGAAACAACGATATCCGGCGTTGGGCGCAGGCGATGCATTATCCGAACCTGCTCCATTTCGATCCGGCCTATGCCGCTGCCAGCCGTTATGGCAAGCTCGTGGCGCCGCAGAGCTTTCCGATCGTGATGGACGACGGTCACGGCACGGCGCCGTCCTGCGTGGGCTGCATTCCGAATTCGCACCTCCTCTTCGGCGGGGACGAATTCTGGCACTATGGCCCGCGCGTGTTCGGCGGGGATGTGGTGACGAACGAGCGCATTCCTTTCGATTACGTCGTCAAGAATACCGGCTTCGGTCCGACCTGCTTCCAGCGGGGCGACAACTATTATCGCAACCAGAACGGCGACCTGATCGCTAAGCAGCGATCGACGGCGATCCGCTATCTGGCTCACGCCGGCGGCGATACGGTGAACACGGCCGAGTTCGAGGAACCGGATTGGAGCGAAGGGGAACTGGAGCAACTGGAAGCGCGCAAGTTCGCCTGGATTCGGATGCTGCACGATCTCGGCCATGCGGAGCGCTGGTGGGATGACATCCAGGTTGGCGATCAACTGCCCGAGCGGGTCTTCGGGCCGCATACCATTGCCAGTTTCACCACCGAGTGGCGGGCCTTCCTGTTCACCACGTGGGGAACGCTCGATCGGCGCGAACTCGATCTTGTCGCGCTCGGGTTCACGCCGGAAATGGCCGGGCACGAGAACGATCCGCATATGGAGCGCATCAATCCCGAACTGACCGACGGCGCTTATTTCGGCCCGTCGCGCGGGCATCTCTTCCCCAAATACGCGCGCAAGATCGGCATGCCCCGGGCTTATGGCTACGGAGCCTCGATGGGGGCCTGGGTGACGGACTATCTGTCGGGCTGGGCCGGTGAATGGGGCATGGTCGTGCATTCGACCGCGAACTACCGAGGTCCGGCCCTTTCCGGCGATGTGACGATCCAGACGGCGGAAGTGGTCGACAGGATGGTGGATGAGGAAGGGCGCCACCTCGTGCAGGTGAAGCACAAGATGGCGAACCAGAAGGGGACGCTCATGTGCGCGGGGCTTGCCGAGATCGCTTTGCCGAAGAAGCCGGGGTAACGGGCGCGAGGCGGGTTCGTCCGTTGGCAAGCCGTCAGGTGATCGGGGGGCTGTTCCTGCCCTTCAATCCCGGCCAGGCGAGCAAGGCCAGGTAGGTCAGTCCGAAAGCCGGGAAAATGGCCCAGTCGATCCAGTGGAAGACATTCTCGGCCACGGCGCGGACGTTCCATCCGAAAGCGAGTTGCAGGATGTCCAGCAGGAGCAGGCGCGCGGCTCCTGCGGCGAGGGCGAGGCTCCACCAGCCGCTGCGCCCGAAATCATGCAGTCGGCGGACGGCAAGGGCCGGTGCCGGAGCCGCGCAGATCAGGCCGATGGCCAGCGATATCCATCCCGATGCGGGATATTCCGTCGCCCAGGAGGTGACGCCGGAGAGGATTGCCACCACCAGCGCCGCAGCGAGAAGATAAGCCCACACGTCGGTGCGCGGGGATCGACCGGTGAATGTCAGGCTGTGACGGATCGTCAGGCGCAGGTTCTGTAGCGAGGCGGTTTTCATTGCGGGTTGCCGCAAGGCTGCGATCCATGGCTGGACTGGTCGAGTCCGGCTCGTTCGGCATCTTCGGACACGCGCATCGGGAACGCCAGGGATGCCATCAGCGCGACGATTGCCGTTGCCAAGGCCGCCCAAAGTAGCACTGCGCCGAGCCCGACGAATTGAGAAATTACCTGCGATATCATTGTATTGTGGCCAGAATATCCAATTCCGCCGAAGTCTGGCGAGAGAAACGGAGCAAGCAGGAGCGAGCCTAGCATTCCGCAGAGACCGGGAATGGCGAAGACGTCGAAAGCATCGTCGAGGCGCAGGCTCCGGCGGACGAGCGGGCGGGCGTGGTAGCCTGCCAGGGCGCCGATCACGCCGAACAGCATGGCTGCGCCCGGCGAGACATAGCCCGCTGCCGGGGCGATTGTGGCCATGCCCGCAAGGATGCCCTTGGCCATCCCTTCGGCGGTGACACGGCCGGTGCCCCATCGTTCGGCCGCGCCCCAGGTCAAGGCGGATGCCGCGATGGCAATATGGGCTGCGATCATCGCCGCGGCGGCATCGTCGTTGGCGGCGAGGGCTGAGCCTCCGCAGAGGCCGAGGGCGCCGATCCAGGCCAATGCCGCTCCAGTCAGGGAAAGTGCCGGGTTTCGCGGCTGCGACAAGTCGCCGGGAAAACCGATGCGGGGGCCGAGGATTGCAACGACCACCAGTGCGGATACCCCGGCGCTGGCGAAGATCACCAGGCCGCCGCTCCAGTCGAGAACGCCGAACCGGCGGGCCAGCCAGCCGCCGCCCCAGATCCAGTGGACGATCGGTGCTTGCACGACGAGCGTCCAGAGCGCGCAGAATGCCACGACCCAGCCGAACCGGGCGCGCTCGGCCCAGGCACCGATCAACAGCGCGGGGGCCAGCCCGGCCAGTGCGATCTGGAAGAGGGCGAAGGCGCTTTCGGGCGAACTCGTGCCCTTCCGGAGATTGCCGAGCTGTCCCAGCATCCAGGCATTGCCGCTGCCGAGCCAGCCGCTCGTGACGTCGCCGAAGGCCAGGGTATAGCCCACGACCGGCCAGAGCAGGGTGACGATGGCCACGGTGGCGGCCGACTGGATCAGGATCGACAGGCCGTTCCTGGCATCGGCGCGGCCGGAATTGTAAAGCGCGATGCCGGGCAGGAAAAGAAGCAGGACGAGGGCGGCGCAGGCCATGATCCAGGCGGTGTCGCCGCTATTTGCCAGATCGATTCGCCCATCCTGCGCCATGGCAGGAGCAGGCATGACCGCCAGCGCGCCGAAAAAGGGCGTGAGCCTGCTTTTCTTCATCGGTGTTCCCCATAGACGGCCGCGGGCGGTCGTCTTCCGGGGGGCAGGTCTAGAACAGGGAAGCGGTCGGGCACAAGCGATTGCGCCGTCGCGCGTTTTCGGCGTTTCAGGCTGGCTCCGGGAGCACCTGGTCCGGTGGGCGATGGCCGTCCGCCCAGAAACGGATATTGGCGATGATCCTTTCGCCCGCGGCCTGACGCCCTTCGAAGGTCGCGCTGCCGAGATGGGGCAGGGCAACTAGGTTTGGCAGAGCCAGCAGCCGAAGATCGACTTCGGGTTCGCGGGCGAAGACGTCCAGCCCGGCACCGGCGATGCGGTTTTCCGACAGCGCCGCGATCAGGGCGTCTTCATCGACCAGCGATCCGCGGCCGGTGTTGATGAGGCTTGCCGCCGGTTTCATCAGCGACAAACGGCGGGCATCGACGAGCGGAGCGCCGCCGGGCAGGGCGGGGCAATGCAGCGTGACCATGTCGCTTCCGGCGAACAGGGCGTCGAGGTCGGCTTCGTAGCGGGCGGAGCATTCGGCCTCGATGGCCTCGGGCAGACGATGGCGGTTGTGATAGGCGACCTCCATGCCGAAAACGCCGGCTCTGTGCGCGACGGCCTGGCCGATCCGCCCCATGCCGACGATACCCAGGCGCTTGCCGTGAAGGCTCATGCCGAGCATTTCGGAAGGCCCCCAGCCGCGCCACTTGCCTTCGTGAAGAATGCGAGAATGTTCGCCGAACCGTCTGGAAACGAAGAGAATAAGTGCAAGCGTCAGGTCGGCGGTGTCGTCGGTGAATACCGCCGGGGTATTGGTGACGAGAATGCCGCGTCGGTGGGCGGCTGCCACGTCGATATGTTCGGTTCCGGCGCCGAAATTGGCGATCAGGCCCAGTGTCTCGCCGGCCCCGGCGATCAAGTCCGCGTCGATCCGGTCGGTTACGGCGGGCACGAGAACGTCGCAGCGGCTCATCGCTTCCGCCAGCTCGGTGCGCGTCATCGGTGCGTCTTCGGGGTTGAATTCCGCGTCGAACAGTTCCGCCATTCGCGCTTCCACGGGAGGCAGGAGGCGGCGTGTGACCACGACGCGGGGGCGGCCGGTCAGCTTGGGGGCAAGCGGCGTTTCGGTTACCAGAGTCATCTCGAGAACCGGGCTAGGCCTTCCACAGGCCGGGGGTCAAGAATGCTTGAAGAAGCCTCTTGTAACAGAGTATGAAACGGCGATGTTTTCTCGCAAAGTTCGACAGTCGATCATGGCGGCCTGTGCCGTGGCGATCTCCTCTCTGGCCATGACCGCGCAAGCGGCCGATGACGACAAGGTGCCGTACTGGGCCTCGGTCGATACCGACCTTGCGAATCTGCGGGTAGGGCCGGGGGAATCGTACAGGATCGACTGGGTTTACCGGCGGCCGCATCTGCCGGTGAAGGTCCTGCGCCGTGAGGGGCCGTGGCGGCTTGTCGAGGATCCTGACGGCACCAAGGGCTGGATGCGGGACCTGCTGCTTTCCCGCCAGCGCTCGGCCCTCGTTAAAGGGCCTGGCGGAAAGGCGCCGGTGGAAATGCGGGCAGAGGCCAATTCGTCCTCGGCGATGCTCTGGCGGATCGAGCCGGGCGTCGTCGGTTTGCTCGGTTCCTGCAAGGACGGATGGTGCCCGTTCGACGTGCAGGGGCACAAGGGCTTCGTGGAGCAGGAGATGCTCTGGGGTGCCGGGGCGCCCTGAACTTCCGGCCTTATATCGCGGAACACAAAGAAAAACCCCCGCCGCGAGGACGGGGGTTTCTTCTTGAGAGCCGGATGAGACGGGTCAGGCCAGTTCGATCGCCACCGCCGTCGCTTCGCCGCCGCCGATGCAGAGCGAGGCGACGCCCTTCTTCAGGCCCTTCGACTTGAGGGCGTTGATGAGGGTGACGATGATACGGGTGCCCGAGGCGCCGATCGGATGGCCGAGCGCGGTGGCGCCGCCGTGGACGTTGACCTTGTCGTGCGGGATGCCGAGGTCGTGCATGGCGAACATGGCGACGCAGGCGAAGGCCTCGTTGACTTCGAACAGGTCGACGTCCGAAAGCTTCCAGCCCACCTTGTCCAGCAGCTTGGTGATCGCGCCGACCGGGGCGGTGGTGAACTTGGCGGGTTCATGGGCGTGGGCGGCGACGCCGACCACGGTGGCGACAGGGGTGAGGCCCTTGTCCGCCGCGACGCTGGCACGGCTCATGACGACGGCAGCGGCGCCGTCCGAGATCGAGCTGGAGGTGGCCGCGGTGATCGTGCCGTCCTTGGCGAAGGCGGCGCGCAGGGTGCGGATCTTGTCGGCATTGCCCTTGGGCGGCTGCTCGTCGGTGTCGATAACGACTTCGCCCTTGCGCGTCTTGACGGTGACCGGAACGACCTCGTCCTTGAAGGCGCCACTGGTGATCGCTTCCTGCGCGCGGCGCAGCGATTCGATCGAATAGTCGTCCTGGTTTTCGCGGGTCAGCTGGTACTCGTCCGCCGTCACCTGCGCGAAGGAACCCATCGAGCCGCCTTCGTAAGCGTCCTCCAGGCCGTCGAGGAACATGTGATCGTAAAGCGTGTCGTGACCGGCGCGCGCGCCGGAGCGGTGCTTCTTCGACAGATAGGGCGCATTGGTCATCGATTCCATGCCGCCCGCGATCAGCACGTCGAGCGAACCCGATGCCAATGCCTCGGCGCCCATGATGACGGTCTGCATGCCCGAGCCGCAGACCTTGTTGACGGTGGTGGCCTCGACCGACTTGGGCAGGCCTGCCTTCAGCGCGGCCTGGCGGGCAGGGGCCTGGCCGAGACCGGCGGGCAGCACGCAGCCCATGTAGATGCGTTCGATATCCTCACCGGCGACGCCGGCGCGTTCGACGGCGGCCTTGACCGCAGTTGCACCAAGCTCGGTGGCCGAAACCTCGGCAAGGGCGCCCTGGAGGCCTCCCATGGGTGTACGGGCATAGGAGAGAATGACAATCGGGTCCGAAGCCGAGATCTGGGCCATTATTATGTTGCCTTTCACGCGTTGAAAATCAGGTATCCTTCACAGGAGAGGTAGTGCTGCACTGCACCAAATGCAATCGGCGACTCTTCTCCTGCCGCTGCTCAACATGCTCCATCACGGTGGCGTTTGAAGGAGGCTGTTTGCGGCGATTTTCGCAAGCTGGATGCGAATTCTTGCATCCGTGCGGCAATGGAATGGTTTGGCGTTGAAATTACCCGATCTCCCGGCTTTCGCGGGTTTCCACTTGGTGTGGCATCGTAACGAACCATTTCGCCTCCTGAAGTTGTTGCGAATCACTCGCAACACCGCAGAGTTCCGCCATTTATTCCGGTTCGACACCCTTGCGGAGGGCAGGGGGCTGGCCTAAGAGCGCCCGCAACGACCGGGCGTTGTCTTATGGCATGAGTCCGGCTGCCGTATCCGGTATGAGGCCAGAACCATTGACTGATCTGTCACAATACCTGCCGATCCTGATCTTTCTCGCGGTAGCTCTCGCGCTTTCGTCGGTGATCGTGCTGCTGCCGCTGGGCGTTTCGCGCCTGACCGGCACCCACAACCCCAGCGCCGACAAGAACAGCGAATACGAATGCGGGTTCCCCGCATTCGAAGATCCGCGCAGCCAGTTCGACGTGCGCTTCTATCTCGTGGCGATTCTTTTCATCGTCTTCGACCTTGAAGCCGCATTCCTGTTCCCCTGGGCTGTCTCGCTCAAGCTGACCGGTTGGGCCGGTTGGCTGACGATGATGGTGTTCCTCGGAGAACTGGCCATCGGCCTCGCCTATGCATGGAAGAAGGGAGCTCTGGACTGGGAATGAGCACGCTCGTTAACTCCGCCGGCCAGCCTTTCGCTCCGGCACTCGCTCAGGGCGGCGCGATCACGCCGCCCGATCAGGCATTCTTCAAGGACCTCAACCAGGAAGTGTCCGACAAGGGGTTCCTCGTTACCTCGACCGAGGAACTGTTCCAGTGGGCCCGTACCGGCTCGCTGTGGTGGATGACTTTCGGCCTCGCCTGCTGCGCGGTCGAGATGATCCACGTGAACATGCCCCGCTACGACATGGAGCGCTTCGGCGCCGCGCCGCGCGCCTCCCCGCGTCAGTCGGACGTGATGATCGTGGCCGGCACGCTCTGCAACAAGATGGCTCCGGCGCTCCGCAAGGTCTACGACCAGATGTCGGACCCGAAGTACGTCATCTCGATGGGCTCGTGCGCCAACGGCGGCGGCTACTATCACTACAGCTACAGCGTCGTGCGCGGCTGCGACCGGGTCGTTCCGGTCGACATCTACGTGCCGGGCTGCCCGCCGACCGCGGAAGCGCTGCTTTACGGCATCATGCAGTTGCAGCGTAAGATTCGCCGCGTCGGCGCGCTCGAAAGGTAAGGGCACGATGACTGTTCTGCATTCCGCCCCCAGGTTCGCGTCGAACGAAGGCGTGATCGAGGCTCTCTCGACCGCGCTGGGCGACATGGTTCTCGCGACCAAGGAAGAGCACGGCGAAGTCGTGCTCACCGTCGCGCGCGACCAGATCGAAAACGCCCTTCGCCTGCTGCGTGACCATCACGAATACCAGCAGCTGATGGAAATGGCCGGCGTCGACTATCCGTCGCGTCCCGAGCGTTTCGAAGTCGTCTACATGCTGCTTTCGGTGACGAAGAACCATCGCATCATGGTGAAGGTCTCGGCCGCCGATAATACCCCGGTGCCGACCGTGACCACGCTCTGGCCCAACGCGGGCTGGCTCGAACGCGAAGTGTTCGACATGTACGGCGTGATCTTCGCGGGCAACCCGGACCTGCGCCGTATCCTCACCGACTACGGTTTCGAGGGTCACCCGTTCCGCAAGGACTTCCCGCTCACCGGCTATGTCGAGCTGCGCTATTCCGAAGAGGACAAGCGCGTGGTCTACGAGCCGGTCAAGCTCGCGCAGGATCTGCGCCAGTTCGACTTCATGAGCCCCTGGGAAGGCGCGGAATACGTGCTGCCGGGCGATGAAAAGGCCGAAGGAGAGGCGAAATGAGCATCCAGCTCGAACAGTCGCCGACCACCGGCGACGAAGTCATCACCAACTACACGATCAACTTCGGTCCGCAGCACCCGGCGGCCCACGGCGTTCTGCGCATGGTCATGGAACTCGATGGCGAGATCATCGAGCGCATCGACCCGCACGTCGGGCTGCTGCATCGCGGCACCGAAAAGCTGATCGAGCACAAGACCTACCTTCAGGCGCTGCCGTACTTCGACCGCCTGGACTACTGCTCGCCGCTGGCCATGGAACATTCCTATGTCCTGGCGATCGAGAAGCTGCTCAACCTCGAAGTGCCGATCCGCGCGCAGTATCTGCGCGTGCTGTTCGCCGAGCTGACCCGCATCTGCAACCACATGCTCAACATCGGCTCGCACGTCATGGACGTGGGTGCGATGACCCCGAACCTGTGGCTGTTCGAAATCCGCGAGGACTGCCTCAACTTCTTCGAACGTGCATCGGGCGCCCGCATGCACTCGGCCTGGTTCCGCCCCGGCGGTGTCCACCAGGACGTGCCGCTCAAGCTGCTGACCGACATCGCCGACTGGCTCGACACGCGCCTGCCGGAGCTGTTCGAGGACGCCATGAGCCTCGTGGTCGACAACCGCATCTTCAAGCAGCGCAATGTCGACATCGCGCTGGTGAGCAAGGAAGACGCGCTGGCATGGGGCTTCTCCGGCCCGATGATCCGCGGCGCGGGCATCCCCTGGGATATCCGCAAGGCGCAGCCTTACGACGTCTACGACCGCATGGACTTCGAGATCCCCGTCGGCACCAACTCTGACTGCTACGACCGCTTCATGGTCCGCGTCGAGGAAGTGCGTCAGTCGGCCCGGATCATGAAGCAGTGCCTGGCAGAGATGCCGGAAGGTCCGGTCGCTTCGTCCGACCGCAAGGTGGTTCCGCCCAAGCGCGGCGAGATGAAGCAGTCGATGGAGTCGCTGATCCATCACTTCAAGCTCTACACCGAAGGCTTCCACGTGCCGGCCGGTGAAGTCTATGTCGCCACGGAAAGCCCGAAGGGCGAATTCGGCGTCTATCTGGTATCGGACGGCTCGAACAAGCCGTACCGTTGCAAGATCCGCCCGACCGCCTTCTCGCACCTCCAGGCGATGGACTTCATGTCGAAGGGGCACATGCTCCCCGACGCGACCGCCATTCTCGGCGCCATCGACGTGGTGTTCGGGGAGTGCGACCGTTGAGCAAGCTCGCCATCGCCGAGGCCATGATCGCCGCCTACAATGCGCAGGACGCCGATCTCTACGTGACCTTCATGACCGACGAAGCCAGCGAAGCGAACTATCGCGGCGCTGTCGTTCGCGAGGGCAAGGAGGGCACGCGCTCTGGCCTCAAGGCGGCTTTCGCCAAGTGGCCCGAGAACAAGGCCGAGATCGTCTCGCGCGAAGAGACCGACAACTACGTCGTCTTGCGCGAACACGTGACGCGCGGCCCGGCGACGGACGGTTCCGATCTCGTCGATCCTTTCGACGTTCTGGCCGTCTACAGCTTCGAGGGCGACAAGTGCTCGCGGGTTGAGTTCATCCGATGAAATTCAACACGCTCGAACTGACCCGCATCTGGGCCGCCGTTACCGGTGTGGCCCTTGCGGCGTGGTATTTTGCCGCCGTCTATCTCGATCTCCAGCCCACGGCCGTGCTGCCGATGCTGGTGACTGCGATCGGCGGCTTTGAGTTGTTTCTTTTCGGCCAGGACCAGTGGCTGAAGCGCAGGGGTAAGCATGGCTGACCGCTATATCGAACCCGACACGCCCGAACTTCGGGCCCGTTGGGGCAATTTCGCCTGGACCGCCGAGAACGCCGAAAAGGCGAAGGAAGTTGTGTCCCGCTATCCGGCCGGACGTCAGCGCTCGGCGGTGATGCCGTTGCTCGACCTCGCCCAGCGTCAGGTCGGTGCCGAGCTGAACACGCAGGGCTGGCTGCCGATCCCGGTGATGGAATATATCGCCGCCTATCTCGACATGCCGGTTATCCGCGTCGTCGAGGTCGCGTCGTTCTACACCATGTACAACATCGCGCCGATCGGCCGGTTCCACGTGCAGGTCTGCGGCACCACGCCGTGCATGCTGCGCGGGTCGGACGACCTGCTGGAAACCTGCAAGTCGCGCGGCATGAAGAAGGGCCATATCTCGGAAGACGGCTTGTGGTCGTTCACCGAAGTCGAGTGCATGGGCAACTGCGCCTCGGCCCCGATGGTCCAGATCAACGACGACAACTACGAAGACCTCACGTCGGACCGCCTCAACGCGGTGCTCGACGCGCTGGCGCGTGGTGAAACGCCGAAGGCCGGCACCCAGGATCCTGCCCGTCACACCGTCGAGCCGGTGGGCGAGCCGACCAACCTGGTGGCGATGATGACCGAAAACCATGACTATCGGAGTGAGTGGTAATGGCTCTCCTCGATAAGGACCGCATCTTCACCAACCTCTACGGCTATCAGCCGTGGAACCTGAAGGAAGCGCAGGCGCGCGGTGCCTGGGACAACACCAAGGACCTGATCGCACGCGGCCGTGATGCCATCATAGACGAGATGAAGGCTTCGGGGCTGCGCGGTCGCGGCGGTGCGGGCTTCCCGACCGGCATGAAGTGGTCCTTCATGCCCAAGCAGCCGCCGCTCGACCAGAACGGCAATCCCAAGCCCAGCTTCCTCGTGATCAACGCGGACGAATCCGAACCGGGTTCGTGCAAGGATCGCGAGATCATGCGCCACGATCCGCACCTGCTGTTCGAAGGCGCGCTTGTCGCGGGCTTCGCCATGGGTGCGCGCGCGGCCTACATCTACATTCGCGGCGAATATATCCGCGAGGCCGAAGTGCTCTTCGCCGCGCGTGACGAAGCCTATGCAGCCGGTCTGCTGGGCAAGAACGCCTGCGGTTCGGGCTACGATTTCGACGTCTTCGTCCACCGCGGCGCCGGCGCCTACATCTGCGGCGAAGAAACCGCGATGATCGAGAGCCTCGAAGGCAAGAAGGGGCAGCCCCGCCTGAAGCCGCCGTTCCCGGCCGGCGCGGGCCTCTACGGCTGCCCGACCACGGTCAACAACGTGGAATCGATTGCCGTTGCGCCGACGATCCTGCGTCGCGGCGCCGCGTGGTTCTCCAGCTTCGGTCGCGAGAACAACAAGGGCACCAAGCTCTTCCAGATCAGCGGGCACGTGAACCGTCCCTGCGTGGTCGAGGAAGAGATGTCGATCCCGTTCAGCGAGCTGATCGAGCGTCACTGCGGCGGCATTCGCGGCGGCAAGGACAACCTGCTGGCGGTCATCCCAGGCGGTTCGTCGGTTCCGCTGGTTCCGGCTGCCGAGATCTGGGACGCGCCGATGGACTTCGACGGCCTGCGCGCCGTCGGTTCGGGCCTCGGCACCGCAGCCGTCATCGTCATGGACAAGTCCACCGACATCGTCCGCGCCATCAGCCGCATCTCGTACTTCTACAAGCACGAGTCCTGCGGCCAGTGCACCCCCTGCCGCGAAGGCACGGGCTGGATGTGGCGCGTGATGGAGCGCCTGCGCACCGGTGACGCGGAAGTCGAGGAAATCGACATGCTGCAGCAGGTGACCAAGCAGGTCGAAGGCCACACCATCTGCGCTCTGGGCGACGCTGCGGCGTGGCCGATCCAGGGCCTGATCCGTCATTTCCGTCCGGAGCTTGAGCGCCGGATCGCCGAAAACGTCCGCGAGGCTGCCGAGTAATGCCCAAGGTCAAAGTCGACGGCGTCGAGATCGACGTCCCCAACGGCGCAACCGTGCTGCAGGCCTGCGAGCTTGCCGGCAAGGAAATCCCGCGCTTCTGCTATCACGAACGCCTGAGCATCGCCGGCAACTGCCGCATGTGCCTGGTCGAAGTGAAGCCCGGACCGCCCAAGCCCCAGGCTTCGTGCGCGCTTCCGGCCTCTGAAGGCCAGGAAATCCGCACGGATTCCGAAATGGTCAAGAAGGCACGGGAAGGGGTGATGGAGTTCCTCCTCATCAACCACCCGCTCGACTGCCCGATCTGCGATCAGGGCGGCGAGTGCGACCTTCAGGACCAGTCCGTCGCTTACGGTCGCGGTGCTTCGCGCTACGACGAGAACAAGCGCGCGGTTACTGAAAAGTACATGGGTCCGCTCATCAAGACGACGATGACGCGCTGCATCCACTGCACCCGCTGCGTGCGTTTCTCGGAAGAGATCGCCGGTGTGGACGAGATCGGCGCGCTCTATCGCGGCGAGAACATGCAGATCACGACCTATCTCGAAAAGGCTGCCAAGCACGAGATGTCGGCCAACGTGATCGACCTGTGCCCGGTCGGCGCGCTCACCTCGCGTCCCTACGCCTTCGAGGCCCGTCCCTGGGAACTCAAGAAGACGCTGGGCATCGACGTGTCGGACGCCACTGGTGCCAACATCCGCATCGATGCGCGCGGCCGCGAAGTGCTGCGCGTGCTTCCTCGTAACAACGATGACGTGAACGAGGAATGGATCAGCGACAAGGCGCGCTACATGGTCGACGGGCTTACCAAGCGCCGCCTCGACAAGCCGTTTCTGCGCCGTGACGGCAAGCTCGTCGCGGTCAGCTGGAACGAGGCCTTCGCCGCCATCGCCACGCTGAACCCGGGCAATTCGATCGCTGCCGTCGCAGGCGACATGGTCGATTGCGAAACGATGTTCGCTGCCAAGAAGCTGGTCGGCGCGCTCGGCTCGAAGCTCATCGAAGGTCGCCAGACCGGGATGGACTACGCGACCGAAAGCCTCGCCGCGGTCAACTTCAACAGCACGTTCTCGGGCATCGAGACCGCCGACGCGATCCTGATCGCCGGCAGCAACGTGCGCTGGGAAGCCCCGCTGCTCAACGTCCGCCTGCGCAAGGCGGTGAAGCGCGGTGCCAAGGTGTTCCTCGTCGGTCCCGAGTGGGAAACCACTTTCGGCGGCGAGTTCCTTGGCGAAGACCTCTCGGTCCTCGGCAACCTTCCGCAGAACGTCGCCGATGCGCTGTCGAACGCGAAGCGTCCGGCGGTCATCCTCGGCGGTGCGGCGCTCGGCCGTGGCGGTCTGGAAGCGGGCCTCGCGCTCGCCGCCCAGTTCAACCTCGTTCGCGATCTTGAAGACGGCACCCAGTGGAACGGCTTCAACGTCCTCCACATGGCCGCGGCCCGCATGGGCGGCCTGATGCTCGGCTACGCGCAGAAGGGCGGCATCGCCGACCTCGTCGCTGCCAAGCCGAAGGTTCTGCTCGCGCTCGGCGCCGACGAAGTGGACTTCACCCAGTTCGCCGGTTCGATGATCGTCTACATCGGTCATCACGGCGACAAGGGTGCCCACGCGGCGGACGTGATCCTGCCTGCTTCGGCCTACACCGAAAAGGCAGGCACTTACGTCAACACCGAGGGCCGCGTGCAGTGGTCCGACAAGGCCGTCTTCGCACCGGGCGATGCCCGCGAAGACTGGACGATCCTGCGCGCGCTCGCGGATGCCTTCGGCGTTACGGTTGGCTTCGACAGCTTCGACCAGCTGCGCGACGCGATGATCGCGGAAGTGCCTGCGCTCGGCAGCGAAGGTCTTGCCGATTACGGCAGCGTCCTGCCGAACGGCGGCGGTTCCGCAGCCGGTCAGATCGCCTATCCGATCAAGGACTTCTACATGACCAACCCGATCGCCCGTGCGAGCGCGGTCATGCAGCGTTGCTCGGCTGAACTTCTCCACGGAGAAGAGATCGCGGAGGCCGCGGAATGACCGCTTTCTTCCAGACTCTCGGGATGAGCTACGAGTGGGCATGGTTCGTGTCTACCGTCTGCGGCATCCTGCTCATCGCGCTGCCGCTGATGCTGGCCGTGGCGATGATCATCTATGTCGACCGCAAGATCTGGGCCGCCATGGCGCTTCGCCGCGGTCCCAACGTGGTCGGTCCGTTCGGCCTGCTCCAGTCATTCGCGGACGGTCTGAAGGTCTTCCTTCAGGAAACCATCGTTCCCTCGGCGGCGAACAAGGGCCTGTTCCTGATCGCGCCGATCGTGACTTTCACCCTGGCGCTGCTGTCCTGGGCGGTGATCCCGTTCAACTCGGGCGCGATCCTCGCCAACATCAACATCGGTCTGCTCTACATCCTCGCGATCAGCTCTCTGGGTGTCTACGGCACGATCATGGCGGGCTGGGCTTCGAACTCGAAGTACCCGTTCTTCTCGGCGATGCGCGCTTCGGCGCAGATGATCTCCTATGAAGTCTCGATCGGCTTCATCCTGATCTGCGTCGTTCTCTGGGCGGGCACGTTCAACATGAACGACATCGTCTGGGCGCAGAAGGGCCACGTCTTCGGGATCATCAACGGTTTCGTCGCGAACCCGCTGCTCTTCCCGATGTGGGTGATGTTCCTGATTTCGAGCCTTGCGGAAACGCAGCGCGCGCCCTTCGACCTTGCCGAAGCGGAATCGGAACTCGTCGCCGGTTATCAGACCGAATATTCGTCGATGGCCTTCGCCGCCTACTGGTTGGGCGAATATGCCAACGTGCTCCTGATGTGCGCGCTCAACGCGACGCTGTTCTGGGGCGGATGGCTGCCGCCGCTCGACATCCCCGTTCTCTACCTCGTGCCGGGCTTCGTATGGTTCCTGCTCAAGGTCTTCTTCTTCTTCTTCGTGTTCAGCTGGATCAAGGCCACCGTTCCCCGGTATCGCTATGACCAGTTGATGCGCCTGGGCTGGAAGGTCTTCCTGCCCGTATCGCTGCTGTTCGTTGTTCTCGTCAGCGGCTACCTCATGGCTACCGGACACTTCCAATGACCGTCGGACAACTCATAAAGAGCTTCACGCTCTGGGAGTTCGTGAAGGCGCACTGGCTGACCTTGAAGTATTTCTTCAAGCCCAAGGCGACGATCAACTACCCCTTCGAGAAGAACCCGCTTTCGCCGCGCTTCCGTGGTGAGCATGCCCTTCGCCGTTATCCCAACGGCGAGGAGCGCTGCATCGCCTGCAAGCTCTGCGAGGCGATCTGCCCGGCGCAGGCGATCACGATCGAGGCCGCGCCGCGTGACGACGGTTCGCGCCGCACCACGCGCTACGACATCGACATGACGAAGTGCATCTACTGCGGCTTCTGCCAGGAAGCCTGCCCGGTCGATGCCATCGTCGAGGGGCCGAACTTCGAATACGCGACCGAAACGCGCGAAGAACTGCTCTATGACAAAGCCAAGCTACTGGCGAACGGGGACAAGTGGGAGCGGGCTATCGCCGCGAACCTTGAAGCCGACGCACCGTACCGATAGGGGGCCGCGGACATGATCCAGACTTTTGCCTTCTACCTTTTCGCGGTGCTGACGATCGCTTCGGCGGCCGCCACCATCCTCTCGCGCAACCCGGTCCACTCGGTGCTGTTCCTGATCTTGGCGTTCTTCAACGCCGCCGGGCTCATGATGCTCACCGGCGCCGAGTTCATCGCCATGCTGCTGATCATCGTCTACGTGGGCGCGGTCGCGGTGCTGTTCCTCTTCGTAGTCATGATGCTCGACATCGACTTCGCCGAACTGCGGGCAGGGTTCGTCAAGAACTTCCCGCTCGGCATGCTGGTCGCGGTCGTGCTCCTGGCGGAGATGGTGCTCGGCATCGGTGCCTACAAGGCTGGCGCCCTGAACCTCGGCACGCCTGACGGCACGGCGGCGACGCCGGTCGGCGCCTCGAACATCGAGGCGATCGGCGGACTGATGTACAGCCGCTACCTGTTCCTGTTTGAAGCGGCCGGCCTGATCCTGCTCGTCGCGATGGTCGGTGCCATCGTCCTGACCCACCGCCAGCGTGGCGACACGCGCGGCCAGAAGGTCAGCAAGCAGATCGCGCGTCGTCCCGACGAGGCGACCGTCAACGTCAAGCCCGAAGTGGGCAAGGGGGTTTCGCTGTGATCGGCGTCGAACATTACGTGGTCGTGAGCTCGATCCTCTTCGTGCTCGGCGTCCTCGGCATTTTCCTGAACCGCAAGAACGTCATCGTTCTGCTCATGGCGATCGAACTGATCCTGCTTGCGGTCAACATCAACCTCGTCGCGTTCAGCGCGTTCCTGCACGACCTCACGGGCCAGATCTTCGCGATGTTCGTGCTGACGGTCGCTGCCGGCGAGGCCGCAGTGGGGCTTGCAATCCTCGTGATCTATTTCCGCGGACGCGGCAGCATCGCTGTCGACGACGTCAACCGGATGAAGGGATAAGGCCTTGCACCCGATCCTGTTCATCGTCTTCCTGCCGTTACTGGCAGCGATCATCGCCGGGCTTGGCAACAAGCAGTTGGGTAATGTTCCCGCAAAGGTCCTGACGACCGGCGCGCTGTTCATTGCCTGCGGACTGAGCTGGCCGATCTTCATCAGCTTCCTCGGCGGTCACGCCGAAGCCAGCGTCGTGCCGGTCCTCAAGTGGGTCCAGTCGGGCGCCATGACCTGGGACTGGTCGCTGCGGGTGGACTCGCTCACGGCGGTCATGCTCGTGGTCATCACCTCGGTCTCCGCGCTCGTGCACCTCTATTCGTGGGGCTACATGAGCGAGGAGCCGGATCAGCCGCGCTTCTTCGCGTACCTCTCGCTGTTCACTTTCGCCATGCTCATGCTGGTGACGGCGGACAACCTGGTGCAGATGTTCTTCGGTTGGGAAGGCGTGGGCCTTGCCTCGTACCTCCTGATCGGCTTCTGGTTCCGCAAGCCCTCGGCCGGTGCCGCTGCGATCAAGGCCTTCGTGGTCAACCGCGTCGGTGACCTTGGCTTCATGCTCGGCATCTTCGGCTGCTTCCTGGTGTTCGGCACCGTCTCGATCCCCGAGATCCTGCACGCCGCGCCCAGCATGGCCGGTTCGACGATCGGCTTCCTCGGTCACCGCTTCGACACGATGACCGTGATCTGCATCCTCCTGTTCATCGGCGCGATGGGCAAGTCGGCGCAGCTCGGCCTGCACACCTGGCTTCCGGACGCGATGGAAGGCCCGACCCCGGTGTCGGCGCTGATCCACGCGGCCACCATGGTCACCGCCGGCGTCTTCATGGTCTGCCGCCTGTCGCCGCTGTTCGAAACCAGCGAGACGGCGATGCACTTCATCGCCTTCATCGGCGCCTGCACCTGCTTCTTCGCCGCCACCGTCGGCTGCACGCAGTGGGATATCAAGCGCGTCATCGCCTATTCGACCTGCTCGCAGCTCGGCTACATGTTCTTCGCCACCGGCGTCGGCGCTTACGGTGCGGCCATGTTCCACCTGTTCACGCACGCTTTCTTCAAGGCGCTGCTGTTCCTCGGTGCCGGTTCGGTCATCCATGCGATGCACCACGAGCAGGACATGCGCTTCTATGGCGCGCTGCGTAAGCACATCCCGATCACCTTCTGGACGATGACGGCGGGTACGCTGGCCATCACCGGCGTGGGTATCGCGGGCTTCGTCGGCTTCGCAGGTTTCTACTCGAAGGATGCGATCCTCGAAGCGGCCTTCGGTTCGGGCACGGCAGTGGGCGGTTTCGCCTTCTGGATGGGCATCGCCGCCGCGCTGATGACCAGCTTCTACTCCTGGCGCCTGGTCTTCCTGACCTTCTTCGGCAAGCCGCGCTGGATCCAGTCGGAGCACATCCAGCACGCCGTCCATGACGATCATGCCCACGATGACCACACCGACGACGACCATGCCGCACCCGAACTCGGTTCGCGCGGTCCGGACTACACGCAGCACGGCGACGGCACGGGCGGATATCATCCGCACGAAAGCCCGCTGGTCATGCTGCTGCCGCTGCTGATCCTCTCGATCGGTGCCGTCGCTGCGGGCTTCGTCTTCAACCACGCCTTCGTCTCGGAAGGGACCGGCGAATTCTGGAAGGGCGCCCTGGTGTTCCACGAACACCTGATCCACGCGATGCACGGTGTGCCGACCTGGGTGAAGTGGGCTCCGTTCACGGTGATGTCGCTGGGCCTGCTGATCGCATGGTACGGCTACATCAAGAACCTCTCGTTCCCCAAGGCAGTCGCCGAACAGCTCGGGCCGGTCTACACGTTTGTGTTCCGCAAGTGGATGTTCGACGAACTCTACCACAACATCTTCGTTCGCCCGGCCTTCTGGCTCGGCAAGGTGTTCTGGAAGGTCCTGGATATCGGCGTGATCGACAAGTTCGGTCCCGACGGTGCGGCCTGGGTCGTCGCCAGGGGTTCGACTTACGCGCAGAAGGTCCAGTCGGGCTATCTGTACAGCTACGCTCTTGTCATGCTGCTGGGCCTTGTCGGCGCCATCAGCTGGGTGATCGCGGGATAAGATGATGAGTGGTTTTCCGATCCTCAGTCTGATGTTGCTGGTGCCGCTCGCGGCGGCACTGGCATGTCTCTACCTTGATGCCAAATCGGCACGCACGGTGGCGCTTCTCGCCACTCTTGCGAACCTTGCCCTTGGCGTCGTCCTCTGGCTGAACTTCGACGTCGGCGGTGCGCAGTGGCAGTTCCAGGAACGGCATGAGCTGTTCTCGGGCTTCTCCTACGCCCTCGGCATCGACGGTATCGCGCTGCTCCTGATCGAGCTTTCCGTCTTCCTCATGCCGATCTGCATCGGCGCGAGCTGGAACTCGATTGAGAAGCGCGTGGGCGAATACATGGCGGCGTTCCTGCTCGTCGAAACGCTGATGATCGGCGTCTTCGCGGCCCAGGATCTCTTCCTGTTCTACATGTTCTTCGAAGCCGGCCTCATTCCGATGTACCTGATCATCGGCATCTGGGGCGGCGCGGATCGCATCTACGCCTCGTACAAGTTCTTCCTCTATACGCTGCTCGGCTCGGTGCTGATGCTCGTGGCGATGCTGTGGATGGTCCACACCGCCGGTACGACCTTCATCCCGACGCTTATGACCTATGACTTTGACCCGCAGGTCCAGACCTGGCTCTGGCTCGCCTTCTTCGCCAGCTTCGCGGTGAAGATGCCGATGTGGCCGGTCCACACCTGGCTTCCGGCGGCGCACGTTCAGGCGCCGACCGCTGGCTCGGTGATCCTGGCAGGCGTGCTGCTGAAGATGGGTGGCTACGGCTTCATCCGCTTCTCGCTGCCGATGTTCCCCGAAGCCTCGGCCTATTTCGCGCCGCTGGTCTGGGGCCTGTCGATGGCCGCCGTCGTCATCACCTCGCTCATCGCGCTGGTGCAGGACGACATGAAGAAGCTGATCGCCTACTCTTCGGTCGCCCACATGGCCGTCGTCACCATCGGTCTCTTCGCCTTCAATCCGCAGGGCCTCGAAGGCTCGATGCTGGTCATGCTCAGCCACGGTCTCGTTTCCGGCGCGCTGTTCCTCTGCGTCGGCATCATCTACGACCGCCTGCACACCCGTGAGATCAGCCGCTACGGCGGTCTCGCCATCAACATGCCGCGTTACGCGCTGTTCTTCCTGCTCTTCACGATGGCCTCGATCGGCCTTCCGGGCACCAGCGGTTTCGTCGGCGAATTCCTGAGCCTCGGCGGTATCTACCAGGCATCGAGCTGGACGGCGCTGATCTGCACCACCGGCATCATCCTGGGCGCTGCCTACATGCTCTACCTCTATCGCCGTGTCGTCTTTGGCGACCAGAAGAATGCCGATGCCGCCGCCATGGCCGACCTCGACCTGCGTGAATACCTGATGGTGATCCCGCTCGGCCTCGCGGTGCTGTGGATGGGCGTTTACCCTGAGAGCTTCATTGCTCCGATGCGCGCAGACATTGCCGCGCTCGACGCCCGGCTCGCTCGCGCAGAGCCGGAAGGAGACGCCAAGTTGGCCATGGGCAAGGAAAAGCCTGCGCACGAAGAAGCAACCGCGCATGAGGGGGCACACTGATGGACTGGTCACAGTCGCTGCGCCTGATCGCGCCGGAAGAAACGCTGAGCATCGCAAGCCTCGTCTTGCTCCTGATGGCCGCCTGGGGCGGTGACAAGGCCGCGAAGCTGATCTCCGTTCTCGCCGTGGCGGCGCTCGTCGCCGCCGGTATCCTGGTCGCTCCCGCCCTGTGCGGCGGCGCCATGGGCGCCGAAACTTCGGCCTTCTTCGGCCAGTACCGTGCAGACGCCTTCGCGTCTTACGCCAAGATCCTGATCTACATCTCGGCCGCCGTGTCGCTGGTGGTGGCGCCTGCCTACTTCGACCGCTTCAAGGCGATGCGGGCGGAATATCCGGTGCTGGTGCTGCTGGCCGCGATCGGCATGGGCATGATGGTTTCGGCCACCGACCTGCTGACGCTCTATATCGGCCTCGAAATGAACTCGCTGGCCGCATACGTCCTCGCGGCGTTCCTGCGGACCGACGGTCGTTCGGCGGAAGCGGGCCTCAAGTACTTCGTGCTGGGCGCGCTGGCCTCGGGCATCCTGCTCTTCGGCATGAGCCTGACGTACGGCTTCGCGGGCACCACTTCGTTTGCCGGTATCAGCGCCTCGATGGCGCAGGGCCTCTCGAACGGCGCGCTGTTCGGCATCGTCTTCGTCTTCGCCGGTCTGGCCTTCAAGATCAGCGCCGTTCCGTTCCACATGTGGACCCCTGACGTTTACGAGGGCGCACCGACCCCGGTGACCACGCTCTTCGCCACGGCCCCCAAGGTTGCCGCCATGGCCCTGACCATGCGCGTAGCCATCGAGGCCTTCGGCGATCAGGCCGCTGCCTGGCAGCAGATCGTAGTCTTCGCGGCGCTCGCCTCGATCGTCGTCGGTGCCCTCGGCGCCATCGGCCAGACCAACATCAAGCGCCTGATGGCCTATTCGTCGATCAACAACGTCGGCTTCATGCTCGTCGGTCTCGCCGTGGCGACGCCGCAGGGCGTCTCGGCCATGCTGTTCTACCTCGCGATCTACGTCGCGATGTCGGCAGGCGGCTTTGCCGTGATCCTGATGATGAAGGACGCGGACGGCAACCCGGTCGAGGAGCTTTCCAAGATGGCAGGCCTGTCGCGCACGCGTCCGGGTCTGGCCCTGGCGCTGGCTATGGTCATGTTCAGCCTTGCCGGTATCCCGCCGATGTTCGGCTTCTGGGGCAAGTTCCTCGTCTTCAAGGCGGCTGTCGACGGCGGCATGATCGCGCTGGCGGCCATCGGCTTCGCAGCCTCGGTGATCGGCGCCTTCTACTACCTGAAGGTCGTCAAAGTCGTGTACTTCGACGAACCCGCCGACGTGGTGAAGGGTGAGAGCGACGTGTGGCACAAGCTGATCCTCGTCGGATCGTGCGTGGTCATCTCGCCGCTCGGCTTCCTGCTGACCAAGTGGCTCGGCCACCTGACCGAAACGGCTGCGGCCGCACTCTACTCCGGCCTTTGATAGAGGTCGTCGCAGAGACCGCATCGACCAACGCGGACCTTTCCCGGCGCCTCCGCGCCGGGGAGGGCCTCGCGGAAGGTTTCTGGTTGCGTGCGGTCAGGCAGAGCGCCGGGCGCGGTCGCCGCGGTCGCCAATGGTCCTCTCCGGAGGGCAATCTCTACGCCAGCACCGTCGTCGCGCTGAGAGCAGACGACCCTTCGGTCCATACTCTGGCTTTCGTGGCGGCACTGGCCGTCTACGACCTGATGCTCTCGCAACTACCGCCCGGCGCGGACTGCCAGCTCAAGTGGCCCAACGACGTGCTCGTCGGCGGCGCTAAAATCTGCGGCATCCTGCTGGAACGTGCGGGCGATCATGTGATTATCGGGATCGGCGTGAACGTCGTCAGCGCGCCCGAGCTTCCGGATCGTGCCACCGTCTCGATCCGCGCCGCCAATCCCGATAACGACAAAGACGCGCAGGCCGTTCTGGAAGCGCTGGCCGCCAGCCTGACCGAGCGTCTCGCGCAGTGGCGCCGGGAAGGGCTGTCCGCGACATTGGCCGACTGGACCCGCCATGCCCACCCACAGGGAACCCCGCTGCTGGTGACGCTCGACGAGGAAGGCCTGCTGCCGGGCGCTTTCGCCGGGCTTGACCCGGACGGAGCATTGCGCTTGCGTCTGGCCGACGGGTACCTACGTGTCGTCCACGCTGGTGACGTTTCGCTCGCCTGAAGGAAATTCCATGCTGCTTGCCATCGATGCCGGCAACACCAATGTCGTCTTCGCGCTGTTCGAGGGCCGCACCTTGCGTGGCCGCTGGCGCATTGCCACCGATCCGCGCCGCACGGGCGACGAATATGCGGTCTGGCTGATGCAGCTGCTCTCGATCCGCGGCGTCGCGCCGCAAGAGGTCGAGCAGATCATCATTTCCACGGTCGTGCCCCGCGCGCTGCACAATCTTGAAATTCTCGCCCGCCATTATTTCGACGTCGAGCCGCTGGTGGCAGGCGTCGGCAAGGCGGACTACGCGATCGACATCGACGTCGATCAGCCCAAGTCGCTGGGCGCCGACCGCGCCGTCAATGCCATCGCCGCGCATGAACGCCACGGCGGCGACTTGATCGTCGTCGATTTCGGCACCGCGACGACGTTCGACGTGGTAGACTACAACGGCGCCTACAAGGGCGGCATCATTGCGCCGGGCATCAATCTCTCGCTGGACGCGCTGGTGGGCAACACCGCCAAGCTGCCGCGCATCGCCGTGGCGGTGCCCGCCAGCAAGAGCGTGATCGGCCGGAACACCGAAGATCAGATGCTGATCGGCGTGTTCTGGGGCTACGTGGCGATGATGGAGGGCCTGATCGCCCGCATGCGCGCCGAAATCGGGCGTCCCGCCAAGGTCATCGCGACCGGCGGGCTTGCCGTACTGTTCGACGAGGCCTCAGACATATTCGACGCGGTCGATCCCGACCTGACGCTCGAAGGCCTCGCCATTCTTGCCGAAAGGGCATCGAAGACGTGATTCCAGGTAACGAACTGCTGTTTTGTGCGCTCGGTGGGTCGGGCGAGATTGGCATGAACGTCAATCTCTATGGCTGCCAGGGCAAATGGCTGATGGTCGACCTGGGCATGACCTTCGGCATGAACGAATATCCCGGCGTCGATCTGGTCTTCGCCGATCTCGACTTCATCGAGGGCGAGCGCGAGAACCTGCTGGGCATCGTCCTGACGCACGCGCACGAGGACCACATCGGCGCGGTGCCCTATTTCGCGCAGGAACTGGACGTTCCCATCTACGCCACGCCTTTCACCGCGCGTCTTGTCGCGGCGAAGCTGGAGGAGGCGGGCATTCTGAACGAGGTCGAACTGATCGTCATCGATCACCTCGACCGCTTCGAACTTGGGCCTTTCGGCATCCGCTACGTGCCGCTGGCGCACTCGATCGCCGAGGGCAATGCGCTGCTGATCGACACGCCGTTCGGCAAGATTTTCCACACCGGCGACTGGAAGCTCGACGACGAGCCGCAAGTCGGCACCCCTGCGACCAAGGCGGAACTCACCGCGATCGGTGATGACGGCGTTCTGGCGCTGGTCTGCGATTCCACCAACGTCTTCAATCCCGAGGCCTCGGGCAGCGAAGGCGAAGTCTATCGCGGGCTGCTGGAGGAAGTGAAAAAGCATCGCGGCCGCCGCGTGCTGGTCACGACTTTCGCCTCCAACGTCGCCCGTCTCCAGACGTTGGGCGAAGTGGCGCGCAAGACCAATCGCAAGCTCTGCGTGGCCGGGCGCTCGCTCGACCGCATCATCGAGACCGGGCAGGCGAGCGGCTATCTCAAGAAGCTGCCCGAACTGGTCGATGTCGAGACGGCAATGGACCTGCCGCGCGGCGAAGTGCTGATCGTCGCCACTGGCGGGCAGGGCGAGCCGCGCGCCGCGCTCTCGCGCATTTCCGAGGGGAATCACCCGATCAAGCTGGAGAAGGGCGATGTCGTCCTGTTCTCCAGCCGCCAGATCCCCGGCAACGAAATCCCGATCGGGCGTATCCAGAACCGTCTCTCGGACGCCGGGATCGTCATCGTCACCGACCGTCAGAGCATGATCCACGTTTCCGGCCATCCGGGGCGCCCGGAACTCGTCGCGCTCTATGGCTGGCTGCGGCCGGAAATCCTGTTGCCGGTCCACGGCGAGATCCGCCACATGCGCGAACAGGCTCGGCTCGGGCTGGAGAGCGGCATTCCCCATGCGGTGTTCCAGAAGAACGGCGATCTCGTCCGCCTGGCGCCGGGCAAGCCGGGCAAGTTCGGCGAAGTCCATTCGGGCCGCCTGATCCTAGACGGTGACATCATTGCGCCCGCCGACGGCGATGCCATGGTCATGCGCCGCCGCATTGCGTTCAACGGCGTGGTGTCGGTGGCGGCGGATCGTAAGGGCCATGTCCAGGTGGCGGCGATCGGCCTGCCGCTCGACGAGGACTATCCGAAGTTCATCGAGGAAGCGCAGCGCGATGTCGCCGATGCGCTGGGCCGCGCAAAGAAATCGGACCGCGAAGTGCGTGTCGAGGCCGCCCGTCTCGCCGCGCGCCGCGCTGCCACGCGCTGGTCGGGCAAGAAGCCGCAAGTGCAGGTGATGCTGCTGGAGGATTGAGCGAATGGCGATGCAGTGGACCTCGATGGTGGCGATCTACGGCCTGTTCTGGGTCCTCAGCGCCTTTCTGGTCATGCCGTTGGGCCTGCGCACGCCCAACGAGGTCCAGGGCTTCCGGGTGGAGAAGGGCCATGCAGACAGTGCGCCGGTCAACTTCCGGCCGCGCCTGATCGCCAAGCGCGCCACCGTTCTCGCGGTGGTGCTGTTCGGCCTCTACTACGTGAACTACGCCGAGCAGTGGATAACGGTGTCCGATCTCAATTTCTTCGGAACCCCGCCGGTTCAGGACCTCGGATACTAACAAAAAAGCCCGCTCGAAAGAGCGGGCTTTTTTATTGCGGGCAAGGCGCTGCGATCAGCTGCGCAGCCGCTCGATCCCCTGTGCCAACGCGACATAGAGCTTGCCCATGTCGGAGGAGAGCAGGGTCACGCCGAGGGCATTGCCGTCACGGGTGGAAAGCACTTGCCGCAGGATCGACTCGAAATCGTGGATGTAGCGGCTGACGTGTTCGCGGAAGGCCTCATCGCGCTCGAACAGTTGCTGGATCGACTTGATCTCCCCGGCATCGAGCAGCGAGACCGCGCGGCGCGTGAAGATGCCGCGATCGCCGCGCAGGTAGGAAGCCCAGGCGGTGTCGGAGACTTCGCTCGACAGGGCGGAGGCGATGTCGATGGCGTTGGAATTGAGCGCTTCGGTGATGAGCGCGACGCGGCGGGCGAAGTCGTTATCGACCTGCTCCTCGGCTTTTTCACGTGCTTCGTTCACGCGGCCTTCCAGATTGCCGACCAGTTCCTCGACTTTCGCCAATTGCTCGCGCAGCTGGATCGTTGCCTCGCGGGTCGCGCCCGAGGCGTGGGCGACGGCCTGGTCGAGCTGACCGGTGACTTCGGCGACGCGGGTGCGCATCGATCGGTCGATCGCCTGGGCGCTCTCGGTGCCGAGGTCTTCGGCGACTTTGGCGATGCGCGCGGCGCTCTGGGTCTCGATGGCGGCGACTGAGTTCTCGATGGTCGTGCCGAGAGCGGCAATCGCTTCGCTGAGTTCCCCTTGCGCGCGCGCGGCGGCGGTATGGGTCGCAGCGTCGATCTCGGTGAGCGAGGTGTGCAGAACCTTCAGAAGCTGCGCATGGGCCGCGCCGTGCTCGGACAGATCCGAATGCATGGCGGAAAGTTCGTCCGCGAAGTCCTTGAGGTTGTTGCCGGATTGCTCGACTCCGCCAGCCAGTTCAGCGCCGCTGCGGGCCGATTGGCCGAGGGCTTCGAGAACCGTGGCGATGCCGGATTGCAGGCGGACCAGACGATCCTCCGAAACCGTGAGCGCCTCGGGCAGGTCATGATGGGCATAGCGGGCGCTGCCCTGGATGAGTTCGAGCAGGCGCACGCTCGTCTCGGTCAGCTTTTCGGCATCGGCATCGGTAGCCGAAAGCGTGGCGCGCGCGGCGGTGAGGCGCTCGCCCAGCGAGGCGAGGCTGCCGCGCAAGCGGGTTTCGAGCAGTTCGCTGCTGTCGGCAATGGCGCCGAAACGGGCTTCGTACTCGCCGAGTTCGCCGGTGATGGCGGCTGCATGGTCGCCAAGGGCACTGGCTTGCAGGCGCTGGCGCTCAAGCCGTTCGGAAATGGCGTTGTCGAGATCGCCGAGCATCTGTTCGATGCGGGCGATGGCGTGACGCTCCTGCTCGGCCTGACGGGCGAGGCGTTCGCTCGTTTCGCCCGCAAGCCTGTCGCGCCTTGCGGAAATCTCGTGGTCGAGTGCTCCGGCCTCGTTGCCGATAGCACTGAGCGAACCGCGCAGGGCCAAAACGGCGGTCTCCTGCGCCTGGACGATGCCGCGTGCGACTTCCGACTGTTCCTCGTGCAGATCGTTGAGGGCCTGGCGCCAGGCTTCGGCTGCGCGGCCTTCGCCGTCGCGCAGGGCGCGCGAGACTACGTCGCTTTCCTCGCGCAGGGCGACGAGGCGCGCGCGCAGTGAAGTGAGGCTTTCCGCCTCGTGGCGATCGAGCTGGCCGCGCGTTTCGGTGATTTCCGCTTCGAGTGCGGCGGCGCGGGTGCGGATGGACGTAAGGGCGGTCAGTTCGTGGCTGTCCAACTCGCTGCGGAACGCCTCTCCGCGCTCCGAAAGCAGGGCGAAGCGTTGATCGGCAAGAACACCGATCTGCTCGCTGCGGGCATTGATCGCGGAGAGGGTGCTTTCCACGACATTGCCGAGGCGCGAGACCTGCTGCTCGCTGCCCGTGGCGAATTCGTTGAGGCGCTTGAAGCCGTTGACCATGTCCTCAAGCTGGACGTGGGCGGCGCGCCCGGCGTTGCCGATGTTGTTGGTGACGTCCTTGGCGGAACTGGCGATGACGGGAAGCTGTCCACGCAGTTTCTCCATGTTGTCGAGCGCGGCCTGGCTGACGCCGCCGATGGATTCGACGCGGGCGCCGTTGTCGCGGATCAGGTCCTGCAGACGCTCGGCGTTGGAGGACAGACGCTCGGCGGCGATGCGGCCGAGGGCTTCGAGATCGCGCGACTGGGCGGCGATGAATTCGCGGGCAAGGCTCAGTTCGCGATTGACCGTGGTCAGGCGCGTTTCAAGCTGGGCGGATTCGCGTGACAGCGCGCTGGCGATATTGCCGAAACGGCGGCTTTCCCGGCTGCTGTGGCGCATTGCCAGCAGCCAGACCATGCCGACCAGCAGCAGCGGCACCGCCCATTGCACTATCAGCGCGGGAACCGCCACGAGGCCGAGGCCCTGGCCGAAATCCGGCCAGCGCGCATATAGGAAGAACGCGCTCCAGCCCAAGGCAACCGTTCCTGCGAGCGCGGGAGCGAGCCAGTCGAGCGAGCGCGGCGCGTGGGCATAGTCCGGCGCTACGGCTTGCTCGGTGGCGACCCAGGCATTGCGCCATGCGTCGTCGGACGCGTCATTCTCGAGTTCCGGGGCCGGAGCAGCCGGTTTTTCCATGGGTTCTTCCGAATTTCCGCTCGAAACGGGTTCGCTGCCGTTCGCGCCGAACGCGATGATCCTGTTTTCCCCAGACATGCGGATCAGGATAACACGCGGGAGGCGCCGATAAACCCCGGTTTAACCCTTTCCGGATTAAACTGGGGAAATGGCGTATGAAGCAGGTGCCCTCGAAGCGACCCTCGCCGCGGCAGCGGGCGGAGATCCCTTGCTTTTCGCGGAGTTACGCGCTTCCTATCTGGAAAGCGTGACGCGGCAGGTCGATCTCTTGGCGCGGGCGCGCTGCGACGGCAACTGGCATGTCGCGGCGATGCGGCTCAAGGGGCTGGCCGCCAGCTTCCATTCGGCGCAGTTGCTGGCGCTGGCCGAACGTGCGCTGGACAGCGCACCGGGCGAGCCGACCGTGATCCGCCGCCTTCAGGCTTATCTGGCAGAGTTTTCCGTCGGCTGATTTACCCGCCGAGCTTGGCACCGGGCGGGCCTTTCCCTAAACGGTAGAGCCTTGCTGGAGGTCGTTAAACTGCGCATTGCCTTGCTCGCCATGATGGAGCCTGCCGTGGCGGGCCAGACCCGGCCGCGCGGCTTCCTGCGCATCGGCGGGGCGACGCTGGCGCAGCATCAACTGGGGCTGGCGCTCGCGCTCGATTGCCAGCGGGTCATTTGCCTCGCGCGTGGGACCTCACCGGAGATGATCGCGCTCCAGCACATGGCCGAGGACGCCGGGCTGCAATTCTACATTGCCACTGGCGCCCGCCCGCTTTCGGGCCTTGTGACGGCGAACGACGAACTCGTGGTGATCGGCGAGGGGCTCTTCGTCGAACCCGCCGGGGTTGCGGCGCTGTTCGACGGCAAGGCGCCTGCCGTGCTGGTCCAGCCGGTGGAGGGCGGTCTGGCGGCGGGCTTCGAGCGGATCGACATCAATCGCGCCAGTGCCGGCATCATGCGGATTCCCGGCAATCTGGTGGAGAACCTCCAGGAACTCCCCGGAGACTGCGACGTGCCTTCGGCGCTGACCCGGATCGCTTTGCAATCGGGCGTCACCATGCGCGAAGTCCCGGCGGACTTGCGCAGCGGCACCGACTGGCGGCTGATTCGCGACGAGCGCGAGGCGCACGGCGTCGAACTCGAATGGCTGCGCGAGCGGTTCGGTGACGGCAAACGGGTTTCGCCGGGCCGGACGATCGCGCGCTACGGCGTGCTGACGTTCGGGTCCTCGCTGCTGCATGCCGGTAACGCCAGCAATATCGTGAGCCTCGGCGTTCTGGCGGCACTGGCGATCGCGGGCGGTTTCGCCTGGTTCGGTTTCTTGACCGTCGCTTTCCTTTCGCTGTTCGTGGCCGCCGTGCTGGTCGAGGCAAGCCGGTTGCTGCGTCTGGCGGAGCGTCAGGCGCTGGGGCAACTGCCCCCGGCGATCCCGCGTGCGGACGCGCTCGGGTGGCTGGTCGATGCCGTGTTCGGACTTTCGCTACTGGCCGGAATTACCCGGCTCGGCGGCGAATCGGTGATCTCGTGGCTGTTCGCGCCGGTCATGCTGATGCTTCTGCTGGCAATGATCCCGCGCTTCGTGACGGGAACGGCGGCCTCGCTCGTCTCGGACCGTGCCACATTGGGACTTCTGCTGGCTTTTGCCGCAGGATTCGGGCAAATTGAGCCGCTGGTGGAGGTTCTGGCGATCACGCTCGTTGTGGTCGGCATGGTTCTTCCGCTACGTCGGAAGGACTAACCGGGGCTTAACCAGATACAGGGTAAACGGGACGGATGATCGACAACGCTGTTCATCCGGCTGACGACCAGACTGCGGAAGCGCTGCTTCGTGCGGATCTGGCGCGCGGCGATGCCATGGCCGGTTCGGTGCTGCCGATCCTGCAGTACCTGCTGGCTGCCGAGGACAGCGCGCTTTTCAGCGACGAGATACTGGCGCGGGTCCGCGGCATGCTGGGCGATCTCGCCCGCGGGATCGTGGGAAGGCTCCATGACGATACAACATCGGCACAGTTTGCCGAGGACGTGGAAGACCTTGCCCGCACTTTCATGGCCGATACTCTGCTGCTTTCACATGTCCACGCGATGGCACTGGAATGGCAGATGACCGAGCGGTTGCAGGCGCGGCTCGCGCTCGATCCGGTGGTGTCGCCGCTGATCCAGGCCATGCTGGCTTCTGCCGAAGGGCAGATGCATGGCCTCGCCGTGAGCTGGCTGGCCGCGCAGGCGCGCTGGTGTCAGGCCCAGCGCCGGATGAGCCTGCCGCTGACCGAACTTCCCGGCGATCTGCTGCACCGGGTACTGCTGGCGGTTAAGGCGTTCCTGGCCGGGCGGGCGGACCTGGCCGAGCGTCTTGCGCTGCTCGAAACGGACATCCGCCGCAGTTACGACGAAGGGGCGACCCGGCTCGGATTGTCGGCCCGGTTGCTGACGGCGCTCGGCGGGGCTTTCCACGTCGCACTGTCGGTGGCCCATGCCGGAGCGGCGCTGTTCTTCACGGCGCTGGCGGCCGGTTCCGGGCTGCGCCGCGAGGCCGCCGTGCTGGCCACGCACGAGGCGCAGCTTGCGCGTCTGGCGCTGGCCCTGCGCGCGGCGGGTCTCAAGGCCGCCGATATCGAGAAGCAATTCCTCGCCATTCACCCCGAGGCGATGCTGCCCGAAGGGTTCGAGAGGCTGGGCGTCGATCTTGCTGCCTCGATTTTGGCCAGCGGACGGCAGGGCGGCTGATGCTGATGGAAGGCACCATTCTGGCCCGTGCCGTCAGCGATGCGCAGGACCGCCTGCTGGAAGCGGACGAGCCGCTCGCCGGGCTTCAGGAGCGCTGCGGCGGCGAGCTTCCCGGCACGATCGCGATACCTGAACTGCTCGAACTCGTTCGCAAGGCACGGCGCTACGGCTTCCGACTGGCCCGTGCGGTCACGGCGCACGACGGCGGCGACGTGATCACCGCCTGGGTCGAAGTCGAACCGCAGGGCTTGCATGACGGTTGCCAGATCGTCGTCCGCAACTGGCAGACCGCCCCCGCGCCGGTCGAGGATGCGGCTTCGGTGGAGCGCCGCCGGACGATGATTGATCGCCACCTTGCCGAACTGAGCGCGCAGCTCGATTCCGATCAGCGGGTGCTGGCGGTGCTGACCGACAGCGCGGAACTCTCTGAGGTCGCGGCAGCTATGCAGGGCGGCTTCGGCCGGCTATGGACCGAGTTTCTGCCGCCGGAGAATGTTGCGCATCAGCAACCCTTGCATTGGCGCCTGCTTGACGGCGCGCCGGTAACGGTGCCGGGATCCCGGCGATCCTGGCGGGTTTCACTCATCCCCCATATGCGCCCCGGTTTCGATCCGGCGGGTTTCGAACTGCTGCTGGTCTCGGATACGCCTGCGGCTCCGGTTTCGGCGGCACACGAGCCGATGGAGCCGCTGCTGCGCCGCAGCCTCGTCGGCCACGATCTCGCGCCGGTCCTGCGCCAGCCGATCGCGCGGATCATCGCCAATGCCGAGACCATCCGCACCCGGCTCGCCGGGCCGCTGCCCGATGCCTATGCCGAATATGCGGGCGAGATCGCGGGCGCGGGCAAGTTGCTGCTGGGGCTGCTGGAGGACCTGGCCGACCTCGAAGTCGTCGAGACTGAAGGGTTCAGCACCGCCCCGGACAAGGTAGACCTGTCGGAACTGGCGCGGCAGGCGGCCGGTATCCTGAACGTGCGGGCGCAGGAAAAGGGCATCGTGATCGAGGCGCCGCATGTCGCGGAAACGCTTCCTGCCGTGGCCGAGTATCGGCGCGTACTTCAGGTGCTGCTCAATCTCATCGGCAATGCCATCCGCTATTCGCCGGAGCATTCGCAGATCTGGATCCGGCTCGAAGCGCAGGAAGACCGCGCAAGGGTGATCGTCGCCGACCAGGGACCGGGCCTGTCCGAGGACCAGCAGGGCAAGATATTTGACAAGTTCGAGCGGCTCGGCCGCAGCGGCGACGGCGGCTCGGGGCTGGGGCTCTATATCTCGCGCAGTCTGGCCCGCGCGATGGGCGGGGAACTGCTCGTCGATAGCGCGCCGGGGCAGGGCGCGCGTTTCATTCTGGACGTTCCGGCCGACCTCGAGACCTGACTTACAGGTGGTTGTTGTTGGTCTCGTTCCAGCGCCGTGCAAGCCAGAGCAGAATACCGCCGACCGCTGCCATCACCGCACCGCGGATCGCCCATCCCCGATCGTCGAGCATCAGGCTGCCGCTTGGCCAGGACAGGATACCGGTGCCCTGGGCGATCCATAGCAGACCTACGGCAATTCCCAGCACGCCCACGAATACGGCAAGAAGTCTGAGAAACAACATCAAAGCTTCCCACTTGCGAAACACCGTCAGGATAGGAAGCGCTTGCGGCGAGATTGTGGCGACGGTGCGGTCTCGTCGGCAATCGTCCTGACCCGCCCCCACAATACACCTTCCGCCGGGGGATGGGTAAGCGGCAATTTCGCGCGCGATGGGGCCAAAAAGAAAGGCCCCCGCTTTCGCGAGGGCCTTTCTTTACCGAACGGGTTTCGGCGGACCGTGCGATCAGCGCTGGCCGACCGGCACGTAGTCGCGCTGCGTCGGGCCGGTGTAGAGCTGACGCGGGCGGCCGATCTTCTGGCCGGGGTCCGAGATCATTTCGTTCCATTGCGCGACCCAGCCCACGGTGCGGGCAAGGGCGAAGAGCGCGGTGAACATCGTGGTCGGGAAGCCGATGGCCGAGAGGATGATGCCCGAGTAGAAGTCGACGTTCGGGAACAGCTTCTTCTCGGCGAAGTACGGATCGCTGAGGGCGATTTCCTCGAGGCGCAGGGCGGTCTCGAAGAGCGGATCGGTGACCTTGAGCGCGTCGAACACCTCGCGGACGGTCTTCTGCATGACCGTGGCGCGCGGATCGTAGTTCTTATAAACGCGGTGACCGAAGCCCATCAGGCGGAACGGATCGTTCTTGTCCTTCGCACGATCGATGTAGTGCTGGATCTTGTCCGGCGTACCGATTTCCTTGAGCATGTTGAGCGCGGCTTCGTTCGCGCCGCCGTGTGCAGGGCCCCAGAGGCAGGCGATGCCGGCAGCGATGCATGCGAACGGATTGGCGCCCGATGAACCGGCAAGACGCACGGTCGAGGTCGAGGCGTTCTGCTCGTGGTCGGCATGGAGGATGAAGATGCGGTCCATCGCCTTTTCGACGGCGGGGATCACTTCATATTCTTCCGCCGGCACGCCGAAGGTCATGCGCAGGAAGTTGCCGGTGTAGCTCAGCTTGTTGTCCGGGTAGAGGAAAGGCTGGCCGACCGAGTACTTGTAAGCGGCAGCGGCGATCGTCGGCATCTTGGCGATGAGGCGATGCGAGCTGATCTTGCGGTGCTCGGGATCCGAGATGTCGGTCGAGTCGTGGTAGAACGCCGAGAGGGCGCCGACCACGCCGCACATGATCGCCATCGGGTGGGCGTCACGGCGGAAGCCGCGGTAGAAGTTCGCCAGCTGCTCGTGGAGCATCGTGTGGCGCGTGATGGTGTTTTCGAAAGTCGCCAGCTCGTCCGCGTTCGGCAGTTCGCCGTTGAGCAGCAGGTAGCTGGTTTCCATGAACGACGAGTTCTCGGCCAGCTGGCCGATCGGGTAGCCGCGGTGGAGCAGTACACCTTCGTCGCCGTCGATATAGGTCAGCGCGGATTCGCAGCTCGCCGTCGACGTGAAGCCGGGATCGTACGTGAACTTGCCCGTCTGGGCATAGAGCTTGCGGATATCGATGACATCCGGGCCGACACTGCCCTTGAGCACGGGATAGTCGAATTCCGTGCCACCAGCATTCAGTTTGACCTGATCACCCACCAGTTCTTACTCCTTATATGTGTGTCCCGGCAGCAGCGTCCGCCTGCGCGCCAATGCGTGCGAGGCTTTCGTCCCGGCCGAGCAGAACCAATACGTCGAAAATACCCGGAGAGGTCGTCTGACCAGTCAGGGCCGCCCGCAAGGGTTGCGCGAGCTTGCCGAGGCCCAATCCCAAGTCCTCGGCCATTGCCTTCAGGTTGGCTTCCAGTGCCTCCAGCGCCCAGTCGGGCTCGCCGGAAAGACGCTGGTGAATGGCGGCAAGGCGCCCCCGCGCCTCGTCCGTCAGCAGCGCCTGCGCCTTCTCGCTGAACGCGAGCGGACGCTTGGCAAACAGGAAGGCCGCGCCTTCTGCAAGTTCGTTGAGGTCCTTCGCGCGGACCTTCAGCACCGGCATCGCCTGCGTGAGCAGGGCGAAGTCGGGATTATCGTAACCGGCCTGGACCAGGCGCGGCGCGACCAGTTCCGCCAGACGGGCGTCGTCCGCCTCGCGCAGGTAGTGGCCGTTGAGATTTTGCAGCTTCGCGAGATCGAAGCGCGAGGGCGACTTGCCGACGTCGGCCATGTCGAACCACTCGATCGCCTTGTCGCGGCTGATGAATTCCTCGTCGCCATGGCCCCAGCCAAGGCGCAGCAGATAGTTGAACAGCGCTTCCGGCAGCACGCCCATCTCGTCGCGATAGGCATCAACGCCCAGCGCGCCGTGGCGCTTGGAGAGCTTGGCGCCGTCCGAGCCGTGGATCAGCGGCACGTGGCCGTAAGTCGGCACTTCCCAACCCATGCCGTGGATGACCACGAGCTGGCGGAAGGCGTTGTTGAGATGATCGTCGCCGCGCAGGACGTGGGTCACGCCCATGTCGTTGTCGTCCACCACTACGGCCAGCATGTAGGTTGGTGTGCCGTCCGAGCGCAGGATGACGAAGTCGTCGATTTCCTCGTTCTTGACGGTCACTTCACCCTGAACGAGATCGTTGATGGTGGTTTCGCCCTCGCGCGGCGCCTTAACGCGCACGACGTAGGAGCGGTCCGTCGGCCAGGTCGAGGGAGCGGCATCGCGCCATTCGCTGTCGATGCGGAACGGGCGGCGCTCTTCCTGGGCCTTCTGGCGGCGCTCGGCCAGTTCCTCGGGCGTGAGGTAGCAGCGATAGGCATGGCCGTTAGCCAACAGCGCGGCGGCCACTTCGGCGTGACGATCCGAGCGAGCGAACTGGAACACGGCCGGTTCGTCGCCGTCGAGGCCGAGCCAGGTCAGGCCGTCGAAGATCGCCTCGATCGCCGGTTCGGTCGAGCGGGCGCGATCGGTGTCCTCGATACGGAGCAGGTACTTGCCGCCGTGATGACGGGCGAACAGCCAGTTGAAGAGAGCAGTACGGGCGCCGCCGATATGGAGATAACCCGTGGGCGAGGGGGCAAAGCGCGTGACGACGGTCTTGCCTGCCGTCGATCCGCTCGATGCGCTGCCGCTTGCCATTATTATAACCTTCCTGTCCTATGCGCGCCATGGCCAGCCAAGCCGCCACGACGGTTGATCTAGAGCATCCGGATGTCGCCGGAGCCGCTGCAATGCAGCATCGCCCATGGATCAGCCAGAGCCACTTGTCGAGCAGTTTGGCTGGTGTCGAGTGTTTTCTTTCGAACTGCGGTTTCGCTAGGGGACCGTGGCTCGCCGTAGCCTTCGGAAGCGGCGCAGTTGCGTGGTTTTCGCTACCTTCCCGAGAGGGCTGGGCGGGGCTTTGCGTAGTATGCGTCACGATTGCGTTATTCGCACTTTACTGGCGCGCGGGCTTGCTGCGCTACCCCTATATCCGGCAGGCGATCTTGTCGCTTTCGTTGCTGACAATGGCCGGAGGCCTTGGCGTGTGGCTGCGCTCCGAAATGGTGGGTGCTTCGCCGATTTCGCGCACGCTGTCGGGAACCCTCACGGGAACCGTAATCGGGTTGGAAGAGCAGCCTGCGCTGGAGCGCGATCGTTTGACCCTGGCGATGCGCGAACCGGGAACCGGGCGGGCGATCAAGGTGCGGGTGAACGTGCCGGTGCGGTTTCGTGAACATGTGCCGGAGGCAGGAACGGTGGTCCGCTTTCGCGGGCGGCTTGCCCCACCGGCCTCGCCGATGTTTCCGGGAGGTTACGATTTCGCGCGGTCCGCGTGGTTTTCCGGAATCGCGGCGACGGGGCAGGCGACGGCGCCAATCGAGGTCGTTTCAGCGCCCCGTGGCGGCGACTGGCTGGGCAAAGCGCGCAACGGGTTGTCCCGTAATATAACCGGGCGACTGGCCGGATCGGCCGGGGGAATTGCCGCAGCGCTGACCACGGGGGACATGGGCGCGATATCCCGAAACGATGCGCAGGCGATGCGAGACGCGGGGCTGGCGCATCTGCTTTCTATCAGCGGACTTCATGTGAGTGCCGTGATCGGCGGGGTCTATCTTCTCGCGCTTCGGCTGCTGGCGCTTTCACCCGCTCTTGCCTTGCGGGTCCGGCTGCCGATTCTTGCCGCCGGTTGCGGGGCCTTGGCAGGGATCGGCTATACCTTGCTCAGCGGTTCGCAGGTGCCGACAGTGCGCTCATGCCTGGGAGCCTTGCTTGTACTCGCGGCACTGGCGATGGGGCGGGAGGCGCTGTCGATGCGCTTGCTGGCCGTGGCGGCTTTCGTCGTGCTGCTGGTCTGGCCCGAGTCGATCGTCGGGCCCAGTTTCCAGATGAGTTTCGCGGCGGTCATGGTGCTCGTTGCGCTCGGCAACGCCGAACCAGTGAAGCGGTGGCTCGCTCCGCGCGAAGAAGCGCTGCCTTTGAAGGCCTTGCGCCATGTCGCTCTTTTGCTGGTCATGGGGATTGCGATCGAAATGGCGCTCTTGCCGATCGGCCTCTTCCATTTTCATCGTGCAGGAATTTACGGATCTTTCGCCAATGTTCTTGCTATCCCGCTGACAACGCTGATTATCATGCCTTTGGTTGCCGTGGCGCTACTTCTGGATGTGGCCGGAGCAGGTGTGCCGATCTGGTGGTTGGCGGACCACGCGATCGACGGCTTGCTGGCGATCGCCCATTTCATTGCGGATCGCCCCGGTTCCGTCCGCGTCCTGCCGACGATGAGCGGGTGGCATTTCCTGCTGTTCGTGGCGGGAGGGTTGTGGCTCGGGCTTTGGGAAGGACGGGTGCGGCTCTGGGGGATTGTGCCTGTCGCCCTGGGATTCCTAGGCTTGATGACGATCCAGGCGCCGGATCTGATGATTTCGGGTGATGGCCGCCATGTCGGATGGATCGATCCGGCCAACCGGCATTTCGTGATGCTGCGGAACAGTTCGAGCGACTATGCGCTGGATAATATGATGGAAACCGCCGGGCTGCGCGAACGACCCGAGGTCGTCTCGGGCTTTCCGAATGCCCGATGCAACAGCGATTTCTGCGCTGTAGCGCTGCGAACTGGCCATGCGCTGCACCATGTCCTGATTGCCAAGGGGCGTCTGATCGTACCGGAAGATCAACTCGCCAGGGCCTGCAGTCGGTCCGAGGTCGTTATTGCCGACCGCCGCCTTCCGGAGACTTGCCGTCCAAAGTGGCTAAAGGCCGATCGCGCTATGCTGGACCGCAGCGGAGGCATAGCCATCGTTCTGGATCGACGAAAGGTCACGACCGTTGCGGACACTCAGGGCGATCATGGCTGGTGGCGTGCCTCGAGATAGATATCAATCGGTACACGCACCTCGTTGAAACCGGAGGGGGATTTCCCCTCCGGCCTCAGTGATATCGGCGCAGAAGTCCTGCAAGCTTGCCCTGAACTTCCACTTCGTCTGGACCGTAGATTTGCGGTTCGTAAGCGGCATTGGCGGGATCGAGCCGAAGCATCCCGCCCTCGCGGCGGAGATACTTGAGTGTCGCTTCCTCGCCCCGGATCAGCGCGACGACGATTTCGCCATCGCGTGCGGTATTGGTGCGCTTCACGAGGGCGAAATCGCCGTCGAGAATGCCTGCATCGATCATGGAGTCGCCGGAAACTTCCAGCGCGTAATGTTCACCGGAGCCGAGCAGGGCGGCCGGGACCGGAAGCAAGGAATGGCCCTCCAGCGCCTCGATCGGCACGCCCGCTGCAATGCGGCCATGGAGCGGAATTTCGATCACGTCGTTGGCGGGTGTCGGAACCTTCGGAGCGCGAGCCGGAGCCTCTTCCGCCGCCGGAGCGCTGCGGGCAGGCTTGGTCGTCGTATCCTCCGGTTGACGCAGGACTTCGAGTGCGCGGGCGCGGTTGGGCAAACGGCGAATGAAACCTCGTTCTTCCAGGGCCGAGATCAGGCGATGAACGCCCGACTTCGACTTGAGGTCGAGCGCTTCCTTCATTTCCTCGAAGCTGGGTGAGATGCCGCTTTCTTCGAGCCGGACCTGGATGAACCGGAGCAATTCATGCTGCTTGCGCGTCAACATCTGCTTTGCCTCATATGTTCTGCGGCCCTTGGCCCGGGCGGATAGTGCTGCGTCGCCAGGTGATCCTTGAAGGAACAGATCTGAACCGATCTGCTGCCTAGAGAACTTTTCTGCGAACAATGAGGGAACAATTATGCAACGAACAGGGTATAGTCAAGCAATACCGCCATTCTGGAGCAAGAACATCCGAACCATGTCGTCCGCATCGGCCGCTTCGGCATGAGCGGGGCGGTCGATCAAGACGTTGCTGGAGGCCAGCGAGGAAAGCGCGCCGCTGTCCTGTAGCGAGAGGGCCTGCACGGTTTCCCCGTCCCATACCCCGCGCAGGAATTCCCGCCGCGCTCCGCCGGGCTTCAAGGGTGCGGAAAGTCTCGCTGCAATGCTTCGCGGCAGCGGCTCTGCGGCACCGAGGAGGGCGCGCAGGACCGGCAGAACGAAAAGATAGGCCGTGACCATGCTCGACACGGGATTTCCCGGTAGCCCGATCACGAGTTGCCTGCGCTCGCCATGATGGCGCGTTGCAATCAGCAGCGGCTTGCCCGGCTTGATCGCGACGCGCCAGAAATCGATTTCGGCTCCCCACGCTTCCAGAGCGGGACGCAGAAGATCGTGATCGCCGACCGAGGCCCCGCCGCTGGTCACGATCACATCGGCGTCGGCGGCAGCGTCGAAAGCCGCGACGAGGGCGTCGAGATCGTCCGGGATAGGTCCATTCCGCTTCGCATCGACAGGCAGGCTGCGCACGAGCGCGGAAAGCATCGCGCCGTTGCTGGCCGGGATCTGATGATCGGCGCAGCAATCGGGTTCGGCAGCCAGTTCGTCGCCGCTGTCGATCACCGCGATTCGCGGAATGCGGTGGACGGGCAGGTGCTTGTGGCCTGCCGCCACCGCCAGGCCGATCTGGGCCGGTCCGATCAGCGTGCCTTGCGCCAGGAGCAGGCCGCCATCGCTGAAATCCATGCCGCGTGGGCGGATATGCTTGTGACCGGGGTGTGGCGGCGTGCCGGTGAGGACGAGGTCGTCGCCCTGCCGGGTCAGGTCTTCCTGGAGAATGACGGCGCCGGCGTCAGCGGGAAGCAGTGCCCCCGTCGAAATGCGAACCGCTTTTCCTGGTGCCAGAGTTCCGTCAAACGGGTGCCCGGCCGCGCTTTCACCGATGACCTGCCATGGCCCGGTGAGATCACCGGGGGTGACGGCATAGCCGTCCATCGCCGAGAGATCCGCCATGGGTTGGCTGCGCTGGGCAGACATAGGGGCGGCGAGGTATCGGCCTAGCGTGCCTTCCACGTCGACATGCTCGACAGGCAACGGCTCCACCAGGGCCAGCAAGCGCGCCTGCGCTTCTTCCAGCGGCAGCGGCGGGATCATCCGGCTTTCCAGTGACCCGACTTGCCGCCGAGTTTCTCGATGAGCCGAATATCGCCGATGACCATGCCCTTGTCGAGCGCCTTGGCCATATCGTAGATTGTCACGAGTGCGACGGAAACCGCTGTAATCGCTTCCATTTCCACGCCGGTCTTGCCGGTGAGCGATACGGTCGCAGTGGCCATCAGGGCTTCGTCTTCGAAAGAGAAATCGAGGTTCACGGCGTCGAGCACCAGCGGGTGGCACATGGGGATGAGGTCGGCGGTCTTCTTCGCGGCCATGATGCCCGCGATCCTCGCGGTTCCGAGCACGTCACCCTTCGGGGCATCTCCGGCGCGGATGGCGTCCAGCGCTGTCGCGGTCATTGCGATACGGCCCGAGGCGACCGCGACCCGGCGGGTTTCCGCTTTCGCGCCGACGTCGACCATGCGGGCATTGCCCTGATCGTCGATGTGGGTGAGGGACTTGCTCATCCCAGCAGCAGGGCGCGGGTGGCAGCCTCGACATCGGCTTCGCGCATCAGGCTCTCGCCGACGAGGAACGTGCGGGCACCGCAGGCGGAGAGGCGCTGGAGGTCGCCGTGGCCGTTGATCCCGCTCTCGCTGACCAGCAGCGTGCCCTCGGGGGCCAGCGGGGCGAGCCGTTCGGTAATGCCGATATCGGTGACAAAGCGCTTCAGATCACGATTGTTCACGCCGATAAGCCTCGATTTCAGGCGGCTTGCGCGTTCCATCTCGGCTTCGTTGTGAACTTCGACGAGGCAATCCATGCCGCGTTCGTGGGCGGCGGCTTCGAGTTCGGCCATGAGACCGTCATCGAGCGCGGCGACGATGATGAGGATCGCATCGGCGCCGATCGCGCGGGCTTCGGCGACCTGCCAGGGATCGACCATGAAGTCCTTGCGGATGACCGGCAGCGACACGGCGGCGCGGGCTTCGACGAGGAAGTCCTCGTGACCCTGGAAGTAGGGCGCGTCGGTCAGGATCGACAGGCAGGCGGCGCCGCCGCGCTCATAGGCGGCAGCGTGCTCGGCGGGACGGAAATCGGGACGGATCAGACCCTTGGAGGGCGAGGACTTCTTGATCTCGGCGATCAGCGCGAAGCCGGTTTCCGCCTTGGCGCGCAAGGCAGCCTCGAAGCCGCGCGGGGCGGACTGCCGGGCGGCGCGGGCGTCGAGGTCGCCGATCGTCACGAAGCCCTTGCGGGTTTCGACTTCCACGCGCTTGGTCTGGCAGATCTCGGTAAGCTTGTCGGACATCGGTACCTCGAAAACGCGGCTCAGGCCTTGAGCGCGGAAATCCAGCAATTCAGCAGGGTATTGGCGAGGCCCTTGTCGATGGCCTCGGCGGCTTCCTCGACGCCGTCGCGCCAGGTCTCGACTTCGCCCGCAACGATCAGCGCACCGGCGGCGTTGAGCAGCACGGCGTCGCGATAGGCTCCTTCCTCGCCAAGGAGCAGGCGGCGAAGCGCTTCTGCATTGTAGGCAGCATCGCCGCCGCGAATGGCACCGACCGGGGCGATCGGCAGGCCGACATCCTCGGGCGAGACGCGGCGCATGGCCAGTTCGCCATGCTTGATCTCGGCCACTTCGTTGCCGCCTGCGAGGCTCAGTTCGTCGAGGCCCTCGTCGCCGGAGATGACGAAGGAATGCTCGCTGCCGAGGTGCATCAGCGCTTCGGCATAGATCGGGACGTATGCAGGGCGGGCAATGCCGACGAGCTGGCGGCACACGTTGGCGGGATTGGCCAGCGGCCCCATCAGGTTGAAGATCGTGCGGCGCCCGATCGCCTTGCGGATCGGCATGATCCGGCCCATCGCCGGGTGATGGCGCGCGGCGAAGAGGAAGCAGATGCCGAGGTCGTTCAGCGTTTCCTCGGCGGTTTCCGCGGCGCGATCGAGGTTCAGGCCGAGCGCTTCGAGGGTGTCGGCGGCACCGGCCTTCGAGCTGGCGGCGCGGTTGCCGTGCTTGGCGACAGGCACGCCGCAGGCGGCGACGACCAGCGACACGGCGGTCGAGACGTTGAGCGTGTGATGCCCGTCCCCGCCGGTTCCGCAGACGTCGATGGCGTTCGCGGGGGCCTGGATCGGGATCATGCGGCTGCGCATGGCGCGGGCCGCTCCGGCGATCTCGCTGGCGGTCTCGCCACGCTCGGTGAGGGCGATCAGGAAGCGGACGATGGCGTCGTCATCGACTTTGCCGTCGAGGATTGCACCGAAGGCCGCTTCGGCCTCGGCTTCGCCGATGGGATGCAGCGGATCGGGAAGGCTGGTCACGGTCACGCCGCGATCCGCGCCGGAAGCTGGGCGTCGATGCCGCAGAGCCTCAGGTAGTTGGCCAGCATTGCGTGGCCGTGCTCGGTGGCGATGCTCTCCGGGTGGAACTGCACGCCGTGGATCGGCAGCGTGGCATGGCGGAAGCCCATGACATGGCCGTCGTCCGAGCGGGCGTTGACCTTCAGGGCCTCCGGAATGTCCTCGACGATCAGCGAGTGATAGCGGGTGGCGGTGAAGGGCGAGGGGATGCCCTGGAACACGCCGGTATCGTCATGCGTGACCGGCGAGGTCTTGCCGTGCATCAGCCCGCCGCGCACGACTTTGCCGCCGAAGTACTGGCCGATCGACTGGTGGCCGAGGCAGACGCCGAGCAGCGGCTTGCCGCTGTCCGCCGCCGCGCCCACGAGGTCGAGGCTGATTCCTGCCTCGTTCGGCGTGCAGGGGCCGGGCGAGAGCAGGAAGCCCTGCGCGCCGCTTTCGATGGCCTGGACGGCGGTGAGGGCGTCGTTGCGCACCACTTCGACTTCGGCGCCCAGTTCCATCACGTAATGGACCAGGTTCCAGGTGAAGCTGTCGTAATTGTCGATGACGAGGATCATGGTCTGCCTTTCGTCGCTTTCTCGACGACGATCAAGGGGCCGAGCGGCGGTCCGCCGTCCACGCGCCCGTGCTCCGGGTCCCAGAGCGAGGATACGCTGCCGTCGAGGAACAGCGCATCGGGGCAATCGAGCTTGTCCCGCAGCAGACGGGCGAGCTTGCCGAACGAGACCGGCTCGTCCGAAATCACGAAGTGGGCGCGGCCCTTGCGGTCGACGCCGACGGCATTGCGCAGCTTTTTCGAATCGCCATCCGCATCGATCTTCGGATGAAGTTTTCCGCCGATCACCAGCATCGGGCCGGACTGGGTGCCGAAGTCCGGACGGTTGGAGACGGTCTTCGCGAAGTCCTGCGTTGTCCGCACGGCCCATCGGCCTTTCGCATCACCGTAGAACACACCGTTGGGCTGGAGGTGGAAATTGCCCCAGCCCTCGTTGGTGTTGAGCTTGTGGCCGCGCTGCCCTTCCTCGACATAGTAGCCGATCGGCTGTCCCTTGTCGTCGAACATGCCGCCGTTCATCGCGAAGGCGACGGCGTGGTTGCCCGAGGGGCGGCTCGCGGCGAGTTCGGAGAGGCTGCGATAGGGCGCGCCGCCTTTCGGCCCGAGTACCATGTGGATCGTGTGGCGCGCGGGATCGGCGGTGCAATGGGTGAAGGACACACCTTCGAACGTGGCGCCCACGCAGGCGGGCGGGGGCGGCGCGGCGGCCTCCTGCTTGGCGTCACCCGACGAGCAGGCGGCGAGAAGCAGCAGGGCCGCGGCGGGGCCCCGCGTCACTGTCCGAAGCCCGGCTCCCCGGCGACGCGCACGGCCTCGCGGGCGGCGGCGAAGAGCGCGCCGGATTTGGCCTCGCATTCGCGCTGTTCGTAGGCAGGGACGCTGTCGGCGACGATGCCTGCCCCGGCCTGGACATGGAGCACGCCGTCCTTGAGCACGCCGGTGCGCAGGACGATGCACGAATCCACCGAGCCGTCGGGCGCGAAATAGCCGACGCCGCCCGCATAGGCGCCGCGCGTCTCGGGTTCGAGTTCGGCGATGATCTCGCAGGCGCGCACTTTCGGAGCGCCGGAGACGGTGCCTGCCGGGAAGCCCGCGAAGACCGCGTCGATGGCATCGTGCCGGGCGGTGTCGAGCTTGCCGACCACGTTCGACACGATGTGCATGACGTGGCTGTAGCGCTCGATCGTGTAGCTGTCGGTCACTTCGACGGTTCCGGCGGCGGCTACGCGGCCCACGTCGTTGCGGCCGAGGTCGAGCAGCATGAGGTGCTCGGCGCGTTCCTTGGGATCGGCGAGCAGGCTGACTTCGTTGGCCTTGTCCTCGGAGGCGGTCTTGCCGCGCGGGCGGGTGCCCGCGATCGGACGGATCGTCACTTCGCCTTCGCGCACGCGGACGAGGATTTCCGGACTGGAGCCGATCAGCGCGAAGCCGGGCATGTCGAGGAAGTAGAGGAACGGCGAGGGGTTCACGCGGCGCAGCGAGCGATAGAGCGCCAGCGGCGGCAGCGGGAACTCGCAGGTGAAGCGCTGGGCCAAGACGACCTGGAAGATGTCGCCCGCCTCGATGTAGTCCTTCGCCTTCAGCACCATCGCCTCGTAATCGGCAGCGGCCATGACCGGGGTCTGGACGGGTTCGGGCAGGTCGGCGACGGTCGGCGTCGCGGGCGCCGGGCCGGAAAGCTTGCGCAGGGCCTCGTCGATGCGCTCCGAGGCGCGTTCGACCAGCGCTTCCGGTGCACCGGCTTCCGGCCAGAGCGGGGCGACGCAGAACAGTTCGTCGCTGAGGCGATCGAACACGAGAATCAGCGAAGGCCGCACGAACAGCATGTCCGGCACTTCGAGCGCGCTCTGCGGCGCGCGCGGCAGCTTCTCGACAAGGCCGATGGTCTCGTAGCCGAAATAGCCGACGAGGCAGGCGAGGGCCGGGGGAAGCGCGGCAGGCACGTCGAAACGGCAGCTTTCGACCAGCGTGCGCAGTTCCGCGAGGGTGTCGCCGGGAAGCGGCGAGAAGGCCTCGCGGTCGTCCCGCCAGTTGCGATTGATGGCGCAGGCGTGGCCCTCGGCGCGGAACACGAGGTCCGGATCGAGGCCGATCAGGCTGTAGCGCCCGCGCGTTTCGCCCCCTTCGACCGATTCCAGCAGGAAATCGCCGCGCCCTTCCTCGAAGAGCTTGAGCGCGACGGCGACCGGGGTTTCGGTATCGGCCACGAGCTTGCGCCAGAGCACGCCGGGCTTGCCCTGGGAGAGCTGTGCCAATGCCGCAAGGCGATCCGATTCGCGTTCCATAACCCCGGTCTTCATCTCAAGTTGTCTTATTCAGCGCTGGCGGAGCCGGCGAGCTGGTCGCGCACGGCGGCGATCGCCTTGTCGTGCTTGGTCACGCCCACTTCCTTGCGGATCGCCTTGCCGAGCGCGTCGGTATAGGCCTGGCCGAGCTGGCCGCCGAGTTCACGCTGGGTGCCCTCGACGAGCTGCGGCGATTCGACCTTGCCCGGCACCACGTCCTTCAGGAGCACGACGAACCAGCCGCGATCCTGTCCGGCCGACTGCACTTTCACGGTGCCCTTGGCCATGTGGAACATCAGCGAGACCGGCGGCGGAACCTGACGGCCCGAACGCAGCGCGGCGGTCAGCGTGGCGCGCGACATGGAGACCTGCTCGACCGGCAGCTTCTTGCCCGTGGCGGCGACGGCCTGTTCCACGGTCTTGCCCTGACGGAGCTGGGCCTGGATCTGGATCGCGGCGGCCTTGGCGGCGGCACCGCCCTTGTCGAGCGCCCAGGCGGCCTTCACGTCGTTGACGATCTCCTTGAACGGCGCGGGCGCCGAGGCGGTGATCTGGGTGACGTCGTAGACGATGTAGCTCGGCGGGGTGGCGGGAGCGCCCGGCGTGGCGGGCTGGCCGCCGACTTGTGCGCTCTGCGGCTTTTCCTGGTCCATGCCGAAGGCGGTCTTCAGCACCGGCTGCAGCAGGGCCGGAGCGGTTTCGCCGGGCTTGCCGTAGACCTGACCGTCGGCGACGATCGGCGCGGTCGTCTCGACCGTCGCGCCCAGCGACTTGGCGACTTCGACGAGGCTGGCGCCGTTGCTGAACTCATCCTCGATCTTGGCGAGCAGATCGGTGAAGGCGGCGCGCTTCTTCGTTTCGGTGAGCTTGGCGGCGATCTCGTCCTTGACCGAGGCGAGGGCGCGCTCGGGCGTCTTCTGCTCTGCTTCGACGCGGATCAGGTGCCAGCCCAGCGCGCTCTTCTGAGGTGCGGCGAGCTTGCCGACGGGCGCCGCGAAGACGGCATCAGCGACGGCGGGCGAGAACTGGCCCGAAAGCTGGTCCTTGCTGAAGAATTCGAGCTTGGCAGCCGAGAGGCCCTTGGCCTGGGCCGCGGCTTCCAGCGTCTTGCCGCCAGCGACTTCGGCGGCGACGGCCTTGGCCGCGGCTTCGGTCGGAACGATCAGCTGGGTGATCTTGCGGTTGTCCTGCGCGGCGTAGAGCGCCTTGTCGGCCTGGTACTGCTTGACGATCTCGGCGTCGGTGGGGGCCGCGACGTCCTTGACGGCCGCTTCGCCGAAGGCGGCGTAACGGATCACGCGGCGCTCGGGGCGGACGAAGGCGCCGGTGTGGCTCTTGTAGAAGGCTTGGAGATCGGCATCGCTGGGCTGACCCGCAGGGAAGAACAGCTGCGAAGGCAGGGCAACGACCGAACCGGCGCGGTTCTCATCGAGCAGGGCGGCATAGCGCTTGGCGGCGAAGGTCGACATCGTGGTACCAAACTGGGCAGGGAGCATCAGCTGCTGGGCGATCAGGCCCTGGGCGATGTCCTCGCGCAGCGACTTTTCCGAAAGTCCCTGCTGCGCGAGCAGCTGGCGGAAGGTGTTCTGGTCGAACTTGCCGTCCACGCCCTGGAACGCCGGGATGCGGGCGATCTCGCTGTCGATCAGGCGATCCCCGGCGACCACGCCGATCTTCTTGCCGAAGAAGGCGGTGGCGGTGCGGTCGATCAGCTCATCGAGTACCTGCTCCAGCCCGCCTTGCGCGATGAGCGACTTCATCGTCATCGTCGGGTCCTGCTGCTGGACGCGGGTCAGGGCCGACTTGGCGGCGAGGGCCAGGCCGTTCTCGTCCACGTTATCCTTGCCGACGGTGGCGACCGACTTGCCGGGGCTGATGCCGCCGGAATCGTTCATGCCGGTAAGATCGCCGCCAACGAAGGCCAGCGTGATGAGTACCAGCACCGCCAGGCCAATGCCGGCGCCGATCTTGGACTTCAGGACGTTGCGGAAGAATGAGAGCATGTACCGTGCCGATCAGCGTGAAAATTCAGGTTCAGGTCGCGGCGATGGCTGAGCCGCCATAAGGAGAGCCAACGTGCGAAACGGGCAGGCTTTAGGGTGGCTTGTGGCATCCTGCAATGCCGAGTTTTGGGCCGACTTTCGAGCCGACGTTCGCTAAGCACCTCGCGACTCGCGAATTCCTGCCCTCAATCCGCAGTTATGCCTGAACCGGGAAAGCACGGATTTTGACAAGAGCGCCCTCCGTGCCCTAGCAGCGCCCGGAAAGCGCGGCTCGTGATTCCCGCTCCTTGCGGGGCTGACGAGCAGTCTGCGTGCTCTGAAATCAAGGTTTCTCAATATCATGGCTGGTCTGCCTTACATCGTCGGTAACTGGAAAATGAACGGCACGCGTGCGATGCTCAATGAGGCGCGCGCGATCGACCGGGCTGCCGCACGCTTCCCGAAGGTGCAGGTGGCGGTCGCGCCGCCGGCGACGCTGATCTACCGGATCCGCGATGCCGTCGAACTGATCGGCGTCGGCGGCCAGGACTGCCGCGCGGAAGACAGCGGCGCCTTCACCGGCGACATTTCCGCGCCCATGCTCAAGGATGCCGGTGCGGACTTCACCATCGTGGGCCACTCCGAGCGCCGCACGCTCCACGGCGAGAGCGACGGTGATGTGAAGGCCAAGGCCGAGGCTGCGCTGTCGGCGGGCCTCGCGGTGATTCTCTGCGTCGGCGAAACCGAGGCGCAGCGCGATGCGGGCGACGCCGAGGCCGTGGTCGCCGCGCAGCTCGAAGGATCGTGCCCGTCGATCGACGGCACGCCGGAGAAGATTTCGGTCGCCTACGAACCGGTCTGGGCGATCGGCACCGGCCGCGTTCCCTCGATCGAGGATGTGGCGGCCATGCACGCGGCGATCCGCGCGAAGCTCGTTGCCATCTACGGCGAGGGCGGCGCGGACGTGCGCATTCTCTACGGCGGCTCGGTCAAGGCGGAGAACGCCGGCGAACTGCTCTCCGTGCCCGACGTGGGCGGGGCGCTGGTCGGCGGCGCCAGCCTGAGTGCCGAGAGCTTCCTGGCGATCGTCGGTGCCGCAGCCTCGCTGGGCAACGACTGACACGCGGATTTCCGCCGGATCGGGCCTTTCGCGCCAAGGGTTCGGCTGATGACTTGCGCAGAAGGCGACGAGCGCCTATCTGCGCGGCTTGAGATGTGGGTTTCGGCCCCGAAAGACTGAGAAAAACGCAAGATGCTGTTCACCTTCCTGACCGTTGTCCAGGCGATTGTCGCGCTTCTGCTCGTCATCGTCATTCTGATGCAGAAGTCGGAAGGCGGCGGTCTCGGTGTCGGCGGCGGTAGCCCCTCGGGCCTGATGTCGGCGCGCGGTGCGGCCAACTTCATGACCCGTGCGACGGGCATCCTCGCCGCGGTCTTCGTGATTCTCTCGATCGTGCTCGCAGCCCTTGCCGTCAATACGACCAGCGGCCGCGACATCGACACTTCCCTTCAGCGCGAGACGGCTCCGGCCGCTCCCGTACAGCCGGCCGATCCGCTCGCCGGCGCGGCCGCACCGGCCGCGGCTCCGGCGGGTGGCGCGAGCCCGGCTCCGGCCGGAACCGCTCCGGCCAACGATCCGCTTTCGGGTGCTGCCGGCCAGTAATCTGGCTTTCGGCAGGGTTCACCCCGGCGCATCATCGTAACAGGAATGCCGTCTGGCTCTGGCAGGCGGCATTTCATTTGTGTTGAACTGTGGATTGCGGCACAGCGCTCTTGCGCTCGTGCCCCCATGCAATTTAAGGGCCGACTCCCATGGCGCGGCATATTTTCATTACCGGCGGCGTGGTTTCCTCGCTTGGCAAAGGTCTCATGGCGGCGAGCCTCGCGGCTCTGCTTCAGGCACGCGGCTACCGCGTCCGAATCCGCAAGTTCGATCCCTATCTGAACGTCGATCCGGGCACGATGAGCCCTTATCAGCACGGCGAGGTCTATGTGACCGACGACGGCGCCGAGACCGATCTCGATCTCGGCCACTACGAGCGCTACACCGGCGTTTCGGCCCGTCAGGCGGACAACATCACCTCGGGCCGCATCTACCAGGACATCATCGCTAAGGAGCGCCGCGGCGACTACCTCGGCGCCACCGTCCAGGTGATCCCGCACGTCACCGACGCGATCAAGGACTTCGCGATGACGGAGACCGAGGATCTCGACTTCGTGCTCTGCGAGATCGGCGGCACCGTCGGCGATATCGAAGGCCTGCCCTTCGTCGAGGCGCTGCGCCAGCTGCGCAACGAACTCGGCCGCGAGCAGACCTGCTTCGTCCATGTGACGCTGGTGCCCTACATCGCGGCTGCGGGTGAGCTGAAGACCAAGCCGACGCAGCACTCGGTGCGCGAACTGACCGGCCTTGGCATCCAGCCCGACATCCTGCTCTGCCGCGCCGACCGCGAACTGCCCGAGAGCGAGCGCCGCAAGATCGCGCTGTTCTGCAACGTGCGCCCGCAGGCGGTGATCCCCGCGCTCGACGCGCCGAACATCTACGCCGTGCCGCTTCAGTACCACCAGGAAGGCCTCGACGCCGAAGTGCTTCACCACTTCGGCATGGAATCGCAGGCGCCCGACCTGGCGCGCTGGAACGACATCACTGACCGCTTCGAGCACCCCGAGGGCGAAGTGACCATCGGCGTCGTCGGCAAGTATGTTGGCCTGCAGGATGCCTACAAGTCGCTGAACGAGGCACTCGTTCACGGCGGCATGGCCAACCGCGTCAAGGTCAACGTCAACTGGATCGATGCCGAGATCTTCGAGAAGGAAGATTCGGAAATCGCCGCCGCGCTCGAACCGATGCACGGCATCCTGGTTCCCGGCGGATTCGGCGAGCGCGGCACCGAGGGCAAGATCGCCTCGGTCCGCTTTGCCCGCGAGCGTGAAGTGCCGTTCTTCGGCATCTGCCTCGGCATGCAGATGGCCTGCATCGAAGGCGCCCGTTCGGCCGGTGTCGAGAAGGCCAATTCCACCGAGTTCGGCCCGACCGAGGAACCCGTCGTCGGCATCATCACCGAATGGATGGGCAAGGACGGCCTCGAAAAGCGCGCCGAAGGCGGCGACCTGGGCGGCACCATGCGCCTCGGCGCCTACAAGGCGGAGCTTTCGCCGAACAGCCATGTCGCCTCGATCTACGGCTCGACCGAGATCTCGGAACGCCACCGTCACCGCTACGAAGTGAACGCCTCGTACCGCGAGACGCTGGAAGGCGGCGGCCTGATCTTCTCCGGCATGTCGCCCGACGGCCTGCTGCCCGAGATCGTCGAGCGTCCGGATCATCCGTTCTTCGTCGGCGTGCAGTTCCACCCCGAATACAAGTCGCGCCCCTTCGAGCCGCATCCGCTCTTCGCCGGGTTCATCGCGGCGGCGCTGCGTCAGGCCCGACTGGTCTGATCGCGGGAAAATCGCGTTAGGGAAGGGCGGGCCGCAAGGTCCGCCCTTTTCGTTTCAGCGCAGGGCAGCGAGCAGCAGCGTCACCGTCGCCACGGAAAGAACCGTCGAGACGAGGATGACGCGGGCGGTGAGCGCGCCTTCGCGGCGATGGAGTTCCGCAAGCATGAACGGCCCGGTCCCGGTCGGCAGTGCGGCCAGCAGCACGGCGGCATCGCGCTGCAGCTTTTCGAGCGGGATTACCCAGCGGGCCATCACCAGCATGAGCGCCGGATAGGCGAAGAGTTTCAGCGCGACGAGCAGGGTGGTGCGGCCGGTGTCACCGGGTTCGACCGTGCGCGGTTCAGCCAGGAACATGCCGAGGCAGACGAGGGCGCAAGGGCTGGCGGCGGAGCCGAGCAGCTTGAGGAACGTGTCCAGCGGCGTGGCGATGCCGACCCCGCTCGCCACGACCAGCGCGCCAAGTGACGGCGCCAGCACGAGCGGATTGCGGAACAACGCTTGAAGCACGCGGAGGAACACGAGCGAGGGTCTGCCACCGGATTGATTGCCGAATTCGAGCAGGACGATGGAAGTCGCGAAGAGGGCGCAGACGGTGTTGATTGTCGCGATCAGCGTCAGCGTCCGCGAGGCCGGTCCCAGCGTCGCCAGCAGGAGCGGAAAGCCGAGGAAGGCGACGTTCGAATAGGCGGCGTTGAGGCCATGGATCGTCGCGTTGCCGATCGCTGCGCCCTTTGTCCGGCTCACGGTCACGGTGAGCGCGAAGAAGCAGAACGTGGTCAGGGCGAAGACGGCGACGAAACCGGGTTGCCACAGGTCCGCGGGCCGGGCGCCTGCGACGATGTCGAACAGCAGGGCGGGAAGCGCCAGATAGACGACGAAGCGGTTGAGTTCGGTCGTCGATTGCGGCCCGAACACGCTGAGACGCCGGGTCAGCCAGCCCGCGAAGGTCAGCGCGAATATCGGCAGGACGACCGACAGGATCGAAAGCATGGAGGAGGGCGGCCCGTTGGAAATGACCGGGCTAGCTTAGGGCGCGGAATGCGCGGCTGTCACGGCTTCCTTGTCACCGCGCAGCAAAAAGGGCGGCCCGGAAATTCCGGACCGCCCCCAGATCATGTCAGTTCATCGAAACGTTCAGGCAGCGGCGGAATCGCTGCCTTCGACGACGGAAAGGGTGTTTCCGCCGATCGCAATCTTCTTCGGCTTCATCGCCTCGGGCACTTCGCGCACGAGGTCGATCACCAGCAGACCGTCAGCCAGATCGGCGCCGTCGACGCGGACGTAATCGGCCAGTTCGAAGCGGCGCTCGAAGCCGCGCTGGGCAATGCCGACGTGCAGCATTTCGCCTTCAGCCGGTTCCTCGGGCTTGTGGCCCTTGACCACCAGCAGGTTGGCCTGCGCGGTGATGTCGATATCGGCGGGCTTGAAGCCTGCGACCGCCAGCGTGATGCGATAGGCATCGGCGCCGCGACGTTCGATGTTGAAGGGGGGGTACTTGTCGCCCGGATTCACGCGGCCCTGGTTCTCGATCATGTCGAACAGGCGGTCGAAGCCGACCATGGTGCGGCGATAGGGCGAAAAATCGATACGGTTCATGACAAAAATCCTCGTTCGAGCAATCTTCGTGTGATGAGGCCCGACTTGCGGCGCCTCGCTCTCAAGCCATCCCCTTGGCGGGCCATGACTTGCACTCCTAGATATGGTAGCGGATCGCCCTTTCAAGGGTCGCAAAAAGATTGAAGGAATAAGTTCGATGAGCCAGCCGAAAGTGGAAATCTACACCAAGTGGGGCTGCCCCTATTGCGTCATGGCGAAGGCGCTGCTGGACGGCAAAGGCGTGACTTACGAGGAATACGACGTGACCATGGGCGGCGAGAAGCGCGCCGAGATGGTCGAGCGCGTTCCCGGCGCGATGACGGTTCCGCAGGTTCTGGTCGACGACAAGGCCTATGGCGGGTTCGACGACATCAGCGCGCTCGACCGGGCCGGCAAGCTCGATCCGGTGCTGGGTCTCTGACCGCGATGGGCCGCGCCGCGCTGTTCCAGATGACCTCGGGCATCGATCCCGAGGCCAATGCCGCCGCGATCGTCGCCGCGATCCGCGAGGCCGGGGCAGGCGGCGCGGCCATGCTGTTCACGCCCGAGATGTCGGGCCTGCTCGACCGCAACCGGGAGCGGGCGGCCAGCCATATCGTGGGGGAAGCGGAGGACCGCGTTCTCGCCGCCGCACGCGATGCGGCGGCGCGTGAGGGGCTGTGGGTGCATATCGGCTCGCTGGCGGTGCGCCGCGATGAGGGCGGAGACGGGCGCTATGCCAACCGCGCCTTCGTTATCGGTCCCGACGGCGAAATTCGTGCCCGCTACGACAAGATGCACATGTTCGACGTCGACCTCGCGACCGGTGAATCCTGGCGCGAATCGAATGCCTATGCGCCTGGGAACGATGTCGTGACGGTGGAGACCCCGCTCGGCAGGCTGGGGCTGGCGATTTGCTACGACGTGCGCTTCCCGGCGCTGTTCGAGGCACTGGGCCGGGCCAAATGCGACGTGATCGCCACGCCTGCCGCTTTCACGGTGCCCACCGGCAAGGCGCACTGGCACCTGATGCAGCGCGCCCGCGCGGTCGAGGCAAGCGCTTTCGTGCTCAGCGCTGCGCAAGTGGGTCATCACGAGGATGGCCGCGAGACTTATGGCCATTCGCTGGCGATCGATCCCTGGGGCGACATCCTGCTCGACATGGGCGGCGAGCTGGCGGGTCTGGGCTTCGTCGATCTCGATCCGGCGCGAATTACAGAAGTGCGCGCGCAGCTTCCCAGTCTTGCCAACCGCCGCGAGATCGCCAAATAGGCCGCGATGCCTATCGTCTTTGATCTCGAATGCCGTTCCGCGCAGCACCGCTTCGAGGGCTGGTTCAAGTCCTCGGACGATTACGCGCGCCAGCAGGAGCGGGGGCTGGTGGCCTGCCCGCACTGCGGATCGGCCGATGTCGCCAAGGCAGTGCAGGCGCCGCGTCTCGCGCGCAAGGGCAACCAGCGCTCCGAATCCCCGGCAAGAACGGCGCCGTCACTGCCGGAACCAGCGCCTGCCGCGCCTGCTGTACCCTTGCCGCCTCAGGCGATCGAGGTGCTCCAGAAGTTGGCGGTGATGCAGGCCGAGGCGCTCAAGTCTAGCCGCTTCGTGGGCGACAGCTTCGCCGAGGACGCCCGCGCAATGCACTACGGCGAGCGCGAGGCGGAAACCATCCATGGCCGCGCGAGCGTGGAGCAGGCCAAGGAACTTATCGAGGAAGGCATTGCGCTTACGCCGCTGCCGTTTCCGGTCACGCCGCCCGAACAGGCGAACTGAACGGCCCCTGGAACGGGTGAATGTAAACGGATTGCCAAGCCTTTCCGCGCAAGCTAGGACGCCCCTCGAGTGCGCCCGTAGCTCAGCCGGATAGAGCACCAGATTCCTAATCTGGGGGCCATGGGTTCGAATCCCGTCGGGCGCACCAAACAAAAAGAGCCCGCGAATTTCGCGGGCTCTTTTTGTTTTTCTCAGGCGCGTTCGTCGACCGCCTTGCGGCCTATCGCCGGATCGTCCGTGAAGAAGGCGTCCAGCCCAAGCGCGAGATAGCGCCGGATTTCGGCGATGCTGCCCTCGGGATTGCGGGCGGCGTCGCCGCCGCTGCTGCGCAGGTCTGCCGGAAGGAAGTAGTTTTCCGGACGGAACGTCCAGCTCGAGACCAGCAGTCCGGCCTTGTGAGCATTGGCGACCAGATCGCTCGGTTTCGTGGCAAGGCGGTTGTCCTTGTCGCGGGCGATCAGGGCGAGATTGTAGGGCGAAATCCAGTCCGCATAAGTCGCCATTTCGGCAAGGCCTGCGGGCGTGTGGAGGTCGTCGAAAGTCGGGCCGGAGCCTTTCGCGGCGAGATCGGCCGGGCGCATCTTGCCGGGCATCGTCAACTGCATCAGCTGGACATTGCCGAGATCGGCGATGCGCGGGCGCAGCCACTTGAGGTTCGAGACTTCGAAGCTCTGGATGATCAGCGGGGCTGTGCGCAGATAGGCACTGGCACGGACGCGGTCGAGGAAGCGCTGCTCCAGCGGCAGGCCGATCGAGGCAAAATAGGTGGAGTGCTTGATCTCGGGGATCACGCCGATCGTGCGTCCGCGCGCGGCGGCTTCGGCGGCGACGAAATCGGCGATCTCCTCGAATGTCACGACCTGGAAGCGGCCGTTGTAACCGTGGCTTTCCGGGCGCAGCGGGCCGAGGCGCTCCTTGGCGCGCAGCGTCTTGATCTCGGCAAGGGTGAAGTCTTCGGTGAACCAGCCGGTTACTTGCTCGCCGTCGATGGACTTGCTGGTCTTGCGGGCGGCGAATTCGGGATGATCGGCGACGTCGGTGGTTTCGGCGATGTTGTTTTCATGCCGGGCGATCAGCACGCCGTCCTTGGTGGCGACCAGATCGGGTTCGATGAAGTCCGCGCCGTCGGCAATCGCCTTGGCGTAGGAGGCCAGCGTGTGCTCTGGGCGCAGGGCGCTGGCGCCGCGATGGCCGATCACCAGCGGTTTGGCCGGGCGCTGGCGGGTGGCGGGGGCTGCCATTGCAGAGGGAATGATCGAGGCGGCTAGTGTGCCTGCGGCAACTCCGGCGCCGGTGCGGATGAGCGAGCGGCGGGAGAATGGGGATTCGATCATGCTGGAGCCCTCGAAGCAACGGAAAATCGGCGGCTATTCACTTCGGGTGACAGCCTGACGACAATCGCGGTGCTTTGAGAGGGTTTTGATTTTGCGGAAGAAAACACGAGGAGAGCGGGACTGACCCGCTCCCCTCGCGGCCAATATCAGGCGAACTTTTCCTTGAGGTCGT
>Ga0209050_1000215_pt1 | contig 129179 bp, 108 predicted proteins | sample Araplavi_mTSA_r2_FD_184276 | JGI IMG/M metagenome (GOLD analysis project Ga0209050, IMG submission 184276) | Arabidopsis root microbial communities from North Carolina, USA - plate scrape MF_Cvi_mTSA_r2 (SPAdes) (version 2) | ecosystem: Host-associated > Plants > Roots > Endosphere | place... | reverse complement strand
TTCGCCGCCCTTGTCCTTCTGCGCCGGTTCGGCGCGGACGAGGGCCTGTTCCTCGTTCTCGACGGTCAGGATGCCGTTGCCGATCGGAATGCCGTCCATCGTCAGCGCCATGATGCCGCGCGCGGATTCGCCCGCGACGATCTCGAAGTGGTAGGTCTCGCCGCGGATGACGACGCCGATGGCGACATAGCCGTCATAGTCGCCGGTCGCATCGGCCAGCGAGATCGCCGCCGGGATTTCCAGCGCACCGGGCACGGTGATGACTTCGGCCTGATGACCGGCAGCCTTCAGCGCGGCCTTGGCACCGGCGATCAGCTTGTCGTTGAGATGGTCGTAGAAGCGGGCTTCGACGATGAGAAAACGGGCCATTTCAATTCGCTCCTTCGGGGGCGGTGATGGGGCGTTCGCCGACGATGTTGAGGCCGTAGCCTTCCAGCGCGACGAGCGAGTAATGGGTGTTGGAAAGCAGGATCATGTCGTGGATGCCAAGTTCCGCCAGGATCTGGGCACCGACGCCGTAGTCGCGCAGTTCCTCCATATCGGGCGTTTCCCCTGCACGAACCTGGTGCTTGATGTCCATGACCCGCGAGATGGAACCGTTCATCTGGCGGTTGATGACGACGATCACGCCGGTGCCTTCTTCCGCGATCATTTCCATCGAGCGGTGCAACAGATCGCCGCGATCGGTCGCTTCCTCGCCCAGCACGTCGGCGAAGACCGAGAGGGTGTGCATGCGGACCAGTGTGGGCTTTTCGGGATCGATGCGGCCCTTGATGAGGGTCAGCGTCTCTTCGCCGGTCGCCTTGTTGAAGTAGCTGCGCGCCAGCCACTGGCCGCCGTAGCGGCTCTGGAAGGTGATCTCGTTCTTCTTCTCGACCATGCGGTCGTGCTTGCGGCGATAGGCGATGAGATCGCGGATCGTGCCGATCTTGAGGTCGTGGATGCGGGCGAAGGCGATCAGGTCGTCCATGCGGGCCATGGTGCCGTCGTCCTTCATGATCTCGCAGATCACGCCGGAAGGGTTGAGACCGGCGAGGCGCGAGATGTCGACCGCCGCTTCGGTGTGGCCGGTGCGGACTAGCACGCCGCCGTCGCGGGCGCGCAGCGGGAAGACGTGGCCGGGGGTGACGATGTCGGCCTTGGTCTTGGTGCCGTCGATCGCCACCGAGATGGTGCGCGCGCGGTCGCCTGCCGAAATGCCGGTGGTCACGCCTTCGCGCGCCTCGATCGAGATCGTGAAGGCGGTTTCATGGCGGGTGCCGTTATGGCGGCTCATCAGATCGAGGCCGAGTTCCTCGACGCGTTGGCTGGTGAGCGTCAGGCAGATCAGACCGCGGCCGTGGGTGGCCATGAAGTTGATCGCCTGCGGGGTCGCCATCTGCGCGGGGATCACGAGGTCGCCCTCGTTCTCACGGTCCTCGTCGTCGACGAGGATGAACATGCGGCCGTTGCGCGCCTCGTCGATGATTTCCTCGATCGGCACGAGGACTTGGCGGTCGTCGTTGGCATTGAGGAAGCGTTCGAGCTTGGTCAGCGTTTCCGCCGTCGGGTTCCACTCAGGCTCGGCGCAGTCGCGCAGGGTATTGGCGTGAAGTCCGGCGGCGCGGGCGAGGCCCGCCTTGCTCATGCCGCCTTCGGTCACGAGTTTGCGAACCTGTTCGATCACATTGGCAGCCATGGCTGGAGTCCTGTTTTCACATTTCGATGTGATCGCCATATGAGCCGATCACATCGAAATTCAAGTCCCCTTGAAGACCGGCTTGCGCTTTTCGAGGAAGGCCTCGACCGCTTCGGCGTGGTCGTCGGTCGCATGGGCGGCGGACTGCATGGCGGCGGCCATTTCCAGAACGGTGGCGAGGTCGCTGCGACGGCCTTCCCAGAGCAGGCGCTTGGTCATGCGCACGGCGTGGGGCGGATTGGCGGCGATGCGGCGGGCGAGGGCGCGGGCCTCGTCCATCAGCAGGTGGTCCGGCACGACTTTCGAGACGAGGCCGCAGGCGAGGGCTTCGGCGGCATCGATCATGTCGCCGGTCAGCGCCATTTCCGCGGCCTTCGACCAGCCGATGACGCGCGGCAGCAGCCAGGAACCGCCGTCGCCCGCGATCAACCCGATCTTCACGAAGCTTTCGGCGAAGCGGGCGCTTTCACCGGCGATGCGCAGATCGCACATGCAGGTGAGGTCGCAGCCCGCACCCGCCGCCGCGCCGTTGACGGCGGCGATCACCGGCACTTCGAGCGCCGCGAAAGCGAGCGGCAGGCGCTGGATACCGCGCTTGTAGTTGAGCCGCGTGCGGGTCGGCACGCCGCCGTTCACATTGCCGCCGGGCTTCATCTCGTTGATATTGCCGCCCGAGGAGAAGCCCTTGCCCGCGCCGGTCAGGATCGCCACGCGCGCCGCCGGATCGCTGTCGAGCCGTTCTAGCGCGCCGAGCAAAGCCTCGATCACTTCGGGGTCGGAGATCGGATTGCGCATGTCCGGGCGGTTCAATGTGAGGGTGACGATACCTTCTGCGTCGATTTCATAGAGTACCGCTTCGTCCATGCGCTTCGATCCTTCTCCGGTTGCCGGAGGGCTTAGCAGGTTGACGCATAGGTAAAAGGGTGGATGTCGCGCCATCCACCCCGGCGATGGAATGGAGCGATCAGGCGGGCTGCTTGCTCATCATACGGGAAATATCGATCTGTCCGGTAGCGAGTCCGCCCATGAAACCGCCGTCCACCGGCATGACGATGCCGTTGACGACGCCTGCGAGCCGGGAATTGATGAGCACCAGCGGCCCGGCCTGCTCTTCCGGCGTGGTGTAGCGGCCGAGCGGCTCGGCAGCGGCATCTACCACGTCCTTGCCCGAAGTCGCATGGAAGGTCGCCATCATCGGCGTCTGGGTGGGCGAGGGCAGCGAGCAGTTGATGCGGATGCCCTGCCTGATGAGCCGCGCCCCCATGAACTGCGTCCAGACGATCACCGCCTCCTTCGAGAAGGCATAGCCTTCCGCCACCTGATCGGGGTTGGCCTCGCACCAGGCGAGACCGGCGTCGAAGCCCTGCGTGGCGAGGAGCTGCATGTGCACCGGGATGCGGCGGCTCCAGCCCAGGCCCCCGGTCGACGCGATCGAGACCACGGCGGCGCCTTCGCCCATCAGCGGCACGACCTGGTCGGTCAGGTGACGCGTGCCGAGGAAGTTGACCTTGATGACGTCGAGCGGCGGGAAGCCGCCGCCACCGGGCAGTCCCGCGCAGTTGAACAGGGCGTCGATCCTGCCGCCGACACCGGCGACCGCCGCTTCGATCGTGGCCGGATCGCGCAAGTCGATCTGCGTGAAGGAGGCCATCGGAACGGTGCTTTCCCGGAAGTCGAAGCCGTGCACTTCGGCGCCGAGATCGACCAGCATGCGCGCCGTCGCCTCGCCCATGCCGGAGAAGCATCCGCTGACGATCACGCGCTTGCCCCTATATCCCAGAACGTCGTACCCCAGAACGTCGGTCATCTTTCGTGTCCTCTTCACGCCGCGCGGATATTGTCGTGCCTTAGCTAGTCCGAGACCGACCGTCGCTTCAACCGTCACCGGGGCTGATCGCAGGCGCGATGCCGCGCACGGTTTCGCCTGTCAGGATCCTCGCCATGGCTGGCAGGGCTTGCTAGGCGCGATCCGTCGGTTTCGAGGAAGAGTGATGGCGAGCGAGCGGAACACCGGAAAGGCCGGTCCAGCAACGGAAGTGGTTGCGGCCGTGATGGGGCAAGTCCGTTCGGCGCTGGCGAGCACACGCCATCGCCCCGTTGTGATCGGACTGTGCGGATCGCAAGGCTCCGGCAAGACGACGCTGGCGGGGGCCGTACTCGCTGCCTGCGCGCGCGAGGGGCTGAAATCCGCTGCCGTGTCGCTCGATGACCTCTATCTTGCTCGCGATGAACGACAGGAACTTGCGCGCTCGGTTCATCCCCTGCTGGCGACGCGCGGCGTGCCGGGCACGCATGACATTGCGCTTGGACTGGATACGCTGGACATGCTCGAAAGCGGGATGCCCGTGGCCCTGCCGCGTTTCGACAAGGGGACCGACGATCGCCTGCCGGAACGGGAATGGCCGATCGTCGGTCCCGGTTTGCAGGTTCTTATCCTCGAAGGCTGGTGCCTTGGCGCCTTCCCGCAGCCTGCGGGTGAACTCGTGCATCCGGTTAACGCGCTGGAAGCCGAGGAAGATGTGGACGGGCGGTGGCGTCGCTATGTCAATGACGCGCTCGGCGATGCCTATCAGCGGCTGTTCGCGCGGATCGATCGTCTGGTCCTGCTCGCGGCGCCGGGCTTCGAGGTCGTCCACGACTGGAGGCTGGAGCAGGAGCGCGAACTCGCCGCCAGTGGCGGCGCGCGGGTCATGGACGAGGCCGGAATCGCCCGCTTCATCGCCCATTACGAGCGCCTGACCCGTTGGATTCTCTCGGAAATGCCGCCGCGCGCCGATCTGCTGATCCGTCTCGATGCGCGGCGACGACCCGTGGCGATTAGCTAGGACTCTGCATCACGGCGAGCCTGCTCGGCCCGGCGGCGCTTGTTGCGTTCGAGTTCAGAGGCGGAAGGCACGCGGTTGTCCATCAGGTCGGCGAGCACCGCGCCGCGTTCTCCGGCGGGCAGCGTCGGCCCGGTGGTGGTGTCGCAGAAGGTCTGCCGCTCGATCTCGGCATTGACGAGCGCGCCCAGCAGCACCCCGTAGGCCGAGAGATAGAGCCACATGAGAAACACCACGATGGCCGAGAGCGAGCCGTACGTGGCGTTGTAGTCGCTGATATAGGCGACATAGAGCGAAAAGCCGAACGAGACGGCGATCCACAGCAGCGTCGCCAGCAGCGAGCCGGGCGCCAGCCAGCGCCATTTCGCCGGACGCCGGTCGGGGCCATAGCGCATGATGAGCGCGAAACCGGCACTGCCGAGCGCGACGGCGGCGATCCAGGTCAGCCACTTGAACAGGACCTCGGTGGAATCGCCGAGGAACACGCTGGTCTGGGTCTGGAGCCAGGCGAAGACGCCGCCCGAAAGCACGCCGGTCAAGGCGATGCACACGGCGGATACGGTCAGGCCGACAGCGCGAAAAGTGAGCGCGATGGTGCCGCGTGTCTCACGCTCCTCGTTAATGATGTTGAGCGCGCTCATCATGCCGTTCGCCGCGCGCATGCCGCCGAATATCGCAAAGAACAGGGCTATCAACAGGGCGAATCCGGTGACGCCGCGACTGGTCGTGACGATTTGCACGAGCTGCTGCTCCAGCATCTTGGCGACTTCCGGGGGGACCACTTCGACGATGCTCTGCATCTGCGAATGGACGCTCTCGACATTGCCGAACAATCCGTAGATCATCACTGTCGCGCCGATCAGCGGGGTGAGGGCGAGGAAGCAGTAGAACGCCAGACCGCCCGCCAGCAGGCCGAGTTCGTGGAATCCGCTCATCACGTAAACGCGCTTGAGGATTTTCCACCAGGCCTTGCCCGGAATTTGCCAGGGCGCGTTCGCGTCGGTTCCGGCCTGAATGGGTGTAGACGGTGTAGACATCTTTTCCTTGGCTGTTGACGCCGGGGAGGCTTCGTCGGATTTCATCGCTTACCCACTTGCGGCAGGGAACTTTCGCTGTTGCAATGCGATAGGGTATTCCACGAGGGGGCCTGTTGCCCATTCTCGACAGGGGGTGTTACATCGCGCTGCTCATGCCTTGGCTAATCAATCAGAAGCCGGCTTGTTCCCTCTCGCTGCGCGACGGTGCGGGACTGGCCACGATCTCCCTGCTCCTTGCCCTGACGGCGAGCCCTGCCTTCGCGCAAGGGACGAGCACGCGGCCACATGTCCAGGGTTCAGGGGCTGTCCAGGGTGCACAGGAAACGCCCGAAAAGAGCGATCCGGTACAGGACGACCAGGTGCAGGCGGGCAAGCTCGTCGTGCCCGCTCCGCCGCCAGATGTCGTGCTGCCTGAAGTGAAGCCGATCATTCCCGACGACGAGTTCAACAGGTCCATTCCCCGGCTCGATCCGCAGGACGATCCCGAACTCGACAAGCCGCTCGAATCGATCGATGATTTCGAGCGCCGCCTGGCGAGCGAGCAGGAAACGGCCAAGCAGGCTGGCGCTGAGAAGTTAAAGGATGCGAACGCTCAATCTGTCACCGTGCCCGTGCCGACAGGTGCTGCTTCCAATGCTTCGGCCGATATCCCGATCGGCGATGCCCCGGTGCGCGACGCCGAACTCACCGCGCCGCTGCCGCCGATCGACCAGTTCGAGGTGACCCCGGTCCAGTTCGCCGAGAAGAAAGAAGACAACAAGGACGTCGAGGTCGCCTACGAGACACGGATCGAAGGGCTGGAATCCGCCGACGAAAAGACAGGCACCGACTTGCGCAGCGAGTTCCGCTCCCATTCGGCGCTGAAGAAGGGAGACGGCAAGGCGGCGAACCTGGCGATGGTCAATGCCCGCCTGAACGAAGACGCCACGCTGATGCAGACGGTGCTGTCCTCCGAAGGCTGGTATTCGCCGATCGTGACCACCCGCGTCGAGCGGACTGCTGACGACACCAAAGGCGCACCGCTGGTCGCCGTCATCAGGGTGAGCCCCGGTCAGCGCTACAAGTTCTCGGAAATCGTGGTGAAGGCCGATCCCACCGTTCCTTCCGACCTTATCGCGAAGAACCTGGCGCTCAAGGTCGGCGAGCCGATCGTCGCCGAGCGCGTTCAGGGGGCCGAGGCGCAAGTGGCGGTGGCACTGCCCGAGAACGGCTATGCCTTCGCCAAAGTCGGCGATCGCGACATCCTGCTCGATCAGGATACCGGCGAAGGCGTCTATACGCTGCCGGTCGACGTGGGACCGAGAGGCCGGTTCGGCGGTTTCACGACTTCCGGCGACCTCGCTTTCGATGCCGAGCATGTCGGCGTTCTAGCCCGTTTCAAGCGCGGCGAACTCTACGATAGTCGCAAGGTGGACGACTTGCGCAAGGCGCTGGTCGCCACGAGCCTGTTCTCTACCGTCACCGTTGAGCCGCGCAAGACCGGCGAGGCAGCCCCGGACGACACCGAATATGTCGAGCTTCACGTCCAGCAGGACGCCGGGCCGCCGCGCACGATCGCCGGTTCGCTGGGTTTTGCCGCAGGCGAAGGCATTACCGCGGCTGCGACATGGACCAATCGCAACATGTTCCCGCCGGAAGGCGCGCTGATCGCGAAAGCCATCGCCGGTACGCGCCAGCAGGGCGCTGGCGTGACCTTCCGCCGCTCCAACGCGGGCAAGCGTGACCGTACTTTCGAACTCGTGGCCGAGGCGTTCCACAACGACTACGACGCCTACAGCGCCTATACCGGCCGCATCGCCGCCCGTATCGCCCGCGACTCCACGCCGATCTGGCAAAAGAAGTATACTTATGCCTTCGGCGTCGAGATGCTGGGAACGGCGGAAACCGACTACAACCGCACTACCGGCAATCGCGACCGCAAGCTTTACTACGTGGCGGGCGTGAATGGCCAGGTCGGCTTCGACCAGACCGACAGCCTGCTCGATCCCACCAGGGGCTACCGCCTGACCACGCTGATCCAGCCGGAAGCGACGGTTCGCAAGGGCCTCGATCCTTACGTGCGGGCGCGCGTCGACGCTTCGGCCTATTACCCCGTTACCGACGGCCTGGTGCTGGCCGGGCGCGTGCGGCTCGGGACGATCCAGGGCGCGGGTCTGTTCGATATCGCACCGTCGCGGCGCCTCTATGCGGGCGGCGGCGGCTCGGTGCGCGGCTATGCCTATCAGGCGCTGGGCGAGCAGGCTCCCGACGGTACGGCCGTGGGTGGACGCAGCCTCAACGAAGGCTCGGTCGAGGCGCGTTATCGCTTCGGCAACTACGGCGTCGTCGCTTTCGTCGATGCCGGGCAGGCCTATCGCGAGACGATGCCGCAGTTCAACAACTTGCGCTACGGCGTGGGTATCGGTGGCCGCTTCTACACCAACTTCGGGCCGGTCCGCCTCGACATCGCGACCCCGGTCGATCGCCAGCCGGGCGAATCCCGCTTCAATCTCTACGTTTCGATCGGACAGGCCTTCTGATGTCGGACGATGACACCATGATCCCGGCCGACGAGCCTGAAACGTCCAGCGATGGCGTGAAGCCTAAGCCCACGGTCTGGCGCCGCGTGCAGATACGCATCCTCAAGACAGTCGTCGGGCTCGTGCTGGGCGTCGTCGTGCTGGCTGCCGCCGTGATCTTCGGCATCGACACCGGACCGGGGCACCGTTTCGTGGCCGAGCAGATCGCGGGCCTGCGTTTCGAGAACGGCATGCGCATCAAGGTCGGGCGCATCGAAGGGTCGCTCTACCGGCGCATGACCTTGCGCAATCTGTCGGTCAGCGATCCCAGGGGCGAGTTCCTGTTCTCGCCCGAGATCCATGTCGACTGGCGGCCTTTCGCCTATCTCAGCAACCATGTCGACGTGCGCAGCGCCACGGCGCAACGCATGATCCTTCGGCGCGTGCCGAAGTTCAAGCCGACCCCACCCAGCGATGCGCCGCTGCTGCCCGATATCGACGTTGACGTCGGCGAGCTGCGGATCGACCGCTTCATTTCCGAGCCGCCGGTTTCCGGCAATCGCCGCATCGTTACGATCGACGGCAAGGCGCATATCTCCGACGGACGCGCGCTGGTTTCGGCCAAGGGCGGCACGATCGCAATCGAAGGCAAGGAAGGCGGAGACCGCTTCAACCTCCTGCTCGACGCGGTGCCTGCAAAGAACCGGCTCGCCATCGACCTCGATCTCAATGCCCCGACCGGCGGCGTGATCGCCGCGCTGGGCGGTCTCAAGCAGCCGCTTACGGTGAAGCTCGGCGGCAAGGGCGACTGGAAGGCCTGGAACGGCAAGCTCGATGCCGGTCTTGGTGGCGGTGAACTCGCCAAGCTGGACCTCGTCGCGCGCGACGGCACTTTCACGATCAAGGGGCCGACGCAAGTGGCACGGCTCGTCACCGGGCCGACCGCAAGTCTGCTGGGTCCGATCACCAACCTCGACGTGACCGCCGCGCTCGACCAGCGCCGCGCCAAAGTGACGGGACGGATCTGGAGCGATGCTTTCAACCTGACCCCGAACGGTGTGGTCGACCTGTCGAACAACAGTTTCGACGATCTAAAGCTCGACTTCGCCCTGCTCAAGCCCGCTGCCATCGCGCCCAAGCTCAGCGGTGCCGGACTTACCGCCTCGCTCGCGCTGGACGGCGCGTTCACCACGCCCAGGGTCGCCTATCGCATCAATGCCGCACGCGTGGTGATGAACGACATGGGGCTGGAGCGCCTGACCGCCAGCGGTGCCGCGCGGGTCGATGCGGACAAGATCCTGATCCCGGTTTCCGCGCGCGTGCAGCGCATCACCGGGCTGGATACGGTCGCGGGCGGTTCGCTCGCCAATGTCCGGCTCGACGGCGACCTCGCCATCGACGGCACCCGCGTCCTTTCCGACAACATGCGCCTGCGCTCCGACCGCATCGATGCCGGGCTGATCCTTGTCGCCGACTTGGCCAAGGGCTTCTACACCGGCGCGATCGACGGCAAGATCGACAACTACCGGCTCGACAGCGTTGGCATCTTCAGCATCCGCACGAACATGGACCTCAAGACGGAGGGCAGCGGCTTTGCGCTCGACGGCACCGTGCGTGCGCGTTCGACCAAGCTGCTGAACGAGAGCCTCGGGACTTATCTCGGCGGCAATTTCGCGGCATCCTCGCGCGTTCATTACGGGCCGGACGGTGTCGTGCGTTTCTCCTCGCTGCAATTGAACGCGCCGGACCTCAAGGTTACGGGCGGGCAGGGGAGCTGGTCTCCAAATGGCCGGATTTCCCTCGCCGCGCGCGGCAGTTCGAACCGTTACGGCGCGATCGGGGTACGGGTGAACGGTACGATCGCCAATCCTGACGCCCATGTCACCGCCGAGCGGCCGGGCCTCGGCATCGGCCTTGCCAATCTCGACGCGCGGATCACCGGCGTTCGCGGCGGCTATCGCTTCGACATGACCGGCGACACCGACTACGGCCCGCTCAGGGCCGACGTGTCGCTGGGGCTGGGCCAGCAGATGTCCGTGGACATCAACAGCGCGAACCTCTCCGGCGTCGATTTCGCGGGCCGGATGGTCCAGACCAAGGCCGGGCCTTTCGCCGGTGAACTCACCGCCAAGGGCAACGGCATCGGCGGCGCGCTGAAGCTCGATGCCGAGGGCAAGTATCAGGCCGTCGACTTCAACTTGCGTGCCAAGGATGCCGTGTTCCCCGGTGCCGCCAAGCTGACGATCGGCTCGGCCATTATCGACGGGCGCGCGGTGCTCTATGACAAGCCCAGCGTCGTGGCCGATGCCCAGGTCGCCGGAACCTCGTTCGGCGCCTTCGACCTCGCCGCCGCGCGTGTGATTGTCGACTACCGGGACGGACGCGGTAAGGCCAAGGGCCTGATCGAGGGCGTGAGCGGCGTGCCGTTCCGCGTCGGTCTCAATGCCGATCTCACCCCCGAACTATGGCGCGTCGCCTTGCAGGGCCGTGTACGTGGCCTTGGCCTCAAGACCGAGTCTCCGGCGCGGATCGTGCCCAAGGATGGCGGTTACGAACTGCTGCCGACCACCATCTCCTTCGGCTCGGGCACGGTGAAAGTCTCCGGCCAGTACGGCGCCGGCATGAAAATCCAGAGCCGGCTCGAAAACATCGACGTCGCGCTCGTGAATGCCTTCGTTCCCGGCTACGGCCTCGGCGGCAAGGCCAGCGGCAGCCTCGATTTCGAGCAGGAAAGCGCCGCCGCCTTCCCGCGCGCCGATGCCCGCATGAGCCTGCTCAACTTCACCCGCACCAGCTCCAGCACGGTGAGTCAGCCGGTCGACATCAACTTCGTCGGCAAGCTCCATCCCGACGGCGGCGAGGCCCACGCGGTATTCCGCAAGCAGGGCAGCGTGATCGGTCGCCTGGCCGCCACGCTCAGTCCGCTGCCTCCGGGCGAAGGCGCCTGGACCACGCGCCTGCTGCAGGCGCCGCTTGGCGGCGGCATCCGCTACAACGGCCCGGCCGACACGCTGTTCTCCTTCGCGGGCCAGCCCGGCCAGACGCTGACCGGATCGATCGGTCTGGCAGCGGACTTCTCCTGCCGCGTTTCCGACCCCTGCATCACCGGTCTCGTAAAGGGCAAGGACCTGACTTACGAGTACCAGGCTTACGGCACTCGCCTGACCAACATGACGCTGGAGGGCAAGTTCAGCGGCAACTCCTTCGAACTGACCTCGCTCAATGCCAATGCGGGCAGCGGCACGGTCAGCGCGAACGGACGGCTCAGCCTCGCGGCGGACGCGGGCTATCCGATGGACCTCAACGTCAAGCTCGACCGCGCACGGCTGGCGCGCAGCGATTCGCTTTCGGCCAGCGCCACCGGCACGCTCAACCTGACCAAGCGCGCGGGCGAGACCCCGCTGCTCTCGGGCGACCTGCGCCTGCCGGAAACCCGCTACGAGATCGTCCGCCAGGGCGCCGTGGACGTGCCGCACCTCACCGGTGTGCGCTTCAAGCCGCGCTCCGGCCCGGTGCGTGTGACGGGGGATGAACCGGCGCCGCAGATCACCAGCGCCTTCTCCTCGGTGCGGCTCGACCTGCACCTTAAGGCGCCGGAAAAGCTCTATGTCTCGGGCATGGGTCTGGAATCGGAATGGAGCGCCGATTTCCGTTTGAGTGGCACCAGTTCGGCGCCGAGCATGGCCGGTGAAGTGAAGTTGGTGCGCGGCACGCTCGGGTTTGCGGGTAAGCAGTTCGAACTGACCGACGGCCTGATTTCGTTCAACGGCGGCCAGACCATCGATCCGACCGTGGCGATCACCGCGACCGAGACGATCGACGATGTCGATGTTACGGTGACCGTCAGCGGACGCGCCTACAATCCGCAGATCGAGTTCAGCTCCGATCCCAGCCTGCCGCAGGACGAAGTGCTGTCGCGCATCCTGTTCGGCAGCTCGATCGAGAACCTCTCGGCGATCCAGGCGGTGCAACTCGCCACTTCGCTCAATTCGCTGCGGGCCACGGGAGGCGGGGTCAATCCGCTGGGCAAGCTGCGTTCGGCGGCGGGGATCGATCGCCTGCGCATCCTCAGCCCCGACGAGGCAAGCGGCCGGGGCACGGCGCTGGCGGCAGGCCAGTACCTGACCGACGATATCTACGTGGAACTGATCACCGACGCGCGCGGCTTCACCGCCACGCAGCTCGAAGTGAGCGTGACCAAGTGGCTCTCGGTGCTGAGCCAGGCAGGCGGTTCGGGCGTCAACAGCCTCAATATCCGCATCAAGAAGGACTACTGATGGGCAGGGTGCTTATCCTGCTCGCCGGCCTTGTGGCGCTCTCCGGGTGCCACAAGGAGCCGAGTTTCGAGGAGCGCTACGAGGCGGCGAACGAGAAGATCAGCAAGCGTGCGCGCGATATCGACGCCCAGATCGCGGGCACCGACACACCGCCTGCGCAAGACGCTTCGAAGGACTAGCCGCAACCGACGGTTTACTTCTCGCTGCTAGAGGTCGCCTCTTGGTAGCAATCAGGGGCTGGAATGCAGGTACGGGACGATTGCGGCAGGCTCACCTCGCGCCATGCCGTCCTGCTGGAAGCGCGCTGTCGCAAGTCGAGCTGGCACGTCTTCGGCGTCGAACTCGCGGAAATTTCGGAAGGCGGATGCTGCGTGCTGGTCAGCGGCGAGGATTTCTCCTCCGGCCAGCGTGTCGCGCTGCGCATGGCGAACCTCAAGGCCATTGAAGCGGAAGTGCGCTGGATCCGCGATGGGCGGGTCGGCATGGCCTTTCTCAAAGTCCTGCCGAAAGCGGTGATCGAGGATCTGGCGGAGCGCTACGGCATTCCCGTCATGCGGCGGAATTTATCCGCAGCCGAGAGCTGATCGGGCGCAAAGGACAGAGCAACGAATGCTCGATGTCGTCAGCGATGGAATGTGAGGAGAGGCGGTGGTGGACGCACTTGGGCTCGAACCAAGGACCCGCTGATTAAGAGTCAGCTGCTCTACCAACTGAGCTATGCGTCCACACGCGTTGCCGCGTAAGGTACGGAAATGGTGGACGCACTTGGGCTCGAACCAAGGACCCGCTGATTAAGAGTCAGCTGCTCTACCAACTGAGCTATGCGTCCACGCGTTTCCGCGTAAGGACAGGAATGGTGGACGCACTTGGGCTCGAACCAAGGACCCGCTGATTAAGAGTCAGCTGCTCTACCAACTGAGCTATGCGTCCACACTGCCCTGACCTGGGCTGCCGTTTTGTGGAAGTCTTGGTGGACCTCCCCGGCGGCGGAGTGGTCCCTATAACGGCTGATTTCAGGATGGGAAGAGAAAAATTCAAAAATTTTACGCGAGCGATCCTGGGCGGCGATTCCAACGGTTTACGGCCATGAGCGTGCCAAGGCAGATCATGTTCGTCAGCATCGAGGTGCCGCCGTGGCTCATGAAGGGCAGGGGGATGCCGACGACCGGCGCCAGGCCCATGACCATCATCAGGTTGATCGCGACGTAGAAGAACACCGTCGCCGCCATGCCTGCGGCCAGCAGGCTGGAGAACCGGTCCGGTGCCCTGCGGGAGACCCTGAGACCCCAGGACAGCACGATGGCGAAGACGCAAAGCACGAAGAGGCCGCCAAGCATGCCCCATTCCTCCGCCATCGTCGCGAAGACGAAGTCGGTATGCGATTCGGGCAGGTATTGCAGATGGCTCTGCGAACCGTTGCCGAAGCCCTTGCCGAGGAAACCGCCCGAGCCGATCGCGATCTTGGACTGGGTGATGTGATAGCCGGTGCCGAGCGGATCGCTTTCCGGATCGAGGAACACCAGCACGCGGTTGCGCTGGTAGTCGTGGAGCAGGGTGAAGAAAGCGATCGGCGCGGCGATCGCGGCGGTCAGGCCCGCGCCGATGAACCAGGACAGCGGCAGGCCCGCCAGGAACATCGTCACCACCCCGCCGAAGCAGATCGCCAGTGCGGTGCCGAGATCGGGCTGGATCATGACGAAGAGCGCGGGAATGCCGATCAGAACCCCTGCGGGGACCAGTCCGCGCCAGCTGGCGGTCATCGCGTGGGGCAGGGTCTCGTAGAAGCGCGCGAGCACGAGCACGATTGCCGGTTTCATCAGTTCCGACGGCTGAAGCGTCATGAAGCCGAGGTTGAGCCAGCGCTGGCTGCCGCCGCCGACCGCGCCGATCGCCTCCACCAGCACCAGCAGCACGACGATCGCGCCGTAGACCGGATAAGCGGCCATGCGGAAGAAATCGCGGCTGATCCGGGAAATGACGATCGCCATGACCAGGAAGATGAAGAAGCGCATGACATGGCTGAGCGCGTAAGGCTGGAGGCTGCCGCCCGCTGCCGAATAGAGCACCGCGGCGCCGAGCGAGACAAGGCCGGTCAACGGGATCAGCATGTGCCAGGGCTGGCGGGCGATGGCCTCGGGAACGATCGAACGGCCCATCATTGCGGATTGCCTCCGGTATTGGGCGCTGTCGCGGCAGGTGTCGGGGCGGGGCTTGTCGTTTGCGGTGCGGAGGGTTGGCGTTCGGCGGCGTCCGGCTCGGGGGCAGGCGAGGCGGCCTCGCGGACGATGGGCTGTGCCGGGTCCTGCGCACCCTCGGCGCCCTGAATCTTGCGGTTTTCCTCTTCAGGGGAAACTGCGGGAGCACCGACGCCGTATTGGGCCGAATAGGTGCGATAGCGGGCGTCGAGCCGTTCCTTGGGGGTGCCGCCCCACTTCTGCTCAAGCTCGGTCAGGATATCCATGCCCTTCTGCTTGTCGAAGACGTAAGTCAGCACATCGCGCGCGATCGGATAGGCCGCACCCGAACCGCCGCCGTGCTCGACCACGACCGAGCAGGCATAGCGCGGATTGTCGAACGGGGCGAAGCAGATGAAGTGGCCATGGTCGCGGTGCTTCCAGAGGCCGCCCTTGCCGCTGCCGACATTGAGGCCGACGACTTGTGCGGTACCGGTCTTGCCTGCGAGCTTGATGTCTGGAAACGGCAGGCGAGAATGCGGCGCTGAGCCGGGGCCGTTGGCAACGTCCGACATCGCCTGGCGAACATAGGCAAGGTGTTCGGCGGAAATCCCGAGGGAAGGCGCGACTTCCTGCTCATGCCCATGGACCAGGCGCGGCATGATCACGCGGCCGCTGGCGATGCGCGAGGCCTGGATGGCCTGTTGCAGCGGGTTCACCAGGAAGTAGCCTTGGCCGATCGTCGCGTTGACGGTGTCGAAGGTCTGCCATTCCTTGCCGTACTTCTTCAGCTTCCAGGCCGGATTGGGCACGGTGCCGTAGGACTGGCCGGAAACCGGCAGCGGGAAGTCGTGACCGAGGCCGAGGCGACTCGCCATTGCCGCGATCGGGTCCATGCCGATGCGCTGGGCGAAGTGGTAGAAGTAGACGTCGCAGCTCTGGTAGATGCCCTTGGCCATGTTGACCGAGCCGTGGCCGCGCCGGTTCCAGCAGTGGAATACGCGGTTGCCGACACGCAGGCCGCCGCCGCAGAACACCGATTCGTTCGGGTCCAGCCCGGCTTCCATGAAGGACAGCGCCACCATCGGCTTGACCGTCGATCCGGGCGGGTAAAGCCCGCGCAGGACCTTGTTGCGCAGCGGCACATGGTCGTCGTCCGACAGCATCTTCCATTCGAGGCGGCCGATGCCGTCGGAAAAGCTGTTGGGGTCGAAGCTCGGCATCGAGCACATCGCGAGGATGTCGCCGGTCTGGCAGTCCATCACCACGACCGCCGCCGATTCGGGGCCGATGCGGCGGGAGGCATATTCCTGGATGCCCGCGTCGATGGTCAGCTTCAGGGTCTTGCCGGGCACGTCCTCGCGCGTGTCGAGATCGCGGACGATCCGGCCCGAGGCCGTCACTTCGACGCGGCGAGCACCGGGCTTGCCGCGCAGGTCCTTCTCGTAGAACTTTTCGAGCGCGTCTTTGCCGACTTTGTAGCCCGGCGTGATGAGCACCGGATCGCGGTCCTTCTCGTACTCTTCCGCCGAGGCGGGGCCGACATAGCCGATCAGGTGGCCCACCGAAGGCCCGAGCGGATAGAACCGCGAGAAACCGCGCTGGGTGACGACGCCGGGCAGGTCGGGCAGGCGCACGCTGACGGCGGCAAACGTGTCCCAGTCGAGACCGCTGGCGACTTCCACCGGTGCGAAGCGGCGGGCGCGCTCCAGCTTGTCTTCCAGATCCTGCATCGCGATCGGCGAGAGGCTGAGCAGCTTGCCCAGCGTCTGGATCGTATGCGGCACGTCCTGGACGCGCTCGGGGATGAGATCGACGCGGAAGTCCGCGCGATTCGAGGCGAGCGGGGTGCCGTTGCGGTCCATGATCCAGCCGCGGCGCGGCGGGATCAGCGAGAGGTTGACGCGGTTGCTCTCCGCCTGAAGCTCGTACTTGGCGTTTTGGGCGATCGAGAGATAGCCGAGCCGCGCAGCGAGCAGGACGCCGATGCCGCCCTGGATCGAGCCGACGACGAGGCTGCGCCGGTCGAAACTGTTGCGAAGGGTGCCCGCGCTAACGTGGCGCTGCGGAAAGAACCGTTTGAAATTGATCTTCATCGCAGCAGTACGATCGGCGCGAGGCGAATCCGATCGAACATGGCAACGACTCGACCGACGAGCGGGTAGGAAAGCACGGAGATAACGACCTGCGGCACGATGACACGGAACGGGGATGCCGCGCCTGCGAGGTTCGCAAGAGCGAGGCAGAGAACGATATAGGCGACGATCAGGCCCATTGCCATGAGCCATTCGGTCACGAAGTTGCGCCAGGGCAGGCGAACTTCGACGATTTCCAGCGCGATCGCGGTGAGCGACCAGAGCAGCACCGCGCAACCGAAGGGCTGGCCGGAGAACAGGTCGTCGAACAGGCCCAGCGGCAGGCCCGCCCAGATCGGCAGGAGGCCGGGGCGCAGCTGCCGCCAGCCGAGATAGATCAGGAAGCCCAGCGGCGGCATGACCGGCGCCGAGGCGATCATGAACCAGCCCGGCACCAGCGAGCCGAGCATCACCGTCAGCCAGGGGAATCCTCTGGCGAGGAACCGCGAGGGCGCGTGGTTGATGCGCTGCCGGGACGTAGTGCGGGGGGCGCTGCGCTGGAACATCAGCGTTTCTTGACCGTGCCGTCGTTGGCGGGTGGCGGCGGTGGCGGCGGCGCCCAGCTCTTTTCGACCATCACATAGTCGGTATCGGAAGGGTTGCTGAGCACGCGGGCGATGGCGCCGTCGCGGATGAGGTCGGTCACGACGGCCATGGGCGTACCGGGGCGGTAGAGGCCGCCGGACCCCGACGTCACCAGCACGTCGCCCTTGCGCAGCGGGTTGATGCCGAGGTTGATAAGGCGGATGCGCAAGGTGCCGTCGCCGTTGCCCTGCGCGAAGGCGGGAACGCCGTCCGTCGCGCGGCGTACCGGCACGACGCTTTCGCTGTCGGTAACCAACAGGACCCGCGCGCTGGACGAGCCGACTTCGAGCACGCGCCCGACGAGGCCCATCTGCGAACGGACCGGCATGCCGGGGGTGACGTTGCGGTCGGCCCCGGCGCCCAAGGTCGCATAGCGGCGGGTGCTGGCGCTGGTCGAGGAGGTCAGGCGGGCATAGGCGACCGCGCCGCCGTTCGGCTCGGACAGCGCCATAAGGTCCTTGAGGCGCTTGTTTTCCGCCGAGGTCGCTTTCGCTTCGGCAAGGCGCACTTTCGCCTCGGCAAGCTCACGCTTGAGCCGCGCGTGTTCTGCTCCCGAATGGAAGAATCCGGTGAGTTCGGCCCAGGTATCGCGTCCGAGATCGCGGCCGCTGGCGGACATCTGCGCAGCCGGTTCGCTCGCATCGTCGGCCAGTCCGCGAAGGGCGGAGAAGAATCCGGGATTTACAAGCGAGATCACCACGAGCGCCAGTCCGACCGCGGCGCCAAGCACGCCTGCGGCATAACTGAGGAACGTGGTGTACTGCGCCCGGCGCGAATAGCTGGAGCGCCTGTTTGCTGGCGGTGCCATGCGCCATGCACTCCTTCGTAGTGGCGGCCTTCTGCTCGGACTGCCGCTCTAACGTCAAACGACCGGCAATAAAGGTGCCGGGAAGGGGGAGCGGCCGGGCTTCCACAGCACCGGCCGCTCCGCGCGAAATCAGGCGGACATCAGCACGCCGCGATAGACCGGATCTTCCATCGCGCGGCCGGTGCCGAGCGCGACGCAGGACAGCGGGTCTTCGGCGACGCTGACCGGCAGGCCGGTTTCCTCGCGCAGATAGTCGTCGAGGCCCTGGATCAGCGCGCCGCCGCCGGTGAGCACGATGCCCTGGTCGACGATGTCGGCGGCGAGTTCCGGCGCGGTGTTCTCAAGCGCGATGCGCACGCCTTCGACGATGGCGCCGATCGGCTCGGCCAGCGCTTCGGCGACATTGGCCTGTGAGATCGTGATCTCCTTCGGCACGCCGTTGACGAGGTCGCGGCCCTTGATGTGGATGGTCTCGCCAATGCCGTCGGCCGGCATGACGGCGATGCCGTAGTCCTTCTTGATGCGCTCTGCGGTGGCATCCCCGATCAGCAGGTTGTGGTGACGGCGGACATAGGAGACGATCGATTCGTCCATCTTGTCGCCGCCCACGCGGACCGAGGTGGTGTAGGCGAGGCCGCGCAGCGAGAGTACCGCGACTTCGGTGGTGCCGCCGCCGATGTCGACCACCATCGAGCCGACCGGCTCGGTGACGGGCATGTCGGCGCCGATCGCCGCGGCCATCGGTTCGAGGATCAGGTAGACCTGGCTGGCGCCGGCGTTCGAGGCGGCGTCGCGGATCGCGCGGCGTTCGACCGAAGTCGAGCCCGAGGGCACGCAGATCACGATTTCCGGATAGCGGAACAGGTTCTTCTTGCCGTGCACCTTGCGGATGAAGTGCTTGATCATCTCTTCCGCGATCTCGATGTCGGCGATCACGCCGTCACGCAGCGGGCGGATGGCTTCGATGTTGTCGGGCGTCTTGCCCATCATCATCTTGGCGTCGTCGCCCACGGCCTTGACCTTCTTGACGCCGTTCAGCGTTTCGATGGCAACGACCGAAGGTTCGTTCAGCACAATTCCGCGGTCCTGAACGTAGACGAGCGTATTGGCGGTCCCAAGGTCGATCGCCATGTTCTGTGAGCCGAGTTTGAAGAATCGCGAGACGAGCGAGGCCATCAGTAATCCGTTGTCTTTCCGGGCGCTCGCCACAGGGAATCCCCATGGGGCGACTGGCAGGTTGGCATGGAAGGGGACCCCTTAGCCCATCGATTCGCGAAACGCCAAAAATTTGTGTCTTTTTCATGGGGGAATCGTTGGAAGCCCGTCTCGAATTCCATGCGGTTCACCGCTAGTGTTTGGAACACTTCGAGATCGTGGTGCCATGGGACGCCGACCACCGCGACTAGCGAAAGACCTTTAATGCCGATTATCCGCCGCCTTCCCGAACATCTCGTCAACCGCATCGCGGCGGGCGAAGTGGTGGAGCGCCCCGCTTCCGCGCTCAAGGAACTGGTGGAGAACGCGATCGACGCCGGATCGACGCAGATCACCGTGCGGCTTGCCTCGGGCGGTCTCGACCTGATCGAAGTGACCGATGACGGCTGCGGCATGGTGCCGGACCAGATCGCTCTGGCGCTGGAACGACACGCGACCTCCAAACTGCCGGATGAACATATCGAACTGGTGGCGACGCTCGGCTTTCGCGGCGAGGCGCTGCCGTCGATCGGGTCGGTCGCGCGGTTGACCATCGAGAGTCGTCCCCACGAATCAGAGGAGGGCTGGAAGCGCGTCGTCGATCACGGCGTCGTCGCGGTGGACAGTCCCGCTGCGCTGCCGCCGGGCACACGCATCCGGGTAGAGGACTTGTTCGGCAAAGTGCCCGCGCGGCGCAAGTTCCTGCGCTCGGCGCGCTCGGAATATGCGGCCTGTCAGGATGTGGTGCGCCGCCTTGCGATGGCGCGGCCCGATATCGGCTTCACGATGGAGCACGACGGGCGCCGGGTCATCGCCGTGCAGTCGCGCGAGGAGCTGGCATCGCGCGTGGCACGGCTCGTGGCGCGCGAACTCGCGGAAGACGGCGTGCTGATCGATGCGGAGCGGGGCACCGCGCGCCTCACCGGCGTGGCCGGACTGCCGACCTACAATCGCGGCGTCGCGGATCACCAGTATCTCTTCGTCAACGGGCGTCCGGTGAAGGACCGGCTGCTCGTCGGCGCGGTGCGCGGCGCCTATTCGGACATGCTCGCGCGCGATCGCCATGCGGTGCTGGCGCTGTTCCTTGAAATTCCGCCGGAGGAAGTGGACGTCAACGTCCATCCGGCGAAGACCGAAGTGCGTTTCCGCGATCCCACGTTCATTCGCGGGTTCCTGGTCGGCGCCCTGCGTCACGCGCTCGAGTCCTCGGGGCAGCGGAGCGCCCAGCCTGCCGCCGCTGCGGCGATGAACATGTGGCAGGTGGAGCCGGTCGCTCCCGCCCCGGCGCCCGCGCTCGGCTCGCTGTTTGCGCGTGAGTATTCCGCGCAGCCCTCGCGCACCGATTATCGGCCCGCACCGAGCCGTGTCTCCGAAGCGGGGGCCGCCTGGCGCTCCTATGAGGAAGAGGTCATGGCCCAGCCTTCGGGCCGGGCCGAAGCGGCGCCCGACGAGCCGGAGGAAGCGCTGCAATATCCGCTCGGCGTCGCGCGCGGGCAGGTCGCGGGGACCTACATCGTCGCCGAGGCCGAGGACGGTCTGGTGATCGTCGACCAGCACGCGGCGCATGAGCGGCTCGTGCTGGAACGTCTCAAGGCTGCCGGGGCGGAAGATGCGATGGCCCGCTCGCAGGCTCTGCTGCTGCCCGAAGTCGTCGAACTGGAGGAAGCCGCCTGCGACGCGCTGGAAGACAAGACCGCCGACCTTGCGCAGTTCGGGCTGGTCTTGGAGCGTTTCGGGCCGGGCGCCATGCTGGTTCGCGCAGTGCCCTCGGTGCTCGGCAAGTCGGATGTCCATGCTCTGGTTCGCGATATAGCCGACGATCTGGCGCGCAACGGCGATGCCCTGCTGCTGGGCGAGAAGCTCGAACTCGTGCTGGCGACGATGGCCTGCCATGGATCGGTCAGGGCAGGGCGGTCGCTTTCGGTGGCGGAGATGAATGCGCTGCTGCGCGAAATGGAGCGCACTCCGCGTTCCGGCCAATGCAACCATGGGCGGCCGACGTGGGTTAAACTCGCACACCACGATATCGAGAAACTGTTCGGGCGAAAATGATGCGAAAACCGATCCTTGCTCTGGCTCCTTTGGTCCTGCTCTCAGCTTGCGGCCGGGAGGATCCGGGCAAGGAGGCGGCGGAAGACGCGCAGGACGTGGCGATGGTCGAGCGGATGAGCAGGGAGCCGTTCAAGCCGATCATTCCCCGCGCCATCACCGAGATCGACGTGGCCCGCTACGGCCTCGACAAGCCGGGCTGCGCGTTCCGCAAGCCGGGGGAGAAAGACCCGATCTTCATCGCCAATGCCGACGAGGGTTTCATGCGGATCGGCGGCGATCTCAAGCGCTATGCCGCCAAGAAGGAAAGCGCGCAGTTGCCCGGCAATGCGCGCACTACTTATGTCGGTCTGGCGAGCTGGGTCGATATGGTGAGCCTGCCGGACAAGGCGGGCGGCTCGGACACGACGCACTGGCCTGCGAAACTCGTGCTCCACGATGCGCAGGAGCGGGTGGCTTTCATGTCGGAGGGCGAGGTTACCTGTCGGTCTTGAGGCCTACTTCTTCAGCACATTCCTGAAAGGCGCATCGTTGCCGTCGCCGTCGATTGCCTGCGGGAGGTGCAGGAGATCGCGCAGCAGGGGAGCAACATCGACGTTGTCGAACGACGCAAGCCTGCCGCGCGGCGCGAAGTCAGGGCCGCTCGCCACGAACAGCGCCGCCATTTCCGGAGCGGCATTGTCATAGCCGTGAGTGCCGCCGGTCGAGGCTTTTTCGGGCTTGGTTGCGGCGATCTGCCAGCCGGTCTCGGCGAGGCAGAAGAACGGGGCGATGCGCGGATTGCTGCCGTAGTGGAAGCGGGCGGGAATGTCCTGCTTGCGCCAGCACTGCATGTGGTCCTGCGGTTTCAGCAGCTTGGCCGCGAGTGCCTCGTCATTGCCCTTGGTCGGCGTAAGACCGGCGAAGGGGCCGGTGTCGCCCAGCGTATAGAGCGAAGGATCGGCGATCCTGTCGAGCGCGACGACCCGCTCGCTGGAGATCGCCGCCATGCCGTGGTCGGCCACGACGATGAGATCGGCGGGCTGCCCGAGTTCACGCAGGCCCGCGACGAGCTTGCCAATGTCACCGTCCACGTCGGCGATCGCGGCATCGGTATGAGCATCGTCCGGGCCGTAGTGATGACCGGCGGTGTCCACCTGATCGAAGTAGAGCGTGACCAGTTTCGGGCGGTTGGCGGCGGGACGGCGCAGCCAGTCGAGCACGGCCTCCACCCGCTGCATTGGCGATACCGCGCCGTTGTACTGCTGCCAGTCGCGGGGGCGGATGCCGCCGTCGATGGTCTTCCACGGCTCCTTCACCAACGTCCCGCCCCAGGCGACGTTGGAGCCGGGCCAGAACATCGTCGCCGTGTGAATTCCCGCCTTTTCCGCCATGACCCAGATCGGTTCGGCTTCGTCCCACCAATAGGGTTCGTCGCTCGCCATCGTGAACTTCTCGCCGGGATGAGCAGGGTCTTCGAAGTTGTTGGCGACGATGCCGTTGCGATCGGGGACCTTGCCGGTCACCAGCGCCCAGTGGTTGGGGAAGGTCTTGCTGGGGAACGAAGGGCGCATCGCGGCGCTGATGCCGCGCGCCGCGATCGCCGAGAGGTTGGGGGTGATCCCGCGATCGAGATAGTCGGCGCGGAAGCCGTCGATCGAGACGAGGATCACTACCGGTTCGCGGGCCTTCTCGGCGGGCTTGCGGTCGGATTTGGCAGTCGCAGGCGCGGCGAGCAGGGCCAGCGCGCCTGCAAGGTGGGCGAGTCTCTTCATGTCGCCGCCCCCATAGCCCCGCGATCATGACAGGTCGATGTCTTGTTATATCATCCTTGCCAGCATCCACAGCGCCATGGCGACCATGAACAGGTTCTCGGTAAGCGAGACGAAGCCCAGCGGCACCGCGCCCGAACCGCCGACGCAGGCGCACTTGAGTTCGCGCTTCTGGATATAGACCGCGTAGAACACCGAGACCGCGCCGATGCCGCCGATCGCAAGGCCGATGGGGATCGAGAGCCAGGGCAGGGCATGGGCCGTCATCAGCGCGCCCGCCGTCCATTCCAGCACCGGATAGGCGTAGGCGTAAGGCACGAAGCGCTTGGCCAGCAGGTCGTAGCCGAGGAACATCGTCGAGAACTGCTCGACATCCTGGAGCTTGAGCATGGCCAGCAGCATCATCGTCATCGAGACGAACCACTCGGCGCTGCGCAAAGTGAAAGGCGTGCCGAACGCCGCCCAGCTGGCCGCAAGCGCAAGGCCGAGGCCGGTCGCGAAGACCGCGAGAACCGGGCGATAGGTCTTTGCCTTGGGGTCGTGGACCTTGAGGCCGAAATGCGTGCGCAAGTCCGTGTAGCCGCCGATCCGCTTGCCGTCGATGAAGGTCTGGGGCGTCGTCGCCACGCCCTGTTCGGCCTTGAAGGCATCGACCTGATCGCGCGTGGTCAGCCAGTGGTCCTCGACCTTGTATCCCAGCTTTTCCAGCAGGTACTTGGACTTGATCCCCCAGGGGCACGAGTGCTTCTCCATGACCATGCGATGGAGAACGGCGGTACGGGCTGGCGTCTGTGTCATGAATCGGCTTATAGCTTCCGTACCATGGTACGGAGTCAAGCATGGCCCTGACGATTTCGGAGCTGGCGCGTTCGAGCGGCGTCGGCGTGGAGACGGTACGGTTCTACCAGCGCAAGGGATTGCTGTTCGACCCGCGCCCGGCGGCGACCGGCGGCGCGAAAGGCCAGCGGCATTACGGCGAGGAGGACGTGCGGCGGCTGCGCTTCATCCGCTCGGCCAAGGCGGCGGGCTTCATTCTCGACGAGATCGCCGAACTCATCAATCTCGATCACACCGGAGACCGGCCGAGGGCGCGGGAAATGGCGCAAGTGCGCCTTGCGGCGCTGGACCTCGAAATCGCCGGGCTGAAAGCGGCGCGGCAGTCGCTACAGCGGCTCGCCCATGAATGCGCGGGGTCGGACGAGGGGCCTTGCCCGATCCTCGAATCTTTCGAGGAAACGGCTTTATGTAGCGGCGCAGGTTTGAAAACCTGCGCCGCCTGAGCGAGGTCAGACGTTGAACTTGAAGTGCATGACGTCGCCGTCGTGCACCACGTATTCCTTGCCTTCCTGACGCAGCTTGCCGGCTTCCTTGGCGCCGGATTCGCCGTTCAGCGTGACATAGTCGTCATAGGCGATGGTCTCGGCGCGGATGAAGCCGCGCTGCATGTCCGAGTGGATTTCGCCCGCCGCGTCGGGAGCCTTGGCGCCCTTGTGCACGGTCCAGGCGCGGGCTTCCTTGGGGCCGACGGTGAAGAAGGTCAGCAGGCCGAGCAGGTCGTAACCGGCGCGGATGATGCGGGCGAGGCCGGTTTCGTGCAGGCCCATCTCTTCGAGGAAGACCATGCGTTCCTCGTTGTCCATGCCGACCAGATCGGCCTCGATCGCGGCGGATACGATGACGGCGGTGGCGCCTTCGGCCTTGGCCTTCTCGAACACACGGGCCGAGAAATCATTGCCTTCTGCGGCGGCTTCTTCCTCGACGTTGCAGACGTAGAGCACCGGCTTGGCGGTGAGCAGCTGGGCCTGCGCGAAGACGCGGGCTTCGTCGTCGTCCTTGGGCTGGGTCAGGCGGGCGGGCTTGCCGTCGCGCAGCAGTTCCAGCGTCTGGCCGAGGACCGAGGCGATGATCTTCGATTCCTTGTCGCCCTGCGCGGCCTTCTTCTGGGCGGCGGGAACACGCTTTTCCAGGCTTTCGAGATCGGAAAGCAGCAGTTCGGTTTCGACCGTCTCGGCATCGGCGATGGGATCGACGCGCTCGTCGACGTGCTGGATGTCGTCGTTCTCGAAGCAGCGCAGGACGTGGACGATAGCGTCCACCTCGCGGATGTTGCCGAGGAACTGGTTGCCCAGGCCTTCACCCTTCGAGGCGCCGCGCACGAGACCGGCGATGTCGACGAAGGACAGCTGCGTGGGGATGATCTTGGCCGAACCGGCGATTTCGGCCAGCTTGTCGAGGCGCGGATCGGGCACGCCGACCTGGCCGACGTTGGGCTCGATCGTGCAGAAAGGATAGTTGGCCGCCTGCGCTGCCTGCGTTTCGGTGAGCGCATTGAACAAGGTCGACTTGCCGACATTGGGCAGGCCCACGATTCCGCAACGGAAACCCATGTGTAACTCCGGAAGAAATGTTTGGCCGCGCCTTAGCGTCACTCCACCCGTATTACCAGTTGCGCGGCGAGTCTTTGTTGAGCGGGGCTTCATGGAAATTTCAGGGCTTGGCGCTAGACCCGTGCCATGAAAGCCGCCGTTCGCCTGTCGCTTGCCGCTTTTGCCTTCGCTTCGTTGGCCGGATGCGGCGATGGCGGGCCGGCGCCGCTCGACAAGGCGCGCGCCGATTTTGCCACGCAGGACTATCAGGCGGCGCGGACGAGCCTGTTCGCGGCCTTGGAGCAGGAACCGGGTAATCGCGAGGCTCTGGTGCTGCTGGCGCGCACGCAGATCGCGCTGGGCGATGCCGAGGCCGCCGAGCGCGCGATCGCGCGTCTCGAAACGGCGGGAGAGAAGGGGCCGCGATTGAAGCGCCTGAAAGCGGGGCTGGCCCTGCTGCGCGGGCGGGCATCCGAGGTGATCGCGCTCACTGTAAACGATTTCGACACCGAAGCCTGGCGCCTGCGGGCGGAGGCCTATCTCGCTCTGGGTGATGACAAGGCAGCAGCCGATGCCTTTGCGCGAGGCATGCAGGCTGGAGATGATCTGCCGCTGGCCGTGGCCTATGCGCGGTTCGCGCTTGGGGGGGGAGACCTGTCCCGCGTCGATCATATTTTGTCGAAAATGCAGAAGTTTGCTGCAAAATCTTACAACACGCTCGTACTCGCAGGAGACCTCGCAAGCGCGCGTGGCGAGACCGATCGGGCGATCGCTGCCTATCGCCGGACGATCGCCGCTTATCCGGACAAGGTCCCGCCGATGCTCGCGCTGGCCAATGCCTATGACGAGCAGGGCAAGGTCGATGAGGCCATGGCGGTGCTGGAGAAGGCGCGGAAGGTGGCTCCCGGCGATCCGGCGCTGGAAGACCTGCGCATCCAGCTGCTGGCCGAGAAAGGCGAATGGGAGACGATCCGGCTAGGCCTGCAGGGACGCGACGGTGATCTCGATCCCGCCTCCGGAGTGGGCCTGACTTATGCGGAGGCACTTCTGCGTCTCGGCTATGCCGAGCAGGCGCGGGTCCTGTTCAGCCGCGCGGTTCTGCTCGATCCGGGGAATGCCTATGCGCGCACGATGCTGGGAGAAGCCCAGCTAGCGACGCACGATCCGCGCGGCGCCTGGGCTACGCTGAAGCCGCTTGCTGCGGGCACTCTGGCGCGGCCCGAGGTTCTCTCCTTGGCAGAGCGGGCGGCGCGGGCCTCGGGCGATCCGCAGGCGGATGCCCTGAAGGCTCGGCTGGATCCGGCGCGTCTTAAAGCGACGATGGTTTTGGCCGACAAGGGGCTGTCAGCCCTTGCACGGCAGGATTGGGCCGGGGCGCTTGCCGCTTATCGCGAACTGCTTCGGCGCGGGCAGGATGGGGAAGTGCTCACGAACCTAGCCTGGGCCTCGGCGCGATCGGGAGAGGCGAAAGCGGCGCTTGCCTATGCGGATAGTGCGCTGGCGCTGAACCCGGACGATCCCGACTATCTCCATGCCGCCGCGCGCGTGCGCCTGGAACTGCGAAGCGATCTGACGGGCGCCCGCAGATTGCTCGAAGCGGCTGCGAGTGCCGATCCGGGCAATGCGGAAATCGCCCGCGATCTCGCAAAAGCCAAAGCCGCCGCCGCTTGAGACCGGCGACAGCTTGAGACTGTTTCGAGCTGACGGATCAGTCGCGGCGCTTGCGGCGGCGGGCGTAGGCGAGGCCGAGGAGGCCGATGCCCATCATGCCGAGCATGCCCGGCTCGGGGACGGCGGTGCCGCCGGAGCTGGAACCGCCCGAAGAACCGCCAGAGGTCGAAGTCGTACCGCCCGAGGTGGAGGTGGTGCCGCCCGAAGTCGTCGTGGAGCCGCCGGAGGAAGACGAAGACGACGAAGAAGAGGAGCTGCTGCTGCTCGACGAGCTGCTGGAGTCGCAGAGCTTGTTGCCCTGCGAGTGGCCGCAGCCGCAGGAGTGCTTGTGGCCGTAGCCGTAAGTGGCCTCGGCCGGTGAGACGAAGGCGATGGCGCTGCCGGCAGTAAGCGCCAGGGCGAGCATGGTGCTGCGGATCATTCGTATTCCCCTTGTTGCCCGAATAGGTTTCCCAATAAGAAAAGCAAATGCCGTGCCAAATACGGTTTTCTGCGGATGGAACTGGTTAACGCTCATGCCCGGTCGTGCAATGTGTAAGCTAACCCGACGTTAATTAAGCGCAAAAGATAGCTAACTTGCTCCATCAATCCTGCTGACGGAGTGCCACATCGTTCATGAAGCGCACGTCGTCTCCGGCAGCAAGGCGATCCGCTTCTCCGGCGACGGCGCCCAGCATGTCGGCCAGCGGGTCCATGTCGGCCTTGGCGTAGTTGCCCAGCACATAGCCGTGGACGCGGTCCTTGTGGCCGGGATGGCCGATGCCGAGCCTTATGCGGCGGAACTCGGCGCCGAGGTGCTGGTCGATCGAGCGCAGCCCGTTGTGCCCGGCGTGGCCGCCGCCCTGCTTCACTTTGACCTTGAACGGGGCCAGATCGAGTTCATCGTGGAATACCGTGAGGTCGGAGAGCGCCAGCTTGTAGAAGCGCATGGCTTCGCCGACGGCGCGACCGCTCTCGTTCATGAACGTCGCGGGCTTCAGCAGCAGGATTTTCTGCGTGCCGATGCGGCCTTCCTGAAGCCAGCCCTGGAACTTTTTCTGCGTGGGGCCGAAACCGTGGACTTCCGCGATCGCATCGATCGCCATGAAGCCGACGTTGTGGCGGTTCAGCGCATATTGAGTACCGGGATTGCCGAGGCCGACCCACAGCTGCATGTCGATAGATCCTGTAACTTGAACGCGAAACGGCCCTTCCTGCTCGCCGGTCTGGCCGGGGCGGGAAGGGCCGTTCGTTTATCCGAAGATGGCTTCGGGCGAAATTACTCGCCTTCGCCTTCCTTCGACGTGTCGCCTTCCGAGCTCTTCAGAGCCGAGGGAGCAGCGATCGTCGCGATCGTGAAGTCACGGTCGGTGATCGCGTTCTCGACACCGGCCGGAAGCTTCACGTGGCTGGCGTGGATCGATTCGCCCACGTCGAAGCCGGTCACGTCGATGACGATCTCGTGCGGGATCTTCTCGGCGTCGCAGACCAGTTCGAGGTCGTGGCGAACGATGTTGAGCACGCCGCCGCGCTTCAGGCCCGGCGAGGCGTCTTCGTTGGCGAAGACCACCGGCACGTTGACGTGCACGGTCGCGCCCTTGGCAACGCGCAGGAAGTCAGCGTGGAGCGGACGATCGGTGACGGGGTGGAAGGCAACGTCCTTCGGCTGCGTCCGGAACTTCTTGCCGCCGACTTCGACTTCGATGATCGAGTTGAAGAAGTGACCGGTTCCAAGCTGGCGAGCCAGCTCCTTTTCCTCGACATGGATCGCGAGGGGTTCTTCGTTGCCACCATAGACAACGGCGGGGACGCGGCCATCGCGACGCAGAGCACGGGAGGCTCCCTTGCCAGCCCGATCACGCGTCTCGGCCGGCAGGTTAAGCGTATCGCTCATGTGGACTTGCCTTTCGAAATCTGGATAGATGTCGGATACGGACCGCGTATCGATCCGCACCGTCCCGTCACGCCTCCAGGGATGACCATGACGGGAAGCGCGCGCCCTTAATGCGAAATCGCCGAAAAGGCAAGTGTCCGGGGCTACTGTATCCGTGTGACCGTATAGCCCTTTTGCGCGAGCATCGCCGGAATGCCCTCCGGTCCCGCCATATGCGCGGCGCCGACTGCGACGAAAGGCCGCTTGCCGCCGTCGATGGCCTTGGCGATCTGTACTGTCCAGTCGCGATTGCGGCCCACGAACAGGACCGCGCGCAGCTCCGGGTCGGCCAGCAGGCCCTTGCGGGTTTCCTGCTCGATCGTCGCCATGTCGCCCTTGCGCCAGCTGGCCGCGAGATCGGCATCGGAACGATCCGCCTCCGCCACGACCGCCGAGAGCAGGTCGCGCTGCTCGCGTTCGGGCAGGCTGTCGAACAGGCCAAGCTGCTTCGCGGCGCCTTCCAGTTCGACGACGGGACGCTTTTCGGCGGCGGCGATCACTCCCCGGTCCACGCCGTTGCGGGCCTCGTCCTTGTTCGCTCCCGCCTGCGCGACAGTGAGTGCGGCGGCCCAGGTGTCCATCGCGGCAAAATCGCCATCGCCATAGCCGCCCTTCTTGAGCAAGGCTTCAAGCGCGGGGCGCTCCTTCGCGGCGATCCGCTGCGAGAGGGGCGGCTGTCCCTCATTGCGGGCGAGGCGGGCGAAAGTGGCGGAAACTTCACTTTCATTGGCAAGATTGCCGACTTCGACCATGATTTCATTGGAATCGTCGAGGGCCTGCCGAACCTTTCCGGTCTGCCAGAGCAGCGGCGCCTTGGCGCTGTGGATCGTGCCGAATAGCCATGCCGTTTCGCCGTCCGGGCTTTCGACATACCAGAGCGCAGGTCTCGCCGCTTCCGGGCTGGGGCTGCAGGCGAAGAGGGCGAGCGCGGCGCCCAGCAGCGCCAGTCGCGGGAACAGCTTGCGCATCGGCTTATTGCACCCGGACCGAGCGGACGCCGGCCTTGGCCAGTTCGTCCTGCACGCTGCCGCGTCCGGCCAGATGGCCTGCGCCCACGGCCACGAAAACGACGCCCGGTTTGGCGAGCCGCGCCTTGAGCCACTTGGCCCAAGCCTTGTTGCGATCGGTGATGAGCACCTTGCGCATCACTTCGTCCGATTCGTCCTCGTTGAGCAGCTTGGCCAGTTCCTCGGCCCGACCTGCTTTCCAGGCTGCCACGAGCTTGGCGATATCTTCACGTAATGTCGGAAGTTGTTCGACTACCTCATTGAGATAGCTGCGCTGACTCTTCTCGGGCAGACCTGCGAAGAGGCCAATCTGATAGTCCGCCGTTTCGAGCGGATGGCGCGCAATCTTGCTGGCGGCGGCCTTGGCCTCGATCTGGGTTTCGATCCCGTTAGCCTGCTCGTATCCGGCGGCCTTGAGCGGTAGCAGCGACAGTACCAAACCGGCGTACCAGGTCTGGAATTGATCGAAGGTTCCTGCCGGAATACTCAGATTTGAAAGCGCTTTTTCGAGATTTTCGCGTTCCGGCGCGCTCAGGCTCTCGCGCAAGGTCTTGCCGTCATGGCGCATGCCCTTGTCGAGGAACACTTTCTGAAGCGTCTCCGGCGAATCGAGCATGGTTTCCGTCACCAGCAAGTTCGCGGAGTCGAAAGCCTGCTGCACCGGCCCGTGGAACCAGTCGGCATTTTCCGGCAGGATGTGGATCGTGCCTAAGAGGTAGATCGTGGTGTCCTTGTCGGCGATCTTCCAGAGCGCGGGGCGCGCCGGAACGACGGCCTCGGCGCGTGGTTCGGCCACTGCGGTCTGCGCATCTTGTGCCAGTACCGGCGGGGCGAACAGGAACAGCGGGGCGAGGGCGGCGAGACGCAGCCGCTTACTGGAAAAGATCATCGGGTTTCCTTGGAAGGAAAGAAGCAAACGCAGCCTTAACAGCGGCATTCCGGCGGGAGATAGCCGCAGGCGCGGGTTTGCGGTAGCGTCGCCCCGGATTTAACTGGTGTCTGCGCGGTTGATTTGCCGGGTTCGATCCGCCAAAGGCCGCGAAGCCAAGAGTTTTGACGGGATTTCGATGTCGACCGCAGCGCAGCAGCCGCTCAGTTTCCAGGACATGATCCTGACGCTCCACAATTTCTGGAGCGCGCAGGGCTGCCTCATTCTTCAGCCCTATGACATGCGCATGGGGGCAGGGACCTTCCATCCGGCCACGACGCTGCGCGCGCTCGGCCCGGAGCCGTGGAAGGCGGCCTATGTCCAGCCTTCGCGCCGCCCCACCGACGGCCGCTATGGCGAGAACCCGAACCGCCTCCAGCACTATTACCAGTATCAGGTGATCCTGAAGCCGAACCCGGACAACCTTCAGGAACTCTACCTCGCCAGCCTCGCCGCGATCGGCGTGGACCCGCTGGCGCACGATATCCGTTTCGTGGAGGACGACTGGGAAAGCCCGACGCTCGGTGCGTGGGGGCTGGGCTGGGAAGTCTGGTGCGACGGCATGGAAGTGACGCAGTTCACGTACTTCCAGCAGGTCGGCGGGTTCGACTGCAAGCCGGTTGCGGGGGAACTGACTTACGGCCTCGAACGCCTTGCCATGTACATCCAGGGCGTCGACCGCGTCTACGACTTGCGCTTCAACAACGAGGGCGTGAGCTACGGCGACGTGTTCCTCGCCAACGAGCAGCAGATGTCGAAGTACAACTTCGAGATCGCCGATACAGAGGCGCTCTTCGCGGGCTTCAAGGCTGCCGAAGCCGAGTGCATGCGCTGCATCGAGGCGGAAATCCCGCTCGCCGCCTACGATCAGGCGATCGAGGCCAGCCATCTCTTCAACCTGCTCCAGGCACGGGGTGTGATCTCCGTGCAGGAACGCGCCAGCTACATCGGCCGCGTCCGTGATCTCGCCAAGGGATCGTGCGAGGCCTGGATCGAGAAGAACAAGACCGAATGGGAAGCCAAGTTCCCGGGGTGGACCGTATGAGGCTTCGACAAGCCCAGCCTGAGCGGATCGCCGCTCAACTCCCGCGCGTCCCGAGCCTGTCGAAGGGCTCGCTCTCCATCCTTCGTCGAACGGCGCTCTGACATGACCGACTTCCTTCTCGAACTGCGCTCGCAGGAAATTCCGGCCCGTATGCAGGCCGGTGCCCGCGCCGACCTTGAAAAGCTGTTCCGCAAGGATATGGCCGCCGCCGGTGTTGCCGTGGGCGACGTCACCGTGTGGTCGACCCCGCGCCGTCTGGCGCTGATCGCGCGCGGGCTGCCGCTCGCCACCGAGGCGGTGCATGAGGAAACCAAGGGGCCTGCCACCAGCGCGCCGGAGCAGGCGCTCGAAGGCTTCCTGCGCAAGACCGGCCTGACCAAGGACCAGCTCGAAGTCCGCGACCTCAAGGGCAAGGACACCTACTTCGCCGTCGTCGAGAAGCCCGGTCGTGCCGTGGCCGAAGTGCTGGCCGAAGTGATCCCCGCGATCATCCGCAATTTCCCCTGGCCCAAGTCGCAGCGCTGGGGCGCGGCTTCGATCTCGACCGAGTCGCTGCGCTGGGTGCGCCCGCTCTCCGGCATCGTCGCGATCCTCGGCGAGGATCTGGTCGAGTGCGAAGTCGGCGGCATCCGCTCGTCCTACGTAACGCTCGGCCACCGCTTCCACGCGCCCGGCGAGATCACCATCGGCGGCGCGCACGACTATGCCGACAAGCTGCACCTCGCCCACGTCCTCGTGAACCACGAGGAACGCCAGGACATCGTGTGCAGCAAGGCGCGCGAAGCCGCTGCTGCTGCCGGTCTCGTGCTGGTCGAGGACGAAGGCCTCGTGATCGAGAATGCGGGCCTCACCGAATGGCCGGTGCCGCTGCTGGGCCGCTTCGAGGAGGACTTCCTGGAAGTTCCGCCCGAGACGATCCAGCTTACCGCGCGCGTGAACCAGAAGTATTTCGTCTGCGAAGACACCGCAGGTTCGCTTGCCAACGCCTTCATTTGCACGGCAAATATCGTCGCGACCGATCATGGTGCGGCGATCGTGGACGGGAACCGCAAGGTGCTGGCCGCGCGCTTGTCGGACGCCCGCTTCTTCTGGCAGCAGGACCGCAAGACGCCGCTCTCGGTTCACGCCGAAAAGCTCGCGCGCATCACTTTTCATGAGAAGCTGGGCACGGTCGCCGACAAGGTCGAGCGCGTCGCGAAGCTGGCCGAATGGCTGGCGAGCGAAGGCGTGGTGCCGAACTGCGACCCTGCGCTCGCGCGTCAGGCGGCGGAACTCTGCAAGGCCGATCTCGTCACCGAGATAGTCGGAGAGTTCCCTGAACTTCAGGGCCTTATGGGCGGTTATTACGCCCGCGCCGAAGGCCTTCCTGATGCCGTCGCGGATGCTATCCGCGATCACTACAAGCCGGTCGGGCAGGGCGACGAAGTGCCCACCGCGCCGGTGACGGTGGCTTTGGCGCTTGCGGACAAGTTGGACACGCTTCGCAGCTTCTTCGCGATCGATGAGAAGCCGACCGGCTCTAAGGACCCGTTTGCCCTGCGCCGTGCAGCGCTGGGTATCATTCGTCTGATCACCGACAACGGCCTGCGCTTCGGCGTGGCTGAAGGCGACTTGCTCGACTTCTTCGCAGACCGTCTCAAGGTCCAGCAGAAGGAAGCCGGTGTCCGTCACGACCTGATCGACGCGGTCTTCGCGCTCGGCGGTGAAGACGATCTCGTTCGCCTGCTCGCCCGCGTCCATGCGCTTCAGGCTTTCGTCGCGACCGACGACGGCGTGAACCTGCTGGCGGGCTACAAGCGTGCGGCCAATATCCTCAAGAAGGAAGACTGGCACGGCGTCGAGGGCGAGATTTCGCGCACCGGCGAGGAAGACCCGCTGGCCGGTGTCGAGGACCCCGATCTCGCCGAAGTGATCGCCGCCAAGATGGCGCATCGTCACGCGAGCGAGCAGGCCCCGGCCTATCAGGCCGAGCCTGCCGAACTGGCGCTGATCGATGCCGTCACTGCGGCGGAAACCGAAGTGGCGCGCGCCGTCTCGGCGGAGGACTTTGCCGCTGCGATGACCGCGCTGGCCTCGCTCCGCGCGCCGATCGACGCGTTCTTCGAGCACGTCACCGTCAACGATGCCGATCCGCTCAAGCGCCAGGCCCGCCTGGCTCTGCTTGATCGCTTCCGCGCGGCAGTCCACAAGGTCGCCGACTTTTCGCGGATCGAGGGCTAGTGATCTGACCCCGGCTTCGCGGAATGTCGAAAAGACGGGAAGGGAAGCCGGGGATCGATGAAAAGGCAGGTCTATACGTTCGGCGGCAATGCCGGGCACGATGAGGATGCGCGCGCCCGCGATAAAGTCGTCGTCGGCGGCAAGGGCGCCAACCTTGCGGAAATGGCAGGCATTGGCCTGCCGGTGCCGCCGGGCTTCACGATCACCACCGAGGAATGCGTGAAGTACCTCGCCGAGGGCGGGGACTTTTCGGACGATCTGCGTTCTGACGTCGCGCAGGCGCTGAGCCATATCGAGCAGACCGTCGGCAAGCGCTTTGGCGATCCGGCTGATCCATTGCTGGTCTCGGTGCGCTCCGGCGCGCGGGTCTCGATGCCGGGCATGATGGACACCGTACTCAATCTCGGCCTCAACGACGCGACCGTCGAGGGGCTGAGCACGGTATCGGGCGACGCGCGTTTCGCCTGGGACAGCTATCGCCGCTTCATCCAGATGTATTCCGATGTCGTCCTTGGCCTCGATCACGGGCGCTTCGAGGAGGCGCTCGAAATCGTCAAGGAAGACAACGGCTACATGAACGACGTCGAACTTGCGGCGTCCGACTGGCAGGCCATCGTCCGCGAGTACAAGGGCATTGTTGCGCAGGAACTAGGCCGTCCGTTCCCGCAGGACGTGCAGGAACAGCTCTGGGGCGCGATCCGTGCGGTGTTCGATTCCTGGGATTCCGACCGCGCCAAAGTCTATCGCCGGTTGAACGACATTCCCGGCGACTGGGGCACGGCGGTCAATGTCCAGGCCATGGTGTTCGGCAACAGGGGCGAGACGTCGGCCACAGGGGTCGCTTTCACCCGCGATCCGGCGACCGGCGAGAAGGCCTACTACGGCGAGTGGCTGGTCAATGCCCAGGGCGAGGATGTCGTCGCCGGTATCCGCACGCCGCAGTACCTGACCAGAGCCGCCCGCGAGCGGGCCGGGGCCAGGCCGCTGTCGATGGAAGAGGCGATGCCCGAGGCTTACGGCGAACTGGCCGAAGTGTTCGAGCTGCTGGAAAAGCACTACCGCGACATGCAGGACATCGAGTTCACCGTGGAGCGCGGCAAGCTCTGGATGCTCCAGACCCGCTCGGGCAAGCGTACCGCCAAGGCTGCGCTGAAGATGGCGGTCGACATGGTCGAGGAAGGCCTGATCGACGAGGCCACCGCGATCCGCCGCGTCGATCCGATGGCGCTCGACCAGTTGCTGCATCCGACGCTCGACCCCAAGGCGCCGCGCGACATTCTCGGGAAGGGGCTGCCTGCCTCGCCGGGGGCGGCCTCGGGAGCAATCGTGCTCGATGCCGATACGGCGGAGAAGCGGGCGGAACGCGGCGATGCGGTGATCCTCGTGCGCGTCGAGACCAGCCCGGAGGACATTCACGGCATGCATGCGGCGCGCGGCATTCTCACCGCGCGGGGCGGCATGACCAGCCATGCGGCGGTCGTGGCGCGCGGCATGGGGCGGCCTTGCGTTTCGGGTGCCTCGGGCCTGTCGATCGACATGAAGACCCGCAGCTTGCGTATGGGCCGCCGCGAGTTTCGCGAAGGCGACGTGATCACGCTCGACGGCTCGACCGGCGAGATCATGGCAGGTGAAGTGCCGACCATCGAGCCGGAACTGGCCGGAGACTTCGCCACGCTCATGGTCTGGGCGGACCGGCACCGTCGCATGAAAGTGCGCACCAATGCCGAGACCCCGGCGGATTGCCGCATGGCCCGCCAGTTCGGCGCCGAGGGCATCGGTCTGTGTCGCACCGAGCACATGTTCTTCGACGCGGGCCGCATCTCGGCGGTCCGGCAGATGATCCTCGCTGAAGATGAGGCCGCCCGCCGTGCGGCGCTGGACAAGCTGCTGCCCGAGCAGCGCGCGGACTTCATCGCGATCTTCGAGGTTATGGCGGGTCTGCCAGTGACGATCCGCCTGCTCGATCCGCCGCTCCACGAATTCCTGCCGCACGGAGATGCCGAGTTCGCGGAGCTTTCGGAGAGCATCGGCATCGGCGTCGATACGCTGCGGCGCCGGGCGGAGGAACTCCATGAGTTCAACCCGATGCTGGGTCATCGCGGTTGCCGGCTCGGCATTACCTTCCCGGAAATCTACGAGATGCAGGCCCGCGCGATCTTCGAGGCGGCCTGCGACATCGCGGTGGCTTCGGGCGAAGCGATCGTGCCGGAAGTGATGATCCCGCTCGTCGCCACCCGGCGTGAGTTGCAGATCCTCAGGAAAGTGGTGGACGAGACCGCCGCCAAGGTTTTTGCCGAGAAGGGCCGGATGCTGGACTATATGGTCGGCACGATGATCGAATTGCCCCGTGCCGCGCTGATGGCGGGCGAGATCGCCGAGGAAGCCCGGTTCTTCTCGTTTGGCACCAACGACCTGACGCAGACCACGCTCGGCGTCTCCCGCGACGATGCAGCGCGGTTCCTCAGTCCTTACGTGGAGAAGGGGATATATCCGCGCGATCCTTTCGTCAGTCTCGATGTCGAGGGGGTCGGCCAGCTCGTGCAGATGGGTGCCGAGCGCGGACGGGCGACGGACCCTGCGCTCAAGCTCGGCATCTGCGGCGAACATGGCGGCGACCCGGCCTCGATCGCGTTCTGCGAGAAGGTGGGGCTGGACTATGTTTCGGCATCGCCTTTCCGCGTGCCGATAGCAAGGCTGGCGGCGGCGCAGGCCGCTTTGGGATGAAAGCAAAAAGTCCGGAAGCTCTCTTCCGGACTTTTTCTTATTTCTTCCAACCGGATAGGGTCAGGATTTCGAACTTTTCGACGGTTCGACCATCTTTACCGGCGGCGGCGAAGGCTTCTCGCGCCCGCGACAGGGCGGCCTTGCCCAGCACCGGTGGAGCATCGGCCAGCACGCCGCCGATAGCCTGCGCGCGAATGTCGCCGACGAGCCGTTCGAGGCTACGGAAGCCGACTTGCAGGGCGCGCTGGTCGATCACCGGATCGGCGAAGAGCGTGCGCTGGAGCAGTTGTCCGCCCGCGCGCACGTCGACCATCGGATGGACCCGCGCCGCCGGGCGATCTCCGTCTGCGGCGAGCATGACATCGCGCAGAACCGGCAGGCTTCCGGCGGAAAGGAAGCTGGCGATCATCATCCCGCCCGACGCCAGAGCCTTGCGGATATGGACGAGCGCCCCGGGCAGGTCATTGACGGTGTCGAGGGTGCCGAGGCTGGCGATCAGGTCGAAGCCCTCGAACGGGTAGGGGGCTTCCTCGTCGAAACCCTCGGCCGGTTCCACTTGCGTGACCTCTACGCCCTGAGCGGCGAGCGCGCCTGCGAGGGCACCGGTCCAGTCGCCCACGACCAGTGCGCGTTTCGGCTCGAAGCGCAGGAAGGCGAGACGGTCGAGCACGTCCTCCACCATGTCGTCGTGCAGGTAGTGCGGCGCATCGGCAAGTCGCTGGGCGGCGAGGGCGCGGCGGCGGGCGGCGAGGCGGCGGGCGGGCGAGAAGATGCGGGGGGGAGCTTTGCTGGCCATGACCGCCCCCTGCCGCTTTGCGCGCCCGCGCGCAATCGCTCTTCCTGCAAGCGGGTTAACGTCTTGTAGCTTGCCGGTGGCGGATTGGCGGCTAGCCTTGGCGCTGATGTCTCTCGCGCGTGCTCTCGATCCGCTTGTCGATCTGATTTTTCCGCCGCGCTGTCCGCTGTGCGGGGCAGGGCTGAGCAGCCACGGCGGCCTTTGCGCGACCTGCTGGAGCGAGCTGGCAATCCCCGGCGAACCCTGCTGTGCGACCTGCTCGCGCCCGTTCGGCGAGGGCGTACCGGAAGGCGCGCTCTGTGCGCCCTGTCTGGGCGAGCCGCCGCGGCATGACGGCATCGCCGCCGCCACGCTCTACAACCCGGCCTCGCGCAAGCTGGTGCTGGCGCTGAAGCACGGCAATCGCATTTCGCATGCCCGGTTCATGGCCCGGCTGATCGGGGCCAAACTGCCTTTCGTGGATGAGACATGGCTGATCGTGCCGGTGCCGCTGCATCGCTGGCGGATCTGGCGGCGCGGTTACAACCAGGCAGCGGAACTGGCACGGGAAATCGTGCGCTCTACCGGCGGGGTGCTGGTCGTGGACATGTTGGAGCGCCGCAAGGCCACACCATCGCTGGGCGGACTGGGCAAGGCGGCGCGAAAACGCGTGCTTTCCGGTGCTATCGCGGTCCGTACTTCGCGAAAGCCCTTGCTGAAGGCGGCGCAGGTTCTGCTGGTGGACGATGTGCTGACAAGCGGAGCCACCAGCGATGCCTGCGTCTCCCGCCTCAAGCGAGCCGGTGCACAAAAAGTGGTGATTGCCTGTTTCGCGCGGGTACTGGACGAAGCGCTGGACGATGTACGCGGTGATGGTGTCTGAAGCGCAAAAGAAAACGCCCGGAACTTGCGGCTCCGGGCGTCCTCGTGACGAAACTGTTGAGCCCTGCATAGCAGTTCGGCGGTCCCCCTGTCGGCCGCCTGGCCCGATCCCTCATTACCTGAAACCAGACCACCCGAAAGCATTCCGGCCTTGTTCCCTGAACCGTGGCGCTTGTATCAGCGACCTATGGATCAGCAGCAACCCCCAGCTGCATGACGACATTCCTACGAAACCGCGGGGTTGAAAAGAGGGACTGCGTGGCTACGAGGATTTTGGTCAACGGCTGTGGTTATCGTGCAACAACGGCGTCCAATGAATTCAATTCGGAGAAATTTCCGGCATGTCCGAAGTAAGCAAAGCTGAACGCGAACTGGGAACGTCCTTCCTTCCGCGATTCGACGCCCAGGGTCTGCTCATTGCGATCGCCGTCGATTCGCAGACGCGGGACATTCTGATGGTCGCCTACATGAACGCCGAGGCGCTCGAGAAGACGCGCGAAACGGGGCTGGCCCATTTCCACTCGCGCTCGCGCGGCAAGCTCTGGCTGAAGGGCGAGACTTCCGGGCATTTCCTGCGCGTCGAGGACATGCTGGTCGATTGCGATCAGGACGCGATAGAACTGCGCGTGCGGCCCGAAGGTCCGGCCTGCCATACCGGCGCGAGAAGCTGTTTTTACAGGAAGTTATCCGGCGATTCCCTGATTCGCGTCTCGGAATAGGCGGTTAGCAGGCAATCGAATAACCGAAGTAACGCAACCCGGTTCTTTGCCCGCAGAACATGGACTTATTGTGCTGATTTCAAAATTAACCAAGGAATCAGCATCTTCCTTTGAGCACCATTGAGCGGACGGAGCGGACGGATCGTCGCAATCGGCTCGCAACAGGTCTTCGACGAAGGAACTATCCGGCTCGACAGGGTGCAAGGGCTTTCCTTGGCCGTGCCCGTCCTACGAAAAAAATCGTTGAACGGCGGAGGCTTTGGTCGGTGCTTCGTGCCCCACGTACCGATTGGCGGCTCTGTCTGCTTTCGGGTTGCCGCGTTTTCGGGGCAGGCCGGTGGTGAGGAGATGGGTGCCCTGCCGGGTGCCTGGGGCACATGAATGGAAGGGAAGCATCAATGAAGCACAAAGCGTTGATAGCGGCCGTGGCGTTGGGACTGTCCGCAGTTCCAACGGGGGCCATGGCAATAACGCCGTCATCCAGCAACTTCTCCAGCAATATCCCGTCGTCGATTCTGTCGGCGCTTGCGGGTCTGGGGAATGCGAGCTGGGGCAATATCAGCTGGGGTAACATCAGCTGGGGCAGCACCGGTCCCGGTGGCGCCAGCTGGGGTAACATCAGCTGGGGCAACATCAGCTGGGGCAATATCCCCGGCGGTTGGGATCCGGACGACGGCAAGTCGGACGGCTGCTGAGCTGACGGCTTGACCACCGTGGCCGTCCTTTGCGGGACGGCCACGGCTTGGAAAGATATCCGTTCAGGCGTTCAGGATTTCATCGAAGAACGCGAGCAGGGCGGCCCAGCTCTGGCGGTCGGCGCTGGCGTCATAGCCGATCGCAGCCATTCCGCGCTCATCGCTGCCCGGATCGGTGAAGCCGTGGCGGACACCTGAATAGGCATGGAAATGCCAGTTCGCACCGGCGCGGTCCATTTCCTCCCAGAAACCGATAACCTGCTCGCGCGGGACCAGCGGATCGGCATCGCCGTGACAGACCAAGATGCGCGGCTTGACCATGCCCGGCTCGGCCGGAGCGGCAGTCGAGAGCGTGCCGTGGAAGCTGACCGCAGCGGCAATATCCTCGCCGCCGCGCGCGGCCTCCAGAACGGCCTGACCGCCCATGCAATAGCCGATCCCGAGCATCGGCAGACCGGCTGCTTCCGGCAGCGCGCGCAAGGTTGCGATGGCGGCGGCGATGCGGGCGCGGTAGTAGTCGTTGTCTGAGCGCAGCTTCTCGGCCATCGGGAAAGAGGCTTCGAAGCTGGCGACCGGCTCGCCGTAGAAATCCGCCACCATGACCAAATAGCCAAGATCGGCCAGCATCCTGGCGCGGCGTTCCATCGGCGCGTTGAAGTTGGCGATCGTCGGGAACAGGATCACCGCGGCGCGCGGCGATCCTTCGGGACGGGCGAGGTGGCCGGTCAGATCCTGACCGGCGTGGCTATAGGCAATCGTTTCGAGCATGGTCATTCCGGGAGGAAGTCCGGCACCGAGAGATAGCGCTCGCCGGTGTCGTAGTTGAAGCCAAGCACGCGGCTGCCTGCGGGCAGTTCCTTCAGCTTCTGGGCAATGGCGGCCAGCGTCGCGCCCGAGCTGATGCCCACGAGCATGCCTTCCTCGGTCGCGCAGCGGCGCGCCCATTCCTTGGCGTCGGCGGGATCGACCTGAAGCGCGCCGTCGATCGACTGGGTGTGGAGGTTGGCAGGGACGAAGCCGGCGCCGATACCCTGGATCGGGTGCGGACCGGGCTGGCCGCCCGAGATCACCGGTGAAAGCGTCGGCTCCACCGCATAGGCCTTCAGCGTGGGCCACGTCTGCTTGAGCGTTTCCGCGCAGCCGGTGAGGTGCCCGCCGGTGCCGACGCCCGTGACGAGCACGTCGATCGGACTATTGGCGAAGTCGGCGAGGATTTCCTGCGCGGTGGTCTTCACATGGACGGCGACATTGGCCGGGTTTTCGAACTGCTGCGGCATCCACGAGCCGGGGATGGTTTCCAGCAGTTCCTTGGCGCGCTCGATCGAGCCCTTCATGCCCTTTTCGCGCGGCGTCAGGTCGAAAGTGGCGCCATAGGCCAACATCAGGCGGCGGCGCTCGATCGACATCGATTCGGGCATGACGAGGACGAGCTTGTAGCCCTTCACCGCCGCCACCATGGCGAGGCCGATGCCGGTATTGCCCGAGGTCGGCTCGATGATCGTGCCGCCGGGCTTGAGGGTGCCGTCCGCCTCGGCGGCCTCGATCATGGCGAGGGCGATGCGGTCCTTGATCGAGCCGCCGGGATTGGTCCGCTCCGCCTTCACCCAGACTTCATGGTCGGGGAACAGGCGCGAGAGGCGGATATGCGGGGTATTGCCGATCGTGGCGAGGATGCTGTCGGCCTTCATGTCTCATGCTCCCATCGTGGTGCGAAGGTACGGGCGCGGCGGATCTCGGGGAAGCTCCAGGCCCAGATTGCGGTAATGACTATGGCAGCGCTGCCGCCGAAAACAACTGCACCGGTCGCGCCGAGCAGGGCTGCTGCCACGCCCGACTGCATCTCGCCAAGCTCGTTCGACGCGGAAATGGCGAGACCGGAAATGGCGGAGACGCGTCCGCGCTTGTCGTCGGGCGTGCGCAGCTGGACCAGCGAACTGCGGATGAACACCGAGATCATGTCGGCCGCGCCGAGCAGGGCGAGGAAGCCGAGCGAAATCACGAAGCTGCGCGACAGGCCGAAGCCGACCGTCATCGCGCCATAAGCGGCGACCGAAAGCAGCATTTTCACGCCGACGTTCTTCGCCAGCGGCCTGAACGAGAGCCAGACCGCGACGGTGGCGGCGCCGCAGGCGGTGGCGGCGCGCATCTGTCCGAGGCCCTCGGGGCCGACATGGAGAATGTCGCGCGCGAAGACCGGCATCAGCGCGGTGGCGCCGCCCAGCAGCACGGCGAAGAGATCGAGCGTGATGCAGCCGAGCAGGAAACGCTCACGCCAGATGAAGTTGAACCCGTCGACGATCTGGCGGACCGGGTGGTCGCGGCGCGCGTCCTTGGGCACCGGCGGCAGGTTGCGGATGCTGGTGATGCTGAAGGCGGCAATCGACATCAGCACGGCGGCGACCCAGTACGGTGTCGCGTGATGCCGGGCGAAAAGGAAGCCGAAGGCGGCTGGGCCGATGATCGTTCCGGCCTCGATCGCGATCGAGTTGAAGGCTATGGCGCGGGGGATCAGCGAGACCGGTACGATGTTGGGCGCGATCGCGGTCATCGACGGACTGACGAAGACGCGGGCGATCCCGTGGAGCGCCGCGAAGACGTAGAGCACCGGCAGGCTGCGGAGGTCGAGTTCGGTTACGAGGGCCAGTCCGACCGCGACCAGCACGTCGGCGGCCATGGCGAGGCCCGCCACCTTGCGCCGGTCGAAGCGGTCGGCGATGACGCCCGCTACCGGGGTCAGCAGGAAGATCGGCAGGAACTGGGCAAGACCCAGCAGGCCGAGCTGGAACGAGGCTTGCGTGATCGACATGCCGTAGACGCTGCGGGCAACGTCGTAGAGTTGGTAGCCGATGATGACGACCATGCCGGTCGAGGCGAAAACTACTGCGAAGCGGGCGAGCCAGAACTTGCGGTAATCGGCAATACGCAGCGGCGAACTGGGCTCTGCCGCTGTGGAAGGGCTTGGTGTCTCTGTCGTGTTCACGGGTGGCTGCATGGCAGCATGTCAAAGCATTGCCAAGACATGCTGCTCATGAGATTTTTTGCAGCCTATGTTTTTTCGGCTCAATAGGTGAAACGCGCGGTCAGGCGCACGTCGCGTCCGGCGATGGGCACGAAGTCGCGCGTTTCCGAAGCGGCAAGGCGGCCGGTCACGTCGAGCAGGTTGTCAGCCGCCAGAATCAGCGAGAGCGGGCCTTGCGCGCCGAACGGGCGCCAAGTTGCGCTGGCATTGACGAGGGTGAAGGCGTTCGTCGGGTTTTCGTTCTCGGTCACGCGGTTCTGCTTGGCGTTCCATTCGACTTCGCCGCGCAGGATGAAGGAGGAGGCGTCGAACTCCAGCCCGCCGCGTGCACGCAGCGGGGGAATGCGGGGGACTGGCCCCATGTTCACCAGCTTGGCGTGGGTATAATCGACGCCGCCGTCGGCCTTTAGCGACGTGTCGCCCCAATGCGCGAACGTGACGCCGCCTTCAGCCTCGATGCCGCGGAAGCGGGCAGGGGCCTGGAGGTACTGGTACACCGGGAAGTCCTCGATCACTTCGCCGGTGGGGACGGCCGTGATGAAGTTGGCGAAGTTGGTGCCGAACACCGTCACCGAGCCGACCACGTCGCCGCCGTTGTAGCGTGCCCCAGCCTCGATGCTGTCGCTGCGCTCGACCTTGAAGTTCGGATTACCGCGTTCGTAGGACTGGGTGGCATCGTGCATGCCCTCGACGAAGAGCTCTTCCGCCGAGGGCGCGCGCTCGCCGTGCGAGTAATTCACCGAGAGGGTGACGGTATCGATCGGATGCCAAGCCGCACCGGCGACGGCGGCATACTGGTTGAAGTTGCGATATTCATCGGCCGGGATCGTGCGGATCTGCGTGTTCTCGTAACGCAGCGCACCTTCGAGATCGAACTGGCCCAGTTCGAGATGCTGTAGCGTGAAGACCGCGAAACGATCGGTGTTGTTGTTCGGCAGCAGCTTCTCGTCGCCGGTGATGCGAAGCTGCGAGGAGGAGTACTGGACGCCGCTGGAGCCGCTCCAGATGCCGCGCCGGGCCTGATCGGCCTGGACGCGGACTTCAAGCGCCTGGTTGTGGAACTGGGTGCCGATCTCGCCGCCCTCGATCTCGGCATGCTCGTAGTCGCCATAGGCGCCGCGCACCTCGACGCGCTTGAGGAAGCCTTTGAGGTTGAGACCGGCGCGCAAGTCCACGCGGGTCTGGCGCAGCGAGATGCTGGTCGAGTCCGGATCGGAGGAGGGGCGCGGCGGAATGCCATAGTCGGTTGCGAGGCGCTGGACCGAGACGCCGATGTCGCCGCCGTCGTCGATGAAGGCCAGGCCGCCGCCGTAAGTCCAGCCCTCGGTGCCGCTGTTGGCGATCTTGCCGCGCTTGTTCGCCTGCTGGGTCAGGGTGGCGGCGCCGGTGAGGTCGCCCGCGTCGGCAAGAGCGCTGGCCTGCGTCAGGGTCTGCGCGCGCAGTTCGGGCGAGAGGACGTAGCCGCCGACGTGAAGGTCGTCGCTGTGATAGTAGGATGCATCGAAGTGGGCGACGAGGCGGCTGGCAAGGCGCACGTCAGTGGCGACGCCGCCGTTGACCATGTTGGCTGCCGTTCCGAACGAGCCGAGCGCATCGATGGTGAAGGCCTTGTCCGGAACCTTGCGGGGAATGCGCTTGTCGACGGCGTTGACCGCACCGCCCGCCGGATCGCTGGCATAAAGCAGGACGCGCGGGCCGTGGAGCACTTCGACGCGCTCGACATTGAGCGTATCGAGCGAGACCGCGTGGTCGGCCGAGACCGAGGAGGCGTCGAGTGAGCCGATGCCGTCGAGCAGGACCTGGACGCGCGGGCCGTCGAAGCCGCGCAGGACCGGGCGCGAGACGCCGGGTGCGAAGCCGGTGCTGGAAACGCCAGGCAGGCTGGCCAGCATCTCGCCGATCTGCGGCTTGAGATCGCGGGTCAGCGCCTCGCCTGAAAGTACGACGGGGGCCGAGATCGGATCGGCATTGCCGGAAATGAGGCGACCGGTGACGATGATGTCGGCGCCGCTCTCCTGCGGGTGCCCGTCCGCGTCCGTAGGTGCGGTTACCGTTGCTGTCTGGGCACTGGCCATGGCCGGCAGCAGCGCGAGCGTCGTGGAGAAGGCGCTGGCAGTGACCAGCAGGGCGATTCGGGCGGTTGGGAGCGTCATGCTCAACCGGCTAATTGCGAGGATATAACATATCAATGCTGAAATGTTTCGCGTCGCCAAAGCGAGACATATGCGCGACCAGCTGAGTTTGTCGTTGATTTTGCGGGAAATCGACGCAGCGTTCCCGCTGAATCCTTCAGCGGCGCGGGCGCAGACGCGGGTTGGGCTGAACGGTATCTACCAGCTTGAGGAAGTCGTCGACGCGGATGATCCGCTCGAACTGGAAGCCCGCGCGTCCTTCGTGCGCCCAGATCATGTGGGCTTCGATCCGGCCGATTACCGGCAGGCGCATGACCAGACGCTCACCGCGCTCCAGCGGCAGTTCGCCCTGTGACATAAATCCCTGCGCCGAGAGGTTGACGATGTGCAGATGCAGGTCGCCGAGCTGACGGTGTTCCGCAATCACCGGGTAATCGACGGGGTGGCGCGTCGCTCGACGCTTGTCGGTTACAGTGAGCTGCGCTCCTGCAGTCATCTCAATTGCCTCTGTTGTGACCGTGAGGCGAAACGGTGCACTGAAATGGCAAAGAAACGGTAAACCTGTGCACTATTGAGCATGGTGGGGCGGCAAAACGTGCCTACCTTGCGTTAAAGCGCCCCGATTGCAGGAACCGGGGCGCTTTTTGCATCATTGCTGCGGTAAGTCCTTGGGAAGGCGTCAAAGTCCCTTAAGGATCGCGTGCTTTTTCTTGCCGAGGCTGAGCTTGCGGGTTTCCCCCGAGGCGACTTCGATCAGGAACGCCGGGTCGTTCATCGCCGCATCGTCCAGCTTGACCGCGCCTTCGCCGATCTTGCGCTTGGCCTCGCCGTTGGAAGCGGTGAAACCGAGTTCGGTCAGCGCCGCGCCGAGGCGCACGCCTTCGCCGGAGACTTCCAGCGTCGGCAGGTCCTCGCCGAGACCGCCGCCCGCGAACGTTGCTTTGGCGGTCGCTTCGGCCGCGACGGCGGCGTCCTCGCCGCGGCAGAGCTTCGTCACTTCATTGGCGAGCACGACCTTGGCGTCGTTGATCGCGGCGCCTTCGAGCGCTTCGAGGCGGGCGATTTCGTCCAGCGGCAGATCGGTGAACAGGCGCAGGAACTTGCCGACGTCGCGGTCGTCGCAGTTACGCCAGTACTGCCAGAAGTCGTAGGAGGGCAGCATGTCCTCGTTGAGCCAGACGGCGCCCGCGGCCGACTTGCCCATCTTGGCGCCGTCCGCCGTGGTGAGCAGCGGCGTCGTGAGGCCGAAGACTTCCTTGCCGTCCATGCGGCGGGTCAGTTCGATGCCGTTGACGATATTGCCCCACTGGTCGGAGCCGCCCATCTGGAGCCGGACCTGCCGGTCCTTGTTGAGGTGGCGGAAGTCGTAACCCTGAAGGATCATGTAGTTGAATTCGAGGAAGGTCATCGGCTGCTCGCGTTCGAGGCGCAGGCGCACCGAATCGAACGACATCATGCGGTTCACGGTGAAGTGGGTGCCGACTTCCTGGAGCAACTGGATGTAGCCGAGCTGGCCCAGCCAGTCCTGGTTGTTCACCATGACCGCATCTGTCGGGCCGTCACCGAACTTCAGCAGGCGCGAGAAGATCGAGAAGATGCCCTTGATATTGGTCTCGATCGTCTCGTCCGTGAGCATCTTGCGGCTCTCGTCGCGGCCGGTCGGATCGCCGATCCGCGTGGTGCCGCCACCCATCAGCACGATCGGCTTGTGGCCGGTCTGCTGGAGACGGCGCAGCATCATGATCTGCACGAGACTGCCGATGTGGAGCGACGGGGCCGTCGCATCGAAGCCGATATAGCCGGGCACGACCTGCTTGGCGGCGAGAGCGTCGAGGCCCTCGGCGTCCGTCATCTGGTGGATGTAGCCGCGCTCGTCGAGCAGGCGGAGCAGGGAGGAATTGTAGGTCATGATGGCCCAGTGCTTCTTGGCTAGGATGGATCGGAAGCCGCGCGCCTAGCACGCACGGCGCGCAAGATGAAGCGGTTGGTCGCCTTGCCGGGCACTCCTGTCGAATCCCGATGCAAATCCGGATTGCCAGCAGGCGCCCTTGCGCTCTAGGCAGGCGCCATGGCCGACCTGACCTGCCACCCGGCACATCCTCCCGCCCTCATCCGTTCCATCGAGACCCGCGTGATCGGTCACGATCGCGACTGGCTGCGCGTGCGCTGGCGCATTCTCGGCGCGGGCAAGCTCGTGGTTCCGGCGTTCGCGGGCAAGGGCCGCGCGAACGACCTGTGGCAGACGACCTGCTTCGAACTGTTCCTCCGGGAACCGGGCAGCGCGGGCTATATCGAATTCAACCTCTCGCCCTCGGAGCGCTGGAACGTCTACGATTTCACCGGCCGCCGTGAAGGCATGGCGGAGCGGCCGATGCCGCGTGAGCCGGAATGCGGCCTGCGCAAAGGGTCGGATATCGCGGTGTTCGATGCCGCCATTCCGGCTGCGGGACTGCCCAAGGCGGCCCTGCATTACGGGTTTACCGCGGTGATCGAGGAAGAGGGCGGGGTGAAGAGCTACTGGTCGCTCGCCCACGCGGCCGATGCGCCGGACTTCCACGATCCGGCTTGCTTCGCGCTCGCGCTTGCGGCACCCACCGGCGCATGAAATTCGGCATCGATCGCCTGCTGGCGGCCCCTGAACTGCGCGCCCCTCTGGCAGGCAAGCGCGTTGCGCTCGTCGCGCACCCCGCCTCGGTCACCGAGGATCTCGTCCATTCGCTCGACGCGCTGATCGCGGCGGGCGTCAATGTGACGAGTGCCTTCGGCCCGCAGCACGGGCTGAAGGGCGACAAGCAGGACAACATGGTCGAGACCGAGAACGAACTCGATCCGATCTACGGCATCCCGGTCTACAGCCTCTACGGCGAAGTGCGCCGTCCGAGCGCGGAGATGATGGCGAGCGCGGACGTGTTCCTGTTCGACCTTCAGGACCTCGGCTGCCGCATCTATACTTTCGTGACGACGCTCCTCTACCTGCTCGAAGCGGCGGCGGAGCAGGGCAAGTCGGTCTGGGTGCTCGATCGCCCGAACCCGGCCGGTCGTCCGGTCGAAGGCACGATACTGCTGCCCGGACAGGAGAGCTTCGTCGGGGCAGGGCCGATGCCGATGCGTCACGGCCTGACCCTTGGCGAGATGGGGCACTGGTTCCTGCGCCGGTTCGAACTCGATGTCGATTACCGCGTGGTCGAGATGGAAGGCTGGGAGCCGGAAGGCCCCGGTTTTGGATGGCCGCAGGACCGCATCTGGATCAACCCCAGCCCCAATGCCGCCAATCTCAACATGGCCCGCGCCTATGCCGGGACGGTGATGATCGAGGGCGCGACGCTTTCGGAAGCGCGCGGCACCACCCGTCCGCTGGAAGTCCTGTTCGGCGCTCCCGATATCGATGCCAAGGCGGTGCTGGCGGCGATGGAGCGGATCGCGCCGGAATGGCTGGCGGGCTGCGCCGTGCGCGAATGCTGGTTCGAGCCGACCTTCCACAAGCATGCCGGTACGCTGTGCAGTGGGCTGATGATCCATGCCGAGGGCAAGTTCTACGATCACCACGCCTTCCGCCCGTGGCGTCTTCAGGCGCTGGCGTTCAAGGCGATCCGCCAACTCTATCCGGACTATCCGATCTGGCGCGACTTCCCTTACGAATACGAGTTCGAGCGCCTCGCCATCGACGTCATCAACGGCGGTCCGGCTTTGCGCGAATGGGTAGACGATCCGGCGGCGCTTCCGGGCGATCTCGATCTGATCGCCGGGCGTGACGAAGCCGTGTGGCAGGCCGAAGTCGGGGACCTGCTGCTCTACCGCTGAACGGGATCAACGGGCCGGCGAGACTGTCGCCGGTCCATCCTCATAAGCGGGCGGCGCCATCATCCGACCGCTCGTGCTCACCAGCACCGGGCAACCGGCGACCGACGTGTCGACCGCCCGGATGATCTCCGGCTTTTCCGCCTTTTCGAGACGCGGCGCGGCGTGACCGGCGGCGGCGTTGGCCCGCTGGATCGTGTGGCCGCATTGCGCCTTGGATGGAGCGTTACCCGTGTTCTGAGCAGGAGCCGCAGCCGTGGTCAGCACGCCCAGCGCCGCGATCAGCACAACCTTCTTCATTGTCGCACTCCTCTTTTTACAGAGGCATAGTCCCGCATGTCGAGCGCTGGGGCAAGCCGTCAGCTCTTCTTGCGGCTGAGTTCGCGCATGGCGGCATCAAGACCGTCCAGCGTCAGCGGGAACATCGCCCCGCCCATCAGGTCGCGGATCATGCGGGTCGAGGACGAGTAGCCCCATTGCCGCTCCGGCGTGGGGTTGAGCCAGACCGTGGCCGGATAGGTCTGCGCCACGCGGGAGAGCCAGACTGCGCCGGCCTCGTCGTTCATATGTTCCACCGAGCCGCCGGGGTGGCTGATCTCGTATGGGCTCATGGCCGCGTCGCCAACGAAGATCACCTTGTAGTCGTGCCCGAACTTGTGCAGCAGGTCCCAGGTCGGCGTGCGCTGCGACCAGCGGCGGCGGTTGTCCTTCCAGACGCCTTCGTAGAGGCAGTTGTGGAAGTAGAAGAACTCCATGTTCTTGAATTCGGAACTGGCGGCGCTGAACAGCTCTTCCATCAGCTCGATATACGGGTCCATCGAGCCGCCGACGTCGAGGAACAGCAGGACCTTCACGGCATTGTGCCGCTCCGGCCGCATGCGGATGTCCAGCCAGCCCTGTTTCGCGGTGCCGCGGATCGTCTCGTCGAGATCGAGTTCCTCCGCCGCGCCTTCGCGGGCGAAGCGGCGCAAGCGGCGCAGCGCGACCTTGATGTTGCGGGTGCCGAGTTCGCGGGTGTTGTCGAGATTGGCGAACTCGCGCTTTTCCCAGACCTTGATCGCGCGGCCGTGTCGTCCTTCGCCGCCGATGCGGATGCCTTCGGGATTGTAGCCCGAGTGTCCGAACGGCGAGGTGCCGCCGGTGCCGATCCACTTGTTGCCGCCCGAGTGGCGTTTTTCCTGCTCTTCCAGACGCTTCTTCAGTGTCTCCATGATCTCGTCCCAGGAGCCGAGCGCCTTGACCTGTTCCATCTCCTCTGCGGAAAAGTAGCGCTCGGCGACCTTGCGGAGCCAGTCCTCGGGAATGTCGACCGGCTGCTGGCCATAGTCGCTTAACACACCCTTGAAGACGCGCTGGAATACCTGGTCGAAACGGTCGAGCAGGCCTTCGTCCTTCACGAAAGTCGCGCGGCTGAGGTAGTAGAAGGCCTCCGGCGTCCGCTCGATCACCTCGCGTTCCAGCGCTTCCAGCAGCACCAGATGCTCCTTGAGCGAGGCCGGAATTCCGGCGGCGCGCAGTTCGTCCACGAAGTTCAGCAGCATGTGACGTTCCGATCCAACCGTTCCCGTGGGCGATGGAGCAGCGCCACCAGAACGAACGAGATATACATCAGAAGATACCAGGCGCCGAGCTTGCCCCAATAGACCATCGCCCAGCCGTGCCTCTGGCTGGGATAGATCCAGGCCCGCGAAAAGGTCGCGAGGTTCTCGGCAAACCAGATGAACAGCGCTACGAGGAACCAGCCCAGCAGCAGCGGCATCCAGCGGTCCTCCCGCCAGACCCGGAACCAGATGCGGGTGCGCAGGAACAGCACCCCGAGGGCGGCGAAGAGAGCGATGCGGATATCCGGCAGCCAGTGATGTGCGAAGAAGTTGACGTAGATCGCGATAGCCAGAACGACGGCCAGAGCCTCGGCCGGATAGCCGGTGAAACGGAAGTCGAAAATGCGCCAGATGCGGGCGATGTAGCTACCGACGGCGGCATACATGAAGCCCGAGAACAGCGGCACCGCCCCGATCCGCAGGAAGCTCGCTTCAGGATATTCCCAGGAGCCGTGGGCAGTCTTGAACAGTTCCATCACCGTGCCGACCAAGTGGAACGCCAGGATCACCTTGGCTTCATCCAGCGTTTCGAGCCGCAACGCCAGCATGGCGATCTGGATCGCCAGCGCGGCACAAGTCAGGAAGTCGTAGCGCGCGAATGCGGCATCGGCCGGGTAGAACAGGTGAGTGGCGACGAGCAGGGCAAGCAGCAAGGCGCCGAACAGGCAGGCCCAGGCCTGCTTGAAGCCGAACAGCAGGAACTCATAGATCCAGGAGGCCGGGCCGGGGCGCGGTTCGAAGGCCTCCAGGCGGGCACGAACCGCTGCAAAGCGCGTGTGCCCGGCAGGAACCGGCCCCGACAGGTCCTTCATGTAGCGGAGGGCGGTGGCGGCGGCTGGCGCGGCCAGCTTTCGAGAGCTGCATCGAAAATCGCCCATTCCGGCGCGTCATCGGTCCAGATCACCGCTTCGGGCTTCAGTCCGTGATCGGCATCGAGAGCGCCAAGGCGCATGGTCATCAGATGCGGCCGCGCCGAGCTTTGGGCGTAGATTTGCGTGCCGCACTGCGGACAGAAATGGAAGGTGAGGGTATTGCCGCTCGCCGCTGTCCAGGTCGAGGCGCCGCGTTCGCCCTCGATCGATACGTCCCCGGCCTTGAAGATCGCGTTGTTGGTCGGCCCGCCCGCTGCAAGTTGCTGGCACTGGCGGCACCAGCACTGGCGCGTGGCGATGGGTTCGCCCGAGATGGTCAGCGAAATGGCGCCGCAGGTGCAGCCGCCGGAATAAGGTGCAGGCATTACAATCAGTTCCCCAGCATTCAACTTTGGCGACGCGCCATGAAGGCAAGCCGTTCGAACAGCATGACGTCCTGCTCGTTCTTGAGCAAGGCACCGTGGAGCGGCGGAATTGCCTTGGTCGGGTCCTGGTTCTGGAGCACGTCGAGCGGCATGTCCTCGCTTAGCAGCAGCTTGAGCCAATCGAGCAGTTCGCTGGTGGAAGGCTTCTTCTTGAGGCCGGGCACTTCGCGCAACTCGTAGAAGATTTCCATCGCGCGAGTGACGAGCGTCTTCTGGATGTCGGGGAAGTGGACGTCGACGATAGCCTGCATCGTCTCGCGGTCGGGGAACTTGATATAGTGGAAGAAGCAGCGGCGCAGGAAGGCGTCCGGCAGGTCCTTCTCGTTGTTGGAGGTGATGACGACGATCGGACGTTCCGCGGCGGCGACATGCTCGCCCGTCTCGTAGACGTCGAAGGCCATGCGGTCGAGTTCGGCCAGGAGGTCGTTGGGAAACTCGATGTCGGCCTTGTCGATCTCGTCGATCAGCAGCACCGGCAGGCGGGGCGAGATGAAGGCCTCCCACAGCTTGCCCTTACGGATGTAATTGTTGATGTCGTGGACCCGCGCATCGCCGAGCTGGCCATCGCGCAGGCGGCCGACCGCATCGTACTCATAGAGGCCCTGATGCGCCTTGGTGGTGGACTTGACGTTCCAGGTGATCAGCGGGGCGTCCAGCGAAGCGGCGATCTGCTCGGCGAGCACGGTCTTGCCGGTGCCGGGTTCGCCCTTCACCAGCAGCGGACGGCGCAGCAGGACGGCGGCATTGACGGCGACTTTCAGGTCGTCAGTGGCGACATAGCTGCTGGTGCCTTGGAAACGCTGCATGTCCTGTCCCTTTTTAACTGATCGCTTAAGCTCTATGTATTGCAATGCGGCAAGGCAAGCAGGGAAGGTATTACCTCTGCCTGGGCGATGGACTTCGTCGTCAGAGCATTGCAGACAGGGAGCATGGGGGCTGATTTTCTGAAACGCATGGACTGGTTGAACGCGCGGCGCGTAGGTGGATATCTGCGGATATTCGCAGTGCTCAATGTGGCGACGATCGTGTGGCTGGTGGCGACATCGCACGGCGGCATCGATATCAACGGCTATCTACTGGGCAGTGACTTCATCAGCTTCTGGACCACCGGGCACATGCTGGTGGACCACGGCAATCCCTACGACGGCGCAGCGCATATCCTGGCCCAGCGTACTTATTATTCCACCGAGGGTGCCTATACCGCCTTCTACTATCCACCTTCGTTCCTGCTGTTTTGCTGGCCGCTTGGCTGGTTGGCCTATTTCCCGGCGCTCGGGTTCTGGGTGGCGACCACGGGGACGTTCTGTTTCGCGGTCGCACGCCGCTGGTGGGCCGATGCCGGGGTAGGCAAGCCACTCTGGTTGCTGTTCGCTGCCTTTCCCGCCGTTCCGATCGTCGTCACCCATGGGCAAACGGCTTTCCTTGTCGCCGGACTGCTCGGTCTTGGTGCCTGGCTGGTGCCGACGCGGCCTTTACTTGCAGGCGTACTGTTCGGGCTCGCGACGATAAAACCGCAGTTCGGTCTGCTGCTGCCGCTGGTGCTGGTGGCGACCGGCCAGTGGCGGGTGATCGCCTCGGCCGCGTTTACGGCTCTTGCTTTGGCAGCCGTTTCCGTCGGGGCGTTTGGCCTGGATGCCTGGGCGGACTGGCTTGGCGCGAGCGCACGGGCGCAGGCGGCCATGGCCTATGGCCAGATCGGCTACGGCAAGATGATGAGCCCCTTTGCCGCACTGCGTCTCCTTGGGGGATCGATGACGCTGAGCTATGCCGTACAGGGCATAGTAACGCTGGCGGTGGCCGCGCTGGTCCTGAAGGCCTCGTGGCGCAAGGCGTGGACACCGGGACTGGCCGCGCTGACACTGGCGGGTGCACCGCTGGCGACGCCCTATGTCCTCGATTACGACACGATGATCCTCGCCTTCCCGATGCTCTGGCTGGCGGGGGACGGGCTGAAAAACGGCTTTCGCAATGGAGAGCGGGCCGCGTTGTTCTCCGCCTTCACGGCGCCGGCGCTGGCCCGGCCGCTGGCGCTCTACCTTTACGTGCCGATCATGCCACTGGCGATGATGCTGCTTTTCGAGATCGTCCGGCGCCGCGTGGCAGCGGCGCCGGATTGATCGCCGGATTGATCGGAGGTCAGGCGTCGATCAGTTCGGGGTCGATCTCGCCCGCGCGGTTCTGGATGAACTGGAAGCGGTGTTCCGGGTTGCGGCCCATCAGGCGGTCGACAAGGTCCTTTACCGCTGCACGGCCCTCGTACTCCGGGGGCAGGGTGATGCGGATCAGCGAACGGCTTTCCGGTGCCATCGTCGTCTCGCGAAGCTGGCCGGGGTTCATTTCGCCGAGGCCCTTGAAGCGGCCGACTTCCACCTTCTTGTTCTTGAACACCGTCGCTTCCAATTCGGCGCGATGGGCGTCGTCGCGCGCATAGGCTGAGGTCGAGCCTGCGGTCAGGCGATAGAGTGGTGGCTGGGCGAGGTAGAGGTGCCCGCGCCGCACGATGTCCGGCATCTCCTGGAAGAAGAAGGTCATCAGCAGCGTGGCGATATGCGCGCCGTCGACGTCGGCGTCGGTCATGATGACGATACGGTCGTAGCGCAGGTTGTCCGGGTTGCAGTCCTTGCGGGTGCCGCAGCCGAGCGCGAGGCCGAGGTCGGCGATTTCCTGGTTGGCGCGGATCTTGTCCGCCGTGGCCGAGGCGACGTTGAGGATCTTGCCGCGGATCGGCAGGATCGCCTGGGTCTTGCGGTTGCGGGCCTGCTTGGCCGAGCCGCCTGCCGAATCGCCCTCGACGATGAAGAGTTCGGTTTCGCCGTCGCCTTCGCCCGAACAGTCGGTCAGCTTGCCGGGGAGGCGCAGCTTGCGGGCATTGGTGGCGGTCTTGCGCTTGACCTCGCGCTCCGCCTTGCGGCGCAGGCGTTCGTCCATGCGCTCCATCACCGCGCCGAGCAGGGCCTTGCCGCGTTCGAGATTGTCGGTGAGGAAGTGGTCGAAGTGGTCGCGCACCGCCGCTTCGACGAGGCGTGCGGCCTCGGGGCTGGTCAGGCGGTCCTTGGTCTGGCTCTGGAACTGCGGATCGCGGATGAAGACCGAGAGCATGACCTCGCTGCCGGTGATCATGTCGTCCGGCGTGATGTCCTTGGCCTTCTTGGCCTGGCCCACGAGATCGGCGAAAGCGCGGATGCCCTTGGTCAGCGCCGCGCGCAGGCCCTGTTCATGGGTGCCGCCGTCCGGCGTCGGGATGGTGTTGCAGTACCAGGAGAACGAACCGTCGGAATAGAGTGGCCAGGCGATTGCCCATTCGACGCGGCCTTGTTCGGAGCCGTCCTCGCCGCGCGGGAAATCCTGCGTGCCGGAGAAGGCCTGCGTGGTCACGCATTCGCGGCTGCCGATCTGTTCGGCGAGATGGTCGGCAAGGCCGCCGGGGAACTGGAAGGTGGCCTCGGTCGGGACGTTGTCGTCCGCCAGCGAGGGCGCGCACTTCCAGCGGATTTCGACGCCCGCGAAGAGATAGGCCTTCGAGCGCACCAGCTTGAACAGGCGCGCAGGCTTGAACTGCTGGTCGCCGAAGATTTCGGTGTCGGGGGTGAAGCTGACCGCCGTGCCGCGACGGTTCGGTGCAGCGCCGACTTTCTGGAGCGGGCCAAGCGTCACACCGCGGGAAAATTCTTGCGCGAACAGTTCCTTGTTGCGAGCCACTTCCACCCGCGTGAGGCTGGACAGCGCATTGACCACGGAAATGCCGACGCCGTGCAGGCCGCCCGAAGTGGCATAGGCTTTGCCCGAGAACTTGCCGCCCGAGTGGAGCGTCGAAAGGATGACTTCGAGCGCCGACTTGCCGGGGAACTTGGGATGCTCGTCGACCGGAATGCCGCGACCGTTGTCGGTGATGGTCAGGCGGTTGCCTTCGTCGAGCGTGACCTCGATGCGGTTGGCGTGGCCGGCGACGGCCTCGTCCATCGCGTTGTCGAGCACTTCGGCGGCGAGGTGGTGGAGCGCGCGCTCGTCGGTGCCGCCGATGTACATGCCGGGACGGCGCCGGACAGGCTCCAGCCCCTCCAGCACTTCGATCGCGGAACCATCGTAGGATTCCCCGCCCGAGGACGGGAGCTTGTCGAACAGGTCATCGGACATGAGCTGGACTATAAGGCGCCCAGACCCGCGATCAAGCGCGGGTTTGGGCTTATCCGCAAAGAGATGTTCACTTTTTCTTCCGCTCGACAGCGCGGAGGGGACTTACTTGGGGAAGCCGCTCGGTGCCGCGCTGACGACCTTCACCGCGCCGCCTTCCACCGCGCGGACTTCGAGCGCCCGCTCGATCAATCCGTTGCGGCCGAAACGAAACGGCCCGTCCACGCCCAGGAAACCGCCGGGATCGAGCATCGCCGTAGTGGGGAAGACTTTGCCCGGCACCCAATCGCGCGCGACGCGCAGGGTCAGCAGCACCGAATCGTAGCCGAGCGTGGCGATGCGGAAAGGCGCGGCACCGAAGCGGCTGCGGTAGCTCTTGGCGAACTGCGCGAAACGAACGTCGGAAACCGTCGAGAACCAGGCACCGTTCAAGGCCGGGCTGGTCGCCAGTTCGCGCTCGCCGCCCCAGAGTTCGGTGCCGAGCAGGCGCACGCCCGCGCCGCCGCCTGCCGCGCGGTAGGACACCGCCGCCTTGGCCGAAAGGCTGCCGCTATCGGCAATAAGCAGCGCGCCGTAGCCGCTCTTGGTCTTGATCCGGTTTGCCGCAGCGGCGATCGAGGCGGCGGAGCGGTCGTACGTTTCCATGGCGACCACCGAGCCTCCGGCATCGCGCACCGAGGCGAGCAGCGAACTGCTGGCGCGCTCCCCATAATCCCCCTTGGGCACGAGCGCGGCGAACGTGGTCACGCCCTTGCCGCGCGCATATTTGACGGTACGGGCGATCGACTGGCCGGGCAGATTGCCGATGATGAAGACGTCCTTGCCAGCGGCTTTCTCGTCGTTGGAGAATGAGATCAGCGGCACATGCGCGGGCTTGGCGACCGCTGCCACCGAGGCGATGTCGTCGGAGAGCAGCGGGCCGAGAATCAGCTTGTTGCCGTCGGCCACGGCGCGGCGCGCAGCCTCGCCGGGATTGGTGCCGGTGTCATAAGTGGTGATGCGCAGGTTCTTCGCGCCGGTATCGAGCAGCGCCATGTTCGCAGCATTGGCGAGCGACTGGCCGACGCCTGCATTGGGGCCGGTGGTCGGCACCAGCAGGGCCACGCGGTGACGCTCGGTATCGGTGGGAATCTCGCTTTCCGGGGCCGGAGGCGTAGGGGCAGGAGCCGGGGCAGGCGCCTTGGGAACGACCGCGCAACCCGCCAGGGCCGCCATCGCTGCCGCCGCGAGAAGATTGCGCCGGTTCAGGCGATTATAGAACATTGCTTGCCGCTCCCATAGTGCTTGGGCCATGAGTTCCCGCGATGGAACACACTCTCACCTCAGGCCTCTACATAGTGGCAACCCCGATTGGCAACCTCGGGGACATTACCTTTCGCGCCGTGGAGATCCTCAAGGGGGTCAGTGCGGTCGCCTGCGAGGATACCCGCGTCACCGGAAAACTGCTGCATCACCTCGGCATCAAACAGAAGATGATCCGCTATGACGACCATGCGGGCGAAGGCGACCGCGAGCGTCTGCTGGCGCTGATGGAAAGCGAGCCGGTGGCGCTCGTCAGCGATGCGGGGACGCCGCTGATCTCCGATCCGGGCTATCGTCTCGTGAAAACCGCTCGGGAGCGGGGCATTCCCGTGACCAGCCTGCCCGGCGCCAATGCGGCGGTGATGGCGATGACGCTTTCGGGGCTGCCCAACGACCGTTTCCTGTTCGCCGGGTTCCTGCCGAACAAGACCAAGGCGCGCGAGACGGTGCTCGGCGATCTCGCCAAGGTCCCCGCGACGCTGATCTTCTACGATACCGCGCCGCGTCTGGAGGATTCGCTGGAAGCGATCGCGGCGGTCCTGCCGGGTCGCGAAGTGGCGGTGGCGCGCGAACTCACCAAGAAGTTCGAGGAATGCCGCAGCGGTTCGCCGGAAGAACTCATCGCTCATTATGCGGCTCATCCGCCCAAGGGTGAGATCGTCCTGCTCATCGCGCCGCCGGGCGAGGAGCCGATCGGCGAAGTCGACGTGGATGCGCTGCTGCGCGCCGAACTGGCGCTGGCCAAGCCCTCGCAGGCGGCGGCGAGTGTCGCCAAGGCGACCGGCCTCGACCGCAAGATGCTCTATGCCAGGGCGATGGAGTTGAAGTGAGCGTCCAGGGGTGAACAGCCGGCGCGCCGAAGCCGAGCGCAAGGGGCGGCGAGGGGAGACGCTCGCCGCTTGGTACTTGCGGCTGACCGGCTGGAGCATCCGCGCCGCGCGGGTGAAGACCGCGCGCGGGGAAGTCGATATCGTCGCCCGGCGGGGGCGGACCTTGTGCTTCGTCGAAGTGAAATGGCGTGCCCGCCGCGCCGATCTCGACCATGCGATCGACCACTACCGCCTGCGCCGCGTGGCGGCTGCTGTCGAGGCGGTCGCGCACCGCTATCAGAAGCCCGGCGACAGCATGAGGATCGACGTGCTCCTGCTGGCACCGGGTTGCTGGCCCCGCCGCATCGTCAATGCCTGGCAACCGGGCGCCTGAAGTTCGGGCGCCTTGAGCTCGATCCGGCACGCAAAGTTTCACGACTGGCCCAAAACCATTCGCGCCCGCCGCCAAATTTGATTAAGCCGCCTTTCCGAAAGATACCGCTCGGTACATATCCCGCGAGGACCAGACTTTTCATGACCTTACGCATCGCCGTTCAGATGGACCCGCTGGAATCGATCAAGATCGCGGGCGATTCCTCGTTCGCGCTCATGCTCTCGGCGCAGGCGCGCGGGCATGAGTTGTTCCATTATGACGTACGCACACTCGCCTATGACGCTTCCTCGGGCGCGGCCGGACGGTTGACCTGCTGGGGGGCGCCGGTGACGGTGCAGCGCGTCGAAGGCGCCCACTTCACGCGCGGCGAGTACCGTCTGATCGACCTCGTCGCCGATATCGACGTGGTGCTGATGCGGCAGGACCCGCCCTTCGACCTCGGTTACATCACCGCCACCCACCTGCTGGAGCGGCTCGCCGGGCAGACCCTGGTGGTCAACGATCCGGTCTCGGTCCGCAATGCGCCCGAGAAGGTCTTCGTGCTCGACTATGCGCGCTTCATGCCGCCGACCTTCATCGCCCGCCGCATCGAGGACGTGCGCCTGTTCCAGCAGCGCAATGTCGCAGCCGGTTTCGGCGGCGATCTCGTCATCAAGCCGCTCCACGGCAACGGCGGCAAGGCGGTGTTCCGCGTTCCCGCCGACGGCAGCAACCTTGGCGCCCTGATCGAGATGTTCGAGAACGCCTGGGTCGAGCCGTTCATGGTCCAGCCCTTCCTCCCCGACGTGGCCGAGGGGGACAAGCGCATCGTCCTCGTCGACGGCGAGTTCGCGGGCGCGATCAACCGCAAGCCGGGCGCGGGCGAATTCCGCTCCAACCTCGCAGTCGGCGGCTCGGCCGAGGCGACCGGCCTCACTCCGGCGGAAGAGGAAATCTGCGCGGCGCTGGCGCCGGAACTCAAGGCGCGCGGCCTTGTTTTCGTGGGCATCGACGTGATCGGCGGCAAGTGGCTGACCGAGATCAACGTGACTTCGCCGACCGGCATCGTCGCCATCGACCGCTTCAACGGCTCCGATACCGGCGCGAAGATCTGGGACGCGATCGAGGCCCGCCACGCGGCAATGTGACGCGCGCTCAAGGAAACGAGGTCCATGAACGAGTGGGTCATCTGGCTGATCGAGGGAGGGGGATACTGGGGTATCCTCCTGCTGATGATGATCGAGAACATCGTGCCGCCGATCCCCTCCGAACTCATAATGGGTGTGGCCGGGATTGCGATGGCGCATGGACGCATGGATTTCGCGCCGGTTCTGGCCGCCGGGACGGTGGGATCGACGCTCGGCAACTACGTGCTGTTCCTGGTGGCGGATCGCCTCGGCTATGAACGGCTGCGGCCCTTCATCGACCGCTGGGGCCGATGGCTGACGCTGGATTGGGGACAGGTCGAACGGGCGGGTACTTTCTTTCGCAGGCACGGCCACTGGGTAGTCTTCGTCATGCGCTTCATGCCGATGTTTCGTAGTCTCGTATCGGTCCCGGCGGGCCTTGCGCATATGAAGCACTGGCCGTTCCTGATCTACACCGCAGCAGGGGCTGCGGTCTGGAACACGCTGCTCATCCTGGCCGGAAGCTGGATGGGTCGCCGCTTTGCCGAAGCCGAGACCTGGGTGGGCTGGGCCACGATCATCCTCGCGGCGGGAGCGGCCGTCTGGTATCTCTGGCGCGTGATCTTCTGGAAGTCGTCCGAAGGTAAATCCTGAAGCCGTCTCGATGTAGTATTTGTCAGTTTTTTACAATTCCCGGAGTATCGCGCCTCAATACAATACCGTATTCTTTGCTCGCAACCATTTGGGAGCAGGGGTTATGTCCAAGCGATTGGCAGCGGAATTCTTCGGTACATTCTGGCTCGTCTTCGGGGGCTGCGGTGCGGCGGTGCTGGCAGCGGCTTTTCCCGATCTCGGGATCGGCTTCGCAGGCGTGGCGCTGGCTTTTGGCCTGACGGTCGTGACGATGGCCTATGCGGTGGGCGCCGTTTCCGGCGGACACTTCAATCCGGCGGTTTCGCTGGGCATGGCGGTCGGCGGACGGCTCGACTGGAAGGACCTCGTTCCCTACTGGGTGGCGCAAGTGCTCGGTGCCATCGTGGCGGCAGCGGCGCTTTACGCCATCGCTTCGGGCAAGGCGGGATGGACGCCCGGCGGTTTCGCGACCAACGGCTACGGCGAACTCTCGCCCGGCGGCTATGCCCTGTCTTCGGCGCTGCTGATCGAGACGATCCTGACGGCGGGCTTCATCATCGTGATCCTCGGCTCCACCTCCAGGATCGCTCCGTCCGGGTTCGGGCCGCTGGCGATCGGGCTGTGCCTGACGCTGATCCACCTCGTGGCGATCCCGGTGACGAATACCTCGGTCAATCCCGCGCGCTCGACCGGCGTGGCGCTCTTCGCGGAGACGGCGGCGCTGGGACAACTCTGGGCGTTCTGGCTGGCACCGCTGGTAGGCGCCGCAATCGGGGCGCTGATCTGGCGGGGCCTGCTGGCTCCCGACGAAGGCGCGTTCTGAACTTTCAGCCCTGCTCGCGCGGATGAGCGCTGCGATAGACGTCGAGCAGAGTCGCCGCATCGACTTTGGTGTAGATCTGCGTCGAGCCGAGGCTGGCGTGGCCGAGCAGTTCCTGAAGGCTGCGCAAGTCCGCCCCGGCACCGAGCAAGTGCGTGGCGAAGCTGTGGCGCAAGGCATGGGGTGTCGCGCTCGCGGGCAGGCCCAGCACGATGCGGGCGCGGGCAACGGCTTTCTGCACCATACCCTGCGCCAGCGGACCGCCCTTGGCGCCCCGGAAGATCGGCGCATCCGCCGCCATCGGCCAGGGGCATTTGTCCAGATAGTCGGCCACACCCTCGCGCACGATCGGCAGCAGCGGCACCATGCGCTGCTTGCCGCCCTTGCCGGTGACGATCAGTGTCTCTCCCAAGGGGAGCGCCGCACCGTTGATCGAAAGCGCCTCGGCGATGCGCAGGCCCGCGCCGTAGAGCAGCAGCAGCACCGCCCGGTCGCGCGCGCCGATCCATGGCTCGCGGGCGTCCTCCTCCACCGTCGCGGCGAGATTGACCGCTTCGTCCGGCGTCACCGGGCGCGGCAGGCCCTTTTTTACACGAGGCCCGCGCAGGCGCGGTGCATTGGCATGGGCCACGCCCGCCTGCTCGCGCGCAAAGGCGAGGAAGCTCTTGAGCGCCGAAAGCTCGCGCGCGGCGGACGTATTGCCGATCCCGTCCTCGCGCCGCTCGGCGAGGTGCAGCCGCAAGTCGGCGGCTTCGAGCCGGGCGAGCGCGTGCCAGTCGGCAGGCTGCGCGCTGTCGATAAGCCGCGCGGCGGTGGCGATATAGGCGCGCACGGTATGGGGACTGCGCCGCCGCCCGTTCCTGAGATGATTGCCCCAGATTTCGAGCAAGTCGGCTTTCGTCATGCCGCTCAAGGCTCGACCAGATCGACCGGCACGATTTCGCCGAGCAGCCCGTCGAGCAGCGGCATGCCCTGCTCGGTCACATGCAGCCGCGCGCCCTCGCGCCGGACGAGGCCCTGCTTCTCGTAGAAGGCGGCCTTGGCGGGATCGCAGAGTTCCGCGCCGTCGAGGCCGAAGCGCGCCGCCATTGCATCGAGGTCCACGCCTTCACGCAGGCGCAGGCCCATGAGCATCGCTTCGCTGGCCTGCTCGCGGCGGCCGAGATCGCGGTGCTCGTTGATGCCCTGCGCGTTAAGATCGATGGCTTCGAGCCAGTTCTCCGGCTTGCGGTGGCGCGTGGTGGCCAGGCCCCCGCGCCGTCCGTGGGCGCCGGGGCCGATGCCGCAATAGTCCTGATAGCGCCAGTACGTGAGATTGTGGCGGCTTTCCTCACCGGGGCGGGCGTGGTTGCTGATCTCGTAGGCGGGCAGACCCGCCGCCGTAGTCATCTCGCGGGTGAGGGCGAACATGTCGGCGCAGGCGTCTTCGTCCAGCGGCTCGAACTGGTTCTGGCGCACCATGGTCGCGAACTTGGTGCCCGGCTCGATGGTGAGCTGGTAGAGCGAAAGGTGCCCGGTGCCGTAAGACAGCGCCTGCGCGAGTTCCGCTTGCCACTGGTCTAGGGTCTGGCCGGGGCGCGCATAGATCAGGTCGAAACTGACGCGGGAGAAGCGCTTCTGCGCCACTTCCAGCGCCTTCAGTCCCTCCTGCGCATCATGCAGGCGCCCGAGGAACCGCAAGGTCTCGTTATCGAGCGCCTGTAACCCGAGCGAGACGCGGTTGACGCCTGCTGCGGCCAGCGCCTCGTAATTGCCCGCCTCGACGGAGGAGGGATTGCCCTCCAGCGTGATCTCGATCCCCTCCGAAAAGCCCCAGAGCTTCTCTGCTTCGTCCAGCAGCCGCGCAACGAGGACAGGGGGCATCAACGAAGGCGTGCCGCCGCCAAAGAAGATCGAATCGAGCTTCTCCCCGCCCGCGACTTCGTGCTCGTGGCGCATGTCGGCGAGCAGGCCCGCCTCCCAGCGCGCCACTTCGACCCGTTCGCGGACATGGCTGTTGAAGTCGCAATAGGGGCACTTTGCGAGGCAGAACGGCCAGTGGATATAGAGCGCGCGCGCCATCGTGACAGATTAACCCGCGAACTGCTCCGCGACCAGCTTGGCGAAAGCATCGGCGCGGTGGCTGATCTCGTGCTTCTTCTCGGGCGCGATTTCGGCGAAAGTCTGGTCGAGGCCGTCGGGCACGAAGCAGGGGTCGTAGCCGAAGCCCAGCTTGCCGCGCGGAGGCCAGGTGAAGCTGCCGTTCGAACGGCCTTCGTAGACCGCTTCCTCGCCGTCTGGCCAGGCGATCGCGAGGACACAGGAGAACCAGCAGGAGCGGTCCACGTCCGGCCCCTGTTCGCAGAGCAGGCCTTCGACTTTGCCCATGGCCATGAACCAGTCCCGGCCGGGTTCACCCTCGAACCACTGCCTCTCGGCCCAGTCGGCGGTGTAGACGCCGGGGCGTCCGCCCAGCGCCGTCACCGACATGCCGCTGTCGTCGGCCAGCGCGGGAAGCTGCGCGGCCTTGGCGGCAGCATGGGCCTTGAGGAGCGCGTTCTCCACGAAAGTCGTGCCGGTCTCTTCCGGTTCGGGCAGGCCAAGCTCCCCTGCGGAGACGCAGTCGATGCCGAACGGTGCGAGCAGGGCGCCGATTTCCCGCAGCTTGCCCGCATTGTGCGTGGCGATGACGAGGCGGGTGTTTCCAAGCTTGCGGGTCATTCTTGTGGTTCCATTCTCGTCGCCCCCAACCGTGCGGGGGCGACGATGAGGGGGAGGACTTGGCTTAGCGGCCGACGGCCTTGGCCTGCTCGGCGAAGATGCGGTCGCAGCCGATGCGGGCGAGGCGCAGGAGGCGCAGGAGGCCTTCTTCGTCGTAGGTCGCGCCTTCGGCGGTGGCCTGGGCTTCGGCGATCTTGCCGCCTTCGATCAGGACGAAGTTGGCATCGGCGTCGGCCGAGCTGTCCTCGATATAGTCGAGGTCGAGCACCGGGGTGCCGTCGCAGATGCCGCAGGAGATCGCGGCGACGCGGCCGGTGATCGGGTCTTCCTTGATCTTGCCGTCGGCCATCAGCTTGTCGACGGCGAGGCGCAGGGCGACCCAGGCGCCCGAGATCGAGGCGGTGCGGGTGCCGCCGTCGGCCTGGAGCACGTCGCAGTCGAGCACGATCTGGCGCTCGCCGAGCTTCTTCATGTCGACCACGGCGCGAAGCGAGCGGCCGATCAGGCGCTGGATTTCCTGCGTGCGGCCAGACTGCTTGCCCTTGGCGGCTTCACGGCTACCGCGCGTGTGGGTGGCGCGGGGGAGCATCGAATATTCGGCGGTGACCCAGCCTTCACCCTTGCCGCGCAGGAACGGCGGGACCTTTTCCTCGACCGAGGCGGTGACGAGGACGCGGGTGTCACCGAAGGAAATCAGCACCGAACCTTCGGCGTGCTTGGTGAAGCCGGTCTGGATGTCGATAGCGCGCATCTCGTCGGGAGTACGGCCTGAAGGTCGCATGGGATGTCCTTTGCTCAAGTTCTGATCGTCGATTACCCGCGCGCCCCTAGAGCATTTTCGAGTGAGGTGGAAACACCTGATGACCGGAAAATGCACGCAATCGAACGGTCCCCGCGCATTTGGCTTGAGACGCCCGCGCCAGCCCCTAGATTGAGAGCAAATGCCGACACCACCGATCACCGAACTTTCCGACCGCGCCCGCGAGATATTCCGCCTCGTGGTGGAAGGCTATCTGGCGACCGGAACCCCCGTAGGCTCCAAGGCTCTGGCCGGTCCGGGCGGCGTCAGGCTGTCCTCTGCCTCGATCCGGTCGGTGCTGGCGGACCTCGAATCGTTCGGCCTGCTGGCCGCGCCACACACCAGCGCCGGGAGGTTGCCGACTGAAGCAGGCCTACGCCTCTTCGTCGACGGCATCATGCAGGTGGCCGAGCCGACCGTGGAGGAGCGCCTCGCGATCGAGAGCCGGATTTCCTCTCCCGGTCCGATCGAGGCGGCGCTGGAGGCGACCAGCGCGCTGCTCTCCAATCTCACGTCCGGGGCGGGCGTCGTCATGGTGCCGCGCCGCGAGCCGCGCCTGATGCATCTCCAGCTCGTGCCGCTGGGACCGGGCCGGGCGCTCGCCGTGCTGGTGGGCGAGGACGGCGCGGTGGAGAACCGCATCGTCGAATTTCCCGCCTCCTTGCCGCCGGGCGCACTGGAGGAGGCCTCCAACTACATCACCGCCCATCTTGCGGGCCGCACGCTCGGCGAGGCGGCGCGGGCGATGCGCGCGGATATCGCCACAGGCAAGTCGGCGCTCGATGCCGCGAGCCGCGATCTGGTCGAGCGCGGGCTTGCGGTCTGGAGCGAGGATGCGATGGCCCGGCCGGTGCTGATCGTGCGCGGACAGGCCAATCTGCTCGACGAAACCGCGCTTTCGGACCTCGAACGAGTCCGTTCGCTGCTCGACGATCTGGAGAACAAGCAGTCGGTCGCCGAATTGCTCGATCTTGCCTGGGAGGCGCAATCGACGCGCATCTTCATCGGCTCGGAGAACCGGCTTTTCGCACTTTCCGGCTCCTCGGTGATAGCCTCGCCCTATCGCGATCGCGACGGCAGAGTGGTCGGCGTGGTGGGGGTAATCGGGCCGACCCGGTTGAATTATGCGCGCGTCGTCCCCATGGTGGACTTCACTGCCCAGAGCCTGGGCAAGCTCATCGGATAGCTGGAAGCCTACAATAATGACCGAACAGAAAACGCAGTCGACAGAAGACGCGGCCATTGCCGAAGAACTGAAGGGCGTGCCCGAGGATATGATCGAAAATTCGGAACTCGCCAAGCTGCGCGAAGAACTCGAAACGGCCAAGCAGGACGTGCTCTACGCCCGCGCCGAAACGCAGAACGTGCGCCGCCGCCTCGAAAAGGACGTTGCCGACACCCGCGCCTATGCCGCGACCGGCTTCGCCCGCGACATTCTTTCCGTGGCCGACAACCTGACCCGCGCGCTTTCGGCGATCCCGGCGGACTTGCGCGAGGATGAGAAGCTCAAGGGCATCGTCGCGGGCATCGAGGCCACCGGCCGCGAGATCGACAAGGTCTTCACCAACCACGGCATCACCCGCATCGCCGCCATGGGCCTGCCGCTCGACCCCAACCAGCACCAGGCGATGATCGAGGTTCCCTCGGCCGATGCCGAAGCCGGTACGGTCGTGCAGGAGCTTCAGGCCGGTTACATGATCAAGGACCGCCTGCTGCGTCCGGCCATGGTGGCCGTGGCCAAGAAGCCGGACTGATCCACCTATCCGCCGCGCGACCGCTGCAAACTTCAAGGCCCGTCAAGGCCTTGTGGGACGAGTGGGCGCGCGGCGGCGATGGGTTGCAGCCTCTTTTGGAACCCCTCGGCATCGGGACCGTTGATCCAGGTAGAGACCTGATATTCAGCGGAGAGAACCCATGCGAATGCTCATTCTTCCCATCCTCGCCGCCGGAGCCCTTGGTGTGGCCGGCTGCGCAAGCAACTATGCCGGTGAGGGCGCGCTTGCCGGTGGTGCGCTCGGCGCGGGCGTCGGCGCGCTTGCGGGCGACGTCGGTGCCGGTGCGGCGGTTGGTGCGGCGGCGGGTGCCGTGGCCGGATCGACCAAGGAAAAGCACAAGGGCTGCTATCGCTACGACCGGCGCGGCGATCGCTATTGGGACCGCGACTGCTGATTGCGGCCAACTATTCCTGCAAAACCAGCCAGTCCTGCAAAAAGGGCGCGGTCAATTCCGCGCCCTTTTTGTGTGTTCAGGCAAACGATAACGGCCCGAACGGCAGCACGCCGCGATAGCTGGCGAGCGGCGGCGCGCCGGGCACGTGCCAGCCCCGGTCGAGCAGGAAGGCATGGCGGACGATTTCCGCCTGCTGCTCGATGCCGTAGCGACTGAGCGTCCAGCCCGGCCTCATCGTGTAATCATAGCGACAGAACGGATGACGCATCAGCGGCAGATACCAGCGCCCCTTGCGCTGGCTCTGCCAGACATGCGTCATTTCGTGCACGAACAGGCCTTGCAGACCGATATGTGCCGATGAAAAATCGTCGCAGTAGAGTTCGGAAGCCTTGTGGAAATGCAGGTGTCCGCAAGGTGCCATCACGACATGGGCAGGCTGGAGCGGAAACCACTTGCGCCGCCGGATGCGCACCGGACCAGGATCGACGGCATTGCCGAAGACCGCCCGAACCAGCGCGATTTCACCCGATGTCAGCGCTCTTTCCGCGCCGGGAGGGCAGGCAGTCGTCAGTGATCCATCCCCGGCATGTCGCCCATCTGGTTGCCGCCCATGCTTTCCACGCGCAGCGGCATCGAGAGCTTGTCGCCATCGGAGAAGGTCAGGGTCAGTTCCGCCGTGCCGCTGGCCTTCACGGTATCGTCGATATCGAAGACCATGACATGCATGCCGCCCTGCTTGAACTCGACTTCGGCGCCCGGTGCGATCTCCAGCGAATCGACGGCGGCCATGCTGCCGCCCTCGGTCTTGTGCATCATCGCATTGCCAGCGCCGCTGACATGCACGCCCACCAGCTTGACCGGCGCGGCGCCGTCGTTGCGGACCGTGAAGTAGACCGCGCCGGGGCGACCGGCCATGATCGGCAGGAACAGATGGCCGTCGCTGGCACTGATCCCCGGCTTCGCCGTCGGCCCGGCATCGGCCGCCGCGCTTTCCTGCGGCGCCGGGTTTTCCGCCTGCTTGCAGCCGCTCAGGGACACGAGCAGGGCTACGGCGCCGGTGGCGGCGAGCATGCGCAAGGGGGCGGGAAAACGGGCAGGCTTCACGGCAGGTCGATCCTCTCGGAGGGGCGCTCGATACCAAAGAGTTCGCGGCGCTGAAAATTTCCACGGCGTAATGCCATTGCGACAGACTTGTTCCAAGCGAAACCGCACCTATATGCCGCTCCGACGACTTTGAACGTCATCGAGCTGTGCAAGCCGCCTTGCCTTGTGGAGGGAGGCGATCCGCATGGTGTCATCCACTGACGTGAGGAATGGGGATAATGGCAAAAGTAATTGGTATCGACCTTGGCACCACCAACAGCTGCGTCGCCGTAATGGACGGCGGCAAGCCCAAGGTTATTGAAAATTCCGAAGGCGCCCGCACGACGCCCTCGATCGTCGCTTTCACCAAGGATGGTGAGCGCCTGATCGGGCAGCCCGCGAAGCGCCAGGCCGTGACCAACGGCGACAACACGATTTTCGCGGTGAAGCGCCTGATCGGCCGCCGCTTCGACGACCCGGTGACCAAGAGGGACACCGAGCTGGTTCCGTACCACATCGTCAAGGGCAAGAACGGCGACGCCTGGGTCCAGGCTGGCGGCGAAGACTACAGCCCGTCGCAGATCTCGGCCTTCACTCTGCAGAAGATGAAGGAAACCGCCGAATCGTACCTCGGCGAGACCGTGACGCAGGCCGTCATCACCGTGCCCGCCTACTTCAACGACGCACAGCGCCAGGCGACCAAGGACGCAGGCCAGATCGCCGGTCTTGAAGTGCTGCGCATCATCAACGAGCCGACCGCCGCGGCGCTGGCCTATGGCCTCGACAAGCAGGACGGCAAGACCATCGCCGTCTACGACCTTGGCGGCGGCACCTTCGACGTTTCGATCCTCGAAATCGGCGACGGCGTGTTCGAAGTGAAGTCGACCAACGGCGACACGTTCCTGGGCGGTGAAGACTTCGACACCAAGCTGGTCGAGTGGCTGGCCGACAAGTTCAAGGCCAAGGAAGGCCTGGACCTGCGCAGCGACAAGCTCGCCCTGCAGCGCCTGAAGGAAGCGGCCGAAAAGGCGAAGATCGAGCTGTCGTCGACCGCGACGACCGAGGTCAACCTGCCCTTCATCACCGCACGCATGGAAGGCGGCGCCACCACCCCGCTGCACCTCGTCGAGACCGTCACCCGCGCCGACCTTGAAAAGATGGTTGCGGACCTGATCCAGCGCACGCTGGAACCCTGCCGCAAGGCGATCGCCGATGCCGGTCTTTCGGCCAAGGACATCGACGACGTGGTTCTGGTCGGCGGCATGACCCGCATGCCCAAGGTGCGTGAAGTCGTGAAGGACTTCTTCGGCAAGGAACCGCACACTGGCGTGAATCCGGACGAAGTCGTGGCCATGGGCGCCGCGATCCAGGCTGGCGTGCTTCAGGGCGACGTCAAGGACGTGCTGCTGCTCGACGTGACCCCGCTGTCGCTGGGTATCGAGACGCTGGGCGGCATCATGACCAAGATGATCGACCGCAACACGACGATCCCGACCAAGAAGAGCCAGGTCTACTCGACCGCCGAGGACAACCAGCAGGCGGTGACCATCCGCGTGTTCCAGGGCGAGCGCGAGATGGCGCAGGACAACAAGCTGCTCGGCCAGTTCGACCTCGTCGGCATCCCGGCCGCTCGCCGCGGCGTGCCGCAGATCGAAGTCACGTTCGACATTGATGCCAACGGCCTCGTAAACGTGTCCGCCAAGGACAAGGGCACCGGCAAGGAACAGCAGATCCGCATCCAGGCGTCGGGCGGCTTGTCCGACACCGACATCGACCAGATGGTCAAGGATGCCGAGAAGTTCGCCGAAGAGGACAAGAAGCGTCGTGAGGCCGCCGAGGCCAAGAACAACGCCGACAGCCTTGTCCACGCGACCGAGCAGCAGATCGCCGAGCATGGCGACAAGATCGATGCCGGTCTCAAGGCGGAAGTCGAAGCGGCCATCGCCGCGACCAAGACGGCGATCGAAGGTGGCGAACCCGCCGAGATCACGGCAAAGTCGCAGGCGCTGACCGAAGTCGCGATGAAGATGGGTCAGGCCATCTACGAGAAGGAACAGGCTGCGGGCGCTTCGCCGGAAGCCGCTCCGGCCGGCGGTGGCGACGATGTCGTCGATGCCGAGTTCTCGGAAGTCGACGAAAACAAGGGCTGATCGGTCCTCATGACAAGCGTGGCCGCCATCGTTACCATGCGTAACGGTGGCGGCCAGGTCTCACGCGGGGAATAACGAGACGTGTCAGCTACCGAAATCGACTATTACGAACTGCTTGAGTGCGAGCGTACCGCCGACGACAAGGTACTGAAGTCGTCCTATCGCCGCCTGGCGATGCGGTATCACCCGGACAAGAATCCGGGCGATCACGAAGCGGAAGCGCGCTTCAAGCAGATCAACGAGGCCTATGACTGCCTCAAGGACCCGCAGAAGCGGGCTGCCTACGATCGCTTCGGCCATGCTGCGTTCCAGCAGGGCGCAGGTGGCTTTGGGGGCGGTGGCGGCGGTCATCCCGGGGGGGCCGAGTTCGGCGATATCGGCGATATCTTCGAATCCATCTTCGGCAGCGCCTTCGGTGGCGGCGGCCGCCAGCAGGCCCGTCGCGGTGCCGACTTGCGCTACGACATGGAAGTCAGCCTCGACGAGGCCTTCCACGGCAAGCAGACCGAAATCACCATTGAGGTCTCGCAGAGCTGCGAACCGTGCAGCGGTTCCGGCGCCGAGCCGGGCACTGGCAAGCGCGGCTGCAACATGTGCGGCGGCCACGGCAAGGTCCGCGCGCAGCAGGGCTTCTTCGTGGTGGAACGCACGTGCCCGACCTGCCATGGCCGGGGCGAAGTGATCGAGAAGCCGTGCCGCTCCTGCGGCGGCGAGGGCCGGGTCGACAAGCCCCAGGCCTTGCAGGTGGAAATCCCGCCGGGCGTGGATTCGGGCACCCGCATCCGCCTGTCCGGCAAGGGCGAAGCCGGGCCGTTCGGCGCGCCTCCGGGCGACCTCTATATCTTCCTGCACGTCAAGCGCCACAAGGTGTTCGAACGGGACGGCACGACGCTGATCACGCGCGTTCCGATCACTTTCACCACGGCGGCACTGGGCGGCTCGATCGAAATCCCCGGCATGGACGGCGAGAACCTCTCGATCGACATTCCGGCGGGCATCCAGTCCGGCAAGCAGCTCCGCAAGCGTGGTGCGGGTATGCCGGTTCTTCAGGGCCGGGGCCGCGGCGATCTCGTCATCGAGATCAGCGTGGAAACGCCGACCAAGCTGTCCGCGCGCCAGAAGGAACTGATCCGCGAGCTTCAAGCAACCGAGACCGGGGACGAATGTCCGCAGTCGAAGGGCTTCTTCGACCGGATCAAGGAAGCCTGGAGCGATCTGACGGAATAACTCCGTCCGATCTTTCGATATCAACGAAAAACGCCGTCCCGATGCATTCGGGGCGGCGTTTTTTCTGCCCTCGATCAACCGCCGCGCAGCACTTCGTTCCGTACGCCCTGCACAAGCGCGGGATCGGCGGTCAGGCGTTCCTGTTCCTCCTCCAAAACCGCCAGGAACGCCTCGCGCTTGAAGGCCCAGAGTTCGCCTTCGAGCAGGGCGTGCTCGCCTTCCGCCGTGGAGGAAATCAGGTCGATCATCCGCTCCGCGCCGTGGAGGCGGCCCCAGAGATAGTCGTTCTCGCGATAGGCGCGGCTGAAGAAGGCGCCGAAGTTGAAGAACTCGGTGCCGCGCAGCACCGGGCCCTTGCGGATCATGTGGCAGTCTTCCGGTGAGATGCGGTCGACGCGGATCGGGTCGAATTCGGTCAGGCCTTCGCCGCGCAGCAGGGGCAGGGTTACGGTGTCGTAGAACGGGAACCCGAGATAGGCGAGCAGCACCCGCCGCCGCAGCACCTGCGGCATTTCCGAAAGGGCCTCGGTCAGAAGCACGTCCACTTGCCCGTCGATCTCGGAAAGGCTGCGGACCCCCGCGACATGATCCACCGCCGCGCCGGGATCGGTGAACACGCCCGCCGCCAGAGCCGGGAAATCCTCGCCCATCGCCGTGACCGGCTCGCGGTCGAGATAGAGCGCCAGCGCTGCGTAGATCGCCTCGCGCGCCTTGTCGCGCTCGGCTTCGCTGACGTCGGCTTCCTGTTGCCACTCCTGAGTCACGCGCCGCGCCAGCAGCCGCAGGCGGCGGATGCGGAAGGCGAGATCGTGACGGCGGAAAAACTGGATCATGCCCGGCGAACCGTCCGCTTTCAGGCCCTGGATACGGTCCAGCCCCATGCTGGCGAAGTGATCGTGCAGCCGCCGCGCGATCGGCTCGCTGGAGGAAAGACCCAGTTCCGGCGCTGCCTCCTGGATCAGCCGCGCCAGCTTGCCGACGATGCCGGAGAACTTTACCTGCACATAACCGTGATAGGCGAACCCGGCCTGTTCCAGTGCAGCCCGCTGCGCCTTGTTGCGCCACGCGGCGAGGCGCTTGGGCGTCGGCCGGTCGAGGAAGAAAGTATTGCCGAACAGGCGGTCCACGGTCTCTTCGATCTCCGGCCGCATGGCCAGGACGATGGCGCGCAAGGTCGCCATCTCCTGCGAATCGCGTTCCAGCGCTTCCAGATTGTCACGGATCGGCTGCTCGCGCGGGATCGAGGACAGCGAGCCGAAGATCGTCGAGAAGAACCCCGGCGCCTTGCGCTCCTGCCGCAGCGATGCGCCGATCCGGTCGGGCGTGGGGTCGATATAGACGAAGCGGCGGTCCACCTCGCGGGTCGCCGGACGGTCGCGCAGCACGCCCATGGCATCCGAAAAAGGCGCATTGTTGAGCACCGATCCGTCGATGAGCGCGACGTTCTCCAGATCGCCGCGCTGGCTGTGCTCCGGCATGACGCGGCGGAAGAACGCCTCGCGATCCGGCCAGGCTAGGCCGAGTTCGGCGATCAACTCGTCGATCTCCGCGATCTGGAGCGGCGGAAAGGCGCCGGGAAAGCTAGCTGTCGAGCGCGCCGCGAGCAGGAGTTCCGGCATCGCCGCAAGAGCAGGGGAGCCCGCACGCGCCTCGAAGCCGATGCTGAGGCGATGCTCGCTTTCCAGCACCAGCTCCGGCGAGTGCAGACGCAGGGTTTCGAGGTGGCCCTTGAAGTCGGTCGCGGTCACGAAAAGGTTGATCGGATGACCGTGCGGCAGCAGCGACGGACCGGCCTCGCTTTCGGCCATGGCGGTAAAGGCCCCGGCGAGCAGGCGTGAGAGGCCGATGCCGCTGAACGGCGGTTCGAACCAGCGCGAGCGGATCAGGCGCGACAGTTTCTCGCGCACTTCCTCGCGCGTTTCCGGCGCCACGCTGCTGCTGACGGCATTGCCGGGCCGGTGGAGAAGATAGGAAACGAGCGGCCGCGCCCAGAACTTCGTGACCTGGCTGCGCGCCCGTGCCTCGGGATCGAGCAGCACATCAACATCGGCGTTTTCCAGCCAGAGTTCGGTCAACGGCTCCAGCGAATGGCCCGAATGGATCGCCTGCGACAGGAACACGCTGTTGATCCCGCCCGCGCTCGCCCCCGCGACGATATCGGTCAGGATGCGCAGTCGGAGGTTGCTGCCCGATTCGAGCCTTTGGAGCAGCTTGCGATAGACGCTTGCTGTGCCCTTCGGCGCTTCCCCTTCGCTCCAGAACGACTGGCTGGCCTGAAGCGCCTTCCAGAGTTCCTTGGTGACCCCGTGCATGTAGACGGCAAGACTGATGCCGCCATAGCAGACCAGCGCGATCCGCAGTTCCTTTTGCCGCATTCCGACATGTTGCCGCGATTGCTTGGGAAAGGCAATTGCGTTCTCATTCCGTTCCGGATAATCGAAGCGGCATGGCAAAGCCCAAGCGTCGATATGTCTGCCAGTCCTGCGGGGGCGTTTCCTCTCGCTGGCAAGGTCAATGCCCCGATTGCGGGGAGTGGAACACGCTGGCGGAAGATACGCCGCAGACGGTGTTCTCCTCCAAGCACGACCTCTCTTCGGGCGGGCGGCCGATCCTGTTCACGCCGCTCGACGCGCCGGGCGAACTGCCCAAGCGCCGCGCCAGCGGCTTCGCTGAGTTCGACCGCGCGCTCGGCGGCGGTCTCGTGCCCGGTTCGGCGATCCTGATGGGCGGCGATCCCGGCATCGGCAAGTCGACCCTGCTGCTTCAGGCATCCGCCCATATCGCCATGGCGGGGGGCAGCGTCGTCTATGTCAGCGGTGAGGAAGCGGCGGGGCAGGTGCGTCTGCGCGCGGAGCGGCTCGGGCTGTCGAAAGCGCCGATCCAGCTCGCCTCGGCAACGTCCGTGCGCGATATCCTGACGACGCTCGGCATGATGGAAGCGCCGACGCTGCTGGTGATCGATTCGATCCAGACCATGCATTCGGACACCATCGAAGGGGCCCCCGGCACGGTCAGCCAGGTGCGCGGCTGTGCCTTTGAACTGATCCGCTATGCCAAGGAGAACGACGTTACCCTGGTGCTGGTCGGCCATGTCACCAAGGATGGCACGATCGCGGGGCCGCGCGTGCTGGAGCACATGGTGGACGTGGTCATGGCCTTCGAGGGCGAGCGCAGCCACCAGTACCGCATCCTGCGCAGCCTGAAGAACCGCTTCGGTCCGGTAGACGAAATCGGCGTCTTCGCGATGGAAGGCGCGGGACTGGCGGAAGTCGGCAATCCTTCCATGCTGTTCCTCTCGGGACGCGACGAGGAAATGGCGGGAAGCGCGGTCTTCGCCGCCATGGAAGGCACGCGCCCGGTGCTCGTCGAAATCCAGGCGCTGATCGTTCGGCTCCAGAGCGGGGCGACGCCGCGCCGCGCCGTGGTCGGTTGGGATTCGGGCCGCATGGCCATGCTGCTGGCAGTTCTGGAAGCCCGCTGCGGGCTCAATTTCTCCAGCGCCGAAGTCTATTTGAACGTGGCCGGCGGCTATCGCCTCGCCGACCCCGCCGCCGATCTCGCGGTGGCGGCGGCGCTGATCTCGGCGCTCGGCGACAAGCCGCTGCCCAAGAATGCGGTCTGGTTCGGCGAGGTCTCGCTGGCGGGCGAGATCCGTCCGGTTTCCCATTCATCGATCCGTCAGCGCGAATCGGCCAAACTCGGTTTCGGGCGTGCGATCGGACCGGCGGGCGGGGCCAATGCCGAACAGACGGCAAAGGGTATCCAGTTCACAGGTTTGACGATGCTGCCCAATCTCGTTGACCGTATCCTGACGGATGCCTAGTTCGAGGCCCTATGACCGGTTTCGATATTGCTGTTCTGGTGTTTGTCGGCGTGGGTGCCGCCACCGGATTTCTGAGAGGTTTCGTGCAGGAGATCCTGGCGCTGGGCGCGTGGATCTTCGCGGTGTTCGCGATCCGGACGCTGCATACCCCGCTGTCCGCCTGGCTTGAGCCTTACAGCGGCTCCGGTACGGCGACGCCGGTGCTTGCCTTCGTGCTGCTGCTGCTGGTGCCCTTCATCGTCGTGAAGCTCGTCGCCAAGTGGGCCGGAAAGCAGAGCCGGGCTTCGGTGCTCGGGCCGATAGACCGCGTGCTGGGATTCGGCTTCGGTGCGGTGAAGGGCGTCATCATCGTGATCCTCGGCTTCTCGGTCCTCGTGCTCGGCTACGACACGGTCTGGGGACCGGGCGGACGGCCGGAATGGATGAAGGAGGCGCGGACTTATCCTTTCGTCAACGCCAGCAGCGAGGCGCTGGTGAAGATGATCTCCGAGCGCCGCCGCGAAGCGCGCGAAGCCGAAGCGACGGACGCGGGCTGATGTCTGCCGCCGTGCTCTATACCCCCGATGTCCTGGGCCTGACGATCCGGCTTGCGGTCTATCCCTGGGACGAGGCCCTGCCGCTCAAGGGCGAAGCACGCTCGCAAAGCTGCGGGTCGACGATTGCCCTTGGCTTGGCGCTGGCCGAGGACGGCACCGTGGAGCGCATCGGCATCCGTAGCCAGGCCTGCGCCATCGGCCAGGCCGCCGCCGCGATTTTCGCCGATGCTGCGGCAGGGCGCAGCCCGCAGGCCTTGCACGAGGCGGGCGAGGCGATCGCGCTCTGGCTTTCTGGCGAGGGGGCGCTGCCCGATTGGCCCGGTCTCGAAACGATTGCGAAAGCACGCGACTATCCTGCGCGTCACGGCGCGGTCCTACTCCCTTGGCATGCCGCCAAACGCGCGCTTTCCAGCGGCTGAGACCGAAGCTAGATTTCCCGCCGACGGACCTCGAAATCGGGGCCGCAGGGGGAACTGGGAATGGCAGAAGCTCCGGAGCATCCGGCAGGGCCGAGCGCATCCGACATAAGGCTGGTGATCGCCGCGTCCTCGATGGGCACGGTGTTCGAGTGGTACGACTTCTTCATCTACGGAACGCTGGCCGGGATCATCGGCAAGACCTTCTTTCCCTCCGGCAATGCCACGCTGGAGACGCTGCTGGTCTGGGCGGGCTTCGCGGTAGGCTTCGGTTTCCGCCCGCTCGGCGCCGTGCTGTTCGGTTATCTGGGGGATCGGCTCGGGCGCAAGTACACCTTCCTCGTGACCGTAACCCTGATGGGCGTGGCGACGGCAGGCGTCGGCCTGATCCCTTCGGCGGCCACTATCGGCCTTGCCGCTCCGGCGGTCATCCTGCTCCTGCGGGTGCTTCAGGGACTGGCGCTCGGCGGGGAATATGGCGGTGCGGCGATCTATGTCTCCGAACATTCGCCGCCCGGACGCCGCGGCTTCCACACCGGCTTCATCCAGGCGAGCGTCGTCGGCGGTTTCGTGCTCAGCCTGATCGTCGTGCTCGGCTGCAAGGCGGCGATGAGCGACGCGCTTTGGCAGGCCTGGGGCTGGCGCGTTCCCTTCCTGCTCAGCATCGCGCTGCTCGCGATATCGCTGTGGATGCGCCTCAAGCTCTCGGAAAGCCCGGTGTTCAGGGCCATGCGGGAGGAAGGAGAAGTCTCCGGAAATCCCTTCATCGAGAGTTTCACCTATCCGGGCAATCGTCGGCGGATTTTCATCGCGCTTTTCGGCATCGCGGCGGGGCTGACGGTGATCTGGTACACCGCGATGTTCTCGGCCCTGAGCTTCCTCAAGGGGGCGATGCGCATGGAGGATACCGCGGCGGAACTGATCGTCGGCGGCGCGGCGGCACTCGGCATGGTGTTCTTCGTGATCTTCGGCAGCCTCTCCGACCGGATCGGGCGCAAGAAGCCGATCGTCTGGGGCTATGCGCTAACGCTTGTGCTGCTGTTCCCGGCCTTCTGGACGATCGGAGACCACGCCAATCCGGCCTTGTCCCGCGCTGCCGAACGAGCGCCGGTCTTCGTGGTCGGGCCTGACTGCGACTACAACCCGTTCCGCTCCGAGCAGGCGACCCGCTGCGGCAGGCTTCTGGGCGACCTTGCCGGGGCCGGCGTTTCCTATCGGCTGTCGCAGGCGCCCGAACTCGTGCTTCAGGTGGGCGGACGCGCTCTGCCGCTGGAAAACTACCCGTGGAACGACCGCAAAGCGCGGGGTGTCCAGTTGCAGTACTGGCTTGGCGAAGCAGGCTACGATTTCACCAAAGTGCGCCCCGCCATCGGCGACGCATTGACGATCGGTGCGACGTTGCTGCTGCTGATGGCTTTGTCCGGTGCGACTTACGGTCCGGTGGCCGCGCTGCTTTCGGAGATGTTCCCGCCGCGCATCCGCTACAGCTCGATGTCGATCCCCTATCATCTCGGCACCGGGTACTTTGGCGGTTTCCTTCCGCTGATTTCCAGCTACATGGTCGCAAACAGCGGCAATCCTTTTCAGGGTCTTTGGTATACCTGGGGCGTTGTCGCGGTTGCCCTTGCCGTCTCGCTCTGGGGGCTGCGAGGCGGCCCTCCGCGCGATTATGGTGAAGATGTCTCCTGAATTTCCTGCTTCCGCCCTCCGTCTCGCTTTCGACCGCGACGCGCTGCGCTCCAACTGGCTGACGCTCGATCGCCTGTCGGGTGCCGCGCGCGCCGGGGCAGCGGTAAAGGCCAACGGCTACGGCCTCGGCGCGCGGGAAGTGGTTCCGGTGCTCCATGCCGCCGGATGTCATGAGTTCTTCGTCGCGCACTGGGGTGAAGCGCAGGACCTGCTCGATTGCGTCAGCCCCGCCGCGCTTTCGGTACTGCACGGCCCGCTGACCGCGCAGGATGCCGCGTTCGCCCGTGAGACCGGTGTGACACCCGTGATCAACTCGCTCGCGCAGGCCCGGCGCTGGACCGAGGCGGGCGGCGGGCGCTGCCACCTCATGGTCGATACCGGCATGAACCGGCTCGGCATCCGGCTGGAGGAACTCGGCGACGAGGCGGTCGCCGCGCTCGATATCGACGTGCTGCTCTCGCACCTCGCCTCGGCCGAGGAAGAGACCGACCTCAATGCGGCGCAGTGCGCGCGGTGGCAGGAGGCGCGTGGGCAAGTGCGCCATGCCCGCGCCAGCCTTGCCAATAGCGCCGGGATCGCGCTCGGCAGCGATTATCATGGTGACCTGACCCGCCCCGGCATCGCGCTCTACGGCGGTATTCCCCGCGCGGGCATGGAAGAGCACTTGCGGCAGGTGGTCCGTCCCGAAGCGGCGATCCTCCAGGTCCGCGATGTGCCCGCAGGCGAGACAATCGGGTACAATGCCACCTTCACCGCGCCCACAGCGATGCGGGTCGGCGCGATCGCGCTGGGCTATGCGGACGGCTATCTGCGCTGCTGGTCTGGCAAGGGCCTGTTCCGCGCCAAGGGGCACGAACTGCCGGTGCTCGGCCGCGTGAGCATGGATCTGACGGTCGTCGACCTGACCCATGCGCCGGACGTGGGCGAGGGCGACTGGATCGCGGCGGACTATGCTCTTCCGGAGGCGGCTGCCACCTCCGGGCTTTCCCAGTACGAACTGCTTACCCTGCTGGGGCGACGGTTCGGCCGCGAGGGGTAATCCTCCAGAGTTTTGCTGCGCAGCAATTTGTGTTGCGTTGCGACAACCCGGGGTGGTAACTTGTGTGATACAGGCCGGAAATTAGGCAGATTGGGGATTGGCAATGGCTGAAACGGCGTCGCAGGACGACAACACGGTAATCATAAAAAAATACGCTAACCGTCGCCTCTACAATACACGTTCGTCGAGCTACATCACGCTCGATCATCTCGCCAAGATGACCCGCGAAGGGGTCGATTACAAAGTGCTCGATGCCAAGACCGGCACGGATATCACGCACACGATCCTCACGCAGATCATCATGGAGGAAGAATCGAACGGAGAGCAAATGCTCCCGGTAAACTTCCTGCGCGAACTCATCAGCATGTACGGCAATTCGATGCAGTCGCTGGTGCCGCATTATCTGGAAGCCTCGATGGACAACTTCCGGGCCAACCAGACGAAACTGCACAAGGCATTCGAGGACAGTCTGGGCAACAATCCGCTGGCGAAGCTGGCCGAACAGAACATGGCGATGTTCAAGGCCGCCGCCTCTGCCTTCATGCCCGGTGCCGAAAAGCCCGAAACCAAGGCGCCTCCTGCCGCCGAGAACGCCGGAGATCTTGCCGCGCTGCGCGATCAGATGGCAGAAATCCAGAAGAGGCTTGACGCGCTGGGCAAATAAGGGTCTGCGCGAGGTGCTTTCGCGGCGCGTAACACACGCCGCGACTTGCTCGGAATGCAACGGATGGTCCGTCGCATCGCTCAGTTCAGGAAGAAGCACCCGTGCCCGCCATTCGTCACGCCCTCTCCACCAAGCGCGAGGACGACTTCGCCCAGTGGTATCAGGAAGTCATTTCCGAAGCCGAAATGGCCGAAGAATCGGGTGTCCGCGGATGCATGGTCATCAAGCCGTGGGGCTACGGAATCTGGGAACGCATCCAGCGCCTGATGGATGACCGCATCAAGGCTGCGGGCGTCACCAACTGCTACTTCCCACTGTTCATTCCGCTCTCCTACTTCGCCAAGGAAGCCGAGCACGTCGAAGGCTTTGCGAAGGAAATGGCGGTCGTCACCCATCACCGTCTCGTCGGCGACGGCAAGGGCGGTCTCGTCCCCGATCCCGAAGCGAAGCTCGAAGAGCCGCTGATCGTCCGTCCGACTTCGGAAACGGTGATCGGCGCCGCCATGGCGCGCTGGGTGCAGTCGTGGCGCGACCTGCCGCTCATGGTCAACCAGTGGGCGAACGTCGTGCGCTGGGAAATGCGCACCCGCATGTTCCTGCGCACCAGCGAGTTCCTCTGGCAGGAGGGCCACACCGCGCACGCCGACCGCGACGATGCCATGACCGAAACGCTGCGCGCGCTCGAGATGTACCGCGACTTTGCCGAGACCGAGCTGGCCATGCCGGTGATCGCCGGTGAAAAGCCCGAGAACGAACGTTTCCCCGGCGCCGTCGCGACTTATTCGATCGAAGCGATGATGCAGGACGGCAAGGCGCTCCAGGCGGGGACCTCGCACTACCTCGGCACCGGCTTCGCCGAAGCGGCGGGCATCCAGTACCAGGACAAGGAAGGCACCCAGCAGTACGCCCATACGACCAGCTGGGGCACCTCGACCCGCATGGTCGGAGGCGTCATCATGACCCACGGCGACGACGACGGTCTGCGCGTGCCGCCGATGATCGCGCCGCACCAGATCGTGATCTTGCCGATGCTGCGCGACAACGACGAGGACGAAGCGCTCCTCGCCTACTGCGAGGAACTGCGCAAGGCACTCGTCACCCAGTTCGCGCTGAACGAACCGCTGCGCGTCCTGCTCGACAAGCGTCCGGGCAAGGCCACGCAGAAGCGCTGGGCTTGGGTCAAGAAGGGCGTTCCGCTGATCCTCGAAATCGGCGGCCGCGATGCTGCGGGCGGGCAGGTCTCGATGCTGCGCCGCGACAAGCTCTGGAACGAAGCGGCCAAGGCCAACTTCGTGGCTCTGGCCAAGGAAGACTTTGTCGCGCGCGCTGTGACCGAGATCGAGGACATCCAGGCCTCGCTCTTCGCCGAAGCCAAGGCCAAGCTGGAGGGGAACATCTCCCGCGTCGCCAGCTTCGACGAAATGGCTGCCGCCTTCTCGGAAGACAAGCGCTATCCGGGCTGGGTCGAAGTCGAGTGGTCGCGCCCGACCGGAGCGGCGCTCGAAGCCGTCGTCCAGAAGCTCAAGGCGCTCAAGCTGACCATCCGCAACACACCGCTCGCCGCACAGCCGGTCTCCGGTAACTGTGTGTTCACCGGCGATGCGGCAGTGGAACGTATCTACGTGGCGAGATCCTACTGATCTGAAAGGAGGAAGAGGGCGTGCTGGGATCGATCAAGTACAATCTGACGAACCTGCTGAACTTCAAGGGCCGCGATGCGCGGCAGACTTTCTGGTTCTACGTCCTCTTCCTTATCGTGATCCAGTATGCCGTGGGCATGGCGATCGCCATGCCGATGATGGGCCGGATCATGAAAGGCGCCTTCGTGGCCGCGCAGCAGGGCGTCTCCGGTGGAGACATGAACGCCCGCGTTATGGCCCAGATGGCCGGGTACATGCGCACGTCGATGACGCTCTCGACCATCGTGTCGCTCACGGCAGGGCTGCTGCTGCTGGCCTCGTTCGCGCGGCGGCTGCACGATTCCGGCAAGCCCGGCTGGATCTCACTGCTGACATTCCTGTTGTCGCTGACCTCCAAGGCAATCGTCTGGTCCAGAATGGACGAGATCGTCTGGACCATGCAGCGTGTCTCGGCGGACAATCTCGAGACGGCCTTCGCCATGCAATCCAGAATGGTGACCGCCAGCCTGCTGGGTTACGCGGCGATTCTGATCGTCATCATCTTCGGCGTCTTGCCATCCAATCCGGGTCCGAACCGCTACGGAGAGGCGTCCGTCCGCTTCTGAGGTCTTGCCAAGCGGCCACTCCGGCGTGACAAGCGCCTTTATGAACAAGATTCTGGTCGCGACTGCGCTTTCCGCCACGATCCTCTCCAGTCTTCCGGCCGCTGCGGCTGATTCGCCTCAAAAGCCAGTTCCCGGAGAGGTTTCCGAAGCCCGAATGCGTGCGGATGTGGCCAAGTTGGTCTCGTTCGGCACGCGCCACACGCTCTCTTCCGACACGGATCCCAGGCGCGGGATCGGTGCGGCCCGTCGCTGGGCTGCCGACGAATTCCGCAAGACCGCCAAGGCCTGCGGAAACTGCCTCGAAGTGGTCATGCCCGAAGCGATGATCAGCGGCACGCGCATCCCGGTGCCGGTTAAGATGGTCGATGTCGTCGCCATCCAGCGCGGCACCGAGCGGCCCAACGAAGTCGTGATCGTGGAAGCCCATATCGACAGCCGCGTCACCGACGTCATGGACGTGAAGAGCGACGCTCCCGGCGCCAATGACGACGGTTCGGGCACCGCGCTGGTCCTCGAAGCGGCCCGCGTGCTTTCAAAGCGCAAGTTCGCCACCACCATCGTCTATGCCGCGCTTTCCGGCGAGGAGCAGGGGCTCTACGGCGGCAAGCTCCTGGCCGACTACGCGAAGCGGCAGGGCTGGACGGTGAAGGCCGTGCTCAACAACGACATCGTCGGCGGCACCCATGGTTCCGACGGCCTCGTTGATGACAGGAATGTCCGCCTGTTCTCGGAAGGCCCGCGTGCCGACGCCACCGACAAGACCCGCGCCGACGCCCGCCGCTTCGGCGGCGAGAACGACAGTCCGGGCCGTAACATCTCGCGCTTCATCGCCGAACTGGCAGGGGGCGTGCAGGGCGATCTGGCCGTGCGGCAGGTCTGGCGCGCCGACCGCATGGGACGCGGCGGCGACCAATTGCCGTTCCTCGAGCAGGGTAATCCGGCCGTGCGCTTCTCGGTCGCGATCGAGGACTACGAGCATCAGCATCAGGACCTGCGCACCGAAAACGGCATCAGGTACGGCGACACCATCGACGAGATGGATTTCCCCTACCTTGCCAAGGTGACGCGCCTCAACATCGCCGCGCTGGCCGCTCTCGCTGCCGCGCCGATGCCGCCGACCGCCACGGCCGATGCTGCGGTGAAGACCTGGACCGACGTGACCTGGAAGCCCGTCGCCGGAGCGGCGGCCTATTCGGTCTGGCGCCGCCGCACCGATGCCCCCGAATGGGAATCGCAGCCGATGGTTGGGCGCACCACCGAGACGAGCGTCAAGCTCGACGGTTTCCGCGGGGACGACTGGATTCTCGGCGTCCGTTCGATCGCTGCGGACGGCAGCGTTTCCCCCATCGCCGCCGCCGTTCCGGGCGGAGGGTTTACTCCGCTTGCCCAGTTGCCCTAATCCCGCGGATGATCGAATTCTACCGGACGAAGGCCTGCCCTGCGCGAGACTTGCTGGCACGGGGCCAAGTAAATGTTTGTTGTCGGACCGGCGCCCGTCGTGACAGGCCCCGGCGCGATAGGAGAAGCGCGATTTCGAGTAATGGTGGGCAATCATGGCACTGACGCAGCATTTCGATTTCCTGCACGTGATTGCGGGCATGCTCGTCGGCGTGCTCGTGGGGCTTACCGGCGTGGGCGGCGGTTCGTTGATGACGCCGCTGCTGGTGCTGCTTTTCGGCGTCAGTCCGCAGACAGCGGTCGGAACCGACCTGCTGTTCGCCGCGATGACCAAGATCGCCGGTTCGGCGGTTCACGGCAAGCGCGAGACGGTGGACTGGCGGATCGTGCGCCGGATGGCCTGCGGCAGCGTTCCGGCGGCGATCCTGACGCTAGGGTTCCTGTCGTGGTTCGGCAAGATCGGCAATTCCACCGAGCACCTCATCATGACTTCGCTCGCCGTGCTGCTGGGCGTCACTGCTATCGCTGTGATCTGCCGCAAATGGCTGCTGAGGCTTGCGCATGACATCGATCCGGCCCGCCCGCGTTCGCGGGTGCTGGCAGGAACGGTGCTATTGGGTGCGGCAATCGGCGTCGCGGTATCGATCTCCTCGGTGGGGGCAGGGGCCATCGGCATGACCGTGCTGCTGGTGCTCTATCCCAAGCTCCCCGTCGCCCGTGTTGTCGGCTCCGACATCGCCCATGCCGTACCGCTGGCCCTGATTGCCGGGTTCGGCCACTGGATCATCGGCGATGTCGACTTCGCGCTTCTCGCCGTCTTGCTGATCGGCTCGATTCCGGGGGTGGTGATCGGTAGCTATCTGTCGTCACACGCTTCCGACCGCATTCTCCAGCCTCTGCTGGCCTGCGTGCTGGCGGTGTCGTCCTGGCAACTCTTCCTCAAGGCCAATGCTGGGGAGAAGCATGCGCCTGCGCCGACTACCGCACAGTCGGTATCGATTGCCGGTGAAGCGGCGGCAAAACAGCCCTGACGTCGAGCCGGCGTGGTGCCGCTCTCGCGGCACCATTGCATTGACGGCCATTCCGGCGCATGGCGGGAACCATGCCTCCCAAGAACCGGCCCGCACCTGGCCTGCCGTCGCGCAAGCAGATCCTCGACCTCATCCAGAACTCGGCCGACCCCATCGGCAAGCGCGAGATCGCGCGCGAATTCGGCCTGAAGGGGCATGAGAAGATCCAGTTGAAAGCGCTTCTCAAGGACATGGCCGAGGAAGGCCTGATCGACGGTAAGCGCACCGCCTTCCACCGCATGGGCGGCTTGCCCAAGGTCACCGTGCTGCGCGTGGTCGAAGTGGACGAGGGTGAACCGGTGGCCATTCCCGACACCTGGACGCCGGACGACGCTACCCCGCCGCCGCGCATCCGCCTGATCGAGAAAGGCCGCTCGGCGCTGCGCAAGGGCGACCGCGTGCTGGCGCGTACTGAGGAAACCGCCACCGGATGGCGCGCCTATCCGATGAAGAAGCTGATGCTGCGCTCGGAACAGATGCTCGGCGTCGTCGAGATCGACGGCGCCGGCAAGCCCTGGCTAGCGCCGGTGGACAAGCGCATCCGCAATTCCTCGCCGATTTCCGACCTCGGCGGCGCAGAGAAGGGCGAACTGGTGCTGGCCGAACCGATCGGCCGCTCCGCACGCCCCTCGGTCAAGGTCACCGAAGTGCTGGGAGAACCGCTGGCGCCCAAGGCCTTCAGCCTGATCGCGATCCACAAGCACGGCATTCCCAACCACTTCGACGGCGAGACCATCGCCGAGGCCGAGGCTTCGGCAAAGATGCCGCTCAGCCACGAGAAGCGCGAGGACCTGCGCCATCTTCCCATCGTCGCGATCGACCCTTCGGACGCGCGCGACCATGACGATGCCATCTGGGCGAAACCGAACGAGGAGGGCGGTTTCGACGCGCTCGTCGCGATTGCCGACGTCTCGTTCTACGTCCGCCCCGGCGGCCACATCGACCGCGAGGCCCGCAAGCGCGGCAACTCGGTCTATTTCCCCGACCGCGTCGTGCCGATGCTGCCCGAAGTGCTGAGCGCCGACGTCTGCTCGCTGCGCTCGGGTGAGGACCGCGCGGCGATGGCCTGCCACATGAAGATCGACGGGCAGGGCAAGGTCACCGAATGGCGCTTCACCCGCGCGCTCGTTCGAATCGACGAAGTGATCGCCTACGAAGAAGCGCAGGCCCGCATCGACGAGGACCGGGCACCGCAGCATCTCCAGGACCTCTGGGCCTGCTGGAAGTTGCTGGCCGCCGCCCGCGCCGCGCGTGATCCGCTGGAACTGGAACTGCCGGAACGCCGGGTAAAGCTCGACGAGCAGGGCCGCATCACCGAGATCGCCATCCGCGAGCGGCTCGATGCACACCGCGTGGTCGAGGACTTCATGATTGCCGCCAACGTCGCTGCGGCCAAGGCTCTCGAAGCCAAAGTCGCGCCGGTCGTCTACCGCGTCCACGAGACCCCGAGCCGCGAGAAACTGACCGCGCTCAAGGATTATCTCGCCACCTTTGGGCGCAAGCTGGCGCTGGGGCAGGTCATCACGCCGGGCCTGTTCAACCGCATGCTCAAGGACATCGCCGACGAGAGCGAGAAGGCGCTCATTATGGAAGCGGTGCTGCGCAGCCAGACCCAGGCCTATTACGGCCCGCGCAACGAGGGCCACTTCGGCCTCGCGCTGGGTTCCTATGCCCACTTCACTTCGCCGATCCGTCGCTACGCCGACCTTCTCGTGCACCGCGCGCTCGTCGATGCCTATGGGCTGGAGCAGCCGAAGCCGGAGGGCGATATCCCTGCGACTTCGGGCCTCTCCGAGCGCGACCGCGACGATCTGGGCCGCGTCAGCGAAGCGATCAGCAATGCCGAGCGCCGCGCTATGGAGGCCGAGCGCGAGACCATCGATCGCTATGTCGCCGCCTGGCTCTCGGGCCGCGTGGGGCAAGTCTTCGATACCCGCATCACCGGCGTCCAGAAATTTGGCTTCTTCGCCACCATCATCGGCCTTGGCGGCGACGGCCTCGTGCCCGTCTCCACGCTCGGTGACGAACGCTTCGGCTATGACGAGAAGGCGCAGGTCCTCGAAGGCGAGCAGACCGGCACCACTTTCGCGATGGGCCAGATCCTGCGCCTGCGCCTGGCAGAGGCCAATCCGCTGACCGGCGCGCTGAAGTTCGAGCTGGAAGAGGGCGGCGGTCGCATCGAGCAGCGCGGCAAGCCCGTTCCTCTCAAGAAGGGCAAGCACTTCGTTTCACCGCGCGGACGTCCGGGGAATATCCGGCATCAGGGGCGCAAGAAGAAATAGGATGCCGCGTCATCCCGGACCAGATCCGGGATGACGTTTTTTAGCTCAGACGCTCGATCGCCTCGGCATCGAGCGTCCCCGGAATCACGAAGACCGGGCAGGGCATCTGGCCAAGCCCCGCACCCGTGAAGTGCGTGACCAGCGGTCCCGGCCCGCCTTCCTTCGCCGCGCCGAGCACGAGCGCGGAAACCTCGCCGTGCTCCTTCAGGTACTCGCGCACGATCTTAATGTCTTCTCCCATGCGGACCGAGATGACCGGCATCTTAGCGCCTTGTGATAAAAGGTTTCCGGCCGCCGCCGTCACCAGGGTCTCGGCGCGGGCGCGGGCCTCTTCCTCGATGGTCGCCTGGACCCCGCCGAAAGCGTTGAAAGGCTGGGGCGGAACCACGGCGAGAAGATGCAGCGCACCATCGGTCTTCGCGGCGCGGCGCGCGGCGAACTGCAGCGCGACCAGCGCCTCTTCCGTTTCGTCGACGATGACCAGGTAGATGCGCATGGGTTTCCTCTCGATGCAGCTTATCGGGCTATTCAGGACGGGGTGCAAGCCATCACGAATGCGAAAAAAGGAACGCGAAGGCGCTTGTGTGAGCGCCTCAACTTGTTCAAGGAAAGGCGGACCCCGCTCCCCAAGGAAAACAAGGGACACACAAGCTTCCATGCCCATCGACATCAAGATGCCCGCCCTGTCCCCCACAATGGAAGAGGGAAAACTGGCAAAATGGCTGGTTAAGGAAGGCGACACCGTCAGCTCCGGCGACATCATGGCCGAAATCGAGACCGACAAGGCCACCATGGAGTTCGAAGCCGTCGACGAAGGCGTCATCGGCAAGATCCTCGTTGCCGAGGGCACCGATGGCGTGAAGGTCGGTACTGTGATCGCCGTCCTCGCCGGTGAAGGCGAAGACGTCAGCGCCGTTTCCGCCGCGCCTGCCGCCGCTCCCGCCAAGGCCGAGGCCCCCAAGGCGGCCGAAGCCGCTCCGGCTCCCGCCGCCGCTACGCCTGCGCCTGCCGCCATCGCTTCGAAGGAAGGCCGCGTCGCTGCCTCGCCGCTGGCCAAGCGCATCGCCGCCGCCAAGGGCGTCGACCTTGCCACCGTGAAGGGTTCCGGCCCGAACGGCCGTATCGTCAAGGCCGACGTCGAAGGCGCGCAAGCCGGTGCCGCCAAGCCCGCCGCCGCCGCGCCGGCTGCTGCCGCACCTGCCGCTACCGAAGCCAAGGCTCCGGCCGTCGACATGGCGCCCGAAACCCGCGCCCTGCTCGACGACCGCGTCCCGCATTCAGTTGAGAAGCTCTCGGGTATGCGCAAGGTCATCGCCAAGCGCCTGACCCAGTCCAAGCAGGAAGCCCCGCACATCTACCTCTCGGTCGATGTGAACCTCGACAAGCTGCTGGCCCTGCGCGGCGAGATCAACTCCATGCTCGAAAAGCAGGGCGTCAAGGTCTCGGTCAACGACATGCTCGTGAAGGCGCTCGGCCGTGCGCTGGTCGACGTGCCGGAATGCAACGTGACTTTCGCCGGTAACGAACTGATCAAGTACGCACGTGCCGACGTCTCGGTCGCCGTCTCGATCCCGGGCGGCCTCATCACGCCGATCGTGACCGACGCCAGCGGCAAGTCGTTTTCGCAGATCGCCAAGGACATGAAGGACCTCGGCAAGCGTGCGCGTGAAGGCAAGCTGGCTCCCGGCGAGTATCAGGGCGGCACCGCCTCGATCTCGAACATGGGCATGATGGGCATCAAGCAGTTCTCGGCCGTGATCAACCCGCCGCAGTCGACCATCATGGCGATCGGCGCGGGCGACAAGCGTCCCTGGGTCCTGCCCGACGGCACGCTCGGCGTGGCGACCGTCATGACCGCGACCGGCAGCTTTGACCACCGCGCGGTGGACGGTGCAGACGGTGCGCGCCTGATGGCCGCTTTCCGCGAATACGTGGAAACGCCGCTCAGCATGGTCGCCTGAAATGGCCGAAGCACGACGTGACCCGGTGATCCGGGTCACGGCCATGCCGGCCGACGCCAATGCCTACGGAGATATCTTCGGCGGCTGGCTGATGAGCCAGATGGACATGGGTGCCGGCCTGATCGCCGCCCGTCGCTCGCGCGGCCGTGCGGTGACGGTGGCGATGGACGGCATGCAGTTCCACCTGCCCGTAAAGGTAGGTGACGAAGTCTCGGTCTACGGCGAGATCCAGCGCGTGGGCCGCACGTCGCTGACCATCGCCATCGAGGCCTGGCGCCGGCATCGGCATGAAGAGGAAGAAGTGAAGGTGACGCAGGCCGTGTTCACCTTCGTCGCGGTGAACGAATTCGGTAAATCGCGCGTCATCGATCAGGAGAAGTAAGACAGTGGCTGATACCTACGACGTCATCGTCCTCGGTTCGGGCCCCGGCGGCTATGTCGCGGCTATCCGCGCCGCCCAGCTGGGCCTGAAGACCGCCATCGTCGAGCGCGAGTTGCTCGGCGGCATCTGCCTCAACTGGGGCTGCATCCCGACCAAGGCGCTGCTGCGCTCGGCCGAGGTGTTCCACCAGATGCAGCATGCCAAGAACTACGGCCTGGCCGCGGACAACATCACCGCCGACCTCGCCGCCATCGTCAAGCGTTCGCGCGGCGTTGCAGCTCAGCTCAACGCAGGTGTCACGCACCTGATGAAGAAGAACAAGATCACCGTCCACATGGGTACCGGCAAGCTGGTGGCCAAGGGCAAGCTGGCGCTGACCGACAAGGACGGCAAGACCAGCGAACTCTCCGCGAAGCACATCATCGTCGCCACCGGCGCGCGTGCCCGCGAACTGCCCTTCGCCAAGGCCGACGGCAAGCGCATCTGGACCTATCGCCACGCGATGATCCCGTCCGAGATGCCGACCAAGCTGCTGGTCATGGGTTCGGGCGCTATCGGCATCGAGTTCGCCAGCTTCTACAACGACATGGGCGTGGACGTCACGGTCGTCGAGATGCTCGACCGGATCGTGCCGGTAGAGGACAAGGACGTCTCGGTCTTCCTTGAAAAGGCCCTCACTAAGCAGGGCATGAAGATCATGACCGGCGCTGGTGTCGAGGCGATTACCGCCACCGACAAGGGCGTGAAGGCCAAGATCAAGGGCAAGGACGGCAAGGTCGTCGAGCACGATTTCAGCCATGTCATCTCGGCCGTGGGCATCGTGCCCAACACCGAGGAAATCGGGCTGGAAGCGCTCGGCATCAAGGCCGACCGCGGCTTCATCCAGATCGACGATTACGGCCGCACCAATGCTGCCGGCATCTGGGCCATCGGCGACTGCACGCCCGGACCATGGCTCGCCCACAAGGCCAGCCACGAAGGCGTCACCGCCGCCGAATCGATCGCCAAGGAACTCGGCAACAAGGACGTGCACCCGCACGGCCTCGACCGGAACAACATTCCGGGCTGCACTTACTGCCACCCGCAGATCGCTTCGGTCGGCATGACCGAGGAGAAGGCCAAGGAAGCGGGCTACACCGTCAAGGCCGGTACTTTCCCGTTCATCGGTAACGGCAAGGCAATCGCGCTCGGCGAGCCGGAAGGCTTCGTGAAGACCGTGTTCGACGCCAAGACCGGCGAACTGCTGGGTGCCCACATGATCGGCGCGGAAGTGACCGAGATGATCCAGGGCTATGTTGTCGGCAAGACGCTGGAGACCACCGAGGCGGAGCTGATGCAGACCGTGTTCCCGCACCCGACGATTTCGGAAGCGATGCACGAATCGGTGCTGGCCGCTTACGGACGCGCGATCCACATCTGAGCCTCGGCCGGAGGCGAAAAAGAGAAGGGCGGGTCCTTGCGGGCCCGCCCTTTTTCGTGTGCGCGTGTCGAAACGGTCAGTCGTAGGATTTTGCCAGCAGAACCAGCGTGGGGTCGCCGAAGAAGGGTTCGGGGATGAAGCCCTTGTCGCGCTCCACTTCGATGGCGGCGCTGTTCTCTCGGCTCTCTATGGCGATCACCCGCTTGCAGCCTCGCTGCTTCGCCTGCTTGCCGAGGAAGTCGAGCATGGCCCAGCCCACGCCCTGGCCCTTGTGGTCTGCGCGCACCGAGATCGCCACTTCCCCGGTATCTCCCTCGTCGTCGTAGGCCAGCACGCCGGAAGCGATGATCTCTCCGCGATCCGAAAAGCCCAGCCACGATTCGGTCTGGTAGTGGTCGGCCTTGACGATCGGCGCGATCTGCTGCGCGCTCACCCGGTCTGCCGCCGCGAAAAAGCGGAAGCGGCGGTCGTCGTCGGTCACCTGATCGAAGAACTGCGTAAGAGCCTCGGCGTCGCTTTCCCGGGCCGGGCGAACGTCGAGCGCGATGCCCGAGCGGGTGGGCAGCGTGATGGCGTCATTCAGGGACATGGATCGAGACTCCGCTGATTCTTAGGTGTCGGATTCATAAGCCTTTCCAGCACGCAGAGCCTTGATCGAGATCATCGACACCGCCCGCTGGAGGCGCTGAGGCTAACACAGCCCACAGCTTATGTCCCGCTGCCGAGACAAGTCGCCGGAAGACAGTGGCGCTTGGCGATTCATCGGTTAATGTGGCGCAGAAACGGCGGCTCTCAAGCCCGCCGGGAACGAAGTCTGCCGGAGAGGATACCGGCAAGAGGAGAAGGACATCATGGCCGAGGCCATCTATCCCGTGCCCACCGAGTGGGCCAAAAACGCCCTGATCGACGAGGCGCGTTATCAGGACATGTACGCCCGTTCCTTGGAAGACCCCGATGGGTTCTGGCGCGAGGAAGCGCAGCGGATCGACTGGATCAAACCGTTCAGCGTGGTCAAGCAGACCAGCTTCCACGAAGCCGACTTCGGCATCTCGTGGTTCACCGACGGCACGCTCAATCTCTCGGCCAATTGCCTTGATCGCCACCTTGCCGAGCGCGGCGATGCCGTGGCGATCCTCTGGGAACCGGACGATCCGAAGAACCCGGAGCGCCGGATCACTTACCGCGAACTCCACGAATCCGTCTGCCGCTTCGCCAACCTGCTCAAGGCCAGGGGCGTGAAACGCGGCGAGCGGGTGACGATCTACCTGCCGATGGTGCCCGAAGCCGCCGTCGCCATGCTCGCCTGCGCGCGGATCGGCGCGATCCATTCGATCGTCTTTGCCGGCTTCTCTCCCGATGCGCTCGGCGGCCGCATCCAGGACTGCGACAGCCGCATCGTCCTCACTTCGGACGAGGGCCTGCGCGGCGGCAAGAAGATCGCGCTCAAGGCCAATGTCGATGAGGCGCTGAAGGTCTGCCCCGGCGTCGATACCGTCATCGTGCTCAGCCACACCGGCGCCGACGTGCCGATGGTCGAGGGCCGCGATATCGACTGGGCCACGGCCGTCGCGGAGCAATCCGCCGACTGCCCGCCCGAGGAAATGAACGCCGAGGACCCGCTGTTCATCCTCTACACCTCGGGCTCGACCGGCAAGCCCAAGGGCGTGCTGCACACGACCGGCGGCTATTCGGTCTGGGCCTCGATGACGCATGAATACGTCTTCGATTATCGCCCCGGCCAGGTCTACTGGTGCGCGGCGGATATCGGCTGGGTCACCGGCCATTCCTACGTCGTCTACGGTCCGCTGATGAATGGCGCGACCACGGTGATGTTCGAGGGCGTACCCAACTTCCCCGATCCGAGCCGCTTCTGGCAGGTCGTCGACAAGTTCCAGGTCGAGATCTTCTACGGCGCGCCCACCGCGCTGCGCGCGCTGATGCGCGAGGGCGACGACTGGGTGAAGAAGACCTCGCGCCAGAGCCTGCGCCTGCTCGGCTCGGTCGGTGAGCCGATCAATCCGGAAGCCTGGTCGTGGTATCATGAAGTCGTGGGCGAGGGACGCTGCCCGATCGTCGACACCTGGTGGCAGACCGAGACCGGCGGTGCGATGATTACCCCGCTGCCCGGCGCCACCGCGCTCAAGCCCGGTTCCGCCAGCAAACCGCTGTTCGGCGTGAAGCCGATGCTACTCGACAACGACGGCACCGTGCTCGAAGGCGCGACGGATGGCTGCCTTGTCATCGCCGACAGCTGGCCGGGCCAGATGCGCACCGTCTGGGGCGATCACGAGCGCTTCTTCCAGACCTATTTCACGACCTTCCCCGGATACTACTTCACCGGCGACGGCTGCCGCCGCGACGAGGACGGCTATTTCTGGATCACCGGCCGCATCGACGACGTCATTAACGTTTCGGGCCACCGCATGGGTACGGCGGAGGTCGAATCCGCGCTCGTGGCGCATCCCGCCGTGGCCGAAGCGGCGGTTGTCGGCATGCCGCATGAGATCAAGGGGCAGGGCATCTACGCCTTCGTCACCTGCAACGCCGAAGTGGTGCCCGACGAGGAGCTGCGCCGCGAACTCATCAAATGGGTCCGCCACGAGATCGGTCCGATCGCCACGCCCGACGTGATCCAGTTCGCACCGAGCCTCCCGAAGACCCGCTCGGGCAAGATCATGCGCCGCATCCTGCGCAAGATCGGCGAGAACGACTTCTCCAACCTCGGCGATATCTCGACGCTTGCCGATCCCTCGGTGGTCGACAATCTGATCGCAGGTCGTCCGCAACCCGCGGCCGCCTGACACCCATCCTGCGGCGACAGCGCGCGTTTGCGCCTGTCGTCGCAGCATTTATGTCATCGAACGACCGTAAGGTTTCCGTCTCGTAAACTGAGGCGAAACCATGAATGCAACGCTTGCGGCCCCGGAAGGCAGGGCCAGTACCCGACCGGAACTGGACAAGGGGCTGGGCGCCGCAGGCCGGATCGGCTTCGGCGCGGCGATCGCCGCCGCGCTGTTCTATGTCGGTTACAGCGTCTATTCGGACGCAGCGGCGGTCGGGGTCGAGCCGACCACCTACCTGCCGTTCCTGCTGCTGTTCGTCGCCCTGCTGATCGCGCTCGGCTTCGAGTTCGTGAACGGCTTCCACGATACCGCCAATGCCGTGGCGACGGTGATCTACACCAATGCCATGCCCGCTAACGTCGCGGTGGTCTGGTCCGGGTTCTTCAACTTTCTGGGCGTTCTCGTCTCGACCGGCGCGGTGGCTTTCGGGATCGTTTCGTTGCTGCCGGTCGAACTGATCCTGCAGGTGGGATCAAATTCCGGCTATGCGATGGTCTTCGCGCTCTTGCTGGCGGCGATCCTCTGGAACCTTGCCACCTGGTGGCTGGGCATTCCCTCCTCCAGTTCGCACACGCTGATCGGTTCGATCATCGGCGTCGGCGTGGCCAATGCGCTGATGCACGGGAAAGGCGGCACGGCGGGCGTGGACTGGAGCAAGGCCGCCGAGATCGGACAGGCCCTGCTGTTTTCGCCACTGATCGGCTTCGGCGTCGCCGCACTGCTGTTTCTCGCCATGCGCGTACTGGTCCGCAAGAAGGAACTCTACGAGGAACCTAAGGACGGTGCTCCGCCGCCGCTGTGGATCCGCGCGCTGCTGATCTTCACCTGCACCGGCGTCAGCTTCGCCCACGGCTCGAACGACGGTCAGAAGGGCATGGGTCTCATCATGCTGATCCTGATCGGCACCGTCCCAACCGCCTATGCGCTCAACCGCGCGGTTCCCGAGCGCTACATGGCCGAGTTCCACAGCCGCTCCATCGCGGCGGAAGCGGCGCTGGCAAGCGGCGCCGGGCGGAGCGACATGAGTCCGGTGGAAGCACGCCGGAAAGTAACCGCCTATATCGCCGACAGGAGCTTCGTACCGGAAACGCTTCCGGCCCTCGCAGCCCTCGTCCATGACGTAGACCAGCAGGTGATGGCCTACGGCTCGCTCGCGAAAGTGCCCGCGGCTGCCGTCAGCAATATCCGTAACGACATGTACCTCGCCTCCGAGGCGATCAAGGGATTGGGCAAACAGAAACCCCCCGTGCTCTCGGAAACCGCACAGGATAGTCTTGCCACTTACAAGACCTCGCTCGATGCGGGCACACGCTTCATCCCGACCTGGGTGAAGATCGCCGTGGCCTTCGCGCTCGGCCTCGGCACGATGGTCGGATGGCGCCGTATCGTCGTGACGGTGGGGGAGAAGATCGGCAAGACCCACCTGACTTATGCGCAGGGCGCCGCGGCCGAACTCGTGGCGATGGGGACCATCCTCGGCGCCGACCACCTCGGCCTGCCGGTCTCCACCACCCATGTCCTTTCCTCCGGCGTCGCAGGCACGATGGCGGCGAACCGGTCCGGCTTGCAGATGAGCACGATCCGCAACCTGCTGATTGCCTGGGTCCTGACCCTGCCGGTCTCGATCGTGATGGCGGGGGCTCTCTATATGGTCTTCGCGCAAGTTTTCTGACCGTCAGGATCGCAGCAGGTTCCTGACGGTCGGCCAAAGACGCGATAGCGGTCCGGTCGCGTCCTGAAACGCGGAAGCGGCGGGGATGACGAGGGTGACTTCGGCTCCGCCCTCCGGGCCGCGATCGAGAAGCATCTGGCCTTTGAGCTTTCTCGCGCGCTCCTGCATGCCGACCAGACCGAAGTGGCCGGGCTTGCGACCGGCCTGGATCACCGCGTGGTCGATCCCCACGCCATTGTCGACGAACGAGATCGTCAGCGTGGTCTGGAGATAGTTGACGAGGATGTCGACGCGGCTGGCTTTGGCATGGCGCGAAATGTTGAACAGCGCTTCCGTGGCGATCCTGGCGATTTCCTCGGAAACGGCGGGACGCAAGGGCCTGGCCGCACCATAGCTGACGATGTTCAGATCGACATTGCCGGTCAGGCCGGTTTGGGCGGCAATGATGCGCAAGCGCCCTTCGAGGGTGTCGGTTTCCTTGTGCGCGCGCAAGTTGTGCACGCGGTCGCGTCCTTCGGCGATGACCGCTTCGGCATGTTCGATCACACCGTCGAGGCGATCGGAACCACTGCCGCCCGAGCGGAGCGAGGCCGCCGCGAGACGGAAGTCCAGAAGCAGGGCCTGTACCGATTGGAGAAGCGTGTCATGGAGTTCGCGGGCGATCCGTTCGCGCTCGTCGTGACGTTCGGCCAGGCGGGAGCCAATGCTCTTGCTGACGGCGGCGATGCGCAGCCGGTAGCCCAGATACAGCAGCGAGAAGAATGCCACCCCGCACAGCAACTTGAAATACCAGCTTTCCAGGAAAGTCGGGCGGATCTCAAAGGAAAGCGAGCGGGTGGCCGTACCGCCGCCGTCGCCGGTCGCGGTAACGACGAAACGATACTTGCCGGGGCCGAGATTCGCGTATCCCGCCGTCCTTCGCTGGCCCGCATCGATCCAGTCGGAATCCACGTTCTCCAGGCGATAGCGGATGCGTACAAGGTCCGGGCGCTGGGTTCCCGTCGCCGAAAAGGCAAGACGCACCGAGCGCGTACCGGCTGCGAGCGTGACCGATCGCGGGTCCCGGAAAGTCGCGCCGTCCGTGGTCAGAAGGCGGAAAACCACATTCGGGGTGGCACGATTCCCGGCGATCGAGCGAGGGTCTATGCTCGCCAGACCGGCCGTGCGCACCACCCAGATCCGGCCGTCGCCGTCCAGCGCGATTTTCTGTCCGACCGGCCCGAGACGCTGCGACGTTCCGGCAAGACCGTCGCGCCCATCGAAGAGACGGCGCGGCAGCAGTCTGTCGGGATTCCCGAACGCCGCTTGCAGGTCGGACGAGCGCACTCTGGACAAGCCGTCGAAGCTGCTGAACCAAACTTCCCCTTCGGGTGTCTCGACCAGCGTCGTCACCCGCCGCGTCCAGGGCGCTGAAAGCGGATCGAGCCGCACTGCATCGCCTTGCGCAAGCCGGATCAGACCGGCCGCCGTAAAGGCCACGAAGCCGCCCAGTCCCGGAGAAACGCCGTTGATCTGCGCGCCTTCGAGCGAGGGAAGGCGGTAGATCAGCTTGCGGTTTCCAGAGAACACGACGACCGTCTCGTCATCGAGTGGAACGGCCACTTCGCCGCGGGCGTTCGCCGAAATCCCAAGCAAGCCGCCTTTGTTAGGGGCTTCCAGATCGGGAAGTTCGCGCAGCTTCCCACCAGCGTATCGCCAGGTGCTTCCATCGTAGCCTCTGAGCCAGATGTTTCCGGCAGCATCGAGCGCGCAGGCGCTTGGCGCCATGGGAGCCGGCATAAGGTATCTGAGGCGGCCCTGCGCGGAGAGCGAATAGACCTTGCGACGCTGGGCCAGCACGATCTCGCCTGCCTTGCCCGAGCAGAAGATCGGATCCGCGGCAAGATCGAGCACATGCCGGGCCGGCGCGCCGTGCCGCAACCGATAGAGTTTACCGTGCGAAGCCGCGTAGACGCTGCCATCCTTCGAACTGACGAGCTGAACACCGCCGACATTGTCCCCGGCCACTGTCGGCTCCATCGAAACGTCGGCCAATCGGAACCGAAGCAGGCCCCGGCTTTCGGCAACCCATACCGTGCCCTGCGCATCGGTGTAGTTGGCTCTCACGCCGTCCGTTTCGGCCGTGCCGGGCCAGCGGTATGTTTCGATCGCGCCGCCGGACCGCGCCTGAGCGAGATTCAGACGGCTCGAAACGGGCGAACTCCAGGAACCGTTCCATACGCCTCCGTGATCGTCGAACGACAGGAAGCGCATTCCGATGCTCTTGGGGAGCGGGTATACCGGTCCAAGCGGTTTGAGGCCTGATCCGGCGATGCCGTAGCGTCGTAGCCAATCGCGGTCGGAGACCCAGAGCTGGCCGCTGCGATCGACGTTGAGCCGCGCGAACTGGTATGACCCTTTGAGAACTCTGAACCTGCTGCTGCCGGGCGCCAGACGGGCTATCTGAGACTTGCTTTGCTCGAAATCCAGAACCGGTGCGAGGATCGAACCGTCGTGCGTCGCCACCAGGCCGAGCGTGAAACCGGGCGGAAGGCCGAGCAGATCCTCGACCTGCTGCCATTTGCGATCCTTCCAACGCCATAGGCGCCCCGATACTCCGCCCCATTCCGCGTAGATCGCGTCGTCCGGCCCCTCCAGGATATTGGTCACGATCAGCGGCGGTCGGGGTAGCTTCATGTCCTTGACACGGCCGCCGACATAGCGGGAAACGCCTGCGCTCTGCGCAAAGCCGATCCACAACTCTCCCTTGCGGCTGACGAACAGCGAAGAAACCCCGAAAGGACTGGTGCCCTTGATGTCGGGACCGGTCAGATGCTCGAAGGACATGCCGTCGAACCGCCAGAGGCCATCTTCGGCGCCCAGCCATAGAAGACCGTCCGGTGTCTGCGTTATGGCAGTGATGAGTGAAGGCGCGCCTTCTTCCGTACTCCAGAAGTCCTGATGGAAACGCCCCAGAGTGACTTCATCGCGGCGACCAGCGTGCTTGGCTGGATCCCCGGCAGGGTTTTGGGCAAGGGCAGCCCCTCCCACCAAAGCGCTGAGGGCAAGACAGGCAACGACGGCCTGCAAGCGGGAGCCTGCCGCTAGGTTCACACACGAAATCCCACTAGACCCTGCGGCCGCGCCCGATCCCGATATCAGGGCCTCTTTCTTGCTACATGCCTGCTCATAGGCCCGGCGTCAAAGTTCAGGAGGGTGCAACTCGTGGATCGTCGGCATCTCGTCGTTCTTCGTGTCTCCGATGTAAAGTTGACGCCAGGCCTTGGGCGGCATGCCGGTGAATTTCCGGAAAACCCGGCTCATGTGGCTCTGGTCCGCAAATCCGCATCCGACGGCAATATGCGAGACGGAAAGGTTCTCGTCCCGAAGCATGTCCTTCGCTTTCGCAACCCTGCGGCTGAGCAGCCACTGATGCGGCGGCATTCCCACGGATTTCTTGAAGGAACGGGCGAAATGGGCAAGGGAAAGGCCGCATTCTTCCGCCAGGACTTCCACCGAGACATCGCCGTCGAGCGATGCCTCGATAAGCTCCCTCGCTCTACGTTCCTGCCAGACGGCGAGACCGCTGCGTGACTGCCGCGAGGTTCTTTCCTTTATTCCATAGCGCTGCGCGACATGAGAGCAGAGTGCCCAGCCGAGATGCTCCAGGAACAGGCGATTGGGCTCATTCGGATTGTCGAAGATCGGCCAGATCGCGTGCGCCAGCCGGTGGAGCTGTCGATCCTCCATGGGTTCACCGGCGATCCCATCGAGGTTGCCGACCTCGATCGGTCGCTCGTCCATGAGCGCGATGCCGAAAGCCCGGCGATCTACGTGGAAGTTCACGCAAGTGAATGCCGACCGCAGGTTCGCTTGCCAGGTCTTACGATAATCGAAGAAAGCGCTATGCCCGGACGGTTGCCGCCGAAACGCCAACTTGTGGCCGTTCAGGAAGATTTCCCCTTCATAGTCGGCCATCTGAACATTGATCATGAAGGCGTCTTCAGTCAGATGGGGATCGCTCATTCCCACCCCGCACCCAGAACGCAGGCGTGCGGCACCGATCGGAAAGCCTCCCGGTCCCTTGAAACTGATGCTGGAGGCATCCTTCACGCGCAGGAACGTCTGCGAACGATTGCTGCCTGTATCGGTTTGCCTGTCCATGGTAGATCCGGAGTCCTTGGCGTTGCGACGAGACGGCGCGGACATGGCCATGATTATCCATGAGCGGAATACCCGCGTCCTCCCCCCAATATTGGGGGGAGCCGCGTGGATTGTCTCCACACAACTGCAGCGGTATCCGAAAGCGAATTCAAGGAGGCGAACGGGATTTGATGCGAGAGGACAAGATCCGCATTGTCGTTGCGGACGATCATCCGCTCATCCGGCGCGGTGTGCGGGCGGTGCTCTCGATGGTCGCCGATGTGCTTGTGGTCGGCGAGGCCGAAGATGGCGCCCAGGCCGTCGCGCTCTATCGCACGCTCCTGCCGGACCTCATTTTGCTCGATCTGCAAATGCCCAAGGTGGACGGCATCGAGGCAATCGAGCAGATCAGGCAGGATTTCCCGCAAGCCAAGATACTGGTGCTCACGACGTACTCGGGCGACGCCCAGGCCTTGCGCGCATTACGGGCCGGGGCGCTGGGCTATATTCTCAAGAGCAATCTGCATGACGAACTGATCGAGGCGATCCAGTCGGTTCACGAGGGCAGGGAATTTCTCAGCGCCGAAATCATCTCCCAGATCGCCCGGCACCAGGGCAACCAGCAACTGACCGACCGGGAACGCAGCGTCCTGACGCTTGCCGCTGCCGGAAATTCGAACAAGCGGATCGCCTCCAGCCTCGAAATTTCCGAGGAAACGGTGAAAGGCTACATGAAGATTATTCTGAGCAAGCTGGACGCCGTGGACCGCACCCATGCCGTCACGATCGCGCTCCGGCGGGGAATGATCGACCTCTGACCAGTGACGTGGCCGCTGGCTTGGCCAGTCCTGCCGCGCAGGGCAAGGCGGGTGATCTCAGCGTCGATGCAGGACGGCGCGCAGCGGAACGAGCGTGGCGATGGCGGCAAGGAGACGAGCACGCTCTGGACCGCGAAGTCGAGCAGGATACAGCCGATCACCAGCCCCGCGATCGATCCCCAGAATCCGAAGATCGCCCAGGAAAGGCGCGAGGCGTAAGCTCGCGGAATTCCCGCCACAGGTGAACGAGCGAAACGAGCAGGCCCGCATAGGTACTGCGTCCTTCGGGAAGGCTGCGGGGCAGGGCCACGGCCATCAGCCCGCCCGCTCCCAAAGCCAGCGGTACGCCGAGCCGGAACATCGCGCGCCAGCCTTCATGTACTGCGACGAAACCGGACGGGGTACGAGTCAGCAGCATACCGCAGAGTACGCCCGACATGACGGTGCCGACCACGGCACCGCGCCGCTCAGGCGCGGCAAGTATGGGAGGCATCAGGTTCAGGCGTAGTTATACGATGGGTTATGTCGGCCTGACGGAAAGCGTGATGATGAGCTTCGAGGATCCGGAGGCCTAGTCAGAGGTCGCGTCCGTAGGCAGGTCTGGCAGTTGAAAACCATGGAAGATCAGCCGGGCCACGGTGCTTCGCGGCTGAACGAGCAGGCAGTGGGCGGTAGCCGCGATGAGCGTGGTCATGATGAACTACGACCCAGAACGAGTTCGCCTTCTTCCTCTCCGTCCCAATAGTGCGCCCGTTCGCCCACGACTTCGATCAGCACGATGCCCGGCGTCTCAGGACCTTTCGGCCACCAGCGATCGAGGCTGTCCGTCCAGTGCCGGGCAAGCGCGGATTTGTCGCGAACGAGCCTCGCATGGCCTTCGACGGCGAGAAAGAAGGGTCTCTGGCCGAGCAGCCCGGACTTGCCCTGATAAGACAAAGTGACCTGGGGGTCGGCCGCGATGTCGGCGACCATCAGCGCGCTTTCTTCGGTGAAGAACCAGGCGGTGCCGTCATAATCGACTTCGCGGTTGTTGCTCATCGGCCGCGCTGCGATCGCTCCGCCTTGCGTATGGGTCGCGAGCATTGCGAAGTCGATGTCCTTCATCTTGCCGGAAAGCTCTGCAAGGGACCATGTCATCGGGATTATCCTCTTCCGGTTATACTTCAGACAACGCACGACGCGTATATTCGATGCGCGATCGCCGACGGGAAAATGCCTCGACAAGGCCCTCGCATCGCACGGTTCAGGCCAGATCGCGGATCTTAGGTTCACGCGCCCAGTGTCGGCGGGCTCCGACCTGCAGGAACGCTTCGATCGGCACGATGCCCTCGTCCTTCTCTACACCCGCCTTATCGAGAATGACCTGGGTGCCGGGACAGTGCGCGATGGTCTTGCAGTGACCATAGGCATCCATGAACCATTGAACCGCAGCCCCTTGCATAGCCAGTTTCTCCGCCGCCTCAGGCATGAGGATCGAGGCGATCGCGTCGAAAAGGACGGACGGTGAACCCGCGAGCTGCCCGTCCGCCTCCAGCGTGCCGCCTTTCAGCTTGATCCCGCCCACTTTCGGAGCCACCAGGAAGGCGGTGCCGCCAGCCGTTTCGATTTCACTCTTGAGCTTGTCGATGGCAGCCTTGTCGGATCCCTCGTCGAAGAGAATGCCGATCTTTCTTCCGTCCAGCGTATCGAGAGCATTCTTCTGGATCGACAGGGCGTCGGAAGGCGCCATCTCGACCGGTTCCCGCGCGGCAGGGGCCTTCTTCGGCAATGTGAGAGCCAGCCCATCCGCAACCCTCTCCGCCAGCGTCTCGTCGACGTTGCGCAGGCGGGAGATCACCCGCTCGCGAACGTGAGCCAGAGCGACTTTCGAAAGTTCGAACACGATGGCGGAGGCGATATGCGCCTGTTCGCTCTCGGTGTGCGAGCTGTAAAAGAGCCTCGCCTGACTGTAATGGTCGGCGAAGAGTTCCGCGCGGATGCGCAGCTTGTTTTCCGGCTCATTGCGCTCAGCATTTTCCGTAAACGTCAAAAAGCCGCTCTGCGGATCAGCGCGCGGGCCGCTGTTCTCGCCTGCCTCGGCCAGGCTGTTCGGTTCGTAATTGGCGCGGCCCGTGGGGACCAAAGTCTGCATCATACCGTCGCGCTGGAAATTGTGGAACGGACATTTGGACGCATTGATCGGGATCTGGTGGAAATTCGTCGTGCCGAGCCGCGACTTCTGGGTATCGAGATAGGAGAACAACCGGCCCTGCAAGAGCGGGTCGTTGGTGAAATCGATCCCCGGTATGATGTTGCTGGGCAGGAAGGCGACCTGCTCGGTCTCGGCGAAGAAATTGTCGACGTTGCGGTTGAGAGTCAGGCGGCCGACGATCTCGACCGGAATGTCCTCTTCCGGAATGAGCTTGGTGGCGTCGAGCACATCGTACGGCTGCTGCGCGGCCCATTCCTCGTCGAAAACCTGCACGCCAAGGTCCCACGCCGGGAAATTGCCCGAGGCGATCGCCTCGAACAAGTCGCGTCTATGGAAGTCCGGATCGGCCCCCGCGATCTTCACGGCTTCGTCCCAGACCAGCGATTCCAGTCCGAGAACCGGCTTCCAGTGGAACTTGACGAACTTGCCCTCGCCGGAAGCGTTGACGAAACGGAAGGTATGGACGCCGAACCCCTGCATCATGCGAAGGGAACGGGGAATGGCCCGGTCCGACATGGCCCACATGATCATGTGCATCGTCTCGGGCATCAGGGATACGAAGTCCCAGAATGTATCGTGTGCCGAGGCCGCCTGGGGATAGCCGCGATCGGCCTCCATCTTCACCGAATGGACGAGGTCGGGGAATTTCATCGCGTCCTGGATGAAGAAGACCGGGATGTTGTTTCCAACCAGGTCCCAGTTGCCTGCATCGGTATAGAACTTGACCGCAAATCCGCGCACGTCGCGCGGCGTATCGACGGATCCGGCGCCCCCCGCGACTGTCGAGAAGCGCACGAAGACCGGGCAGCTCTCCCCTTTCTTTTGAAATATCCCTGCCTTGGTCAGTTCCGGAATGGCTTTGGTGCATTCGAAGACGCCGTGCGCGCCCGAACCGCGCGCATGAACGATGCGTTCGGGAATGCGCTCGTGATCGAAGTGGAAGATTTTTTCGCGCAGGACGAAGTCTTCCAGAAGCGTCGGCCCCCGCTCACCGGCCTTGAGGCTGTTCTGATTGTCCGAGATGCGATGGCCGAAGTTGTCGGTAAGATAGTCTTCCGGCGCTGCCTTTGCGGGTTTCAGGTCCTGATGGGTTTCTCCGCCATTGCCGACGTGATCGTCATGCTGCGGTTTTCCCGAGCCGGGTTGACGATTGCCGAGCGTCTGGGACGTGGCAGGGGAAGCGGCGGAATTTGGGGACGTGTCGCGGGTGGCCATGGAAGCTCCTCGAGGAAGTCTTGCTTGCCGTTTTCAACCGGCCGGGGGAGCAACGGTTCCTGCATTCCACCACCAGCGATCGACCCTGCGCCCGGACGAAAGCGATTTGGGCCGAGCCGGGATCCCGATCAAGCGGCGTTTTCGGGTTCTCCGGCTCGCGGATCGAGACCCGCCTCATCGGCACGGATAAAACTGATCTTGCCTTCCGGCTCCAGGATCGCCCAGTCAACCTGATCGAGACGGGAAATGCCCGCCAGCCGCATCTCGGTCGCCAGTTCGTCACGGTCGATCCGCTCGGAGTCCAGATTACGATCGAGCAACTGACCGTGCCGGACAAGAACGACCGGAGCGCTCTCCAGCAGACGCCGCGCGCGGATCGAGTGATGGCCGATCAGCCCCAGCAGCAAGCTCCAGCCCGCGAACGTCACGATGGCAAGCGTTGCACCGGTAAGAGAGAAATCCTGGTGGGTGACGCCTTGCTGGATCAGGTCACCCATGACGATCAGCGACACCAGTTCGAACGGGGCCATTTGCCCGAGTTCCCGCTTTCCCATGAGCCGCAGCAGGACGTACATCACGCCGAACATGACTGAGGCGCGGATGACGATCTCCATCAGGGCAGGACCGTCAGTGCCATGGGTATCGTGGCAATTTCGCTTTCGCCGTCGGCGATCCGCATTGCGCCGCGCAATTGCCGGTAGGCGCGCGGCTGTATCTGTCCATCGAACTTGAGGGTAAAGGGATGTCCGGCGCGCACTTTGCCGAAATGGTAGGCGAACCGGTCATCGAGCGATGTGGTGCTCTCGGCATCCGGCACCAGGGTATCGATACTCATGGCGCGCCAGAGCGGCGTGTCGATCGCGATCACGAGGTCCTCGACGTCTGTAACGGGGATCAAGCGAACTTGTGTTTCGAACCAGTTGCCGCTGCGCAATATCGCGGCATGGCGCAACTCGATCGTCGCGCGGGCGGTGACGATCCTGCGCTCCGCATCTGGCCCGCCGCCCAACCATCCCGCGAACGCTGCCGCGATCAGTCCCGCAATTACGAAGATGGCCAAAGGGGTCCGCCACGCCGCCAGGCGGCCGGGATCGCCATGCTTCGCCTCGATGCCGAACGGCCGGTCGGGCTGTCTTGGGCGGGAACGTTCCATGGTAGCCCCTGAACCCGTGAACGGGCGGCATGTTCCGGGTCATCAGACGCTCCCTGATGGGGAAATGTCCGGTTTTTCCCGACCGGCGATGAGATACCGCCATACGCCGATGGCATTGATGATCAGCAGGATCACGTTCTGCCAACCGATCCCTTCGCTGTCCGGATTCAGAAACCCCCAGGCGATCAGCGCGAGCGAGCTGGAGACGAAGATCGCCATGGCCGTCCCGGTCCAAATCCTGCCGAGGTTCAGCGAGACGAGCAGCGATGCCAGCACGGCGGCACCGGCGCCGTAATATTGCAGGATGTCTCTCACTTCGATCCTCTCCCGAAAACGATCCGCCATTGGAGATTTTGGCATTCACCTCCTGCGGCCTTGAAATTCGCAAGGCTCCATTCCGGAAATCGACTTTGCCGAACCCTGTTCCCGTCACACTCCGATCTGCGGAGAGGCGGCGAAACCGTCGAAGTTGCAAACGGGGAAGGAACCGGGAGGGGCATCGCGAATTGTTTCGCCGGACCCATCACCGCCGCAGGGGGCTTATGAAATCTTCGACACGCGCCGCGCCGTTCCGGAAGTTTTTCTTGCACAGCGATCGCGGAGTAAATCCATGACTTTCGCCTTTGCGAAGCCGGAACGGCAGCAGCATGAACTGGGCGCCGAGTTCACCGGGGACGGGACCCATTTCGCGATCTTTTCCGAAAACGCCGAGGCCATGGAACTGTGCCTGTTCTCGCCCGACGGTACGGAAGAACTGGCGCGGCTGGAAATGCCGAGCCGCGAAGGATCGATCTTTTCGGGATATGTGCCGGGTGCGAAGCCCGGTCAGCTCTATGGCTATCGCGCCCACGGTCGCTACGAGCCCGAGCAGGGCCACCGCTTCAATCCCAACAAGCTGCTGCTCGACCCTTACGCCCGCGAGATCGCCGGGGCCCTGCAATGGGATGATGCGCTGTGGGGGTACGATCTATCGACCGGGGACGACCTCACTTTCGACGGGCGCGATTCCGCGTCGTTCATGGTCAAGGGTGTGGTGCAGGATCCGGCTTTCGACTGGGAGGGAGACAATTCCATCCGTCGTCCCTGGGGGGAGACTCTGGTCTACGAAGCCCATGTGCGCGGGCTGACGATGAGCCACCCGGACGTTCCCGAGGAACTGCGCGGAACTTATGCGGGTATGGTCAGCCCGCCGATCCTCGACCATCTGCTGAAGCTGGGCGTTTCCGCGATCGAACTGCTCCCCTGCCAGTTCTTTCTCGACGATCGCATGTTGCTGGACAAGGGCCTATCCAATTACTGGGGCTACCAGACGCTCGGCTATTTCGCGCCCGAACCGCGCTATCTCGGCCCGATCCGGGGGAAAGCGCCTGCTATCAGCCAGTTCAAGGACATGGTGAAGCGCTTCCACCAAGCGGGCATCGAAGTCATCATGGACGTGGTCTACAACCACACGGCCGAAGGCTCCGAACGTGGGCCGACGCTGTCCTTCAGAGGCCTCGACAACGCCAGCTACTATGCCCTCTCGCCCGAAAACCCGCGCTACAGTTTCGACCAGACCGGCACCGGCAATACGCTCAGCATTGCGCACCCGATGGTCATTCGCATGGTCCTCGATTCCCTGCGCTACTGGGTGCAGGCCATGCATGTCGACGGGTTTCGCTTCGATCTGGCCTCGACGCTAGGCCGTGAGGCCATGGGTTTCGACCGGGAGGGCGGGTTCTTCGATGCGATCCGGCAGGACCCTATCCTCTCCGGCGTGAAGCTTATCGCCGAGCCGTGGGACGTGGGTAGCGGCGGCTATCAGGTCGGCGGGTTTCCCTATCCGTTCCGGGAATGGAACGACAAGTTCCGCGACACCGCACGTGGCTTCTGGCGCGGCGATCCGGCGCTGGTCGGCGATATGGCCAACCACCTGATCGGCTCGCCCGAGCAGTTCAACCATTCCGATCGCGGGGCGACGTCCTCGGTCAACTTCCTTGCCGCACATGACGGTTTCACCTTGCTCGACACGGTTTCCTACAACGACCGCCACAACGAGGCCAACGGGGAGGGCGGGGCCGACGGGCACGACAACAATCTCTCCGACGACATGGGGGCCGAAGGCCCGGCTGAGGATCCGGGCATCGTCGAGGCTCGCGCGCGCCGTCGCCGCGCGATGCTGGCAACACTGCTGCTCAGCCAGGGCGTACCGATGATCCTGGCCGGCGACGAACTGGGCAACAGCCAGCAGGGCAACAACAACGTCTATTGCCAGGACAACGAGACCGCCTGGATCGACTGGGCAGGCAAGGACGACGAACTGCTGGACTTCTGCAGGCGCATGATCGGCTTCCGGCGCGACCATCCGGTGCTCTCCCAGGACAATTTCCTGAGCGGCGAGCCGGGCGAGGACGGCCGCGTCGAGATCGCCTGGCATCAGCCTGACGGCCGCGAGATGGACGCTGAGCTATGGGGTCAGGCCGAACTGCGCGTCCTGGGCTTCTTCCTGGGCTATTCGGCGCAGGAGGCTTTCGTCGAGGGCGAGCGGCCGTTGTTCATCGTGCTCAATGCCGGAGACGAAGTCACTTTCACCCTGCCGGAGCATAACGGTATCGCGCAGTGGCATCGGGTGCTCGATACCGCGCGCGGAGACGCCTTTGCGCCCGAGCCGGTTGAGAACGGCACGGCGGTCGTTCCTGCCGCCAGCGTCAGCGTCTTCGCTCCGGAATGAGCGGAATGTCCCATTATCCCAAGTCCTGGGGCGCTGAGCCGCTGCATGGCGGACGCTGGCGTTTCAGTCTGTGGGCGCCGGAAGCGAAGGCGGTTTCGGTGGCGCTCGCCGGCGGCCCCACCGCGCTGACAGGCGAACCGGACGGCTGGTGGCGCGTCGAAGCCGCGGCCTCGCCGGGTGAGGCCTATAGCTTCATCCTCGATGGAAACGCTTATCCCGATCCCGCGTCGCGCGCGCAGCAGGGCGATGTTCACGGGCTTTCGCTGCTGGTCGATCCCGGAGACTTCACATGGCAGAGCGCGTGGGGCGGCCTGCCGTGGAGCGAAGCGGTCGTATACGAAATACATCTCGGTACTTTCACCGAGGCAGGCACGTTTGCCGCTGCCGAAGAAGAACTACCCCGCCTTCGCGACCTTGGTATCACTCTGGTGGAACTCATGCCGGTCGCCCAGTTCGATGGGCAACGAGGCTGGGGATACGACGGCGTGCAGCTCTATGCACCGCATAATGCCCATGGCGCGCCGGACGACTTTCGGCGTTTCGTCGACAAAGCCCATGCGCTGGGCATGGGCGTGCTGCTGGATGTCGTCTACAACCACCTCGGTCCTTCTGGGAATTACCTGGCAGCCTGGTGTCCCGCGTTTTTCCATGCCGGGCGCCGCTCGCCCTGGGGGCAGGGGATCGCCTACGAAATCCCCGCCGTGCGCGACTACTTCATCGAGAACGCGCTTTACTGGCTGACCGAGTATCGCCTCGACGGGCTGCGGCTCGATGCGGTCCATGCCATCGAAGACCATTCCGCCATCCATTTCCTCGACGAGCTGGGCGCGCGTGTGCGAGCCGGAGAATGGGATCGCCCGATCCACCTCGTCACCGAGGACGAACGCAACCTCGCGCACTATTTTGTCCCCGACGCTCCGTTCGACGCGACCTGGAACGACGACTGGCATCACGCCGTGCACTGCCTGCTCACCGGCGAGAACGAGGCCTACTATGCACCGTTCGCGGTCGATCCGCTGGCCGATATCGAGACGGCCCTGCGCGACGGGTATGTCGAACAGGGGCGGGATCGCCCAGCCTCGCGGCATCCCCGCGGGGAGCCTTCCGGCGCCTTGGCGCGCACCGCCTTCGTGAACTTCCTCGGCAACCACGATCAGGTGGGCAACCGAGCACGGGGGGAGCGGCTGCACCAGCTCGTTGCTGACCGCACGGCGCTTCGCGTCGTCACAGCGCTGACCCTGCTCGCCCCGTCCGTGCCGATGCTGTTCATGGGCGACGAGTTCCTCACCGAAGCGCCATTCCTGTTCTTCGCGGACTTTACCGGAGACCTCGCTGAAGCTGTCCGCACGGGCCGTGCCGAGGAATTCGCACAGTTCGAAGCCTTCGGCGGCGAAGTGCCCGATCCGATCTCGCCCGACACGTTCGCAGCCTCGAAGATAGGCCGTCCGCTGCACAAGAAGCAACTGGAGCACATGCGCTTCATCGGCGAACTTCTCAGCCTGCGCCGCGCCCAGGTCATGCCGCTGCTGACCGCGAATGCCTCGCCGCAAGTCACGGTGGAACGGGAGGGCGCCGCGATCGATGCTGTCTGGGATTTTGGAGAGGCACGACTGGCCCTGCGCGCCCGGCTTGGCGACGGAAAATTCGAACCCCACGACGATCCGCTTCTCGTCATCACCGAAAGGGCAAGTCCTTTCGCCTTTTCCGTAGCTCTCCTTGCCGAGATTCGCGCATGATCGGTTCCCCTCCTTTTGTCGCCACCTACCGTCTGCAACTCCGCAACGGCGTGGATCTCGATCAGGCGCGAGACTTGCTGCCCTGGCTGAGCGAGTTGGGAGCAAGCCACCTCTATCTTTCGCCGCTCTTCCATGCCGCCTCGGGTTCGACCCACGGATATGACGTCATCGATCCCAATACCGTCGATCCCGTGCTCGGTGGAGAGGCGGCTTTCATCGCCCTCAGCGATGCGGCGCGGACGGCGGGGATCGGCCTGGTGCTCGACACCGTGCCCAATCACATGGCGTTCACTCCGGAAAATCCCTTTGTCGCCGATATCCTGCGCCATGGCCGGGACAGCCGGTTCGCCCACGTCTTCGACATCGACTGGGAAAAGGGGCCACTGCATTTCCCGGTGCTGGACGGAATGGTCGAGGACGTGCTCGAAAGCGGGCAGATCGCCCTAGCCGGGACCGCGCAGGACCCCGCTCTGGCGATCTATGCCGAGGCCTATCCGCTGCGCCCGACTTCGCTGGCTCGGCAACTGGTAGAAGAAGGCGGGCTCGACGCGTCGAACCTGACAGCACTGCTTTCCGAACAGTGGTGGTCAGTGGGGGACTGGCGCGAGACGGCGGATGCGATCATTCATCGCCGCTTCTTCAACATCACCGGCCTGATCGGCGTGCTGCAGGAAGACCCTCGCGTCTTCGAACTGACGCACCGCTGGATCGTGGATCAAGTCCGTGCCGGGCGTATCCAGGGCCTCAGGGTCGACCATGTCGATGGACTGGCGCGCCCCGGCGACTATCTGCGGCGGCTGCGCGAAGCGGTGGGAACGGTGCCGGTCTGGGCAGAGAAGATCGTCAAGCCGGGCGAGGTTATCCCCGAGTCCTGGCCGATCGAAGGCATGACCGGTTACGAGTTCATGACTCCGGTAACCCGGCTGCTGACGGATGGCACTGGCCTTGCAGCCATGCGGGACGCAGCCACCGGAGCCGTCCCCGCGGACATGCAGGCGGAAGTGCGAAAGGTCCGCAGGCAATTGCTCGGCGGCGCGCTAGCCCCCGAACTGCGGCGCGTGGGAGCCGCTGCCTCCGCGGCGATGTCGGCTCCGGCCGAGGCGCATAGCGGGATCGCCGAAGCCGTCGCGGACCTGGCGGTGAACTGGCCGGTCTATCGGTCCTATGCAGCGGACGGCTGTCCTCTCGCCCCCCGGTTCGAGGCGCTGCGCGCTCCCGGGTTGCCGAACGCCTTGCGCGACTTGCTTGACGGTGCCGAAAACGACACTGAACAGGGTGGGACAGCGCGCGACTTCGCAGGTCGGTTCGAACAATTGACCGGCGCCCTGACAGCCAAGTCGGAGGAAGACACGGTGTTCTTCCGGATGACCGCCTATCTTCCTTTCTGCGAGGTGGGTGCGGAGCCGGATTTGACGACGATGACGGTCGGCGAATTTTCAAGGCACATGCAGGAACGGTCGTCGCAATGGCCGCTCGGCCTGAATACGCTTTCGACGCATGACACCAAACGCTCCGCCGATGCGCGCGCGGCGGTCGTCACGCTGAGCCATTTTCCGGGCTTGGCCGCACCGTTGCTGAGCGCGGCTGGGGAACGCGCAAGGCGCCATGACCTCCCGCCACGCTGGGGACTCTATGCCCTGCAATCGGCGCTGATGCTGCGCGGCGAACCGGAAGCTCCCGAGCGCCTGTCGGCGCACCTGTCGAAAGCGATGCGCGAGGCCAAGGACTTATCGCAGCACGAGGCTCCGGACGAGCAGGCCGAAAGCCGACTTGCCGATCTCGGCCGCGAACTGCTGGACGCTGTCGCAAAGGGGGAGGGCGGGGAGGCCGACGAATGGAGCCGGTTCGACAAGTGCCGCGAACAGATCGTGCTCGCGCAAGTCGTGCTCCAGCTGACGGCACCTGGAATTCCCGACATCTATCAGGGCTGCGAACTGCTGGCCTCGAATCTCACCGATCCCGACAATCGCCGCGCTGTCGATTTCGCCAGGCTCGCGCAGGACGAAAGCGCTTCCCCGCTTTCCGCACGCAAACGGAACCTTACCCGCAGGCTCCTTCATTTGCGCCGCAGCCATGCCGACCTCTTCACGCGAGGCGATTATGCCCTGATCGAGGAACCCGGTTGCTGGCGCATCGTTCGGACGCTCGGAAGCAAGGTGGTCGTGGTGGAAATGCCTCTGCCGCACGTAACTTCGCCGGGCGAGTGGCAGGTAAGCGTCTTCGAGTGAAAGATCACTGCCGTAGCAGTGCCTTCACCGCTGCGATGTCCGGGCCGACGACCCGGATGGCGCTTTCGAGCTGGGTCCGATCGAGCTGCAAGCGGTCGGTCCAGTAAGCCACCTCGCGCTCGTCATGAAGCGAGATCCTGGAACAATCCAACGGTACGGCTTCGGCCTTGTCATCCGGCATCGGCATGCTCCTTTTCATGCAGGGCTAACGCGCGAGCGCATGCTCCGATCCTGACACGGCCAATTCAATCTTTCGCTCTCAGCGCTCCCAATACCAAAGCGCGGTAACTGCGTTCGCGGACGCCGTGTGGCTCGGCCAGTCCCATGCGTTCTAGCGCTTCGGTTTCCTCCGCGCGAAGATCGGTGACGGCGATACCGCGCGCCATCAGGCCTGCCAGAGCGGTGGGGCGATGGGCGACCTCCGACAAAAACTGAAGTGCAGGCAAAAGCCGCTGCTCTACGGCAGTAAAATCGGTGCCGAACGGATAAGGCGAGAATTCGGTGTCGGGGAGGGCCGATTGCAACCGATCGGGCACATTGTTGCGATGGATCTCGTCGGGCATCCAGTCCGCCGCGAGCTTGCCTGCCTCGCGCGCCGCCTCCATCAGCTCGTCCTGAAAGCGGCTGTCGGCGATGGCGACGAGGCGTTGGATCACGCGCTCGTCGCTCATGCCGCGCAAGTCCGCGATCCCGTATTCGGTCACCACGATATCGCGCAGATGGCGGGGGATCGTCTCATGGCCATAGGACCACACGATATTGGAGCGCAGTTCGCCTTCATGCAGGCGGGTGGCGGGCAGGGTGATGATCGAGCGTGCGCCTTCGAGTTCCAGCGCCTGGGCGACGAAATTGTACTGACCGCCGACGCCGCTGACCACGCGCCCGTCCTCCAGCCCGTCCGAGACCGTCGCGCCCAGCAGCGTCACCATCATCGCGCTGTTGACGAAGCGGGCGTCCACGCGGGCGGCGCGTTTGGCTTGCTCGTCTCCGTAGAGCGCGTTGATCCAGGAAATCCCGCGCATGTGAATGCGGCTGCGGGTGTCCTCGTCCATCTCGCGCAGGGCGGCGTAGAAACTGCGCGGGCCGACGAAGAAGCCGCCGTGCAGTACGGCCCCTTCGACCTCGCGCTTGAGGATTCCCGCGCGCAGCAGTTCGAGGAAGCCGTCGACCAGCATCTCGGTCGGCGCATAGAGGCCCTGCTCGAAGGGCGTCGTTTCGGCGGGCAGGCGCATACCGGTCGTGAGATCTGCCAGAATGGAAGCAAACCGCTCAGGCTCGCGATGTCTTCGGATCAGGGCATCGGCCACCGCATCGCCGATCTCGCCGATGCCGATCTGCAACGAGCCGCCATCGGGAACCAGCGAGGCGACATGCATGCCGATCGCATGTTGCGCCGTGCCGATCGGCTGCTTGGGCGGGCCGAACAGCGGAAAGCGGGTATCCTCGCTGTCGAGGATCATCGCGAAACGGTCGGCAGACAGCTCGGCGGGGCCGGTCATGAACGGGAGTTCGTCGTTGACCTGGCCGACCAGCAGGAAATCCGCCTTGCCAGTGTCGCGCGCCGCCAGCAAATCGAGCGTCATGTCGGTGTTGCAGCTCAGGCTGAAGCGGTCGCCCCGGCGCGCGACGATCTGGGCGATCACATTGACGCCCTGATCGAGCAGGCAGCGCATCGCGTGGGTGTAATTGACTGAGATGTAGCTGCGCTGCGCCGCTTCATTGCCGAGGCGGCTCCCGGCCTGGAAGAAGAATTCGTTGACTTCGATGTTGGGCGGCATGTCTCCCGCACGCTGGGCTGCGGCATAGGCGAATTCGGGATAGCCGCCCATGGTCCGCTGGAACACGGGCTCGAGGAACCGGCGCTCCAGTTCGCTGCCAAGCGGTGGCGGTTCCAGCGTCAGCGCGGTGAAGATCGAGAGGCTGATGGCGGGATCGGCGCGGGCCATCTCGAACAGGGCATTGGCGACATGGGGCGCCTTGCCCAGCCCCAGTGGCAGGCCGAGGACGACCCGTCCGCCGGTATGCTCGACGATGCGCCGCGCGACCTCTTGCGGGTCGGACAGGAAAAGGCTCACCGCAAGGCTTCCCATCCCGTATCGGGCGCGAAGCGGGGGCCGTGCCGCTCTTCCAGCGTGCGAAGGACGGTGACGACTTCCTCGATCCCGCGTTCCTTCGCGTAATGGATCGGCCCGCCCCTGAAAGGCGCGAAGCCGGTGCCGAAGATCATGGCCGCATCGATCACGTCGGCATCGTCGCTGACCTTTTCGCGCAGCACGGCGGCGGCAGTATTGACCATCGGCAGGATGAGGCGGTCGGCGAGGTTCGGATCGGGCGGCGCGGCCTTGGCTTTGACCGGCTTGCCATCGTGCCAGACATAAATGCCCTTGCCACTCTTGCGTCCCTTGTCGCCTGCCGCGACTTTGTCGGCAAGCCACTGCGGCGCGTCCGGCAGCGGCCAGCCAAGCTCGCGCTTCAGCATCGCGGCCACGTCCAGCGCCACGTCGAGACCGACCTGGTCGGCCAGTTCCAGCGGTCCCATCGGCATGCCGAAATCGGTGGCGGCGCGGTCGATGGTTTCGGGAGCGAGGCCTTCGTCCATCAGGATCAGCGCTTCGGCCAGATAGGGCGTCAGGATGCGGTTGACGATAAAGCCCGGCGCGCTGCGGGCCGGGGCGGGCAGCTTGCCGATCCGGCCGACGAAGGCGCGCGCCGCCGTTTCCACTTCGGGCGCGAGTGCGTCGTGCGCGATCACTTCGACCAGATCGAGACGCGAGACCGGGTTGAAGAAATGGATGCCGACAAGCCGCTCCGGCCGCGCAAGTCCTTCGCGCAGTTCCGGCAGCGGGATGGACGAAGTGTTGGTCGCCAGAATTGCGCCGGGCTTCATGCGCGGCTCGGCTTCTGCATAGAGCTTGCGCTTGAGATCGGCCTTTTCCGGCGCCGCCTCGATCACGAGATCGGCCTGCGCGATGCCGAGCCCGTCCGGATCGGGGATCAGCCGGTCGAGCGCGTCGCGCAGCTTCAGGCGGTCGCCATGGGCGATCTTTTCGTAGAGCTTGGCGGCGCGGGCGAGGGCGCCGCTGATCGGCTCCGGCTTGACGTCGGAAAGGCTGGTTCGCAGGCCCTTCCACGCGCACCAGGCAGCGATATCGCCGCCCATCGCACCCGCGCCGATGACGTGAACGTGCCGGATCGGTAATGCCGCCTCTCCCGCGAGGTCCTTGAGCTTCTGGCGCAGGAAGAACACGCGGATGAGGTTCTGCGCGGTGTCCGTCAGCATCAGCCGCGCGAAGGAGGCGATTTCCGCATGCTTCATCGCGTCGAGGTCGCCGCCGTGCTCCTCCCACAAGTCGATCAGGGCGTAAGGCGCGGGGTAATGCGCGGAGGGCGCCTGCTGCTCGGCTTCGGCGCGCATCTGGCGGGCGGCGATCCGGCGGGCGGGCGCGCTGTCCTTGGCCCGGTCGACCAGACTTTGGCGTGCCTGCGAGAGTGTGCCTGTCACGGCCGCATCGACGGCCGCCTGGACATGGCGCTCGGGCACGAGGGCATCGACCAGCCCCATCGCCCTGGCCTGCCGGTCGTGGATCGTCTTGCCGGTGAGCATGAAACCCATCGCCTTGATCGGATCGCAGGTATGGGTGAAGCGTGCGGTGCCGCCGAGGCCCGGATGAAGACCGATCTGCACCTCGGGAAAGCCGAAACGCGTGCCTTCCACCGCTATCCTCTGGGTGCAGGCGAGAGCGATCTCCAGCCCGCCGCCCATGGCATAACCGTGCATCACCGCCAGGGTGGGAAGGGTCAGCGCGGCGAGCCGATCGACCACGGCATGGGCCGCCTCGATGCGGCTGCGGATCGCGGCTTCGTCGGTGACGTCGCGAAACTCGGCTATGTCCGCGCCGGCCAGGAAGCCTTCACGCTTGGCGGAGCGGATGACCAGCGCCTTGGGCGCGCGTTCGTCGATGCGATCGAGGATCAGCGCGAATTCCTCCAGTACCTCCTGCGACAGGGTGTTCGCGCTGGCCCCCTGCTTGTCGAGCACGGCCCAGGCGACGCCTTTGGCATCGCGGGTCAGCGTCCAGTGGCGCAGCGCATCGGACTTGTGCGGCGGAGGGCCGAGGGTGAGATCGCGGTCCTTCAGATAGGCCCATACCGGGTCCTGCATGGTCATGCGCCTGCTCCCGTTCGTTCGATCAGCATGGCGCCGCCCTGGCCGCCACCGATGCATTCGGTGGCAATGCCGCGCGCACAGCCGAGGCGCTCCATTGCCTGCACCAGATGAAGTGCGATACGCGCACCACTGGCGCCGACCGGATGGCCGAGCGAAATCGCTCCGCCATCGACATTGATGCGCTCGCGGGCGATGCTGCCCGCCGCGCTGTCGAGCCCGAGGACGCCCCGGCAAAAGCCTTCGTCCTCCCAGGCGGCCAGACAGGCGAGGACTTGCGCGGCAAAGGCCTCGTTGAGTTCCCAGAGGTCGATGTCACCCAGTTCCAGCCCGCCGCGCTTCAGCAACTCCGTCGATGCCAGCACCGGGCCAAGGCCCATGATCGCCGGATCGAGCGCCGACCATTGGCTGTCGACGATCCGGGCGCGGGGCGTCAGGCCGTACTTCCCGAGAGCCTCCTCGGATGCCAGGATCGTCCAGCAGGCGCCGTCGGTGATCTGCGAACTGTTGCCAGCCGTTACTTTGCCATAGGGCGGCTCGAAGACGGGGCGCAGCTTGGCCAGCTTGGCCGGCGCGCTGTCGGGCCGGACACCGTCGTCATGGTCGTAGACCGTGCCATCGCGGCCGAAGGCGGGTACGAGTTCGCCCTTGAGCCAGCCCTCGGTCTGTGCGCGCGAGAGCCGCCTGTGGCTTTCCACCGCATAGGCGTCGGCCTGCTCGCGCGAGATATCGAAAAGATGGGCGAGCACTTCGGCGGTCTGGCCCATACCGAGATCGGTGATCGGATCGGTCAGACCGCGTTCGAGACCGACGATGGGCTTCAGGAACTCGGGCCGAAACCGCGCCGCCGCTTTCAGCTTGCCGAACGGACCGTCCTTGGCGCCCTGCATCGCCGCGAGCCATTCCACCGCATCTTGCCGCAGCACCAGCGGCGCGTGGCTCAGCGCTTCGGCCCCGCCTGCAAGGATCAGGTCGCTGCCGCCGTCGGCAATGTAGCGATAGGCCGTGTCCATCGCCTGCATGCCCGATCCGCAGTTGATCTGCACGGTGAAGGCCGTGGTCCGCGCCCCGCAACCGAGCCGCAGCGCGGCAACACGTGCCGGATTGGCCTCGTCGGCGATGACGTTGACGCAGCCTAGGATCACCTGATCGATATCGCCTGCTGCAAAAGGCTGGCGCAGCAGCAGAGGCCGTCCGCACTGCACCGCCAGGTCAACCGGCGTGAACGGGCCGGGGCCTCCCCGCGCCTTGAGAAAAGGCGTGCGGGTGCCGTCGACGATATAGACGGGACGGCTCATTCGGCGGCCTCGTGCAGTAGCTTGTCAGACTGGCCGGGGGAAGGGCGGACCAGTTCCTCGGGCGCGAAGTCGTCGACAGCGATGACCTCGGCAACGGCGGCGTCGGCCTCCCGCAGCTTTTCGCGCTCGCTGGCGGAAATCAGTCCCGCCGCCTGCGCCTTATCGGCATCGCAGACGCGGCCCTGCTTCATGCGGTCATGGATCGGCTGGGTGGCGACGGTCTTGCGGAAAGCCTCGGTCAGGCGGGCGACGGCTTCGTCTTTCCCGCCGATATAGACGTTTTCGACCAGACGGTCGCGCGCGGCGCAGGGTTCCAGCAGGATTTCGGCGCAGCGGCGCACGGTGCGGTCGGAGGGGCCATGGCGGCGGCGTCCCCACGGCATCACGAAAAGCCGCAGCATCCAGCCGACCGGGCGGGCCGGGAAGTTCTCGATGATCTGCGCGAAGCTCTGCTCGATACTGGCGAAGCCGCTCTGCATGCACCAGTCGAGCAGCGGCAGTTCGTCGTCCTGTCGCCCTTCGTCTTCCCAGCGCTTGAGTGCGCCCGAGAGCATGTAGAGTTCCGAAAGCACGTCCCCCAGCCGCGCCGAAAGCAGCTCGCGCCGCTTGAGTTCGCCGCCCAGCGTCAGGAAGGCGATATCCGAGCAGAAGGCGAAGGCGGCGGCATAGCGACTCATCTGGCGGTAGTAGCGCGTCGCCTTTCCAGCCCTCGGTGCCGGGGCGAAGACGCCGCCGCTCCAGCTCCGCACGAAAGCGCGCATCGCGGTTTTGAGTGCGTGGCCGACATGCTTCCACAGCACCTTGTCGAACTGCGCGAGCGCACGTCCGCGGTCGGCATCGCCCACCGCACGGATCTCGTCGAGCAGATAGGGATGGGCGCGGATCGCGCCCTGGCCGAAGACCATCAGGCTGCGGGTCAGGATATTCGCGCCCTCGACAGTGATGCCGACCGGAATGGCGCGGTACTGGCTACCCATGTAGTTGCGCGGCCCTTCGATGATCGCCTTGCCGCCGTGAACGTCCATCGCGTCGTTGATGACCACGCGCATCCGCTCGGTGGCGTGCAGCTTGAGGATCGAGGAGATCACCGCCGGATGATTGCCCTGATCCAGCCCCGCGCATGTCAGGCGCCGCGCGCCGTCGAGCAGGTAGGCATTTCCAGCGATCCGTGCGAGGCGTTCCTGAATACCCTCGAACTTGCCGATCGGCAGGTTGAACTGCGAGCGGATCCGCGCATAGGCGCCGGTCGTGTGCGCGGCGAACGCGCCCGCCGCCGCCGAGAGCGAGGGCAGCGAGATGCCGCGCCCGGCGGCCAGCGCGCTCATCAGCATCTTCCAGCCCTGGCCCACACGCTCCGGTCCACCGATTACGTTGGTGAGCGGGATGAAAACGTCGGTGCCCTGGTTGGGACCGTTCTGGAATGTCTGCATCGAGGGGATGTGGCGGCGTCCGATGGCGACGCCCGGCAGATCGGTCGGCACCAGTGCGACGGTGATGCCGATGTCGTCCTCTGCGCCCAGGAGATGGTCGGGATCCTGCAGCTTGAAGGCGAGGCCGAGGATTGTCGCGACAGGACCCAGGGTGATGTAGCGCTTGTGCCAGTTGAGGCGGATGCCGAGCATCTCTTCGCCCTGCCATTTGCCCCGGCGGACCACGCCTTCGTCGATCATCGCCGCCGCGTCCGATCCGGCTTCAGGGCTGGTGAGGCCGAAAGCGGGAATCTCGCGCCCGTCAGCGAGGCGCGGCAGCCAGTAATCTTGCTGCTCCGGTGTGCCGAACCGCAGAATAAGCTCGCCCGGCCCGAGTGAATTGGGGACCATGGCCGTTACGGCTGCGGAAACCGAGCGGGTGGCGATCTTGCGAACGATCTCGCTATGGGCGAAATTGGAAAACCCGAGGCCGCCGTGCTCTTTCGGAATGATGATGCCGAAGAATTTCTCGCACTTCAGGTAGTCCCAGGCCTCCGGCGGCAGGTCGTGGGTCTCCCAGGTCATGCGCCAATCGTCGATCATCGCGCAGAGGCGGTCGACAGGGCCGGCCATGAACGCTTCCTCCTCGGCCGTCAGCTTCGCGGGCGGTACGGCGAGCAAGGCTTCCCAATCGGGATTCCCGGTGAACAGCGCAGCGTCCCACCAGGTGTTTCCGGCGTCGATTGCCTCGTTCTCGGTGGCGGACAGCGCGGGCAGGGCGGATTGTACCATCGAAAGGACCGGGCGCGTCAGGACCTCACGACGGACAGTGGTGGCAGCAGCAACGACGGGCGACATTTTTCAGGCTCCTTCTCCAGCCACTTCAACGCGTGGAGAGCGGAGATGATCCATGCGAACGAGAGCCCGCCGCCGACGGTGCGACTGCACGGCCGGAGACGTGTTATCGCGCGCCTTCAGTGCTCGGCGTGGAGGCCGCTCTCCATGCACAGCGCCTCCCGGGCCGCTGCCCTTCAATGATATGCCGGAATTGCATCCGTTTGGCGTCGCACGATTTGAAAGCCCAGTTGCACGCTGCCTTTCCCGTCCTCCTGCGTTGTCTGGGGGCCGCTCAACATTGCCAGAGACAGGATTTTTACCGCCGCTCGGCTCATCTGCTGGATCGGCTGTCGTACCGTCGTAAGGTTTGGCCAGATCGAGCTGGCCAGAGGCGTATCGTCGAACCCGCAAATGGTCAGCTGGGCAGGAACACTAATCATCTGCTGATGCGCGACAGTAAGGACAGCCGCTGCCATATCGTCGTTACAGGCGAAAATTGCCGTTGGCGGCGAACCTGAACCGAGTAATTTTTCGCCCGCTTCGAGACCAGATTTAAAAGAAAAATCCCCTGGAACGATGAGTTCATCATCCAAGGCTTTCAAATGATGGGCGTGCGCCTCCTTAAATCCCTCCAACCGTCTTTGGCTGCCCCGATGCGCCGGGTGGCCATTGACGAATGCAATCCGTTCATGCCCCAAGGCGAATAGATGTGACGTCATTTCATATGCGGCGCGTCTGTCATCTACGTAGACCCGTGGAACGTTGTCCCGCTCTCGATCCGGAGCAATAGCTACCACTGCCAGCCCTTCGGCGAGCAGTGCTTCTATCAGTTCTTCCCAATCGCAAAGCGGTGGCGGCAAGATAACTCCTCCGACATGCGCTGCAGCGATCTGGGAAAGAACGGCCTGAGGTGTGTCTCCCGGAACATAATGCTCCATCACGAGATAGACGTGCTGGTCCGATGCCTCCTGAAGCGCCCCCAGAAGCAGTTCGCCAACATATGCGGAGGTCATGGAATCGCTGTGCAGCAGGGCGATCCTGCGAAAGTCGGTTGCCGATAGCGCTTTCGCGGAGGCATTTGGAATGTAATGCAACTCCTTGATCGCCTGTTCGACCGCGGATTTGGTTTTCGGGCTGACCCTGACGCATGCGTTGAGAACGCGCGAGACCGTCATCGGTGAAACGCCCGCACGTGCGGCTACATCCCGGATAGTTGGCGGCTTGCCTGGTTTTTTCTGCAGTACAGTCATCAAATCGGCCCGAGCCCCTGCTTTGGAATTAGTCCCGGGCCGTGCCGCCGGGTTTCAACATGCCTTGCATGTCGAGCCACCGAACGAAGGCATCGAACCATCCGGTGCTGGTCGTGGCTTTCTGGTACATGCCGAACCCATGCCCACCGCGTTCGTAAAGGTGGAACTCCACCGGTCGCTTGGCCGAGCGCCAATCGTCGATCAACTTGAAGTCGCGGTTACCGAACAGAGGATCGTCCGCCGCGATGGCAGCAAACATCGGCGGAGCGTCTTGAGGGATAGCCATGCTTCCCAGTGGCCCGTAGATATTGCCAATGAAGGCAGGCTTGGCGTCTTTCGTCGCCAGCGTGGTGGCCATCGTCAGCATGGCACCTGCGGAAAATCCGATCATGCCGATGCGATCGGGATCAATGTGCCATTGCGCCGCGCGGCTGCGGATGAGCCGGAAGGCTGCGGTGGAATCGGCGAGTTGGGGGGCAAGGTCCATCGCCGCGTTGTTGGCTGCGGGAAGCGGTGCGCGGGCAGCGCCGGTAAACATCTCCTGCATAGACTTTTCAAACCCGGCCATGTCGGCAGGCGTCTGGTTCAGGCGATACTTGATGACGAAGGCCGCGATACCCTTGGCGGCTAGGGCGCGCGCGACATCGTAACCCTCATTGTCCATCGAGAGGGTGCGGAAGCCACCACCCGGTGCCACGATGATTGCGGCGCCCGATGCCTTGGCGGGATCGGGCAGGAAAGGAGTCAGCGTCGCGACGGTGACGTTACGGGCAAACTCGCTGCCGTATTGACGGTGCCAGCTTTCCCGAGCGGTCGCGCCCGGTAGAGGGCCGGTGCCGAGTTCGATCGCGCCGGTTTGTGCCGGCGTAGCGATCGGGGTCATCTTGTCCTTGTCTTCCTGCGCCTGGGCAAGGCTCGGGGCGATGGTGGCGGCCATGGCGATCGCGGCCAAATGTCCCTGGCACAACCGGTGGACCCACAGCCGGCGTAACGGGAGCTTCATTGCCTGTTTCATGATCCCTCTCCTCTCGTGTTGGACGACGGCTTGTGCGTCGCCGTTATTGCAAATCCAGCACCACCACCGACTTCGGCGGCAGGGTGACGGTCAGCGTATCGCCGCCGAGCTGCGCGCCATTGAAGACCGTGGGTTTCACGGCTTCGGGTGCATCGAAGCTGTTGTGGGCGTTGATCGCATCGGCGGTCAGGACGCGGCCCGAGACGCTGGCGGGGGCAAGCCCTTCGAGCTTCACCGTGACGGTATTGGGCTGAGCGGGATCGAGGTTGGACAGGCCGACATGAACCTTGCCGTCCTTGCCCCGTACCGCCGATCCGCTGACGGCCGGCATCACGAACTTGCCCTTGTTGTACCAGGGCGTCGCCAGGTCGATCGGGAGGACGGTGGCGTCCTGCCAGGGCTTGTACATTTCGAAGACGTGATAAGTGGGCGTGAGCACCATCTTGCGCCCGTCGGTCAGGATCATCGCCTGCAAGACATCGACCATCTGTGCGATGGCGCTCATCCGCACACGATCGGCGTGCCTGGCGAAAATGTCGAGATTGACCGAGGCCACCAGCGCGTCGCGCAACGTGTTCTGCTGCCGCAGGAAACCGGGGTTGGTGCCGGGATCGGGGGCGTACCAGGTGCCCCATTCGTCGACTGCCAGGAACACGCGTTTCTGCGGGTCGTACTTGTCCATTACTTTCGCATGGCCGGAAATGAGTTCGTCCATGCGCCAGGTCGCGGCGAGCGTATCGGCCCAGGCGGTTTCGTCGAAATTGACCGGATCCGCCTTGGGCGGCCATCCGCCTTGGGGAATGGTGTAGTAATGAAGCGAAAGCGCGTCGAGGTGCTTGCCCGCCTCGCGCATCATCACTTCAGTCCAGTTATAGTCGCCGCCATTGGCACCGGAGGCGATCTTCACGATCGTTTTGCCCGCCGGTACTTTCAGGAACGTGGCGTAGCGCTTCGTGACATCCGCGGCATACTCGGCGCGCATGTTGCCGCCGCAGCCCCACAACTCGTTGCCGATGCCAAAGGCCGGGAGCGCCCAAGGCTCCTTGCGACCGTTGCGGCCGCGCTCCTCGGCCAGGCTGCCGGCGGGCGCGGTCATGTATTCGACCCATTCCGCCATGGCCTGCGGGCTGCCATTGCCGACATTGCCGGAGATATAGGCCTCCGCCCCGACCTGCCGCAGCAACTCGAAGAATTCGTGCGTACCAACCGCATTGGGTTCGGTTACGCCGCCCCAGTTGGTGTTGACCTTTACAGGGCGCTTGGATTTCGGACCGATCCCTTCGCGCCAGTGATATTCGTCTGCGAAACAGCCGCCCGGCCAACGGATCATCGGTACGGCCAGATTGCGCAGCGCGGCGATCACGTCGTTGCGGAAGCCGTTGGTATTGGGGATCGACCTGTCGTTGCCGACCCACAGACCACCGTAGATGCCGGTGCCGAGATGCTCGGCGAACTGGGTGAAGATCCGCTTGGCATAGACCGGACCGGGACGGTCGGCATGGACGGTGGCCATCGTCGGCTGGCCATCCGTATCGGCGAGGGCTGTGCCGCCGGCGAGCGCGCTGGCGCACAGGAGAAGCGCGGCGGTCGTGCGGCGCAAGGTCTTGATCATCGAACGTCCTCTCGAAAAACCTGAGGCAAGCCGCTTATTTCGGCAGCGGCACCGAATGGGAAATGTTGTAGGTGGCGGTCTGGGCCGGGCTTTCGGTGCCCGGCTGCCCGCTGCCGATGCTGAGGCGGTAGGTGCCGGGGATAAGCCCCCGCTCGCCTGCCATCGTGACGAAGCTCAGGTCGCGGGGAGACAGGGTGAATTCGATCGACCGGGTTTCGCCAGGCTTCAGCGAGACCCGCTGGAAACCGCGCAGCGCCAGTCGCGGCGCCCCTTCGAAGGCCGGAGGGGTGATGTAGAGCTGGGCGACGTCCTCGCCCGCACGCCCGCCGCTGTTGGTGATCTGCGTGACGACCTTGATGCCGTTCTCCACGGCACCGCCAACCGGCTCGATCACCGGCGACGTATACGTGAAGCGCGTGTAGCTGAGGCCGTGTCCGAAGGGATAGACCGGCACGCCCTTGAAATAGCGATAAGTGCGGCCATCCATGCCATAGTCGGCAAAGGGCGGAAGATCGTTCACGCTCTTGTAGAAGGTGAGCGGAAGGCGCCCCCCGGGATCGGTCCTGCCGGAAAGAACGTTCCCGACCGCGCGGCCGCCCGACTGGCCGGGATACCAGGCCTCCAGGATCGCGGACGCATTGTCCTTCGCCCAGGACAAGTCGATGGCGCTGCCGTTCATCGCCACGACGACCAGCGGCTTGCCCGTTGCCTTCGCCTTTTCCAGGAACGCGCGCTGGTCGGCCGGGAGGTCGAGCGTGGTCTTGTCTCCGCCCTCGAACCCTGCAACCTTGACCGGCATTTCCTCGCCTTCCAGATCGGAAGTCAGGCCTACTACGGCGACGATGACGTCCGCATCCTGGGTGCCCGCCAGAAGATCGCGATCGAGATTGTCGGTGACGCGCTTCCAGAAGATGGCCGGGGCGGCGGGAATGCCGCTCTGTGCCTGCAGACGCACCGCGTAGCGCTCGCCCTTGGTCATGCGCACTTCGGTGAGTTTGAGAGGCTCGGCCCAGCGCGAATAGTCGGTGGCGGACACGATCGGCTTGCCGTTCAGGGATACCTCGCCCTTCACCCCTGTCAGCGCAAGGCGATAGAGGCCGGTTTCGGGCACGACGAGATAGCCCGTCCAGACGACCTTGTGCTCGTTTGCCACTTGCCTGAACTCGCCGGCGCGGGACACGATGCTGTCTTCGGTGCGGGTCAGCACCGGCTTCGCGTCATACCGATCCTTGCCGGCGGCGTTGAAATATTCGGCCTTGATGCCGGGCTTACCGTCTGGCGTGAGCAGGGCGCTGCCGGGAACGAGATCGCCGTCGGTGATGGAGGGGGAGAAGGGGATCAGCGTGACGGCGGCGCCCGGCATGGCCTGTCGCAGACCTTCCGCGACCGAGACCGGCGGTGCGCTTCGGGCCGAACTGTAGTTGCCGCGCAGCACGCGGGTCGCATCCGCCAGTGGCCCGGCGAGGGCGATCCTCGTTCCGGGCTTCAGCGGAAGAACGCCGTCGTTCTTGAGCAGGACAAGGCTCTTTTCCGCGGTTTCGAGAGCGAGCGCCTGGTGCTCGGCCGTCCCGATCGCCTTGACCGGCGTCGCGTTGGGCCTGCGGGCCGAGAGACCCGGCAGGTCGCCGTTGCGAAGGCGCGCGGAGAAGAGGCGGACAAGGGCGGTATCTATGTCCTCGGTGCTGATATGGCCTTTCGCCAGCGACTCCTTATAGCGCTCGCCGAGGTCGGCCTTGCCGCCGAGTGTCGCGTTGTTGCATTCGCTGTCGACGCCGCGGCGCAGGGCGACGGCAACGCCGGTGGCCGCGTCCGGTGCGTATTTGTGATGGTCGTAGATATCGACCACGGCATCGCAGTCCGACACGACATAGCCCTTGAATCCCCAGGCGCCGCGTAGGTAGTCGGTCAGCAGCATGGGGCTGCCGCAGGCCGGCTCACCGTCGACGCGGTTATAGGCGCACATGATCGAGCCGGCCTTGCCCTCGACGATCGCCGCGCGGAAAGCGGGGAGATAGGTATCCTCCAGGTCGCGCTTGGTCGCGAAGATATTGTCGGTGTGGCGGCTCGGTTCGGGGCCGGAGTGCACGGCATAGTGTTTGGGCGTGGCGACGACATCAGGCAGGTCGGGATTGTCGCCCTGGATGCCCCGAATGAAAGCGACGCCGATATGGGCGGTGAGGAATGGATCCTCGCCATAGGTCTCCTGGCCCCGGCCCCAGCGCGGGTCGCGGAAAATGTTGATGTTGGGCGACCAGGTATCGAGCCCCGTGCCGATGCGGCCGAGATGTCCGGTCTGGCGGCCCAGCGTGTGCAGCGCCTGGACTTCGGTGCTGATGGCCGAAGCGACGTTCTGGATGAGCGGCGCGTCGAAAGTGGCGGCAAGGCCGATGGGCTCGGGGAAGTTGGTCGTAGGCACGGCGCCGATCGCGCCGTGCAGCGATTCCGTCCACCAGTTGTAGGCCGGAATTCCGAGGCGCGGGATGGCGGGTGCAGTGTTCAGCAGTTGCGCGACTTTCTCATCGAGCGTCAGCTGGCCGACGATGGCGCGCGCCTTGGCATCGGCTTCGGCCCAGGGGTCGGCCGCCTGGGCATGGGCGAGAGGGGATGTCGTCAGGCACAGCATTGCGGCGGCCGCGCGCAGGACAAAAGCGGTCTTCATGTCTGTTTTCCCAAGGATTCCTTGCCGCGCCCAGCGAAGAAAAAATGAACGTTTGATCCCGAAACCTCGGTGGTGAACCGGTGGATATGGCTGACAGAGGGGAAGCCGCTGCGTGAACGGCACGGGCTGTCGCCGGTCAGACCGGCTGCAACCCATAGGAGACGATCTTGTCGATGAGGTCGCGATGGCGGGGGAGGGCGGACCGCAAGCGGGCGGTCGCGACGGCATTTTCACGGCGAGCACGGCCGGCAAGCGCCGCGTCGCGCATCAGTCCGGCAGAATCGACGTGGGTGCGGAAGCCCATCCCGTAAAGCACGTATTGGTAGCTTGCGGCGGGGAAGACTTCCTCCACGCGGTCGAACTCATCATGGAACCAGGGCGACTGGTACTGCCAGAGCAGAAGCAGTTCCTGCAGCCGCTCGGGAATGCTCTCCTTGCGCCGATTGTCGCGCCAGAAATCGCTGTCGGTACGCTGCGTCAGCGCATAGTGCAGCTTCAGGAAATCGATGATGCGACCCCAGCGGTACTGGGTCGTCGCATTGAAGCGGGATGCGACGATATCCATCACTTCGCGGCAGGCGGGCATCTGTTCGGCGATGATCTTGGCGGAGAGCTCGACGAGGACGATGGCAGATGCCTCGAGCGGCTCCAGAAAACCGGCCGCCAGCCCCACTGCAACGCAATTGCCTTTCCAGAACGTCTCGCGATGCCCCGAGCGGATCTTGATCTTGCGGGCATCGAGGCGATCTGCCGCCGGGCCGATATAGGCGCGCAATTCCCGTTCCGCCTGTTCGTCAGTGATGTGGCTGCTGGAAAAGACATGGCCGATCCCGCGCCGTGTCTGGATACCGATGTCCCAGATCCATCCCGCGCTCTGGGCGGTGGAAACGGTATACGATGCGATCGGATCGTCCGGCAGATCGTAGGGGATCTGCATGGCAAGCGCAGTGTCGCAGAACAGGACGTCGCCGCAATCCTTGAACGGCACGTTCATCGCGCCGCCGATCAGCAGCGCCTTGAAGCCGGTGCAATCGACGAAGAGATCGCCTTCGATCTCGCCGGCCTGGGCGGTGCCCACCGCGCGAATATCGCCATCGTCCTTCATTTTCACGTGCTCGACATCGGCGAGGACATGACGAACGCCGAGCTTCTCGCAGCAGTGTCTTTGCAGGAAAGGCGCGAATTTTCCCGCATCCAGGTGATAGGCGTAATTGGCCAGACCGTCGTATTCGGCCGTCGCGATCGTCTTGGGTGCCAGTCCGTCGTCGCAAATGCGGCCTTGGGCACAGACGTTATCGCAGAAACTCTCGTCGGTCTCGTCCGCCAACCAATGCGGGGCGAGGTTCACCTGTCCGAAATTCTGTGGAAGCATGAGAGGGTGATAATAACTGTCGTCCGCCTTGCCGGTGGTCCAGCGGGCGAAACGGGCGCCTTGCTTGAAAGCCGCGTCGCATTCGCGGACGAAGTCGGTTTCCGATACGCCCATGCGCGACAGGGTCGTGCGCAAGGTGGGCCAGGTTCCTTCACCGACGCCGATGATGGGAACGTTGGGGGATTCGACCAGAGTGACGGTCAGGTCCTTGCCGATGCGCGTCCGGTGCCGAGCGGCTATGACGCCGGCCGTCAGCCATCCCGCAGTGCCGCCGCCTACGATGACGATATTGCGGATGGGATGAACCATGCTGATGCCACCTTGTGAAAGGGAAGGGATGCCGATCGGCATCCCTTCCAGGGCGAGACTGGGTTAGAAGCGGTAGCGAACGCCCGCCGTGAAGCGCCGGCCATATCCATAGACGTCCAGCAGCTGGTTGCTGAAGCGCCCATATGTGCTCAGCGTTTCGTTCGTGATGTTCAGCGCCTCTCCAAAGACGCTGAACTGATCGGTCAGCCTGATATTCGTGCTGAGATCGATCTGGAGGCTGGAGTTCACGAACGTCGGCTCTGCACCGAAGGCCGAGTTGTTCTGGGCCTGACCGAACTGGAGCAGATACTTGTCGCGCCAGTTGACCGCCGTGCGGAATTCGAAGCCGTTCTTGTCGTAGAACGCTACGAGGTTGGCTGAATTGGCGAGCCCGGTCACGGCAAAGCCGCTGGTAGACAAGTCGTCGCGGTCATAGGGCTTGTTGGTTTCGACGAATGTGGCGTTGGCATTGAAGCCGAAGCCGCTGTCGCCGAAGACATGCTGCCATGCCAGTTCGACGCCCTTGACCGTCGCCGATGGACCGTTCACGCGCTGCGAAACCGTGAAGACCGCAGGCTGGCCCGTTGTCGGATCGATGACGCCGTTGATCGTCTGGCGCTGCGTTCCCGCGACGATGAAGTTCGACACGTCCTTGATGAAGACGTTCACCGCAGCATAGGAATTCGGCTGGTAGTACCATTCGGCGGCGAAGTCGAAGTTGTCGGCCAGATAGGGCTTGAGGGACGGATTGCCCCCCGTGGCGGTAAGCGCGCCCACGCGCTGTCCGCTGCCGACATTGAGAACCGGCGTCAAGGTATTGAGCGCCGGCCGGGTCAAAGTCCGCGAGGCATCGAAGCGCAAGTGGAACCTGTCGGTCAGCTCCAGCTTCACGTCCAGGGCGGGCAGGAAGTAGGAGTAACTGCTGCTCGTCGAAACCGGCTGGGAGTCGGTAAACTCCACGGTGAGCAACGTCGGGTCCGCCGAGCTGCCGACGATCGAGGTGGGCAGGCGCCCGATGCCTGCCGAAACCACTTTGGTGATTTCCTCACGGCCACCAGCATTGACGCGGAACGGCATGCCCGCAATCTCGGTCTTGAAGTTCACGCCGATCCAGGCCGACCAGCTCTTTTCGACGATGCGCTGAACGCTGCCGGGATCGAGTGCCAGATCGAGCGTTCCATTGAAGCCGTTGCAGCAGCCGTCATTATAGCCCGGCGTGGCACCCGCGCCCTTCCACAGGCTTTCCAGATACTGCTGATAGGCCCGCGCGTCGTATTTGAGCAGGACTGGCGGGAGGTTGCCGGAATAGCCCGGTATCCATTTGCCGGTGCCGATCGTGCCCTGGATAAGGCTCGCGGGAATGGGAACGCCGGTGGTGCGGCCCGAGGGTGCTCCGTAACCGGCATAGGCCTGCCAGTAATTGTTGGCGAACGTGTTCCGGTTCTCGAGCGAGAACTCGTCTTCCATGTACCGCGCGCCGATCTTGATGGTGAGATCGTCCTGCTTCCAGGTCGCGCCGAGGCGGAACTGCTTGATCTCGTCGCTGTTCAGCTGCTGCTGGCGAACGGTAACGTGCGATCCGATGATCGACTGGTCGGTCCAGAGGGCCTGGTTCCCGTTCGGTCCGTAAGTCGTGAGTTCGGGGAAAGCGTTGCTACTTTTGCCGTTCACCTTGACGCCCAGCGTCGTTCCCAGCAGGCCGCCGTAGCCGATGTCGCCGTTTTCACTGCTGATCTGGCCATCGGGATTGAGCCGGCTCTTGGAATAGCTGGCGTCGGCATCGAAGGTCAGGTTTTCGGTCGCGTTCCATTTGAGGTTGGCGCCGATCTGGTTGGTTTCGAGAACCGCGGTGTCGGTGCCTGCCGTGAAGTCGGTGGGTGAGCCCGCCTGGAGGAAATTGATCGCGGTGCCATTGCCGTCCAGTTCGACGTTCCGCATGTCGCCCTGGTTGAACCAGATGCCGAAGCCGGCAATGTCGGTGACGACCTTCTGACGCGAATAATTGTCGTCGATGGTCAGCATGACATCGTCGGACGGATGCCATTGGAAGGCGATGCGGCCGTCGATGCGCTCATCCTTGGTATAGCGCTGGTCGGCGCCATACTGCTGGGCATACCAGCCGTTGACGCTCTTTACCTGACTCGGATCGCTACCGGCATCGGCCGGGCTGCAACTGGCGGCCGTGCTGCCGGCAAGTTGGCATGGTGCGAACTTGCCGCCCTGCCAGCCGGATACGAAAACGCGGTTGGTCTGGGTGTCGCGCCGGGTGTAGATCGCGTCGACGAGGAGACCCATCGTATCGTCCGCGAAAGTCGTGCTGAAAAGCCCGCCCACGGTGGGTACGATCTTGCCGGCCTCGTCCTGAACGGAGCCGGAGGCGCTCAGCGCCACGCGCGTGCCCGGCTTGTCGAACGGCTTGGGATAGGCGATGTCGAGCGTCGCGCCGATCGAGCTGCTGGAAAGCGACACGTCGGGCGTCTTGTAGACGGCGAGCTGCCCCACGAAGTCGGCACCGACA